>FUFK010064564.1_pt1 | contig 199351 bp, 200 predicted proteins | sample 1021851 | NCBI WGS metagenome assembly FUFK01 (sample SAMEA51879418, study PRJEB19060) | metagenome | reverse complement strand
AATTAAGCGACACTCTACACAGCATGACTGGTTATAAAAATATTTTTGCTCTCAGTGGCAGTGATGCCAACGAGGGAGCAATCAAACTGGCATCTGCCTATCAGAAGATAGTTGGACAAAACAAGAGGACCAAGATTGTTTGTTTTGAAAACAGTTATCACGGCAGTACATTCTTGAACTACAACATGGGTGACAGTTTGTTTGAGGATCCTTTGTACACAATGAAACCTTACAATGAAGTGATCCGATTAAAACGAGACTTCGATCCTTCCAGTGTCAACTGGGACGAAGTGATGTGCATCATGGTTGAAACTTGTTCGTACGGACAACAGTTACGACCTAACTCCCAAGACTTTTGGGACAAGATTACTCAAATACAACACGGTGGTGTTGTGTTAATCTTAGATGACATCTTTATAGGGGGAGGCAAGACAGGTACGTTCGTCGGTTGGCGCAATTTGCCTGTCATGCCCGATATATTCACAATGGGCAAAGCCATCACAGCAGGATTTTTTCCGTTGAGTGCTACCATGTATGGACCAAAGATTGCGGAGGTTCTTCCTGATAATTTTAATTGGGAACATGGATTCACATACAATTTTAGNCAGGCGGGTATATTGAGTTGNATCAAATATCTTGAAATACTGAATGACGAGAGACCATTTGAATTGCACAACAAGATCACNATGACTGCAAGGACCATAATGACAGAAGCGGGATTCAAGATACTGGGCGAGTTCGGCACACACTTCGATATACAGCGTGGTGACGATCATAGATTCTTCATAATACCCATCAATGCCACAGAAGAATATTTCACTGTGTTGAAGGAGCAACTGAAATGAAATGGATGCTGATAATATATTTTTTCGTTGCTGGTCCGGGAGGCGGCTGGATAGAAGTGGACAGAGAATATTACATAAACAAACAACAATGCATGGCGGAACAGCACAACTGGAGCCAGACGATTTATGTGCAACAGGCAGGATACATGACGAGGTGCAAGGAGATAGATGAGAATACTTGATAACTTTTTACCGGCGGATACCTACACAGAACTGTGGAATCATCTACAGAAACTTGACACGCCTCTGGAATGTCCTAGGGATGAACAGGATCATCAAGGTCTGCAGAACTGTGACAGATTTGCCATAGAGGGAGAAGCCAAGCAACTGTTCATGAGCGAATTGGTCAANCAAGATGTGTGCAGGATNAATTGGTTGGATCCCAAGTACGAGATGACCTATCACAGAATGAAAGCACCATACTGGAGTCACTTCCATTGTGACAGATTGAGCGATTGGCACAGCGACGAGATAGATTACGTGGGCATATCGTTCTTCATGAACGAGGATTGGAAATACAACGACGGAGGATTGTTTGCATGGAAACAATCTTGGGACAGCGACAGGGGAGAGTTTGTTGAACCCATACAGAACAGATTGATAATAAATCCAAACGANTATCCACACGCAGTCACACAGATAACCAATCCAGATGTGATGAGACACAGCATACAGATTTTCATTGCGAAGGAGTACGTGTTATGATATACACAGAATACGATCCATTGCAGTCAGTGATAGTGGGAGACACATACGCTCCGGGCGATGTGGATCACCTGTTGCACAAGGGCAACACCTCACAGTTCAACAAGATACTGGAAGAGACCAAACAGGATCTTGATCTGTTGTCTGACTTCCTCAAGCAGGGCAACATAGAAGTTATGCGTCCTCACATACACAACTACGACAGTGTGAAGATGCCACAGTTCGATGTGCAACTGCCTATCGCTCCCGTTGTGCCTAGAGATGCACTGATGGTGATGGGCAAAACAATCATACAGACTTACACCAGTTACACGGACAGATATTTCGATGCAATCAGTTACTATCCTATATTTGAAAAAATGTTTAAGGAAGGATACCGTTGGATAAGCCAACCAGCACCCATGCTGATAAATCTAAACACAAAGGACGATTGGTTTGTGAACGACAGGACATACAAGGACACACTGCACGACAGAGTGCTGTGGCACACAGCCACAATGTACAAGGCGGGAGATGCATTCATTGTGAATCACGAAGGTCCCGGTAGCAAGACAGGATTGGAATGGTGCAAACGTGAACTGCCGGAGTTCGCTTTCTATCCAAACACAGGCACACGCTTCAACGGATTTGGACACATTGACCATGGATTCATAATGATAGATGATGACACTGTGATACACGCAGGCATGGATTGGGTGCCACAGTGTTTGCACAACAAGAAGTTGATAGATGTCAGCGACTGTCTGCCGGAACTGAAGATGGATAGATACGTGCAGGATTATGCAGAAGCACAGAACAAGATGGACGTTGCTTGGTTGGACAAGTATCTAGAGAACTGGAGAGGTTACAGCCAGGAAGTCTGTTTTGATCTGAACGTGTTGATCATAGACAGGAATAACATTGTGTTTGCTAGACACATACCCAAACTGTTCGAAAGACTGAAGTCCTTGCATATAGACTGCCACGTAGTGGAACAGCGCCATTATTTGTTTTGGGACGGTGGTATACATTGTAGCACACTAGACGTGAAACGTAAAGGCGTCAAAAGAAAAATCATATAAAAAACCTGCTTACCGAATCGCTTTGCTGTCCGCTTCGCGGTTTAAAAATTGCGTACCGCTTCGCGGAAATTTGGCTTTCCGCCTGCGGGTCCTACTTCTTCAACCACTGCTCGAATGAATGCAGTTTGACATCTGTGCATTCGACATAATCGGAATTGTTGTGATGTCTCACTTTGCCTCTGCCTGATATTATATCACCATCTCTATAGCCGAATGGCTTCTTGACTGTGATGTCTATGTACTCACCTGGACCTATACCCAGTGTTACAAATGTGATATATTTTCCATTGTTGCCTCTAAAAACTCTACCATTNGCAACAACTCCTGCAAATTCTACATAATCTAAATATTGTGTCGCAACCTTACATTTAGGAATGAATCCTCTTTTCCACCAACCATATTCGCTGTCCACTCCTACTCTTTGTGCTTCTGTGTTGTACACCCAACGTCTATATGAACCTTCGCAGTGTTTCAAACAAGCCTCCCAAAACTTCTTAGGATTGTGTGCTTTCTGATATGCTAAGGCCCAAATCAATCTTCCAAGATTTACTGCGTGTGCCCTACACAATCCAAATCCTGAGAGTGTCATTAGTGTGTCAATTGCTTCTTGTTTCTTAGGATGATTTCCTAATCTTTCAACAAACTCTAAAATCTTTTCGTCTTTCTTTTTTGCAAATGCTCTACGATACATATCTGCTTCATACATATCGATTCCAATTATATCTGAAATAATCTCAATGGCGTCATCTTCAAACACAATACTATCTTGTACACCGTCTTTAGTCCAGTCATTGAACATTGATGCTTTTTGCCTTCCTGTAAGTGCCACAGGTCTAATCATGGCTGTTGCGAAGACACAGTCNTATACACTTTTAGGTTGTATCGCTCTAAACAATCTACGCATTGCCGGAGACTCTCCTTGTGTTACTCCTAGCACATCACCTCTGCTTAAAAGTTTTGCTGTTGCTTCGTCTTGTTCTGGATAGTCTGTTAAATTTTTATCAGGATCTATTTCTAATAACTGACTCAAACCTCTGTTTGCAAGTATGTCGACCTTCAAATGTTCCAGGTCTTCTACTTCATATTTGTCTAAAAGAATTTGATTGTCTTCACTGATTAAACTTTTAGGAAGTTGTCTGTCGAACATGATTACTCCACCACAGTGTTTGGATATACATCTTTTCTTTCCTAACAATTTTTGTTCAATACGTTTTGCTTCTTTAGGATCTATGTCATAATCTTCGTACTTAAAATTACGTGGTAGGTTTCCTTTGACTCCTAATCGTTTAGCCGCTTCGCGTCTTGCCGACTTGGGTTGATAAGTTACGTAATTTGAAATACGTGCAGTCTTACCAGGCCATTTCTTAAAAATACGTTCCATGATATCTTTTTGTCGCCAATGCTCAAAGTCTATATCTACATCTGGTAAGTCATCACGTAATGGGTTTAAGAAACGTGCAACAGGTATGTTCCATTTGACTGGATCAACATCTGTTATTCCTAACAAGTAACACACAAGAGATGATCCTGCTGATCCTCTTGTCATGTGTTTTACGTCTTGTGTTAAATCTATAATATCGCAAATTTTAAAGAAGTATTCTGTGAATCTTTGTTTTAGTATTAATTCAAATTCTTCTGCGAGTCTTCGTTGGTACACTTCACCGTCGGGCATTTGCCTTTTAAAACGTTCAGTGAGCCTTTGTATGTTTTCTAAATCATTCATTGTTTGCCTCTCTGCCTAAAACAATATTTATGATTTCTAAAAGTTGTGATTGACTATTTTGGTAAAATTTTGATGCCGTAGTAATCGCACATTGTTTCTAGTGCTTCCCCATCGACAAGTTCTTGATTAGTAAATTGTATATTTGTTAGACAGTTGAATAATTTTCCACGTTCTGTATCACTAGGGTAATACAAATTGTTTATTTGTGATATCTTGTTACAACTATAATTTTTAAGCACACCCGGGTGCATTGAAATTACAGGTATACCTTCTCTCAGCACTTCAGTTACTGCCATGGTATGAAGACTTATCACACAATAGATATTATCTAATGTGTCACAAAAACCTCTTGATCCTCTTGCTTTCTTAGGGACCTTTCTTCTAATCTTAATAGGTCTATCTGTATATTTTTTTACTTCGGTAACTGTTTGTTCAATCCAATCATCAACTTTTATAGGCAAATCATATATGTCAAATCCATTCTGGCTTGGGGCAACAATATAAACTTGTTCTCCATCTTTCTTCATAGGACGCATAGGCATATTGAATGCTGTGAATCTTTTATTATCCCATTGTCCTTTTATTTCAGTTACTTGATTTTCGTTAAATGTAAGTCTCCAAAATTTAGGTTTCCACCAATTACAATAACCTTTTTCAACATTAAAATAATCTATTTTACGTTCATTAAGAATTTGATGCAGTCTTGCTCCGGTATCATGTCCACCAACTCCACCAAGTATCACCAAATCACCTTCTTTAAATTCTTTTTGTTCATCGGTGTGTCCATAAACTACAGGTATACCCGTTCTAGCAAATATTGAATTGGCTACCCATACAGCAGTTCTGTATGAAGTGCCTTTGTCTAAACTTTTTGGAAGTATAATTCTATTGTAGTCTTTATCCATCTTCTCCAAGATCCTTTAAGAATTCTCTCAATTTAGTTCCATCTGTATCAGTTTTTATTCTGCCTACTGTGTCACCTTTTGTTGGATCTGGGGGAGTAAGTGCCTTAGGGTCTGTGTCATCTGTGACTGTTGAAGTCTTCTTGAGTGAATTGTATATTGTGCTTTTACGTTTATCAAATTCTTGATATTCAGAATCTTCTGCAAGGTCTCTTATTCTTAAACTGTCTACGTCAAACTCCAAATCAATCTTCATGCCTACGCCACTTGAACTTCTAGTCTTCATAAGTTGTATTTGATATCTGCCACGTTCTCTCATTGCTCTACTTGTGAATATACCAAACACGTTGTCAGCAGTTTGTATCTTACTCAAACCGCCTGCTATGTGCGAATGATCAAATTCTATTTCTTCAACTGCACCTCTGTTCAACTGTGATGCTGTGACAAATATAACATTTAACTCCATAGCCAAATTTCTTAATTCTTCAGATACAAATTTATCTTTAACAAATAAATCACTTGGACTTACTTTTTTATTGATAGGCATCATTAAATCTAAATAATCAACAAGTATGACATCTAATTTTGTGCCTGTTTTAATTTCATATTCTTTAATATAACTTCTCAAGTCATTTGCTGTTTTACCACTTGGCATATATTTTATTTGGAACTTACCTGCTTTTTTACCAAGCAATTTAACTTTCATCTCAACACCATCTAAGTCTTTAAAAATTTCTTTTGTAGGAATGTCAGTCAACATAGAATCAATCCTCATACTAACTAACGGCTCGCTCAATTCAAAAGTGATATACGCAACGTTCATACCATTGAGCACCCAATTACAACCCATATTAGCCAAGAATAAAGATTTACCTGCACCAGAACCACCAGCAAATATATTAAGTTCACCTTTGTTGAATCCACCGAACAATCTTTTATCTAATGTTGTCCAACCAGTGCTTACCTGACCATTCTGATTTTTAAGTCCCATTAATCTTTGTTTCGGATCATCAAAATAATCTGTGCCTAAGTCTTTGTGTAATCCTATCTGTACTGCCTTCTTGACCAAGTCTTCAACTGGACCATATTCACCTTTTTCAAGCATATCTGCCGATTTCAATATTGCTCTTTCTAAACTTTTATGTCTTACAAAAGTTTCAAAATCATTCAACAACCAGTCGAAATGTTCTTCAGTCAATTGTTCAGTTTGTTTTAAATCTACGTTACAAGATTTGTTGACCATCTCATATGTCGGAAGAGTATTGTATTCAGTTACATACTTGTTAACAAATTGTGCTGTGTCTTGAAGTTTTCTATCAAACAACGAAAAATCAAATATAGACTGACAACGCACAAACGTTTCTGCGTTTGCTAACATCATCTCCAGATACAACTTCTGGATGTCATAACCATAATCTTTATTCTGTTTTGCCATGTTCCTTATTATACCACATTTCATTTGAATTGTCAATGTGTCTATTGTATTTGGCGGCAACTGCTCCTATACAACTACCAGGATCTCCAGGATTTTTAGGAACCCATATGTCGTCCCAAACAGATTCTAATTTGGTACGTGCTGTTTTGTTCAAAGCACAACCACCTACCAAAACAATATTTGATGTTTTGATATGCATTTGTATCCATGAACTAGCACACATTAATACCTGTTCAAAAATATGTTGTGTAGTTGCGGCGATGTCGGCTTTGTCTTGTTCCGAATTTAGTTCAGGTCTCCACCAATTGCAACCTCTATGGAAATTGAAATGTGTTTTGAATGGAAATCTTTTATCAACAAGTTCTTCCATAAACAATCTATAATTTTTTCTCCAATAACCTTTCTGTGCAAGTTGCTCAAATTTATGTTCCTCTGCATTTGCTTTAAGTCCAACTCTTTGTGTCATTGCTGAATAAAATAATCCTATGCTATGTGGATACCCTTGCGAATAAACTTTTTTGAGACTGTTATTGTGTCCATGCCAAATTGTAAATGTTTCAAACTCTCCAATGCTATCTAGCACAACGACTGCCGCGTCGCGGAAAGGTGAACTATAATAACCATATGCCGCATGACTGTGATGATGGTCCACATATTCTATTGGAATGTTATGCACTCCTGATTTAGCCAAAAACTTTTTAATATTATTTTCTTTCCATTTCCACCCTTGCCCAGATTTTAATTGTCGCAAAGTCTTTTTGAAAGGTTTTTCATAAAAATATATTTTTGCAGGGTAGGCCCATTTTGGATTTGCTCTTACGTGTGCCATCATTTTAGGACACAAAGTAGGATCGCCTGGTATGTTGCTAAAGTCCTTAGACATACCCGCCCATTTTAAGTTGAGATGATAGTGGTCAGTTAACCCTTGTACTCGCCATTCCATGACTGCCAGACTGGCATCATGATTGTTACCTGTTACTCCCCATACTATCATTTGTATATAAACGGATCTCTTTTTTGTAGTTCTTTAATTTTCTTCTTGTATTTTATGTGATCTATAAGTTTGATTATAGGGTAAAAAATAAAAGAGAATATCTTCTTCACGTAAACCATTTCTTCATCCTCAGTTTAATTTTTAGTTGTGATTCCTCAGCATTCTTCACTATTGAATACAATGTGTGCAATCTACCATATTTACGCACGGCGTCATTTGCATCTCCAATATCCTGACTCCAATCAGGCATACTAACACTCCAGCCAGCCTCCATGGCATCATACACTAATTTTTGTCCTGCTTCATCTCTATCTGGAACAACTATCACGTGTTTGCCAAGGCTGTTTAGTAACGCAGTCTGCTGTTCCTTGATTTCGCTTCCTAGTAAGGCAACGCCATCGATTGCAATAGCATCAATAGGGCCTTCTACAGCCACCACATATTTTCTGTCATCTGTCTGTTCATCTATGTTGAAAACATATCCTGGTTGTTGCTCTGACAAGTATTTTACTTTGCTCTCGACAACTTTCCTTGCTGTGTATCCTACTACTTTCTCTCTATAATAAAAAGGAATAATCAATCTATCTCTGTATCCTGCTTCTGGTGTCCAATGAAAATCATAGTCATTGAGATTCAGTTTCCTTGCGGCAATGTATTCTAAAACTTTGAACAAGTCTTTGTCTATCCCGCCTGGTTCCAATGCTTTGTAGTCTGCCCATTCATGTATAGGCTTCGACTTGGGTGGCAACTCTTTGGATACAAATTTCGGAAGTGTGATGAATGTTTTGTGACCTGTGCTATCAGTTTTCGTTTGCAATACTTGTAGTGCTAGTTTTGTGATTGTATCATCAGGAACGTTCAACCATCTCATAAATTTTTTCATTTTAAAAGATAGATTACGACCATTCCTCCAACTTGTTTTAAAGCCACAATTGAAGCAATGGAAACTTACACCTTCATCTGCATTTGCAATCAAACCGCCTCTTTGTCTTGTGTCCGGAGTAGTACCATTATGCTCACAACAAGGAGCATTGAAAGCCAACCATCCACTAGGAGTTTGTTTGCGTTTTGCAGGCAAGTAAACTTGTAATGCATCAAACACAATATTCATGTGTTTATAATATAACCTTTTGGTTAAAAAGTCAATTAATTTCGAACGAGGATTTTGGTTATGCTACCAGATGTGAGTGTGTGTTTAAATCTTAAATGACTGAACACGCCATTGAAGTTTCTGTATACCAAACTGTCACTTGACGAGGCTGTAAATGTATCTATGTCACTCCAGTTGCTTGTTCCTGCATTGGTATCTAATGTTCCTTGAACAACAATATCACCAACAGCACTGCTCAAATAATATGCGGCTGTGTGCAAAGCGGAGTTTCCATTTATAGCCGGTTGAGCATCAACTGTGGATGATATGAAAATACCACTTGAAGGATTGTCTTCTGTAAATGTGCTGATAGAGACACTATCAATTGGCCCAGGAAATTCTTCTGCTTGGATTTGTATTGTACCTCTATTGTTGAAGTTTGTTCCTGAACTTAAGATAGTTTTTGCATTTGTGCTTGAATTTTCTAAAAATACGGTGTAAGATAGATATTGTGCAGGTAAATTTAACAGGTCGTTTTCAGTGATAGTCACTGTGAAATGACCTTTTTTAGTGGTTGCTGTTTCGATTACAGTGCCATCTCTTTCCACCACTAATCTGTTGTTTTCGTCGTATGCTTTGAATTTAGGCGTGTAAGTGTTAAGGATAGACACTGCTTTCTGATCAGCATTCAGTACATTAAACTGAATCGTGTTATCTATTCCTCTTACAACATTAATATTTCTTGTGTACACTGGTCTATACTCCGTTACTTCGCCTGCCAGATTCGCTATCAGGCTTACACTGTTATTTAATAAATATTTTGGCACAAGTTGCATAATCTTTAATAATTTTATTGTATTTATTTGTATTAGAATGCTGTTAGACGACATAGAGAAAAACTATCCTTTTATATCCGTAGTAGAATACGGGGGTCAGGAGTATGTTGGTGTGATAAACAACCAGGACAATGCAATTACCAGTATGTTCATATTCACGGACATACGAAGTTCAGAAAACAAAGAAAAATTTATAGAACTATGTAAAACCTGGTGGTTTGAATCCAACAGAATGATTCCTATTGGTATATTCCTAAGACAGGAAATGGCACAGTTTAAGCCGATAATGATGATGATGAATACAAAAGATGTGTCTGTGAAAATTGGACCTGTAACCAGTTTGTCTAATCTTTCGATTAAACGTAGTAAAAGAAAATCAGTTCAATTAGTGCGAAAACCTAAGTAATCAATCAAATAAAAGTTTTGCAAGTCGTTTGTTACCTTTTTTATCAAGGTAATTTTTTACCCTTTTTACTTTCCAATCTTCATATGGGAAAACGTATGTAGGATGATCTGTTTTGTCTTTGCCCCATTTTATCTTATTCCAGACTCTTTCGTGCCCGTAATACAAAAACATTTTTGTTATTACTTCTATACCTGCTATGGCTCCAGCCATGCTTACCGTTCCTGTGATCAACCAAGAAATTAGGAACGTATCGCTTGTTGCCAAGATACGCCATGATAATGTTTTTGCTAAACTTCTACGTGCTTTGCTTTTCATTTTGTTCTAATTGTTCACAAATTAAATTCATATGAACAACTACCGCGACTGCGTAAGATGTTGCGTGAGACTTCTTAAAAAAGTATTTGTCATCAGTTGGTTTAACCCAAACTTCTTGCATGATTTTATCCCATGACTCATTTAACAAATACCTTTTGCTTGGTCTTATTATTGCTAACACCGCCGCTAGTTGTTCAATGTTCCTTGGTTTTAATTTATTTAATATTTCTGAATGACCATTTATATGAAAAATTTTATCCACAAAATCTTTTGCTTCTAGTAATTCCCATACTGGTTCCTTGTTCATAAGATTAACTAGATGTTGTTCATCTTTTATATCCTTGTAGATGCTAACATTCAAACAGTCTATTTTAAAATATTTTCTGTTTTCTGCTGTATCATAATCCAGTGTGCTTATGTTAGTAGCAGGATCATGAGGAACTTCTGTGAAGTAAACTCCAGTGTTGTGTTTCTTGCCATTATCTAATTTTGCTATTCTATGTTTCAATTTGTCTAACAAATCATTTCTATCTGCAAAATCTATATCTATATCAGGCATTTACAACCTCTCTTAATTTTGATTTAGGAACATCTACGTGTCTTTTATCACAAACTTTATCAATTACACAAATATGGCACTTAGGTTTTTTACTTGTACAAACTCTTTTTGCATGAGTGATTAGTTGCATATGTGCCGCGTATTTGTATTGATCTGGTGTTGTGTCATTTACTGTAATTGCACTTTTGCTTTCATCTAATGTGTCTGTCCAACCTAATCTCCATAACAACCTAAACACGTGAGTATCAACTGCTATGTTAGGTGCTCCCCAAACAAATCTCATCATGATGTCTGAACTTTTTCTACCGATGCCAGGCAAGTCCATAAGTTCTTTTTGTGTTTGTGGAACTTTGCCATCATACTCCATTAATAATTTGTAACTTGTTGCTAGTATATTTTTTGATTTTGCATTATGCAATCCTGCAGGACGTATTGCTTCAATAATTTGTTCTCTGGTAAGTTTGATCATTTTTTCAGGAGTATCTGCTAAAGAGAATAATTGTTTGCAGGCTATCGCTGTTCGCTTGTCTTGGCTTTGTGCCGAAAGCATGACACCTATCAAACTAGTGTAGGCTTCTTTGTGTATTTTTGCCGCTGGCTTCCTGTTAGAATATTTGGGCCAGTAGTTGCCTAGTTGTTTATAAATGTATTCAATTTGTGTTTGTGTCTTCATCTAATTTCTTCACTCGCCTTGTATGCCTACCTTTTAAAAATTTTGTTTCAAAAAATGCCTCTATCATATATTTTGCCGTATCAAAATCTGTGTAGTCTGCACCAATACATAATACATTCATATCGTTGTGTTGTCTAGCCTGTTCTACATCAAAGACATCAAAACATACTACCGCTCTTGCGCCTTTGAATCTATTTGCCTGTATAGCCATACCAAAACCACTACCACAAAATAAAATTACCCTATCATCTTTGTCTAAAAATCTGCAGGCTTTTTTGGCTATGTCGTTGTAGTCAGTTCTTTTATTTTCATATATTCCTATATCGTGAAAGGTCACAATGTCTCCCATGCACTCATCGATCGGACATAACCATTTTGATACTTTATCTTTTAGTTCCATTCCTCTATGGTCAGCACCTATTGTTAAATCAATCATAATGTTAATTTACTATGTCCTCCACCTATTTCACCTTTAACCCAAACATTGAAAGACAGTGTGTATCTTTTTTCGCTTGGATTTGTGTTAACATTCACACTGTGATTTAAGAAACTAGGAAACATAATTAGATCCCATTTCTTAGGACACACAGCCATCTGTGGTTGATGATATAGATAACTTCTTTTATTTGTGTAATCAAATTCGTCTTTGTGATCTAATCTTACAGTATCGGTAAAAATATTGTTGTGATTTTTATCTTTGTGGAATACTATATTTGCTGTATCTTTACAATCAGTTAAAAATAAAACTCCGGAGAACAAACTGTTACTGTGATAATGTTGATCGATAAAGTGATTTTGTTCATACCTATTACTCCAACTTGTAGTCATAATAAAATTGTGTTTAGGATGTATGTCTAGGTAACCATGCAAAAATTCGCTTACTTTTTCCATTACTTCCGTCTTTAATGGTAATAAATTTTCTTTGTCTAACAAATAGTCGTCTTCGGAGATGTAACAAACTTTGTGAGATCTTTCTATGTAATTGATTTTATTTTTTATAAAGTCTTCACTTTCTTTGTATTCCTTTAATTGTGTTTGACATAAAGGTATACCAAACAGTGGCACTACATTATTTTCTGTGATCATAGTTTTGCCTCCTTTGTAACTTCTTTCACCATCTCTACATCTGCTGGTAGTCTTTTAAACCTTAATGACCAATGACTGGGATCCATTATTGGATACACAATTTGTAATTGTTCATCATTCAATCTCTTTACCATGTCCTTACCAGACTTACAGTTTAGTATTAACCATGGACTAACTTTACCATCTTTGATATCCATTACTGCCCTGTTAAGACTTACGTATTTAAAATAATCATGCCATGGCGCTTCTTTTTCATCACCCCAATCCATCATTGTTTTTATTGATCTTTCCATTGCCGCTTCTACTTTTTCACGTAAAATTAAATCAATAGCATACTTCTGATACATTTCTTCNCTGCACCAATGATCCAACTTTACTCCACTTGTAACAACGTAATCAATGTATTTGCTTGGATACAATGGCTTTACGTTGCTTAAGAAACTTCCAAACTTCACAAATGCTGTGTAGTAAGGACTCTTACAAAACTCTTCATAAGTTTTAGGCTTTGTTGCTTTCTGACATAGTTCATAGAAACGCATGAAAGTCTGATAGCCTAGTTGCACTCTTCTTTCATCTTTTTGTAGAAATCTTCTTTTTTGTTCACACATATGAACTGCTAAAGTTTTTTCTTTGGTAAATTTAGCACCGCAGTATGGACAAGTATACAACTTTTCTATCATAATTGTTTCTTAATTTGCTCTCTTGTCATGCCAAAGTCTTCAGCCAATTGTTTTAAGTCTTTCGAACTATTAATTTTTGCAAGTAAATTTATTTCATCTGCTTTCTTTGTAGGATATAATTTTTCTAAAAACTTTATTGCCTTTGCTGTGCCTGGACTTGCTTTAAATTTATATCCAATCCATTCATGATATCTTATATTTTTCTTTGCGTTTGCAGTCATGCATAGTAGATACCATAAAAGTTTTTTGTGTTTTGTCAGTGTAAAGAAGTTCTTGTTGTAATATTGATTTGTTTTTAGTATTTGTAATTCTTTGTCTTGTTTGCTACCTTTTACGGCACTTACATATCTGTTCAACAAATAAAAAGAAACTTGTTTCCTTTCATCATCTGACAGTTCGTCCCACACATTCTTTGCGTTCATATCTATAGCCGCCAACACATCTTTTAAGGGTAGTTTGTTTACTTTGTTTACCATCTGTTCTCTTTTATTAAATTGTACATTAATTTTAACTTCTTTAATTGTATTTGTAAAGACTTGTTTCCTTCGTTTGCATAATCCACTATTTCGGAAATTTCAACTTCATTCATATACCAATCTGGAAAATTTGGTTGTTCAATCAATACACGTTCACCTTTACCATCCACAGGTCTTGCGTACACAGTCGCACCACCATCTGGACTCTCGTAAATCATTGCAGTTTCTTTTTTCTTTCTGGGCATTACAATAGTTCAGTATATTCTATACTTTCACATTGCCTTGAAATATCTTTCACAAAGAACGCACACTCTGGATTTTTAGTTTGTGTCAAAGGTGTGCTAATCAGTTGATTATTTTTCATCTTAGGGAAATACCATTTCACTTCATTGTAAAAATTAATCACGTTCACAGGTGCGAACTGTGCCTTGAAACTACTCAAAGGATTGAATATAAATGCTTCAAAACCTCTGTCTGCGATACTGGTTAATGGCACAACGTCAACAGTATTGCTGTCTTCTAAATCGCCAACTGCTATGCTCCAATCCAAAGGCATTGTAATTTCTCTTCCACCTATCTCTAACACAATCGCCGGCGCACTGAATGACTCTATGTATATCAAAGGTATAAAAAAGAAATCGGGCTCTTTAGGATTGCTGTTATCCAACACACTGAAAGCCATGTCGTCTGATACAGTTTCAGGCAACTTGTTCAAGTCATATGCTAGATTGTCTACTGTTAGTATTCTCATTAATTCTCTCCGAAACTGTTATCTTTTGTATCATAATAAAAATATTTTGTGCCTGTTGTAGGAGCCTTGTATATACTTTCTAATGGTAAATGTATTCCTGATGTAAATGATGTGCCTTGATGATTCTGACTGCCGTCTATGTTAATGGGATTATCAACGCTAACAATTGGACAGTTTGTTCCGAACGCCGCCATTCGCAACATGGCATTGTGCATATCATCATACATTGGCTTAATATTATCTCCTTGATCTTTTGCTGAATTACTTGCAAATAAAATTAAGTCGACGTTTTCTTTTCTTAATTTCCTTGCACAGTTATCTCCACCGTCCCACCAATTTCCAGGAAGGTCATTACACAAAAGCACACCCACGTTTAACTCTTCACCATCGATTTTAATTTTGATTGTTTGTGATCTATCCTCTGGCTCAATATTGTAGTCACAGTGTGCCACGTTGTGTTTTCCCACATAACCAATTACTTCTCCTTCTTGAATGAAAGTTAATTGGTTTCTGTGGACACCATTGTTAAAATTGCCGTCAACTTTCTTATCTTTATCATGTATCCAAAGAGTTCCTACCGCTATTCCTAACCCGGTCTTCTTACTATACTCTTTCAATTTTTCCATTGCTTCTTCTGTTGGACCACAAGTGTTTAAGTTCCAAGACATTGTATCGTAACCACTTAATGCACACTCCGGAGTCAGTAGAAAATCCAGATTGTTTGTTACTGCCCAATCGCAGGCTTCTAATATATTTTTTAAATTATCTTTGACATCTGTTGTAACAGGTATCTGTGCGGCTCCTATCCTCATAAATTTTTTATGTATCTCCTTAATTCTTTGTCCTGCACATTAGCAGGTATTTCATTTTTGTAAAATATTTTATAACTATCACTGCCATATTTGCCTATTCCATATAAATCTGATGCCTCTTTTCCGTTCCAACTTAAAAAGTCTACACTCATGCCTCTTAATCTTTTTACTCTTACTTTCCACATACCAAGCGGTTTTAGTATTCTTTCTTGTGTTTTCACTCTACCACGGATAAATTTTACAGGATTAGGATATCTTTTGAACAACTCGGGCAATACTTGTTTTACTTGCTTTCTGTATGTTTGATTTAAACATATCACGCCAACCATGTGTTGCCATTTACTTTTTACCTGTTGCTGTACCATTAAATCATCTCTCATGACCAATCCAACTTTTCTATCGTGAACGGATAGTTTGCTTCTTTATAAAATTTTTTTCTATGTGTGAGATGCCTTTTCGCAAATTTACAACTAGATGTAATATCCCATATCTGCACAAAGTCCTTGTCTTTTGCTTTACGTATTCCTCTACCAATCGATTGAATCACTCTTACAAATGATTTGCCAGGCTCTATCAACACTAGATTAAAAATTCTTGGAATGTTTATACCAACTGATGCAACACCATATGTTGCAATTATTACTTTGTTATCACTACTGCCAATTTCATCATATTGTTCTTTTCTATCTTCTAATTTCGTTTCACCTTGTATGAAAACACTATCGGGAATAAGTTTTTGCAGTTCACTGCCTGCTGTAAGTCTATCGATTAGTATTAGTGTGTTACCTGTGCTTTTTATTTTTGTAATCAATTTAGCCATGTATTCCAAACGTTTTTTGTTTGTTGTTAGGTATTTTAATTCTTCTTGATAGTTCTTGTACACTGGAGTATCAAGTAACTGCACAATATTTACATGGCATTTGGATAGCACTCCTTTGTCTTGTAATTCTTTTGCGGATATCTGATTTACAACTGGACCTATTCCTGCAAGTATACTTTGAAATTCAAATTGTTCTTTAGGCACTGTGCCGGTCAATCCCCATCTAATTGGAGCATTTTTTAAATGATGTGTGAGTAATTTTTTCAAGACATCTGCCTTTGCTTGATGCACTTCATCTATAATAACAGTCTTTACTCCGTCAAGGAACTGCGATAGGCTTAAAGCAGATTCACCGGCTTTTGCTTTTTTATCTAAAATATTTAAACTTTGCCAAGTGCAAATTGTGTGCGTTCTGTTTAATTCTTTCCTATCACCAAAGTAAACTCCCACATCTAAGCCTACATTCATATAATCTTCTTCAGTTTGTGTCACTAAGGATTTGTTTGGCACTATCACAACTGTCCGTCCAAACTTTTCACACAGACTAGACAAACAAGCAGTAATAATTGTTTTACCAGCACCTGTGGCAACTTCTTGTAAACTTTGTGGCTCTTTTAAAAAGTTGTTAACAACATCTACTTGATAGTCACGTAGGATAATGTTCTGTCCTTCGCACAAATGACCTTTGGGCCATGTTTTATTTGCAAAGAAATCTTTTGTTATCTTGTCGAATTGCAAATCAACTTTTGCTCTCTTGTCATCTATTTGTTCAATCTCAACGCCAGACTCCTGCAATAAATTTATGATAGTGTCCAAATGATTCACGTAACCGTTACCACCTAGACCAAAGAAACCTACCTTACCATCCCATCTTCCCAACTTGTATTGTGGCAAGTATCTTGCATATGGCACTTCATATTTCATTTTGTTTGCAATTTTTCTTCTTATCTCAACAGGAAGTCCTTCGATCTTTACATTTACTTCATCGTTGATTATAATTTTACATCTCATATAGTCTCTGTATCATAGTGGATACTATTCCAGTAATTGTTTTGACCATTAATTTGAAACACTAAATCAAACTCATGTATAAATGAATCTACTTTAGTATAACTTCTTGAGTCGTCCATACAAATAACTGTAGAAGGTCTCCAATCCGATTTTACCAAAGGTTTCGGAACTTTCTTATTAGTAATATACACTATTTTTGTATTTTTTGCAAGAGCATTGTTAATTTTTTGTTCATGGATATAATCATTATACTCCTTACCAGAATCAGTTAGGTTCTTACGTCTGTGCATCACAGATACATCTTCTAATGGAATAATATTTTTCAATAGGTTATGAATTTTGGCTAACAATTCTAAACTGGCAAAATCGTTATGGGGTAATACTACCAATAACGGAAATCTATCGAGTTGAACTAAAGTCTCGACTACTTGTTCCAGTTGCCATTTTGTGGTGTCAATGTTTATAAAAGGTTGATTACGTTTGATTATCTTTTTTGTTAATGTGGTTAAATTTTTATATGACTCGGCAAGTTCTTGTTCATCTATTTTGTTTATACCCATGTGGTGTCGTCTATCCCAAAACTTGTACAAGTTATCTATGCTAGGTTGACCAAATAAGTCTGTATATTTTTTTGTTACTGTTGGTGAAATATTAGAAAATTTATAATTGTATATTCCTGGAATGTGTTCGTTAGGGTTCTTTTCCATCTGGTCTATCTTGTTATAGATTGTCATCAAGTCAGGGTCTATTTCAGTCATTCTGCCTTTTAGTCTACCTATTAATTTGTAAACAAGTCTCTCATGGAATGGGAAAAGGTATTTGTCTTTAAGTCTTTGATTATAAAATCTGCCTATAAGATCAGGAAATAGTTTTCTAATATCTTGGATCAATTTTGTTAAAACCATGTTGAATGGAAATCTTACTACGATAACTTTTTTTGGCGTATATCCTGCCCAGATAGGATCTAAGTAATTCGAACCATCTTCGATTCTTATGTATTTTGTTCTATCTAACACTCTTAATTTTTGTCTTAAAGTGTTAACACTGTTTTGAATGTCTATGTTACGTAACTTGAACTGTGAAGCATATCTGTTTATTAGTATTTTCTTAACTACTTCATACTGTCTATCAGTAAGAGCATAACCTTTGTAAACTTTCTTGGCAATATCTAAAATAATTTTTTTATCTCTTTCAAGTAAAATGAATGGTTTCGTGATTTTGTTTTCTGAAAAACCAGCAATTAGTTCTAAACAGGCTTCGATTGATACTGTATGCATACCAATATTATATTGGATTTTGGTTAAAAAGTCAATCTAGAAAATGGCGTTCCTTGGGCAATTTCTTCAACTGTCCACTCTGTATATGCATAATCATTGAGCCATTGTGCCCTATCCGGCATTAAAGGTTTTTCAATCATGCTTAAATCATGATTAGCAACGTCATATGCTAAACTCTGTGGTCCCACAAAAGCAGGTATTCCATTTAAAATTGCGTGTATACCAGGATTACTTGACCAACTAACCACTGCCCATTCATTGTTAAATTCTAAATCATAATCGTCGTATGTATTTTCTATCATTTTGGGAGTTTGATAAAACACATTGTCTAATACAGGTTGCTGTTGTAAAGGACATCTCGGATGTTGTCTCACAATAATTCTCCTGTTGGTATACTTTCGTAATTCCGTGATTGTTTCTATGGTATATTCTAATAAAGGTTTACAACCTGACCATTGTTCACTTTTATCATGTTGTAGACAAATTAAGATATGATCTCCTTGCTGTCTCCAAGGTTTAAGTTGTAAATTTAATTTTTGTGCTCTGTCTCCTGCATTGTTAATAGGACCAAAGTCTCCTTTGCGATTAATTCCGTTAAGTGCTATCTTCCAAGTTTTATTTCTTTGTATGCCACCAACCTCAACAACCAAGACATTTTTGTTTTTATTCCTAAAGTGATCCCACACAGACTTATTACGCATCATTCTGCCATTCCACAGTAGAGACCAAATTACAGGTATGTCACAGTCCATTTCGTTTTCAGTAACAGTGTGACCTAATTTTGTAAGTCCTTGTTTAATTGCATTAAAAATATCTGGACTTATTAATGCACCATGTTTTGTAAACATACTAAATTTCATTCCAGTATTTTTCTCCCCGTACATTAATCAAATCACTTCTTTTACTTTTCCCTAAAGTTTTTCTAGCACCTTTCATATGATCGAAATAATTTCCTAAAACACTATTGATAAGTGGATGTCCACCACCACCTGTTTTGGCTGTCTTGTTGTATATGTTTTGTGAATAATCTAAATAATTGTTGTTAAGCAATTTGTATTTTTCGAGAACGTGCCCGAAAACAAAACTGTCATGCCATTCAATTAGTTTAAAAATTCCGTCTTCTGCTTGGTCATACATACGTTTGAATTCACTTAAAAAATCTTTACAAGTTTTATTTTGCACATTAAGTCCATAGAATCCACACTCGGGCCAAGTTTGAGAACCTTTGCCTCTTCCCACGTATGTGATCCATTTATCATTCGGAAGTAAGTCTTCGAATTGTTCATATGCAATTTCATTATGAACGAAAGTGTCCGCATCCATCCATACTACCCAATTATTATTTTGCAATCTATCTACTGCATCAAACACCGCATACACTTTGTTTGCAAATCTAACTGCGTCCCATTTAAATTTTTTGTGATGATCTCTTGGTCGTTTTTCAGGAAAAGGACAGACTCCATTTGCTTTTGGAACATTGCCCCATTGTGCTTTGAAATCAACTAATGGTTTAATTTCTTGTTGGTCTATAACTAAAATTTGTTGACTGTCCGGATTAGTTGGTGTGCATTGTTCTGCGTAGCACAACATTTTTATACGTTTGTCTACCCTCAATGCAAAACTATCTAAAAAGCGTTGTCCATATTGTTCTAATCCTTCTTTGTGAAAGGTTGTTAAGATTGTAATCATTTGACATAGTTCCTTAAATGTTCCCAAGCAATACCTTCTTTAACTTCATCTAATGTCCAATGTGTTTGTGCAATACGTTGGATCCAAGGCTCTCTATCGAAAGGTTTTAATTTTTCTAATTCTTCCCAACTCCCCAATGCAACATCTTTAGATTGTGCTCTGTCTGGGTCAGTAACGAGTGTAGGAATCCCTTCAATCACACTCGCTACTGTTGGACTGCTGTTGTGACCTACAACAGCATGAGCGTGAGCAAATTCATCTCTAATATCTTTTGCTCCGCTAATCTCTACATTCTTAAATTGCCATTCACCTGAGTGTATCCAGTTTTGGATCATTTGCTTATGGCGTTGTACACCTTTGTCACCTGGATGGAATCTTATACGTAATGGTCTATTTGTCACAGTTCTTATGGATCTGATGGTATGATCAAGCCAATTTATTACTCTCGTACCTTGCATACTCCAACCACCATCACGTTGGCAACAAATTAGAATGTATTGTCCTCCACCTAATCTCCAAGGTTTAAGTTCAATGTTTAGATCTTTTTTTATTTTTTCCCAACGATGTGGATTAGGATTGTCCCAACAGTATTCAGCGGTGTTTGGAAATATTCCGTCATAACCATATCTTAAATAATTAAAACTTTGTGTAATATCCGCATACAAAAACAAACTGCTGTCAACAATCATACATCTTTTATTTCTTCGTTGTTGTCCCTCGTACACTGCTTTCCTCAACATCAAGTGCCTATGGCGTTGTGAATTTTCGTGTGTAAATCCTTGTATGACTGACACATCAGCGTCTACAACAGTCCAAGAATTAAGTATTACTCCCTGGTCACCAAATTTTTTACCTGCTCTGTTAACACCTTCAATAAAATTACGAATAATTAAAGGCTTTTGTGCCTTTTTATTTCCTGGTGGAATGCATTTCATATAAGATACAACTCTATAACCACTCATTACATTAACCCATACTCTTTCATTATTCTGACTGCCTCACCACTTTGCATTTCTCTAAAATGATATTGGCAGTATGCCAACCAATGTTGCCATTCTTTTACTTGTTCCGTAGGAGCATAGTTTGGCGTTTCAATTTTACTCAAATCGTTACAAGCAATACTATCAGCGGCTGTCATCTCTTCTGTGAACGCTGGAACGCCTGTACAGATTGCTTCTATTGCCGCAATAGATTGATATGTAACTACTGCATAAATTTTTTCTTTTATTAGATACCATGGAACAGAGTTAGGACCCACTCTGGCATGGCGTTTTTCCTTATCTCTAATTATAATTTCCCTATCAGTATGTTTTTTTAATTTTTTGATTGTTTGTTTCACCCAAGATTCTCTGTCTATTCCATAAAACTTACAAGGTTTGTCGCTAGGAGTGACTAATAAAATTTTTCCACTGTCATGTTTACGCCATTCGACAAAATCCAGTTCTGGAGATATAGTTGCAATTTTTTTCCAACGATCTGCTGGACACTTAAAAACTTTTGTGTGTTGTACGTTATTTTTTACAACTCTAAAATATATTTTCTTTTTTATTAGATTGCCAACGTAACCTGTATCAATATAATAAAACGGTCGTTTTGTTTTCCAACAATCGCGGATTATTTTTCTTTTTGCTAAACTTCTAAAACTTACAGAATTATTTGTTGCTGTTTTTTGAATCTCTTCCCAAGATAATGGATGACTGCCTAGTCCTAGAGTCCACGCTTTAAGAGTTTCGTCTTCACTATCGAAATGGTAATGCATATCATCTTTTCATCATTTCAGCGAGATAATTTTTCCAAATATCTCCATACTCACAATGCCTATAATTTTTGAACCAAGGACCACCTTCTGTGTAATGAATTGCATTGGGTTTTCCATCTTCTGGTTCTTTATACCAACCTACTAACCAATTCCATTCGTGTGATAATTTGCCTATTTCCTCGTCCTTCAGCCAACTAAATCTATGGAAATATGCACCGTCATAATTTGGATTGTTTACTAAATCCACAGAAAGTTTTTCATTTGATGGATGTCCGCAATTATATAAAACCATGGAACTCCAATTCTTTCTTGGATACAATGTTTGTTTTTGTCCGTCCATTTTTATTCCAGGCTTAGGAGTGTAATCGTGTTGCACACACATTACAGCATATTTGTCGTCTGCTTGATCAAATAGTTCTTTTACATCTTTTAAAAACACGATATCGGAATCACAGAACAGTGCCCAGCCTTTATAATTTGCTAGGGCAGGAACTAAAAAACGTGTAAATGTAAATTCTGTTGAAGCAAGTTTATCTTCACCTCTCCAATACCATTTGTCTTGTCTGAGTCTATTTTGATTTAAAGGAATAACTTCTACGTCGTTGCTGTGTTTCAATGCCGAATACTCGCACACTTGATAGGCGATGTCTTCTCTTGTGTCGTAGCCTACAAAAATTTTCATGATTTTGTGCCTACTGTTCTTCTTACGATGTCATCGTGATTAAATTCTGCCCAATACAATTCAAATGCTACTCCATCTTCTATACCCTCGAACTGATGAAATTTTCCTGGCTTGACTGTGGTAAAATCACCTGCATGGAGAACAGTTTCATCTAGCAATCCTTCTTGATCATCTTGCCACACTCTTACAAGCATTTTGCCCGACTCTACAAAAAATCCATTCCATTTAAATTTATGCGTATGTTCTGAACATTTGTATCCTGCTTTAAAATTTATTCTATGAAATTCTAGTACACCATTCTTGTGTATTAGTTCAGTTTGTCCCCAGATTTTTCCTGCTTTCATTGTAATTTGTGCTCGTATCCGTTTTCATCTAAGAACTTTTTGACAGTCCATTTAGGCTCCCAACCAAGTTCTTTCATTTTTGTTATGTCTGCTAATGTGTCTGGTCTTTCTCCTGCCATACCTGGTTTGATAGGTAAGTTGGGACAGATGTCCGACACCTTAACACTTTGTCCTGTGCCTATATCAATAGGACCTTTAAAGTCTGTATTCATTAGTACAATCACTGCCTCGCACACATCATCGACGTGTACAAAGTCTCTTGTGTGGTTAGTAACATATTCTAATTTTCCTGAAATTAGTTTGTCAAAAAACATATTCAATCTAGGCGTATCGGAATAAACTGTGTGAAATCTCATTGCAACACAATTATCATGCGGAATGTATTCGATACAGTGTTTACTAGCGGCATAAGGATTTCGCCATGGATCATACTGTGAACTTGAACTAGCAAATAGAACTCTAGTGTCTTTATAATGTTCTAAAATTCTTTTTGTGCCTTCAACATTGTTGTCCCAGTATTTTTTTGGATCTGCAAGTGATTCTCTTACTCCACCTATACCTGCTAGGTGAATTACTAGGTCAACTTCAGGTAGTTGTGCTGAAATGATATTTGTGTTTTCTTTTGTATCAATACCTACAATGGTATGATTGTCTTTTTCTAATCGTTTTACAAGGCGTGTACCGATAAAACCTTTGTCACCTGTGACTAATATTTTCATATTGGATTCCTTTTTTTTAAATTATTTATGAAGTCAATTATTTGGATGTAGTAGATGTGATGCCTTGTGTTCTGGTAAAATATGGCTTGTACACCCTTACCCATGAACATAATTGTCGACACATTATGGCATCGTTGGGCCACCAACCAAATTGGTCTTGCTTGTCAATAATTTTTTTAGCCGCCCAAGGTTTTATAACATATGCACTATGACCTGGCATACCTTGTGGCACTTCGCATTTTGTTACCCAAGGCACTTCGTTCATGCCTTCCTTTAATTTATTATGATAATCCTTTGATTTAAATGTATTTCCTCTAGGATCGTTTATACTATATGCTCCTACGTCGTCGGAAGTTTCTATTGGAGTAAATTTGTTTGTAAAAATAGCATCATGTTCTAAAATACAAATAGGTTCATTAAGATTTACACATTTTTTCCAGAGTCTATAATGACTTTGTGCCGCCGCAATTCTCTTTTTGTTGTCCACAGTTTTGTATGGAATCAGTCTTAGATTTGTTTTGTTACAATTAATTTTGTTGTGTAAGGGCCAAGTCCATTCCACGTCAAACAATGTATCTGGAGTTGTTGCTAGATATATTTGTGCGTCCAGTTCGCTGTTAGTGTCTTTTATACTTTTTAGACAATTTTCAGCGTGATTAAGGCTGGTGCTGTTTTTTATTATTGTAATAATGAATGCTTTCATTAGAAGGTGCCTATTTTGTTTAAAACTTCAAATGGATCTTCTCCGAACGTTGCTTCTAATTTTACTAACATTTCTTTTTTCAGTGCTTTTTTAACATGGTCTAAAATTAGATTCCATTTTTCTGCTGGAATACAAACCACGCCATCAGCATCTCCAAATATTAAATCATTGTTTCTTACAGTGACATTATTGATACTAATAGGCATATTCATTGTTTCTAGTGTTCCTTCAAATCTAATGTCATCAGATTGGCGCCCATGAGCACACAAAGGCAATCCTATTTGTGTTACTCTATCAACATCTCTTGTCTTACCGTCAACCACAACACCTACTGCACCATTTCTATAGGCAAAGTGTGCGTTCAGTTCTCCGAAATATGCTTTATCTTGTACATCAGTTGANACCACAATGACATCACCTGGTTCAACAAAACTGTAACTTCCTAATGCATCAAATATACCTTCCCATTCTTTTGGTTGATCTAATTTTTTTAATTTTAAAGTTTTAGCATACCCCAAAAAACTCCCTGTGTTTAAAAGTTTTATATCTTTACTTAAAAAATGTTTAACTCCATGCTCTTTGCACACATCACTGATCAAGCAACTAGATATAGACTTGCTTAAAATTTTTAATTGTTGAATACGTTTGGCTCTTTGTCCTGCACATATTGTTTGTGCTAATTTTAAATCGTCATTGTTATTGATGTCGACAGATTCGATAGTCTTCAAAGGATATAAAATTGCATCATTGGTATATCTTTTATCCACTGCTTGTTGTTTGGTTTTTACTGCGTAAAAACTCATTGATTCTATGATATGTGTTGGCAAATCTACACTGTTAGGAATTTTTTCACCATACAAAGGTTTTCCATCTTCCCAAAGATAAAGTTTTTGCTCTGTCACAGCAACTAAACTTGTTTTATCACTTGCTTTTAATTTTTTTAATGCAGGATCTATTACATTTTTATCTACAAATGGAGCAGTGCAGAGAACTTGGACTATTATGTCAGCGGATGTAATTTTAGATTCATTTGCAAACATCTGATGACCATCTGTGTTGTTATCTGCTAGAGCAGGATCTCTGTAATGATGTTTAATAGGTAAATCTTGTGCAAGTTCGTGTATGTCTTTATCCTCGCTATCTAACCATACTTCATCTATCTCTTTACAATCTAGAAGTTGTCTAAGTTTTCTTTTGAATAGATATTCGCCATCAAGGATTTGCTTATTTTTATTTTCAATCCTTTCGCTTTTACCTTTTGCTGGAACAAATGCTATTGTTTTCATTTTATTATGTTTTCTAGTGTGTCAGTATCCATCATATTTTTATGTAAAAATCCTTTGCTTAAATTTTTATATACAACGCCATTTTTATTTAAATGGTTTTTTATTACTGCCACAGTCTTTATGACTCTTTGGAATGCTTTTTTATTTGGATCGGTAATTTTGTTTTCTGCTACCAAAAGTTTTTCTCTTTCTCCGGATTCGTAGAAGTGTGTGTTATTTTTATCGCTGTAATCGTAATCTACTCCTAGCAAATAAATTTCTTTAAACCCCATCCAATATGCAATTATACTTGCATCGAATACTGTGCCTCGTGTTGCTCCCCAACCATCTTCAAAATTTCTTGGAAATCCTGCATTTTGAACAGCAATAGAATCAGCATATCCTCTTTTGTAGCACACATAATCTTCTTTTATATCTATTTTAGAAACCTCTGCAACTTTACTTGCATAAAATCTAGGAACAGAAATTTTATCTAATTCTTGTTTAAAATTTTTATGTAATTCTTTGTAAACTACACCGTCTGCACAAAAAAAGTAATCATATTTAGGAAGATTTAACTGCTCTACTGCAAGGAATCCTTTATTACAAATTAAAACTATTTCATCTTTTAATAATTGTAAATTTTCTTTTTTTAAACTTGGAGCACAACCTAAGATAAAACATCTTTGTCCTTTGTGCTTATTTTGAAATTGTTGAAACTGCATTTTTCTTCACTTCTATAATGTAACTGTCTGGTTCCTGCGTAATTTTCCTGTTGTCAATATGGGTAACATTATAAGGCTTTAATGTTTCAATAAATTTCCTATATTCTTCTAAAGTGTATTCTTCAGACCTTCCACTTTTCTTAAACCATGGATGAGGAGTTTTCATTTGATCTATTGGAAATACGTCTTCTATGAAAAATATCCCGTCATCTTTCAAAAAATCAATAAAATTTAAAAAAGTTAATCTGTTTGCATACGGAGTATGCAATCCGTCATCNATTATAAAATCAAATTTTGTGTTTGTCCATTGTGTTTCGACTATATTTTTTGCTGTGTCTTTGATACTATCTAATTTTAGATATTTTACCCTCGGATTTTGCAAAATCGGCAACTCGTGTTCTTTAATTCTATGAAAAATATCCACCCCATATATTGTAGCATTAGGAAAATATTCTAACCAAGCATTCATACTTTCCCCTTTGAAAATTCCTATTTCTAATATATTAATTGGACTATTTTTGACTGGCTGAAAATGTTTTTCGTAACAAATATCATAAGAATGTTTAGAAGATTTATCACATTTGTATTTTTGGAATAGTTGTTTTAGCATTTTTATATCCTAATTTCAAATTGTGTCATACCATGTCTAAAAAATGATTTTGTGTAATCATTTTCTTCTACAAATTGTTTGACTGCCTTTGTTACTCCTGGTTTACTCCATTTACTATTGGGCCATTTGAAGTCATCTCCTAAAATTAATCCTCCTTTTTTAACTTTTGCCCGTGCTTTCATTAAATCTTGATAGCAACCTTCGTATGAGTGATCGCCGTCTATATAAATCCAATCGAAATAATTATCTTGTACTCTATCAAACCAAGAATGTGAGGTAGTCCTAAATATTTTTACAGAATTATTATTTTTAAATTTTTTTACAACTGTTTCATACACATTATCGTAATATTTGACTAATTTTTCTTCAATGTCCATGTAGTTTTTACCTTTTATTTTTAAAAGTTTATTATATTTGTTTAACCATGCGTTGTATGACATTTCACTGTTCTCTTTGAAAGGTTCTATAGAATATGGATCAACCAAATGTAATTCTTTCACACCTTTTTTTACGAATTCTTGTGATGTGTTAGCAAACCACACACCAATCTCCGCACCTATGCTGTCTTTTTTAATTAGATGTAAAATGTTTGGCGCATCTGAATTACGTTGTTTGCCCATCATAATTTCTTGTCTCTCCCATTAATAAAAATGCCATTGTCTCTGGCTCTTTGCATATGATGACTCCATTTTTTTGGATGTCTAGTAGTATATATGTGGATATTTTTTGGTGAAAAGTATACCTGAGACATATGAAAGAATCCACTATCTACTCCAACATGATGTTTTGCTTTTGACATTGCGTAGGCAATATGTTTTAAACTATTTTTTAATAATTCATTTTTAGATTCACCACCTACAATTATTTTTTCGTAATTTTTATATTTTTCTAGTATATCTTGTCTATTTTTCTGCTTCATCATCCTGCTCTTAGATGTTGAATCAAACTGGACAGTAATAAAATTTTTTGGCAATTTCAAATCTTTTGTACAGTCTTCTGCTTTTACTTGTGGAAAGATTTTTAAATATTTTGTTAAGTCTATTCCTTCTTTTGGTTCGTATTTTTGTGGGTGATCTTTGTAGATATGCTCCTCTGCATTGCTATATCCTAGTCCTTTAACAAAGTTTAAAAAGTCTTTGTTGTGTTTAGGCTCATAGTCTAAATGCGGAATGACCTTAACTCTGTTANCTGGAAACAAAGATAAAATTTCGGGCCAACTTTCAGGTTTGTTTCTATTCCATTGGTATTTTGTAAGGTGTAAAGTAACTGGAGTATTCTCCATCACACTGTAATTATAGGCAAATAATATGTGATGTATTCTATCACCAAGTCCTGGTGCACCAAATTTAAAATTTGTTCTTACGGTGCTGAATGCTCTTGCAACAATATGTTTCATATTAATTTTTTCAACAGTTCTTCTATATTTTCACCTTTAGCAGGCAATTTGTCTCTTAAGAAAAAGTGGATAAAGTGACTTTCATTCATTCTATTTTTATCAACTGCGGTGTATAATGCATTCCATTTCCAATTCATATTTTTACATTTTACATTTTCTTTTTTTACAAACCAGTTTAATAGCATTTGGTCAGTACTCCATTTATAGAAACCCATACCATCTACAAAATCTTTAAATTCTGGACGTGTGATGAATTGTTTAGGTGTTTGTCCTTTTAAATGTTTTGCAAAAGATTTATTCATGACCATTAAACCCATATTGTAAAATTCAGCACCTAATGTGTTCCATTTCCAATCAACATCTTTTAAATTTGTAAATGCACTCTGTGAATATTTTCTAATTTTGTTCTGGTATTTTTTATTAAGAGGCATTTCACGTTCTAATACTCCACCAAATTCATACTCTGCAGGTAAGTCTAAAAATATATCAGGGGCACTAGGTTTGATATAGATATCACTGTCTACTATTGCAACTTGATCGTATTCATCGAAGTATTCGAATGCATTTTCTTTTTCATAGATAGGCATATAACCTAATCTTGCCACTGCTTCTTTGCTTCTTCCGTTCCTGTTCGGGTCTGGAACTATTTTAAGTTTTGGTTCATACAATACTTTGTGTGTAATGCCATATTTTTTGCAATATCTAGCAACACTGTCTATACAAGTTTGATATAATTTGCTAGGTTTACCTACGCTTACTTGAAATATTAATTTTTTCATTTTAATTGATTAGTAAAACTAAATCCTTTCTTAGAAAATGTCACTTTATTGCCCATATCAAATTTAACATTTAAAATAGATTCATTCAATGCCCAATCAGCCGGAATAGCGCCATGCTTTACAACCCATTGTACAAGTTTTTCTGCACCTGCTGGTTTTAGGATATACGCTCTTGCGCCTTCCCACCACTGTCCAATAGCATTTTTCTTTGCAGGTTTAAATCCTTCGAATTTTAATACGTCTGTAAATTCATTTTGCACTGAAAACTCTTTTTTGAATAAAACATCGTGTTCAAATATACAGATAGGTTTTCCTTCCTTCAAACATTTACGCCATAAAGAGTATTGACTTAAAAAACAGCCTAAGGTGCCTGGTCTTTCAATTAATCTTCTACTTTTTTTGCTTATTGNACAAAATTTTAAATTNTGTTTTGCAATATTTGTTTTACGACCATCAACTCCAGGATACAATTCAAGATTCCAACCAAGGGCTCGTCCTGATGCAAGTGCTTCGTTGGCCCATTGCACAGAATATGGATGNTCAGGTAGATATATTATGTAACCTTTAGGATTTTCCATGTTTTTTTCTTCTATCTTTATGAAATTTTAGTTTCTGTTTGTCTGTAAACCAATTATATTTTAAATTTTTATATCTTGTTCCGTATTTTTTCGTGCCTTTGGCGGTACTAAAAATTTCTCCACCTGATTTTAGTCCCCAACTGTTCCATGCATACGGAATTTCATTTATAGGCGTGCCGTCCCAATTATCGAAAATTTGTTTTAGGACGTGTTGGTCCACGAACCAATAAATTGGTCTTTGGAAAGCCATAATCATTTGTTGTGCTAGATGTTTTTTGAATCTATCGCCTTCATTACCTATACCAGGACTTATACAACTCGCTATGTACACGTTTCTATCCTTTGGTTTACGCATGGCGCTAGGTGTCTTTGTGATTCTTTGATAATGATGCAAGGCAAAAGTTACTCTACACAGTCCATCTGCGTCTAATTGTAAGACGTGCTGATGCGTATCAAACAATTTATCCATAATCATAAATCTTCTACTCGACCAATAAATTTTTTGCTTAAATTCATCGTGTTGTCTTGTGTTACAAATTTCCATACCACGNCCAAACAAAGAATTTTTCGTATCTAATCTAAATTGATCATAAAAATCTTTCGGATGTCTCTCAAACGTATATGTGATGCCAGGATCTGAAATATAATGTTTAGGATTGTGTTCATCTTGCTCGTAAATCAAATGAACGTGTACGTGTACCTGATGATGATTGAAATGTAAGGTGCTTTTTGCCAAGTATTGTCCATATTCAGCCCAATATTTTGGATCACAACTAAAGTAAATTATATTTTGTTTGTTTATAGGCAAGTCGCCTTCAATTGATAATTTATCAAACGTCATTTTTCCATCTCTTAGGTCTACAAAAACTATTTTTACTTCTTTTTTTACTTTCCATCCAATATCTAGGATTAATTCTACAAAAAGTAGTTAATGTGTATCGCAAATCTATTGCTGTGCTGTTCATTGCTAAATCAGGACTCATAGCACCAACGTTCCAAACCCAATCGACCATTTTTATTGCACCTAGAGGTTTAATGATGTATGCGTGTGAACCCTTTATGTGTGTTTTGTTATAAAGTTCGTGTCCTGACAATCTTGGCAATGTACGACACCACTGTTTCACAGCATCACCCTGATAAGTTTTTGTATAATCTTCATAATTTGTCACTTTTCTACTTGCAAAGTCTAAATGTAGCACATCTTCAAATTTATCTAATAAATTTTCTGGAATCTCACGTAAAACAATGGCATCATGCTCGAATATCATCATTGGTTCAGCACTTGCAATACATTTCTTCCATAATCTATAATGTGATAGCAAACAACCTTTTAAACCAGGATTAATTTCTTTTCTTTTTTGTCCTTTTTTGAAAACTTTTAAGTCTTGTTCAATGAAATGCTTTTCTACGTCGTCACCCCAAGTAGCAGGAAAAGTTTCAGGTTGAATTCCAAATTTATTTGCCGAATCTATACATTCTTGAGCCAAATTTTCACTCATTCCTTCTCCAATCATGGTTATTACGTAGGTAGGAATATTCATTTTTAATATTTATTGGATGTATTTTTAGGTAGTGCTTATATAGAAGCGTCTTCCATTCCAGCAACTCTTAATTTAACAATGTTTGTTATCTGCCATTGTTTTTGGTCAAGTCCTTTTGTGATACCTAACCATTTGTTTCTTAAAAGTGCAAATTCGTTGATTATTTTTTCATAATCTACAACATCTGCTTCACCGTCGACATATTTTTCAACATCTCTGCTAGAAAGTGCTCTTTGATAATTTTCTAAATATTTCTTGAAGTGTTTGCTTCTTAATCTACGTAATTCGATATTCATATATTGTAATATCGCTTCAATTTCTTGTAATTGATTAAATCTTTGTTCAACAATACCAGGCATATCGGCAGATGCCTTTTCAACGTTGCCTCTAATACGACACTCTGCCTTTGCTGATTCTAATTCAGCCTCATAGTGTTTGATTGCTTCTGGTATTGCACTGATATCTTTTGCTATTTTTTGATACCAACCAGCCATTAGTAGTCCTCTTGTTCTTCGTCGATATCTAAAAAGTATTGTATCGCTTTATCTAAATCGTCATCTGCACCTAAGGCGTCTTTTAGGTCATCATCTTCGACGCCATGGTCAGCCAATAAGTCTACAAACTTTTCTGCAATCAAATCCATCGGTTGTTTCCGATCAATGTATTCTTTGAAAAAATTCCAAAGTTCTACAATTTGTGATCCTGATAACATCTTACTCCTCTTCTGTAGTAGTTTCTTTTACTTCAGCGGGTTCCAAATTACTAAAGTCTTTCATCACATTGTCTAGTAATTCACCACCCTGTTCCCAAACTCTTCTATATTCTTTGTGTTCCGTTTTTTTGGAATCCACATATTTAAGTCTGTTGCCGTCTTTACTTAAGATGCCTTTTTTCTCAAACAAGTCTACAAGTCCACTGTAAGGATTCATTCCAGTTTCATATGGAATCTTGACTTGCACACCTTCAAAAGGTTTGTTAAATCTTGTCTTCATCACTTTACAAGCCGCTCTAATACCTTTTACATCAGTTGTTTTATTGCCATCTTCATCTTCTTTTAATTTTAATTTACGCATAGCAACCACAATACTTGATGCATAGATAAATCCTTGTCCACCTGATATCTTATCATCTGGATCGAACATATCTTGCGATGCGTATGTGTGGTTTGTTGCAACAAGTCCTACGTTGTGACTACCAAACATATTCACACAGTTTCTTACAAGTGCGGTAAGTGCCTTAGGTTTTCTACCCATGTCACCTTTCATATCACCTTTTCCAAACTGATCAACATCTGTTGGAGTCAACAACATACCTAAAGAATCTATTACAAATAATACTTTTGGTCTATCGTCTTCGCTCATTGCTCTATAATCTGCCATAAATGTTGATACAGTTTTTGCAACATCATCAATCATTGACATATTAAGTTTTAATAATTTTTTCTCATCTGTGTCTACGCCTAATGCGTGTAACCATCCCTCATCTAATGCGTTTTCAGAATCTATTAGTACAACAAATATACCTTGATCCTGTGCCGCCTTTACAATGTTACCTGCACAGATATAAGATTTACCTGAACCAGACTCTCCTGCAAACACAGTCACTTTGCCTAGAGGTATACCTTTATTGAAGTCTCCACTCACTAGATAGTTGAGTGCATAATTTCCTGTCGAAATCCAATCTGTTGGATCATGAAATCCAGAACTCATACCAGTAATGGACTTTGTTAGTGTCTTTCTAAATTTGCTTACGTCGAATGCCTTTACCATTTTATTTTCCCTTTGTTAGGGGATCCTGTTTCAGCAGGACCCCCAATGTGCTTTACTTTTGTTGTCTTGCTCTAATCATCGCCAAGATGTCTTCAGCCTTACTTCCTGATTTATTATCAGTTGTTGTAGCCGCAGGCGTCTCTTGAGTTTTAGTTTCAGCAACTGGTGTTGACTTCACTTCCGGAGCAGGAGTTTCTGCTTTCGGAGTTACTGGATCACCTGTTCTTGCACTAACACCTGCTGGTCTGAAGTATTGACCAAATTTGTCTTGATCATACGCTTCACCATCAACTGATGCCTCAAACATTTCTTTGATTACTTTTACATCAACTTCTGATGGCTTTTTAGGAAGGAAACCATTCAAGTCAAATAGACCGTGAGTTTCAATCGCCTTATTTTCATCTTCAGTTAACGGTCTTGATTTTCTCGACCATGTAGATGTTGAGTAATCTGCGTATCCGCCTTTACTTGTTTTGATTATTCTGAAGTCTACTCCGCTTGTAGAATCAGTTGGAAGGTCTTCCATATCTGGATCCATCAATGCTCCTTTAATTATTTGGAATATTTGTGGACCAATTATGAATCTTCTAATTGGATTCTCTGGAGTGTTTTCTTCGTTTAGTGGATCATCTTTCACAAAACCTTGGAAGATGTAACTTCTTTTCTTCCAATATTTTCTTCCCATGTCCTCTAACTTAGGATCTTTGAACCAACCTCTGACTTCAGATAGTATTGGACAAGTTTCTCCATACATTTCCATACATGGAACTTGAACTTGTACTGGTCTTGAATCCGTGTCACCTTTTATACCTGCGAAAGGTAGTTTGATCATTAAACGTTCTTTCCAGAAAAAAGTGTTGTCCTTGTCTCCATCTGGCAGGAATCTTACAGTTGCCTGCTCTCCCTCTTTTAGATTCCAGAATGGATAAATGGCGTTGTCTCCGCCTGTTCTTGAAGAGCCACCTGATTTAACTTCTTGATCTTTCAGTTTCGCTCTTATTTCTGCTAGTGTTGCCATAATGTTTAGCCTCCTATATTGCCTATTATTATTATGTGCCTTATTGTTAATATAGCACAGACAAGCATACTTGTCAATATATACTAACAAAACTATTTAGTCAATCGGAAATGGTAAAATTTATTACTGGACGCCTGCCAATTTTTTGATTTTTTCTATCTCGTGGTCTTTGCCGGCAGTCATTTTGTGAATTGCCTCTTGGGCAGTCCTGATGTGTGCATCTCCAAATTTCTTTTCAACAGCAGTTAGGATCGCTGTCTCACCTTTTGGAAATTGATTTGATGTGTAGTCAAAGAAACTTTTTATAAATTCTTGTACGTCTTCCTCTGATGCATTTGGCATTTCTGGTTTTGGTGCTTCATCTTTTTCAAACTTGCTTCTTAAATGATCAAGTTTTGCTTGGAAATCGTCTGATTTCAAATATGCTGAAAAACTTCCATATTCTTCTTTTTCTTCCTTAGACATATTGTTCCATTGGTCAAGTGCTATTTCTTTTGACTCATCACCATACTGTGGATTACCATCCGGATCTGACATTGCTTCTTTTTCTTTTGAACCGTATCTTAATTTGTCAAAATTCTTTTTCAAATATGCCATTGCCGCTTTGGCATCACCAAATTTTTCTACTGACTTACCATCTTTGCCCAATACATCAAACACAGTTTTACCATCGTCACCTTTGTACATTGACACATAAGGTTTAATGTCTTCAAATGTTATTGCTTCATGTGGTGCTTTATAACTAATGTTACCGTCACCGTCAATAACAGTATCGCCTAGCCAATTCATTACTACTTCGCCTCTGTATGCTTTACCGTCTATCACTGAAGATCCTGAATCATCTGGATGGAAATCAACCTTTGGTGCTAAATTTTTATTTTGTACATAATCTTTAAGTGTTTTTTGTATGTCCTCGTCTGAAAGTTCCGGGTCAGCATAAAGTTCGCCTACCACATAAGGGTCTTCTTTAGTAACGGCATCTGCATTATCACCACGTTGCACAACAAAAATACCATCTGATATTTCCGCTTCAGCATCACCTATTTCTTTTACAGTACTTTCTTTTTCAGTTTTCATATCACCTGTTTCAATTCTAGAAGCAAGTTGCGGGTCTTTTGATTTGATGTAATCCATTATCATTGGACGCATACACATATCGCTATCTTCTTCAGCCGCTTTTTCTATTGCATTGTTAAAATCTTCGTCGTCGATGATGCCTTGCAAACTTTCAATACCATTTGTGCCGTTTACACCTACTGGAAAATGTTTTTGCATCAATTGATTTAATTTTTCAACTGCTTCGTTTTGCTCTTCTGGATCTTGTGAAAATAAAGCATTGCCTTCGTCAACTATTTCTTCCATCGCATCTTCGAAATCATCAAATACATTTGCAATTGACTCAATCATGCCACCTAAAACTTTTTCAACTTCTTCTCTTGGTGCATCTGTGTGAACAACTATTCCTTGATATCTATCTTCTCTTGATTGCACATCTGCATTGATACCAGCATTTTGTAAAAGTTCTTTTACTTGTTCCACATCTTTTTCAGTAACTGGCTCTTCAGGAGAGTAGTCACCGGCAAGGTCATATTCATATCTTCTTGCCTCTGTACCACCTTGATAACCATGTGCTTCAAAAGATTCAGGATCTAAATTTTGTACTGCTGTCTTTTCTGTTACTAGTTTGTAGATGTAAGGAAATACATCTTGTAATTCTTCTTTGAAAGTTTTGATTGTTAATTCATCAATCCAATTCTTCTTAATATCTTCTGGCACCTCAACTGCATCTGCTTCTTTGAAGTTTTCGAAAGTTTCTTTGTAATTTGTAGGTCTTTGTAATTTTATACATTCATTTTTGATTATGTCAATTCTTTCATCTACTATACTTTGATATTCTCTTAAACCTTCTGCCATTACATTAGAACGATTCATGTATGTTTTGAATGACTTCAGTTTGCTTAATTCTTCACTCAATCCAGTGATGTATTTTCCAAATGAATCAAATGGCTTACCGCCTTCACTTACGTGACGAGCCATTGCTCTCGCACCGTTTAAATGTTTGATTGGATATTTGAATCTCTCACCTTCTGAAGATTCAATGAAGATAGATTCTATTCTGTGTGTACGTCCACCAGCAATAGATTGGTCAACAGGTCTCGAATGTTTTATAACAAGTCTTGCTTCTCCTATTGATTGAAAACTTGTCTTTGTAGTTCCAAATAAATTTGATTCACTCACTTTATCTACCTCTTTCCCTTTGCTCATGTACTCGTAGTCACGTTTCTCAAGATTGCTTTTTGTGATATCTCTTGTATCAAATCCAAGCACTCTTGCTTTTGCGAACTGACCCATTTCTTTTAAAAAGTTGTACCAACTTGTCTTTACGCCATCGTCTGCGCCTTCGACAAAGTCCTTATTGTGCAGTACAACNAGGCCATCTTCTTCGCTAATACTAATACTTACCTTTCCAAGCACGTTTCCACCTTCTTTAAATTCGAAGTCAAAAAACCGTGCATCCTCTGGTTTATTGGTGATTTTACCTTCAGAATCACCTATTGTTACACCAGGGAAACGTCCTCTGATCTTGTTAAAAAGGTCTTTTCCTATTGCTTGTAAGTTCATATTTTGTATTTATCACTATGTGCTACTAATGAAAAGGGGTAGTGGATACACTCTATCTGCTGTGTCCTCGTCTGCTTGGCTGAATGACGTGTAAATTTTAGGATCCCAATCCTTTAGAACAGTCACTATCCGCATGGCTAAAAGCATTGCACTAACTAGGTCATCATTTTCCCCGGTCTTTGCTTTGTATGATGAGCCAGAAGCAACGAACGCCTTCAATTCAGTAATTAAAGGTTTACTATTAATTTTAAGTTTCCCTTTTTCTACCATTGACTTCAATCTTGCACAGGCACTAATTTTAGTTCTGTGCGTGGTGTTAAAACCTTTTCTAAACTTCCTAATGTGACCTTTCCTAATAGGTTCGCTNACNAACATTCCTGGTATGTTTTCTTCNCCAAAGTCATTNATTACTAATAATGCAGACTCACCTATAGTGTTGTTTTCAACACTCCAATAGATGTTTGAGCCTGTGCTTTGTGTTTCTTCTTTAATGTGTGTGCAAATATCTCTTAATATTCTAATTTGCTGAGGTATTGCTGTGGTGTTATGTTTCCATTCGGCCACTTGTTCGAACGTTGGTAATTCAACTACCTGTATCGCGGCATTGTCACCTCCGGTACCCATGGCAGGGTCTAAAGACACTACATAGGTTTTTTGCGGATCCATTTTTTTGTACCAACGTGTTTGTCCCATGTTAACGATAGGCTGTATACCTTCTAATGTGGAAAGTACAATACTGTTTACTAATGTCTCGTCAAATACTAAAAATTCGCACCCATACTCTCTTCTAAATCTTTCCTCACCTATACGACCAAGTTCTTCTTGTTTCCATTGTTCGTCCCTGTCAGGGTGTTCGTCCCAACTGGCAGTAAAACCATGGAATCCATTTTGTCCTACTTCCTGTTCGTTACCGTGTTCATCATATTTGTTTTGACTTTCTCTCCAAATTTGTGCAAACACATCTTCATCTGAGTTGGGCGTTGATGTGATAATTGCACGACCACCTGTCGCAAGTGTTGGTGAAATAGAAGTCCAGAACTCCTGTGCAATACCTGGATTGACAAACGCAAACTCATCACAGTAAAGAAGTGATATGGACATACCTCTACCTGTGTTACCTGTTGTGGTTGCACTAACAATACGTGAACCATTTTCAAACTCCATTGAACCTTTGTTGTAGTTGATTACACCTGCTCTCACATGATTAGGACAAAGTTCATATCCATAACGTATACGTTGCATAATTTCTTGTGCACCTGTGTATTTGTGTGCCGCGATCAAAATTGTTTGGTCTGGATGGAACATAGCAAACCATAATAGATAACAAGCCGCGGTGGTTGTCTTACCACTTTGTCTTGGTAACATATTAACATTGAATCTATGATCGTGATAACTGTGAAGTAAATTTTTTTGATATTCAAATGGTTGGAATAGCATTTTGCCTTCTACAGGGTGTTGTATGTAGAAAAACTTTTTAGCAAAATATTCGAAACCAGTTTTTGAATTGGAACATTCCACAAGGTCTTGTATTTGTTCTTCCGAAAATTTTTCCCTTGTGTGTGCTTTTTTGGTTAATACTCCATCTAAACTTTTATTGCTCATATATGTACTTATGCTGTAAAAGGGTGGTAGAAATTAAATTGACTATGCGTGTTTTTTAGCCATCTTGTTGATGGTTGCGTACATATACGCAGTTCCTTTTTCTTTTCCATAACGTTTTATAAAGTCTTTTTTGACATTTTTCTTGTCAAATTTCTTTTTGTAATGTGTGACTTTACGCTTTTCTGGTTTAGTGAGTGGACGTTCCGCTAGTCTTTTTTTTTGAAGTCTTCGTATGCTTTTTGTAATTCTTCTTTGATAGAATTTGTTTTGTCTTCTGTCTCAACTGCCATAGGATTGTCTCCTGGATATTCTTTTCTATACATTTTTTTTGGCTTGTTGATTCCACCTGCAATATCTTTCTGCATATAACCTGTGTCTTTGTATTCAGGTTTTGGTGTTGTGTTTGCTTTTCCTGGAACTTCTTCTTGTGTAGTAACTTCTTCTGCTGGCTTAGGCTCAGGCATTGGTGCCGGAGGTGTTAAACCTGCATTCTTAAAAATTGCCGCGATAGCATTCATTTCTTCTGGTGTGTCACCATACAACATAACCTGAGCGGCTTCTTTGACGTGAATTCTTTTCACATCTGCTTTCATTTGCTCTTTGTTTTGAATGTTATCAACTTTCTTTAAAAAATCTCTAATGTCCATATTATTATTTACCTTTCGACTTGCCTGAAATAGGTGACATTTTGTTTTTGCTGTCGCCTTCGTTAGGAAGTACATTACCGCCTGGTTTAATATCACCTGCGGCGTCTGGTGCTGATCTTTCTTTTCTTTCTTTTTCTAATTCTTTTAATAAATCCATAACTCTGCTTTGTCCTGCTGACTTCTGTTCGTCCTTGCTGTCTTCGTATGGTGAATTTAATTTTGCTTCATATGGAGTATCATCTTTTTCTGCTTGATACTGCTCTGTTGGTTCATTTGGATTTCTAACTACCATGTGTGCTTCAGCAATGCCTAAAGATTTTGTTAGATAGTTATGTAGTACAGCACTTGTTGTTGGGTATGTTAATTCTACGTCGAAATATGTTACACTTTGATTCTCAATGTGTGGAAAATCTAATGGTCTTTTTGTAATTGGAGTNTTCTTNCCTGTACTCATTTTTTCAACTACAAATTTTTGAAGTGTGCTTTCTAGTGCGCCTACATCTATATCTTTAGGCTCACCAACTATACCAATTTTAAATGGGTATGTTCTTTTGCTTTCTGCTAATATCTGTTGTAATTTACTTGTCATTTTTGTCATCTTTATTATATTTATCCAACTTTTTNAGTTTTTCCAGCAAACTGTTACGGTCAGTGACCACGTATCCTTCGCCCGGAATCACGTTTGCATCACCATCTCCAGCCTTGGAATCCTGCTTTTGCTTCTTCAATTGTAGGTCTACCATCTTCAATTTCTTGTCCATTTTAGCAACTTTGGCGTCAAGAGTAGTCTTTAGCATCTGTCCTGCAACCTCAAATATACGTGCTGAGTATCTGCTTTCTACGTTCATGCCCAAGTCCATGAGATCCTCATAGGCATTTATCGCCCGTGTGCCGACGTCATCGAGCTCGGAATCACCCATTTCTCCCAGACCTTCCACCTTAGGAAGAGCCGCCGCTATCTTGTCAAACTCGGCTATATCACGCATTGTATTCTTTTGTGCTTGTAATGATTGTTGCTTGTCCTCAGCCTTTTTGTCTTCGGCTTCTGCTTTTGCTTTTTCTTCTTGCACTATTTCTTGTGACTCAGGCAGATTAAGTAATTCTTCTAATTTTTTGGTCATAACTATTGCTGAAAATATTTATTGGTGACTACCAAACGTATATGCCAAGATAGACTGCTATACCAAAAACCACTAACCAAAATACTAATCTATCCATTATTCTAATATGATTGCTTTGATTGATTTTTCACCCATGTAAATCTCAGTCTCGGCTTTGCCTTTCCAACATTGATACTTTACACTCGGACTGTAATTTCTTTCTGCATGACGTTTGCCTCTTAGGCATCCTGCCATATTTTCTTGAATCCGATGTTCTTTTATTTCACCATTTACGAACATCAATAAGGCTACAACTTGTTCTATCATATTAGTTTCCGTTTTTGTATACTATTTCTCTATCAGCGTCTTTAAGTTTTTCGATAGAATTTTGTGCTTTTTCCATTTGCTCTTTAAGAAACTCTATGTTGACTTTATTGTTAGCCATGTCATCAAGATGTTTCTGCATTCTATCAACACTCTTGTATAAATCTTCGATCAACATGAATTGTTCAATATCTTGTGAACTTTGACCTAATTCCCCTCTTGGATATCTAATTCTAAAATCTGTATTTTTAGTAACTTCATTGTGCAATCTTTCATCCTCTGCACTCATATCTTTCTCCAAAAGTACTGATTGTGTCTCCAATTTATTCAGTCTTTCGATAACACCAAAGTATGCCCATACACCAACTGCCACTGCTGATACAATGGCTATCAGATTCTTCATTGGCATACTAATTGCCGTTTGATCGCTTAAATCTAGTCTTTTCATTATGTACGTATTTATCTATTTGGGGTGAATGCCACTGTGTCAGACTTATAAACCTTGGTTGAATAACCCAGTGTCTCGAGGTATTCCTTGCAGTCAAGTGCTTCATTACGTTTATTTTCAAACATGATAGTAGGCATATATTTTTTCAAGGTGATTTCTGCACCTTTGCATACTTGCAATTCAAAATGCTCTACATCAATTTTTACAAAATCAACGTCTGTGAAACTGTAATCATCTAGTCTTTCTAATTGCACATCAAATTGTTTTATACCAGTGCTATATTTTACTAGACTACCATGTGCGGCTAAATTTAAACCATTATCAGGCAATTTCAAGATTCTCTTTTCTGTTTTATCACCTAGTCCAACATTATATTTTTCTATTCCTTCGGGTATTAATTTATATTGTTCAGGGTTTGGTTCGAAAGCAATAACTTTTTTAAAGTTTTTTATAAAAGGTGCAGATGTATCGCCATCTAATGCACCAACGTCTATGTATGTTCGGAAATTTTTAATATAAGGCCAGGCCCATTGTCTAATTTTTAAAGCACTCATCTTGCACCATGGAAAATATCTTTTTCATTAATTATTCTAAATCTAAAGCCTTTATTCTTACACCATAGTTGTGCATTTTTCCATTTTGCTCTGTTCACGATAAGTTGACCTTGATTTTGTTTTGATTTTGCTTTTTCTAACAATGTTTGATTTTCTGGTTTAATTTCAATTACCTCTGCGTGTTGTTTTCCATTCTTATCTGCGTATGCTATGAAAAAGTCTGGAACGTAAATTGTAAATTTACCAGTGAAAGGATGTCTGTATGGAATACGAATAGATTCACTTGCCCACTTTTGTATGCTTGGACTTTCATCACAGAATCTCATAAAAGCAAATTCCCAACTGCTTCTGTACAAAGGTGTTTTGCCGCCAATGTACTTGTCAGGATTTTTCATATTGTATCTTCCCTGAGCAAACTTTGCCATTGTACTAAACCACTATGTTACGTTTTTCTGATAAGTCCGAAGGTGATTCTACTTTGTATCCTAGAGATGATGTGTTGACTCTGTTGTTATTTAAAACTTCTGTCACGATGTAACTTAATTGTGTTCCGTCTAAACCTTTTAATGTATCTAGTAATTCAAACACATTAACATTATCTATTTTTGCTTGTTTAAGTATTACTGATGCTGTGCTTATACTTGATGTTCTATCAAATCCCCTTGATTCGAAATATCCTACAACTGCATCTACTTCTGCTCCTGGGAAAGTTAAATTTTCGTTGAAGTAATTGTCGAAGAACTCTCTTACTGGTTGTTGACTATCGTTTTTTGTTTTAGGTAAGTTTGACATTATAATCTTGTTTTCTGTTTAGCAATAGTAAAGAAATTTTTAATATTACTTGTTGTTCTTCCTATGTAAGTGTTAGGTATACCATATGCGGAATCCGCCGTGCCACCTATTCTACCTATAGCACCTGTGAGAATATTAAAACCTTCTTGCGCCAATCCTTCTTTGTTAAGTTTTTTTGCATTCTTTAATCTGTTTGCTGTTCTAATTAATGAACCTAAAGTGATTCCACCTCTTGAACCTCCGATAGCACTTCCTATATAAGTGTAAGGACCATCGTTTGCGCCAAATAAATCTGTAAGCACTCCACCAGTGCCTAATAAACTTGTTGAACCACCACCGGATAATGAATTAGGTGATGGAGTTCTGTCATAATGTTCTTTTCCAAATCCAGCAGGCGCACCGTTCTGCATAACACGTCCTCTTGAATAAAAAACAGTTTCATATTCTATAACCATCTGGTTAGCCATAGGACCACTTTCCTGATTGTTAAGTGTATCGTGTTGCCATTGTTGTATGAGTGGATTTACAAGTGTGTAACAAGTGTAAGTTTTTCTTGCCATTTGATATATTTGTATGCTAGTGAAGAAAGGTTTTTTAATGTCCGCGTCTAATCCAAACCTTGGATATTTTTCTCCTGAAAAAATTCTTTCTCTCGCAAATTCAGGATATGTAGTTTCAGGATCTCCCACAGCGTTTACTTTTCCGTATCTACCATCTTGGAAATAATATCTGTAATAAGTTTCCCATAAAGCACTTGTGACTCCGTAGTTGTCATCATGAAACACAATAGTCACAGGGTCATAAGCAATACGTGTTTGTAATTTTCTTTTCTTGTTGTATTGTTGCACCGTTGCCATGTCGATGGTGTACTTTGGCAAGTCTACGTTCTTAACCAGCATATTAAGTTCGCGTTGATGATTTGCTAAAGGTGGATCTGAAATTTGTGCACCTGTATTCAAGTTAAACACAACGTGATATAAAAATTTTTGCTTGGGTGCCAGTCTAAAACTGTCATCCACATATAGTCTAGATGCATGGGCGAAATCAGCCAGATTACCTTTTGGATTTAATGCACCTTTAAGTACGTTATCTAAAAAACCTTTTAATAAATTTGCCATATACAGTATTTATGTTATGTAAAAATGGTGGGTCACAGAATAAAAAAGGGGCCGTAGCCCCCTTTTAAATTTATAAATGCGAATGAAAATTATGCACCGCCGCCTGTAATTAGAGTGTTTGTTGTTCTACCTACTGCTGTTCCTACTCCTGTACCTTGTGGAGTTTGGATTGCGTTGTCATATCTCAATGATAGCGTTACAGTAACTGGATCGCTAGTACCGTATGCTAACTGATTGTAGTTTGCTGACTCTACGTAGCAACCATACAATTCAAATGTTTCTAAAACGTTTACAACATTGGCACCGTTAGCACCATCTGTNATTTCTATTCTAGTAACAAATTTGTAGTCTGAACCTGATGCCGCCGCACTTTGTTCAAAGAAATCGAATTGTTTCTGTAATTGTTCACCAACTAATTTTTGTACGTTGTTAGATACATCTTCTCTTAAAGTCAATGTTACTGCTTCCCATGTGTGTTTACCAGCAAGATATACCTTAGAGTTGTATACATCGATAGTTGTTGTTTCAAATGATAAATTAGGTCTTGTGATATCTACTACTTGTTTTGTTAACTCAGTTGTAGGTGTTGATACACCAAAGTTTTCTAAACTTACTCTAAAACGATATTGTAATTTAGGCATTAACAGACCTTGATTAGAAGCACTTTGGCTACTATTCAATGGAACTGTAAGTTTTGATAGTGTAGATATACTCATTTGTTTCTCCTATAATATTTATCTTATTATAATCCTGCTATTTCGCCAGTATTTTTCAATCTTAACGGTATGTAGATGAACTCAACTGCTTTGACTGGTTCAATAGCAATATCTAAGTACAACTCGTTTCTGTCTATTCTTGTAGGTGTGTTGTTTGATTCGTCACACACTACTAGGAAGTCAAAAATTGCTCTGTTACCTACAAGTTCTAATAATAAACTTTCTGCTTGTGCCTTGATTTCATCTCTTGTGATTTTATCATTTGGCTCAAACACAAATGGTCTTGCAAGTTTGTTCAATTGACTTCTTAGGTAAATTACTAATCTTGATACGTTAATTCTATCTAAAGAACTTGTACCAGCAAATCTAGTTTTTTGTCCGTAGTTGACTAAACCTGCACCTGTAATAAACGTAATTGGGTTAACTTTGTTTGTGTATAAAGTGTCTCTTTGACCTTCGTTCAATGCTGTTGAAACAAATTCACCTTCTGCGTTGATGTAACCTGTTGAACTTGCATTTGTAATACCACCTCTTCTTGTTCCTGCTGGAGCAAACCATGGGAAAGAAACTTGATCGCTTAATGCAATCGTTCTTAACATCATGTGTGATGCTGGTACAACAATGTTGTTTCCAAAGTTGTCACTTGTTAATCCTGATGGATAAAACACACCTAAGTATGAGTTAGTTGTAACTAAACCGTTGTCGTTGTCTTCAACTGCTTGGTTTACGTTGGTTGCCCAGTTGGCTAAAGAAGTTGCATCAGGTGTCAATCTCATTGGTGAGTCACCAATAATGAACGCTGATAATCCTCTGTCGCTGTTTAACGAAACCATTTCACCGATCAACTCTGGATAACCTGGAGTTGCCATTACGTTGAATATTCTTGATTCATCGTCTCTGATGTCTTGGTTGCTGTTAACCAATGCTTGTAAGCCTTGTACAACAACTTTTCTTTGTGCTTTTCTTCCGAAAGAACCTGCACCGTCTGCCTGGTTAGCAGATTCAGTTACCCATCTGTGTGGATAGTAAGCAGACATACTTGCACCACCTTGTCTTAGGTTAGTTGCTGTTGTGTCAATGCTGTTTCTTACAAATTTTTTAACGTTGAAACCTGAACGTCTTAAGTTCCATAACAACATTCCTTTTGGATATAATGCTGGATCTGGAGCATCTGGATCTAAGAAGTCACTTGATAATAATTCTGCAATAGTGCCTGATGGAGCAACTGTTGAAGTTCCACCTGAAGTTCCAAATCTTGCATCAGCAAACAATATTCCGTTTTCTGTTGTTTGATCTGAATTGTCTACTTCTTCCCATTTTAGACTGTTTGCATTCCATCTGTAGATGTCTGCATATTCTTCTAAATTTGCTGTGCTTATCCATAGGTCATTTTCAACAAGTGCTGTTCCATCTGATTGTGTAGTTGGCGCAGTTGCGGAAACTTGTGGACCTGCTGGATCTGTATTTGCATAAACGTTAGTGTAACCGTTCCATGTCGTACCGTTGTGTACCATGATGTCAACTTCGTCAACAACCGAACTGTACCATAATTGTCCGTTTGTAGTCAATGAAGTTACTGCGTTTGCACTTGCAGTATAACTTAACACTTTCCAGTTACTTGCTCTGAATTGTTTTGGATTTGTTGCGGCAGTTGTTCCTGGTTCAAATCCTAAATTTGTTGAAGTGTTTGTTAAACCAATTGCTTCAATTAAACCGTTTGTATCAGTAATTTTAAATTCACCACCATCATTGTGTTCTATTACAACTCTGTTTTGTGAATCAACACTTGCCACAATGTTTGTAAATCCTGCACCGTTGATACCACCTGCAATAACGTCAGCATCTGCGGCATTATTGTTTGTTGTAACAGTAACAGTGATTCCACTGTTTAATGCTTCTTGACCTACAATTGATTCTGCAATCGTAAATGATTTGCTACCAGCACCTTGACCTGTTGCAACCGCTGATGATGTGATTGTTGTGTTACCTGCATTTTCTCTTCTTTGTATAATGAAATCTATTTCAGTTGTTCCGTTACCTGAATTTACATAAAGGTCTCCAACTGCAATATTTCTTCCGCCACCTGATCTATCTAGATTGTATAATGCACTTTCGTTTGAAGCGTAGATAGGTGCACTTACAGTTTCCCAAAGTTTAGTTGTGCCGTTGAATTTTTTAACACTCCATTTAGCACCTAGGTTCGGATCAGTTGTTTTGAACCATAATGAACCTGTTGGTCTTGGATTTGCGTCACTTGATTTGAACGCTGGTACTGAAGTGTGTGCCGCTACTTCTACTGCTGGCACATAGTAAATGCCTGCTGTGATTCCTAAAGCAGTTGCGATAGTCATTGTGTTATCTGCTATTTGTACTTTGTTATCGTTTGAACCGTTGTAATGGATATCTAATTTACCACCATTTGCTCTTGCTGATAACCCCGAAACACCAGCACCCGTGATATCACTTGCTATATCTGTAACTGTTGTACCACTTGCTGTGATAGTAGTAGTCGCACTGTTGATAGTGATATCAAAAGTTTGACCACCTGTGATAGTACCTGGCGTACCACCTGCTATTGTTGGACTTGATGCAACCCAAGCCGCTGAACCTACTGCAACCCAACTTCCGTCGTATTGTTTGTAGTATACGTCATTGTTTGTATCTGTAGCCGTAATCGCATAGTCACCAATTGAACCAACTGAAGTTTTTGGTGCACTTCCTAGTCCTGATGATAATTGTGTAGTTGATGTGATTACTGTTGGAATTTTGTTTGTGAATGATTGACCACCTGTTACAGTTGCCGCTGATCCGTTCCATTGGAATATACCAAATCTTGAACTTGCTGTGTCGAACCAATAAGTTCCAGATGCTGGATTTGCCGCTGGTGCATTTGCACTTGCTTCTAGTTGACCTAGGTCTACATCTGCTCTAACAACGAACGCTCTGTTGCTAACACCTAGTAATGAATAAGCCGCTTGTAATCCAAACTCATTAGTTTCACCGCCATGGATTGGATTGTTACTTGCGTCTGTTTTGAATACTGGATCTCCAAATGTTTCTGCTAATTCTCTTTGAGATGTCATTAAGAACACTTTGCCGGCATTTGCCGCTGTTGTTCCTGATGCTATTCCTGTTCCTGTGCTTGATGTTTTATCTTGTGCTGTCGCAACAAAGATCATTGGCACCGTGCCTGGTTCGGCTGGTGTGTAAAAACTTTCGTCAATTACGCTGACTTGTACTCCTGGTGAAACTATTGCCATTTGTTAAATCTCCTAGTTTTATTAAAAACTTTTTGTATTGTTTGTATTTATGTAATAATGTCAAAATGCACCAAATTAATAGGTATGAAAAAGGGGTGGTAAAGGGCAGGTAAATACGTGTATATGAGACCTTTATGCAATAAATGTAACGAAAGACCTGCGGCAGTAAACTATAAAAAGGCTAACAAGACTTACTACAGAAGGCTGTGTGAAATGTGTTTACGGTATGGCGGCCCTAGTGGTTATATGCCCAAATGGTATGTTGCAGGATATAGACCTAAGCAACAATGTGATAAATGTGGGCATAAAAGTGAGTACAAAGAACGTTTCAGAGTGTTCCATATAGACGCTAATCTCAATAATTGTAAATTTAATAATTTAAAAACTGTGTGTGCTAACTGCCAAACAACACTGCACCTTGAAGGAATCCGTTGGAAACAAGGTGATCTTGTACCTGACTTTTAAGTGCATTTATAGTTGAATCATTTTCAAACACTTTGTCAAATTTAGCATTTGCCCATTGCCATTCTGATGCATGAACATCCTTTGGCTTCTGTCCTATGTCCTGATACATCCTAAACCACATAGGCAGTTGTCCACGTTTTACCCACCAAACTTCTCCACCTATTTCTTTTAAAACTTTAACCTCATTTTCAAATCTAACATCAGGTATTACCCAATTTATATCAGGATTTTCTGTAACTTTCTTCTTTAGCATACTGACCCATATTCCATCATAGAATCCATCACGCATACACTCTGTACCGAACACCTGTAACACATATCTTGGAGTCACTTTCTTTTTTAGTTCTTTGCTCCAGAAGTGGTCCTCTTGTTCACGCCACAATCTGCTTTGTTCTGTCTTGCCATCTAGTAGATCCCTGTCCCATTCAAACAGTGTTGCCACTGTATCTTTCAGTTTATCTGCGAAGGATATTTTAACAAATTTATGATCTTTCACAAGATGATCTGCTATTGTGTCTTTACCAGATCCTATCAATCCACAAATTCCTATAATCATAATATTTTAAGTTGTTTAGTACCTTCTCCTATATCTCCTTTAGGATATGAATTGAATGCTAGACTGATCCTATCTTGTTTTGAACCTTGTTCCAATACTTCATGTTCCAACCAAGACGGAAACATTAAAAGTTCACCAGGAAGAGGATTAAATCCATAGTAGTCTGTGTTGTATTGATTTTTGTTTTCACCGCTGTAGGCAAGTTGTATGTTTTGGAATGTAATATTAGGATACATATGCGGTTTACTAAAAATTATAGGAGCACAATCTTTTGTTGTGTCTACATAGTATACGCCACTTATAATGCTGTTAGGATGTGAATGTTTGTCTATGTACTCTGACTTTGCTGTTTTATTAACCCAACTGGTTGTGATTTGAAAATTCTGCACTATACCTAAAATATCATCTACAAAGTAATTTAATGCAGTTTGTATTTTGTATCTAAGGTCTTTCATTTGTGGCTTTTCAAGTATTTTCATACCTCTATTCATCATAGGTAAATCGTCATCTGTGTGATCTGTTCCTGTCCTTTGAGATGGATAATCTAAGCCACGTATCCATGCACGTGACACTTGATCCAATTCTCCAATATTCATTTTTATCAAAGGCACGGAGAATAACGGAATCATTTCATGTTGCATATCTAACGATAATACAACAAAATTATGGTAATGTCAATAGGAATTAGCCGATTAGGAAACTGTAACCTTGTCCACCAGCAGTTTGAGTTTTGACTTCTGCTTCTAGTCTATCCATTTCTGCAATGGCTTCTTGTTTTAATGCGTCACCGTTTAGTGACGTACCACCTTGTGGACCTGCTATTGTGTTAAATTTGCTTCTTGCTTCACCAAGCATATACTTGCATTTTGCCAAAGTGTAGTCTTTGATCCATTTTTTAGCCAAATAATCTTTGAACAGTTCTGTATCTGGTCTATACATATAGACATACATCAACACTTCTTCACCTTGTCTTGGTCTTTGTAATATTGTTAATTTTTTAGTTGTTGTGTTCCATTTAAATTCAATGAAAGAACCAAACATTCTTCCAACCAATTCTTGGAACTGTGAAAACATATTGTAAGTGGCGACTCCACCCATATTAGAACTTGCTAATAGGTATGTGTTTGTGTAGGCTAAATTGAACGGCTCAAATAATGTACCACCGTCTCCACCACCTGATCTAGAACCAATACTTCTTCTGAAAATTTGTCTTACTTCAATTATTTCATCAGCCAGAGTGTAATCATTCTGGTCTTTCACTAAAGGTAAAAACACGTAACTTTCTTCTACTGAATTGTCAGACCTTTGTCTAAATCTGTCTAAAGCGTCTTTAATAGCGGTCTCATAGTGGGCAGGATCTAGTTCTACATCCACCATTCCGCCACCCAGCGAATTGAATACGTAGTCGAATATCTCTTGTTTTTCTGTGGTTAAATTTGCCATTTAATACGTTCCTTACATATATTTATCACTCAGTACCATCCGATAAATATATGTCTATGCCAAGATTAAGTCTATATAAGCCGGAAAAAGGTCAGGATTACACGTTTTTAGACAAGACCGTAGTAGAGATGTTTACTGTGGGTGGAACAGACGTTTTTGTACACAAATACCTAGGACCAAAGAATCCTGCCGAAGCAGATGCTACTGCTACAGAACCTAGATACGATTCTGTGAAAGAAACTAATATTCAAGATATGTTATTCTTAGAAAATCGTGATAGGAAATATGACAGTTCAATATACACATTGCGAGGAATATACAATGTGGCTGATGTTGACTTTGACATGAGCCAGTTTGGTTTATTTTTACAAAATGACACACTGTTTATGACAATGCCTATAACAACAAGTGTGAAAACGTTGGGTAGAAAAGTTATGCCGGGAGATGTTTTTGAACTTCCGCATCTAAAAGACGAATACGCATTGAATGATTTTAGTGTTGCACTTAAAAGATTTTACGTTGTAGAAGATATTAACAGGGCGGCAGAAGGATTTTCACAAACTTGGTATCCACATTTATATAGAATTAAACTTAAACAGATATACGACAGTCAAGAATTCAAAGAAATTTTACAGAAAGATGCTGGTACTGGCGACGGTAAAACTTTACGAGATGTGCTTTCTACATATGAAAAAGAAATGCAAATTAATAATGCAGTAGTACAACAAGCAGAAGACGATACAAAAAAATCAGGTTATGAAACAAAAAATTTATATACTTTACAGGTAGACGATAAAGGAAAACCTGAATTAGTAACAACAGATACTTCAACTTTAGATACAACAACCCATAACACACTTGCCGACAGAATTAATCAAACACCTGATAAGTCAGGATATGATGGATATTTGTTGGGTGATGGTTTGGCTCCTAACGGAGAGGTATTTGGATTTGGAATTAGTTTTCCAAGTGCTTCAGACAAAGGTGATTATTTCCTAAGAACAGACTTTTTACCTAACAGACTATTCAGATATGATGGTGGACGTTGGGTCAAGATGGAAGATAATGTGCGTATGACACTATCTAACACAGATACAAGAAGCAATTTGAAAGGCACATTTATTAATAACACAAAAACATCATCTATTGCTGGTGAAACTGTAACAGAAAGACAGGCACTTTCAAAAGCACTTAAACCTAAGGCGGACGGTTAATGAAATTAAGAGAACTTTGGGGAATACCTATACCAGGTACTGAAAAAGCAGTAGGACTTAAAAAAGTCACTAAAGAATTTATGGGCAAAGTAAGAACTTTTTACGAGCCTGTTGGTAATAAGATTAATGAAAAGAAGAAAAAAGGCGATCTATACACGGATGACAATCCTAAAGATACAATAAAAAAATTAGGTTACAAAGATGTATCTACCGCTAGAGCCAGTGTATCTAGAATACGCAAATCAGGCAGAAGTCATGCACACAAAATTCAGGCGGCTGTAAGCATGGAACAAAGGGCAAAAGCGGCTGGAAAAAGCAAAGAGGCGGCTGTGTTCAGAAGATACATAAATGCAAACAAAAAAGGTAAAAAATAATGCAACATTTTTACGATGGACAGATTAGAAGATACATTACTCAGGTGATCAGACTTATGAGTAACTTCACTTACAAAGATGGAGATGATGCATTACGGACAATACCAGTGATGTATGGTGACATCAGTAGACAGGTCGGTCACATAATCAGAGACAATTCAGAAAACAAATTACCTAGTGTGCCTAGAATGGGTGTGTATGTAACAAATTTAACAATGGATAGAACTAGGTTGGCTGATGCAAGTTTTATCAGTAAAATTCATGTTAGAGAACGTGCATATGACAGCACAAATAAAGAATATCTAAACACCCAAGGAAAAAATGTTACTGTGGAAAGACTCATGCCAACACCTTACACTTTAACAGTGAATTGTGACATATGGTCAAGTAACACAGAACAAAAATTACAAATATTAGAACAAATTTGTATGCTTTTCAATCCAAGTTTAGAAATTCAAACCACAGACAATTACGTTGATTGGACAAGTTTGAGTGTTGTTGAATTAGATAATATAAACTTTTCAAGTAGAACAATACCTTTAGGAACTGAAAGCGAAATAGATGTTGCAACATTAAGTTTTAGTATGCCAATCTTTATTAGTCCTCCAACTAAGGTCAAAAAATTAGGAGTCATTACACACATTATTACCAGTATATTCAATGAAAAAACAGGCAACATTGACCTAAGTCAGTCCATGCCTGAACTAATGGCTTACCAAGACGACTATGAAAAAAGTATCAAGGCTTCAATTAAAACATCTGCTGATGGCAGTATTGATACCAGTGTTGCGGCACGTAAAGATACTTCTAGTGTACAAGGCACAACAGGAACACAGTTCGACATTTATGTACTTGGACAAACAGTATCTATAATTGACAAAGGTGTTATAGGTTCACTTGCATGGAATGGATACCTTGATGTTATTCCAAATTACAAAGCAGGTTTAAGCAAAATACAATTGAATAGAGAAGGTATAGATGTGCCCGTGGTTGGTACTATTGCATTAAACGAATCTAATCCAATGCAAATATTGGTCACATGGGATATGGATACTATTCCAACAGACACAGTGATTGTTGGTCCTCAAGATACTAGAGGCAGTGTAGACTTTATAGTAGATCCGACAACTTTCAATCCAAGTGCGATAAAACAAAATGGAAAACGTGTCCTATTATTGAAAGATATTGGTAGCACACAAAACGTTGATGGTGCAGATGCTTGGAAAGGTGACAGTAACATCGATTTAGTTGCAAGTGCCAATGACATAGTTGAATGGAATGGCACAAATTGGCAAATAATTTTTGACGCAAGTGCAAATCCTGATCCAGGTGACAGCACATTTACTCCAACATACATTACCAATTTAAAAACTGGTATCCAATACAAGTGGAATGGTAGTGAATGGATCTTAAGTTTCGAAGGCGAATATCGTAAAGGAACCTGGAAGATATCCTAATCACATAATTATTTACATGAGCAGTAAAATTATCGGGTGCGGTGCACTCTTCTATACTTTGGATACCCAAAGGTTTTTATTACTTCATAGAGTACAAAGTAAACAAAATCATGTGTGGGGATTGGTTGGCGGTACAACCGTGAATGAAAATTTATGGGAAGGCTTAAACCGTGAAATCAAAGAAGAAATAGGTGACGTGGATATCAAAAAGAAAATACCTATGGAAACTTTCATCAGCAACGACGAAAACTTTTTATACCATACTTTCCTATGTGTCGTAGAAAAAGAATTTATTCCAAAATTGAATACAGAACACGATGGATATGCGTGGGTAAGTTTTGGCAATTGGCCCAAGCCATTGCATCAAGGTTTACGTAAGACTCTACAAAATAAAATGAACCAGGTCAAACTAGACACTGTGTTCAAAATGCTAAAATTAATGTAATGATTAAAATCATCGGTGACGTTATGCTTGATATGTGGACGCAGGGCGACTGCCAAAAAGTCAGTCCAGAAGCACCGGTACTTGTAGTTAAAGAAACAAACAAAGACTTCAACGTTGGAGGCGCTGGAAACCTAGCGTTAAACCTATCAAACTTGGGCACAGACACGTGGCTTTATGGTTCCGTGGGCAACGACATACCCGGACACAAAATCCAAGAAATTTTACTGCAAAATGGAGTAAAGTCGCATCTGTGCCAAGATGGTATAATGACCACTACCAAAACTAGAATCATAGGACAAAATGGACAACATCTTATCAGGGTAGACAAAGAAGAAAAATATACGTCTGATTCACCATTAGAATTATTATTAAAAGATTTGCAAGAAGACGACACAGTAATTGTTAGTGATTACAATAAAGGAGTGATCAAAAAGGACACTGTGATGAAAATTTTAGAAAAATGCAAAAATGTTTATGTGGATCCAAAACAAGGATTTAGCAAGTACATAGGAGCATTTTTAGTTAAACCAAATATGAAAGAATATGAAGCATGGTTTGGAAATTTTGACGTTGAAATTGCTAAAAAGAGATGTGAAGACAACGAATGGACGTGGCTTATTGTTACAGATGGAGCCAACGGAATACACGTTGTAACTAAAGACTCGTATGACCATATCAAAAGCAATACTGTTGAAGTTGCAGATGTAAGTGGAGCGGGTGATTCTGTTTTAGCCATTATTGCACATTACTTTCAAAATATTAAAATGATTAATTGTTGCGAACTTGCGGTAAAAGGTGCAGAAAAAATTGTACAAAAAAGAGGAGTATCAATAATTGATAGATCAGATGTTGAAGACACAGTGGTATGGACCAATGGAGTGTTTGATATATTACATGAAGGACACTTTAAATTATTAAAATTTGCGAAACAACAAGGAGATCAATTAATTGTGGGCATTAACTCCGATGAAAGTGTCAAAAGATTAAAGGGACAAAACAGACCATTCAATAATTCATTTGTGCGTGAACAACAATTACTGCAATTACCTTGGGTAGATAAAGTTGTTGTGTTTAACGAAGATACACCGATAGAAGCAATTAAAAAGTATGAGCCAAACATAATTGTAAAAGGCGGTGATTACACATTTGACACAGTGGTCGGGAATGATCTTGCGGAAGTAAGAATTTTTCCAACAGTGAAAGGATTTTCAACAACAAACATAGTGGATAAGGTCAATGGAAACAAGAATTGAAAACGGTAAATTAATTTGTACAAACGTAATTACTAAAGAAGAATTACAACGTATACAAAATAAAATGTTAAGTGATCATTTTCCTTGGTATTACACAGAACACGTTGTAGAAGACAAACAAAAAATGACTCAAGATAAAGATCAGTTACAATTTGTACATAATTTTCACGGAGTTTCAGATGTATCAACGGAATGGAGTAATTGGGAAATGTTGTATCCAATCTTCAACGTGCTGAAAGCAAATACATTTGTGAGAGTGAAAGCAAATAATATTCCAAGAACTGAAAAAATTATAAAACACGGATTCCATGCAGACACTAGAGTTGTGTTAAGTTACACTGCGATATATTATGTGAACTCAACTGATGGTTACACTGAATTTAGAGACGGAACAAAAGTGCCTAGTGTTGAAAATTCTATGGTGGTGTTTCCTAGTTATATGGAACACACAGGAACTACTTGCACAGATAAAAGAAGTAGGATTAATATAAACATGAATTATATGCCCAATCATCATGACGAACTTACAAAAGGTATAAGACCAGAAGGCGCAGATAAAATTATTAAATTATGGGAGAACGTTTGGTAATGAAAATTTGTTTAACAGGATATAAAGGATTTATAGGGAGTCATTTAGGAATGCAATTGGCTAAAGAAGGTCATGAAGTCATAGGCTTTAGATGGGAAAATCCAAATCATTTTCCAGATCCGTCATTGTATGATTGGGTAATCCACCTTGGTGCAATCACAAGCACAACAGAAAGAAATGTTGACAAAATTTTGAAAACAAATTTAGAATACAGTATGAAACTTTTAGAAATGTGTGACACAATGGGAACAAATTTCCAGTATGCCAGTTCGGCAAGTGTGTACGGAAACACAGGCAACTTCAAAGAGGACGGTGATGTGTATCCTCTAAATGCATATGCTTGGAGCAAATATCTATTTGACAGATTTGTGAATTCAATAATGGGAGAATTTAAAGTGCTTGTCCAGGGTTATAGATATTTTAATGTGTATGGTAACAACGAAGAAAGCAAAGGAGATCAAGCATCACCTGTAACAAAATTTGCAAACCAGGCTAAGACTGGCAAGATAAAATTGTTTGAAAACAGCGATCAATATTTGCGTGATTTTGTTTGTGTGGATGACGTGTGTGATGTGCATAGTAAGATGATGAACAAAGATGTTTCAGGGATTTTTAATGTTGGTACAGGTGCACCAATATCTTTTCAGAAAGTTGCTGAATTGGTAGCCAAAAAATACAACGCAGAAATAGAAATCATACCTATGCCTACAAAACTACAAGGTCAATATCAGACCTACACCAGTGCAGATTTAACAGAATTAAATAAAAACATAGAACACAAATTTAAAACAGTGGAGGAGTTCTTAAATGCCAATTAATAAAGAAGGTAAAATAGACAAAGGTTGGGGATACGAATTAATTTTTGCTTCCAATGATTTATATTGTGGAAAAATAATGGTTTTCAATAGAAAAGGTGCAAAATTTTCTATGCACTATCACGCAAAAAAAGATGAATCTTGGTTTGTCAATGCTGGCAAATTTTTATTAAGTTGGATAGATACCAAGGACGCAACACTTTACACAAAAGAATTAAATGAAGGTGATACATGGCGTAACATTCCTTTCCTACCTCATCAAGTGCAATGTCTAACTGACAATGGAAGTATTACTGAAGTGAGTACTGCTGATGATCCCAATGACAACTATCGCATAATCAAAGGCGATAACCAAAAAACTACCGTTACTGAAGAAAAATAATTAAGCCTGTGCTTCTGACCAACGCAGTGTAACTGTTCCTGCAACATCACCCGTACCTGCTGTTCTAAATACGTTGATTGCTAACACGTCTGGACCATTAGGGAACGTACCACGTCCACCTAGTGTGGTGTTAGTTAAGGCTTTGATCGCCGCTAGATTCAATGTCGCTCTTTCACCTGGCACCGCAATAAATGAAAATATAGTTTCACCCGGTTGTGCATATGGTGGTTGACCAAATACAAACGTTACTGAACTTCCTGCTGTAATTGTACCTGTCGATGTCTGTGTGAATGTAACTCTGTAGAAGTTAGATGCACCAAATGTATCTAGTGGATCAACTGATGCAACCGTTGTACCTGGTGGGAAACTAGCGTAACCTGTGTCAACTTCTGTACCGCTAACTGCGTTAGAAGCCTCCCATGTCGTTTGATCCATGTACAAGAAGTTTGTACCAGTTAGATCACCACCTAGTGCAAAATCAACTGCTTGGTTTGAACTTATACCTGTGTGTCTATTACTAAATCTTACGAAGTAGTATGAATTGTAATCGATAATCTGTGTTACCACCGTTCCTGATGGGAACTGACCAGATGTTACAGACATACCTACTCTTAAACCTTTGCCTTCCCATTGTGCTTCAAGGAAGTATGCATAGTTTCTGTTACCACCTAAGTTGAACCAGTGGTTTGCTGTTGCAGTCATCTGTGCAATAGTGTCCGCTGTTTGAGTAGTTTGTGATGCACCACCGTTCCAGTTAACCGAACCACCTGCCGCAATCTGAGCGAAACTTGGCTGTCCACCTTGTGCTGGACCTTTCAAGTCACCCCAACCTATATCTGCTGGATCAATTGGATAGTTTTGTGGATTCAATACACCCTGTACAACCAACTGTCCGTTAACACCCGCCGACGGAACGTCTGTTGTGATCTCAACACCGTCTAGTAGCAACTGGGCTCTGTTAAGTAGATCCCTATCTCCTAAGTCACCTGTCAATGCGTTAGATACTGACGGTGCTAGTCTTAATAGGAACACTGTTTGTTTTGTAGTTGTAAGACTTAATCCTGTGGAAGCGTAACTGAATAGATATCCTCTATCTTCGTCGAAGTTACCATCTGTTAGATATGCTGATCCCCAGTGTGATATGATCGGTGATGCTGTGTTAGATATCAACACAACTCCTGTGTTTCTAAAGTGTTGTGTTGCTGATCCACCAGTATAGTTTCTTGTAGATCCTGCGTTAAAGTTTGTTAATGTAGCCGCTCTAGTACAACCAGTTAGAGTATCTCCTGTTTTACCAGTGTAAGTTATAATTTCGTTGTCAATAAACAAAGTTCCACCGTTGTCAGGGAAGAATGATGCATCAACTAGTGGCACTGTTGTTTGTGACGTAGTCATATCTAATTCTAATCTACCGTTTGGACCTTCGTTGGTTACTTCGTAACGTACAGGTTGGTTACCTGTTCTCATAAATGCTTCTGTGTTGATGTTTGAGTTTCTCATTCTGTGAGCAAACACAAAGTCACCCTTGTTACCTCTTGCCATCCAGTCAATAAATCCAGCCCCGTACCATGAAAACTGTATCCCGATCATCTGCATCTTAGATACGTCCCAATTATAACCGCTCTTACCGTTGCCGTCTAATTTGTCCCTGTTGAATTCTGATTGTTTTGCTTTTTTGTCTACAACTGCACAAACTTTTACACCTTGCGAAGTATTGACACCTCTATAATCTGGAGTAACAAACATTGATGTATTAGAAGCAACAGATGATACGACGTGTGTCATACCTCTGATGACAACTCTATCACCTGCTTTAACTTGTTCTCTAAATCTTGTACCAGTTCCTGTCACTGTGTTACTGTTAGGTGAAACAGTTACAACACCTGCAAGTTGTCTTGTTGCTGTTCTTTGTACTGCGTTGGTTTGTTGTCCGTCGTATTCCCAATAAATTCCGTTCTGATCATCAAATATTCCTGATCTTACAGTTGCACCATTCCATTCGTATAATGATACCTGTGGTTGATCTGTAAATTCTGCTGTTGTACCACCCAGTGCAATAGTTGCCAATACTGTAAATGTTCTTTCATTTACAACACTTGCAATAGTGTATAATCCATCATAACCAGATGTTGCTATACCTATCAATCTTATTCTAGCACCTACCTGTAAATTGTGGTCAACATCATCAGTGGTCACTGTGATTGTAGAACCTTGTGTCAATCCATCTGCTGATACAGCCAATAAGTCATAACTTGGAGCAAACAAGGCACCCGTTGTATACATACAACCTTTTCCTGATTGATATCTAATGTATTTTTTAGATTGACGTATCGCCTGTGCACCATGTGATGGACCACCTGTACCTAATTGTACACCACCATCAAATGGTCTATGCACGAAGAATGAATCTGGTCTCGCGTACACGAACCCTTGCCATCCTGAATCCGTAATTGCTCCAGGTGATCTTACTTGATATTGTAATCTTGTTGCTGACGGAATTGCAGTAGCAAGGAATGGACCTGATGCAAGTATGTGATTGTTTGCACCGTCATCTGATTGTATTACAACAATGAATGCGTTTCCTGGAACTAGTCCATGAGGAGTAGTAAAATCTACCTGCATAGTTGCTAACGCACTGTAAGTAATTGTGCTGTTCTGTGCTATGTTCTGTGTGATTGTTTCTGATATTGATAAAGAACCGAATACACTTAATCCTGTACCAGCGACTGCTGTACCAGTGTGTGTTTGTGCTAATATTCCACCAGTTGTGTTAATATTTTGAATTCTTATTGTTACATCATTTGCAGGAGTTTGTCCACCTAAACTTGAACCTGCTATCACAAGTTTGTCACCAATTGCATAGTTAGAACCTAAACTTGTTATTTGTACATCTGTGTATGCAGTTGAAGAGTCAGTTTGGTTCGATCTTGTTATACTGAATTGTGCTCCAACACCTTGTGGAGTTCTGTTTGTTCCACTTACGTTTAATGAATTACCTGTTCCTGTGTTTGCTGTACCTGTGATACTTCCTATCGTTGTTACAACACCACTTACTAAATTGTTTACTGCTGTGATTGTAAATTCTAAATCATTTGCAGGAGAAGTTCCAAATAAACTTGTTCCTAATATTTTAAATGTTTGGTTCACGGCATAATTTGCACCTGGATTGTTCAATGCAACACTGTAAGAACCACTGGATAAAGTTACATTAACACTTAAACCTGTTCCTGTTCTACCTGCTTTGTTTACATTTGTGTATGTTTGTGTGTTTACTGCTGTACCAGTTACTGTGAATGTTGCAACTGCGCCTGCTGACACTGTATCAACTGTAATTTGACAATCGTTGGCCGGACTTGTTCCACCTAATGCCGTACCCGCTATGTCAATTGTTTCTGAAGCAATAAATGAACTACCATTATTGCTGAATGTTGCTGTATATGTCGTACCTGTTCTATTAATATCGAACACTGCACCAGTACCTGAAGCGGATGTTGTGTAAGCAGGACTTGTATAATCTACATTGGCATCAGTTCCTGTACCGCTAATTGTTAATGATGTGATACCGCCTGTGCCATTTACACCTCCAACGCTAACGATAGCATCATTGGTTGTAGCCACACCACCTAAGTCACTGCCACCTACTAGGAACTGGTCACCAACTTTGTAACCATTTGTACCTTCAAGTGCCGCTGTACCTGATGTTGAAATTGTGTTGATTGGTCCTGTACCAGTTGATCCTGTGATAGATGCAACTGATATTGTTAAATCATTTGCTGGTGACGTTCCACCCAAAGAAGTTCCTGCAATTATTAAATCTTGTCCTACGCTGTAATCGTTACCTGCTTGGTTTACTGATACAGAATAAGATGTGCCTGAAATTGACACGTCAAATGTTGCATCAACACCAGATAGGTTTGCACCACTTGATATTGCTGTGTAAGATTTTGTATCAACTGCTGTACCAGTAACGTTGAAAGTTAAAATTCCACCATTGCCGTCAACTGCTGTGACTGTTAATTGTGCATCGTTGGTTGAGTCCACACCACCTAGATTTGAACCTAAGAAAGTTAAAACATCATTCTGTTGATAGTTTGAACCTAAACTTGTAATTGCCGCCGAATAAGTCGTTCCGTTTCTTGTAACGTTGAATGCCGCTGATGTTCCATTACCACCTGTAAACGCCACTGTGTTGTAAGTTACTTCCTGTGCTGGCGCTGTACCTAACACTGAAATAGTTTGTATTGCTCCACCACCTGTTACTGCTGTCACTCTAATGTTTGCATGGTTGGCACTTGTACCACCAAATGTTGAACCGTCAATTCTAATAACATCATTGACAATGTATCCTGAACCTGCTCCGTTTACACTTGCAGAATAAGATCCTGCTGTTGCAACAACATCAAATGTTGCACTTGAACCTGCCGCTCCTGGGAAAGTTCCTACTGCTGTGCCTGTGTAAGTTGGAGAATTTAATGCAACTGTGTATGATTGGTTAGTTTTTGTTACATTAATTTGTGCACCTTGTCCTAATCCACCTTGCCATGTTGGAGATGTACCAGTTGTATTTCCTGTACCTGTGAATGCAGATCCACTTATACTTGCTGTCAAAATTTCTCCACCAGTGTCAACGCTTTCTACTAAAACTGTTGCATCATTGGCTGGTGTAGATCCACCTAAACTTGTTCCTGGAACTACTATTGCATCACCTACTGTGTAATTTTCACCTGATGACGCTATGACAACAGAGTAGTTACCACCAACTCTTGAAATATCAAATGTTGCTAATTGACCTGCTGGTGTATAATTAACACCTGCTAGTCCTGTGTAGTTTGTGATGTCACCAATAATGTTTTGTACCAATGGACTTGATAAAGTTAAATTGTTTCCTGCGATGTTTGTGATTGCAACTGCGTAACCGTCACCTCTATCGATTACAGAGTTTTGTACAATACCAGCGGAATCTGCCACTGTGATTTCTGTAACTCCTGATAAAAAGTCTCCTGTAACATTAGGAGATGCTAATGCACCACCGGCTCCGTTAGCACCAGTAATCTGTGTACCTGTTGGAATACCCGTTCCTGACAGTGGAGCACCAACTGGTGGAGTTGTTCCTGTGTAAGGTAAAATACTTGCACCACTTAATGCATTCAAAGCCGTTGTGAAAGATCCTGATGATCCGTTACTTGATACACTGAAAGAAGGAAATCCAATCGCCGCTCCTGTATAGAAGTTACCTTCTCTTAACTGCGTATTTGTTGTAGAAATAGTTGTTGGATTTGCAGAAGCAACTTTTGCCTTTGCGTAATATGTAAATTGTGTTGAACTTATGATAGTGTTTACAACAAATGAACCTGCGGCTCTACTTGCACCAGTCACTGCATTGTTAAATCCTGTAATTGTGAATGGTTGTCCTGCTTCAAAGTTGTGTGGTCCTACTGTTGTCACTGTAATCAAAGATGAACCAATACCTTGTGTACCTGCCGAAGCATCTGAAGTCACAGTTGCAATATCAAAGTCTGTACCTGGCACTTCGTAAATTGATGGATAACCTCTTTGTGTTGCAATCGCTTGCCACTTCGTAGGCTGAAGACCGTATTCAAAGTCAGCGTCAAGCATTGATTCAGGTTGTGCAACTCTAAGTCTTTCAATTGCATCAGTTCCAAAGTCATGTGGACGTGTTCTTACTTCATCATCTTCCACAAATATTTGTAATTCATCTGTGTCATTATCCGCAGATGTATCTGCATTTAAAAATATAGTTGTGATTACATCATTGCCATGATATGCTTTTGGAAAATCTGGATCAACAAATGCTGTTGTGTTAGAAGTTCCTGATTCATATTCTCTTTTGAAACTTACTGTTGCACCTTGTGCCGAATCATTAAACGTGTATAATACTGTGTTGTCTGTGGTGTTTGTGATCAATAATAATTCTGCTAATTCTACTCTCTCTGGAATTTTTACACTTGATATTCCGTTGTTGATCTGTGTAGGTAAATTATCTAATCCATTTTGGATCACATCTGTGATTATTCCAAATAATGTTGTTACTCTTCCACTTGCCGCGGCTTCACCTGCATTTCCTAATATTGTTTGTTGCGTAACAACTGGACTTTGTTTTGTTGTGTGTGCAGTTCCAGGTATAATGTGATTGTTGATAATATTTCTTATTTCATTTTTTGTCTGTATTTCCGGCTGTCTGTTTCCTGTTAGAACAGAAACTTCGCCGTTCCAATATGTACCTGCGTTGTATCTTGATTGTTCGTTACCACCATATCTTAAATCTTTCAGTATACCAGTGATGTTGTAACCCATATCTCTTTCACAAAGGTAAGGGTCATAAGTGTAATCTGCAAAAGGATAACTCGAAATAACTTCTGCCGGCAACGTCAGTATGCCATTATCAATTGCATTGATAATAACGTTCATGTTTGATTGCATCAATGTACGTCCCGCCGACTCTGCGTTTGAACCTGATGTGTTCTGTGTTAAACCTTCAGTGTTAATTGTAGAGTTTGCCGCACCAGTTAAGATGTAACTATGAATTAAGTTTCTTGCGTATGTTAAGTAATCAATTTCTGGATTACCTTGATCTCCTAGTTGTAAAACACCGTCAACGTAGTATGTGTTTGACTGAGCTCTCATTCTTTCGTTACCGCCATATCTTGCATCTTTGTAAGCGGCATTTACAACTTTTTCAACATCCTGTTTTATGTTTGCAGATAAACCACCATAACCCGCGAATGGAGCCACGTTTCCTGCAACTTGATTTTCAACATATTTCGCAACTTCTGCCTTAATGTATTCTAAGTTGTTTGTAATTCTTGCTGATGTGTTAGGGTAGGCATCATAAGCAGTATCAGTTGTAACTCTAGAAGCGATGTAAGCCGTTGCTTCATCTTTCAAGTATTCTTGGTTGGCATTGATCTGTGCCCAAGCATTAGGATATAGGTTTCCTGTTGTAGGGATACCTGGTATAAATTTATAATCGTTTATTCGTCTTTTAGCCATTCTTTTTTACGCTCCTAAGGCAATACTTAAAACTGTTGCAGTGTTGTCTACATACGACTTTCTAGTTAAACTATTAGCCGTTGCCGGACCACTTGTTACAGTAGCCGATGTAAATGCCGCCTGCGCCGCAGTTGTTAAGCCTATTGTAGTACTATTTAACGTTCCTTGGCTCGAAACTATATTTGAAAAGGTTCCATTTCTTGGTGTAGTTCCGCCCACTGTGACGTTATCTAAAGTACCTACAGCAAGAGGACTTATTGTTAGTGTACCACTTGCTTGTGGACTAATTGTAACGTCTGCATTTGGTGTCAAGTTTACGTTTCCTGATGTTGTTAATTGTGCTGTGTTGATGTTCATGTTGTTAATTGTACCAGTTGTTTCCGGATTAATCGTAATAAGACCTGTTCCTGTTGGTTTCATTTCGATGTTTGCATTAACACCATTTTGTAATAAATTTCCTGTGTTTAAAATACTGCTGAATACACCAACACCAATTACTGATGGTTGTGTTACCGTTACTGTTCCAAATGGATTTCCGTCGCTGTCAGCATAAAACATACTGTCAGGTGCGTCAACTGGAACTGTGTAACTTAAATTTCCTGTTTGTTGTCCTTGTGCCTGTGCATCTGTCAAAGTTGTAGATGTTGGCACATCTAAATATGTGCCCGGAGTAATTTGTGTTGTAATTAAACTTCTAATATCATTCTGAACAGCACTAAAATTATTTGCAACTGTTGGAAAAGAATACATTTTTACATCTGAGTAATCATATAAATTACTTCCATTAGGTTGTAATGTAGGTGATGTAATTTTTGTTCCACTGTAAGCATTAGCAACTGCCATTCCATGAACTGAATCAACACCGCCATATAAAGTTTGCCCCAAATATGATCCACCATTAAACAAGAAATTTAATTCTTGTTCACCATTGAACATTAAAATTTTTCTTTGTCCTATTGGTGTAAGTTCTGCCCAAGTGATTTCAGTAGATGTGTCATTGTCGACACTGTTCAATGAGTATGAATAAAATTTTTGTAACGTTGAGTTGTATTGGTCAAGGTGTAATAAACCATTGTAACAAATAATATGTTTGATAGTAGCAGATTGATTGTACAAAGAATATTGTAACGCCAATTGTGCGCCATTTCCGTAACCTATTATTGTAATTTCTCTTGTATCTACGTTGTCATAATTTTCTAAGTCCGCGATTATTGAATCTAATAGTGCAATGTCATTGGCTTTGCTTGATTGATAACCAACGTTCCATGTGTTCAAATATCCTTGCGGTGCAATCAATATGCTGTTTGTTATGTAATTTATAGATGCTAAACCTGTTGTGCTATTGCTACCCGAATCATGTAGAGCAATTACAACAGGTAATTTTTTGTTTGCGTATGCTGTTCCAGTTGTGTCTGGAGTAAAGTATTCAACTGTTCTGTTTGCACCAGATGTTTGTTGTTGCCATGTTTGTGAAAAGTTTTTAGTGCCTGAAACTAAAGTCGCTCCAGTAACTATGTTTGTGTGTGATAGACCTGTGCTGTATAGGTCTCCAGGCACGGCACTATTGTTTGTGTCCGCTTTGAAGATGTTAAATGCTAAACTGCTTAAATTTAAATTTATGGAATATGTTTTACCTCTCTCGACAGTGATAGTAGGATTGGTTCCTGCTACTGCTGTACCATCTTTTTTCCAACTAAAAGCACCTGCTGTTTCTTCTACGTTGAAATCAGGTACTACTGCCGGTGCTGGTGGAGTGTATGTGTTCGTAATTGTACGGACAGTAACGTTACCTGCCGTATCAACTGTAAAACCTGTACTTTGAAAACCACTTTCACTTATAAAAGGTCTTTTTACTACTGCCATATTAACTTGTTACCTGTGTTCCTCCCACCAATGCATTTTGCGTTGCAAAATAAGTGGCGCTGAATATTATTTTTGATCCCGAATATTTCTCTGTTTGACTTTTGTCAGTTGGATTTACCGTTATTTTGCACAATGAATTATCAACTGTGCTGTCTATTGTAATAAGATTGTTACCTAAATTTGTTCTAGCATATATTGTTAATGCTGATTGATTAGGACTTGCAGTGACTAACATCTTAATAAGTTCTTTGTTGTTAGTATCATAGTCAACTTGTATTGCGTATTCCGCCGATGAAAACGTGTTCACGTGGAACTTGTCTAATACTAGACCGTCCTCTACAACTCCATATGGCCCATTGTGTGAAAAATTTAATCCGTTCTTCAAAAGAAGCGTATTTTTATCACCCTTGCCAAAAAATCTTGATACATCAAACATAGTCGAAAATCCCTTGTTATAGTGTATTTACCTAATTGACAAGAGTTGTGGAATACGTAGATATAGGTTATTTGCGGGTGTTTTTACCGTGTTTGATAAGCCTTTGTGCTGACTTCACGATACGGGTCTCTGTTTCCTCTTCCATAGCCATTATTCCCTCATTTAGCCGGTCTGAAAACTCATCTGAAGTGACTCTTATTGGACTATAAACACGTTCGTCTTTACCAAGGTCAATTACATCAAATTTTTCATCATTAGGAAAACTTGTATTGATAGGATATGTGGATCCGATAACAACAGTCGCTGATTTATTGTATGCATGGGCAATGTGTTGACCAACTGAATCACAGCCAATAAAATGATCTGCTTGTTGTATTATACCCATCCATACTCTTATGTGTGTTCCCATAGGAAGTGCAACAGGTTTGTTAGGTATATGTTTTCCAAAGTCCAATGGAAATTCACTCATCACCATTACGCCATATTCTTTGGATAATTTACGCACAATATTCCAAACATTTTTTAGTTCTACACTTCTACCCGTAGTGTCTATTATATCAGGTTGCTTTTCTTTATTTTTTTCGTCCAATTTTTCTGGTTGTGCGCCTCTGCCAAATGGTTGGAATACAACAATTTTATCTTTTCCAGTTTTTTCTTTTACTTCTGAAATCATTTTTCTTGCAAGTAGCATTTCTTCTTTGCTTAATCTTAAATTTGCTCTTGGCAGATCTCTTATTCCTTTGTCATTTATTGCTATATCATATGCTTGTCCTAAACTACATTTCTGATTGTAGTATTCCCATATTCTATAAGGTTCCGGAGACAATAAATCCCTATCTTTTAATAAATCTTGGAATAAATTTTTGTGCCAAGTGTCATATGCTCTGTAATGTAGTTTCGGATGACCTTTGTAGGCATCAGTGCCACCTTCGCAAATAATTATTGGATCTTTATCCGCGTTTTCTTCCACATATTTCTCGATTGCAGGTATAGAACTAATACTTCTACCCATTCCGCCATTAACAAATATTGCTGTTTTCCTATCCATTTAAAACCTTTACTATTTTTTTGTACTCTGGCAAGTACAGATATTCAATTTCACTGTGCTGAAGCGTTCTTACAGCGTCTTCCAAAGTTTCTACAAGTGGTTCTCCACCTAAATTGAATGATGTGTTGAATATAATTGGACATTCTGTCTGTTTATGAAATTCTTTGATTAAATCATAGTACAAAGGATTCTGTTCACGCTTCACAGATTGTATTCTACAAGTGCCATCAACGTGTATTATGCTAGGAATTTTCTCTTCTATTCCTGGTTGACAGTTTACAGCGTACATCATATGTGGAGTTTCTTCCATACCACGTAGATCAAACCAATCATGCACATAATCATGAAGTATTGTGCCAGCGAACGGTCTAAAATATTCACGTTTTTTAACTCTGTTAACATAATCTTTACCGTCTTTGAATCTAGGATCAAATAAAATACTTCTGTTACCCAATGCTCTAGGACCATTTTCACTTTGTCCTTGGAATATTGATACTATATTTTTATCAATTAAAAGTTGTACAACTTTCGAATCATCACAATCTTCTAAAACAACGCCTGGTCTTTGGCATATTTCACTAATTTGTTCTGCTGTGTATGTTCTTTTTGGTCCTAAATATAAAGTTGGAGCATCTACTTTCTTTTCTTTTGTTTGTGTTAGGCTGTAATAAAACAACATAGCCGCACCCATAGCCGTTCCCGCATCGTTTGACACTGGTTCGGCATATAATTTTATTCCGTCTTTTTGTAAACTTTCAAGATAATAATAATTTGCCACACAATTTAATCCATAACCTCCTGAGAATACAACATTTTTACATCCGCTCATCTGTACTGCTTTGTAAATTAGATCCAAACACTGTTTCTGTGTTTCTTTTTGCACGGCGTAAGCCATGTCTCTTCTGTTTTGCATTTTTGTCCAGTCTTTGCTGTCCTCTGTATCAGGATTTTCATCTACAAAAGGATAAATCTGACTGTTCACCTGTGCCGCATTTGGATATGTTGGTATTATAAAGTTTCTGTTTGATAGTTCAAACTTACCTTCCTTTTGGAATAATGGTGGTATAACATCATTTTGTTTTCCGTAAGGAAATAATCCCATTGTCTTGCCTGCCTCGATGGCACTAAATCCACAGTATTGAGTTACTGCTTCATAAGTTTTTGTTATTCCTGCTTTGTCAGTGAATAATGCTTCGTGTGTTTTTCCAGGCTCGCTTATGCTTTCTGAATCCATGTGAGGATAATAACCGCCTGGACTTGCTGTGCCTGTTCCGTAGTGTTTGTATAATGCATAGATATCATTTGGATAATCACAACTGAATATACTTTCAACTTCAAACACTGTCATATCACCTGCTACACTATTTTTTATAGGAATAAATGTTCCTGCACCATCAACAATTACTGCAACTGCTTTATCGAAGCCTGATCTATAAAAGGCACACGCCGCATGAAGTTTGTGATGTATATGTGACAAGTCAATCACTTGTGGATGTTCAATTTTGTGTATGTATGGATCTATTAATCCTAATTTTCTTGCAATACCTGTGTAAACATCATCTCCCGAGTAGTCTACTCTTCCTGTGGAAGGATCTTTTAATGATTGTGTGTGTGCAATTACAAGATAATCTATCTTGTCTGTGTATTTTAAAATTTCAAACATAGAAGCATATGGTCCACCGTCATATTTTCTTCTAGACAATCTTTCTTCTTCTATTGAAAAAACTATTTTGCCATCTTTTAGTAAACACACTCCAGCATTATGACCTCTGGCCACTGCGGCAATGTATCCTGTCTTGTTGTATTTTGTTAAATCGTCGCTCATATTATTCCTCTATTGGGTCTCCGTTTACAGCAGACACTACATAGTCTTCTATCTCGGGAGTCATTGTCATAATTCTCTCGTGCTTTCTGCTTATTCTTTCGTCAAAACTTATTCTTATTGGATCATATTCTCTATCGAACTGTCCCATATCAATAATTGTAAAATTTTTATCATTAGGATAACTTGTATTGATAGGATATGTTGCACCCATTACTACACTCGCAGGAGTTTCCATTGCTTTTGCAAGATGTTGTCCTACACTGTCACAACCAAGAAAGTGATCTGCGTATTTTATTAAACCTGCCCATTTACGTAAGTCGGGTATCTCAGGAATTGCTACCTCGTCCTTAAATCCTGCATCTTTAAATTCTATTCCGAATTCACTCATTATGCATACTGCCCAATCTTTTTCTTGTAATTTTTTTATTATTTGTTTTAAATTACTAAATTCTATACTCCTATTGCTTTTGTCTACAAATGAATTATCTATTTGTGTAATTGCACGTCCAAACGGTTGAATAATTACTAATTTTTCTTTTTTTACTTTCTTTTTGATTTCGTCTATTGCTTTTCTGCCTTCTAATAATTCTTCTTTACTTAAAATTAAAGTTGGTGCAGGTAATTCTCTGATGCCTTTTTTGTTGATTAACATATCAAACGCCTGAGCAATGTCACACTTTTGATTAAAATATTCATTTAGTCTGTAAGGCTCTGGACTTACAATATCCATATTGATTAATTTTGTATGAAATAAATTTTTATGGTACATATCATAAGTTTTATTATCTAAAGTAGGATGACCATTCATAATGTTACATATTCCTTCTATAACTATTATGAAATCAGGATCTTCTTTTGCTTCGTGATATTTTTCTAAGGCAGGTATCGCAGATATTATTCTACCCATTCCACCATTTAAAAAGAAAGCCTTAGGTCTTTTTGAATTGCTCATATAATTTATTTAATGATTGGGTTATTCCAGGAGTGTTAAGTCTGATTAAGGTTTATAATTAGGCAGGGGAGGAAATTTTATTTTCCAATGCTTAATATTTTTGTATGTTTCGGGCACTGTTTTAAGCCATTCACCATATTTTTTTATGTATTCTATATCTTCTGGCTTGTAAACATTTCTTTTTAGTTCGCGTACTGTGTCTCTTATGTGTACTTGTACCATATCGTCAAAACTTTCTCTTTTAATAATGTGTTCTCTGAATTTAGGCTTACTAAATTTTCCATCATTGTAATACATCGAATTTACATAATAAATTTGTGCCAGTACGCCAGTTTCTGGAGTGTGGCTGTAATCCCAAACTTCAGGCTTACCCCAAAAGTCTGTTGTGCCAAGTTCCTCTTCGTAATTCGGTATGTCCTCATGATAATATCTTCCAGTGATGTATGCCGCTTCCCAAGTGTGTTCTCTTGCGTCTATTATAAAACTGTCGCAACCTTCGTCATGAATAATTTTTCTGGACTCTATTTCTTCCATTTTTTGTGCTTCGGTTAATACTTCTAATACAAGTCCGTCACTGATTCTTCTATTAACTTTGATGTAATTCATTCCTATGTAAAAGCAATCGTGCGTTATGCCTTCACTGAAATCATCTACATATGGTTGATTTGGTAAATTTACGGTGAATGGAATTTTGTTATTGATGAAAGTCAGATGATTCATATCATCTTCTGAGTATTTGTCTTCCCTTGGTACTGCTAAATCTTTGTAAGGCATACTCGTACTTATTTTGTGTACGAAACCTTACTTTAAAAAATGATTACTTGTAGTCTGGTTGTTGTGGGAACGGAATCTTCCAGTGATCTTTACCAGAATACCTCGTGCTTAAACCTTCTAGTGTAGATTTGTAAGCATTGATTGCCGCTTTTTCATCATCTGAGTAAACATCTCTTGCCGCTTCTGATGTTGCGTTAGCAATATGTTCGTTTACTGATTCTGTGAATTCTGCTTCTGTTACTGAGTGTGTTCTTACTGTTGGTTCTACTATTGCACCATCTTCAAATTTCATTGTACCTTGATTGTAAATCTGTGCAAGTACACCTGAACCATCGTGCCAGTAAAAAGTCCATTTCTCTGCGTCGCCGTTTTCATCTGTTGTGCCTAAATCTTCTTCGTAGTCAGCAACGTCGCCTGTTGTATAAAGACCTGTTATGTATGCAACCCATTTTGTATCAACATCTGCGTCTAAAGTTGTTGATGAAAAACCTTCTGCTACTGGGTTACCTGCGAAATCTGCCTCTGCGTCACCTTCGTCAATCCAGTTACCAACAATTTTAGTGTCATTGTTGTACTCGATTTTAATGTATCTTGGACCTTTGTAAGTTCCAGTGATTGTTGCACCACCACTGAAGTCGTTCTTCATTGGTTCATTTGGCATTGCTATATCAAATTCTTTTGTAAACATAGTTTTATATCCTCTTACAGTTTTATTTATCTAACTTCAATTATTATGAAGCAACAAATCTGATTCTTACTCCTCCGAATCCACCTCTGATTCCGTGATCTCTTACATCCGGACATGGGTTGGGGCCAATTCCCCCACCACCAACTGGTAGATAATTGTTACATCCTTGCATTTCATAACATCCACACGCTCTATCTGATCTCCAACAGTGTGAGTCTGGAGTTCCTTGTCTTGGCGATTTGGATGCTGAGTTCAAAGCCGCATAGTATTGGAAAATTTGGTTACCTGACCAGTTAGACATCGGAGTTCCATCCGACTCTTTCTGGAAAGTTATCAACGCACCGTTAACAGCAAATTGTCCTGCTGGAATCGGAACGTGTTGTTGGAATCTACATTTACAGTGTGGGCAACATCCGAAGAAAGATACACAACCGAACTGTCCGCAACAGTTGATATCTCCACCGTATGCACACGCCTGCCAAGATTCTGTGTTACCGTCTGTACACACGTTACAAACTAATCCACAGTTATCATTGTTACATCTTACAGTACAGAAACCTTGTGCTCTGTAACAACAGTATAAAGAACTTCCTGTTGTACACATAGATTTACCACCGTATCCACCTCTTGCACACATACAACCATTTCCGTTGTTTTGTGTTACCCAACAAATGCCTGTTGGATTTGAACAACCTGAGTGGCAAAGTGAGTGTGCGTAGCATGGCATACCTGTACATCCTGTTAATGTATCGTCTGCTTCTACAGTAATTTTTTTGTAAGCATATCCACCTGCGTTGCCTGGTAATCCATCACCGCAACAACACATTCTAGCACCCGAGCCACCTGCTCCCCATATTTCTATGTGTGCTGTACCTGCCGCTGGTGCTTTCCAACATACACCATTACAGAAGTTTGTGTAGTTAGTTCCTGGAGACCAAACGTAGATATAACCAGTCTCGAGATTCTCTTCGATCATCTCTGCTGGGTTTCTGTTAGTTAGTAATCCTTTTAAACTAGCCATATACTATATTTACTCCTTATCCTTACGGTGCACTATCTAAATCGTAGTCGTTAGTGCTACTTACAAATTTAATTCTAATTAAACCATGTCCACCTCTGTGTGCGTGATCTCTTACGCCATCACATGGTCTTGGACCTTGTCCACCTATACCTGCTGGCATGAAAGGTATACAACCATTGGCTTGATAACAACCACAACTTCTGTTACCTGTCCAACAAGCAGTGTATGGACCACCTTGTGTTGGTGATCTTGTTGCAAGGTTAAATCCGTGAGAGGCATTCATCCAACCACCCATTCCTGACCATTGAGATCTACCATTGTCAGAATCTAATGTGTAATGAACTTCTCCACCACAAGTAGATATCATTCCTGGAGGGAATTTAATTACTGGAACGTTTCTACAGTTACAGTTTGGTTGACATCCTCTGAAATACCAACAACTGAACCCACCGTAGCAGTTTGTATCACCGCCATATGCCTGAGCACAGAAAGTTGGTTCACTTGATGAATCTTTAAAGTTACAAATAATTCCGCAGTATTGGTCTCCACCTTGTGTTCCGCAGAATCCGCCTGCTATGAAACAACAGTATGGTGAGTTACCAGTTGAACAATAAGTGTAACCACCCTTACCACCTTGGGCACACATACATCCATCTGTACCACCTGCAAACCAACAAATTTGTGTTGGTTCCGAAGTACCTCTGTGACATAGGTCATCTGCGTTACCACATGACTGACCAACTATTCCACAAATGAAACAGCCTGATGCCATTGTTAAAGTTTTTTTACTGTATGCACCTGGATTTCCGTTTAATCCAAATCCACAACAACACATCTCAGCACCTGATCCACCAGCACCCCATATCTCGATAGTTGCTGTACCAGCCGATGGTGCCACGAAACAAACGTGACATCTAAAGTTTGTGCCTCTAGCACTGCCTGGATAGTACTGATAAATTCTTCCTTGCTCTAGGTTAGTCTCGTTACCTACTGCAAAATCATATTTGGTTTGTAATAATGTTGTTAAACTTGCCATAATAAATCCTTAACTTATAAATCTAATCCTCACTGCTCCAAAGCCACCTCTGATTGCGTGATCTCTAACACCTGGACAAGGGTTAGGTCCTCTACCACCAGATCCAACTGGAAGTACTGGCACACAACCATCATTGTTGTAACATCCACAAGCCTTACTCGCTCCCCAACAAGATGACCAAGGTATACCGCCTGTTGGGAATCTACCTGATCCTAAATTTGCTCTGTGTTGGTGATGACCGTTACCTGACCATTGTGCAAAATCGTTATTGTTGTCATTTGTATATACAATCATCCTTCCCTCTTTGGAACCTTGTCCCGCTGGAGTTGGAATGTGGTGATTAAACATACAAATACATGAAGGATAGCAACCAAATGCTGACACACAAGAATTTAATCCTGGCTTGTTAATCTCTCCACCATATGCACAGGCTACCCATGCCCCGTTACACTGGTTACAAATAATTCCACATTGGTTGTTGTCTGTTTTTGTTACACAGAAACCATTTGCTCTGTAGCAACAATAAAAACTTGAGTTAGTTGAACAATAAGTTATTCCACCTCTACCACCTTCTGCACACATACAAGTCTCTGTTCCACCTATGCATAATCTTACCATGGTAGGTTCTGAACAACCTCTAAAACATAAACTATCTGAGTTACCACAAGATATACCAGTGCAACCACAAATGTAATCGCCTGGTGACATAACAACTGTTTTCTTAACGTAGGCACCTGAGTTACCTGGAAGACCAAAACCGCAACAACACATCTCAGCGCCAGAGCCACCTGCTCCCCACGCCTCTATTACTGCTGTTCCAGATACGTCCGGGTGGAAACAAAATCCGCACCATATTCTAGAGTAGTTTGCACCGTTATGGTATGTAAAAATCTGACCTTTTTCTAGGTTAGATTCCGCAACCGATACGAATGCGTCCTGCTTTGTACCGAGTAATGATTTTAAACTTGCCATAGTCTCCGTTTCCCCAATTAGTTTTATAAGTGTAATATAATAAAAATATTATACAGCACCTACGATCCAACCATAAGTCGCGCCTGTGTAAATTAAAGTTACTATTGCACCATTTAAGTCAAGTGTTAAGTCGTCTGCACTTCCTTGAATTAAAGATGAATTTCTTGCAACAGTTACCGCATTAGTTCCAAAACTAGAGTTTGCGTCAATGATCTGAATTGTGTCATTAACTAATAAACTTGCGTTCGCTGGTAACGTTATTGTAAACGTTCCTGAAGAACTGTTTGCTAAGATTCTCTCATTTACCGCCGCTTGGTGTGTCGTACTCACTATTTTAGTGGATACTCCAGCAGTTCCAGTTGTTGATATGTATCTTCCCATTTTTTTGTTTCCTTCGTTTATACTATTTATGTTAATTTACATAAAATTAAGCAGTACTTGTTTCAATTCCAGTTACAACCACGCTTACGTTAGCCGCACTTGAATATGCAACCAATTTTTGCGTTGCCGCAAGTACTAAACCAGTTCTTTCTAACACTCCGTGACTCAGAATTTCTGTTTCATATTCAACGTATTCTGCGTTATCTGGAGTCGCACTATCCGCCACCGCTAATCTAACAGCAATGGCTTGATTACCTCTGTTACAAAACGATACTGTTGCAACCGTGAAAGTTGAAGCAGGTGTCGTATACACAGTGGTATTGGTAGCGGCAGTAAGATTTGCTTTTCCTATTCTTCCTGATGCCATGTCCTTTTTCTCCTTTTATTAACTATGTATCAACATATTCATTGCTATCGGCACACCTGTTACTCCTTTTGTGAAGTTTGCAACACTGCTAATAGTAATTTTACTGTTGTTACTTGTACTTATCGTATTACCCGTAATTACCACTAATCCAGCAGTAATTAAGTTAACATTGAGCGAACTTGCACCACCACCGATCTGTGAAGCGATATAAGTTCTAATTGCTCTCTGTGTCGGAACAATGGAGTCCGAATTAGCCGCCATTGTACCATCAGTTGAGAACTCGTTAATTGAAGCACTAGATCCTCCTAATGCTAGATCTCCCAACTGTAATTCTTGTAGTCCTGAAATGTTAAATGCATCTGCATTCAACGACGCAATACCTGTTGCCTGTTCTACGTTGAACAAGTCACCAACTCTGAAGTTACCGTCTTGGTCAGTTGAAGTAAAGAATACTCTACCACCGCCGCCTTCAACAGTTTCGTTTGCCGGTATTGGATTTTGATTTGGTGTTCCTGGATAGTTAGTTGAACTAAAGTTACCAGTACCAATATCTAAGAAGTCGTGTCCAGTCAATCTATTTTGTGAATATCTAATTCTTATAGATAAACTTGTACCATGATCCGGAGCATACTGCGCCGTCACGTTTGGTGAAACTTGTAACAATGCACTGTAAGGTGTTTGTGTTCCAAGTTGACTGATAGTTGCAACAAGTTTGTAATAAACTCCTGGTCTGTGACCGAACTCAATGTTTGCACCTGCTCTTGGTAATTCACTTAAATTTTCTACCTGTATGAATTTTCCTGATTGGAAAGAATCTCTAAATCCACCAAACAACTCTGCTGTACCACCACTTGAGTATGCAGTGTAATTTGTTGAATCTAATGGAGTAGTAAATCCATCATCTGCAAAAAGTTCAAATGAAGTTGTGTTTACAACTCTTACATAGTAAAATACACCTGTATTCAATTCTGTCATTCCAACTATGCCAGTGAATTTAACTCTATCACCTGAACTGTAATTGTGCGCCGCCTGTGTAGTAATCACTGGTGGTCTTGCTTGAGTAATTCCAGTTACAGTTGCCTGTGTTCCTTGTGCAGTGATTCCAACTGACGCTGTTTTGTAATCTATACCACGTGCAACAAATGTTGGTGGACCTAACACACCATCACCAATGTAAGATTGTAATGTTGCGTCTGATGTGTTGTTAGGATCAACAAGTGTAACTGTTGGTGCACTTGTGTAAGAAGCACCACAATCAATTATTCTGATTTGTGTAATTTTATTTGTTACAACTGTCGCAATACCAACTGCCTGTCTCACAGCAGTTGATCCATCGTTATCCGGAGCACCTATCTGTACTCTTGGAGTGATTTCATAAATTGTTGTAGAATCTAAACTTGATTCAACACTTACTCCACCTAATACATCAAATCCAGCACTGTTGTCTGAAAGTTTCTTGATTGTTGCAATTTTACTTGCTGAACTGTACGTGTCAATGTAACCATATTGACCTGCACCTTTACCTTCTGTAATTAATAAGAACATACCAACATAAGCACCAGAGGCTCTGCTGTCTGCCGCCGCTAAAGTAATTTGTGTTGTTGTTCCTGTTTGTGCTGAGTTAGTTGTTGTGATGTAACCATCTCCACCTAAGTTGTTACCTGCTGGGTCAGTTACTCTAATTTCGTATACACCACCTGTATTAACTGTTGCCGCTGGTGTGTTTAATCCATAACCATCACCTGCGAAAGTTAAAGTTGTTTGGTTAGCAACGTATTCTCTACCTGCGTTTTTGTAGAATAGCGCCTGGATAGCACTTCCGTCTGTGAATACATCTGCAAGTGCATCAGTTGATCTGTTGTTTACAGTTGCAGTTATTGGCACTTCTGTTGAGTCAACACCTTCTGACACACAACCAAAGTCACCATATGAACTGTTACCGTTTGTTGCTCTAATTTTTCCACCGTTTTCTGCAAGGTAACCAATGTGTCCGTAGTATGAGAACACAGAAACAAGTTCTGCTCTTCCCAAGTTAGTTACCCAAGCACCTATACCATCGGAAATTACCTGTGTAAAGTCGTTAGCAACGATTGAATCGTTACCACCTTCGTGTAAGTTTCCATCAATTTTTAATCCAATTGCCGCTGTACCAAAGTTTGTAACGTTTTGTACGTAAGGTGATCTACCACCTGTTCTACATACAGTTTCTTGTTGTACTGCGTTTGCAGAAGCACTTACCCATCTGTGTACGTATTGGTCTCCACCGCCACTTGCTCCAACATTAATTTGAATTGTTGTGTCAGTAACTGCTTCAACTAATAATTCTTTACCTGCCGCTGGGTCAGTTGATCTTGGATAAGCATGAGTTGTATTGTAGTTGTCTTGTGAACATTGGAAACTTAAACTTCCAGTTGTTACTCTCACAGACTCACCTGCTTCCATGTTGTGAGCACCAATTGTTAATACTGTTGTTCCTGTTGCAGGATCATATGTACCATTTGTTGGTGTGTATTGTACTGTTCCAGCAGTCGGAGTTGCGATCCAAGTTTTGTAATCTTGTGGACCGTATCCTGGATCTAATGAAACAAAAGCACCTGCTGAAGGACGTTTTGTACCATAACTGTTTGCTGAACCTAATGTACCTGTTAAACCTTGTAGTGTACAGTTTCTTAAACCAGTTGCGTTTCTCATATGGAACATATTTTTAGTAGTTGAACCTTGTACTGCGTTCACGTACCATTCTGCACCTTGCAATGATCTCTGGTTTCCTGTAAATTGTAAGTCGTAAATTATTCCATCTACGTAATCTTTAATGTCATCTTCACAGTCTGAAACAACAAAACTTACGCCTGGATTATTTCTTTTCACGTATTCTGCCGCTTCTTTGGCAATAAATTCTTTGTTTGCTAAAAGTCTTAATCTTGCATCTGTGTAAGCCGCTGTTAATTCTGGAATGTTGCTACCTTGAAGTGCTGGTTCCGAACCGTTTGCATTGATTTTGAAGTCAATGTACTTCTCAATTTGGTCAGCGATTGTAGCCGCTCTTGTACCAGCCGCCGCCGAACCTGCCGGAGCATCTGTGTTCTGCGTCAATGTGTTTCCTGAAGTTACCGCTGTAACTGGGAAAGTGACTGCAACACCAAGTGTTGTGTTACCACTTGGACCAATAATAGTTGTACTTGCTGGAATAGTGATATTGTCACCGATTTGATAACTTTGTCCTGGAGCCGCCACTGCCAATGCAGTCACGAAACCAAATGAGTTAACTGTAATGTTGAATGTAGCACCTGAACCATTACCACCTGTTGAAGAAACTGCTGTTCCTGTACCTTCGTTTGAACCTATGTAACCACCTGGAGCAGTTATTGAAACAACACCACCTGATGGTGTTTTTGTTACTGAATTATTTTGAATGATGTCACTTAAAATTGCTTCCATACGTTGAATACCTTGTAAACTGTATTGTACGTCTGAAGAGTTAACAACTGAACCCGCTGGTCTGATGTTTGTTGATCTTAATTCATCTCCAACAACTGCTGTGTTTCTTGATACCCTCATTGGAAGGATTTCGTTGTAAATTCCAGTCTTAACATTTAAAGTAATGTTAGGATTATTTTTCGCCGGTACACCATTTACGTTACCTGCCGTGATTGCATCTGATGAATATTTCATCAATGTTTCAATTAAATCTGTTGAACCTGCTTCCGCGATGTAACTTGCATTTGTATACTTAGGTGTCGAACCTTGTAAGTTACTGTGTGTTGCATTTGCAACAACTAATTTAGCAATAGCACTCGCTTGTACAATTGCCGCAGAAGTTTCTGCTTCCTGACCAGTTACATATGAAGTACCTGCTGGTGTGAAATAACTTAATGCCGCAAATCTTGATTTTACGTTACCGCCGTGTGTCAAGTCATGTATTGTTGCGTCAATGATTATACCAATATCTCTTCTACATTTTGTCGCGTTGTATGTAAACGAACTTGTAAATGGTGGAGTATTGTTGGAAATCTGTGCGTTGATCCAAGCAATAGTTTCGTCTTGAATGTATGCTTTGTTTCTTGTAAGCATATAAGCCGCTTGTGGATTGTTAGGACCTTTGTCAATTTCATGTAGTGCATATCTAATTGTTTTCCATGCTCTATCTAATGTCACACCTGATGTTGGTGCTGGTTGGTCCGTTCCATTTGGACTTACATAGTAAACTTGATCAATCTTACCAACGTTACCCCATTCAGGTAAAGTACCTGCCGCGTTAACAACTAACGCCTGACCTGCTGTACCGATTGGTAATCTTTGTGGACCTGATGATCCATAAATTAAAATGTCACCACCTGCTGACAATACATCGTTCTCAGGACCGCCTGATAGTAATTGCCATACAGAAGTATCAACACCTGCACCTGCTGGATAATCTGGTTGATTGATTGTGCTTGGTGCTTGGTTGTTTGATGTGTGTGAAGTAACACAAATATAAGATGTATCTGTGTTTGTTGTTCCTCTTACAATATCACCTTTGTCATAGTAAGTTGCATTTGACCAGTTGCCTTTCCAGTACAAACCTTCGTTAAGTTTATTCCAGTAAACAACGTTAGGTGGTCTATTACCTGTTGTGTCTGCAATTGAAATGTAAGTGAAACCACCAACTCTTACAACGTCTCCAGTTTTGTATGCTGTACCGTTGTTGTAGTCGCCTCTTAAATTAAATCCTGTTACAAATAATGCCCAGTCACTTGTTTGTGTTGACGGAACTTTATTTTCGTTTAAAGTTTTTGCAACGTATTGGTAACCTCCGTAAGTAACTGTGTCACCTGGTTGATATTTTGTTGCTGAACTCCATGAATCTTCAAATTCTAAACCTGGAACAAATAATGCCCAGTTAGCCGAGTCGGCATTGATGTCTGTTGTTGATGTGTAACCTACTGTACAGATGTATAAGTTTGCTCCACCTTTTACAACATCGTTTGCTTTGTATCTTGTTGTACCTGCGAAAGCACCTTTGTATTCAATACCTTTGTGTAGGTATTCCCATTTTGCTTGGTCGGCTTCTAAACCTTGTGCCGCTGATGCGTTCGATGTGTGACCTGTTACACAAACATAAATCTGTCCACCGTAAGAAACTGTGTCGTTTACTTTGTATCTTGTGCCAGTTGCCCAAGTGTTTAACCAATTGAAACCTTTTGAAAATGCTTCCCACTTCGCTTGATCATTTTCTAATCCTAAAGATGTAGTTGCCGCTGAAGTGTGTTCAGTGATACAAAGATAAATTGTGCCACCGTATTTTACTAAATCGTTTACTTTGTATCTTGTGTTTATTGCCCAAGAAGATTTGTAATCAAAACCTTCAATGAATAAATCCCATTTAGAAGAATCAACTTCCAATCCATCAGATGCACTTGAAGTAGATGTGTGTCCTGTGTTTGCAATGTAAATGTAACCACCGTATTTTACAATATCGTTTGGTTTGTAAGTTGTGTTAAGACTCCAATTGCCTTTCCATTCCTGACCATCGGACATCAATGCCCAATTTGCCGCTGTTAAGTCAACTTGGAATTCCGCGTTGGCCGTGTGGTTAACAACACAGATATATGTTCTACCACCGTATCTTACGACGTCATCTACACTGTAAATAGTGCCCGTGTACCAAGCACCTTTCCATACAAAACGTATTCTACCTAATTTAAACTCTGCCATGGGTTAAAATTTCCTCTTATTAAAGTTATTTATCATTATTGTCCATATCCGTTAGATGGGTCAGTTGCACTAATCGGATCTCCTTCATCTAAATTGGTACTTGCTAAACCACCTGTAAAGAAGTTTAATGCCATCAAGTAACCGTCTATTCCACCTGCTAATTCAGTGGTTTGTGGGAACGTAATTGTTCCAGTAGTAGGAAATGCTTCGTTAAATATTTCAGCATTTCTAACCTTAACTTGACCTGCTCTGAAACCAGAAACGTTCAAGTTAGCACCACCACCCGATACTCTATTTCCAATGTAAGAAACTATTGCTTTTTGCGTTGGAACTTTTTCGTTAGAGTTAGCAGACATTGTTTCATCTGTACTAAATTCTCTTATTACAACTTCTGTACCACCTAATACAACTCCACCTAAACTTAATTCACTCAATCCTGATAGATTGAATAAGTCTGCGTTAAGTGTTACAATACCAGTTGCCTGTTCTACTTCAAATAATTCACCTGTTCTAAAGTTACCATCTTGGTCAGTTGACGTGTAGAACACTCTACCACCACCTGCCATTTTGACTTCTCTATTTTGTTGTGCTTCATAACCAGTTGTGAATCCTAAATTAGTGTATAAGTCTGGATAGTTTGTAGTTGAAGTTCCACCAGTACCTATGTCTAGGAAGTCGTGACCAGTTAATCTAATTTGTGAATACTGTTGTCTAATCGTTAATGTTGTTTCATGATCCGGAGATTCATTTGCTTTGAAACTTGGTGATATTCTAAATTGCGCCGATAAGTTTGGAGCAACACCAGTGACATTTGTAATTTGTGTTACTCTGTAAATTTGATCATCGATGCCATTTACGTATAATAAATCACCTGGTCCAGGTTCTCTTGAAATATCTTTTACCTGGATAACTTTACCAGTTTGATATTCATCTGCTAAACCATCTCCGTCTATAGTTGCACTTACATTTATAAATCCTGTTCCTCTGTTTGTAAATGTTGGTTGAGATAAAACACCATTTGCAATTCTACATTGTAATTGTGCATCTATAGTATTTCTATTATCAGTAATTGTTATGTTAGGCGCCGCCGAATAACCACTACCTGGATCAAAAATTTGTACTTTAGAAAGTTTTCCTGCATTAGTAATAATTCTTACTAACGGTGGAGCACCTTTTTTCATTACTGTTACCGAACTCATTGCAGTGGTAGATATTGGAATGAAGTAGCCGCCTGCATTTCTACCTTCAACAATTTTGTCATATGTGCCTGAAAGTGTTCCTGTCAATTGTTTCCAACTTATTCCATCATAACTGTAAGCAGTTTCACCATTTGCAGTGATTGCCACAAAAGTTCCTTGCATACCTGTAACTTTGTATGGTCCTGAATGAGGTAATGTGTCAGATTCTGTCCAAACTGTTACCGCACTTGTAGAACTTTGTGCCACGTTTGCATTCGTTACAAAAATTTTGTTTAATGAAGTAGAATCATCTAAAGGTGAATCTTGCACTGGCATTAAAAATTTTCCATTTTTGAACACTAAATCTTTTGCAATATATTTTGGTCCACCAACACCTAGTCCAACGTTTGCCGCCAATTGCCAAGTTACACCATCATCTACTGATTCCCATGTTTGACCATATTGGTTTGCAGTGATAAACAATCCGTTACCAGCCGCAACAAATTTGAATATCGGAGTTGAACCATCGTATGGTTCTATCTGTGCGTTTGTCCAACTTGAACCGTTGTCTGTTGATCGATATATTATACCTGTGTCTGATACAATAATCCAAGTTTGTCCAATTGCCGCAACACCTGTAAATGTGTCCGATCCAACTGAACCACTTATGTCACTCCATGTAGCACCATCGTTAGATGAGTTTACTACACCACCTGATGACACTGCAATGAATTTATTTGCATTTGCTTCTATATCATTCCAAGTTGTTGTTGATACTCCGCTACAAGCAGTGAAACTTGCACCGTCTGTTGTTCTTGAACCTCTACCGTTTCCTAATAAAACAGTTATGTTAGATGAACCTATTCTTCCATGTGTTCCCACATGATAATCACCTGCTATAGGTAAACTTGCTGGAGCACTTGAATAAGTTGGTTCCGCAAAACTTCCTCTTGGCTCAATAAAATATTTTGTAGATGGATCTAATGGATCTGCAATAGGGAAACCACCTAGTAAGTGTTGCCAACCTGGAGTGTTATCAAACTCTTTTTTGACTGTTGCAACTTTTGTCACTTCATTAAAGGTATCAACTATTGCGTATTGTCCTCTTCCTGTACCTTCCCAAATGTAAATTCTTTGTCCAACTGTCTGTGCCGTAGTACCTTGGTATTGTGCATTTAATTTAATAGATGTTTTGTCACCTGTAATAGCCGGACCAGATAAACTTGTATAACCGGCACCACCTGCTGGAGTTGAATCTCCAGGACCTATTAATCTAATTCTGTTAACACCACCATCACGTGTGTTTGCATAGCCAATTGTACCTGATGCACCTTGACCTGAACCTGATATTGTTATTGTAGCCGCTGTGTAATCTTGTCCTGCGTGTGCGTATGCGAATGCAAATATTTCATTCTCATCGTTGTATACTGCATCTACAGTTGCTTCTTTGGTTCTGTTGTTAATTTTTGCCGTAATTGCTGTTTCAGTTGGCGTAACGCCTTCTGCAACTGAACCGAAATCTCCGTATGAGTTGTTTCCGTTTGTTGCTCTAACTTTTCCACCGTTTGTTGCTAGATAACCTATGTGGCAGTAGTACGTAAACACAGATACAAGTTCTGATTTACCTTCTCCATTTGCCCAATAACCTATTCCATCGGAAATTACCTGTGTAAAGTCGTTTGCTACAATAGATTTGTTACCACCGTTGTGTAAATCTCCATCTACTTTCATACCAATACATCCTGTTCCAAATGTAGATACGTTTTGTACATAACATGATTTACTTGTTATCCAAGCACTAGCGTCTGTTGGACCTGTTCCCGGATTCAATGTAACAAATGCACCACCAGTTGGACGTTTTGTACCGTATTGGTTCACTGCACCTAAACTTCCTTGTAAACCTTGTAACGTCATGTTTCTAATACCAGTTCCGTTGTTTACTCTAAACATATCGTAACCAGTTTCGTATCCTGATGCAGGTTTAATTGTTGTGCTTCTTAATTCATCTCCAACAAGTGCAACATCTCTTGGCACTGTGATTGGTAAAATTTCTTCATATATTCCTGTTTTGATGAATACTGTGGCTGGTGCTCTAGCATTCAAGTCTTGATTGATGTAATCACAAGCATATTTTACAGTTTTGAATGGAGCAGATAATTTTGTTCCATTGTTTATTGTGTCATTTCCTTCCGGAGCAACATAGTAAACTTTTTGTACTACTTCAAAGTCTTCCCAATATGGCAAGCCGTTTGTGTTTACTTTTAATAATTGTCCCGCAGTACCTAAACCTATTCTTATTCTTGTGGAATCTGTTTGTTGTGTTTTAATATCACCTGGATATTCCAGTACGTTAGGTGCGTGACCTTGTGCTAATAATCTCCAATATGGTCCAACATTTTCAGATGCAAAGTCTAATGGTGGTTTTGCGTCTGATGAATTCGCTTCGTGTGTCAGTATACATCTGTACAATGTACCAGCAACTGATACAACATCACCTGGGAAGTAAGTTGATTCACCAGTTTTGCCACCTACGTCTTGTGCTACCCATGGACCTTTCCATGCGTGACCGTCTACAAGTTTTTGCCACGGGAACGGTTCGTCAGTGCCAGGATCGTAGGTTGTATCCGTGTTCGGATCTTGATTAGAATGTGTTCTGACTGCTATGTATAAATGACCACCTGCTGTTACAACATCTCCAGTTTTGTATTCGTATGGAGTAAGTTGATTGTTTACTAATGTCTGTCCAACCCACTCACCAGTGAATGTGTATCCAACAATTTGTAATTCCCATGTGTTGCTTGAATCTGTTACCGCTGGAGTTACTCCGATGTTACTTTGTAATGCAACATATGTGTAACCTCCGTATAAAACAATATCACCTTGTTGGTAATATTGTGATGTGTTCCATAATTGTTCAAATTCTAGACCTGGTAACCATAGACTGAATTTTGTTTCGTCCATGCTGTCTGTCGTTGCCCAGTGTCCAGTTGTCACTCTCCACATACCTGGAGACCATCTTACTAAATCACCTTTTGAATACCTCTTACCAAATGCCCAGTCACCTTGATATCTTATTCCATCTACAACAGTTTCCCATTGTGCTTGGTTGGCTTCTAATCCATCTGTGTTAACATTTGGTGTTCCGTTGATAGAAACTGAAGTTACTGCACCAGAACCATCCACTGTGTTGATTGTTATCACAGCATCGTTGGCTCCTGTTGTACCGCCTATGTTTGCTCCATAAATTGTTAAAGTGCCTAAAGCAGTGTAACCTGATCCAGCATTTATAATTCTTACATAATAAGTGCCTGCAACTCTAAAAATTGCAAATGTAAAATTTGTTCCAGACACGTTGCTGACTGCAACTGTTGGATTTATGAATTCGTTTGTAGTTGCTGATCTGTGTCCTGACAGACATCTGTAAACCATACCACCATGATAAACAATGTCATCTGGATAATATAAAGTATTGTGTGTCCAGTCACCTCTCCAGTTGTCTGATCTAGAATATTGATCCCAGTAATCTGCGTTGTATTGTAGTCCATCATCTGCTGTCGCAGAAGTGTGTGCTGTGTTACACTTCCAAATCGAACCACCGTAGATTACTGTTTGGTCAACGTTGTAAAGAGTGTTTGGTTGCCATACACTTGCCCAATCCTCTCCACGTGCAAAGTAAACCCATTTTGTTTCATCACCTAATACACCATTCGTTGCTGATGCATTTGAAGTGTGTCCTTCTATACATTTATAGATAAGACCACCAACTTTAACAAGTTCACCTATTTTGTAAAATGTAGATGGTTGCCATGCGCCGGTCCAACTTTGACCGTCCATCATCTGTGTCCATCTTGGAATAGTTGCGTTTAAATCGTTGTAAAAGTTCGAGTCTGACGTGTGTACTTCAACACAAACATAAACTTTTGCACCGAATCTTAGGACATCATCTTTCACATAAAGAGTGCCTGCTGACCAGTCGCCTCTCCATCTAAAACGTATCCTATCTATTCGAAAATCTGCCATTGATTAATTCCTTATTACTATTTATTTCCTCTAACTACTATAAGGTTCAACGTAACCAGTGTACGTTTGAGCCTCGTTAACTTTTAATACTAATTCACCGTCTTTATTCACATAGTAAAATAGGTTTCTTCCGTCCCATTTGTACTGTTCATAAACAAGGTTTTTGTAAACCAATTTGTGTTGAGTGTCTCTTCCTTCAAAAAAGTCCTCTCCACGTGACCAGTTATTGTAATTGTCGTCAATATTACCTGATCTGTTCAGTTCCACACCATCCTCAAGTTCAAGCAAATCTGCTTTTACCATGTAAACTGTTCCATCTGAAGTTCTGCGTAAACCATAAAAATACCTGTTGTTACCAAGTGTCTTCTGTAATTCGTCTATGCCTACTCCAAAAACTTGTGCCATTATAATCCTTATGTTATAATATTAATTGTGTTACCCATTCCACCATGTATCGTACATTGATAATATAAAGTACTTGGTGCGTTCATTGGCACAGTGAACACCTGTGTTCCTGATTGTGATCCACTAACTCCTGAAGTGTATGCACTTCCGTTGTTAGAAGTTCTAATTTCAAATGGGTGTGTTGTTCCAGTTGTGTTAACAAAAATGTAAGTGTGTCCTCTGTTCAAGTATAACACTGGATCATTAGTTGTTGTTGGAAAACCAGGACCACTAAATGTGTAGTCTGATGAACCGTTTGCACCAATGCTCCATCTCATTGTTGGACCATTTTGTGTGACCCATGCACTTCCGTTGTAGTAAATCACATCACCTTGTGCCGCACCTGATGCCGTAACGTCTGTCAAATCGTTGAATGCAGTTGAAGCCGCTGATGAAGTAACAAATTCTAATGCTGTACCACCTGCGTTCACTTTAACAAATCTACCTGCCGCACCTGTGAAGTTTGCAGGAGTATCTGATAATCCTGTAAATGCAGTTGCGATTGTAGGTTTGTTGTTCAAGTTGTTGTAGTTTAAGAAGTACGTACTATCTAAACCATCTAATGTTGTGGCATCTGCTGAACCACCACCTGACGTTGCATCAGCCGCCGGTTGCCACTTTGTACCACTCCATTTTAAAACTTGTCCTGCTGTAGGTGCCGACGTTGTTGTGTCAACATCTGACAAAGTGTCTATTCCAAAACTTGTTGTTAGTTCTAGACCATCTGCCGCAGAATTAACTCTTAGGAAACCATTTGCGTAACCACTGAACGAACTTGGCGTGTCAGTAAGTCCCGTGAACGTGGTTGAACCGCCACCGCCGCCGCCGCCTGCTTGTACAGTTCCTGGTTTCCATTTTCCGCCACCAGCGTCCCAAACTAATGCTTGTCCGTTTGTCGGAGCCGCTGTTGAAGTATCTACATCCGATAGAAGGTCAATTGACTTGTTTGCGTCAACAAGTTTGACCCATGCTCCTGCGTGAGCATAATAAGCCGCGTTCTCGGCGTGTACGTGGGCGAACATTCCGTGATACGTTGTTGCATTGGGTAAGTCACTCAATGCGGCATAGTTAAAGGCTATCTTGTTAGATCCTGTTGCGTTGAATAAATTATTTTGTACGACTGTTAATGTCGTGCCGTTTCCAAGTGCAGTGTATAATTCACTGAAATTGGAATTCAGTTTTGTACCAGCATCACGTAACGAGTCACCCTGACCATCGTTAGGTAAAGTACCAGTGTTAATTAGTTGTCTTGTCATTCTTCGTATCCTCCCACGTTTACGTTCTATCGAATGTTATTTCGTTACTATCAAATTTAATTGTGTTCTTATCCATAGTAAACACACTTGGTTGTGCCACTAAAGTTTCATCAGTTTGTGGATACGTGATAGTTCCGTCTCCAACTTTACTGTTTAATCGAACAACAAATTCTCCTTCGCTGTTGATGTAATAATTTAAATTTACATCATCCCATCTAAATTGTTCGTACTTTAAATTTTTAAATGGTTTAGCGTGATTTAAATCTCTTCCTTCGTAAAAATCTTCACCTTGGTCAAAACCTTCGTAGTTGTCAACTATCGCACCTGGCACGTTAATTGTTACAGGATCATTTGCTTGTAGTTGGTCAACTTTTCCAATGTATAAAGTTCCTTCGTCTGTTCTTCTTAATCCGTAGAAGTATCTCGACTTTATACCATTTTCTAAATAAACAACTGTATCCTGACCAACCGTATTTGACATCTTAACTTATCTCCACGTAACTTAACACACAATCAAGTGAGTCGTTAATATTTGCTTGTACGTTCAAACTGTTTTGACTTGCAACAATTAATTTTTCTCCTGAGTTCAACACACGTAAACTGGAGTTAGGTGCTATCAATACATCTTTTACTATAAAACCTGTAACTGAATCTGGAGTTGCTGTTAAAGTTACACTTGCTTTCACAACTGATTCTGTCAAATTTGCTAAAACCATACCAACGACAGTTGTGTAAATTCCGTTACCTGCTGTGTATACAGAGTTAGGTACAGTTCCTATGTTTTTTGTTACATTGTTTCTAAAGGTCGTTGCCATTTTATTCTATCCTAATGTTACCGCCATTTGTACGGCTATTTCTGTTGCATCAATTATACTTACAGCACCTGAAGATCCTGCAATTGATCCCCATTGTGTACCGTCGTATAACTCAACCCGCTCATCGTTGGTATTGTATCTAATCATACCCAACAAGCCAGTTACTGGTCTATCTACTGTTGATCCAACCGGAATAACAAATCCACCAGCGTCTGATACATCAATATACCCAGTTCCAGTTGTTTTTAACTTCAACGGAGCAGATATAATATTAGTTATCGTATTTCCTTGGAATCTGAAGTCTTCAATCCTTATACTACCATTTCCATTGGCATTTAGGATCAAATCCTGGTCAACTCCAGTGGTTGTCAGTGTATTTCCACTAATTTCTATGTTATCAACCACCAATTTTGTGACGTCAAATCTTGTTGAATTTACGTTTGCAACAAGTTGGTTAGCCGCATAAAATCTTATTGTGTCATCATCATTACCTGGTGTAAGTTCTGCTGTGATGTATGTGTCCTGGTCAAGGTCGTACACACCTGTCAATGCTATCCAGTTTGAGCCATTGTAACCCTCAAACACATTTGTCTGAGTGTTGTATCTCATCATGCCTGCCACTGCTGGGTTAGGTCTTTGTGCTGTGTTACCAGATGGTATTCTGATTGAACCCGTACCTGCAACTTTGAACACTGAACTTGCTGGATTAATTATGAAGTCTCCAGAAGTATTTGTAATCGTGTCACCTGATGCGGTAAAGTTTTCAAGTGTTATGTTTCCTGTACCACTTGTTCTTAAATCTAAATCTGCGTTTGTGTCTATTGACTCAATTTTATTTCCTGTAATTCTAACACTGTCAACTATTGCCTCGTTTGCAAAAAGTGTGTTCCAATTTTTTGTTGAAGAACCAATGTTGTACAAATTGTTTGTTGCTGGAATCAAGTCTGATGCTATACCCGCCGATATTGTAATGTTGTCAGTTGTTTGATCACCGATTGTAACGTTACCGCCAATCGTTATATCTCCACCAACATCTAAATTTCCTGTGATGTTTACGTTGTCACTAAAAGCAACTGTGTCTGTGAATGAATCTAAATTTAAATTGCCTGATGTTGTTGTTATTGTATTTCCACTAATTTTTACATTTCCGGATTGTATTTCACTTCCTGAAATAGTTGTAACATCTGGACCTGTTGTAAATGTTAAAGTTGAATCAACATCTATGTTCAAATCAGCACTTGTGAAACTTACTTGTCCTGTTTGTTGATTTACACTGAATTGATCGCCTACTCTAAAGTCTCCTCTGTGGTCAACTGAACTATAAAATATTTTTGCGCCGTTATTTGCAACAACTTCGTTTGCCTGTATTACAGTTGCCGCATCATTGTCTACTTCGTAATCATTTCCTATGTATGCAAAGTTGTGACTGATCAAATACATTTTTACACCAACACCGTCACCTTTTACTCCAAATCTTCCGTAGATAGAAGCAGATGCTATTGATCTTACCTCAGCACCAAAGTCTGTGTAGTCAACAAGTGTGAATGATGTTGCTGTTGCACCTGCAGATGTTCTAATATCTTGTGCAATTAAATTTGTATCTAAAAATGTTGTTGATGCATTGTTGCCGTTAAAGTTTGCAACTAATTTTGTGTTTGCATTTCCAACTGCTTCTGTTGTAGGTGCTGTAAAGTTTCCTGTGTGTAACGCTTGTCCTTTATAGACTCTTAATCCATCAATGTATCCATTCCAACCATTTGTGTTTCCGTAGTTGTTTCCTATTACAAGTGGTTTTGCATTTGCAAAATCTGCCGATGCACTTGCACTTCCTACACTTGAACCATTAATGTAAACTGTGATTGTGCCACTGCTTCTAACTATTTCACAGTGTGTCCAAGTAGATAGGTTAAAGCCTTGTGAACCAGTGATTATATCTGAGCCATTTACATAAACTTTTGGAACGTTGTTTGCAACGTAAAAATATAATGCGTTCTCGACTGATACATTGTTACGCATATCAATCAATGAAGTTGTTTGCACTGCATTAGGATACGCCCAGAAGTCTATAGTAAAATCTCCTGTGCCAAAGCCAAAGTCTGCGTTTGTGTTTATTTTTGCGGCATCACCCACGCCATCTAATTGTAAACTTGCTGAACCGAATTTTTTAGTTGTTGTGTTTAATTTTGCATCACCTATTGCTTGTATAGTTTTTCCGTTTTGTTCTGAAGGTAATTGGAATCCTAATGATTTTCCGTTGATAAAAATTTTATCTCCATCAACTGCCGCAATAGTGCCTGATGCTAATTGGTTACCTTGTGAATCGTAATAACTTAATACTTGACCTTGTGCAAGTGGTGTACCCGAAAAGCCGCCAACTTTCAATGCAGTTTGACCAGCACCTTTCAATCCGTTTGTGCCGTCGTAAGCATTGATACTTGATAATGCAAAGTATGTGAATGAGTTTAACCATTCTATTCTAACACCATTTGTAAGTGTGATTGCGTCAACGCCTGGAGTGATAAATGTTGCATTTTGGAATAAACAACTTGCCTCGTTACTGTTTGGCGTAGCAAGTTCCCCATCAAAGAATGCTCCTCTTCCAGCATCGCCCGCCGCGAAACCTCTTGGATCTGCCGCAGTTGTTGTCGAACCTTGTGTAATGACTGTAATATTTCTTATGTAAGGTGATCTAGATGTAACTTGATAACCAGTGCTATCGTCATTGCCAGTAGGGTTAAATCTAAATGCGTGTCCTTCGTTTGCAGAACTGTTGTAATAAAAACCTGTAATTGTAACATCTTCTATAGTTACTTCACCATTTAATATAAAAGCATCTTTTGTATTTGTTGCGCCAGTTGGTTGGATCGTTACTGCTCTTAAGCCATCACCTCGCAAAGATACACCTGTTGGCATAGTTAATGGAAATGCTTCTGTGTATGTGCCTGGATAGACGTGAACGTGATCACCAGCAACACAAACAGACAACGCCTGCTCAATTGTTGCGTAAGGATCGTTTTGGTGAGTTCCTGAATTACTGTCATCACCATTTGTTGCAACATATATCACTTTGCCTGGACGTGCTGTTAAGTTTAGTCCTTGTACTGTGATGTTTCCCGATAGTGTTAAGTTGTCAACAGTTAAATTGTTTGCGTATGCATTGTTCCATCTTTTTGTTGCAGTACCTAGGTCGTAAGTATTGCTCACATCTGGAGTTAGATTGGATGCCACATCCGCGTTGATTGTTAATGAATCTGTGTCTTGGTCACCAATAGTGATATTACCATCGGTTCTGATGTTACCTGTTGCGTGGATGTTACCATTTACTCTTGTGTCACCATATATGTCAACTGTACCTGTTCCGCTTGTTACAATCTCAAAATTCTGGTTCGAATCAGTGGCTCTAATTGTGTTACCGCTGATTATAAGGTCATCAACTTGTAGATTATTGTTGTATAAAATTCCGTCAGGTGCAGATAAGTTCAACTGATTTGCAGTTGTTGTGATACTGTTTCCTGATATTGTGATATTTCCAACTTGGACGTTTCCAGTTGCTTCTAAATTTGTTGTACGTGCTGTCCCGTTTACATCCAACGGATATTGTGGAGTTGCGGTTTTTATACCGACCCTGTTGTTGTTAACATCAATGTATAACAGGTTTGTCTCAAAAGCCAAATTCTGACCTTGTCTCAGAAGATTCGACTTTAAGAGTTGACCCGAAATTCGACCAACGGCCATTGTTTACTCCTTTTTTAGCACGGGGATCTTGTCCCACTAACACAGATTTTCACCTAACAGTGTTCGTTAGTTCTTCGCCGGTTAACCACGGTTTGTCCTGGTATATCTGGTCGGATACACCATTAATACTATTTATTAAGATTTTGGTTTTATATTATATTGCTATAATAATATATTAGTTTAATATGAGGTTGTAGAGCAAGTTCAACTCTTGTGCAAAAGCCTCTGTCACCGTAATTTCTTGTAAACCTGTTGCAGATTTCCATTGGCTTCCTGTGTAAACTTCTAATGTAGAATTTGTTGTGTTCCACCACAATTCACCCTGTCTGGCTGTTTGAGCATCTCTGGTAGCCTCGTCTCCTGCGTGACCTTTGTATGCTTGGGTAGTTTCAAAGTGTATAATTCTGTTTTGTTTGACGCCTGTACCCGTGAAAACCATGTCATTATTTGTTCCAGTAACTAATAATTCACTGCCTTGCATTTCAAATTCTGAGGTATCTAAGAAAACTTTTCTGCCTCCACTTGCAACAAGCGCCGCTTCTTCACCAGGTGTGCTTACAGTAATTTGATTGCCATCGATAGTGAATTTGTCTTGTGAACTAAATCTAGGAACTGTCAAATTACCTAATCCATCAATGGTTCCCATGTTGCTACCTGCTGAAAAGAAAGTAAATTGGTTTCCCGATAGATCTACTTTTGTGTCTAAATCACCATCTCTTATTCCGCCCAAAGGAATGTTACCAGTCGATTGCACTTCAAATTCGTTCACGTCAGTGTTGTATCTAACTGAATTTTCTGCCACTGGTCTTTGTGCTGTTGATCCTTTAGGTAGTTGTATGTCTTGTAATCCAGTAAATCTTAAACTGCCGGCGCCAACTCCGAATCCAACGTCGTTCGCTGGAGTTGATGTAATTTCAGTTTTAAATCTTAATTCTTCTAAATTTACTGAACCAGTGCCGCTACCACGTAAATCAATTCCTGCATTTGTGTCTGTAGTTTGTAATGTGGAATCTTTAATTTGTATACCATCTATTTCTGCTCTTTCAAAATTTGCAGTACGCCATTGTTTGTTTGCACTTCCCAAATTGCTTGATGTGTTAGAACTTGGTAAAAGATTGTCGGTAAAGTCCATTGAGAAATTAATAGTGTCACCTGGTGCATCACCAAAATTAATACCACTACCGGCAATTGTTGCGTCACCACTTACAGTGACATTTTGATTCATTTGTGCATTAGCATTAATATTTGTTGTGCCTGCAGAATCAATTGTTAATCCATTTTGTAATGTAGATATTGTATTATTTGAAATTCTAAAGTTAGGCACATCTATACCTGTTGCACTTATTAAAGTTGTTGACCCTGGTGTACCAACAGTTAAAGTAGAACCTGTTAAGTCCAATCCTGTTACGTCAATACTTGTTGTACCTTTTCCTAAATCAACAATGAAGTTTTCACCAACTCTAAAATCTCCGTCTTGATCTTGACTTACAAAATGTACTTTTGCATTGTTTGTTGTGACAACTTCATTTTCTTGATTAATAATATCTGTTTCATTTTCAACATTTTTACCTGTGCCAACATATGCAAAGTTATGACTGATTAAGTATGCTAAACAACCATTTCCATCTGCAACAACACCTTTGTTTCCATATATTGTAGCACTTGCAATTACTCTTGCNTCGTTTAAAGTGCCTTCTGACACTGCATTAGACGTTGCACTTTTGAATAAGTGTGCTGTTACGTTGCTTGAAACTCCAACGTTACAAGTAAATTCAGTTGCTGTTGTGGCTGTGATAATAACTTTTTTGCCTGAATAAGGGTCAGTTGCTCTAGGGTAAGTGTGATCAGTTTGGTGATTGTCCTGGGCACACGTAAAAGTCAAACTGTTGTCTGCTATTGTTACAGATTCACCAACTCTCATCGAGTGATTGCCCACTGTAAGAGTCATATCACCAGTTACTGGATTGTATGAACCTGCAGATGGTGTGTACTGATTTAAAGAATGTTGCATATACAAACCTCTGTTTGCAAAGTATGTAAAGCAATCTATAAATTCAATTCTTGATCCGTTTTTAACTGTTACCGCATCTACACCTGGTGTAATAAAAGTTACACCATTGAAAAGCATACTTGCTCTTGGTGAGGCTGTGTCTAAAACATTTGCATCTAATAAAGCACCTTTACCAGCATCTCCTGAATCGAAACCTCTTGGATCCGACGCAGTCATTGTTTCACCATGTGTCAACACAGTCACGTTCTGAATGTAAGGTGACTTACTTACAATACCAGCATTTGTAGAAAATCTAAATGCGTAACCTTTGTCTTGTGCTGAATCATATTGGAAATCTTGTATAGTGACATCTGCTACCATCGATGCGTTGTTCAATATAAATGCATCATTGAATCTTTTAGGCACTGATGGTTTAATAATACAAGAACGTATGCCTGAACCTTTCACAGTAACATTTTCAGGTACTTCTAATGGAAATTCTTCTATGTATGTGCCAGGCAAAATATGCAATTGATGTGGACCGCCTGAACTTTCTTGTATGTAATTTAATGCGTGTTTGATTGAGCCGAAGGCAAAGTTAGGGTGATTACCTGCTAGGTTGTCAGCACCATTTGTACTCACATACCATTTGTTTTGAATACCTAAGTTTACTCTTACACCTGCCAATGAAATTGTGTTATCAACTGTTACATCAGTCAATCCTGGCATTGATGCAAGATGCACTTGTCCCCAACGCTTACCAGTTTCACCTAAGTCATATGTGCTGGTTACATCTGGTATTAGGTTTGAATCTATATCTGCTCCAACTGTTAAAGAATCTTCTGGACCGTCACCACCAAGGAATACACTGCCATCAAAAGTAATGTCTCCTGTTGCGTGAATGCCACCATAACTTTTTAAATCAGTTGGAATAATAAATTTTCCTGTTCCAGGACCTGGATATATTTTGATATCAGATCCACCTAAACTTCTTATACCACTATTGGTAAATGCCAAATTATCTGTACGTAATTCATTGAAAGTGTGACTTCCGCTACTGTTTAAGTTAATCGATCCAACCGACGCTGTAACGGTGGATGTGACGCCGTTAAAGGTAAGATTTCCCACGGTCATGGAGTTTGTCTGAATACTGTCACCAGTTATTTTGGTATCACCGTTGACCAATAATTCCCTTGTAGGACTATCTGTTTTAATACCAATTCTATCGTTTGTGTGACCTATGAAAAGCGTAGGAGTTGCTGTGGCTTGGGTATTGTCAATAAGCAAATCACTTGTTCTTGTCAAGTTTGCTTTTAATAACTGACCCGATATTTTACCTACATTTGTGACTGGCATGGCACTCCTTTTTTAGTATTTATTGGATTATTTGTCGAAGTTATGTAGCACAGTAACAGGCTTTCCTGTAGGCACTGCTGTACCAAACGTGATGTATGTTCCTGCTGGATATGACGCACCTGTAATTGAACTTTTGCCATCTACAACGAAAGTGTTTCCCTGTCCGCTGTTTGTTTCAGTGGCTAATAGTGAGTTAACACTTAAATGAGAGGCAGTCACAGCCGTTACAGTTTTTGTTCCGTTGTTGTTTGTAGTTGCCGCACCTGACACTACAATAGTCTGTCCCACGTGATATCCTTTTGCTAACCAATCTACGATACTTGTATTGTTACTTACATATGCACCTACATTGGTTGCGTTGTAATTACCAATTACACCTACTTGATTGCTTGAGACATCACATGGATTTTGTGTTAATGTGTAGTTTGTGCTTGGAATCTGTAAAACGTTCTCCACCATAACTAAAATTGATTGTGCAGTTGATGGTACAAGATAACCTGTGTATGCAGAATTTAATATTCCGAAGTTTACTTCCGTGTCGTCACCGTTTCCTAAATTTTGTTGTGTGATTGCAACAGGTTCAGCCAGTCTAAACTCTTTCCAAGTTGCTCCACCATTCTGTAAATCTTCGTATGCTTCAAATGATTTTGTTTGTGTGTTGTATCTTAATTGTCCAACAACAGCAGTTGGTCTTTGTGCTGTCGTACCTTTAGGCATTAACAAGGCTCCAGTAGATTGGATTTCAATATTTTCATATTGATCGTATATTACGCCTTTTCCTCTCAACAGTCTTCTGTTGGTGCTTTGTCTCTTGAGATACCTCATTATACCTCCAAATAACTTACTACTACTGATGCACTGTTTGTACCAGACACACTAACTTTTAACGAGTCATTTTCACCCAACACTAATTTTTCAGTGTCTAAAGTAAATGTTTCTGCTCCTGGAAGTACCGCATTATTGACTATCATAGAATTATTCGCAGTGTAGGAACCAGTCACAGCATATAGATAAAATCTACTGTCCTGCCCACCTGTTGGGTCTTCTGATCCTGTGTTAGTTATTAACACAGAAGTGATAGCATAACTTTTACCTGCAGGTACAGTTAACACGTCAACTGTTTGTCCTGTTCCAACGTTACCGTTTGTTATTGCCATTGTTTCTCCTTAAAATATCAATCCAAAAAGTAATGCTCTATTTGTGCTGATTACTTCTCCTCTTGAGTCGTTTGTATTTACAAAATTTAATCCTGTGCCTCCGCCGCCTGGAGTTTTTGCATATAATTTGACACCTGTGTTGTATTTTGGCGGATCTGATACCATGTTCTCTATTATCATTGAGTCATCAATCCTCACTGAACCTGTACCAGGCGCAATTAAATTTAAATTTTGGTTTGAGTTCAACCCACTTATTGTGGCATCTTCTATTCTTACACTGCCTATATCTGTTGTGCCGTTGTAAATTTCTAAATGACCTGTGTTGTTACCACCTTTTTTCCATAAACCTAAAAGTGTGCTATCAACTTTAAATTCTATTTTACCTACACCTGTGTCGGTAATTATTACTTCTGTATCTTGTTGTCCAATCTTAGGAATGTTCGCACCTATTACTGCCTGATTAATTTCGTAATCAACATATTCTTTGTTAGGAATATCATTGTTGTCTGTGATTAGTGCCTTGTATCCTGCTCTAATAATTCTCAATGTGCCTGCACCACCTGGTTGGAAATAAATTGCGTTGTTGTTATTAATGTTTGCAACTCTTAAACTTAAAATATCTCCTGATGCAGATGAAACTGCAAAACCACCAAAGTTTGGTCCTTGTGGTCCGCCACCTTTTGGTCCTTGTGAAGTCGTTTGTGTTTGTGGATCGTTCCATGAGATTGATTCATCATAAACAAATTGAACGTCTTCATAAGTTTGTCCACCTCTGTCTACTCTTAAACCTGCTGTGGTTTCAGAAACACCATTAGCACTTTCATTTTTGTTTACAACAATTATGTTGTCATCAATTTCAAGCGTTGCAGAATTTACTGTTGTTTGTGTTCCCTTAACAAGTAAATTACCTGTAATCTCAACTGTGCCGACAGCCGTTCCCGTATCTAGTACGATACTGTTATTATCAGGTACGGTAATTTTATAATTACCATCTGTTACTATTACATTTTTCGACATCAAAAATCCTTTTTAATTAGTTAGGGAGTGTTGCCACTCCCTAAAAAATCTTATTATTATATCGCAGTTAACAACAACTGTGAAACAGTTGAGTCATCACTTATTGCATAAGTGTATCTGACGTTGTTAAAGTCTCTACAAGTTCTGTTGTAAAGTCTTTTAATAAACACAGATTGACCTGTTGCCGCGATTTGTCCGTTTATAGACATTTCATCATTACCTAGTGAACCACTTGCTTTGTTTACAAGTGTGCAAACACCTTCATTTCCAGTGTCGTCTTTTGCATCGTCAACTAAGAATTTGTTGTTTGAACGTTGTCTTTTAATCATACCTACTGCTGAAGCAGAATTACCGCCTACTTTACAGTTGATAGTGATATTAGTACCATCAGCAAGAGCGCCGAAGTTACGTTTGTTTACCGGTCTTCCCATTTGTTTTCTCCTCTTTTTGACGTTCTAGGTCTACGGGGTTGGTATTCCCCATAAGTCCAAGAGTAAACTCCTGGCCCAAAACATATGTTACAAGGTATTTATCGTTTGCTGAGTGATGCCAATAGTTCCACTTTAGAGAACGTTTTAATGGTTTTTAGTGCATCTTTGAGTATCGCGTTTGCTTCGTCTAGATAACGTTGTTTCCTAGTTCTTCTGTATTCAATAAGCACATCTGCCCTTTTGTCCATGATTTTCGCCACTGAATCTTCTAATTTTTGTATGTCCTTATAGAATATGCCGTGGTTCTTTTTCCAGGTTTGGATACGATCCATATAGTCATTGTATTCTGTGAGTAAAGTTTCTTCTTCAGTCATAGCCTATCATTGGTTGTTCTTTAAATTCTCTAAAATTATTTACTAGATCTCTTGCACCATAACTCACTAAAAACCTTGCACCCGCTCTTTTAATAATTGTTGCCGCTTCAATTTGATGTTTAAGAGTTGGCAAACCTTTGTATTCATCAGACACTTGGAACATTCCAACAGGTTTGTATGTTCCGCACTTGACCAAACCTATAATATCCAATGAATGATATGCTGGTTTCATCAACAGCATATCTGCACCATCTGAATCATATTTGTGTGCTGTGCCTGTTGCGTCCCATTCATTTTTTATGTTCATTTGATAAGTTCTTTCGCTTGAAGGATTGCTGTTTGCAAGTTCTCTNAATGAACTGTAAAACACACTTCTCCATTTTACGTATGCCATTACTTTCTTTTCTGTTTCTGCGTGTAAGTTTCTGACAGTCAAGTCTCCCATGTCGCTAGGTGCTAATATGTCTGCACCCGCCTTGTCTAATTTTTTACCTAGATCCAACAATAATTTTGCTGTTGTGTCCGGTTTATCCATCACTCTGCAATGACCATCCGGCAGAGTTGAACACAAACACACGTCAACAATTAATTCTATTTTCGGAAATTTGTTTTTGATTTTGTTTACTATTTCGGATTGCCAGTCCCAAGTTGGTAACCATGTTTTGGTGTCGGGTGTTGTAAACAATAAGAAACTGTCTACACCTAAATCTATATCTTTTTGAATTCTTTCAAATAAGTCTGTCTCGGAATAGTTTTTATTTTCAACTCCTAAACCAGCCTCTCTAGTGGAGCCAGATTGGTTCACAAAGATTGGCTGGATTAGTTCCATTACTAGTCTTTCTTAGGTAGTGCTTTGCACTGTTCTTCTGACGCAGGTAAACCTGTGTTTTTGTCGTATATCCAAACATATGAGTAACTGACACTGTCGTCTTTTACCACACATTTTTTACCCAAAGAAACCTTTGGATTAGATACACTACAAGCAGATAAGAATAAGATTGCTAGTGTTATTATCGCGATGTTCTTCATACACTAATAATATAACAAATTTTGGTTATGTTGTCAACTAAAATTTTGGTGCTGGTGTGAATGGTCCTGGCTTATGTGCCATGCATACTGCTTTGGCATTGTTGGCAAATCTGTCGCTTTTTTGGAGGTTTTCGTTGGCATAGTTCATATGTGTTATGCACTCTTTTTCGGTAGCATATTGGATACTGCTCCAGCCTTCAGGATGAACAAAATCCCCGGCTATCCAAACACCTGATAGGTAAAAATATATCACTAACCACTTCACAATAGTACTTACGTGGGAAATGGCAGAAATTATGTGCTGTTATTCAGCCATAAAAAAAGGACGGACCGATCTTCATCGCCGCCCTTCAGTTAGATTAAAATTGAAATCTATTATTGCGTTACTTCCGGTGCAGGTTGTCCTGACCAAAGTACCCATGCAAATACAATCACAACAACTGCGACTGCAATCCATGTTTTTTTGCTCTTTAACATTTTCTTCATTTTTATATCTCCTGATTGCTTATAAATGAAAAAGGGCGACTTGAAAAAGCCGCCCTTTTAATAAAGTTTCTTATTGCTCTATATTATGCAAAAGATACGTTAGATATTGCTACTTCACCCACGTAGTCACCAGCATTACCTAGTGAAGACGCTGTGTTCGACAATTCAACATAGCCGTATCTTGTCATGAAAGATACTACTGGTTCAAAAGTCGATGGGTCAAGAACAACACCGCTTGACATTAACGGAATGTATGGACAGTAGAACGCCGCCGCATCTGCTTCAGATGAGCCTTTGTAACCTACTAATACTGCCGTGTCGTCAGCCGCGTATGTGTCAACATATACTTTCATCGCACTGTTTAAAGTACCAACGAATTTTTGGTTTGTTGGAGCCTCAAACGCACCTTCTGTTGTTCTTGCGAACGCAGAAGTTGTTGCAGACTGAAGTATAGTTAATGCTTGTGGTGATACCACTGCATAGTTACCTGCACCACGTCTTGTTCTTTGTGCGATTTTGTTAGCAACTCTGTTGATTAATACTGCCAATGCCGCGTGTTCATCACCTACGAACGTTGCCGTACCTGATACTGCCGCTTGGTTGTATGTTTCTTCAGTAGCCGCTAGGTCTCTTAATGAGTTGATGATCTCTTGGTCGATCTCAGCAGTAATTTCTTGTGCTAATGCCGCCATGATTTCAGCCTCTACATCGATACCTTGTTGTGCTTGAGCATCTTGTGCCGACTCAAATGTCCATCTTGCTTGTAACTTTCTAGTTTTTGCTTCAACTGTCTGTTTCAAGATTTGGATTGACATTGCATTACCACCAACACCTTCTTTAGATGCTGTTGCGTCTGCTTTTCCGGCAGTGCCATCTCCAGAATAGGCTTGACCTATTTTGAATGGAGATAATGCTTCTTCACCTGCTGTTACATCATTTGATGTACCAGTAGCGTTTTGAGTCTCTGCATATCTTACTCTTAGAGTGTGGATTTGTCCAACTGGACCTGTCATTGGTTGTACACCAACGATTTCGTTCGCGATCACAGTAGGCATAACCCGTCTGATCACCGGTAGGATCACTCTGTTCAAAGTTGCAACGTTACCGGCAGATGTAGCACCTGCTGTTGCCGCCTCAGCCAAATACTTTTTAGTATTCTCTAAAGTCGACTCCATAACTGCTTTTCTGTTTCCAGTTAAGCCTTCTAATAACGCACTCTTTGTATCCTGCCAGCGAGTTTCTGTTAGTTCTGACATTTGTCGTTTCTCCTTATATACCTGCAAGTCTTTTTATATCAACAAGTTTGCTGTTGAATTGACCTGCGTTTACTATTTGTTTGTCGCCTGTTACTTCTGTGCCTTCTTTTAAAGCCTGTTTTTTCGCTGGAGACCTACCGTTTATTACAGCCGGTACATACTTTTCGAACTGTTTTCTTAGTTGTCCGGTCTGTACACTCTCCAGTAAATTAGTCATTATATCTTTTTGTTCAGCATTCAATGGTTGAATTAATTCATTGATTACTGAATCTCTCTCTGCCGCATTCTTAAGACCTTCGATTTCTTTATCTTTACTCTCAATGATCTTTTCTTTCTCGTTGGCAGTCTCTTTCGCAGTTTCTAATTGTTGTTTCGCTGTATCGACAACTTTTAGAAGTTTTGAAGTTTCGCTCTTGCTGTTCAAGAAACTTTGTGTGTATTCTTGAGCATAAGATTCGAACAATCTGCGACCAAAGTCATTTTTACGTGCCGCATCAATATCATCTTTTAGCGAACTAATCTCTTTGTTTAGAGTTTTGCCTACTATTTCTGATACCTTGTCAGCGCCTTTTGATATGAAGTTGTTTCTTACTTTTTCAAAATGTGCCTTTGCTTCACGTATTAGACGTACCTTTGTTTCGGCAACGTCTTGTTTGTCTTTTTGGAACTCACTTATTTCTTTAGATAGAGCCTCAACCACAAAGTCCTCAAGTTTGCTGAAGTTTTCAGCCATTACTTTTTGGTCATTGTGTAGTTCAGCAATTTCGCTTTTAAGTTGTTCAAAAACAAACGCTTTCAGTTTTTCTGAATGCTCACGGATTTGAGTAGCATACTTAACTTTTTCTTCTGCTAACTGCTTCTTGTCTTCCGCGAACTCAGCCATTTCTGCTTCGATTCTCTCTGATACCATTTTATCTACAGCATCAGTTAAATTTGCTTTGTCGTGTTCATACTTCTCTGCAAATTCACCTCTCAAATCGGCAGTAACAGCAAGTTTGTTTTCTTCAACTTTCTTGTTCCACGCTGATTCTATTTCTGCTCTGATCTCTTCCGAAATTGCGTTCGTTTCAAAAAGTGATTTCAGTGCTTCTAACATTTTATTTTTCTCCTCTACTTAGATTGGAGTTTTCCAATTATGTTTACTAGTTTTTCTTTTAGATATTCTTGTGCCTGTTTGTCCCTTGCTGAGTTAAATGCTTTATAACCGCCGTTTGTGTTCATTAGATGCTCGTAGATTGGCTTAGGATATGCTCCTGGCGCCGATGGTTGTGCAACTATGTCAACGGTAATAATTTCAAAATCTGATACTTTTCCGGATCCGTCTTCTGATACATTACCACTACCACGCGATGAGACCCCTAATTTAACTCCGCTTTCCAGCATTGTTTTAACTAGAGCCCCCATCGGTGTTGGTAATACTTTTAATTTTCCGTATCCGTTAGGTCCGTCCATCCACATTTCATTAACCATGTGTGATACACGATCCAAATTGATGTTTAAGCCTTCTGGATGATCAACTTCACCGAGAACTGAATATCCTCCCTTGATTTGATCGTTGAGCGTACTGACAGCCCTTTGGATTTCGTTAACAGGGTACACTCTCTGGTTGGCGTTCTTCACACCACCTTGAATGCATATGCCTTTCATGTAAAGGCTTTTACCGTTGTTTTCATCCTTAGACTCAACGACAATACCCGCTTGGTCGAAAGTCAGTGTCTCACGTAGTTGTAACATCCGTTATCCTAAATACAACAATTATTAACTGCCCATCGCAGATTTTTTAGCGGAACCATCAGTTCCATCTGTCGATGTAGCCTTTGCCGCCTTTGGAGCCGCACTTTTGTTACCAGGTTTGTTGATGTTTCCAGCATCATGCTCTTTAGCCTTTGGTGCAGGTCTACCTTTTTCCTCACCACCTTGGACTAAACCTTTTGCATCTGCTTTTGCATCGCTTCCGCCTGATTTAGCAACTGGAGACGCTGTGTTGTCGCTACCATCTGAATGTTTAGCGTCAACTTTGTTCACGTACTCTCTTATTTCTTCTGTTGCTGATTTTGGAGCAGAATCTTTCGATTCTACTGCTGGTGCAACTTCAGGAGCAAGTTCAGGAGCAACTTCCGTTTCTCCCTCTGCATCTTGACTGATGATTGCTTCTTCTTCGCCTTTGTCTTCAGCGTCGTCGTCGCCTTCTTCATCATCACCTTTGTCTGACATCATTTTTTCAAATTCTGCCTTAAGGTCGTCAATTGCATCTTCCAGGTCAACGACTCTGTCTTCCATGTCTTCATGGTCTTTGTCGCCTTCCCCGTCTTCTTCACCTTTGTCCGCTTCGATATCACCCATCATATCATCAGTTGCATCACCACCGTGTGCTTCTGCTGGTACTTCTGGAGTTTCTATTGCTGGTGCTTCTGAATCTTCAACATCTGCTAATGATTCGTCAGTTGCTTCCTCATCTTTTGACTCTTCTTCTTTTGCTTCTTCGTCTTTTGATGCTTCTTCAACTGCTTCGTCTTCTTTAGCGTCGTCTTTAGATGCTTCTGTAGTTTCTTCGTCTTTAGTTTCCTCAGTTTTTTCTTCTACTTTGTCGTCTTCTTTTTTGTCTTCTTTAGACGCTTCTGTAGTTTCTGCTGATTTTTCTTTAGACTCTTCTTTTGAAGTCTCTTCTACTTCGATATCTTTGATATCATCTTCTAAAAGACCTTCATATATTGATCTCGATTTTTCAACAACGATATTGTGGAAAATCTCTTCAGCCGCCGCTTTGTCGTCGGCAACTAGTTTTTCAAGCATTTGCTCGAATTTACTTTTGTCTGACATTGTTTTTCTCCTATTAACGTTATATGATAAGACTGTCTGTTATTATTTACACTTTTATTAATAAAACGGGCCGATAAAGGGCCGTTAGATCCCTTTTTGACGCCGATTTTACAGGTGATACTGATGTTTGAACTGTGATACAGTCATTTCACTGTAATTTGTGTATTTTTTAAGATCTTCGGCAGGAAATATGTGCCCACCATCGGGTATAATCCTGCAAAACTTCTTCAAGCCATTCTTCTGTAGTATGATTGCTGTTTGCCTATTCCAGTTGCCGTGGTATGTTGCTGTGTCTGAGTTCTTTTTGTAGTTGGGTGTGTCCCCATATATGTTGTTTAGTTTGCCTTGATCTGTGCCCAGGAAGTCAAAACCCAACAGATATATCATCTGATGGTTGTGTGAACAAGCCAACCACAGTGCTGTGGGTCCTGATGACCACCCCAAACTGGGTTCAAAGAAGTTTAACTTCTTAAATTTCTTGTATGCATGGTTAGGATTGGTCCAAACGGGCATTCTTAATTGTGCGCCTTCTTGGCAAATCTCATTGATCATCTTGGCATCTACTGCCACAAGGTAATCTGGCGTGTATTGTCTGTAAACGGCATTACAGGCATACACTTTTCCTATTTTCTTCAATGGATCGAAAGGTATTGGTTTGCGACTGAGACCATTGCCCAATACAAAAGCAACGGACATTTATTATACCTCTGGTTGGCTGGATGCGCCGTACATTTGTCTCACAAATACAAGTTCTTTTTCTTGTTCGTCTTTGTGGAATTCACCGGCTTTTCGTGCTTTGTTGATCTGTTTAAGACTTAATCTTGTTTTACGTGTATCTCCCATCTGCATGATTGATTGATCTTCGCTTGGGTCATACTGTTTTTGTTCGCCAGGTTGCGTAGAAATTTGATCAAAGTAAAATAGTTCACGTAATATCATGTTAATATTTATGTTCCTGGCGCTGGAGTTGGTGGTGTACCACCGCCTGTTCCACCTGCTGGTGTTTCTGGAGTGTCCGCTCCTGGCTCTGCTGGTGGTTCATCTGGCTCTGCCGCATCCAAGTCAGCATCTATACCTGCTGTGCTGATTCCTGCACTTCTTAATTCAGTTGCTGATGTTGTAGGCTTCGCTTTGATATTCTCGTCGTTCTCTTCTCTCCATAGTTTTTCATTTTCAGCCATCTCTTCTGGAGTAAGTCCTAAGAATCTTTGCAGTGCATAACGTTTGCTAACAAAAGGAACCTGTGCAATCTGTGTGTATGTGCTAATTCTGTTGTTATCTACTTCTGCCTGTCTGTAAGATGCAAAGTTCATTGGTGGTTGGAACTTGATGTCGAACATTGCTACATCAATGTTTACACCTTTTTCTATCAAATACTGTTTAAACTCTTGATTAAATTCATTAGATACTAGATTTTGTAATCTTTCACAGTACTTGTTAAATCTTAATTCTTGTATGTACGCAGTTCCTACTCTGCCATCGTTGTATTGGCTCTGTCCATCGTCTGCACCTGTTGGCAAATATGAACTAGGAATACGTAAACCTCTTAATAGTTTGTTTGTAAAATATTTTAGATCATCTATTTCACCTAAATTAGTACCACCTGGCAGTGTTTCTACTTTAGAACCTCTACCTTCTGCTGTTTGTGGGAAGAAATAATCCTCATTGATTGATAAAGGATTGTAACTTGAATCAATTACATTAGTTCCTCCACCTGTGCTTGACGGAATACGTCTTTGATGGATCTCTGTTTTAACTCTTTCTACGAATTGCATTGCCAAGTGCGATGGCATATTACCTACGTCTATGTAGAACACACGTCTTTCAGGCGCTCTTTGTACTCTGTAAATTATAATTGCATCTTCTAATAGTTCTTTTTGTTTGTAAACCTTAAACACGCTCTCTAATAAACTGTTTCCGAAAGGAAAGTTCATGTCTAAACCTTCACTTAAACTTAGATGGAATACGTGTTCGGCGTTAACCGCTATTTCTCTTTGTCCTGAAGAGAATCTTGTGCCTGGTGAATCCTGATAGTTTGCACCAACCATACCTCTTACACCACCAGTCAAGTATCCTGAACCGCCGCCAGTTACGTTTCCTGTTGTTTGATATGGAGTGGTTGCAACTAAACTTTTAAAATTAAAATTAATATCTCTTATCACATACTGCTCAGGAGTTTTTCCTGTGCTTTCGTTAACAATTATTTTAGAAACCTTCGCTGGATCAACATGAAACAATTTTTTAGTTTCAGGATCTCTAATAAAGAAAGCATCACCGAACTTGAATACATTACGCATTACCTTAAAGATACGTTTGTTGAAGTCGTTCAACTTGCACCATTGTTGTAGATACTGTTCTATGATCTGTACTTCTGTGTTTGTTGCTTTTTGTTTGTATGTGAATTTGAATGGAGTGTCGTTCTGTGTGTTGTTCTGTGTGCAAAATTCTGCAAGTATGTCTAGTGCGGCATTTACCTCACTGTCCATATCCATTACATTGTATTGTCCATATCTTTCAATCCTGTTTGGTGCACCGCTGTANACGTCTGGTAGATATGATGAATAGTTTGTCTTTGCTGGACCTGGTTTGCCTGATGTGGCGCCGCCCATTGCTGAATACGTGCCGTCTGTTGCGCCTGCTATCGGCACTTCACTAAAAAATTTCTTCCAACTCATTATATGTTCTCTGCTACCTCTGTAGATGATCTTGCGGTTACCTTCATATATCTATTGCTTGATCCCAATACGTACAAAATTTCTTGCATTGTTGTATTTAACTGATCCAATTTATCTCCTGTTGACTTTGAAGCACCTGTAGTCACTGATTGCATTCCTGTAGATAGAGATTGCATAGATTCTCCAAGATTGTTAATACTTGTAGCATATACATCTATCTTGTCTTTGTCAAGTTGATCCAGTGTTTTATTGATACTTTTGGCAAAATTTTCTGTTCCTCCACCAAAAAGTTTGCCAAAGAAGCCTGATACACCACCTTCTAATTGTGCACCACCTAAATCGATGATTGCAGATGCCAACATTTTCGTACCATCTGCTGTGTCTTTTAGTGCCGAACCGTCTATNGCTTGTACACGNTCCAAACCTTCTGCCAACACATTCAAACTCTTGCCAACCAGGAACAATCCAGCGGCTATACCACCGCCTGCCAGTGCGGCAAAACCACCCACACCTACACCTGCACCAAGACCCGCCAAAGCGGCACCTTTACCAAACGCGGCTCCACCTGCGCCGATGGCTTTCATTCCACCAAGCATTGCTCCGCCACCTTTCATTCCTATGCTTCCTATACCTGGTAAGAAACTCATTATCGCTTTCAAGGCTTTCATGGCGGCAATCACTCCAACAACAGCCACTCCTAGACCTAATATAAGACCGGCTGTGCCTTCCAATGCTTTACTAAAGTCTCCTTCTAACATATTCGCAATACCCTCGATAGCGGTTGCAAAAACTCCAAACATAGGATCTAAAAAGTCTAATATAAAAGTTGTGAGTGCGGCAAATCTCGCTCTTAATTTCATCACCGCTCGATCAAATTGTAGTGCACCGTCTGTATTTTTTCTAACCTGTGCGTCTTGTAATTTTTGTGCCGCTTGGTATTGCTCGAACAATTTACCTGCGTTTGCCAATTGGATATTGTAGTTGTAGAATCCATTCCCTTGTGCGTTCAAGAAAGTGAATAGTCTTCTTTGTTCCATTGTTAAGTCCGCAGAGCCTTTACCAAGTCTAGCAAATTCTGCCATCACGTCTGTTACAGAACCTTCTCCTGAAATCATATCTCGTAGTAATGACTGTATNTTNCTGTTTGCAACCAAACCGGCTTGTGCCGCGTTCTGTGGGATACCCATGTTTGCAATTAAATCTTTTACATTGTTGGCCATCTCTGGTGATGATGTTTCCAACACGCTTAACATTTTAAGAACTTCTTGTCCACCGTCAGCCATTCCACCAAGTATTGATCTTAATCTATCATCTCTTGTATCTCTTTGCATCTGGTCCAGTATTTCTTTTCTCTGTCTNCCNGTTGCCTTGGATAATAAATCTAGATTCATCAAGAACACTCCAGACTCTTGTGCCAACTGCATTGCAGTCATTCTCTGTCCACGACCTATTTCAGTTTGCAGTTCTAGGAAATCCGACATACCGCCTGCAATTTCATCCATAGTAAAACCAACTGCTGTTAACGATAAGATTGTATCTTGAAATGCTGTTTTGTTAAAAGCGTCTTTGAAAATCTGAGCACCTTGATCAGCACTACCGCCCAATAAAGCGAATGCTCTAGAACCTTGTATCACAGCATTTTGTAACACATCCAAACTTACACCCAGTTCGCCTGCTATACGTCTTGAGTCATTAATACTTTCTCCAAAACTGACACCAACTTGATTTATATTTCTAAATGTTTGGATCTGGTCCTCCAGCATTTGTGTAAAGGTTGACAAACCTCTGAACACCAATTCAAATGTTCCGCCCATCCTATCACCAACGTAATTAAGCACACCTGCAAAATCACCTACACTTTGGGTCGCTCCAATTCCTGAAAATCTCAATTCATCGAATGCTCTCGTCAAAATTTGTGATTTGCTAGTGTTTCTTTCTGCCGCTTCGGTGTGGCTCTCTAATGCTTCATTGCTATCCTTTAGATTCTGTGTCTGCTTTCTTTTTTCTGGAGATGCGGTTTGGACACCCATTTCTTTAGCCATTGCGGCTATATTTTTTGATACGGTCTCAAGAGTTACCTCAGACGCCAAACCCTTCTGCTTGGCGGCGCTAGACGCCTGCATCAACTCTTGTATCTGCTTAACTGTGTTTTCGTCGAAATCTGCCATATAATACCAAAAACTGTATTTACTGCCAATCATTAAGTATGCACTTAACTCGGTCCACTAAATATTAGCAGTTTTAAACATATTTATTGGAGAACGAATGTCAAAGGAACAAATAGGTACACAAGAAAGCAACCCACTCAAGAAGTATTACAGACAGCCGAAACAGTTTGTAAGGTTGCCTAGTAACTACAAATACTACAAACCCGGCACTATACAAGTTCCAGAGTCAGGCGAAGTTGCCGTGTTTCCAATGACGGCAAAAGATGAATTGCTGTTTAAAACACCTGATGCATTGTTAAATGGTGAAGCCACTGTAAGGGTAATACAGAGTTGCATACCGGCGATTACTAATGCATGGGAGATGCCAGCACTGGACATTGACGCTTGTCTGGTTGCAATCAGGATGGCAACATATGGAACAAAAATGCAAGTCAAAGTTTTTGTTCCAAAAACAAAAATAGAAAAAGACATGGAGTTGGATTTGCAGGCGGCTCTGGACAGANTATTNTCANACACCTACGAAGAAAAATTTTTATATCAAAACATGGAAGTCACAACAAGACCTTTGACATACAAGGAGTTTACAGAAGCGGCAATTAAGACATTCGAAGAACAAAGAATGGCGGCTATGGTCCAAGACAAGGAAATGCCCGAAGAAGAAAAGATAAAAAGATTCCAAGCAAGTTTCAGCAAACTGACAGACATCAACATACAGATGGTTAGTGCTTCTGTGGCAAGTATAAGAGTTGATGGACAGGTTGTTACAGACAAAACACAGATCCAAGAGTTTTTAGAAAATACAAGCAAGGAATTTTACCAAACCATAATTGATCAAAGCACAAAACAAAAAGACAACTTCACTATACCACCGGTAGANATGACTGCNACACCAGAGGAAATAAAAGCAGGAGCACCTGAGACATACAAGGTTCCTGTATTATTTGACCAAGCAAATTTTTTCGCATAAAGATAATACCACTCAACACATCTGATATCATTAAACTTGCAGACGAAATGGAATCAGAAATCAAAAACTTCAAAATAGAATTGTACAAAATAAGTTGGTTCATGCGTGGAGGAGTCACGATGGAAGAGATGTATGCAAGTTCACACGAAGACAGAGAGATAATGAGCAGGGTGATCAAAGACAACCTCGACACAGCCAAAAAGACAGGACAACCGTTCTTTTAACGTAAATCACACATAATATAAAGTGTAAAATTTCATACCATATCGACATCAAAAAGCAAATATGCTGTTTTAATGACTAAACCATCTGTTCTAAATAATTCTTGTATGATAGTTTACACACAAATGACTCGACCCACAGAGTTAAATGAGGACGACGTGTGGCTTCCCTGTATGAAGACTTATACAGTGGACCACGATCCCGCCAAGCCGCAAGGCTTAATAATCACTCACATAGAATCTGTCAATCATTACCAACACTCGCTGGAGCCATTGTTGGACCAGAAGGTCCTCGCCGTAGGCGCCAAGACCTATGATAGGTTGGCGGAGTTNGGATTCCAGAANATAGAATGGCGACACAAGGCGGACGAACTGCGTATCATGAACAGAGACCTAGGACCACTCACTTGGCTCCACGGAGACAAGTACGCCAGAGATTTCGGAAAGGTTCAATTCGTCGACGATGTGCAGACTTATGAATCACGTCCTGACAAGGACGCGGTCAGACAACTTTTGAAGATGGATCCGGATACGATATACGTTTACAGCGATGCTGTTCTGCAGGAGTTGGAAGTTAGGAACTGGAGTCACACAAAACTGAAGTGTACTCACAGTTGCAATCCTGATCAGAGTTTGTGGTTGGACTGTGATACGTTTGATCCTAATGTTTAAGAACGACTGCGTCGTTCTGCTTCGCAATTAAGCAATCAACATAACGAAGTTATGTGCCTGCATCATGCAGATACTTGATCCATACTTCACCCATTACGGGGAAGTATGAACATCATGCGAGATGACTCCGCCATTTTGCAAGAGGAAATTTTGTACGGAAGCGGTGACCCGCCAACTCCCTATTCCAGACTTCATGTCACGGGAAACTGCATCACCCTTTGCAAACAAAGTGTGCAGTTCTGATGTTGTATCTTTTTCACAGAGCATCTTCTTTTGTGCCTTCAGTTAGCACTCTACTTGCAACTCAGGATTCACCTAACGTCTCATCGACTGCATTTCCTGGATATTTCTATCAACGGTGTTGCTATGTGGCCTTGTGTGTTTTCAATTCTTCTTTTAGGACTTTGGATCCGCCTACGCGAACGTTTATTATGCCATTGTAGTATTCGTCTGTCTCGAGTACCCGTCTGTCAAACTGTTCCTTGGCTTCCAAGTAACTCATTGTGCCTCTGTTTGTGCAGATGTAAAGTATTTCCCTAGTAAATTTGTCTTCCCCTAGTGCCTTGACGTCAGCAACCAAATGATCATTGGAACCCCAATAGTCTCTCCAGTCACTTTCGACTTTGCTTCTACGTTTGTTTATTCTTCCCTTGAGTGGTGGACGTGTCTTCTTGAATTTCGCCAGTTTTTTGCCCACGTATTTCTTATCGTTGGTTGTATTTGTAATGAGATACACAAATCCTTCACAGTCTTCTGGCAGTTCTGTGATTGTGTCTCCTCTGTAAGTCCACTGCATGAACTTACTTACCGGGTACTATTTTTGGTTGTGTTGTTTTTGAATACGTGCNGTATTGTACTCTTCTGTCAGTTCTTTCCTACGAGTCCGAGCCAAAATTCGAATTTCCGCGAGCGCCTTTCTGGCGGCTACTTTTGTAGCGAGGCTTCGCCTCTTCACGAACTGCTCGTTGGCCTTGAAGTATGCCATGTACGCCTTNGTCAATTTATCATGTGTGTCATCTTGAATGCTCATAAGTCTCCACATCGTTGGCGTATTGTGTGAATCCGTTTTCTTTGACCACACGCAACACATTGTTCACACGTCCAATCAATTCATCTTTATGACTGATTAAGAATATATTCTTCGCTCTCTCCCTGCTCATCTTCTTCAATATTGCTAGGGCACTTTCAACACCTGCTGTATCCATACCACTGTCTATCAATTCATCCAGGAACAACAGATTAATATTTTGATACAAGTTCTCCCACACATCTCTGAATGCGAAACTCATACCCAATATCAATCTGTTACGTTCACCTCTACTCAAATTGTCAAAATCTAAATCTTGACCGAGTTGAGTGATTTCCACACTCAAATCATTTTTAAAAGTGACCAAGTGTGGAAGTCCTAATTGATCCAAGTAGTGTGTTAACCTGTTGTTCAAGAAGGTCAGGTTTTGATCAATTATCTTTTTCCTTATGAAGGAATCTTTGTTTGTAAGCAATTTGTATAGGAACTCTTCATGCTCTTTTAATTTTTGCATTGTGTTGACTGTGTCATAGTTCACTTCTTGTATTGCTTGTTTTTGTAGTTCATCTATCTGATCCAAATATGGATTGGATTCATCTTGTTTGTTTTTCAATGCTGTTTTCAGTGTGTCCACATATTGTCTATGCTCATATGCTTCTTTCACTGTTTCATAATAAGTTGTTGGCTTTTGTGCCATGTCACCTAAATTTTTAATTTTTTCTTCTGTTTGATCCAAAGTTTCTTGAAGATCCATTACATAACTGTTTGCTTCGCCATATTCTTCTTCAAGTTTTCTTTGCATTTCTTCAATTTTTTCTTTTGGAAGATCCTGACCACAGGCATAACAAGTTGCTTTTTCATGTAATTTTTCTAAGTCTTTATCTAATTTTTTTGCAGTTTTGTCCGCTTGTACTATTGTTGCCTCCANATTGCTTCTATCTTTGTTTAGTTGCAACATTTCATCGTTTAATTTATTCCATTGTTCCAGTGTTTGGTGTGCTTCCAGTTCTTTGTCTATATCAAGACTTTCTATTTCTTTTATGCTGTCTTCTAATTTTTCTTTATCTACTTTATTTTGTGTTGTCCAAGCACTGCTTTTGCTCTGCAAACTGTTAATTGTTTCTTCAACTTTTTGATTACTGATTTTTAATCCATCCAATCTTGCTGTTTCCATAGCAATATCTTCTTTGGATCTTTTAATCTTTGTTTTTAGTATATCCGCCTTTTCTGACAGTAATTGTATTCCAAGTAATTGTTCAATAATGTCTTGTTGTTCCGAGTGATGTAAACTTAAGAATGGTTGTGTGTATGTGTTCAGTGCCACAAGATGTTTAAACATCCTTGGAGTCATTCCAATCATTTTGTTTAGATCTTCTTGTGTCTTTCTTGAATCTCCTTGACTTACATCTGATAATTCTTGTTCTTCGTCATCGATAAAGTATTTCATTACGTTTGGCTTTCTGCCACGTTCTACTTTATATTTTTTGCCTTCTTTTTCGAATGTAATTGTGACCAACATACCTTTTCCGTTGGTCTTGTTTACAAGATTATCTCTACGTATTTTTGTGAGTGCTTCACCATATAGTGCGTAAGACAGTGCATTTACAATAGTTGTCTTACCTGTACCATTACGCGATCCTGCATCATCACCACCCATGTCTAAGTTTTCACCCAGTACAAGTGTCAATAATTTTTGCTGGAAGTCTATGGCTTGGGTCTGATTACCCACACTCATAAAGTTTTTGACTGTAAGTGTCTTAATTAGTATCATTGTTTAGATCTCTATAGATGTTTAGCAATACACTTTTGTCATATGCGTCTGACTCGATTGATTCTATTTCTTTGGAAACTATCTGATCAACACTTTCAAATTTTGTAATATCTATATCTGTGTTGATCTCTTCGTCCTTTTTGTTTGGAATCAAAGTGATTTCTCTACATCCATATTCTTTCATAAATGTTTCTTTAATAAAACTTGCCTCTTCAAAACTTATATCAATATCTAGTGTAACTCTTAGATGCATCTTGCTTTTCATGATGTCTTTAGTCTTGTCAAGCAATGTGCTTAATTTTACATTTCTGTACTTGGGACAGTTGCCCCAATTAAAATATACAGGTTCCTTGCCATGTTCTAAAATCATCATACCACGTTCATCGTCATCTACATCTGCGTAATTGTGCGGAAACGGATTACCCAAGTAATGAATATTATTCTTAATTTGTCTTTTGTGGAAGTGTCCGGAGAACACATATTCCTGTGCCACAAAGTCACTGCCTTTCAGTTCACCTGTGTCTGGCATTTCCACCATTGCGTTCATAAAAAAGTTAGGCAGTTCAAAGTGGCCGAACATATATTTGCACTTCATCTTGCCAACTTTCTTCCATTCATTACCTACTAACCAAGGCACCATTACAACGTCATCTATCTGTGTTATTTCATTTACCATGGTGATGCCAGGAATAAATCTTCCGAACTCTGTGGATTGTATATCTCTGCTGTCTTTGTAATACAGATCGTGATTGCCTGGNAAGAAATAAAAATTATCGAACGCTTTACCTATCTTTTCTAAACTTCTAATGGATGCGTCCATTGTTGTGATGTTTACACTGTTTCTGTTGTGATGCCAGTCACCACAAAACATTCCTGTTTCACAGCCATGCTGTTTAGCAAGGTCTATGTACCAGTCAACAAATTCTTCGCAATCGTCGTTGTGTAACTTTGAGTTGGATTTCAAGCCAAAGTGTATGTCAGTAAAAACCGCTAATTTCTTGAACAAAATAATTCTCCTACTTGTCTACAGCATAAACTAAAACTGTCTATGTGTCAACTACTTCTTCTTCTTTTTGGCAAATTTTTTCTGGACAGGTTTTTTGGCAGGTGGTTTAGTATCCTGTGTCTGTCTTGTCATGCTAGGCATCATGTCATTCATTTCTAAAATATCATCTCGTATGTTTTGATTTCTTTTTTCGATATTGATTATTCTTACAAATGAATTTGTAACTGCCGCCGTGTAGTATGCAAATGGATTGTTTGATTTAGATTCATCAAACTGCAAACCAATCTGTGCAAGTTGCAATATGGCTTGTCCTTGCATTTCATCGTTGTACGTGTAACCTCGAACGTTACCTCTTGTGGCATAACGTTCACAAAGTTTCATCCACATACGTGCCAATTCGTTTGTGGCTTGTCCTGAATCTTTATTGAATTTACCGTTGTGTAGTCCACCTTCCCAATGGCTCTTTCCTACACACACCAAATTACCTTTTTTGTCATATTTGAAATGTTGGAACGGTGGAAAATTTACTTTTTCTTTCCTGTCAGCAACAGTTCTTGGATTACGTTTCCTGCCAGGATCGTCCGGCACATGGTCATAAGTCATAACCCTAAACACCAAATCATCCTTCTGTATCTTTCTGTAATCGATCTCGCACTCGCTCAGTTTGGTCTTTGGATTTGCTTTCTTGCGTATTTCGTAGTCAATCTGTGTTAATTTTTTGGCTTTGTTACGCTTTGCCTGTGCCACAGTCCTTATGTTTATACTGCCAATATCCTTTACAATAAGGTCGTAATCTGTGTACTTGGCGTCTATAAAACTACAAAATGAACTTTTTGACTTGTGAATCTCTTCTAAAAGGTCTTTATTATTAAGGTAATTTACTTTTTTCATTAATACTTTCTATTAGTTATCTTCACAGTATAATATACGCACTTAATTTTGTCAATAAATAAATGTAAGGACACAAAATGGCAATAAACAAAGATTTAAAAAATATCACGACCAACCTTAAGGGTGCATTGACAGATGCCCAGCCTGCCATTGACAAGGTTGGAAATACCATCGGAAATACAATTAACAACCTAGCAAGTAATGTTAAAGACATAGGAAGTAATTTTCTAAACATTGGTAAATTCAAAAGAATGAAAAGTGAATTGACCAAAGTCAAAGACGGTTTATTAAGTTTTGAGAAAAGTGCCAATGCAATCATAACCAATCCGGACGGAAAAGTAGGCAATAAGGACTGGAGAGTGAGCGTGTCAGTTCCAAGTAGAATACAGGAATACATGATGGGTGGTTCTCTTTTGGATCCATTAAAAAGAACAAATATGCGATGCGTGTTTCCATACACTCCAACAGTCCTAGTATCACATAGTGCAAACTATAACGCAATGCAACCACTACACACAAATTATCCTTATTATGCATATGAAAATTCACGTGTTGATCAAATCACAATTACGGCAGACTTTTTTGTGCAAAATGAAGCAGAAGCAAAATATTGGATAGCGATGGTTCACTTCTTTAAAACTGTGACGAAAATGAACTACGGCGGCTCTGATCCAGACAGAGGTTTACCACCACCGGTGTGCAGATTGAACGGTTATGGGGAATACACATTTAACAATGTGCCTGTGATAGTTACAAACTTTCAGTTTGATTTGAAAAAAGATGTAGACTATATATCCACAAAATTGCAAGGCGGAACAACTTCTAACTTGGACTTCGCAGTCGGCGATCAAGGAGTCGCTTGGGCGCCATCGGAAAGTTTAGTAACAGTTGGATTGATACCACAATACAGCAGAACTAAACAAGGCGAATTCAATTTAAGATCATTTGTAAAAGGTGAATCAACTTTAGGTAAGGACGGATTTATTTAATGACGAAATATAGTGCAACAAGTCCTTATGGTGCGACAGGCTTCGATGCTGAAGACCATCTAGGTTATTTCAAAATAAGACCAATACCATCACAAGCAGATGATTATTTGTACACTGTGGAACCACAGTACAATCACAGACCAGACTTGTTGGCATATGACTTATACGACGACCCAAAACTATGGTGGGTATTTGCACAAAGAAATATGGACGTGTTGATAGATCCGGTTTATGATTTGATTCCAGGAACTCAAATTTATATTCCTAAAGGGCCTCAATTACGTTCTTTATTAGGAATATAAATTGATGAAAGTTTATACCAAGATAGTTTACGACAAAGACGATAATATAATAGAAGAACATTCTTACGATTACAATGGTCCTGTTGCCCAGGCTAGATTTAAGAAAGGTCCTGGACAAATAAAAAATGAGGCAAAAGGATACTTCCATAAAGGATCTAATATAGATTCAAGTCTTAAATCAAAGTTTAAAACGAGGTTTAGTGGCAAGAAAAAAATTATTGAAAATAAATCTGTAAATTTAATGGATGAAGTTGCTCTTACAGGTGGAGCAACAATTGCCACTGATGCCAATGATGGATTTGTCTCTATGACACAATCTGATAGTGATGCACAACCAGTTTTCAAGAGAAAATTAATTCCTAATCCATTACACGATTTTGCCACAGTAAACCATGTCATCACTTTAGCAATATTAGATGCACAGGAAATTAATTTTACCGGAGTAGTGGTTAAGAATGGACCAAAGTATCCTGTGGCTCAAACGGCAGGCAGAGTTGGGCGAGATCCTACAGCATTCGGGTCTGCTGGTTTGAATTTAGAAATGCTGATAGATAATCTTAATGTAGAGGCAGTGGTGGCTCCTACTCCACAAAATAGAACAGCACAGGCGACAAATATCACGTTCGAAGTGATAGAACCTTTTAGTATAGGTGTGTTTTTTCAAGCAATGAAAATACAAGCCATCAAAGCATATGGACCAGATGCAGACTATTTGACAGTGCCATTTGCATTAATTATAGATTTCAAAGGATATGACGACGAAGGCAACGTTTCTAAAAATGATAAAAATTTAAGACAACTAAGGAGAGTGATTCCAATTGGAATGAGGAACGTAGAGATGACAGCCAATCAAGCAGGAGGTAGATATTCTTGCCAAGCCTATCCTTGGAACGAAATGGGACTTCGTGATGCATTTGTTTCTATCAAACAACAAGTGACGCTTACTGGGACCACTGTTCATGAATTATTACAGAGTGGTGAAGACAGCCTAATGAATCAACTAAACAGTATAGGGTCAGACAAGAAAGCAAAACAAAAGAAAACTAAAAAAGATGAAACAACGGAAGAAATACCACATGAATCGACTGTTGTATTTTTTCCTGAACCTTTTGGAGTAGACAACGACACGTTGGTGCCTTCAGAAGAAGACATATCGGCATTAAACGAAGACAGAGCCACTCGCGTCTACCATACGGATTTTTCAACTGAGCCAGATGATTATTCAACACAATTTTCAACACGTAAAGCAGACAAGCAACTTACAACTATTTTTAGCACAGGACAAAGCGGTGCAATAAACGTAAGTAATTTTTTAGGAAGTGCGGTTGGAGACGGTGGAGGATTGAGACTTAATCAGGGAAAGGGCAATGCTTTTTTTGGAAATGAAATAGGCAAATCTAAAATGCTTACCGCCGGCACTAATCCTTATAACAGCAAAAAATTTGCTGATTCAGACGTTGTTTATAACAAAGAAACAAAAACATTTGACAGAGGCAAAAGTCAGACTTCATTTTTAGATAATAAGATAACCATGAAGTTCGAAAAAGGAACTAAAGTTACAGATATAATTGAAAATGTAATTTTATTTTCAGAATATGGACAGAGCATAGGAATGGCTCATGATGGAAATAAACGCAGAACGCCTTTTGTGCCTTGGTTTAGAATTCATCCACAATGTTGGCAATTAAGAGATAGTTTTGTTAGAAAACATACAGGTAGAGATCCGGTCGTGTTCACTTACAATGTGATCCCTTATGAAGTCGCGGAATCAATGTTTGTCGATCCTACGGATTTTCCTAAGGGTTTCGATTTACTTCAGTCTTCTGTAAGAAAAAAATATGATTATCTTTACACAGGCATTAATAAGGATATCCTTAATTTCGATATTAATTATAGATTTACATTCTTTGATCAACAAAGAGAAAGACCNAATGTAACAAGTAATACAAGTGACGTAGGTAAAGGTACAAGAGTAGAAACTGATGTTGTGGCAGGTAAAGATTCTAAATTTGAATTCTTTCCAAGATCGCAGACAGTGGTTTCAGCGGGTTCGGCCCAGGCGATTGCTGAAGATAATAGTTCAAGGGCAAGTGGCTTAGATGCGGATTCTCCAGAAGTACAAGTGGCAAGACAATTCAATGAAAAAATAGTAAACAGTAATGTTGACCTTTTACAACTGCAATTACGTATAATTGGTGACACATATTTTTTACCTAACAGTGGAATGGGTAATTTAGTTGTAACAGATTCAAGAAAACGTAACAGTGCAATAGAATTTGGTGAACGTGAAATGGATTACCTAAACACGCAAGTACACGTTGAAGTAAATTTTAACACGCCTGTAGATATAAATGAACAGACAGGAGATATGAATTTAGGTGCAATCAAACTTCAAGAACAAAAGCAAAATATTAAACTTGGAGTATTCAGTGCCATTTATAGAGTAACTAAAGTACGAAGCGAGTTTGTTGGAGGAAAATTTGAACAGGATCTAGAATTGGTTGCTCCTGCGTCTATGACGCTCGGTCAAAAAGAAACTAAATCAACTTCAAAAGCAACTACCAAGAAAACAGATACGGGCGATATTAAANTTGAAAATGATGGGTTTATTAAATCTGGCACAATAACGGACGGAGTGGCATAATGAAATTAGACAAAAGGCAGTCATTAAACAAAGCAATAGAAAAAAATGCTGGTCCATACGAAGCCAAAGTTGTCAATGTGCTTGACCCTGTGTATAGCGGATCAATTGAAGTGGAACTGTTGCGTAGCACAGATTCAGGTGCAGGAGAAGGTACAGGACAAAAAGTTGTTTGTAGATATCTACATCCTTTCTATGGCACAACTCATGTGCGTGGATTGACAAAAAATGATGGATACTCAGACAGCCAACAAAGTTATGGTATGTGGTTTGTTCCACCCGATGTAGGCAACAGAGTATTAGTAATGTTTGTGGAGGGTAACATCAACAGAGCATTCTGGATTGGCTGTGTGCAACAAGCAACAATGAATTTTATGTTGCCTGATGGAAGACCAGCAACGACAACGACTGATACCGAAGATGCTAGTTTAATTGGAAAAAAATTACCAGTAGGCGAACACAATAAATTAAGACAGAGTGACACAACAATTACAAATCCTCTTAATCTTAAAAAGCCAATCAATATTTTATTTAAGGCAGTTTTAGATACGCAAGGATTAACAGCAGATGAAACAAGAGGTTTGACAACTTCTAGTGCAAGGAGAGAAGTTCCAAGTTCGGTATTTGGAATAAGCACACCTGGACCACTGGATAAAAGCGTTGTGTCAGGAGAATTTGCTACATCAAGGTTGGGTGGCACATCAATAGTAATGGATGACGGTGATGACAAATTTATTAGAAAAACAAAAGCAGGTGAAGGAAAATATGAATATGTAAATGTAGAAGGCACTGAAACAAGCACAGAAGGTGATGCGACAGTACCACACAACGAATTATTTAGAATCAGGACACGTACAGGACATCAAATACTTTTACATAATTCAGAAGATTTAGTTTATGTTGCTAATGCAAATGGATCTGCGTGGATAGAAATGACGTCAAGTGGAAAAGTTGACATATTTGCCAACGACAGTGTAAGTGTTCACAGTAAAGGTGATTTCAATTTTAAAACAGATAGAGATTTTAATCTTGAAGCAAATAGGAATATTAATTTAAAAGCAAGTACAATTAACACAGAAGTAGGAACAGAAAATTTAAAAGTAGCAGGAACACAAACTAATCAGATAGGAGCAACACAAAATACAACTGTAGGTGCTACATCCAATCTTTATGCTGGTGCAAACGTAAACATCGATGTTGGTGGACTTGTGAATATTGCTAATGGCGTGTTTTCTGGAGCGCCGGTCACAGATTTATCTGTGTTTACTAATCCAGGAGAAACAACAGATTCTATAATGAAACGTATTCCACAGCATGAGCCTTGGACCCATCATGAAAATTATGATCCAATTGCGGTTGCTATGGACAAAACTGATAGAGATGTGGCTGATCAAATAGTAGTTGCTGAGCCAACCAACATTCCAGACACATTTAAAAATGCAAGGACGTAAGGATAGTAAATAGTAATATGTCAGAGAAAAAATTATATAAGGATGTCACAGTAACAAAGGGAAGATTGCCAACTGCTACTCCCACACAAAGAGCATACAGAGGTATAAGCACAGCCAATAATGATAACCAGAAATTTGGCTTGTACGATGTTGGACTTATCAAGCAGGACCTAATTAATCATTTTCACATATCGCAGGGTGAAAAACTTGAAAATCCTACGTTTGGCACTATAATTTGGGACGTGATACATGACCCAATGACACCAGATTTAGAAGATGCAATCAAAGAAGATGTAATGAATATTATTAACAATGACCCAAGGGTGAGAGCCTCACAGGTGCTGATTACTCCTTTTGAGTCCGGCTTACAGATAGAAGTCGACCTGGAGTATCTAAAATATAATGTGTCAGAGAAACTAAGATTGACCTTTGACGAAAAGAATGGATTAATGAATTAAATGCGTACTTTACTAACTCAAATAAATAATGGTATAAAAAGGAAAGTTCATGTCAACAACAGATAGATTAAACAGATTATTACTTGCAGAAGATTGGAGAAGGGTCTACCAATCATACAAAAACGCTGAATTCCAAAGTTACGATTTTGATACTTTACGTAGAACAATGATACAATATCTACGTGATAATTATCCTGAAGATTTTAATGACTACATTGAGTCATCTGAGTATCTGGCTTTAATAGATTTAATTGCTTTCCTTGGACAAAACTTGTCATACAGAATTGATTTAAATGCAAGAGAAAACTTTTTGGAACTTGCAGATAGAAGAGATAGTGTTTTAAGATTAGCAAGACTAATAAGTTACAATGCAACAAGAAATCAAACAGCAAATGGTTTGATGAAAATGATTGCAATTTCTACAACAGAAAATATTGTTGACAGTAATAATTTAAATCTATCTGGGCAGACTGTTACATGGAATGATTCAGGCAATGCAAACTGGAACGAACAATTCACTAAAGTTTTAAATTCCGCACTTTCGGAAAATGAAAAATTTGGCAGTCCAATTAAAAGTGGCGTGATTGATTCTATACCAACTAATCAATATAGATTTAATTCTGCAAATTCAGATGTGCCTGTATATTCATTTACAAAAAATGTTGATGGATTAAATTTAGATTTTGATTTAGTTTCAACAGGTTTCAACGATAGTTCAATACTTGAAGAAACTCCACAGGCCGGTTTACCTTTTAAACTAATCCACAGAGATGATGGAAAAGGTAGTGCCAGCAACAATACAGGTTTCTTTGTTCATTTTAGACAGGGTGTTTTAGACCAAGGAGATTTTAATTTAACTACACCTTCAAACAATCAAACAGTTTCCGTTGACGCAAACAATGTGAATAATACAGATGTTTGGTTATGGGGATTGGATGCAGACGGATTAGAAACTAATTTATGGACAAAAGTAGATTCAACATTGGGAAACAATGTAATTTTTAATTCTACTGCAAAGGATATTAAAAATATTTACACAGTTCTCACAAAAAATAGAGATGCTGTAGAATTAAAATTTGCCGATGGCACATTTGGAAATTTGCCACAAGGTAGTTTTAGAGTTTACTACAGAACAAGTGCTAATCGTTCTTTAAGAATTACTCCAGACGATATGCAAAATATTTCAATAGATATTGATTATGTTTCTGCGAATGGTCAAACAGAAACAATGACCATGACATTTGGATTACAATACACAGTTGATAATGCAACAGCATCAGAATCAAGTGAAAATATAAAAACAAATGCACCTGCAACTTATTACACGCAGAATAGAATGATAACAGGTGAAGATTACAATGTTGCACCTTTGGGAACAAATCAAGAGATAGTAAAAGTCAAAGCAACAAATAGAACTTCTAGCGGTATATCAAGATATTTTGATTTAATAGACAGCACAGGAAAATACAGCAACACAAATATTTTTGGTGCCGATGGTTCAATGTACAAAGAAGATACAGAAACATTAGACAGTTTCAGTTTTAGCACACAGACAGATATAGAAGGTGTAATTGCAAATAAAATTGAACCTATGTTGAGTGACAAGAAAACAAGAAACTACTACATAGAAAAATTTCCAAAAATTTTATTAACAGATTTAAATGCCACTTGGAATCAAGTAACATCCGCAACAAATTTATCCACAGGTAAATTTACGAACAGTGCAACATCTACAAATTATCAAGTAGGAAGTTTTACAGCAAGTCAAATGAAATACATTGAGCCCGGTGCAATGATTAAATTTGAAGCGCCTGCTGGTTTCCATTTCATGGGAAATGACAATAACAAATTGATGTCAGGGACTGCTGATCATCCTAATTCAAGAACTTATGTGTGGACTTCTGTTGTTAGTGTTTTAAACGATGGTGTTTCAAATACAAGCACAGGTGAAGGCGCTATATCTTTAAATGATGTGATTCCTTCTAATGCAATAGCAACTCAGATATTACCTAAGTTTAGTAAGCAATTAGGTGATGACGTAAAATCTTTGATGATTGATCAAGCATTCGCATACAACAATTTTGGTTTAAGATATGACGTTGCAACAAGAAAATGGCAAGTCATAGATGAAAACAATCTAAATGTGTATGGAACATTCAGCACAGGTAAGACAGGCGACTTGACTAATCAACAACTGGACGCAAGTTGGATCATAAGATTTTTGACCAACGGATCTACTTACACAGTGACAACACGTGGATTGCGTTATGTGTTTGAAAGTAAAAGGGAAGTGAGATTCTATTACGATAGTGCAGATAGAAACTTTAATGTGCAAACAGGAAAAACACTGCAAGATAAAATTGCTGTGTTGGCTGTGAACACAAAACCAGATTCAACAGCAAACTTTAATTTAGACTTGAATTTCAGTGTGTCCACAGAATTTAGAAATGCAGAAGGATATGTGGACAGTTCTAAAATTGAATTGAGCCAATTTGATAGTGATCAAGATGGAATAGTAGACAATCCAGATGCATTCAATCACGTGGTTGATCCAGAAACTAATCCATTAACAAAATACGTTTTCCAGAAATTAGTTACTGGAAACACTGGCACAACCAGATACGATTATGTGGATGCCGCAACAGAAAAGATCTATGTAAGACAGACAAGTGTTGGCACAATAGGTGATTACACAAACGGAGATATTGTGTATCTAGTAGACAGCGATTCATTCAAACAGATTAATACAAGCACAAACACCACAAGTGATTTAACAAATTATGTTGCTCATGTTGGCAGAGACAAAATTAAATTCCAATATGTCCACACTGTGGACGGTAACACAAGATTGGATCCTAGTGCATCCAACATCATTGATATGTATTTGCTTACAAGAACTTATGACACTGATTTCAGATTATGGTTGAATGGCACAAACGCAAACAAACCATTATTGCCAAGCAGTGATTCATTGTTCACGAACTTCAATGGTGCATTGGCACCTATCAAATCCATCAGTGACACACTGATATATCATCCAGTCAAGTACAAAGTATTATTTGGCACAAACGCAGATTCAAGCCTACAGGCTACATTCAAAGTTGTAAAAAACCCTGAGCAGGTAACGAATGATGCAGATATTAAGAGCAGAGTTATAGATGCAATCAATTTATTCTTTTCTTTGGAAAACTGGGAATTCGGTGACACTTTCTATTTCACAGAATTAAGCACATATGTGATGAACGCATTGGCTCCAGACATAAGCACGTTTGTCATTGTGCCTAACGCAGGATCGCAGACATTTGGAAGTTTATATGAAATCAGAAGTGAGAACGATGAAATCTTTATCAGTGGTGCTAAAGTTACAGATGTACAAATAATAGATGCCATCACTGCAAGTAACCTTAGATCATCTGGTTCAATTGTTACAAGCACGTCAACTGACACAGGATTGAGTGGAACTTTGACATTGGGTAGTTCATCTACGTCTACTTCAACATCTACGTCAACGGGATCCACATCATACACGTCGGGCAGTTCAAGTTCAGGATCATCAGGAGGCTCTAGTGGAGGAAGTGGATATTAATGGCATACGACAAAGATCAACAGGAATTTCCGTTACCAACTGGGTCGAACAAAGACGATAGAAAGTCGGCAGAATTTTTACCCAAGTATTTCCGCACACCCGTAAATAATAAATTCTTACATAGCACACTTGATCAATTAGTATCACAGGGCAGACTTGAAAAGATCAACGCATACTACGGAAGAAAAGGCACAGCAAATTATCAAGCGGGAGATTTGTATGTCAGCGAAGTAAACAAGGATAGAGAGAATTACAAGTTAGAACCTAGCATTGTGCAATCAGACAGTTTAGGTAATGTAAACTTCTATTCAGACTACATCGACTACTTCAGCCAAATTAAAAATTTGGGCGGCTCCGCCGAGAACCACAGTAACCTCAACGCCCAAGAATACTATGCCTGGTCACCAAAAATTAATTGGGACAAATTTGTAAATTATAGAGAGTATTTCTGGTTGCCTTACGGAGCAGATACAGTCACGGTTACCGGTCAACAAAGAAGTGTGACAAGCACATACACAGTCACCAAGTCAGATGCAGGCGACAATTACGCATATATTTTTACGCCTGATGGATTAACTTCTAATCCAACGTTAAAATTGTTTAAAGGTCAAACTTACGTGTTTGATATTAACACACAAGGATTACCTTTTACAATTAAAACTGAAAGAAATTTAGATGACAGTTACAATTACAACACAGGAGTGAGTTCGCAAAAAGTAGAAAAAGGAACAATCACTTTTACAGTAAGCGACACAACACCAGACACTTTGTACTATGGTTCAAGCAAAGACATAGAAACATTTGGATTAATTAAAATTTATGATATTGCTGAAAATTCTGCAATAGATGTTTCTAATGATGTATTAGGAAAGAAAACTTATACTTTACCTAACGGCATTGCTCTATCAAACGGAATGAAAGTAAATTTCCGGGGAACAGTGACTCCTACAAGTTATGAAGAGGGAGAATACTATGTTGAAGGCGTTGGTGAAGCAATTAAATTAATTAATATACAAGACTTAGAAGTTGTTAGTTCATATACACAGCAAACGCAAGTCCCGTTCGACACAGTAAATTTTGATACAGTTGGATTTGGAACTGCAACATCTTACGCAGTAAACAAGGACTATGTTGTAATTAACAAAGCATCACCTGATAGAAATCCATGGAGCAGACACAATAGATGGATTCATAGAACAGTTATTGAAGATAGTGCAAAAGCAAACGGAAATATACCTAACATAGATCAAACTTTAAGAGCCAGACGTCCTATTATTGAATTTGAAGCAGGATTAAAATTATGGCAGTTTGGTACATCTTCAAAAGGTATTATTGATTTAATAGATGACAAAACAACAGATGTGATGAGCAACGTAGAAGGCTCGACAGGATATTTTGTTGATGGTGTAAATCTAACAAATGGAATGAAAGTTTTGTTCACAAAGGATCCAGATCCTTTAGTCGCAAATAAAATTTATACAGTAAAAATATTAACGTTTACGCAAGGTAACACATCAACAGATCAAATAAGTTTAGTTGAAGATTCAACAAGTCCTGCATTGGAACACGAAACAGTTCTTGTGCGTAATGGAACTAAGAATGCAGGAAAAATTTATTACTTTGATGGAACGGATTGGAAACTGACGCAGGAGAAAACAAAAGTAAACCAAGCACCTTTATTTGAATTGTATGATGCAANTGGCAATAGTTATGCTTCATCTACATATCCTAACTCCAGTTTTATAGGAAACAAAGTATTTTCATATAAGGAAGGGACAGGCACAAATGATCCTGAATTAGGTTTTCCGTTATCATATCTAAATGTAGAAAATATAGGAGATATTGTTTTTGACTACAATTTGCCTAATGCAGATTTCAAATATGTGGTTTCTGGTGTGCAAACTACACAAACAACCAGTGCGGCATTTTTAAGAAAATATTCTGATAGAACTACATTTGCTTCTGTTAATGGTTGGACAAAGGCACCAACTGAAAGTTATCAAAATGTAATTAGACAATATGATGCAACATCTAAATTATTAAATGACTTCGCAATAGACGTGTACAATAACAGTGGCGATTTAAATGATTTAGTTGTAAAAGTTTCTGTCAATGACAAACAGCAAATAGAAAATACAGATTACACAATCAATAGAATTAATCAAATCGCATATGTAAATTTTACAAAAAATCTAAATGTAGATGACGTAGTTGTAATTAAGACAAGAAGTGCCACAGTTAAAAATGCAAATGGCTACTATGAATTTCCAAGTAATCTACAAGGCAATCCATTAAACGATGATGTGTCAACATTTACAACAGGACAAATAAACGATCACGTTAGAAGTATTACTAATGAATTACCAGGATTGGTTGGTAACACACCAGGCGTAAGCAATCTAAGAGATTATCCCAATGCATCGGAATACGGTAGAAAATTTGTAAAACATTCTGGACCAATTGGTTTAGCATCTTATTTGATTAACAGAAAAGATATTAATATTATCAAAGCAATAAAATACAGTCAAAATGAATACACAAAATTTAAACGTTCGTTTGTAAGTGCCATAGACACATTAGGATATGAAGGAAGTGTCCAAACTACTGTTGACAAATTATTAGAAAAATTAAACAAAGACAACACTAAATCATCTCCATTTTTCCAAACAGACATGATTGGTAGAGGTGCCTTCAAAAAGACTGAGCACAAAGTTTTAGATGTGGACAGCAAGTTTTATCAATTGTCGAGCACATTTGATCTAACAACTCTATCGAAACAAGCAGTGTACGTCTATCATAATGATATTCAATTAATACATGGAAAAGATTACACATTTTCAAATGGTTTTGTAAGTGTTTCTAAAACATTGACTTTGAATGATGTGATCCATGTTTATGAATATGACACAACAAATGGCAGTCACATTCCTGCAACACCAACTAAATTAGGATTGTATCCTGCTTATAGACCTATGAAGTATTCAGATACAACTTTAGTCACTCCTGTAAACGTTATACAAGGGCATGACGGAAGTATCACTGTTGCATACAACGACTTTAGAGATGACTTAATATTAGAACTTGAAAAAAGAATTTACAATAATATAAAAGTAACTTACAGTGAAGATATTTTAAATTACAAAGATCTTTTACCTGGAACAAACAGAACAAATATTTTTGAAGACAAAACAATTAATAACAGCATTTTGCCTGATTTCAATGAATGGTTAGGCTTTGTTGGTAACACTGACTATACAAATAATTCTTATTATCTAATTGGCGATAGCAGAACTTGGAATTACAGTCATGCAGTAAGTCCGGCTGGAGTGCAACTAAATGGATTCTGGAGAGCCATATACAAAAAATTATACGACACAGATAGACCAAACATCACTCCATGGGAGATGTTAGGTTACAGCGTAGAACCTAGTTGGTGGGAAAGTACATATGGACCAGCACCATACACAAAAGACAATCTAGTATTATGGAAAGATTTAGAAGAAGGCATTGTAAGAGAGCCTAACAAAAAAATTGTATACAAAGAAAATTATGCAAGACCTGGACTAACAGGGCACATACCTGCGGATAGCGATGGCAATATCAGAAGTCCATTTGATAGTTCATATGCAAGACAAGTAGATCCAACATTAGGAAAAGCAGATTTTACATTTGGCGACCAGAGTCCTGTTGAATCAGCATGGAGAAGAAGTTCAGATTACCCATTTGCTTTATTGAAAGCATTTATCTTACATCAACCATCTAAAGTAATAGGAGTTGGTTGGGACACATCTAGAATTAGTAGAAACAGTGCAAATCAGATTGTATATTCTAATGGCTTGCCTATTCAAACAAAAAATTTAATTTTTCCAAGTTCTATAAGCGAAACTAAAGAAGTCAATACCGCTGGATTAGTAAATTACCTTTATGAATACATTGAAACTAATTTGTTGACCGACTATGCAGAATACAAAACAAATATAAAAAGCATACAAGCACAGATAGGATTCAAAATCAGAGGTTATAGCAAAAAGGATAAATTTCAAATTATATTGGATAGCAAAACACCTAATGCTTCTACATCAGTATTTGTGCCACAAGAAAACTACAGATTAATACAAAATACAAGTGCACCAATAAAAATATTGTCTTATAGTGCATTGATAGTTGAATTGACAGCATCGGGTTATATTTTACGTGGCTACGATAAAAATACACCACAAATAAAGTATTATCAATACGTGCAACAGGTTGCGGACCCAGTAATAAATGTTGGTGGAGTAAGTGCTTCATTTGTTAATTGGGGAGAAAATAACAGATATGATGTAGGTCAGTATGTAAAATACAATGATCAATTTTATGCAACAGAAACAGCACACTTGTCTACAGAAACATTTGATCTGAGCAAATTTGTAAAATTAGTTGACTTACCTATAGAAGGTGGAGCGGATGGCATAATAAGAAGAAAGTTTGATAAATCCAGTGTGTTAGAAATACCTTATGGCACTTTAATAAAAACAAAACAAGAAGTGCTAGACATTATTTTAGGTTATGGCGAATACTTGACTGATCAAGGATTTGATTTTAATGAATTCAATAAAGAATTAGAAGTAGTAACCAACTGGCAGTTAAGTGCAAAAGAATTTTTATTCTGGACTACTCAAAAATGGGATCAAGGAAGCGTAATAAGTTTAAGTCCAGGTTCTAGAAAATTATCTGTCAAATCAAATTACAGTGTTGCCGACGATGTCGTAAATAATTTTTACAGTTATGGAATACTAAAAGAGGACGGCAATAAGTTAGATAAAAACTTTTTGCGTATTGTTAGACAAGCAAATAATTTTAGTCTATTAACAAAAAATACTGTTAACGGAATTTATTTCTGCAAAGTGCCTCTTGTGCAAAAAGAACAAGTGTGCTTATTAGACAACAGCACATCATTCAGCGATTTAATATATGATCCTGCCAGCGGTTACAAACAAGACAGATTAAAAGTATTAGGTTATTTGACCGAATGGGACGGAAGTCAATCGATACCAGGCTTTGTATTCAGTGTAGCAAACATTAAAGAGTGGACTCAATACACCGATTACAGCATGAGCACAGTTGTAAAACACAAACAGTTTTATTATACGGCAAATAAAAAATTAAAAGGATCGGCAACATTTATAGATGCAGACTGGACAAGACTGGACGGCGCACCTAGTGACACTTTAATTTCTAACTTTGACTACAGAACAAATCAGTTTGGTGACTTCTATGACTTAGACACAGATAATTTTGATTCTGAGCAACAAAGAATGGCCCAACATTTGATTGGATATCAACCAAGAAATTATTTAAAAAATATCATTAATGATGACGTTGCACAATACAAATTTTATCAAGGCTTTATAAGAGAAAAAGGTACAAATAATTCTTTATCTAAAATATTTGACGCTTTGGCAAGTGCAGATAAAGAAAGTATTGATTTTTATGAAGAATGGGCAGTGCGTAAAGGACAATACGGAGCAAGTGCTGTATTCGATGAAGTTGAATTTAAATTAGATGAAAGTAAAGTAAGATTAAATCCACAACCAATTGAACTTACAGATGAACAACCTACAACGGAAAGTGATTTAACATATAGAATTCAATCAGGGCAGGTGTACTTGAAACCAGATGCTTATACTCATGCACCTTTTCCTACAAAATATAACAAAAATACTTACGTTAAAACAGCAGGTCCAGTTAATCCTGTAGATATAACATTAACAGTAGGAAAATATGCTGATTTACTTACGGCGGATATATCGACACTGGTAGATAATAATTATGTATGGGTAGGAGATTACAATTCTACTTGGAATGTGTTTAGATATTCTAAGACAACGCAAAGAATACAAGCAATAAATGTAGTGCAAAACACTATAGAAGTAGACACACTTAACACACCATCTATGACTGTTGGCGAAATATTTGTTGTATACGCAAACGGTACAAATTATACTTTTAAATGTACAAGTGTCGAACCATCAAAAATTATTTGTGAACCAAAGACAGGATTCCAGCAATTATCATCCGCAACAGGATACATTAGTAGATTTATTTCTGCTAAATTTACAAGCACAGATTCGATTAATGCAAGGGTTAATGAGACAGGTATTAGAGATAATGAAAAATTCTGGATTGAAACAAGTGATGACGGCAAATGGAAAGTAGTAAACAATAAATTTGTATACAAAACAGCAAATGAAATCAGCACAACGTCAACATCCAGTGATGAAAGTTTTGGACAAGTCATTGCAGTAAACAAAAATAATACGGTTGTTCTTGTAAGCCAACCTACAGACAGTGACGGAGCAATATACGTATTCATAAGAGGCACAGAAAGTGGCAGTTTAAGATTTTCACAGAAAATAGAAGCGCCTACTCAGGATCCTTTATTGACAAGTTTAGATCTATTTGGTTCGAGCAGTAGTTTTGGATCAGCAGTTGACATCAGTCCTGACGGAAATTTTGTTGTAATAGGTGCTCCAACTGCCGGCAACTTGAAAACTGAGTACAAAGGCGTGTTTAATCCTAGTACAAATTATAATGTAAACAATATTGTACAATACAAAAACCAATTGTGGAGAGCAACAAATCAGATTACTGGACAAGATCCTTCAGTAGACTTTACAACTTTTGATGGCAGTGGCTTGTATAGAGAAAGCACAGGCACATCCACATCAAACATTGTTATCGGGGACCACATATTTCCTAATGTAACAACAACTCACTTACTAATAAGAGCAAGTAGAGATCAATACCAAGGTACGAAAATTGGTGATAGATTAATCATGCAATACTTAGGATTCAGCAGTGATTATCCATTAGACAGAAGTAATTTAACAAAAGCGCCGCAAAAACCTTTTGCAGGAGTTGGTGACCCAACAATAAAAACCAACCTATTCAGTGCAACAGAAGTTCCAATCGTGCAAAAAGTTGATGCTATTTTAAAAGTTGATTTGACTTTGGTCGATCCTATTTTGACGGCCGTAGTAAATTCTGAAAGTTTTGAGGGAACTGTTGTATACAAAAGAAAAGAAGGTACAAAAACATTATTGTACCTAAAAGATGTAGAGGGTGTTGTTAGTGCTTCTGGCACATTGATGTACGGCACACTTGAAGTTGGTTCTTACAACAGAGTCCTTGGAGAAGATTATGCTTATCTAAGTGGCTTCTGGATGGTAGATATAAATGCAAGTGTTTCAACAAGTGCTGGTATAGACACATCCAATCATTTAGTGATACAAGATATTAAAAGACAAGGTGTTACAAGAAACACAAACAAATTTGTTAATAGCCTTGATGAAACTATACAAGCAATCACGCCACAAACTCCAATGTATCAATCACAATTTGGAGTTTTAACTTACTATGAGTCATATTATATAGATTCAGGAACAAATCAATGGGTGTCAAGAGGTTCGCCTACAGGAATATTAAGCAACAATTGGTATGTGCGTACAAATCCAACTTTAACAAAAAGTCAAAATGATACAATTAATGTTTGGATCAATAATGTTGGCACAAATAAATTTGACTTCGCAGGTATCAATATATCCAGTGCAGACACAAACGGATTAAAAACTATTACTGAAGTGATGGACGGATACATAGATGTTGATTCGCAAAGTGATTCTAATAATAACTTCTATTTTCCTACTCCAGGGGATATTGTAAGAGATGATGTTACATCAAACACAGCAACAGTTGTGTTGACACAATTCACATCACTGAATAAATTAAGGGTTTGGATTAAAAATTCAACAGGATTATTTACTTTAGGTTCTAATGCAGGTGTAAACGGGACGATCACAAGGGTAGGTACTCCTGATAGAACACTTGGAAACATAGAACAGACAAACATGGCTGGATTAAACGGTGCAGGTAAACTATTAGTGTTTACAAATGCGTCTGCTATCACAATCAGTGGCAATGCAACAGAATATTTTGCTAATGATAAAGAATACTGGCTGTGGGACGAACAAACACTGGACGGTATATCTGCTAGTGCAAATACTCCAAGTTCTACAAACTATGATTGGAACAAAATATACAACATACCAATTGGTGAAGGTACTGCAAGTGGTTTGACCAATGAAGGTGCGTTTTTAATTTACAAAAAAGACGGCGCCGGCAAATATTCTTACAATAGTGCCTACACAGTGCCTGATACTAAAACAAATTTAAGATTAGGTTCTAGGATAAAAATGAGAACTGTTGGAGATAAAACTGTTGCATTTATTGGAGCGAGTGGTGATTTATCAACAAACAATCCTGGCAAAATATATTTTGTTGAATACAACGCAAACAAAAATTGGACATTGGGAACTGACCCTATGTACACCGGTCCTTACGACATAAATGCAAGTTACCTAACTGGAGAAATAGTTGTTTATGCAAATCAATTGTATAAATCTAACACAAATTTAACTCCAGGTGCATGGAATCCAGCATATTGGACTTTACAAAGTACAAGAACAGATATGTTAGGATATATTCCTAATGATTCAGGAATTGAATTAGAGCAGGATAGCACACTTGCACAAAACGGACTTGTCAGATTTGCGGATAGATTTGATGTCGATGAAAACGGTGTCAACATAATTGCAAATGTGCTTTACAACAACGACAATCAAAAAGTTGTTGTGTACAGATTAGATAACGGTCATTACACATACAAACAAACTATTTTACCACCTAGCGATTCAGCGGCAAATATAAATTTTGGATCAGACATCAGCATAAGTGGAGACGGCACACTAATTGCTGTTGGAAGTCCACTTAAAGATTTAACAAATATAGATATGGGTGCTGTATATGTTTACAAAAAAGCAACAGACGACACTGGTGTCTACAATTACAATCAAACACTAACAAGTCCAGATAGGGAAGTTTCAGAAAACTTCGGTCACACACTTGCTTTTAGCGGCAGTGTACTTGCTGTAACAAGTTTAAAAGGTGATATGCAAGTGCCTACAACTTTAGATGCAGGGACAACATCATTTGATGATGAAATGACGACATTCACTAAAACGTTTACTGATAGTGGATCAGTACACATCTATCAAAAATTTGAAAATACAATGTTATATGGTGAAAAATTCAATTACGCAAATGATAGTCTACAACAGTTTGGCTCAAATTTAACAATTAATAAAAACCACGTTTACATTGGATTGCCAACTTTACAACTGCCAAATAAAGAAAAAGGCACAGTAATAAACTTTAGAAAAGCACCAACAGAAAATAATTGGACTAGCATTCATGAAATGAGTACAGGCATAGATCAAGTTGATCTTACAAAAATAAAAAGTATTTTCTTGTATGATAGAGTTACAAATAGAAAACTTGTAGATTTAGATTACATAGATCCTTTGTATGGAAAAATTCCAGGCCCAGCGGAAGCAGAAATATTTTATAAAACGTTGTATGACCCTGCTGTTTACAATAACAGCGGTGCAACAGGCACAGTTGACGCAACTAACAGTTGGACTGATACACAAATAGGTAGATTATGGTGGGATTTGAGAACGGCAGTATACTATTATCCATATCAAAGTAATATTATATTCAACAATGCATATTGGAATAAATTATTCCCTGGCGCAACAATAGATGTGCATGAATGGACTGAGTCTACAAGAACTCCTACGGAATGGAATACTTTGTCTGCAACTACACAAGGTGCTGGGCTAGGTATAACAGGAACAGTTTCAGACACAACAAACTTTGTTACACGAAAAAAATATGATCCTGTTGCAGGAAGTATGAAAAATATTTACTACTACTGGGTAAAAGGCAAGAAGACTGCCCCAGACTTAGAAGGCAGAAGCATGACTGCTGAAGCAGTGCAAAATTTAATTAAAGATCCTAGAGCACAAGGATACAAATACGTGACTGTGTTCGGTCCAGGAAAATTTGCTCTTGTAAACTGCAATCAATTTATAAACGGCAATGACACTGTCATAAACTTTAGATTATTCAACACAGAATCAAACAACAATGTCCACAATGAATATGCTCTTGTTTCTGAAAACCTTGGTACAAGCACATTACCTAAGGATATAGAAGATGTTTGGTTCAACAGTTTAATTGGATATGATGCACAAATGAATCCTGTACCAGATCCTGAATTAAGTGATAAGGTCAAATACGGAACATTAACAACTCCAAGACAGAGTTGGTTTAAAAACAATGCTGAGGCAACAAAACAATTGGTGCAACGAGCAAACGATGTTTTGATTAAAAATTTAATTGTAGATGAAATAGATTTATCCACTTTAACGGCAAATGAACCTGCACCTGTGGCACAGACAGGTTTGTACGATTCAACAGTTGATACAGAAGCAGATTTACAATTTTTAGGTACAGGACCTTTAGTAACTGCAACTCTTGTGCCTACAATAGTAAATGGAAAAATTACAAATGTTACAATTACAAATTCTGGGGCAGGATACAAAGTTGCTCCAACATATAAAATTAAATCTACAAACGGTTCAGGATGTGTTTTAAAACTTACAATAAATGCAAAAGGACAAGTGACTGCTGTAAAAGTTGAAAGACAAGGAAAAAATTATGATTCTAAGACCACTATCACAGTAAGAAACTTCAGTGCTCTTGTGTTAGCAGACAGCCAAGTAGACGGCAAGTGGGCAATATACAACTGGACTCCAAGCGACAAGTGGACTAGATCTCAGATACAAAGTTACAATGTGTCTTTATATTGGGATTATGCTGATTGGTATGCAACAGGTTACACACAATTTACAGCAATAGATCAAAAAGTAGATTTCAGTTACCAATTAGACAGTTTACAAAACAGCATTGGCGATATAGTAAAAATAAGCACTATCGGAACTGGTGGATGGTTGTTGTTAGAAAAAATTGACGATCAAATGGATGTTGACTACACTGTAAATTACAAAACTGTTGGTAGACAAAACGGAACTATACAATTTAATACAAGATTATATGACTACAATGCACAAAATATAGGTTTTGACAGCAATAGTTATGACGTTCAATTGTATGACAGACAACCTATCCAAGAAACTAGATTAATTTTAGAAACATTAAGAGATAAGATTTTTATAGAAGAACTAGACGTAGAATACAACAAACTATTCTTTGCAAGTATTCGTTATGCATTAAGTGAAGAAAAATTAAATGACTGGGTATTCAAAACAAGTTTTGTAAAAGCACAACACAACGTTGGCGAACTACAACAAAAACGTTCATTTAAAAATGACAATCTTGCAAACTTTGAAGACTACATAGCAGAAGTAAAACCTTACAAATCTAAAATCAGAGAGTATGTAAGTGCGTATCAAAAAACGGAGCCAACAAATACAAGTGTTGCTGACTTTGATTACCCACCGAGATACAAAGATGGATACATACAGGCAAGTAATATTAGAGTTGTAGGCACGTCTTTAACAACTAATTCAATTACATCTTATCCTGATAAGCATTGGTTAGACAATGTTGGTTATTCTATCACTGAAATAAACGTTGCAACAGCAGGAACTGATTACATCAACCCGCCTGTGGTAACAATTACTGGCGGTGGTGGTTCAGGTGCTAAAGCAACAGCATTTATTAAAAATGGAAAAGTTACAAGAATAAGAGTTGATAACGAAGGCAGTGGTTACATTTCAACTCCTACTGTCAATTTAGCAGGTAGTACAACAGGTACATCTGCCACTGCAAGTGCTGTANTAGGTAAAGGATTGACAAGATCAACGCATTTAGCAGTGAAGTTCGACAGAACAACAGGCACATTATTATTAGCAAACTTAACTAGAACTGAAACTTTTACTGGTAATGCATCTCAACTTAAATTTAAATTGAAATGGCCTATGGACACACGTAACAATACAATTACAGTTTCCGTCGGTGGCGTAGGAAAATTAAGAAGTGAATTTGCTTTTGCAAATGAAAACGATACAACAAAAAGTTATGCAAGACAAACCGGCTATGTACAGTTCACAACACCTCCAGCAAATTTATCAACAATATCAATTACGTATTTGATAAATCAAGATGTATTGCACACGCAAGATAGAGTAAATTTATATTATGTGCCTACTGATGGTCAGCCTGGTAAAGAGTTAGCACAGGTCATTGATGGAATTGATTACGGTGGAGTTGAAGTAAGAAGTATCACTTTCGAAGATGTGTCAGGTTGGGATAATGCTGGTTATGGTTCTGGAGTGTGGGACACTTATGATACAACATACGAAGACGAAGTGTTCTATTTAGATGGCAGTACACAATCTATTAACTTATCAAAAGCATTAGAGTCTGGCGTACAATATCATGTGTACAGAAGATTTAGAGCATTTGAAAATAATAGATGGGATTGGAAATTAGTAAGAATGGATGATCCTAATTTTGGCACAGGAAATCCTGTCACAAATACAAATGCGGTAATGCAATCATTAGAAGGTGACGGAAGTACTAAGACTGTAGATGTAAGTGCAATTGAAACGGGTAGCGATGATATCATCATTGTTAGAAAATCTACAAGTGATGGCAGTTTCTTGCCTGATCCTGATGCAGTTGATTCATTAGTAAAAGGTGGAGACCTTGCTTACTCAACAGCGACTGGATTGAACGCAGAAGATATTAACATAGATGGAGATGGTTTTGTTACTCCAACTTCAAGTCATGGTCCAGAAGAATTTGTTCCTGGTCAAGTTTTAGATACATTAGACATTCAAGTATTTGACAGAGGTGCATTTACAGGAAGTAAAATTAATAGTTACAATTATATTGGTGACGGAAATACAACCACGTATGCTTTTGTAGACTTTCCACAAAGCAACAATGCTGTATTTGTTTCTGTTGACAATGTTTTATTCAACAGCAATTTATATTCAATTGATTATCAAAATAAAAATTTAGTATTCAATAGTGCTCCAGCAAATGGAAGTAAAATTAATTTTATTACAATGGGCAATAACGGTGAAGCAATATTAGACGTGGACATTTTCAACGGTGACGGAAGCACAACTGAATTTATAACTAGAGGACAATTCAAAGCAAATACTATCAGCACTCTAGTAAAAGTTAATGGAGTAAATGCAACACACACTATATTTGAAACTGACAGCACATATTCAAAACCAAACAAAGTTGGAATAAGATTTGCAACAGCACCATCACAAGATGCAGTAATTAATATTTGTGTGTACGAAAGTGCAAGTCAATCATTCAGTGAAGTTACACAAAACACTTTCACCGCTGATGGAAGTACAACAGCATTTACTTTATCACCAACTCCTTTCACACAGCAACCATTTACAAATAATGTAATTGTAAAAGTTGACAATGATGTGTTAAGAAGTGGATTCACAAAACAGCATACACTATCAGCAACTGGCGGTAACTTAATAAGAGAATATCAATTCGAAACTTGGCAGTTGTTACCAGGAACTATTTTAGCAACAAATGTAAGAGCCTTCTTAAACAAAACAGAATTAACTGCGGCTCAGTACAGATGGAATCCAGGCAACAGCAGTGTTACATTAGAATCAGGTGTTGGAAAAATTGGCGACATTTTAGAAGTTTATGTTGAAAATGGAGAATATTCAGTTTCAAATGCAGGAGTCTTAACAATTAATCCTGCACCAACAAATGGAAAAACAATCACTGCTTATCAATTCAGTAAACATGACATACAGGATATAGAACGAGAACAATTTGATGTAATTGCAAAACAATCAATAACTGTGAACACAGATGATTATTTTACTTACAATCAATTAACAAACGGGGTAATACAATTAAGAAGACCTGCCACTGATGCTCAATATGTTTGGGTGTGTGTAAATGGTGAATGGCTTGCACCAAGCATAGATTATACTGTGTCAAATGATCAAAACAGATTGCTAATTAATAGAAACTTGTCTCAAAATGATGAAATTGATGTGATACATTTCTCTGCACCAAGTTTCATTGGTAAATTTGCTTATAGACAATTTAAAGATATGTTAAACAGATCACACTTCAAACGTGTTGGAGATGATAAACAATACTTCCTAGCACAAAACTTAAATTGGAACGATAGAGAAATTGTGCTTACAGATGCAACAGGTTTGACTGATCCTAGCATTGGCGCTAGATTGCCTGGTATTTTATTCATTGATGGTGAAAGAATAGAGTATTATCAAAAACAAGGTAATACAATTAAACAACTTAGACGAGGAACATTTGGAACTGGTATCCCAACCGTACATAATACGGCTACTGAGGTATTTGATCAAAGCAGACATCAGAACGTTCCTTACAAAGATGAGTTTCTTACTGAGAACTACACGGGTGCAGATGTGTCAAATGACCAACTGGGCATATCTTTCACACCTAAATCTGTCAACGAATTCGAGATATTTGTTGGTGGCAAGAGATTGCGTAAGAACAGTATAAGTGTATATGATCCAGCATTAGGGCAAGACAGTCCTGAAGCGGACAGCACTTCACCAGCAGAATTCACAGTAGATGGTGTTAATCCTGTGATAACATTTACAACAACACCTGCCACAACTGCCAAAATTGTGGTCATTAGAAAACAAGGAAAAATTTGGCATGATACGGATAAAGCACTCAGTCAGACGGAGAATGACATAGCAAGATTCATACGTCAAAAAGAAGTGGCTTTGCCGCAATAAATACAGTAAGAAATTGGAGCACAAATGAGTAAAATAAAAGAAAACAGCGGAGTATTAGTTCAAGGACATATTAAGATACATGACCCTGAATCCGGTGCTGTATTCGTTAATAAACGCAACGCGATACACTATGAAAATATGAGTATTGCTTTGGCTGAAAGTGTTGCTAATCAAGGGCAAGGCTTCATCAGTTCTATGGCGTTTGGTAACGGTGGAACATCAGTTGATCCAACAGGTATTATCACATATCTAACTCCAAACAGTACTGGCACAAATGCAAGTTTGTACAACCAAACATTTACTAAAATTGTAGATGATAGATCAGTTTCTAATTTAGATCCACAAAGAAATAAAATAGAAACAAGACACGTAAATGGTACGAACTATACAGATGTTGTTGTTACTTGTTTGTTAGACTACGGTGAACCGAATGGACAAGACGCAACTGACACAGCATCAGCATCAGACAGTTTATATGTGTTTGATGAACTTGGACTTGTAAGTTACGCATCATCTGGAACAGGCAAATTATTAACACACGTAATTTTCCATCCAGTACAAAAAAGTTTAAACAGATTGATACAGATAGATTACACTGTTAGAGTACAAAGTTTAACAGGTTTTAACGAGGGGTAATAAATGGCATATACCATTAATTTTTCCGATGCAATAAACAAAGGCACTATCACTATTAATGACAACACAATTAATAATGAGACAAGTCTACGTTTACCAGGAAAAAACACAACAAGTTATGGTACGATAATTGCAGAAAATTTTCTACACTTATTAGAAAATTTTGCAAATAGCACCGCTCCATCTAGACCTATTGAAGGACAACTTTGGTTCGATACGACAGCGGGAACAGATCAATTGAAAGTGTATGATGGTACCAATTGGGTAGCGTCAGGTGGACTTAAAAAAGCAATCAATCAACCTAGTGCTTCAGAAAGCGTCACAGGTGACCTTTGGGTTGATACAAATGCACAACAACTTTACTTGTTCACAGGAACAGGTTGGGTTCTCATAGGTCCGCAATATAGTTCAGGACTAACAACAGGTGCAACTCCTGTTGTGGTTACTGGCACAGATGATTTAAATTACAGTATTGTAAAATTAGAAGTTTCAAGCAAGACAGTGGCAATTATTGCTTCTGATCAGTTTACACCTAAAAGCAACATAGCAGGATTTTCAACTTTATATCCTGGATTAAATTTAAGTGTTGCAAATATAACTGGCGACGGTATCGGTAAATTTTATGGCACTGCTCAAAAGGCAGAAAATTTAGTTGTAGGTACATCAACAGTTGCGGCAGGAAATTTTTTAAGAGCAGACACAACAAGTTTAACTAACTTTCCTATCAAAGTAAAAACAGATGATGGTGTTGAAGTAGGTGCGGCTGGTTCGTTCAAGATGTTTGTTGAGAACCAAGCAGGTATCTTCCAATTAAGTACACTAGATGAAGAAATAGATTTTAGATTAAACAACCAAGGACAAACGACAACAGTATTAAGAGTAAGTTCACAAGGACAAGTTGGAGTAAACAAAACTAATCCAACACAGGCTTTAGATGTAGCAGGCAATATTCTAGCAAGTGGTTCAATACAAGCAGACGGCACAACTGATGCCACTAATGTAAGTTCAGGATCAATAATTGCAAAAGGTGGAGTAGGTATCGCGAAAAAACTTTTTGTAGGTGATGCAACGAGCGTTGCTGGCGACATCACAGCAAATAATATTTTGCCACAAACAAATAATACTTACAGCATTGGTGCAACAAATAATCAATACAACAATGTTTACGCAAATAATTTTGTAGGAAATGTAACTGGTAACGTAAGTGGTACGGTTTCAGGAACAGCCGGACAGGCAAACAAATTAACAACTGCAACAACATTTAACCTAACTGGAGATGTGACAGCAACATCATTTTCTTTTGATGGACAAACAGGTGGTACATCAAAAACATTTAATACATCTATCAGCAATTCATTCATAGGAAATCAAACTTTAACAACAACAAGTTCTGTATCAGACGAATTAATAATAAACAGAACATCTGGAACAACAGGAATATTTAAAACAACTGTTGGTTCAATTGTAAACACAATACCAACACCACCAGTTGGATCAATCATGATTTATGCTGGTGCGACTGCTCCTACAGATTGGTTAATGTGTGATGGTGCTGAAATAAGCAGAGCAACATATAACAAATTATTCGCAGTTATAGGAACGCAGTTTGGTACGCCAAGTACAACAGCGGTATTTAAAACTCCAGACTTGCGTGGAAGATTCCCATTAGGTAAAGACAATATGGGACAAGGATCCGCAGATAGAACGACTGCTGTATTTGCCGATAACTTAGGTCAGGGTGCAGGTGCAGAAAAGAAAACTATTACAAAAGAAAATTTACCACAACACGAACACAATCTTCAAGCAAACAACGGTGATCAGTTCTTCGCGTCAAGAATGATTGCTGGTGCATCTGGAGATGCAGAAGTAACAACTAGAAGTGGACCTGATTTAAATAACACAGCCGGCGCACAACAATTGCCTAACACAGGTGGATTGGCAGGCACAACAGGACAATTATTTGATGTAATGAACCCTTACTTAACAATTAATTACATCATTTACACTGGAGGAATTTAATGAGTTATAAGTTGAACAAAACAGATGGCAGTTTACTTGTTGACCTAGTAGATGGTCAATTAGATACTACATCAAGTGATTTAACACTTATAGGAAGAAACTACTCTGGTTTCGGCGAAGTTCTAAACGAAAACTTTATTCAACTACTAGAAAATTTTGCAAACAGTGCCGCACCTACTAATCCAGTTAGAGGTCAATTATGGTATGATACAACAGAAAACAGATTAAAAGTTTACAACGGCACTTCATTTACAGCAAGTGGTGGAGTAACGGTACAAGCAAATCAACCTAACATGGTCGCAGGTGACTTATGGATTGATAGTTCTGCAAGTCAATTATATTTCTTTGATGGTACAAATTTAAGACTTGCTGGTCCTGTATTTTCTAAACAATCAGGAACTTCCGGATTTCAGGTTGCTAGTGTTCTTGACACACAAAGTATCACAAATTATGTGGTCAAAATGTTTGTTGGCGGTAACCTTGTTGGAGTGCATAGTAATAATTCATTTACTCCGGCGGCAGGCGCACAGATTACAGAACTAGTCACAAGCGGAAATCCAACTGGTGCTATTGTAAAAGGTTTCAATACTGTTGGCACTGACTATAAATTTGTTGGCACGTCCACTGTATCAGAAGCATTGAAAGATGGTGCAGGTGTGGTTAGAACAGGTGATCAATACTTAACAGCAGACAGCGATGACACAACAACTGGCGCAATTACAATCCAAAACAATGATGGATTGACAATAGGATTAAGCAATAACACTAAACTTTCATTTACAAATAATGCATTCACAATCGCAAATCAACTTACAGGTCAAGACGTAGAAGTAAAAGTAAGAAGACCTGCAGAAACTTCTGCAATAAAAGTTGATACTACTAATGCTAGAGTGGGTATATTTAAAGCGTCTCCAACTAAAACTTTAGACGTAGGTGGTGATGTAAACATTGATGGTAATCTAGTTGTAAGTGGTACGCAAACATCTATAGATGTAACCACATTAACAGTTGAAGATAAAAATATTGACTTAGGTAAAAAAGACGATGGTACTGTTGGCAATGATGCGGCGGTAGACGATGGTGGTATTATATTAAATTCATCAGATGGTAACAAAACTTTTATTTGGAAAGACGGAACTGATTCTTGGACAAGTTCAGAAAATATTGACCTTGCATCAGGTAAAGGAATTAAAATTAACACAAATTCTGTTTTAACAGAAACGGCTTTAGGTGCTTCAGTAACTTCTGCTCCAGGACTTACTACAATCGGAACACTAAACCAAGCAACTATCGCCAATGTACAAATTGGACCAACAGATGGTTTGATTACAAGTTTAAATGCAAACGCACTAAAATTAGATAGTGCAACAGCGGCAATAGAAGTACAAAACAAAAGAATATCTGGAGTTGCTGATCCAACTGCGGCGCAAGACGTGGCAACAAAAGCCTATGCTGATGGAAGCACGGTAATTGGTGTACAATTAGATATTACAGGTCTAGGTGCAAATGCAGGAAACAATTATGCACCTGTAGGAGTATTACTTGAAAAATTATTCCCTGCAGGAGGATATGATTCAACAAGTCCACAACCACCAGGAAGTGGAAACCCATCAAGTCCATTCTACAATTCAAGCATAGCCGCAAGAGCACAAGGCGTTATTGCTAGAATAAGAACACTTGACTATGGATCTACAGGAGGTTTCAGCATACCTAGTATTAGTTTAGGTGCTTTCAAAAACTTTACACCTGTTGATCAAACAATCACGGCGGCACAAAGAACTATCGCGAGTGTAACGACATACGCACAAGATAACTCCTTGGGTACAACAACAAAATTAACAATGAGTGCGGCACATTTCTATGAAACAGGACAAGCGATTGTTGTAAATGGAACAACATTCAGTGGTGGTATAGGTACTATCGATGGAAACTACACAGTTCAATCAGCAGAATTTTCTGCAGAAGCGCCTAACTATGTGTCAATTACAATTAACTACGACTCACAAGCAAGTGGCTTACTAGGTGGTAATTACAATGCTTCTAGTGGTACCGCAGAAAGAACACCTGTGGTAGGAAGTGCAAACAAACAAGTATTAGAAGATATCAGTGATCCTACAGGCGTTACTGGTACAATAACTTTTGCTCCAACAACTAAAATACTTCAATTTGGTGTTAATAGTGGAGCATGGGAATTTGATAGAGAAATTGTATAGGATATCGATAAATATTAGAAACAAAGGGCAATATGGCATATACGGTTAATAAATTTGACGGAACATTAATAGCAACAGTAGAAGACGGTACTATTGATAACACAACAAACCTGAGATTCATAGGTAAAAACTATGCAGGATACGGTGAAATTCAAAACGAAAACTTCTTGCATATGTTGGAAAACTTTGCAGGCGGTACTGCTCCTTCGAGACCAGTTGCTGGTCAAATGTGGTATGACAGTGCAACAGCAAAATTAAAATTTTATGACGGTTCTAAATTTAGAACAACTGGTGGTGCTGAAATAAGTGCTACCGCACCAACAGGATTAACCACTGGTGATTTTTGGTGGGACACAGCAAACAGTCAATTGTACGCTTGGGACGGTTCAAGTTTTATATTAGTAGGTCCACAAGGTGTAGGTTCAACAGTTACACAGTTCACAAGTAGACAAATCCAAGATACTTTAGGTGCTCAACAACTTATCATTGAAGGTAAAGTAAACAACACAACAGTTGTGTTATTCAGTTCAACAGAATTTACAATTGACTCAACACAATCTTCAAACACAATTACTGGATTTGATGTTGTTAAAAAAGGTATTACTCTAGTAAACACACAGGCGGCAACTAATGGTGTAACTTCAACAGATCACAGATTTTTTGGAACAGCATCAAACTCGGACAGATTAGGTGGTAAGTTAGCAAGTGATTACTTACAAGCATCTTCAACAAACTTTACTTCTGTGGCAAGATTTGCAGATGCAGGTTTAACAGTTGGTGATTCAAATGACCTTAAAATTAGTATTGCAAACGGTAACGAAGGTTCGATTGCCAACGAAGTAGGAACTAAAATAGATTTAAAAGTTAACGTAAACAATGTTGTAACAAGTATTGCAGAAGTTGTAACGACTGGTATCAATCCAGGAAGTGGTAACAGAACTTTAGGAACTGTAACAGATAAATGGTATGAAGTTCATGCAACTGCATTAAAAGGAAATTCAGACACAGCCACAGCAATATTACAGGGTGGCACATCTTATCCAGGTAGCACAACTGCACAGGTGAACACAGTTGCATTAAGAGACGCAACAAACACCATAGCGGCTACAACTTTCAGTGGTAGAGCCACAGAGGCGAATTACGCTGACTTGGCAGAGATTTACAAAACAGATAAAGAATATCCAGTAGGAACAGTGGTATCAATTGGCGGTGATGCAGAAGCAAGAGCAGTTGAAACTGGTGAACCAATTTTAGGAGTTATATCTGAGAATCCAGGATTTTTAATGAACAAAGACGCTGAAGGTCAAGCGGTTGCTTTTGTTGGTAGGGTACCAGTTTTGGTTAAAGGTGCTATTGCCAAAGGTGAAAGAGTATATGCAAACTGTGGCGGTTTTGGAACAACAGACGCAAATGGTGAACAAATTGGTTTTGCCCTAGAATCGAATTCAGACGAATCCACGAAACTTGTTGAGGTAGTATTGCGCCTGGTAAATAATTAGAAGGAGCAATAATGGCTTTAGTTACAGCAACAAGATACAACACATTAAGACAATCAGTTACAAACGTTTTAGAAACTGGATCTGGCGATAGTGGCTATGGTCAAACTGCAGGTAGTTCAAATATTAGTGCAGGTGATTTAATCACGGCGGCTCAAATAAACAACATTTACGAAGACATCAGAAAATGTTACAAACACCAAAATGGTGGTAATCCAGCAAGTAACCAATTACAACAGGTAAGTGCAGGAGACCTCGTTAAAGATAACGACGGTGTAAACTATTCTGGTTGGGATCAATACGAAGCATTAGCACTTAACATCAGCACAAACAGATTGACAGTGGCAGGTGGACAACAGGCTATTGCAACTGCGTCATCTAGAAGTAGAGGTAGTTGGAATGGTGATAGAACATTGGTATTAGATGTGTCCTTTGCAAACTCAGACGCAAGAAGATATTTCTTCAATCAAGGAGGCTTTATAAGATTAACAAGTACGGTGTCAGGTGGTAGTTCAAAAGACAGTGACTGGAACACTATGTTATCAGGCGCTGGTAATGTTGACTTCAAAGCACACGCCACAACAGCATCAGGTGGTAGTGGTACAGCATCGGGATCAATAGGATCATATGAACTAACAACATCTTATCAATACATCTATCAAAGATTTGATGGTGGAACAGGAGCCTACAGTGCCAATGATTATTACATAGAAGCACAGGCGCCAAATGATACTACTATCAAATTTAGATTGGTATGGCGTGACCAAGCAGGTGGTAATATTGACGAATCGGTATCCAATTTAAGTTACCAAGCAATAACTGGTACAGCAACTACAGACATAATTGGTACAGCACCAGGAATAGTTGAAGGTTCCGGCACTAATTTCTAATATCTTATTTGACTAAAATCCAAAAATAAAGTATAATATCTTGTAATATTATGGATAATTCGCTTAAAGAATCTTTGGACCATGCAAAAAAGATGAAAGTCTTCAATAATCAATTAAGATTGTTGAAAGAAAAATATCTTGAACGCAACATTCATTTCACAGTTGGTCATCAATTTACAATAGATTTAAAACTAATAAACTATTGCATCACACTTAAAAATCAAAACAAAATAAAAGACGTAATCCTGTTAGATGATTATGATCTTCCTGTTAGAATAGACGACTTGGAATCCTTTTATGACAATATAATGGACCTATATCAACAAAATCTTAATGCTTATATTGTTGAGTACAACAAACTTGTACAAGACAAAGGCAGAATTTAAATGAGTCAAGGTGTATTACTATTTGCTTTTAACAACAAAGCAGTAAATTATGTAGAACAGGCAGAGTTCTGTTGCAAGAAAATTAGGAAACATTTGCAATTACCTGTAACAATAGTGACAGCAGATGAAGTGCCTAACAAAGATTTATTTGATAAAATTATCAGAATACCCAAAGAGGAAGAACAGACAAGAAACTTCTATGACGGAGAATCTAAAAAGACTGCATTTTGGAATAATAAATCTAGGACTACTGCGTATGAACTATCACCTTATGACGAGACCCTTGTAATGGATACAGATTTTATAGTGGAGAATGATCTACTGCGTAAAGTGTTTGGTAAAGGACATGACTTCCTCATTAACCAAGAGGCACAACATTTAGATTACGAAAGCAAGATGACCGAAGATATGAAATACATTAGTGACAGTGGTATAAGGATGTGTTGGGCAACAGTTTTCTATTTTATGAAAACAGATAGGGTTAGAAAATTATTCACATTGATCAATCATATCAAGGAACATTGGAGTTTTTATAGATTTAGATATCAACTATTGCAAAACACATATAGAAACGATTTTGCGTTTGCAATCGCTCTACATATTTTAAATGGACATATGAAAAGTGATTGGCCAATACGATTACCAATAAAATTATTTTACATAACGGATAGAGATAAAATCGTATCTTACAAAGATAGAACATGGAAATTTAAATTGCAAGGTGGTCTGGATTGTAAAATTAAAGATATGAACATTCATGTGATGAATAAAATAGGATTAGCAAAGGTGATAAAAGATGAGTAGGGGTATTTGTTTATTCGCACAGAAGAATGAAAAGTCTGATTATTATAAGCAGGCTGTCGCCTGTGCTATGAGTATAAAAGCATTTAATCCTAAAGAACAGATATGTTTAATCACTGATATGAAAGTGAAAACTGAACACGAAAAATATTTTGATGTAACTAAAGACATTCCTGGAAATGATTTAAGCATAAATTCTAATTGGAAAATAGAGAACAGATGNAAAATTTATAATGCTAGTCCATTTGATAGGACAATAGTTTTAGATGTTGATATGCTAGTGCTAGAAAGTTTAGATAATTTTTGGACTTTGTTAGAGCCATATGAACTTTTTTACACAAACAAAGTTAAAACATACAGGAATGAGATAGCCACAGGTGATTTTTACAGAAAAGTATTCGTGCATAACCAACTACCTAACGTGTATTGTGGATTGCACTATTTTAAAAAAACAAAATCCAATCAAGATTTTTACAATTTAGTCACTGATATTGTAAAAAATTATAAAGAATACAGTGAACGTTTTGCGAAAAATTTAAAACAGTCATGGTGCAGTATGGATGTGGCAACTGCGATAGCAATAAAACTTACAAACAAAGAACATCAAGTATTCAGCAATAGTAATGTGTTGACTTTCACACATATGAAGCCAAAGATACAGAATTGGAAAGCAGATGTGCTGAACTGGACAGCATATATTGATTATAATTTGAATAAAAATAAAGAACTCGCTGTGGGGAATATACATCAAACTGGAATTTTCCATTATGTAGTGGATAATTTTCTCAACGATGATGTAATGGAGAATTTAAAATGACAGAACCCTTCATAAGACCACCGCTAGTAATTACAACAGAGCCTACTAAACATAAATTTTTTATGACGTTTGACCCAGACACAGGCGTTTGCACAGGCTTGACTCCGCACAAACAAGGTAATTGTGTTGAGATAGATGAATACTTNGGCAATCAATTACAAAAAGGCATAAAAAACTTTTTTGATTTCAAAGTTGTGCTTGAAAATAATGCTTATGTGGTGTTACAAAAAGATGCAGTGCAAATAAAAGACAATGAAGTGAAAAATGTAAGTGTTGTTGAAAACAAATTTCTATATGAAATAAAAAATAACAAAATAGATTCTTGTATCCGCTTTACATTGGACAGGAAAAACAAAAAATTTATAATCACTATAGATGAAAGTTTAGCAAAAAGCATTTCTGAAACAATAGATATGGAAAAGCATAACATCTATAATTTTTTTACCACGGACCAAGATAATACTTCTATTGTTGACAAAATAATTGAAGTAAATCTTAATGATTTGATTAAAAATAAACAGATTGAAATAGATTACGTTGCAAATTTAGTTCCAAGACTGTTTTGTAGAAAGTTATACAATTATTCTTATGAGGTAGTAGATGAGTTTTAAAATTGCTGACATAGATTTCATATTTTTAAGTTTTGATGAGCCAAATGGTGAAAAGAATTTCGCAAATCTTAAAAAGAAAGTACCTTGGGCAAAGAGAGTCCATGGGGTATATGGATTTGATGCGGCGCATAAAGCCTGTGCTGAGGCGTCAGACACAGAAAGATTTATTACAGTGGACGGTGACACAGTGATAGAAGAAGATTTTACAAAGGTTATGGTAGACTTTCCAAGTCTTGGAGTAGACAACACATATCAATTCAGTTGGTGTGGGCGTATTGACCTGAATGGTTTACAATATGGCAACGGCAGTTTAAAATGTTGGACTAAAGACTTTGTTATGAATATGAAGACGCATGAAAATCATGATGGTAAAGATAAAAATGTAATCGAATTTTGTCATTTCGACAACTACTATCAATTCAATGAGAACTTTTCTACAAGTTATATCAATGCAAGTCCTTTCCAGGCATGGCGGGCAGGATTTAGAGAGGGAGTAAAGATGAGTCTTGATAGAAACGCAAGAGTAAGCGATCTAAAAGATTTATGGTGGCAAAATTATCAAAGACTTCTTGTATGGCTTAACGTAGGAGCAGATGTAGAAAATGGTTATTATGCAATACACGGAGCAAGGCTTGGATGTTATCTTGTTAATTGTACAGATTGGGACATAGTAAAGACACGTGAATTTGATTTTTACGACAAGTATTGGAGAAATGAATTGAATTTAAAAGGTCAGAATAATCCATTTAATATAGATAGATGCAAAAAGGAAATTGTAGAACTAGGACAAAAAATAATCGATAAGCACGAAATAGAATTAAGTGTAAATCCGTTAAGTCCAGAACAAAGCAGATTTTTTAAGGAAGTTTATCTTAATACTCCAAGGATATGGAAAAGGAGACGTAATGTTTGATATAATTTTTATTTCATATAAAGAACCAAACGCAGATTCTAACTTCAAAGATTTACAAAGTAGATTTCCTATTGCACAAAGAGTTCATGGAGTCAAAGGAATACATCAAGCACACATAGAGGCGGCTAAAAAAGCATTAACAAAAATGTTTTATGTGGTAGATGGTGACGCTGTAATTGAAGATGACTTTTATTTTGATTACAAAGTGCCNCAAAAAGACATGGATGCTGTCCACGTATGGCGTAGTAGAAATCCAGTGAACAACCTTGTGTATGGATATGGTGGTGTAAAACTTTTACCAAGAGATTTGACGTTAAATATGAATATAGACACTGCCGATATGACTACAAGTATCAGTGATAGGTTTAGACCAATGGAACAAATATCTAACATATCTGCTTTTAACACAAGTCCTTTTGACACATGGAAAAGTGCATTTAGAGAGTGTGTAAAACTATCAAGCAAAGTGATTGATAGGCAGGAAGACTCAGAAACAGAAGCAAGATTAGATGCATGGTGTAGGTCAGATGATCTAATCGCAGTGAATGGCGCTTTGGCAGGCAAAAAATATGGCACAAAAAATAAAGGCAATAAAGAAGCAATAGCAAAAATAAATGACTTTGCTTGGTTAGAAGAGGTTTATAAAAATGCAAACTAATTTTGATATTCCATTTAAAAATATNGTAGAGTTTGGACAACAAACTATGTTGGATCAGAAATTATTTTCTGTAAGTTGGATATTAAGCAGATTTTGTAACTATAATTGTTCATATTGTTGGCCCTATGCACACAGCGACAAGCCTGATCATAGACCATTAGAACAATACAAACAAACAATAGATGAAATAAAAAGACAAGCAAGGGACAATGGATTTAAAGATTTCCATTTTAGTTTTAGTGGTGGTGAGCCTACTGCGTACAAAAAGTTTTTAGAATTGATTGAATATTATAATCAAGATCCAGATGCTACCTATCAAAGCATACACATGACAACTAATCTAAGTCCTGGTATGAAATGGTGGGAACGTTGGTTAGATGCAACAAAACAATTGACACGAAGATCAATCACTGCAAGTTTCCATCACGAATTTGCAAATGAACAAGAGTTTGGCGATAAAATTTTAATGCTTACCAATCACGATGTATTTGTAACAATAAATCAAGTAATGGTTCCAGAATTATTTGATGACTTATATGCTAGATGTAAAAGATTCCATGAGCGGGGTATCAACGTTACTCTTAAACCTCAAAGTGATCCCACAGCAAGTTTTATTGTAGACGGATATACAGATGAACAAAAGGAATTGATGCAACAAGGATTTCCACAACAGTTTCCAGAAAAATATTACAATAACTTTGACAGTTTCGAATCAAACTGGGCAGACAGAATAGACAACAAAATATATCAATTGAAACTTATAGATAATAAAAAGAAAGAATATTTCCTAGATCAGGCAGAAAGATTAAACGCATTTGGATTTAACAAGTTTCAAAATTGGACTTGCAATGCCGGTTATCAAAGTTGTATTGTAAGGGAACCAGGAGGAGAAGTAAAAAGAAGTTATAGTTGTCACGACCAACCTTTGGGATCAATTGATGAAGGATTTAAATTGTTCAATACACCTATGCCATGTATTACTCCTAGTTGTGTTAGCAGTGCTGACAGCAAAATACCAAAAAAGAAAGAATGTCCTTGCGGAAGATCACCAACTGGTAGATGTTGTGGTTGGCATAATTTATCGGAAGAAGATTACAAAAAGAAATTAGAGGAATATTACGCAAATGTATAAACTTGAAGATATAAGAGACGTGCATTTAGAAATCACAAGCAAATGTCAGGCTAAATGTCCTATGTGTCCTAGAAGGATCAACGGAGGGCCAATGAATCCATTTGTAAGTTTGGATGAGATTACTTTAGATATTTTTAAAAAATGGTTTCCTGAAGACTTCATTAAACAGTTGAACAGTATGTTCATGTGTGGAAACTTAGGAGATCCAATCATAAGCAAAGATACTTTAGAGATTTATCAGTATCTAAGACAAACAAGTCCAAGAATAAGATTGTCTATGCATACAAACGGAAGTGCAAGAGATGAAAATTGGTGGAAAAAATTAGCACAACAAAGAGTTATTGTAACGTTTGGTTTAGATGGACTTAAAGACACAAATCATTTGTACAGAATATCAACAGACTTCGATAAAATTATAGCAAACGCAAAAGCATTCATAGGTGCGGGAGGTTATGCAAAATGGCATATGTTAGTGTTCGAACACAACGAACATCAAATACAAGAAGCAAAAGCAATGTCTGAATCTCTTGGCTTCAAGACATTTACAACAAAACATACTTCAAGATTCAAAGGAGATTATCTACAAGTGATAGATGAGAAAGGAAATCCTTTGCATAAATTAAGACCATCTGAAAAAAGTAAAGCAATGATTCCTTTAGTAGCACAATCACAAAATGAAGCAAGGCCAACTATCGTGTGTAAGGCACAAAAAAATAAACAGATATATGTAAGTGCTTGTGGTAATGTTTCGCCTTGTTGTTGGCTAGATATGGAGTGGATTCCGCCTCACGCAGAAGCAAGAATAGATTATATGAAAAGAATAAAAAAGTTTCCGAATTTAAATATAAGCAGTATGCAAGAAATATTCGACAGCAATTATTTTAAAGAAATAGAAGACACATGGGGACACACTCCTTTGAAGGAATGTAGTAAGCAGTGTGGCTCTTTTGATAAACTTGGAGCACAATTTGAAAATTAACATAAAAGATGTGTTGTTTTGGATGGATGCTATCAGACAATCTGATGACAGATATCGAACATTAGAAAGTTTCTGGAAAGGTCAAATTAACAGCAAAGTTTGGTTAATTGAACATTTAGAAAAGTATCATCAAAATTTGCCGTATAATATATTAGTGTGCGGTGGTTGGAATGGAGTACTTGCAACATTATTGTTTAACAGCAATCTTGATATTACAAGAATAGTAAGCATGGACATAGATAAGAATTGTGAAGAAATAGCATACACTATGAATAAAGATTATGAAATGGATGGAAGATTTAAAGCAATTACTTCTGATATGTTGACTTATGAAGATTATGGAAAACACAATTTAATAATCAATACGGTGTGTGAACATATGACAAGTGAACAATACAACGAATGGTTAGACAAATTGCCTTCAAAGAAAAGAATAGTATTGCAAAGCAATGACTATTTCAGTCATAAAGAGCACGTAAATTGTAAACAAACTTTGGAAGAATTCCAACAAGATTGTAAATTAAATATTGATATTGCGGCTACTATGCCAACAGAAAAGTATAATAGATTTATGATAATAGGACACAAAAAATGAAAGCACCAGTAAATTTTTCAGATAAGGTTGCTTATAAAATTACAATGTTCTTGCGTTGGATTGCAGATACGTTTTTCAAAAAACGTTATGGACACAGGGCAGTTGTACTAGAAACAGTTGCAGGTGTTCCTGGCATGGTCGCAGGTATGTGGAACCATTTAAGAAGTTTACGTAAAATGAAACCAGATGACAGAGGTTGGATCAAAACATTATTAGCAGAAGCGGAAAATGAACGTATGCATCTGATGATTTTTATTAGGATTGCAAAGCCAAATTGGTTTGAACGTTGGATGATTATTACAGCACAATTTATTTTCTGGCACTTCTATATGTTCTTGTACATATTTTTTCCGCAGTGTGCCCACAGAATGGTTGCATACTTTGAGGAACAAGCCTGCATAAGTTATACAGAATATCTAAAAGAAATAGATGAGGGTAGAACAGAAAATATAAAAGCACCTAAAATTGCAATAGATTATTATAATTTGTCTAAAGACGCAACATTAAGAGATGTTGTAATAGCAGTCCGTAAAGATGAAGAAGGACATAGAGACGTAAATCATGACATGGCAGATCAAATTAGAAGAAAAAGAGCAGGATTAATATAATGATTATGAGCAACAAAGACATAGAAGAGTATCATAACATAGGCTTAGATACAGCCACAAAGGTCTTTAATAAATTTAAAGACGGCACTTTGCCTTGGCTTGAATTAGATATTGATTTCAAACCATTTATAGATAGTCAAGAATTAAATTCAGTAGATCCTTACTATGTGCCACACAGAAGTGATGAGTATGGCAACAAAGGTTGGAGCAGTTGTTGTTTACATGGACTAGGAATAGAACTTACTGAGGTTGCTGGACAATACGGATTTACAGATGAATTGAATGCGCCTTATGATTGGACAGCACTTACAAATAATGCACCAATGGCAACAAAATTTTGGAAACAATTTCCTGCGGAAAAATATAGCAGAGTAAGATTTATGAAACTGGAAGCACATGGACAAATAGAATGGCATGACGATCATCCTAAAAATGAATTACCAGAAGATCTATGTGATTATCTGATTCCAATAAATGTTGCGTTGGTTAATCCTGCACTATGTTATATGGAAGTAAAAGACCATGGACTTGTTCCATGGCGCAATGGAAAAGTGTATCTAATTAATATTCTGAAGAAGCATAGGGTACAAAATAATTCTAATTCTTCAAGAATTCATATGATAGCACAGGCACACATTGGAAACAAAAGAGATGAATTTAATGAATTATTAGATAGGAGTTTAAAAAAGAATGGCATTCGTATTTGAAGCATCTAATTTAAAACATAAGAATATTATTTTTATTTGTAGCACAAATTTTCATTTAATTAAAAATAATGCAACAAAAGAAACAATAATGAATATTGCTGAATATGGCATAACAAATATTACCAGCAATGGATATGATTGTTGGATTGCAATAAGTGAAACGACAAGTTTACAACAGGCAGTGGAAAAATATGATTATGCTGTGGTATATACTCCAGACACAGAGTTTGAGGGCGGTAAATTTTTTGAACATTTACATGAATTAATTAAAAAGGATTTCTTTATAGCAGGTCACGTTTTAGATAGAAAAGAAGGATATTACGAACTTCATGAACAATGCTATGTGGTTAATTTAAAAAAATACAAAGAACTAGAATGTCCTGATGTCGGAGATGCAGAGCCAAATGCTGAACACATGGATAACGAACCTATACGTAGTGATGAAAATTTCCACGACGATTATACTCCACTATGGATAAAGCCTGGNGATACTCCAAAGCAATACAAAGAAAAATGGCATGGTTGGAATTTAATAAGAACTGCATTGGACAATGGTGAAAATATAATTGTGTTTGATGAGGATATTAGACATTCGAAAAGATGTTATTACGCTCCGCACGAAACAGATTTTATGGATAACAGCAAACACATATATCACAAATACAATTTAAGTGCAAGTAGATTGTTCTATCCGATAAACACAGAAGAAGTATTAGATGTTCCGATGAAAGGTCCAATTAATCAATTAATAATGCCTGCCAGCGGATTCAATTGGGTAAGTTACTTGGACAAATACGGCATTTTAGATGAAGGGAAGACCGAGGTTATATTTTATGATTATAATCCAAATGCACTTTATTATATGCAACAAACAATAGAAAATTTTGAGGGAGGAGATTATCACAGGTTTTTGAAAGGCGTCAACAAACACAAAACAAATGATTGGATTGATAGTAAAATGGATATAGCAGACTACATGAGCAAGGTTAAAAATTTTACTAGATACAAAGATTCTGTAAAATTTAAATTTGTAGAATGTGATTTGTTAAATGATTTCAATCTTAAATTTAAAAATCAACCTAATACAATATTCCACGTAAGCAATATTTTTGCTTACGAACCAACTGCGCCATTTATTGGCACAAAACATAGAGTATACAAAGAAAATCAACTTATAAGATATCTAAATGAAAAATATGATAAAATTAATTTAATTGTATCTGTACACGCATGGGATGGTTTTGTTGATTATCCTATTCACGCAGGACCGGTAAGTAAATTTACTGAATGCGATATAGATGATTTAAGAGCACCTCTTTGGAGGTTTGGTAAAGAATGGAAAAAAGAAACGGACGAAGATGACGGACAGCAATGAATACTGGTTTAATCCAGAAGATTCACAACTAGGTAAGTGGCAAAGAGAACTTGCAAAAGTCTCTGGCAGTAATACTTTTTGTATTTTGCCTTGGATACATTTTGCTACAAGACCTAACGGCGATATGCGTTTATGTTGCTCTGCAAATGCCAGTGGTGCTGGTAAAGATCATGAAGTCGGAATAATCAAAAAAGAAGATGGCACACCTGCGAACTTTGGAAAAGATACTCCTATGAGTGCTTGGAATAATGATTATATGAAAAGTGTAAGAACAACTATGCTTCAAGGTCAAATACCTGCAAGTTGTAATAAATGTTTCCAAGAGGAAAAAGTAGGCGTTGTAAGTAAACGTATTTGGGAAACTGGTACATGGCATAAAGATGGTGTTGATATACATGAATTAATTAGGCAAACAAAAGAAGATGGCACTGTCCCCGAAGAATTAGTATATTTAGATTTACGTCTTGGTCACACTTGCAATATAAAATGTGTAATGTGTTCGCCACATGACAGTAGTAAGTGGGTGAAAGATTGGCAAACACTGATGCCACAACTTGAAAACAAACACGTGAAAGATCAACTGCAATGGGGTAAAAAAGAATTCAATAACTTCTGGTACGAAAAGCCAGAGTTTTGGGAAGAAATGTACAAGCAAATTCCTAATCTAAAACAAGTTTATTTTGCAGGTGGCGAACCGCTAATGATCAAAGAACACAAAAAATTTATTGAAGAAATTATTAGACAAGGATATCAAGACAAAATTTTACTAAGATACAATTCAAATGGTATATTAGTGGACAAAGACTTAATAGAATTGTGGAGCAAATTTAAAAAAGTAAAATTTGCGATTAGCATGGACGCAATAGAAAAACGTGATGAGTATATTAGATTTCCAACGGACTGGGACACAGTCGAAAAGAACTTGCGTATGCTTGACGAAACTCCAGACAATATTCAAACAAGTTTAGCAACAGCAATACAAATATTCAATGTAAAACATTTACCGGATTTCATGAAATGGAAAGTACAAAGTAAATTTAAAAAATTAAATTTAGGTACGGTGCCCGGCAACGTACAAATGGGTGGCGGACTTGTTAATATGCACTTGTTGTATATTCCAACATTCTTAAGTATTCAGATATTACCTAAAGAAGATAAGCAAGAAGTAGAAGAACGTTTTACAGAATTTAAAAGTTGGCTGTGGGACAATTATAGACAGGACGATGATTATTGGAAACACAATCCTTATGGTTGGAAAAGATGGGACGCAGTTGTAAAACATATGAACGCACAAGACAATTCATACTTGTTGCCTGGTTTCAAAGAGTATGTTAATAAATTAGATGCTATAAGGAAGGTTGACGCCAAGCAAGTGTTTCCGGAGTTGTCGCATCTTCTATAAGTTGTAATACTTTTTTACTTCCATCACTGCCCATATGATTCAATCTAAACTTTAAAATATTTTGTAGCCAAGGCAGATTATTTTCACACCAACCGCTGATAGGATCAGTTCTACAACTTACATAGTACAATGGTGTCCTAACCTCAGTTCCATTGCGCCACCTATATAGGAAACTAATATCCTTTAATTCTGCTTTTGACCAAGGTTCAACCTTTGTATCACCAAAACTCCACAAGTGAATTATTTTACCTTTACACTTTGAAAGATATTCATTGTCTAACCAATATGCCGCTGTTTGAAAATTTAATCTTTCTTTATCCCATTCAATTAGATGTTCGTAGTACTGCCTTGCCGCTTTGTGTTTTTTACTTCTATGAGCATAAGCACTAGGCGGAGTAATGTCTCCTGTGCTATGATATATTCTAAAAGGATCTGTCCATGCAAACACTATGTAATCTAAGTTTACAAACTTGTGGAAGTTTTGTTTAAAATGTATCATGGTGTTCCAATAACTAGAACCACTTACTCCAACATTAACAATTTTTGCATCATACTTGTCGGCAAGTTTACCCATCCAATTACCTTTACGTGGATGTGTTACAAAACTGTCGCCAAAGAAACCTATCGTCCTTTTGGCACTTGAACGTCCGCTATACATACACACCTTTCTTGTGTACAAAATGTACTATTCACTGGAAACACTAATGTTGGATCATCATACTTCAATCCTGTAAAGTTGCCTAATTCAACTCTACAACCTGCTCCAAGATATACTCTTTTGTCATAGTTAATATAAATCCTGTTAATACCTGCTCTACACTGATAATGACGCCAATCGGTTACGCCGTTAGTGACTGCCCAATAAGGATCAAAGTCTTTTCTAGACAATAATTTCTCGCCTTTATCATTTGTTTCTGCCACGTACATATACATATCTCTGTTTAATTTAGTTGCCACTCTTTTGCTCACCCGCTCTTGTGGTCTAATAACTTTGTTAAAAATTTCTTTTTGATCCGAATTGTATGGATATAGATCTCTTTCATCTGCTGTATCTGTTTCCCAGATGTGATGTAAAGGTTTTGCTTGTATGCCCCAATTTTTGTGTCTACTAGTCTTCAGTTCTTCTATAATGCGTTTACACTTATCAAATTCGTCTGGCTTGATCATGACATGGCAAATACTATCTACTCCAACATCTATAAGATAGTCACAAACTTCTAGTATGTGCTTTGTATCAACATATTCAGGATGTATACTAAAATGCACTGCGAAGAAATTTTTGTAATTGTCTTTCCACCATTGCATTTTCCTACTACCATTAGTAATGGGAATTATAAAATTGTTTGGTTTGCTGTTTATATATTCACAAAGATCAGCAAAATGTTTATACAATGTAGGCTCGCCGCCTCCAAATTTCCATATGTAATTTTCTATGCCCATGTCATCATAATGTTCATGTAATCTATCAATAAATTTTATGCTTTTATCTAGATCTATCCAGGGAAAAGAATTATCATGTAGAACAGGTAAACAATAAGAACAGTTGTAATTACAAGTATTTCCAAGAGTCCATTCTATCTGTAGAACTTTATCGAACTCTGCAAATTTATATCCTGTTCTTCTAACTTCCATTTTTAACTTTTGTTATGTTTATATCTGCGGCACACGTGCACCAATCTCTAGTACAGTCAATAGGATCCTTAGGTTTTTGAAAAGTTCCTTCATAAATGTTACCTAAACTGCCTCCCACTCTACAAGTTGCTCTGTGAACATCACCGTCCCAATTAATCATTAAACTTTCTAATCCTGCGTTGCACTTCCAATTTTTAAATTGGTTAGTCTTTTCGATTAGCATATCATTTACGTTGCAAGTTTTTGGTCCATTGTCTATCAAAACATTGTGTGGTGGATTATGGTTTTCCATTTTCAAAAATTCCAATTCATCCGGACTATACCGATTCATGTCTTCAAAAATATCGTGTGTTTTGGTCCAACGTATTGGTCTTAATGCAAACTTTATTTGCTCCTCAGAAAGGCGTCTACAAACGTCTTTGACGTCGTTTAAACGTCCCGGAAGCATCATTACGTGTACAAGTATATTTTTGTTTTGCGACCCTTGTGCGGCCCTTAAAATTGATTTCATCACCTTTTGGTAATCGTATTCAAAGTGTAAACTGAATACCAAATGATCAACCAAATTGTCTAAAAGATGCGTATAATATTTGGCAGTCCTTGTGCCGTTAGTAGTAACATTCAACCAACTTACTTTTGGTCTTGCATATTCTAAAAGTTCTAAAAATTTTGGATGCACACATGGCTCGCCACCTGTAAAACTTATTCTTACTTTTGTTCTTAGATCAGGCATACTACCTACCAAATCATCCACTGCATTTTTTAAAATTTTAATGTCAGTATGTTTACTAAAGTTGTCATGTATCTCTGCTGGACAATAAGAACAATCATAATTACATCTTTTGCCTAGGTTCCATTCTACTTTTACACTTTCTTGTACGTGTTTATATAAATGTTCAACTCTAAACATATTCAGCAAACTCCGGATTTATTTTTTCAAAAGGTCCTTGGTTTCTTGTTTCATCTAATTTTCTGTTAAAGTCTACGCAGTCGTCCCAATATTGATGTAGGTCTTTTGCCTGTAAGAAATTTATGTTGTCTTGAATTTGTCTTAAAGTAATTTTTTCCAGTACAGGATGTTTTTGTATTATAGGATAGTCTTTTACTTTATCTTTCATTGCTTCTAATTTTACAACCACTGCTTGTTTCAACTTTTCCGGAAGCACTTGCGCCGACAATGCTCTAGGATAATTTACTCTATGACTGTAGAACACAATCTCCATATCTCTTAAAAAATAATCAATGACTTTGTCTATCTGTAAAATGTTATTTGCTTGAACAGTGAACGCACCTACAATACGACTTACTGAAGGTATCTTTTTCATTTCTTTTATGTTGTATTCAACATCTGCAAATTTTCCGTTACCTCTGATGTATTCGTATGTGTCGTGCAATCCATCTATACTGACATTTACAGCAACACTTTTAAACTTGGGCCAATACTCATGAACTGTTCTGCCACCCTTTATACCTAAGGTTGTACCGTTAGTTGCGTATTTTATTTCAATATTTTTTCCATTCTTAGACAGTAAGTCTAAAATTTTGTAGTGTGAAGGATCCATTAATGGTTCACCTCCTGCAAATTCAACACGTTTGAAATAAGGCAATAGTTTTTCCAAGTTTTCCCAGAAGTGCAACTTGTCTTCAAACAATCCCACGTATGGTGCTTTCTCCAATCCTAAACTCTTAACAGCATCTACAAGATAGTTTCCTTCTTTTTCGTAATGCGATACAATACTTTTCCAATCTTTCCATTGTGTACTGTCTAAAGGATTACACATCCTACACTTAAGGTTACAAAGATTGTTTATTTTAATTTCCATAGTTGGCAATTCAAAAGGCATAGAGTAGTCAGCACTTAAACTATCTAATGCATTAGGATATAAGTTGATTCTAGATTCTGGAGATGAATCTGTAATGTGTCTTTGCCTTAAACTTTGTACACCTTGGTCTTCTAGATCAAAACAAGGTTGGCACACAGCAGGTCTTTCGCCGTTAAGCACTTGACGTCTTACTTCTTTCATAGCGTCAGAGTTCCATGCTTCTTCAAGACTCATATCTTTTATATTGCCAATAGGAAGACTTCTGCAACACACTTTTATTGCTCCGTCCTCTCTAGTCGCTAATCCAGTAAATGGATGCATACAAAAGGTTTTACTCTTTGTCACTATTTGCTACTCCCCATTCTCTTTCTTTACACCAAAAACATTTACCACACACTGGCACGGGCGACCCTGGCACATATGTTCTGTAGTCTAAGTCGCCAAAGACATCAGGATATATGTCAGCGTCACCTTCACAACTTCTAGTAAGATCAAATAGGTCCATTATGCCTAATTTCTTATATTGAGCAACTATCCAATCTTTCTTTACGTATGTGAATGGGTGACAAGCATAGCCGCCCATGTGTGGTTTGATGAGTTTGTCTAGAGTCTTATCACTCAATGAGTCAATGACTACATCTCTGTCTGCTAGACGTTCATCAAATTCTTTGTCTGGGTTTTGTGTAACTCCACAATACCAAGCATCTAATTTTTCTTTATGGGCAACGTATTCTGCGTGTGCCCGTAGTTCAATCTGATTACCGCTTTTAAGTTTTCCGTATTCATCTACAATGTTAGGACCTTTGGATCCCCATTCTAAATCCGGAGCAATAAAATTTTCGTGTCTTTGGAATTCTATATTTGGAAATGACTTGACCAACCAATTGTAAACATCTAAACTATTTTGTCTTTGCCATGGTCGTGTCTTCCAACATCTTATATTTGTTATTATGTGGACTTTGGTAAGCCATAAATTTTGTGTAATGATACTGCACAATAGCACAGACATCAATGCACTGTCTAATCCACCACTGACACTGATACCTATTCTTTTCCATTGGTCAGATAAAGGAAAAATTACTCCGTCTATCTCATGGAGAATCTTTTGATAAAGACTATTTTGATATACAGATTTTATAACATCATTAGACATAATTTGGACATGAATATTTATCGTTATTAAATACGCATATTATTTTTTCCGATAAGTACAGTATGCTCGAAGTAATCGCTACCAAAATAAATTACAAAGAAATCTACAATTTGGTAAAAAATTTACCCACAGGTAAAAATGTTTTGACCAAACCTAGAGGTGACTTCTTCTATGATCCACATATCCTAAATGAAGAGTACAAGGGTACCGAAATAGAAAAACTTTTAGACCTTATACCTATGCATGGCGAGGCAAGAGTAATTGTAATGGAGCCGGGTCAAAGTTATTCTGCCCATGCTGACATAGATGATAGATGGCATTTAACCTTAGATGCCGATGAAAGTTACCTTGTAGATTTACAAAATGAAAAAATGTGGAAACTAATTGCTGATGGCAACTTATATCTAATGGATTCGGGCAGATTACACACTGCAAGTAACTATGGATACAAACCACGTTTTCAACTGGTAATTCGCAAAAGATTGAAAGGGAGACATCTTGAGAATCCTGTGTTCTTCAATTTAACTTTGATAGATCCACCATACAATGTCAGATACCTATTTGATAAAAGTTTTTCTATATTATTAAACAAATTAGAAAAAGCAGAAAAAATTACTAATTTTAGGAAAGTAAGTGATAAAGAAATTGAATTTGTTATAGAAAATGAAGAGATTCCTAGAATAAAAGAATTACAACAGTCTTGTGGTTTTAAATTTGAGATTAGAAATGCCTAAATGGAAAAAATTTTACAAATTTAAAGAAGGACTCGCTGTGACGAATTTGCTTTACGAACCTCTTGTAAGCAAAGACAAAAAAATTTTTTGTATGAACTGGAACAAAAATGAATATCATCCTAACGAATTTATGACAGAGGAATTATACAACTTTTGGTTTAATCAAGAAGTCAAATATCTGTTGCATTTAAGCAACAAGAAATATATTCCTGAAATTTTATATCTTGATACAAAAAATCGCATGATAGAATTTAAATGGTACGACAAAAATTTAAATGTAATGATTGAAAACAACACAATTAACAAAATTAAAAATTGGCAAAACAAAATTAAGGAAATAAAAGATGATTTAGAGAAAGATAAGATATTCAAAATCAATATGTATCCGCACACCTTCTATTTTGATGATGATGACAACGCACACATAATGGATCTATATGGTTGCACGGATAGATACAGCAGATATTTGGACACAAGGTTCCTTAAACCTCTAATACGCAACAAAAGATTTGATAAATTCATAGTAAACGAAAGATTAGACACACATGAATTGTATAAAGAAACAATCAAAACAAATTATGCTGAATGGCCAGGAGATTTTTTAAATGCTTGAGTTTGTGGGTAATTGTAATCATATCCTTAATTGGAATGAAATAATAAATGAGGTAAAAGACCAGGAAGGCAAGTGTGCCTGCAAATATCTACCTGTGTCTGAAGTGCCAGAACTAAAAGAAATTAATGATGCACTGGGCAATTACTGTCAACCATCCATAGAATGGATCAATTACTATCCAGGCAAAGAGTTTTCCATGGAGGTTGCGGAGAAGTTTGGAGAATTTGTTGGTGCTCCTAGAATGATTAAGAGTTGGATATCTAAAATATATCCTGGAAAGACTGCACCATGGCATTGGGATTGGGACGTTGACTGGAAGAAATACACAGAACAAGGTAATCCTGTAAGATTCACAGCAATGATAAATGAACCTGCACCAGGACACGTGTTTATTGTAGGCGATGAAGCATTGTACAATGAAAAACAAGGAGATGTTCACAAGTGGCCTGACTTTAGATCATATCATGGTGGAACCAATTGTGGACTTGTACCTAAATTTAATTTTAATTACTTGGCATACGCAGAATGAAACAATACGTAGGAAATTGTAGTGATGTTATAGACTGGAATGCAGTTGTGGACAGTGTTGCCAATTCTAAACCAGCATACCAAGGACCTCGGCACACAAAGAACGATGATCTACCCGGCATAAAAGAAATTAGTGAAGCATGGGACAAGGCAGGATACACACTGGCATCAGAAGGTGGCACGGTAGGTTGGGATATGTGTATACCTGAAACTAATTTTGACAAGAAGATTGTGCAACAGTTCAGTGATTATGTTGGAGTAGATGTATTGAGTTGTTGGGTCAGCGTCATACATCAAGGATATCATGCACCATGGCATTGGGACACACAGGACAATGAAGAAGAATTAAGAAAGTTAGGTCCCATTGAAAGATTTCATGTGCATATGCAGGACACACGTCCAGGACATATACTAATTGTTGAAGATGAATTGTACTATAACGCAAAACAAGGTGACGTTTACAAGTGGCCAGATAGAAATGCATGGCACGCCGGCAGTAATTGTGGGCAAAATCCAAAATACATTTTTAACTTCTTCGGAACAAAGAGATGAAAAAATACATAGGTAATTGCAGTGATGCTTTCGATTGGGATCAGATAATACAAAAGTTTGATGAAAAGCAAGTCAGTCACAAAAAATACGAGGAAGGTTCCACAGCAAGTAAAGAAATAGATGATGCATGGGCAGAGTCCAAGGAGTCAGTTGACTTCTTCACATATCACACAGGAGAAGCGTATGATCCGGACCTTGATAAACGCTTTGGCGAATGGATAGGTTGCGAACCTTACATGGCTTGGTTCAGCAAGATGGGTACAGGCAAAAGTTGTGGGCAACACGAAGACAAAGAAATTGCTGAAAGAATAGAGAGCGAAGGAAAAAATATGAATGACTTTGTAAGGTATCATGTACACGTGACTGAACCGTGTATGGGTGGTGTGTTAATAATTGAAAAGGATTGTTATCATATGGAAGACAAAGGCAGTGTTTGGGAATGGAGTACGCCAGATGCTTTACATCTTGGAGTAAATGCTGGACACAAAACAAAAGTATTATATCATTTTGTTGGAAAGAAAAAATGAAAAAATTGCAATTTGACTACTGGCCCATATTAAGATCCGATGATGGAACTAATCCTTTAATATTAGAAGGACAACTGCAAGACCTATTATTGACGCATTGGAACAACAAAGAGTGCTGGCCCACAATAGAGTTAAGCAAAGAGGGATATGAAAAAGGTTCTGTGTTTAGAAGTTGTGATATAGATTTTGATAACAAATACAACATCATTAACTTACTTAATAAACAAACATGGTTAAAAACTAATGAAACTGTGGACATACCTGCAACAATAGAAATAAGTCAAGTCGAAGAAGACAAATGGAGAATAGATTTTGCCTACAACTGGGCAAACATTGTGAAAGAAGAACTGCATTATTTCAACGACAAGTTTGGCATAGGCACAGAAAAGTTTCATTTTAAAGTAAACGGTGAGGCATGGATTGCCAATCAGGAGATTAAATCAGGAGAATTGTACAAAGTATCCAACACAATTAAATGGAAAGCAACAACTCCTTTGATGTTTGAGATAGAAGAATTTGGTTGGAGCAATCAATCCGAACTTACAAGATTTATACAAGGAGTGAGATGGACTATAAAATAGTAATAACAGGACACACATCACCAATGGGTAAAGAACTTTATGCCCACCTATCAAAGGAGTATGAAGTAATTGGAGTTTCTAGAGAATCGGGATACGATCTAACAAAACAAGAAGATGTAGAAAAGGTAGTCGACATGGCTTTAGATGCAGATCTCTTTATAAATCTTGCACACGTTGGTTCAACACAATCGCAACTATTGATAATGATTAATAATAAATGGAACAAAGAAAGCAGACTGGGACTTGTGATTAGTTTTGGTTCATTGGCAACAAAATTAGATAACGACATCCTACGTGCCGTTAACATAGACAGACAGTATCTAGCGGACAAGCACAAACTTGATGCAGTCAACAATAGTCTAGCAAATCAGAAACCTTTCGGTGAGCAGTGTCAATTCACTTTGGTGCGTGTACTAAACTATGGTGAGAAGACAGGATCTAGAGAAGGCGAACCAACTTGCAACGCAGACGATATCATTAGAACTGTCGATTATATTATTAATGAACCTATGTATGTAGGTGTTTTAGATATTAGACGTTTTTAATTTGCATACCACGTGGTAATCCACCGTGTGGTCTTCCGTCCCAAGGATTAAATTTATCTCCATTCACATCTGTGTAATGATAGAATACTTGGGCACAGGCTATTCCATGGAATGGATCTCTCCAGTGTTCTATTTCGCAACCTTTGTAAACCATAGCGTCTCCTGGCTCAAGATCAACTGCTATTTCTCCTTGATCATTTTTTACCCATATGCTCCAAGGTTTGCGTGTTGCACAATTACTGTCGTCCCAGTCTAAACACACAGTCGCTGATATTTCACAACTGGGTCTATCTTTGTGCCTCTCTAGTATTGCATTGTTTTGATACATTCTATAATAAGTGTAGGATGGTGCAAGTTGCATACCTGTAACTATTTCAATTTGTTTTCCATGCATCATTAACATACTATCCATTAAAGGATCTCCGTATTGTGCATAGTTGCCAGGACATTGTTTATCCGTAAATGTTCCGTCCCATGCCTCTCTGAATTTTTCTTTGTCGTGTTGCTGTTTCATTTCGCAACGTCTAGCATTTAATCTAACATAATTGTATAATGTTTTACACCAATCAGGATCAATTAATCCTTTTATTATTGTGTAATGATCTTTATCGAATTGGGGCATTAGTATTCGGATAATTTATCTATGCCTAATTTTTTACGAAATTTGTCTGTGAATACACAATCAATCCTTAAGCCGTATTCCTGTTCTGCATTGACTTCTCCGCCGTGCCAGTCCTGATCATTCCAGAAAGCCGCATTGGAATTTATGTATACTTTGTTTTGTTTTTCAGGATCCCATATGTAGAATCCTCTTTTTGTGTTGTGTCTTATGTGTATGAATTCATTTTTGTGACCACTGTATCCTTGATTGTCTCCATGCTTTCCATCAAGGTCTCTGTGTTCAAAAGGTTTCCCGTCATGTTCGCAATGAAAGAATATTACTCTACCTATGCTTTCTATGATGCCCGTGTTTACTAATTCTTTAATCCAAGCCACTAAACCTGGAAAGTATTTTGCTTCTTCCGTAATATTTCTTTCTGCATTTCTTTGATCCCAATCTCCTTCTTCCCAAAGGAAATAATATATGTAAGGATCCTTTGCACCCAATACCGCTTTCAGATATCGTGTGAATTGATTGCGTGTTTTGTAATCTTTGATGTTTGCATAAAGGTCATCACCATTTTTTCTGATGGGATCACTTTCTGGTAGTGCTTTGTATTCTTCCAAAGCCATATAAATTGGTTTCCAATTTAATTGGTAACTCATATCTTTTGGATCAAATCCAGGTGACATCCAAGTTCCTTCTTTGGCATATTCTCTTGCCAAAGCAAACCCTCTACATATTTCTGGATGTAAATTCCTAAAACCTTCTATGTCTATGTGTTCGTCTAGTGCTATGTACGGTTGACCGCCAATTCCTTTGATCATACAACTATTTACTTTTAAATACAACACAAATAAATTATTATGGCTTTTAGGTTAATACCATATTCTGATAAATTGGATCTTACCGAATTCTATCATACAGCCAACCAAAAAGGATTTGTCAACAATAGTTCCAAAAAAATGTTGATAGATTCACTGTCTAAAGAAGACAGATACATGGTATGGATGTTGACTTGGAAAGGAAAGATTATAGGATCCACCGCGGCTCACAGTTTTCCTGAAATGGGTCCAGACAGTTATAGAATTGCCTGTAGGATCTGTACGTTCACAGATCAATTGCCTAAAGAATATCAAGTGGTGCGGACACGTGAAACAATAAGAACACATCAAACTACAACGCAACAATTTTTTCAACCTGCTGGAATTATGTGGGCAGGATTCAACAAAAATTATTATGTCACTACAAATGAAAATGCAGAAGGCACTCAAAGGCTAGTGCATTCTATAGTGGCACCAACATTGGAAAGCACAGGCGTCTACACAAAAATAAAAGAACTAGATTACAGAGGCACACGTCAAACCGTGTGGCGTGTAAATGCCGATTTGTATTTCCAACAACTTGCACAGGTAAAATCATGGACTTAACAGATTTTAAATATTATTGGAACGACGTACCTGGCAAAGGTTTGTGTAGGAACAATTTAATTTATACAAGTCTTATAAATCATTCAAAAAGTGAATTTTGTATGTGGTTCAAACACAATTCAGAATATCACAAAGGACACGAGCAGGTTGTAGACCAAGACTTGATGGAGTCTAAATATGCAAGGGAAAAAGATTTTCTTTTATCACTTGATGTTGATCATAAAGATCTCATTCCCGAAATTACAAGAATAGATCCAGACAATCAAGCAATATATTTTAAAATACAAGGAGTTGACTTTTGGGAAGAAAGCCATGGCAAGAAATATGAGGAAGTGTTGCCAGACTGGGAGAAACAGATGTTACGTATTTTAGAGAAGCATAAACAATTAGGAATATACAAATATAGTTTACATCCTAGCAGTTATTGGGTAGTGGATAGGGAATTGAAAAATGTTAATTATTTTTTCGCATATCATAACACAGAAAATAAAATCACAGTAAAAGATCATTTAAGTCACATATCAACTGAACGTCAAAATGAATTAATGCCTCAGATGGAAAAATTAGGCATAGAAGTAGACAAGACATACCCGTTCGATAAACTCCAAATATTGTGTTTGGAAAGTTTTAGAAATGTGTATCCCGATTCGTTCATTGATAAGGCAATTTCAATTTATAAGTAATAGTATGGAAGATACAAAAACAACCAGCCTCTGTCATATATGCTATAGGCATTGTGTTGCAGAACGAGTAACTAAAGAAGACGGAATATTTCTAAATAAAACTTGTCCTGTGCATGGTGAATCCAGTTATCTAATTGAAACGGACAAAGATTTTTATAAGCAATTAGGATATGACCAATCTGGTTATAGTATACCTCAGGGAATAATGGTTGAAGTCACTGATAAATGTAACCTTAATTGCCCACATTGTTATCATGGTCCTGACAACAAAACTATCGATAAACCTATTGAACAAATACTGTGGCAAATAGAAAATAGATTTGACGCCAATGCTGGCGCAGTGATACTCGCAGGTGCCGAACCAACTGTGAGAAAAGACTTACCAGAACTTATTCAAAGAACAAAAGTATTATTGAAAGAACTTAAAAGACCTGAAGATGTTTGTATTCTTACCAATGGTGTAAAACTATCTGATAGAAAATGGACAAAGATGATTGCTGAAGCAGGAACTAATATGGTTATGATTGGAATGAATCATCATTCTTATCAGGGAGAGAAAGTGCATAAGAAACAATTACAGGCAATAGAAAATTGTATTGCAGAAGGTATATTTGTCTATTATGTAGGATACACTTTAGAGCATATAGACCATATGGAAGAAGTGCTAGAAGAAATACAGAGTTTAGGCAATCGTGCTTGGCAGTATAGAATTAGGGCAGGATCAGATATTGGAAGGTCACCCGATGAACCTCAATTCTTTTTAAGTGACCATGTAAAACTAATAAAAAGTATTTGTGATAAAAAAGGTTGGACTTGGGAAAAGAAACCTGCTGATGATAATTTGTATCATTACATGGTCAACATCAATGGCATCACACACAGAATTATACAATGGAGTGATCCTAAAACAATAGACATGGAACAATTAAAATGTGGTCCATGGTGTGACTTTGTTCCAGGTAAACCTGTTACAAATTTCTTGCATCAAATAATGTTGCGTGACGGACACGTCAACAAAGGACAACCATTGTACGACACCGTTCCTCCACAGTATCTTTTCAAACCTGAAAATATTGATTACGAAGTAAGTGAATGGACTTGGAAAAGTTGGGAAGAATCAAAACAGAAACAAAGTTCTATTGTTTAAGTTTATAATTTAATTTAGATACATCAACAGTCACACTCTGAAAATACATTGTTTCACAAAACAACATATCTGAAATCCATTTAGACACAGCATCGGGATCCATTTTATCTCCCTCAAAATCTTCTGCCAGTCTTGTATCTGTCAATCCTAATATTACGTTTAGTATGTGTGGACCGTATTTTTGTATTCGATCTTCTATCATTTTGTTTTGTTGGCGTTTATTTTTGCCATATCTCTCTAAATCTATATTGACGTCATTGTAATTATAGCAGGCTTTGGAACTTATGTTTAATATCTTTTTATCCTTCTTGCCGTCCCATGCTTGTATGACTTCTTCCAATAACTTTGTTTGTCCTGAATATTCTGACCATGCGTTGTTAACAAATACATCCACTTGATCTAATCCATCTAGTATTTGTTTTCTACCTTCAACGGTATTGATGTCATATCCTGTAGATAGGCTATAACCTTCTACATTGTGTCCTAAAGATTTAAAATGTTCGTAAAGACTCCTGCCAAGTCCTCTGGCGTGTCCCGTTATTCGGATATTCATTGTAAGTTATTAGATTAAGTTGCTCCAAGCACCGCCTTCGTAACCTTGGAATTTGTTTGTTGTCGTGTTGTACACAATCATTCCGTTAACGGCTGTAAGAGCATTTATGGCTGTCTGATCCATTCTACCTAACAATACCTCAGAAGCAAATTGACCATTACCGTTTACTTCTAGTTTTTTAGTTGGAGTACCAACATTGATACCCACGTTACCGTCTTTGTTAATAGTCATGAATTTTAATGTGCTACCATTGTCTGGAGTTGTGGCAAATAATAATTGTCCTGGAACAACACCTGCTGATACTGTTGCTGTCGAGTCAACTGATGCGTGTATGAATGAAGAAAGTCTGTATGCAGATCCATCGTAACCATAGAAGTTATGACCAAATATACCATCATCTGGATTTACCACTGTTGGCGTTACAATAGAACCTCTAGAAGTGAATGCTTCCATTGAGTTCAAAGTAGAGTTATTAGATGCATCTGAAAATACTGTCAATGCCATGTTGTTTGCATGGTCAGTTGAATTAATTGTAATACCTACACCGTTTGCAGAACTTGTTGTACCGAATGTTACTTTTGTGCCTGATTGTAATTGAACAACTCCGCCATCTAATGCTATAACGCCGTTTGTCATAAAGTCTGAATCACCATCAATTCTTAATGATGAATCGCTACCAAACAATGAACCTTTTACATCACCAGTAACTGGTCCTGTGTGTGTTCCTGCTGAATTACCTGTTATGTTACCTGTAACGTCACCTGTTAGGTTTGCCGTAACCGTTCCTGCGTTTGCATTTACAACCACTGTTGAACTGTTTGATACAACGTTACCTGTGAATGAAGCCGCTTCTATTTCACCTGTTGCAACAATACCGTTAGTATGTAATGTTCTCCAAGCGGCACTTGGTGTTCCTAAATCTCTTGTGTTAGAAGCATCTGGAGTGATGTTTGAAGGTACACTCAAATACTGTGATGATAATGTAGTGTCTACTTGCACACCACCTACCGTTGAACCGTCTCCAACGAATAGTTTTTTAGTGTCTGTAGTGAAGATAAGTTCACCTGCTAAAGGTGTAATTCCTTGTCTTTGTGCGTCTGTACCTCGTCTAATCTGTAATGCCATTTAAGTAATGCTCCTAATGTATGTAGTATTTATTCTACTTATATAATTGCTGGAGGCTTTATTTTCGCTTTTTAAGGAACGTTTTTGTGCGTTTTGTTATGTCTGCTTTGACCTTGTTAGTATCAAGCCTAAAATCAACGTTTTTGATATCGTCACCATAGGTTTTGAATAGGTCTCCTATGGTCTTTTCCAGTTCTTTATTAGTCATCTTTTGTCTGTTGGGTTTGAGCCTAATTTCCCAGTTTTTGCCATCTTTAAATGATACTTTAATAGACAGCAAATACTCTACAGGAATAGACTCTATGGATAAATCGCCGAATACTTCCGGCCAATGTTGCACCACTTCCTTAGGCAGTTTCTTTTTCGTAAATTTGACCACGACAGACACTAGACTTACTTAGACTTTTTTGTTGGTGATAACGCCTCTGCTTCTTTACGTAGCCTTGCCGCTTCTTTGTAAAAACGATCTGCGTTACTTCTCATTTGACCTGCTAGTTGTTCATCAGTTAAAGGTTGTGAAGGCGTATTTCTAGCCGTCTGTGATGATGCCACAGTTGTTGCCGTATCAGGTTTTACTGCAAGGTCATCAATCGACACACCTCTTTGTTCTGCGATGATTTTATTCAGTTCATCCAATGCCACCGAATCAGTTGTAGTAGGTGTCATCATAACCGTATCAGTTGGAACCTTCTGCATAAAACCACCTTGGTGGAATTTTAATAACATACTTTGTCCATCTGGAGTTAAATTTCTACCTAAAACTTCATGTAATTCAAAAGCAGATTGACCTTGATTGGATTCGATTACTTTCATTAAAGCATCGTGATCCGCTGGTGCAATTTTTGACGTTTGAATAACAACTGCTGATTTACTGTCACCTGGAACTGTTCTATAGACAACGGCAACTTTGTTACCATTACCTTTCATTTGCCCTACGTGTTTTATCTCAGCCATTATTTTTTCTCCGCTTCTTTGTCACCTTCTGCAGGTGCTTTAGTGGCATCCTTTTGAGATTTTTCTACAATCTTTAGAAAGCCATCTAGTTTATTGTAAGTGGTACCCACTGCCGCCATTTCGTTGGCTTTGAAGGCTCCACGTTGACTTGCAACATCAATTATTGACCTAATCACCGTTAAGTCTTGTACAGTCAATTCTGCTCCGGCGCCGGCTTGTGCCTTTGCTTCTGCAGGTGCTTGACCTGTAACTTCTGCTGGTGTAGGAGATGTAACAGTCTTTGTTTTATTTTCTTCTGACATTTTAAAATGCTCCTTTATATTATTGTATATACAAAGGTATTTAATGACGTTGGATGTAAGGACAACTAAGATTGAATATGGAAAGTTCTTTTGGATTTTCGAATGCTACCAAAAGATAATTTTTTATGGTACCGTGATTATCTACATCTAGATGTTTACCAATGTAATATCTACCTTTTAGGTTTTCCAAAATCCATTTTTCTATATGTTCATTTGTTTCTGTATGGTCAGTAGATAATTTAAGAATTTGTAAACCGTCAGGCTTTTTGGTAAACTTTCTACAATCGAAAAAATTAAGTGAGTTTGGTTCTTTAGTTTTTGAAAACATTATCCATCATAGTGCACCGTTGTACCAAAAGGTGCTTCCATATTTTTATCATGATGGTCGTTAATCAAAAACAAAGTATCACAGTATGAATCATCTCCCCAACTCTCCCAAGGATAACCATCTGTGAACATAATAAATTTCTTAGGTTGTATGTCGTTTTCTTTCATGTATTCAAAATTACAATCAAAATCTGTACCACCGCCACCTTGTATTTCATAACTTTGTAAATCACCTTCGTGCGGAGTAATGTCTTGTTCATTGTGTACCTCTGTATCAAAACACCATATTTTAATTTTGTAATCTCTGTATTGATCCATAATACCTTGTACCTCACTTAAGAAGTCTTTTGTTTGTTCTTCTCTAATAGAACCTGAAGTGTCTATTGCAATAGCCAAATCAATTGTTTGTTCATTTAAAGTACCTGGCAGTATTACACCTGAATGCCAACCTTTTCTGCTTGGTCTCGCCCAACTATAATCATTTTTCAACACACTGTCTATCTGTTGCTGGAGCAATTCTCTCCAGTTCATTTTAGGTTCAGTAAATTGATCTATTATTCTTTTTACTGCTTCAGGTAAGTTTTCTTTACCTGCCGCTTGAGCGGATTGTATCATACTCTCTTTAATCTCATCTCTAATTTTATCCATTTCTGCTTTAGAGTAAGTAGGTTGTTTAGAACCTTTTTTATCTTTGTCTTTGCCTTTGCCAGCACCAGCACCTTGTTCCTTCTCCCAATCAATGTGCTCATCTAAAAGTTTACCTAACTTCTCCATTGCCTTTTTACCTTTTTTGTATATGTCATCATATACCGCTTCTGAAGACCAACCACTGTATTTGTAGTCTTGAAATATCTGTACGTCTTTAGGTTTCTCGCCAATGTTCTGATCCATCAATGTGTTGTTCACAATATAGTCACAAGCGATGTTATGTAATTGAGGTTCTCTGTCCTCTCTTCTTTTCATGTGATCAAATACACAATGAAGTATTTCATGTGCAATAACAAATTCAATTTCTTTAGTAGTCATCTTGCTGAAGAATTGTGTGTTGTAGTATAAATGTCTACCATCAGTTGCGGCAGTTGGACACCAATCATCACACTCTTTTATGATTAGTCTTGTTGCCATGTTGCCAAAGAAAGGATGTCTTAAAAGCAATCCAACTCTTGCAACAATAATTTTATCTAATACTTCTGCTCTAAGACTTTCTAATTGTGCAGGAGTTAATTGTACTTCTTGTTCTGTTTGTTCTATTATGTCTGTTGTCATGTTCATAAATTCCTATTAGTGTAGGGCACCCTAAGATGCCCTACTCAACACCTTAGTTAGTACTCTGTGCGGCAGTAATATACTTGCCGTATTTTTCGTGGAACTCATCAAAGCATTTGACTGCATCAGGATCAATAGGTAATTGATACTGAGTTAATGCCATCTTGATACCCATAACAACAAGTTCTGTATCAAAATTGTCCATCATAAATCTAAGAAACTTGCTGACCTTGTCATTAAACTTCTTATCTTTTTTGTCATTTGCTTCTTTCAGTTCATAACATAGCGAAACCGTAAGGGAGTACATTGCTGATATTTCTTTCGATTTCATTTCTGTTATTTTGCCTTCCAATATTTCGGAAGGATTAGGTAGTTCTGATGCTACCTTTCTATGAGCCATGAACTTAACCGCAAGTCCTTCGCCCACTGCACCACTGACTAAATCAGTTACGGTGTTTTCATCTAAATCATCTGATAGCAATTCACTAACAAATGACCAAGATCTCGGAGTAGCAAATGACCTACTTGGTGACTTTGGATCAAAGTCATATAAGTCCTTTTTGCTAAAAGTCAAATATCCAACAACATCTTTGTGAATGTTGTTTTCAACTGCCCACTCAAACCAATCATCAAATTCTGGTTTCATTTCTAAGTGGATAAATCTATTAGCCAACGGAGCAGGCATTCTATATACAACACCTTTGTCTGCCTCCCTGTTACCAGCCGCACAAATTAATACGTTATCTGGCAATTTGTATTGACCAACTTTTCTGTTTAGAATTAATTGATAAGCCGCCGCCTGTACACTAGGAGCCGCTGAATTCATTTCATCTAAAAACAAAACAATATTTTTGTGTTTCTTCGCTTCTGCTGATGTTGGCAGTTCCGAAGGTTGTGCCCAAACCATATTATTTTCTTTCGAGTTAAAGTAAGGGATACCTTTAATATCTGTAGGCTCCCATAAACTTAATCTAATATCAATCACGTGTGCATCGATATTCTTTGCAATTTGGTGAATCACTTCCGATTTACCTATACCAGGGCCACCCCAAACAAATATAGGTCTTTTAATCTTCAGTGCGTGTAATATAGACGCTTTAGCCTTATTTGGCGATAATTGCCTAGTGCTTAAAGCATCTGTTTCTGTAGTTTTTCTTCTTGGCATTTTGTACTCCGTTTTAAATTGTTGTTATAGTTTAATAATATATTCTAGTACCAAAAAAGTCAACCAGAAAGATTGGGCAAAAACGTCAATGATTATGCGGGTCATTTGCCCTGTGGATAACTATTCTTGGTTTTCTAGGCGAGATAATGCTTTATTCAGACCGTATTTTCGTATATCTCCCGAAAATAACATCAATTCCATTGCTTTCTTTTCGTTGGTTACAATAACTCCATCGTCTGCTAGATAATATGGAGTGTCCAAATACTTGTCTAAAAATATAATCACTTGGGTGGTTAGGTTGAAATCATTCGGAAAAGGAACGTCGTATGTTTGTAATTCTAATTTTTCTTTGATGAATGTTATGCCATCATCTGTAAGTCGTAATCCACCGGTACCTTTTGACCTGCTGTTCTTCCACCACATTGGCATATACTCTTTCAGAGTGTTTTCACCAATTGCTATATTGGCACTTTTTAGGAAGATTTTAGTGTAGGTTTCTTTCCAGTTCATTTTTCACTTACAGTTTCACCTTGGGTTAATTTAACCACCGTGAATTCTGTAGTGTTGAATAGTGTATTCAATTTCTTCGCTAGATTAAATGCGTGTCCAGGGTTTGAAAAACTAACCTTTTTGTATTTAGGTCCTGGGTAGTTGTTAAGCAAGTTTGCACTTTTCAGATTGAACGGCTTGCCCTTATAGAACACTGCCCAAATTCCTTCAGCCGCTAGGATCTGTTCAGACTTGTAGTCTTTCTTATTTGTATACTCTAAAAGTACTGTTGGTTTAGGTCTACTCATAATTTGCTTATATATGAGTATTTATCGAATTTTAGGTTGTGTTATAGTTTACCGCCGTCTACTTGCACGTTTACAGTTTCTTCTTTGCCTGCTTCTTTCTGCTTATTATGGGTCATTAAAGCCTCATAATCCCCCGCTAGACGGGCCAGTACAGTGGCTAGGGTATATGTGATATGCTTGGCAGTATTGATGTCAATACGCACTTCTTTTTGGTTTCCTAGGTCGGCTCCTTTGACCTGTTCTATAAATCTTTGTAGACTGGCTGTGTTAAGTGGTTCTTTTGTTTGCATTTGCCAACTCCGTTTTCATTTCTAATATGGTTCTAAATGGTCCTTTAAATGGATACCTTTCCAGCGTCAATAGTTTTGGACAGTAACTTCTTACCCATCCTTTTTCAAACTTGATTATGTAGTATCCTGCACAATATAAACTTTTGGACTTTTTGCTTTTGTTGAATAAAGGTAATTTACGTTTTACATCGAATACCATATTGTAAGGAACAAATTTGCTTGGGTAATCATACACATCATTTTTCTCAGATTCAACTGGCCCTGGTGCAGATAAACTTGTACCCCACATCCAGTCACCTGTGAAACTTTGTTCTAGTGCTGTGACAGTATCAAATATTCTAGTTCCTGATTCGCAACTAAACATATATCTTCTGTCTTCCTGTTTACATATTGTTCCTACCTTTTTGCCGTCTGATTCTAGTATCCAGAATCTATTTTCTAAAATAGGTTTTGCATATAACTTATTTGTCATGCCATTACCTCTTCTTTTTTATATTTTGCGTTTAATGGTTCAGCATAACTTTGAGGATACTCTGCAATCTTTTGCAAGTCCCATTTTGCACAAAATTTTATTAATTTAAGACCAACCTGTTCTACAGCCTTAGTTTTTGCACTTGCGACTGTTTCCTTTATAATTTCTTTTATTTCATCTGGCTGTGCAGACAAATCACATAGTGTTACGTTTCTTGTGTAGTCATCTATTACTCTGTGTTCAAATCCTTCATGGTCTACCCAACGTTGCAACATCATATTGTTCCAACTATATCCTTTTGAATTTCTATCTTCGAATGCTTCTGTTAAACCTACTCTAGTTTTTGTGCCTTTTGTCCTTACTCCAGGAAAGGCTGAAAATACATTGTCAGCAGTATCGCCTCTCATACATTTTTCAAATAATAACCATTGTGGATTTGGAGCAGGTCTATCTTCTCCTGTTTTCTTATCTTTCACTCTGTTACCTTTATCATCAAAGTATCCTTGATGTGTAATTGTAACTTCTTGAACTCCGTTGTATTGTGCAACATTAGGAGCAATCAATTGGGCGAAATCGCCATCTGTGCTTATAATAAAGTGATTATCATTAGGATGTGCTTGTACCCAACCTGCAATTAAATCATCTGCTTCTAATTTAGGATTTTGTAGAACTGTGCAATTAGTTTTCTGATCTATGAAATCTTTGAAGTTGTCAAATGTTTCCCAAAACACTTCGTCCTCTTCGATCTCTTTTTCTGTTCTGGCATCTCTTACATTTTTTCTGTTTCTTTTGTAAGGCTCATAAAAGTCTTTACGCCAACTTCTACCTTCCAAACAAAATACAACGTGATCTCCTTTGAAGTCTTGCCATACTTTTCTAATGCTATTAAAGGTAATATGCAACGCCATACCTATCTTACTGTCTAGATCGCTCTGTATAGCGAACTTTGATCTAAAGAAAGTGTTTGCAGTATCAACCAAAATATAGTTCATTAGTCAATATCAATCCTTACTATGTGTTTTCTTAGTTCCTTTACAAAGAATTCTAACTTATCAATCATTGAAATCAAGTCTTTATCCGTGATATATCTACTTCGCTCTTTCAATTTGTCATATTCTCTCAACGATATTTGCACCATTGGAGAAAGATCTCTACTTGCCTCGTTTTCCATTGTTGCATCTAGTCCTCTTTGTTTTTCATCTGAGTCCGTCATTTTATCTCCTTAACTAATCTCCGATTTGTCTTTGCCCAAATCTTTAACATTAATATAACCTGCGCCTCTGTCTGGATCCATGCCTTCTTCTTGCAATATGTTTCTTGCAATAGTTTTGAACCATCCATCAACTATTTGTTCATTTGTTTCGCCTTTATAGCCTGCATCTAACAATTTTTCAATAAATTCATTGTTCCAATCTAGTTCAAAGAATCCATTTCTAATATTGTCTTCATTTACCTTTGTGTCTAATACAGCCACCCAAGGTTCGCCTGATTTTGTTGCCTGTTCTTTTTCTCTCATAAGTGCTTCAAGTCTTTTGTCTTTCTCCGTTTTTGGAGCGCCATCTTTCTTCTTGAATACATCTTTTACTTTTTTTACTATATCCATTTTAAGTTCCCCATTTATTTCCAAATATATCTACTTGCAGTCTTGGAGTGTAACGCCATCCTCTTTCCATTGCCAACTTGGCTACCCCTTGAGTGTTTAGATTATACATTTCCGATCTGCCGCCTAATGGCATACAATATACCGGAACATTGATTCCAACCTCAGAATATTCTTTAACTGCCTTACCCACTTCATCAACGTCAGTTGAATCAGCAACAACAAATTTAAAATATCCATCGCTGTTTGGAATATCAAAGTATGACCTTGCAATATCTGGCTTGATTGCAGTTTCCCACGGTTCGCCTGATACGGAAAGTTTCGGAGAACAACTCCAGGTCACTTTGAATCTTGTTTGTTTACGCAAATACTCTTCGAAATCTTTGTGCAACGGTTGTGTTGTATTTGTTTCGAATGTTACGTTTTTTAAGTCTTGCATTCTTGGATGCTCAAATAATTCCACATAAAATCTTTGCCAACCTAACAAAGGCTCTCCGCCTGTCAGTATAAAGTGTATGTCTTGTCCATTGTCCATAGTCCACTTGCCTTGCGGAGTAAGTCCTAACACATAATCAACCACTTCATCAATTGTGTGATCTTTCATATACTTCTTGAATTCAGGATAGATACTTGCATAAGTGTCACAACCAGTATGCACTATCGGAAGTTCTTCAAAAGTTTTCACTTTGTCAAGAACACCTTCATCTAATAATTTTTTTACTTCAGGATTGTATTTGATGCCTTGCTTTAATTTTTCTGCTCTGTTTGGATATCTGTCTATGCCAAAGTTCATGCATCTAAAATTACAGCCGAACGTTCTTAAGAATACTGAAGGAACACCTACAAATTTTCCTTCTCCTTGCACGGAGTAAAATGCTTCACTATATCTTAATCTACTACTCATGACCTTTCATACTCAAACATATATCATAAAACTCTTTTTTCAACGGAGCGTGTTTATCGAACGCACCAAGTAATATTGCAGTTGTCATATCCGATTCATGTTCTCTAACACCTCTCTGTGTCATGCAGTGATGTTCTGCTTTTATCAATACAGCCACGTTTGGAGTTTTAGCATATTTCTGTAATGCTTCTGCTACCTGTGTTGTCATCTCTTCTTGTATCTGCGGACGTTCTGCAATATGATGAACTATCCTATTAAATTTAGAAAGTCCAATCACTTCTTTTTCTGGCAGTATACCTACCCAACATTTTCCTACAATGTTCTGAAAGTGATGGGCACACGTTGACTTGACACTTATCGGACCGCTAGTGTATAAACTTCTATATCCCATATTAGGAAAAGAAGTGACCTTAGGTGGACTTATAAATCTACCTGCAAAGATCTCTTTCATATACATCTTCGCTACACGTCTTGCAGTTTCTTTTGTGTTGTGATCATTTTCAGTATCAATAACTAGAGCATCTAGTACGCCTGAAAAAGATTCCTCAACTTCCTTTTGCAATTTTTCAATATCATCGCCTTCCAAAAAATCAGCAATATTATCATTACTGTGAAATCGTATGCCTTTTTCTTTAAGCCTTTGCCTAATCTTCTCTGATGTTTTCATTAATCCCTCTTAATATATTTTTCTAACACTTCTATCTCATCGTGATATTGTGCAATCACTTGTAGTTCCTTTTCGATTGCTTCTAATATATCAGGATGTTCACCAACGCCGACAGCCTTTTCCATGTAGACTTCGACATTAGCCGAGTGCTTCGCGATATGACCTTTTGCGTGTTCAATCAATGCGTCATATATCTTTTGTCTTGATGCCATAACATTTCCTCCTAATTGTTATATTAACAAATTTTGTCCAATTTGTCAATGATTTGATTGTAAACAAGTTGATTTCCTTCTTCCGAATAATGATTTACTTTGCCTCTGTAATTGGGCCACATTTTGGATAGATCCAAAATATTATCTTCTTTTGCATAAAAATTTGATACATCAAAATGATCTACTGCCAAATATGGAATACTGATAAATTTTTTGATTTCTGCTCTAATCATATTGTAGATATCGATAGCATACTCATCATCGTAGTGATGATGGAACCAATTTTTGGCAGTACGCAATCTAGGATTGAACCAGTCAAATTTGTCCATTATATCTGTGTAAATTAGATCACAGTCTTTGTGTAATCCTTCTTTGTGAACAGGATGTTCCGTTGTGTGTATTCTGCTTGGACTTGTATGACACACTATCACTGCGTCATAATTGTTTACCCAATATGCGTCTCTGGCGCTGAGGTTCCACAGTTGTTTTAAAATTTTGTATTCTCCAACTCCTGCCTGTGCAATGTTATTGACTGCATGGTTCTTTGCCAACATCAAAGGCCAACCTTCTCCAGTGGGCCATTCGCAACCAAAACTGTCTCCCGCCAATACTATTCTTTTAGCCATGACAGATACTCCTTTGCGACCAGGTCGTGATATTGTTTATTGAAATGTTCATTGTCTTCTAAGAAATAATCTTCTGCTTTGTGTCCTAATGTATTTAGATGGTCTTCGACACTCTTCTCTGCTCTCTTCAGTGTTTTAATTTTACCAAAATATTCAAAGTTGTTGGGCCATATGCCTCTGCTTCTAAAATTGAATACATACAACTTGGCGTTGTTTTCTGCACAAATATTGTCCCAAGCATATGCGTTCAACAAAAATTCTCTCTTTTCTAATGTTGTATTACACTCATTAAAAAGTTTTACCTGCATATAAGAATCTTTTCTCAAATCAGGCTCTTGCAATCCTTCCTCATTTGTAAATTTAAAACCTTTTGCATTTTGATAATCTTCTGCTGTAGGTTTTGTTAATATTTGAACTGTGTCGCCTGCGATAGGTTGATCAGAATATTTTTTAATCATGTCATTGGATTGTGGATGTTCTATAGTGAAATGATCAACTGGCTCTGCTTCTTGTTTTAACTTGCCATCAAAACTTATAACCATTCTATTCAATGGAGCAAGACACAAGAATACTTCGTCTATGTCATTGTGTTTGTCGAAGGATGTTTTCAACCAGTTTGTGTACAGACTGTTTGTTGCTCCTGGCTGTGCATATATGACAATAGGCTTATCATGTATTTTTGAATACGTTTCACAATAGTTGTTGTCGTTCCAGAAAGAATAACTGCCCGGACCAACCTTTCCTTCTATTGTTTGATAACCTACTGTGTGACTGTCACCTATGAAAAGTGTTCTACTCATTTTTTGTGTAATCCCCTTTGCCTGGTATAACGTTTCTTACACCGCCTTTAGGATTCTCACAATCGCCATCTTTTCTAGGAATAAGATGCACGTGTGGATACATCACTGTTTGTCCTGCGGCTTCTCCAACATTTATTCCGATGTTGTAACCTTGTATTACGCCTTTTGCAATATTATCGTTTCCGATTTTAATTGCAAGTTCAACACATCTTATAATTCTTTCCTGTGTTGCTTCTTTAGGCACAATTAAACTATGTCCTTCTGTGACAGGAAATCCGTCATTGTACCACACCATATCTTTGAAATCATATACGACATCGCTCCAAGGTGCTCTGCCTTCTTTCTTTGCTTGTTCTAATGTATCAACTTTTATCATTACCATTCCTCCCACGGAAAAACAATCCAACATGGTAACACATCTTTGTCTATTCCATAACAATAATAATTTAGTTTCTCGAACTTACTAGGTGCGTTATGTATGATTGCGGCAGTTCTTACTCTGTCCTCACCACCAAAATTCTTATTGATGTAATTAAATGTTTCTCCAGTATCATTTATATCATCTATAATTAATATCTTCTTTTGAAATGCGTATGCCTTTTCCAAATTTCTTAAATCAGGTTTTGCCTTGTGATCTCTTAATCTTACGTCCAATGCTTCATGAGGTTTGTTTAATCTGTGGCTAAGATATATTCCAGGTATGCAACCACCTCTATTAATACCCATTATTACATCAGGTTCCCAATTATCCTCAGCCATTCTATCAGCAATTTTTTCTAGTGCGTTACGCACTTGTATCATTGTGAAGTATTGCTTGTTTACAGTCATTAATAATTTTCCTCATCTGGATTTTTAGAAACATAATCGTTATAACATATACGCCATATATTTCTAAACTTGTCATAAGCAATTTTTAAACTGGGATATTCTGCACACAGTTCATCAATTTTTTCAAGAGTAGGCACACTGTCTTCAAACGGCTTAGGTAATTTAAAGTCTTCGAACGTCATGTTCTCCATGCCTTTACCTGCATCTGCTCTCATCATATCATTAATGTCCACAGTGTCCACAGTTCCGCCACCATCATAACTTACTTGATATGACTGAGTGGGTGTTGCCCAGCCCCCTGCAAAGGTATCTCCCTTGACTGTGTAAGTGATGTCAGGGTCTTCTGCCGGAGTCTTTTTGTCTTTATCCATTAATACAACTCCTCAATCTTATCACAAATTTTTAGTTTCAATGCGTCTTTGGCATCTAACCAAACGTCCTGCGGTGGAAGTAGTATTTCTCTAATTTGTTTCTCGCTCATACCAATGCACTTTTTATAATGATTGATCATTCTTTTTGTGCTGAGTTCGAACTCTTTTACACGAGCAAATAGTTCATGTTCTTTACCTTCACTACCCCAACTGTATTGGTGTGATAATATTGAAGTGTTTGGAGTCAAAATTCTTTTTCCTTTCGCACCTGCTATGAATAATAGGAATCCACAACTTGCAATAAGTCCTAGTCCAACAGTCTTAATTGGTATAGTACTTGCTTTCATTGTGTCTATTAAGGCAAATGCGGCGTGTACATCTCCGCCTGGCGAATTAATTATTAGTGTCAATTGTGGCAATCTATTTTCAGATAGATTGTGATTCATTATCCACTTGATTACATCTCTGCATGAATCTGTGTTAATGTCATCCATTAGTACATATATTCCGTTGGATGCTAAATTATTTGTAGGCGTGTTATTGTTGCTTTGCTTTTTAGCCATTTGATATTACTCCATATAGTTTATTTCCTGAAAAGAATGTATCTTTCAATTTGTCTTTTTGTTTATAGATTAACGGAATATATTTTTTATAGTTTTCCATGTAATCTTCAATTTTAGCAATTAGTTTTTTCTTGTTTGCCAAATAGTTTTGCCAATCTTCAGTCCATATACTTGGATAAGCAAATTCTGGGATAGCCATTTCGCTATAACTTAATCTGTCCGGAACCATAGGGATCACATCTAATAATGCTCCTTCATACCAACTTATGCCCAATGTTTCTTGTAAGTTTGCACTGAATATCATTTTAGCACTGCCTAATAGATTGTGATATTCATTTTTACTTAAAGCCTTTTCTTGACACGCCACAAATTCATATTGTGGCATTGCTTGTTTTAAATCATTGAATATTGCAGGTTGTTTTTCAGGAGCCATTCTGTGTGGAAACAGAATAACATCTTTCTTGTCCATGTTCTTGTATAAACTTAATGTTGGTTCCATATATTCCATAGGCCAACCTACTCTGGATATTTTTTCTTTTGGTCCAGGATTCAATCCTAAATATTTTCCTGTGTCTTTAAATACTTCTGTAAACATATTGATATGGAACTCTGTTGCAAAAAAATTGTGATCAAATACGTCAAACATTGCCCGTTCAGTATTTCTAACCCAATCTGCATCACCAATTAGTCTTCCTAAGAAGTCTTGTGGATCATACGAACCGGCGTGCCACATACCACCTATTTTAATTTTTACATTCAACAATTCTGACATATATTTTAATTGTAAGACAGTAGGATTCCATGCATCTGTGTAAAGGAAGTAATCTCCATCTTTCACTTTACCCTCACAGAACATTGTACCTATCTTTTCCATCTGTGCCGACTTGTAGACGTTAGTTCCACCAAAGTTTAAGAAAGCACCCGGCGTTGTTGCTTGAGGCGTGTCACCACCGCTNATTGTTATCACGTTTTGATTAGTCGCACGTTTCAATTGTTTAGGAAGATGTTCCTTCCATTCTTTTGTGTATCTTGTATCTACTGCTTCTAAATCAACTATGTATATTGTCATTTGTCTTCTAAATATCCTAATACTGCTAATCCTATAAAAAAGAAAGCACCAAACATGAACATATCGGAAATAAATTCATCACCGCCATATAGACCAGGCATTGGCATATACCATGCGAAGCCTACAAGTAAGGCAAGACCTATGCTACCAAAGAGTACCCACATACTAGGCCCCCGATATAACTTCTTCTTGTCCCTTGTGATAATATGCGTGACTTCCATTTTCTCCATCTTCACTCACTTCTATTTCAATATCTCTGTTAGGATATTTTTTGTTTATTACAGCATACAAATCATCACTGATCATTTCACAAGATTTATAGTTTAATTGTAAAGTTTTTTCTGTGTACAATTTTTCTAACCATCTCTTAAACTGGATAAACTCAATATCTCTATCATCGTGGAATACTTCTATTCCTACTTTGAAATGAAATATGTGTCTATGAACATAACCTAAGAAAGAAACATCATATTCATCACCTGTTGCCAATTTTGGATCATCCAAAGCCGCAGGATATTTGTGAAGTCCTTCTTTTCTAAAAGTTACCCATATAAGTTTGTTTACGTGTTTTTCCATATTTTTAAACATTCCTTTAGTATAGCATTTTTACTCTTCATTGTCAACGTCAATCACCGTATCGCCAACATATTCAGACCAATCTGTGTAGTGCATATTTTCTGTGATCGCTTTCAAGTTTTTACTCCAAACACCTGTGTTTGAATGTCCCCACGTCACGTCATCAATTTTGAGTGTAGTGTTTTTATTCAATTTATAGATGTTTGGTATTTTTGCACTCACCATCGGAATGAATCTTTCAAATTTCATAAGTCCTGTATCTGTCACAGTTTCAATAAATTCTATACCAAAGTCTAAAGTGACCCAGTATTTGTTTTCTAATAATTCTTTCATCACAGTTGTAAACTGCTCATTACCATCATAACTTTGACTTGTACCAAAGTAAATGTGTTTGCAATTATGATGATCTGCCAAGTCCATTATTTCTTTAGGATCTCTAGTCCCAACAACAAATAGTGTTCTGAATCCTTTTGCTATTGTGTTTTCTATTTCATCACCAACGAAATAAACAACTTGTTTTCTTTTTTGTGTGTCTAAAGCCATTCTATATATCCTCTATTATAACCTGGCATTCTTTGATTGCCTTCTTTGAAAGCATCACGCCATTCTGTATCTCTGTCATATCCTTTACTCCAAAATCCACTTATGTCTAAAGCACCCGTCTCAATCATTTTTACTGCCATCTTCATACATCTTTGAAAATCTTTCTGTCTTGGACTTGGAAATATAAGTGTCGCCGCATTCCATAATAGTTTGTCAAATTTTGTTGTTATTCCATTTGTTTTTTCTGCACCCAACACTACCAGACCTTGCTCACCAACTAAATCCTGTTTGAACACTTCATCTCTTGTGTTTAGATCAACAACAATATCATAGGGACCATCTACTTCATTTTTTAATTTGTCTCCCCAAAGTTCTTTGTTGCTACTACCCAAAACATCTACGTCAAAGAAATAATGTGCATTAAGATACTGATATACTACCCATGCTAAAAAGCCACTGCCAATTATTAAAAGTCTTGCACCTTTGGCATTACGTTTTTCAAATTGACTTTCTTCTTGCATAACAACATTCAAACCACAAGCAACTGGCTCAATGATGTATTTAGGATCAAGTCTTGGCACTTTCACATAAGTTCCTGCACGAGCATTGTATTCATCTGCGTATGCAGGTTCACCTCTTGTTGCCACTAAATCTCCTTCTTGTACGTCCTTGACGTCTTTGCCACATTCTAAAACCTCGCCCAGTCCTTCATGTCCTTGCATCTCCAAAGGCAAAGGACCAAACTTGCCATTCATCATATCTATATCGCTTCTGCACACGCCAGTCATTTTTGCCTGCACACGTATTTCATTGTCTTGAATGTTAGGCAGTTCAAAGTCTTTTTCTTCAAAAGAACCATTACCTTCAGTGTAAAGTATTTTCACTGTCTTCACTTAATAACTCCTGTATCCATAAATCTATTTCTAATTGTTTGCTCCAAAACATTTCATCATCTTGATGTATAATTGCATTACGAATCATTTCTTCATATGCAGGTTCCGGACATAATCCTAATTGAACTGATTCACCGTTGCTTTCTCCGTCTTTATAGAAATGCATCGCGATATCATCACCGAACGGACTTTTCCAACTTGCCATCAATATGAAAGTTTTATCTCCATTGGATAAAACCATTTCAGTTTGGTCAGGCACATTGTATACGCCATCTTTGTTTATTGTACCATAATCTGTTCCAGTGCAATCTTTCAACGTGTATTTTTGTTCTTTAGTAAATTTTTTAATACGATAATCTTTATATGTAGGGCCAGCCATTGCCACAAATAAACTTATCAGATGCGGAAGTAAATCTTTTTCAACTCCTCCCATTGCAAATTTTTTATCTGTAAACCATGTACCAGGACTAGGAATCCTATCCTTATTAATCCAGTTTATTTGCACCACATCACTTTTTAATGCTTTGTCATACATTTCTTTAATACTATCACGCCACATATTGTTCTTTGTCATCATAAACTTTGTAGGTTTATTTAGGTTGTTTAATATACGCCAATGATTAGTTGACTCTACTCCAGGTTTTTCTACAAAAACAATCTTTGAATGTGGAGCGACTTTTTGTGCTACCTTAAAATGCAAATGATTGGGCACACAGATATGAGCGGTATCAAATGGACTATGAGTCGCGAGTGCTGTGGTAAGTTCAACAAAGTCGGCATTCTTGGATTGATCTCTGTCCACAGTGATTACATTATGTCCCATTTTTGTCAAGACATCTTTGTACAACTGTCCAAATCCCATACCAACTATTAAACTTTTCATCCGTTCACAGATCTCTTCATGTTGTCTAATTGTGTTTTCAAAAACAATTTAATTTTTTTAAATTTTACTAGTATTTGTTTACCGTCCCAACTTCTGTCGTAGTCACGTTCCTTTTCCATTTCTACAACTTTTTTCTTATACCAGTCGTATTCCTTTTGCACTGCCTTTATTTTCTTGCTCCTTATTTTTGCCATATTATACCTCCTCGAATAAGTTTCCAAATTGCGTAGAAGCATTTACAGTCTTCTTACCTGTTGCTCCTCTTGTTCCTATAATTGACATCCAAAATCTACTAAACTCTTCAATCACTGCGTTTGCCTCATCTCTACTGCTTGTAGCGAATATGGCATGAACAATATCTTTGAAAGCAATCCTATCAAACTTTTCTTCTACCAACATATGAGGATTGATACCTTTGTCATATGCTTCATTGGCTTCTTGAACTGCTTTAATGTGCATCCAAACATTGTGCGCCATTTGTAGTGTGTAACTGAAACTATCCCAACTTGTTTTAGGGTCATTTTTCATTTTGTTTAAATCTCCTGGATTGTAACAAGTTATATCCTTTAACATCCATCTTTCACTTACTGGACTATCTCTAAACGCAGGAAATATGCCTTTGTCTAGCACAGCCTCTCTGAATGGTCTAGTATCTTTGGCAAATGCTTTGTCATCTGCACTAGGCATCATTCTGTAAACCCATTTCTTTTTGTCTTTAATTTCTATATCTGTATACACCTGTCCATTCGCACTTGCAAGGAAAGGACTTGCACAATCAAATGTAATCATAAAGTTTTCATTGTGGTATTTCCTTACTGCTCTCTGAATGTCTGTCAGTAATACTGCCCATTCCAATTTGCTTGTGCCTAAGAAGTGCATGACATCATGTTTGCCTTTTTCAAGCAATCCATCAAATCTCAATGCAACCAAACGTTTCAATGCCAAGTGTACATCACACATATTTTGTCCACCCATTGCCCAACCATTGAAGTGATCTGTATATTTCTTAGGATCACAATAATCTTTCATTTGAAGATACCAATCATCTGCTTGTTGGAAGTTTTCACCTTGAAGCACATTTAAGAACTTACAATTACCATTTCTATTTTTCATAAAGTAATCGTTGTTTATCTTTGTGCCATCGACTGCTTCTTGATATGAATTAATATTACTTGCCTTGGCACCCTGAGGAGACCTAGACACCCAAGCAGGAATATCAAGTATCATACCATAGTCCATATTTCCGTCCATGAACTCCAGCACTTGTTCTCTTTTCTTTTTGGCTTTAGGACAAGATGGATCTTTCCAATCTCCTTCCCAAACTCCTTTACCAATCTGGAAACCACCCGAGTCACCTAGTACCCAGTTGTCTTTTCTATCTCTGTTCCTAATGATATCATCTCTAACAGAAAAGTGTTTCATATTCAAGTCGGCGTGTCCTGCCGAATATAAATGCCACTTGTAATAGAAATAAGTGTCCTTTGATTTCATGTAGTTCAAACCTTCAACGCCATGTTCAAAGTTTTGCGGAACTCTCTTAGGCAAGATGTAATCCTCTTCGTGTCTTGCTTTACCTAAGTCCCTAGCAAAGAAACTGCTCATAGCAGGAAGGAACGTTGCGTAGTCCTTCTGTTTGTCAGTTAAACTATCAGTTGGTATCTTCTTATCCATATACTACTTTGTTTGTGCAGGCAGTATGTAATCATATTGACCAATACCACTATCAACACTTATTTTCATTGCTCCTTGATCTGATATACTCATCTTGATTCTACCATCGAGACTCAATATACTAATAACTTGTTGTATAGGCCAACTCCAAGAATTTTGTAATTCTTTTGTTACGTTGGTTTCAAATATAAAAGAACCTGCGTGTGAATTAGCATCACCAAAGTAAAACACTAAATTATTGTTTTCAGTTTTTACTGTGAATACAGTTTCTTCAACGTGTGCCGCCGCTTGTAGTTTCAATCTAGCAATCGCCGCCACTCTTGGTTCAAACTCTATGTCCCAAGTTGTTCCTTTAAATTTTACAGATTTTAATTTCTCATTAATGATTTCAGTGCTCATAAATCTGTAATCATTTTTAAAATCCTTTCCAGCATTTTCAAAGTGTATGTGCGTTGGAATAGTTTTGCCATTTCTTTCCGCTGACTTAACTTCTATCTTTGCGTCCTTTTGATATTCAGGACATTTTAAGTGAAGTGCCAACTTATCCAAGTTAGGCATTCCAAACACACCATCAAATTCATTTACTTTGTTGTTTGTGTTTGCTGAAAGTATCACTGATCTATCTTCAGCCATACTTTCTATTTTTGTTTGTTCCTCATTTGACACTTTTACTAAACTTAAAAAGCCTAGCGAATGTGTATGAGCAACTATGTCTTGTAAGATGTCTTTCATTATTTTCTCCTCATAGTTACATTATATTTAGGTTTTGGCGAAAAGTCAATCACGAATCCTATCATCTTTTCCTAACTCCAAAACGTTTATATGCCTTTTGGACACTCTTTGCCTGGAAATAACAATCAGCAAGTGCATTGTGCAAATCCATTTGTATCGATTTCCTAGGATCTTCAGGTAGCATACCAAATAGTGTTCTACTATCACGTATCTGCCAATAGTTCCAAGGAACAGGCGTATTCAATTGTGCATATAAATTTTGTAAGATTGCGTAGTCAAACAATGGACCTTGACACCAAAGTTCATCTAATCCCACACACCATTTGTTAAGTTGTCTAACAAATTCAGTTAATTGCACTCTATCCTCATCTCCGAGTGCTTCATTTCTAATTTTTTCATCTTGTTTTGCCCACCACTCTAATGTGCCTTGGTCAACATGGCGGTCCAGTTCGCTTTGTTCGTCAACATTTAATCTAAGATATAATCCACTATGTGGCTCTAAATCAGTGTATGGATCGAATTTTATTGCTCCTACTGTCAACACGGTAGCGTCTGGTCTAGTGCTTAATGTTTCCAAGTCTATCATTCCGTGTGTAGCCATCTATCCTCCAAAGTCAAATAAGTTGTTAAATGTGTTTTTGCTTTCAGTCGACTTGATATCCCAACCAAGTACGCCTAATAAATTTCCTAGTTTGTTATCTATAAGTGTGCTTTCCATAGCATCATTATCAAACGGAAGTTCTTTGAACCAAATTGGTATGTGCATTTCATCTGTTGGATACGCAACTGAAGTGTACTCCAATGGATTCTTTTTAAGTTTACACACAATAACTTTCATACCATCATGTATTTCCATTGAGTATTTGTCGCTATGCATTTTCTTTAAGTTATTCCAATTTAAACTTGCTCTCACGTGTCCAGGCATATTTGCCTTACCGAGACGTGCTTCTTTTTTAGCATACTCTTGAATGTTGTTTGCTCTACGTGGTGATCCTTTTTCCCAACCAGGTCTTTGTTTGAATTCATTTCTAAATTGACTAATCCTATCTAAAACTTCTGCTTCTGTCTTTTTAGTCAACACCATGAGCAATAGTTCATTTAAGAAGTCCTGTATAAAAACAGGAGTATCTGATCTCTTAAGGTCAAGACCCATTGCTTTAATTTTGCCTGGCTTGTCTTCAACATCTTGTCTGTATCCTTCCAAGTCATATATCAGTATTGCATATCTTTTCTTTGTGATAAACAATCCTGTTTCAGCAACAGATTCTCTACCTGCTTGTATCACTTCTGCTCTGCTTTTTAAACAATGGAAAGCCTCAGCCATAAACTTTTTAAAACTGCCATTTACTTCTTCACACACTTGATCATATAACTTTATTACACTTTCTTTAGTCCAAGGTATACTGCCATCATTAATTTCTTTTTTCAATACTTCATACGCACTAAAATAAGCGGAGTCAGTGTCACCATATATTATTGCTTTTCCTACGTGGTTGTATTCGCCTGTGATCACTTCATTAATTTTTGCCGCCATGTGTTTACTAATCTGTCTACCGGATAACGTAGTGGATTGACCTATACGTTTGTCAAAGAATCTACAACCTGGATTTAAAATTGCACCATACAGTGAATTTAGATTAATCTTTTTTACAAGTTGTCTTTTATCCCAAAATTCTATTTCAGCATTGTTGTTTGCCTCTTTGGCTTTCTTTAACATACTTTGCATTTCTTTTCTTTCTTTATACCAACGTGCAAGTAGTCCTGGAATGACTCCTTCAAATTCACTTGTAAATATTGTACCATTAGCACTTAACATCATAGGATTGTTGCTGTCGAAAACCATCTTGTACACTTCAGCACCACTCATTACTTCAGATTTTCCATCTTCCCAATCAACGTGTATGGATATATCTTTCCTTTGTTCCATCACTGCATCATATTCTAAAGAACCAAAATGGTTCTCCCAAGCACCTGCAAATGATTTCTTTTGTAGAGTCATTTGCTCTTCAATGTATTCGTCTGTGTGACTAGGTCTTAATTGTCCCATCACACACTCGGGAGCCATGTTCAATGCTCTAATCACCGAAGGATACAGTGAATTGATGTCCATTGATCCTATCCAGTCATGCAATCCTTTTTTAGGAAATGCCACATAAGCACCTGCGGCTGTTGTACTATCCGAATCTCTCTTAGGTCTATTCGGAACTTGTACGCCTCTTCTGTGTGCTTCATTGATAATTGCTTGTTCAGTCACTGCAACTGCACCTAGTGTTGTTTGTAGTAAGACTGTGTTTGCGTGTGCAAGTTCATTTGTAAGTGCAATAAATTTTAGTTTCCTATCTAGTTTGTCAATAAGATTAACGTCCTGTCTATTATATTCAACGAAAGTTCTGAAATCTTGATTGTATAATTGATCCAAACTGCCTTCATAAACAGTTTTCTTTTCTCCTAGTTCATGTTCACCGATAGCATCTAATCTATAAGAATGTCTTTCTTCATAAGTGTATTTTCTATAAAGTTCTAATGAATCTAAATGCACTCTGCCAACTAGGTCGTATGTTTCTTGCTCACGACCAAATCTTTCAAATACTCTTTTCTTAGGCAGTTGTTTCCATAAGCAAAGTTTTCTTGTATCATCTTTGCTTAAAATTTTCTGTATTCTGTTTACCACATAAGGTATATCATAACCTTCTGAATTCCAACCACTGATTACGTCAGCGTCTTGAATTATATCTAGAAATGCTGTCAGCATTTCTCCTTCATCTTTGTAAAGATATAAATTTTCTATTCCTTTTGTGACTTCTTTCGCTTCATCTATACTCATTGTTTTGGGTGGCATAGCGAAAGTCACTGTGCTGTCTAGCCATTGTAATGCAACAGTGATTGCCGTTATCGGCATGAATGGATCACTTGGATTACTAAAACCTTTCTCAGGATCGAAGTCTGCCTCAATATCAAAGAACGCAGTTCTTAATTCTGGAGCATCACGATTTAAATAGTTTTCGCTCAAGCATTGGAATATTGGATTTATATCAGATTCAAATAAATTTTTGTTCCTATTGATTGCAAGTTCTTTATGGAAGTCTTTTGTGGTCTTGGAAATAATTCTGTTTAAGGATTTACCCGTCGTGCTTTTATATTTTCCACGTGGGTCTTCATAATAAAATGTGTATTTGATTGGATATTCTTTGAAAACTCTTTCGCCATTTTGACGTTCAACTATTCTTATGAGATCGGAACCTCTGTCAAAATAACCATCTATATAACTCATTTATTCTCCTAATGTCATTTGTGGCTGACACATACCTAATAATCACTTGTGGCTGATTGGGCCTAACGCAAATAATATAACATTATACCGCCTATTCCGGTAATTGTCAATACTGCATTTGTAGTTATCAGTGCCGGCTCTTTCCAAATCACTGAAACGACTAACCAAATTATTCCACCTAATGCTAAAAGCATTGGACCTATCGGATAGAGATGTGGAAATCCTGCGTTAACGAAAGTTCCTACAATTAATGTAAATGTAGCAATCCATTTTAAAATTTGATCACTTTTCATATTTGTCAAACACTCTGTTAATTACATTGTTTACACACACGAAGTGAGCACACTTAGGCATATCCTTAACACGTCTAGCACCTATATAAGTGCAAGTGCTTCTTATACCACCTAATAATTGTTCAACAGTGTCTTTGACTGGGCCTTTGTCATCTAGTATAACTGTCTTGCCTTCTGTGCCTCTGTATCCATCTTTTCTTGCGCCATGTGTATCGAATGCTGATTGTGAACTCATTCCATAAAAATATCTTTTGCCATCTTTTAATTCTGTTTCGCCTTCATCGTGTCCTGCTAACATACCGCCTAGCATGACAAAGTGTGCGCCTGCTCCTAATGCCTTTGAAATATCTCCTGGTTGTGTACAACCTCCATCTGCAATGATGTGTCCGTCGACTCCATTAGCCGCATCGGCACATTCAATTATTGCAGAAAATTGCGGAACGCCAACACCAGTCTGTGTTCGTGTAGTACACACACTACCTGGACCTATACCAACTTTAACTATGTCGGCTCCGTTTAGTATTAATTCTTCTGTCATGTTTGGTGTAACAACATTACCAGCAATTATAATTTTGTCTGGATATTCATTTCTTATTCTCTGTACAAATGAAACAAATTGTTCATGATACGCATTTGCAACATCAATGGTTATCACTGGAATGTCTGGAAATGCCTCCATAACCTTTTTCAGTGTTTGATAGTCTTGTGCGTTTTCGTCCCAAAGTGCACCTGTGCCTACGCAGGCAGATACGTATTTGAATTTCATCCCTGTGCCTGCCGCTTCTTTCCAATCGTCTATTGTGTAATGCTTTCTGATCACAGTCAACATTTTAAATTCTTGCAACACCCTTGCCATAGAAAAAGTGCCTACGCCATCCATGTTGGATGCCATCACCGGCACATAACTCAATTCTTTTCCGCTGTTTCTAAATTTGTACTTCCTTAATATATCAACATCTCTCCTAGAACTTAATGCTGATCTCTTAGGTTGCAACAATACGTCTGAATAATCTAAATGTATGTTATAATCAATTCTCATTAAAAAAGTCTTTCGTGTTTATTGCCCTATCATCTACCCAGTAATCATACACTGGCTTCTTCATCTGAATGGAAGTAAATTTAACCCCCCATTCAGAAAGTTGTTTGTGTGTAAGTTCAGTCCAATCTAGACCTGAATTACCACCCCTTGCTGTCCAGTAATGTATCTCGTTGCCTTCATCAAACAATTTGTTAAGTTTAGCGATACGATCCATATCTGGTTTGCTCTGCTCGTAATTGCTGTTTTCGTTATAACAAATTGTGTTGTCGATGTCGACAATATATTTCATTACTTGTCTTTGCCAACTGCAATAATTAAATTTTCTAAACTATCGAAAGCCTCAGAATATTTGCTCCACTCACCTTTGTGTGCAATTTTTATTGCCTTGTTGATTAGTGCAGGCTTTACTTCTAACTCTTCTGCTACTGCTTTGACAGTGTCTTTAAGTCCTGCATTTAAGTCTTCTACTTCCTGTAAAACATTTGAACCTTCATCAATGATTCTTTTTAGTTTTGCTTGTTCTTCAGGGCCGTATGTTCTTGCTGACATATTATTCTCCTTTTAGATATTTTACCATGTTTTCAGGCGTTGACTCAACATATGGGTCATCGTCAGTGCCTTCATTGTTTATGCCTGGCTCTTGCCACCATTTTTCTACCACACCGTCTTTTACCACTGCCATGTATCTCCAACTTCTGTTTCCGAAGCCTAAATGGTTTTTTCCAATTAGCATACCCATAAATCTTGTAAAGTTTCCAGAACCATCTGGAATCATTTTCACGTTTTGTATCTGCATTCTATCTGCCCATGCGTTCATTACAAATGAATCATTCACTGACACACAATAGATTTCATCTATTCCCATGCCTTTGATATTGGCATATTCTTTTTCGAAACCTGGAAGTTGTTGGCTTGAACACGTAGGAGTAAATGCTCCTGGTAAACTAAAAATTACTACTCTTTTACCTTTAAAATATGAATCTGTTGTAGCATTATGCCATTCGCCACCAATAGCACAGCCGCCATCAGTTTCAACTTCATCACCTGTTCTTATTCTGAATGTTACTTTTGGAATTTTAAATCCTTCTATCATATAAACTAAACCTATTTTTAAAAATTAATATAACTGATTATACTTAATTCTTAGGATAAAGTCAATGATTAATCTTTGAGTGGACTGTCTTTTTCTTCGTAGAAGTAATCGTTGGTATCACCAAAAGTATGGCTACTTTCGTTTTCACAGAAAAATTCACGTGTGCTTACTTGGAAGTCTGGTCTTTTTAATTCGGAAGGAGTAAGTGATTGCTCGTACCAAAGCATTCTATTATTTGGTTGTGCGAAATATTGACCATTAATCAATCTACCAAAATTGTGCTGTTTGTGTTCGCTTGGCACTTCTGAAACGCCTGTGTTCACTGTGTTTGGATCACCATGACAGGCATCTATTGTGAATAGATATTCGCCTTTCATTCTGCCGCCACCTTTTAGCATTATTTCTACATCACAGTTTTTAAGCATGGATTTTGTCCATACCTGTATGTTAGAACTGAAACTATCCCATAGTTCCAATGTGCCTAAAGGTAATTGCTCTTCTTCTTTGATGTCTGTTTTCCAAACAAATGCTGATAGTGGAAATTTATCGAAACAAGCGCCATACTCTGGAAGATATGCTTCGAACATTAATGCTCTGCCTTGCACAGACTTGACAGCAATGATTACTGCCTCTACAAATTCGCCGTGACCTCTTTCAAGGTCGTGTAAGTATTCTTTACGAACCCAGCACTTTGTATATGGAATATTTGCAACAAAATTCAAGACACAACCTCCCCCTTGTTAATATATTGTATTTATGGAAAATTATATCTTATGTAGAATTATGACTTCTTTTTTGTGGCAACATTTATTGCTTTGCCACGTCTATTTGGATTAGGATCTTTTCTTCTTTTTCTTCGTGCCGCACTTGCTCTACCTTTTTTACCTAGTGCGTATGCTTTTGATCTAGGTAAGCATTTAGGTTTGCCTTCACCCTTTTTCTTACCACCACACGTGCCTCTGATTTTACCACCAGGTCCCATGCGTACCCATTTGTCTTTAAACCACTTCTTAAGATTTTCGTCTAGGGATTCGTCTAGTATAAGACTGTAACAATTGACACAGAAGTCTACGTGTTCTCTCTTAACGCAGTTGGGTACTCTTTTTCCGAACATGGTCTTCATGCCCTTCTTTTCGTAACCCTTCCAACAACGTGTTCCTTCTAAGACTTCGTTTACCTTCATTACTTCTTACTCTTGTTGCCCCAATTAGCCGCGCCTTTTTTACGACACTGAACTAGAGCACCAGAGGCGTAAGCCGAAGGCCAAACTTTGTATCTTGCTTTTACTTTGTGATAGCAGGCATCTTTCTTCTCTGCTAATTTTTCGAATTCTTCTTCTGTGATTGGTTTACCAATAAAATCTTCTAGAACTGGTTCAGTCTTTTTTTTAGTCATTTCTTCTAGTTTTGCTTGATATTTTTTACTGATAGTTTCTTTATATGTTGGCTGAGGCTGTTCTGATTTTGCTTTAATCGCCTGCACAATTTTTGTTCTTGATTCTGTCATCTCTTCGCTAGACATCATTTCGTAATCCATGTAGTGGAAAACAGAACTCAAATAGTCACTTGCTTTTGTGATCTTTGCCGCTACCCAACCTTCCAAACCTTCCTCTTCGGAAATGTTTTTCAATCTTTCATGCAGTTTAATTGAATATTTTGCCGCTTTGTATAAATCTGATCTTGCCATCTGCACTTCGTGATCCTGTTCTACTTTGTGTGCCATTTGCCCTAGATCTTCATTTTTTATTAAATCGTGTTGATGTTTTTGTAAGTCTTTCATGTTATCAAATGTTCCTGTTAATTTTCCGTTTCTGTATGAATAAAATTTACCGTGTTTGTTCACTGCCGCTAAACCGTATTTGTTCATGCCTCTAGATGAAGTGTCATCTTCCTTTTTAATTAGGTCTTTGTTTTCATCCCAAATCATTGCAAGAGTTTCTTGTCCTTCACCTTTTTCTAATTCTAAGTAATGCATATCCTTAATGTCCATGATTTCATCAGTTTCTTTGTTGTGAAGTGTTACGTTGACTTGCATTGTGCCCATTGCACCTGTGCCTGATCCACGTTCTGCTTTGTATCCATACTTGCCACCTTCTGGATATTCAAAACCTTCTTTACCGCTTTGGTCTTCATCAAGTAAACCTAAGTCGATAAGTCTATTGGCAATCCATTCATCTGGCATTCCTGTTCTTGCTTTTTGCACACCATATGGCATTTCATCAGGATCACTTGAAAAATAATCAAATAAATCACTAAACGCATCTGAACCATATTCAATATCGTCTGTGCTTTTGATACCGTGTTTGTCTAATATTGCTTTAACGTCATTCGTTGTTTGGTCTTCCTTAACGCCTTTATCTTCTGCTCTCAAAGCCGATAATTTGTAACCTTTAGCCATGTACTCATCTTTTTTAGATGCTGGTATTAAAATTGTTTTNCCATCTTTGTGTACATAAACCTTTGCATCAGCCTTGCCCATTCTTTTCAAGTCTGCTGGTTGTACTCCATCACCTGCCATTTCTTTGAATTTCATAACTAATCTCTAGTTTCGCCGCAATCGTCACATCTGCAATAGTCACAGTTGCAATTTTCACATTCACATTTACAATTTTTACAAGCCATATTAATATTTATCTCCTTAGCGGTCCACCAAATAGACTCACTCCTGGTAGTGCATGAGCGCCTTTGGCTGTGCCGTCTTTCTTTTTAGGTTGTACTACTTTTGGTAATCTTGGAGCCTTTGTGCCTGATTTTCCAGGCGTGCCTGTGTATGATTTTTTAAATCTATCAGGTCCTACTGCTATGTGCGGTGACGGTATCGTTGCGATACTGCCGGCACTTGTTGCACCTGCTGACGCTACCTCTGATATGATTTCTCTAATCTTCATAATACTATTTACTGCCTTTAAAAAGATTCTTCACTTTTTTAGAAGTGCTGTATTTTGCGTGTGGCACTTTAAGGTTCTTTTTCCCATAAATGTCACCTATTTTATGTCGGTACACCATCAGTTCAGGATCCAACCCATAATGATAATCAATACGGGCCTCTACGACTTTGATGTCCTTATAACGCATTTACTTCTTAAATGGGTTCAAACCTTTGATGCTTTTTACAGCACCTTTGGTTTTGTCGCCAACTGCTTTTGTTAATTTCCCTACTTTACCTTTTACGTCAGGCATTTTGACCTTAGGCATTTTAGGCATTTTTAATTTAATCATAGTTGTTCTCCTATGTGTATTTATCGGATTTTGGGATTGGATTAGGCTAGTTTTTTGAGGTGTTCTATGCCGTTGTCTATCACTGCACGGTCATTTAAACTGCCTGGACCAAGTTCTTCAACACCTGATAATAGTGCTGATAACTGGGTTAATGCATTTTCTTTGGTGATATTACCTGCATCGTAATTATTTTTGATTTTAAGTATCTCCAGAGCGGTTGTTTTTGCCCAACTATCGTCATCGCGTGTTGATACTCTAATCAGTTCTGCTAAAAAATTTGACATATTTTTAAATCCTT
>FUFK010037868.1_pt1 | contig 200589 bp, 185 predicted proteins | sample 1021851 | NCBI WGS metagenome assembly FUFK01 (sample SAMEA51879418, study PRJEB19060) | metagenome | reverse complement strand
TAATGATCATTGTAATAGTCTAATGTTTCGAGAGTTTTTTCACCTTATCTACAATCAGTTCCTGTCTTGCAACTTTACTAATCATATCTACTGGAGACTCTACAAAACTTTCTAGAGAAGTTTTAAAATAACTTTGCACTAAATCTTAAAATTGTTTCTCTTTTTCTGTTTTTATAACTATCCCTTCATGTTTCGTAATCATAGTCGAGTCTTCCATAAGGAAATTTTACGATCTTTAATCTGAAACTCTGATTTCCAGTTCTTATTCATTATTTTCTTTAGATAATTTTAAAATCCTATGTCTGCTCGACAAATCAAATCAAGAAGAAATAAAATGTGAAACATAAGGGATATATCAAATATGACACCCCCTTAAGAATTAGAAAGTTTTTTTCTAATCTATAAATGTAATAAAGACACAGAAATTTTTATTGGAGAGATAAATTAAATTAATGTTTGTTGGTTAAATTTTAATTATGATATTGTAAATTTGCCTTGAACATCTTTGTCGTAAGAAAAAAATAGTCGGAATAATGAAAGGGAGGAATTATTCCGACTTTAGTTATTGGAGAGAAATTTTCTTTGGTGACAGATTTTATTTTTTTGTATTTTTTAGATTCGATACCAAAATTTAATACAGAAATTGTTTGGTAAGAATCGTTTAGAAAAAGATACCTTACGTAAGTTGGAAGTTTTGTTTAAAAATGAAACAAAAATATTTTTTAATGTTTAAAAAATAACATTTTGAAAATACAAAATGTCTCATTTAAAAATTAGTGAAAAGTATCAAATAATAATTATCACCAATCCTTCGGAAGGTGTGGTGTGAGATTAGTTAAGGAAATCTTTACCACCCTAAAATCTAATCTCACACCTTTAGTACTAAATAAAAGTTAANACTTATAACTATTAATTTTTTTACCTAAAAATANCTANATNAATTTTTTGGAAAACTNGATCGAGTAGTGAGTACCTTAATATCTTTTTCGTAGGACTTATTGTGGATACTTAATGGAGTAAAAGTATCCACCCATTTGTGTTGATCATTAATTATAGAGAAATGAAAATAATATATTAAATAAGTGAATATTTAATTATTTTTTTTTAACACAAAATGTCTCATTTACATATTAAATTATAATTTTAATAATTNTAAGTACCAATCCTTCGGAATTGTGTAGTGTGAAATTATGTGAGGAGTTGTTTATCAATAACCAATATAATTTCACACTTTCTAATATTAAAAACTGTAAAGTAGTTGCTTATACTTTGCAAAATATTTGTCCAATGTTTTAAGAAACCTATTAAAAACATTATTGTAATTTTTTTTAATATTTTATTTAGTACAAATTACTATATGATTATAAAATTTTAATATAACATGCGANTTAAATTTTAATTCATTTAACTGATGATGGAGATTTTCTATGACACACAGCGGTAGATGCTATTGTGGTAAAATAAACTATGAATTTGAAGAACCAATTTATACTCAGATTTTGTGCCATTGTAGAGAGTGTCGATATATATCAGGAGGAGAAGCTAATGCCTCAATTGTTATATCAGAAAATAACTTTAGAGTTACAAAAGGGACCTTGAAAACATACGNGCGAGANGATTTAGAAAAACCCAGAATACGCTTTTTTTGTGGAGATTGTGGAACACATATATGTGTAAAAAGTCCTCCAAGACCTGGTATGTTAGTTTTAAAAGTTGGAACTTTAAATGATCACTCTTGGTTTAATCCTAATACAGCTATTTATTGTATTGATAAACAACCTTATCACATAATACCTGATGGTGTTCCTAGTTTTGATAAAACACCACCAGCACAATAGATAGTTATATATTATAATTAGTTAAATAACTTACTAATATTAAAAATTAACTAAAAATAAGTATTATTTTTTAACTTTATTTATAAAATATTTCTCTTGTGGATCCTTAGGGAAGAATTCTTTTTTTGATGCAATTTTATTGATTTTCACGTTTGTTTTCAAAAGTAATGAAAAAGCAAAAAATCCGATTAAAGAGAAAATTATCCAAAAAATTATATCCATATTAATTCCTTTAAAAACTTTCATATGAGATCTATAATTCAAAATGTAATTAGTTTTATTGTCGCATCCATCTACGTTCTGTTAGCACATTATCTTTTGGAGTTTAGTTTTGATTTTTGATAAAAAAAAATTAATTGAATTTAGACAAGACCTTCACAAATTCCCTGAACTCGGATTTATGGAAAAGCGTACTAAATCACAAATCTCAAAAATCTTACGAAAACTAAATATAGATGTACATGAAGGATCAGGAATTTTAGGTATTTTAAAATCAGGCAGTAATAAGAAATTGATAGCACTTCGTGCAGATATTGACGCACTTCCCATTTCTGAAACTACAAATCATAACTTTAGTTCTCAAAATTCTGGGGTAATGCATGCATGTGGGCATGATGGGCATACAGCAATGTTAATTGGTGCTGCTGATATCTTAGCTTCAAAGCGTAATTTCGACGGTACAGTAATATTTATTTTTCAACCAAATGAAGAAAATGGATTAGGTGCTAAGTCTATGCTTGATGAAGGTCCACTTTCAAATTTACCAATTGAAGAAATATATGCTCTTCATAATCTTCCCGGTGAACCAGTTGGACAGTTATCTACAAGACATGGTTTAATTTGTTCGTCAGAGAGCCTGTTTGAGATTATAATAGAAGGTCAAAGTTGTCATGCATCTATGCCACAGATGGGNAAAGATGCAATTTTAATTGGGTCAGAAATAGTCCAATCTATTCAATCTATAGTTTCAAGAAAAATTCACTCTAATTCTGGAATTGTTATTTCAGTGACCGAATTCATAACAAACGGTAATCGTAATATANTAGCAGGTAAAGTTACATTAAAAGGAGACGCAAGAGCACAAAGTAAAGAAGAAAGAATAGCNATTGAAAAATTCATAAGACAAATTTCAAAAGGAATTGCAATAACTCATGATGTTTCAATAGAAGTAAAATTCAAAACTGAATTTATTGAGACTTTAAATTCAAAAAGACCTACTGATGCAGTAATAAAAATCGGCGAAAAGATTGGCTTAAATGTAATTCCAAACCGAAAACCTATGAGCTTTTCTGAAGATTTTGCACATTTTAGCAACTGTTTCCCAGGATGTTTTTTCTTATTAGGAAATGGTGAAAAAGAACCCTTTAGCAAACCTCTTCATTCAAGTNATTATAACTTTAATGACGACCTTATAGAAATTGGAAGAAAGTTTTGGGTTGCTCTTGTAGAAGATCGTTTGCCTAAACTGTGAAAGTTCCAATATGAGTATTTTTAAACAAAGAATTAACAAACTACAAAAAAAATTAGAAAAAATAAATGTAGATGTGGCAATAATAACTAATGAAGATAATGTTTACTATCTGACTGGATATTATGATTATTTACATATGGAATTTGGTAGACCTACTATTCTTATTATTTCAATAAATGAAGGAAGTTTACTTATCACTCCTTCTATTGATGAAAATATGGCCAAGAGTGTAGCGCAAGTTGATAAAATAATTGCATGGAATGACGGGTTAAACAATGAATGGCGTTCTGAAATCCCAGGCATAATTAAAACAAATCAAGTAGGCATTGAATTAAATTTAATACCTCAAATAGTTAAATCCTATATTGAACAAATTACTCAATGTAGGTTTCTAAAGAATATTAGTCCCATTTTAGAAGAACTTAGAATGATAAAGTCAAATTATGAGATTCAATTAGCTAAGCATGCTGGACAAGTTGCAAATGCAATGATGATTGCAGGTAGACAGGCCATAAAAGATGGAGTTGCTGAGTATGAAGTAGCATTAGCTATTTCANAGTCGGGAACAAAAAAAGCAGCTTATTTACTTGATACGTATTACACAGATAAAGATATGTCTCCAATTACACATTTTTTGCAAATAATGGCGTCTGGAGAAACTATAACAAAAACACATCATAGAGCTTCAACAAGAATTATAAAATATGGTGATCCAATTTTTTTATGCTTTTGTGGTATGACAAATTTTCACCGTTTTAAACTAGGGTTTGATCGAACTTTTTGGTTAGGAAAAATCACAGATCCTTTACAAGAGAAGATCTATGATTTAGCCGTTGCAAGTCAAGAAGTGGCACTTAATGTAATTCGACCAGGGGTGACAGCAGAAAGTATACATAAAGAGTATGCAAGCTTTATCGAAGAAAACGGTTATGATTATCCTTTTAGATGTGGAAGAGCCACTGGTTTTAGTTTTCTTGAAAAACCTCAGCTAGTTTCTGGAGATAAAACTATACTCAAAAAAGGAATGGTATTAGCAGTAGATGGATCAATAACAGTCGATAATTTCAGAGCTCAAGTGGGTGATAGTATTATTATTACAGANAAAGGGTATGAGTTTATAACAAATCATCCAAAAAAAATAAATGAAGTGATATTGTGACCTTAAAAAATAAAAATTTAATAGTATCAAAAAAATATTACCCTGAATTGGATGAAGGTAAACATTATCGCGCTAGAATAGGATTTATACTTATGTCTACTGATCTTGCATCTGAAAGTGACTTTTTTAAAATGGTTCCTGAAGGTGTAGGTATTCATATTACACGATTAAAAACAGATGATTTCACAACAAATGAAACACTCTTACGTCATATAGAACATATGGCTGAAGCTGCAGCACGAATTCAACCCGATACTAAACCAAATGTTATAAGTTACAGCTGCACCAGTGGATCTATCGTTATTGGAGAAAAAAAAATTTTTCAGGAGATTAAAAAAGGAGCACCATGGACTGAACCAATGTGTCTAGTTACAGGAGTAGTTGATGCTTTGCAGGAACTCAATATTAAAAAACTAGTAGTTGGAACGCCTTATCTTGATGAAATTAATTCTGCAGAGTTTCAATTTCTCACTGAAAAGGGTTTTGAAGTTCTTGATATTCAGGGTCTTAACCTTAAAACTGGTGTGGAATTTGGTCGTGTAACGCCAAACTTTTGGAAAAAGTTTGCATTACAATTGGATCAAAAAAAGGCAGATGGTATTTTCTTATCATGTGGAGGAATTCGATCTCTAGAAGTAGTTGAAGAAATTGAGAAGATTGTGGGTAAACCAGTTCTGACCTCGAATCAAGCTCAGTTTTGGAGTTGTTTAAGACGTGCTGGAATTAAAGATAAATTAAATGGTTTTGGGAAAATATTTCAAAGAGATGGTGATTCCATAAAAAAAAATTAAAAAAAAACTTCTTTAAAACTACTTTTCAGAATATATTTCCAATTAACACATCCTATAAATTAATCAAATATTATAAATGTGTTTAAATTTTCATCAATTATTAAGTCGTAAGTCATATCTTAAACCTTACATTTTTACAAAAGAAAAGAATAATCTATTTTCGAATTGAAGATTATTCTTCTCCTATGAAACTGGTGTTCAAATAATTCCTCCCTTTTTTATTTGAACACTTTTTTTAATTTCCAACGTTTTTTATTATGTGATAAAAATATTGCATGTCCTTAGATGATGAACTTTCTGACTTGTTAGTTATTTCACTTGAACAGGCTGTAGCTGCACCGTATTGCGGTCTTCTATTGGCCTCAGCTGGTGCAAGAGTAATAAAAATTGAAAGACCTGAAGGGGACTTTGCGCGTTTTTACGATAGTGGTGTAAATGGAAATAGTGCAATCTTTGCGTGGCTTAATAGAGGAAAAGAATCTATCTCTTTAAATTTAAAAAACAATGACGATAAAAATTTATTAAAAAAAATGATAAACAAAGCTGATGTGTTTATATCAAACTTAACTCCAGGTTCACTTGAAAAACTTGATTTAGATTATGCCAAAGTAAATACTACTAATGAAAGACTTATTTTTTGTGAAATAAATGGGTATGGAAATTCTGAAAATGCAAAATCAAAAAAAGCCTATGATTTTTTAATTCAAGCTGAAAGTGGTTTATGTTCAGTTACCGGTACAGAAAGTAATCCTTCAAAAGTAGGTATATCAATCACTGATTTATCCACAGGACTTACCGCTTATTCAGCTATTTTGAGAGGTGTAATTCAAAGGAATAAAACTAACAGAGGTATGTCAATTTCAATATCGATGTTTGATGTTATGGCTGATTGGATGAACATGCCACTATTAGCTCACCGATACATGGGTGGCGCCCCTAAAAGAAATGGAATGAAACATACATTTATAGCACCTTACGGTACTTTCAAATGCAAAAATAATGATGAAATATTAATATCAATTCAAAACAATAGAGAATTCGAGAAATTTTGTAAAAATATACTCAAAAAAGAAAGTTTGCATAAAAATCTAAAATTTAAAAATAATCCAGAAAGATATAAAAATAGGGTTGAATTAGATGAGATAATCACAAAATGTTTTTCAAAATATTCAAAAGATGAAATTCAAAAAAAGCTGGACCGAGAAGGTATTGCTAATGCTCTTCTTAACGATATTGCAGATTTGTCTAATCACCAATTTCTCAAAAATGAAAATGCTATTATAAATAATGAACGTATATCAATTGCAGCCTTACCAATAAAAACTAGTAATAAGTTCCAAATAAAAGTTCCATCAATAAATGAAAATGGTAAGAAACTTAGGTCTGAGTTCAATTAATAACAGTTATTTTTGAGATCACACTACCTCGTTTTTTAATCTGTTAGCTTGAATTGTGACCAAAATTCCAGAAATAAGTATAAGGAAAATTCCAAAAAATCCTAATAAATCAGGTAGAGTATCAAAGATAATTTTCCCCCAAAAAATTGCAAAAATTAAATATAGAAAATCAAGCGGAGCTAGGAATGAACTCTCTGAAGATTGATAAGCTCTTACTAAACATAAATTGCCAGTTAGATTAAAAAAAGATGCAATTACTGCAATAAAAAAAGCAAAGGTGGTGAGTTCAGGCCATCCTATAGCTATATAAGGCATTTTTTCTTTAATACTTTGATCTATAATAAAATAATCAGTAAAAATTATCCCAAACCCTCCAGAAAATATAAAAAATAGAGCGACTGTAGCTGTCATAGCTAAAGGACTTTCATTTGAACAAAATTTTCTTAAAACAAATAAATTACAGGCATAAAAAAAACCTGCCAAAACTGGAAAAATTTGGAAAAACGAAAAGTCTGCACTCCAAGGTTTTAAAACAAATGAAGCACCAACTACGCCAAAAACTAGAGCTGAAAATTTAAGAAACGTTATTTTCTCCTTTAAAAATAAAAAAGCAAAAATGACAACAAAAATTGGATAAGTATACAATCCCGTTGCCATCTCAGCGACAGTTAGTTTAGGAGCAGCACAAAAGAAGAAAAACATACACAAAACCAAAAATAGGGTTCTAAATATAACCATAATAATGTTTTTTGGTAATAATTTTGACAATTTTATGCCAAATAAAGGTGGTACGATAACCAACAAAAATAAATTAAAAATAGACCTTAAAGTTTGAAATTGCCAAAATGAAGTCCATTCAGCTGCATATTTAACTAAAGAATCTTGAAAGGCTAATAAAAACCCACCACTTATCAATAAAATGACACTTTGATACTGACTATTATTAAAAGTAATTTTAATTTTTCCTAAAAAAAATGAAAATGAAAATTTGTAAATCTTCTTACTATTACTAGCTTATATTTTCTTTTTCTAGAAGGTTTTTAGCTTTTTGGATATTTTTATCAGCATCCTCAAGCCAACCTACCCTCAATTCAGGAACTGACGAAATTAGCAAATCAGTATATGGATGGGATGGTGGAGAAAGTACTTTATGTACAGATCCTGTTTCAGCAATAATACCTTTATACATAACAGCAATACTATCAGCAAAAGCTGAAACAGTAGATAAATCATGACTGATAAAAACAAAAGAAACCCCTAAATTTTTTCTTAACCCTCTTAGTAACTCAATAACGTTTGCACCAACAATACTATCAAGAGCAGATGTTACTTCGTCACACAATAAAACCTCTGGTTCGGCTGCTAGCGCCCTAGCTAAGTTTATCCTTTGTTTTTGACCTCCCGACAATTCATGTGGATATCTAGTGAAAAATTCCTTTGGTAGCTCGACCATATCTAATAATTCTAAAACTCTATTTTTTTGCTTTTGCCCATACATATTTAGATAAAACTCTAAGGGTCTTCCTAAAATATTCCCAATTGTTTGTTTGGGGTTTATAGCAGTATCAGCCATCTGATAAACAAACTGAATTTTTCTTAACTCTGATCTAGGTCTATCTTCAAGCCTTGGCTTTAATTGTTGTCCATCTAAGAGAATTTCACCTTTAAAAGAAGGTAGCAAACCAGCAATAACTCTTGCAAGAGTTGACTTTCCAGAACCAGACTCACCTATTACTCCAAGAACTTCTCCTCTTGAAAGTTCAAGGTTTATATCTTTAAGAATTATTTCTTTGGGTTTAGACATCACATCTCCACCATAACCTGCAGAAACACCCTTAATTTCTATCACTTTATCTGTTTTATTTAATTTAGTTTTTTTACCTGCAGCAGGCAAAGGCCTTACAGCTTGCATCAATCTTTTTGTATAAGGATGTCTTGGTTTTGAAATAACTTCATTTGCTGTACCTTTTTCTTGTATATCGCCATTATATAAAACTACTATTCTGTCTGCAATTTGTGCTACAACTGCTAAATCGTGAGTAACATAGATTGCAGCTGCTCCTCGTTCTCTTATAACTTTTTTAAAAGCTTTTAATACTTCTATTTGAGTCGTAACATCTAATGCTGTTGTTGGTTCATCCAAAACAAGTAGAGAAGGTTCTCCACATAGTGCCATCGCTGCCATTAATCTTTGTAACTGCCCACCTGAAACTTGATGAGGATATCTAGCCCCAATAAGTTCTGGATTGGGTAAATCTAAAGAGTGGTATAGTCCTTTAGCAAATTCATTGGCTTCATTTTGTGTCTTAGAACCATGAATCACTGCTGATTCTGTTACTTGCTCATTTATTTTTAAAGCAGGATTGAAAGTGGCTATAGCACTTTGAGCAAGATAGGCCACTTTCTCACCTCTTATTTGTCTAAGTTCCTCTATACCCATATTTGTTAAATCTTGATCAAATAAAGATGTTGTTCCATTACTTATTTTAAGGCCCGGTTTACAATAACCNAAGGAAGAAAGAGCTATTGTAGTTTTTCCAGATCCAGACTCACCTATAAGAGCAACAACCTCACCTTCTCTGACCTTAAAATTAGCATCTTTTACAATGGGTAATTCACTTCCATCGTCTCTTACAGCATTAATGCAAAGATTTTTAGCTTCGAATACTACTTTTTTATTCAATTCAAAGTCTCCCAGACAATTTTCCACCAGCATGGGCAGAAACATCATCTACAATAAGATTGATTGCAACTGTTAGAGAAGCAATAGCTATTGCTGGAGCTAAAATTGGTATTACGGATTCACCATATTGAAGTGCTCCTAGGTTTTCTCTTACCATAGATCCCCAATCTGCTAAAGGAGGCTGAACCCCTAAACCTAGAAAACTCAAACTTGAAACAAAAAGAATGACATATATAAATCTTAATCCAAAATCTGAAATTAAAGGCATGGCGGCGTTAGGCCATATTTCTTTGAAAATTATCCATCGATATCCTTCACCTCTGACTTTTGCAGCTTCAACAAAATCCATGACCATTATTTCCATACCTAATGCTCTTGAAAGCCTAAAGACAACTGGAGAAAAAATAGCACCTGCTGTAATAATTAAAACTGGTATAGATGAACCTACCGCTGCAACAACAACTAAACCAAACATAATTGTAGGTATAGCCAGTAAAATGTTAAAAAATTGAGTTAATACTTGATCAATTCTAGAACCAGCTATAGAGGATCCAATTCCTAAAGTAACTCCAATTACATAAGCTATTAAAACTCCTGCTAATGAAATACCAATTGTTCGTCCTGCCCCATACATAATTCGTGAAAGAATATCTCGATCATCTACGTCAGTTCCTAACCAAGCACCTGGTCTAGGTTTTTGAAATTCAGAATAATCATCTGGAAAAGGCAGATCATTTTCTTCATAAGGTGCTAAAAACTGTCCAAAGATAGCTATAAATAACCAAAAAGCCACAACTATAACACCTAGTTTTCCAGTTATAGATAATCTAAATTTCCCACTTGGTGGAGCATCTTGTAGCTCATCAAAACTTACTTCCTTGCTAAATGGAGCAACATAATGTTTATCTTCATTATTTTCGTTATTACTCATTTTGGATGTCTCAATCTAGGATTTGATAAAATGGATGCTAGATCTGCGATCATCATCAGAATTACATAAGTTGCACAAAAAATCATACCTAAAGTTTGAATGAGAATGTAATCTCGTGTTTGAACACCTTGAACAATCAAAGTAGCTAAACCAGCATATCCAAAATATACTTCTATTACTATAACCCCTGTTACTACATAAGCAAGATTAATAGCAATCACATTAACAATAGGGCCAATAGCGTTAAGTAAGGCATGTCTCATCACCACTCTTCTTCTAGGAATACCTTTTAAAATTGCCATTTCGATATAAGGAGAATTCATAACATTTAAAACTGCAGCTCTTGTCATTCTAATAAGCTGAGCCGCTATAACTAGACACAATGTTGCGATAGGTAAGATAAAGTGAGTGATTAATTCTGCTAAATTTTTATCCTCAATTGAACCGACAACCACCGCATTTCCAATACCAAGAAAAAAAACAACAAACAACACCATTAGTGTTGCTGTAAAAAATTCTGGAGCTGCGACCAAAGTTACTGATCCTAAGGTTAAAAATCTATCATAAATTGTCCCAGGGAACATTGCTGCCATAATTCCAAGTCCTACAGAAATAGGTACGCCAATCATTGCAGTTAAAGTACTTACAATCAAAGTATTCTCATACCTATCAGAAATAAGTTGTGCTATAGTAACATTACCACTTGCCAAAGATGTTCCAAATTCACCTTGTAAAAAATTAAACAACCACCTGAAATATTGTTGATATAAAGGTAAATTTAGACCTAATTCTTCTCTTAAAGCCCTTAAAGAATCTTCAGTTGCTGCTTGTCCCAATCTAATTTGTGCTGCATCTCCAGGTAAGGCATTGGTACCTAAAAATATAACTATTGAAACACCCAGAGTTGTAAGTAGGCCAGCTGCTATTTTAGTTAAAATTATTCGAAACATAATCAGATTTTCATAAATATTGTAAAAAAATACTTATATATGAAATAAAAAAATGAGGGAGCATAAATGCTCCCTCAAATTAAAAATTAAATTTATACGTCGTCTCTGTAAATATACGGAGGTGCTTCNGCACCACCCCAGTTATTTAGTGGAACCATGGTACGNCCTTTAACATATGAAGCACATGCATCTGTATAATTTAAGTGGGCTGGTGTAATTGATCCACCATTTTCATGAATATCCATTTGTAAATCATGATACATTTGCTTTCTTTCAGCCGCATCTGTAACACCACGTACTTGAACAAGTGTTTTATCAAACTTTTCACTTTTCCAAAAAGTTTCATTCCAGTTTGAGTCACTTTTATAAGCCAAAGTCATCATAATATTAGCTGTAGGTCTCATGTTCCAAGTTGTAACATTAAAGGGTGAACCTTGCATCCAAACAGCACCCCAATAACCATCAGTTGTTACTTTTTGGACATCAATATTCATACCTATCTTCTTTGCTTCTCTTTGAAGAGCTAAACACTGAAAAGTTGCAGCTTGTGAGACTTCTGCTGCAATAATAGGAATAGTTGTTGATCCAACACCTGATTTTTCAAAGTGAAACTTAGCTTTGTCCAGATCGAGTTCTCTTTGTGGTATATCTGGGCTATAGTCAAAATATGCCTTGTTTATAGGTTGATCATTTCCTACACTTCCCAAACCTTTCAATTCTCCCTTAACAACACGAGTTCTATCCATACACATTTGCATTGCTCTAATAAGATCTCTGTTGTTTGAAGGAGAAACACCTTGGTGACATACAATAGAAGTATAACGACCAGATTCCACTGACCAAACTTCTTTACCTGCTGCTGCTTCAACTTCCTTTACAGCTTTTCCTGGAAGGTTAACCATCATATCAACGTCCCCAGCCATAAATGCATTAAGTCTTGCAACAGGATCACCAATACCAAAATGCTCCATTTCATCAAGATAACCTGGCCCATGCCAGCAATTCTCAAATGGTGTACCAACAGTTCTAACACCTGGTTTAAATTCCTTACAACGATAAGGACCTGTTCCTATAGCTGTAGAAAAATCTTCTACACCATCTTGAACTACACGAAAGTGAAAAGTTCCTAATGAGTTGACCAAGTCTGCATTTGGTGTTTCCAAATTACACTCAACTTCATATTCATTAACCTTCTTAACACTTGTTACCATATCAAATTGTGATTTACCAATAGACTTAGTGTCTTCTCCCATGTGTCTACTTAAAGTATAAACAACATCGTCAGCATTCATTGTTTTACCGTTATGGAATTCAACACCTTTTCTAAGTTTAAAAGTCCATTTTGTAGCATCTGAATTTACTAGAACTTCCTCAGCTAACTCAGGTTCCCAACTTAGGTCAGCTTTAAGACGAACTAAGTTGCCATAAAACATACGTCCTCTCCAATAATCAACTGAAGCAGTACATAAAATTGGGTCAAGTGTATCTGCAGGACCATGCTGATCACCTGCACAGACAAGTCTACCACCTCTCTTAGGTGTGCTTGCCCAAACCTGTGAAGCGCTCCCAAAAATAGCTCCACCGGTTGTAGCTGTTGCTCCAGCAGCCATCATCCAAGTCATAATATCTCTTCTAGTGGCACCTTTTCTAACAGCATTTACAATTTCTTGCTGTTGATGAAGCTTTAAATCTGAAAATTCAAAATCACCCATAATTTTTGGGCCTTTTTTTCTTAGACTCATTAATCATCCTCCAAATAGATTAATATGCTAATGTATAGCAAAAGATTTAGTTATATTGCTATTGTAAAGCGGAGGACCCCAAAATGACAACAGTAAAAAGGGAAATAATTTAATTTTTTTATAAAATTTGTTTAAAAACAANAACTTAAAGTGTNATTTAATTATAAAAACCATATTCTAACTAAAGATTTTTCTTATATCCTTATCACTTTTGCCAATTTTTTGAGCTGGCTTTGTTATTTTTGGGGAACCATCAGAATAACTAAAAGCTGCAGTAGGAAGTCTTTTGGCATTTAAATTATTTTTTAGAAATGAATTCTGAAGTACGGCTCTTGATTTAATTTGTTGACTGTCCAATGCTTCTGATAGAGTACGAATTTTAGATGCTGGAACATGATGCTTATTTAAAACTTCTTCCCAGTAGTCAGCAGTTTTACAAATAACTACTTTAGAAATTATTTTTTTGAACTTTTTTTTATTTTTTTTAAGTTGTTTTTTACTCATAAGTGCTACTTCATGGGAAATATTTTCTAATTTTAATGCCTTGAATAAATTTTGTGTTTGCTTTTTTGTGAAAGCACCAATTACTAAATCTCGGTCACTTGTTTTAAAGGTACCATAACCTGCATAATCAGGATGATCATTTCCATAGTTTGGCTTTGAAATACCAGTTGCTATTGTCTCCGAGACTGTTGAGGTCATAAGCATTAAAGCTGCGTCCAACATAGAAACATCAATTTCAATTCCTTTCCCAGTGATTTGTCTTCGATAAAGCGCTGATGAGATAGCAAATGCTGCATGAATACCAGTACCATAATCGACTACTGCCGGTCCTACACGTAGAGGACCAGTTGATTTGAGTCCATTTAATTCCATTAATCCTGAAAAGGCTTGAATGACAGAGTCATAAGCTGGATGCTGTGATTTTGGCCCAGTTTTTCCAAAACCGGTCATTGAACAATATATTAAACCTGGATTAATTTTTTTTAATTTTTTATAAGAGAGACCTAAATTATCAATAGAATTGCCTGCATAATTTTGCACTAAAACATCGGCTTTCTTTAAAAGTTTAAAAAAAAAATCTTTATCCTTTTCTGCTTTTAAATCCAAAGACAATGATTTCTTTTCACTATTTTGGCATATATAAAAATTACTCAAACCTAATTCATTAAGATCATCAAAATTTCCTTCATCTCTCATCATGTCAGGAGCATTAGGAGACTCTATTTTGATGACTTCAGCTCCCATAACTGCTAATTGAAATGTACAAAAAGGACCAGCAAAAACGTGGGTTAAGTCAAGAACTCTTATTCCTTCAAATGGTCTCATTTACTTCCAAAAATAAAAACCTTTAAACGTATTTTAGGACAATACCAACGTAGTACCAACAAAAAATTAAATCAATTTATTTTGCAATATTTTATTAACTACCGACTGAAATTAATGCATCAATAGCTTTAACTTGATTTTTATAAACAAATAATGGATTAACTTCTATCTCTTCAATCTTTAATTCTGTATCATCCATTAATAACAATAAAGTTTTTATAAATTGAACAATTTTATTTATATTTGCTACTTTAGACCCTCTATATCCAATTAACGTTTGACTAATTTTAAGTGACATTATTTGGTCAACAATTTCTTTTTGATTTAAAGGAGCTACCATAATTTTTAAATCCTTTAATAAATCTACATAAATTCCACCAGCACCAATCGTAACAATTATTCCAAAAACTTTATCTCTTTTAATTCCTACAACTAACTCACAAATAGGTTTGGGCTCCATTCTTTCTATTAGAAAATTATTAATATTAAGATTTGGAAAATTCTTACCTAAATTAGATTTCATATTATCTATTTCTATTTTTAATTGAATTTCATTTTTTATATCAATTTTAACAGCACCATATTCAGTCTTATGTATTAAATCTTTATGCAATGCTTTTAATACAACAGGAAANCCTATTTCCTTGGATTTTTTTATAATATTTTCAATAGAACAAATAATTGAAACAGGAATTGGCAAGTTTTTTGAAGATAAGATTTTTTTTGCATCATATTCGTTTAAATAATAAGTGTTACGAATTTCTACAGTTTTTTTTGAATCAAATATTAATTTATTATTTATATTCTTCTTAATTCTGAACCATTCAACAACATTCTTTATGGCTGCTAAACCATCCCCAATTCCTTGTAACGGTGCCACTCCACGAGCTATTAATTGTTCCCTTGTTTCTCTATCAATATTTTCAGAAATAGTGGATATTATTGCTCCTGGTATTTTTTGTTCACTAATTACTTCTGAAAAACCCATCGCATCGTTTAAATAATAAATCTTGGTTTCATCTAAACCCAATAAGGGATAATCCTGAATTAAAATAGAAAAATCAGGATTAAGAGATTTCATTACTTCATGAAATAATGGTTTTGTAATTTTTGGCTGTCCCCAAATTGGAGTTGTATAATCTAAAGGATTTGAAATAGTTGCAATATCAGGCAGAAATGAAGATATAGCTTTAATNTTTCTCTTNGGTATTTTTGAAAATTTTAAATTTAACCTTTCGCCAATATCCGCAACCATGGTTGCACCACCACCGGAACAAGTAAATGCAGCACACTCTTTACCTTTAGGAATACCAGAAATACATATAAATTTTAAAGTTTCTATCATCTCTGATGGCGTATCAACAGTAATGATACCTAGTTTTTTAAAAAATGAATTGTAAATTTTTTGAGAACCAGCGATTGATCCAGTATGACTTTTTGTTAAGGTAGCGCCAATTTTGGATTTTCCTGTTTTTAAAACTACTATAGGTTTTTGTGCCTCTATTGCCTTTTTTGCAGCTACTTCAAAATCTGAAATATTTTCAATGCTTTCAATATGAAGACCAAATGCCCTAACTTCTTTTTTATTTATTAAATAATTTATAAAATCAGTATTCTTTAAAGATGCTTGATTACCAAGAGATATCATGTGTGTAAGTGGTAAAGAACGTTGATTCATAGTTATGTCTGATGATAGCATCCCACTTTGTGTAATAATTGCTGCTCCAAACCCAGGACAAAATCCACCATGAGCAAATGGCCATAGAGCACTATTTTCTAAATAATTAATTACACCNTAACAATTTGGCCCTACCAAAACCATGTCTTTTAAGGATTTAACTAATTGCTTTTCAAGAGAAATACCCCTCTGTCCAATTTCTTTAAAACCTGCAGAATAACAAACTATACCTCCAGCATTTACATGGTTTAGTTCATTTACTGTTCTTATAATTTGGGAAGCAGGAATAGCTAAAAATACGGCATCTGGGCCCTTTGGAAGATCGAGAACTGACTTATAACATTTATACCCAGCAATATAATCTCTTTTTGGATTAACAGGCCAAATTGAACCTTTAAATCCCCTTCGCTTAGCTTCATTTATAGCAACCTCAGCATCAGCACCTCCTATAAATGCAATTTGAGAAGGATTTATCAAACGATCAATATTTTTATATCTTATTTCTTTCATGCCCCAAGGGGTCTGAGAATTGATCTAGAAATAATATGCCTTTGAATTTCGGATGTTCCATCCCAAATTCTTTCTAATCGACTATCTCTCCATAACCGTTGAATGGGCATTTCTTCCATTAGTCCCATCCCTCCATAAATTTGTACTGTTTCATCAGCTACTTTATTAACCATTTCAGAACAGAAAAGTTTTACCATTGCTGCATCTTCATCCTTCATGATACTTCTCTCCGCTTTTTCTACTGCATCTTTTACCAACAAATCTGCCGCTCTTAATCCAAGAGCCATATCAGCAAGCTTAAAACTTACTGCTTGGAATTTTCCTATTGGTTGCCCAAATTGTTTTCTTTGAGCTGCCCATTCACTTGAAAGTTGAATCATTCTTTCTGCTTTTCCACAGCAAGAGGCACCAACCCATATTCTTCCCATTCCTAACCATTTTCCAGATAATTCTAGACCCTTTCCTTCCTCACCTAAAATCATTTTTGATGAAAGTTTTACGTCATCAAAGTTCAATGCAAATGTCTTGTATCCCCTGTAACTAACACATTTAGTTCCCTCTCTAATATCAAAGCCCTTTAAACCACGATTTACCAAAAAAGCTGTTATCCTTTTTCTTGTCCCCCTATTTGTTTTATCCTCACCTGTTGCAGCAAAAACTATTGCAAAATCAGGCAAACAAGGACCAGAAATAAAATGCTTCGACCCATTTAAAATCCAATCATTACCTTTTTTAACAGCATTAGATTTCATCCCCATAACATCAGAACCAGCTTCAGGTTCTGTTAAAGCAAATAGTTCTCTTTTATCTCCTTTAACGCAGGGATATAAATATTCCTCTTTTTGTTCATCATTACATGCTAAGAGAATTTCTGTTGGTCTGGCTATCCAAGAATGCAATGCATGTGTAGTTTTCCCATACTCTCTTTCAAGAATACTCATAGATCTATAATCAAGACCACCCCCACCTACTGCAACAGGAAGATTTGCTGCAAAAAGTCCGGCTTCTTTTGCTTTTTCCTCAATTTGTTTACCTAATTCGATTGGTACTTCACCAATTTTATCTACTTTTTCTTCATATGGATAAATTTCCTCTTCTAAAAACTTTCTAGCAGTATTTAAAATAAGAGAACTTTCTTGACTTGTAATTTGATCCAATTTTGTTTCCTTCATAAATAGTTTATGTTTATTTCTTATTAAGATTATATTTGGTTCTTGCCTCATTTGGGCTTAGTATACGTGCCCCCATTAATTCAATGATTTCTTTTGCTCTAGAAACTAAATCTGCATTTGTAGCTAACACACCCTTTTTTAGATATAAATTATCTTCTAGACCTACCCTAACATTACCTCCCATTGCAACAGAGGCTGCTACCATCGGCATTTGCATACGAGAAATTCCAAAACTTGCCCAATAACAATTTAATGGCAAATGATCTTTCATAACTTTCATTGTATCTACAGTTTGTTCCGCACCCCATGGAATACCTAGACAAATTTGAAATAATGGAGGATTATCTATTAGGCCCTCTTTTATCATTTCTTTTGCAAACCTTATATGACCAAGATCAAAAACTTCTAATTCAGGTTTCACACCCCATTTTTTTGTAAGAGCTGCCATCTCTCTTAAAAAAGGTGGTGTTGAAATATATATCTCATTACCATTACCAAAATTCATAGTTCCACAATCTAGGGAACAAATTTCTGGTAAACATTCCTTCACATGAGCTAACCTTTCCTCAGCACTAATCATATCTGTACCTAATCCAGGTTTGTTTAAATCACTTTCATTAACCACCCAATCTCCTCCCATACCTGCAGTTAAATTAATTACTACATCCTGTGAGGAATTTCTTATCCTTTCTACCACCTCTTTAAATAATTTTGGGTCTCTTGAACCTTTACCACTTATTGGATCTCTCACATGTATATGAACCGAAGTAGCACCGGCTTTTGCAGATTCTATTGCATCGTCAGCTATTTCTTTAGCTGAAACAGGTACCTTATCACTTTTACCTACTGTATCTCCTGCTCCTGTAACAGCGCAAGTAAGAACTACTTCAAAGTTCATATTTTCCCCTCCAAGTTAAAATCTATTTGGTATTTATTTTCTTTGAATTTTGATAATTTCAACAATTTTTTTATCTCTTTCTGAGGCTAGATTTTGAAATTTTTGGTCTTTTACAATTTTTTCACAACCATCAACCATTTTATCTCTTAGTTTTTTTGTCAGTTCAGGAGCCTTGAGTCTAGTCCAGGGTAATTCTAATGCTGGTCCAAATTGATCTAAATTCGTAGCCATACCTCCTTCTCCACAAGCTACATGAAAAGCTAAGCATTGGCCCTGTATCGCCATCCTTGGGGCTGGACCGTTCATTAAAGCAATATCAATTTGCTCGGGTGTTGCTTCATTATTGTTAACCATATGTAAAGCTTCACGCCATAAAGCTTCCTGAAGTCTTGTAGCAATAAAACCAGGAATCTCTTTTTTTAAAACTAATGGGGATTTACCTATTTTAATAAAAAAATCATAAACCCAATTAACAGCTTCCTCTTTGGTTTTTTTCCCTCCAACAATCTCAACCAATGGTAATAAATATGGTGGATTAAATGGATGAGCTACTACCGTTCTCTCAGGTGTTTTACAAAGAGTCTGGATATCTGTCATTTTCATGCCAGATGTTGAGGAACAAATAATCACATTTTTTGGAACAATTTCACCTAATTCTTTATATAAACTTTGTTTTAAAGATAGGATCTCAGGTGCACTTTCTTGAATAAAATCAACTTTTTTAATGCATTCAGATAAATCAAAAAAAATCTCAAGATTGGTTTCCTCAAGTTTTTTTACATTGTAAAGTTTTTTAAGTGAAACCCATGCAGTTCTTAACATTGAATAAAAATTATTTTCTTCGGATTCATTATGAAGATAAGCCTTTACAGATAAACCTTGTGATAAAAAATAGGCGACCCAACCTGCTCCAATTGGTCCAGCTCCAATACTTCCAATGGTCTTTACATCATTTTTGTTGATAAGATCCATCATTCACCTTTAAAATTAGGTTCTCTTCTTTCAACAAATGCAGCAATACCTTCTTTGGCGTCATTAGAACTGAGCATCTTCTTATATATTTTTAAATCATCATTTCTCATTTTAGAGAATGCTTTTTCTAAAGGCACACATTCTATAGACCTCAGAACTTCTTTCACACTTTGCATTGCCAAAGGGGCTGAAGTAGCAATTTGTTTTGCCCATTTGTAAGCTTGATCAAGCAATTTTTCATGTTTTACAACTTTATTTACTAATCCATAATTTTTTGCTTCAACTGCAGACATTCTCCTACCTAAAAGAAACATTTCCATCGCTACATTGTAGGGGATACATCTTGGAAGTCTTTGTAAAGCTCCAGCATCAGGTACTATTCCAAGTGGCATTTCAGGTAATCCAAACTCAACATGCTCAGAAGCAATTAATAAGTCACACCCTAATGCCAATTCAAATCCTCCGCCAATAACTAATCCGTTTAAAGCTCCAATGACAGGCTTATTCAAATTCCAATTTTCAGTTAATCCTGCAAAACCACCATCACCATAATCTGCATTTTCCCACCAGTTTTCTAAAGACATTTCCCCAGAATTTACTGCTTTCAAATCCCATCCAGCTGAAAATATTTTTTCACCTTTAGCAGTTAATATTCCCACCCAAAGATCTTTATCATCTCTCAATTCTGCAAATGCTTTACCTAATTCTTGACTCATCTCTACATTTATTGCGTTTACCTTTGGTTTATTTAAACAAACTTCTAAAATTCTACCATTTTTTTTGACTTCCACACCACTAGACACAATATACTCCTACTAAATTTTTATTTAATTTATCTCATTACAAATGGGTTACTCATAGATTCATTTGAAGTGTTGAGCCAAATAGTTTTTGGGCGCGTGTAATCATACATTGCTTGAAATCCACTTTCCCTACCATAACCGGATCCTTTAAATCCTCCAAACTCAGCTATAGGCGATACAACTCTATAAGTATTTACCCAAACTATACCAGCTCTAACAGACCTCGCTACTCTAAGAGAACGAGCACTATTTTCACTAAAAATTCCAGCTGCCAACCCATGCTTGGTATCATTTGCAAGTTTTATTACTTCTTGCTCATCACTAAAGGTAAGAACACTTAGAACCGGCCCAAAAAGCTCTGTATCTACAATTTTTAATGTTTGTTTTGGACACGAAATAATTGTTGGATTAAAGAAAAAACCTTTTAGATTTGAAGGTCTTTTTCCACCACATAAAATTTCAGCACCTTCAGATCTTGCAAAAGCAATTTCTCTTTCAATATTTTCAATTTGATTTAGAGTACATAATGGTCCCATTTGAGTATCTTCTTCTAATGGATCACCGAGTTTTATTGTATTAACTACATTCATCATCTTATGCAGAAATTCATCTGCAATTTTTTCATGAAGATATAGTCTTGAGCCTGCAACACAACTCTGACCAGATGCTCCAAAAATTCCTGCTATAGATCCATTAACTGCACTTTCAATATTTGCATCATCAAAGACAATAAAAGGAGATTTACCACCTAATTCTAATGATACTTCAGCGAAATTATTAGCACTGTTGTTAATTATATTTTGAGCTGATTTTGGACCACCTGTAAATGAAACACGTGCTACTAGAGGATGAGAAGTTAATTCTTTTCCACAAGGATCACCATGACCAGTAATAATATTTACCACACCAGGAGGAAAACCTGCCATTGCAATTAATTCACCAAACTCTAACATAGCCGCTGAAGCATGCTCTGAAGCTTTTAAAACGACTGTATTTCCAGCAGCAAGAGCTGGACCAAGTTTCACTGCAACTAAGAACAATTGGGAATTCCATGGAACAATGGCTGCTATTACACCAAGAGGTTCCCTTTCAGTTAAAACCAATAAATCTGGTTTATCAATTGGTAAAGTTTCACCACTTATTTTATCTGCACAACCTGCATAAAATTGAAAGAATTCAGAAATATATTTAGCTTGCCAACGTGTTTCCTTAAGCATTTTACCTGTATCTATGGTTTCTGTTTTTCCTAGTGGTTCGGACTTTTCACTTAAAAGCTCAGCTAATTTCCTCAAACAAGAACCTCGCTGAGTAGGCGTCATTTTTGACCAAGGCCCTTCAGAAAAAGCGTGATGTGCTGCCTCAACTGCAGAATTAACATCACTTACACTTGCAGTTGGTATGCTTGACCATATTTCTCCAGTATAGGGATTTAGGCTCTCAAAAAATTTATTTTCGGAACCTGATGTCCAATTACCATTGATAAGCATTTTATATTTTTTTATTTCAGTCATTATAAAACCTCTAATATAAGATTATAATTGATTCTTATTTGGATTTATCAATAAACTGATTATAATTCAGAAATGGATTAGAGTTAAACAAATTAAATATTGTCGGATAACAAAATGACAAAAAAAAAAGTACTTGGAGATCCAATCATTATAGATGGTAGAAAACTTTCACTTTCAAGGGCAGTGAAGGCTGGAGATTATATCTTTTGTACGGGACAAGTTCCTATGAAAGACGGAAAAGTTATGATAACTGGGACCATTGAAGAGCAAACAATTGCTGTTATCCAAGACATTGAGAAAACACTAAGTTTAGCTGATTGCACACTTAATGATATTGTAAAATCAATGGTATGGTTAAGTAATAAAAATGATTTTCCTGGTTTTAACGAAGTTTATAGCCGTTATTTCCAAAGTGATCCCCCTGCCAGATCAGCAGTCGTTAATGAACTTCTAGTAGATGTAAAAGTTGAAATTGAAGTAATAGCTTACAAGCCTGAATGAGAAGTTTAAATCGTTGTTAGAAAAAAAATATAATGCCAAAGGAACTTATTTTGAATTCAATGGAAATTTAAATAGGAAACTTGTAATATTTGTTCATGGTTTTGGTCTTAATTGTCAAATGTGGCAATGGTTACCAAGTAATGTTTACAATAAATTTGATATACTTAAATTTGACTTATATGGACATGGGAAAAGTATAAACCCAGCTTCTAAACCATCATTAGCAATGTTTGCAAATCAGATAAAAATTCTGATGAGAAAGCTTGGATATAAAAAAGCTATTCTAGTAGGCTTTTCTCTTGGTGGAATGATAGTACGTAAATTTGCACACATGTTCGAAAAAAATTTGGAGGGTCTTATTATTATAAATTCACCTCATAAAAGAACACTAGTACAACAGAAATCTATTGATAAAAGAGTTAAACAAGCTGAAAATAAAGGGCCACAATCGACCGTAAATGATGCAATAAAAAGATGGTTCTCTGATGAATATATTTTATCAAAACCAAAAAAAATAAAGCTTATAAAAAATTGGATATTAAAAAATAATCCTTCTGTTTACTCAAAGATCTATAAAGTTTTAGCTTATGATATTAATGAAATTATAAATCCTATAAAAAAAATTTCATGCCCAACTTTAGTGGTTACAGGAGATCAAGATTTTGGTAACAATCCAGATATGAGTAAAAGAATTTGTAAAGAAAGCCTGAATAGTAAATTAATAATTATGAAAAATCTAAAGCACATGGGACTAGTTGAAGATCCAAAACAATTTGGAAAAATTTTAGAAGATTTTTTAAACCAATTCTTAGATATTAAAAAAAAATAATATGAAAAAAGGTATTCTTTCAGGTTTAAAAGTATTGGATTTAAGTAGAATGCTTTCTGGTCCATATTGTACAATGATGCTTGCAGACCATGGTGCTGAAGTCATTAAGATTGAAAGTCCAACAGGCGATACAAGTAGAAAAACTGGTCCATTTAAACCTGAAGATTTAGAAAAAAAATGGTCAGGATATTTTGTAAGCCTCAACAGAAATAAAAAAAGTGTTGTCATAGATTTAAAATCTAAGGATGGGAAAAAAAAATTTCTTAGTCTTGTAGAAAAAGCTGACGTTTTGGTTGAAAATTTCAGACCAGGTGTGATGGATAAACTGGGACTTGGTTTTAATTCATTAAAGAAAATAAACAATAGACTTATTTATGCTGCCATCAGTGGTTTTGGAAATCCCCAATTTGGAAAAAGTCCTTATCTATATTGGCCTTCATATGACGTTGTTGCTCAAGCTATGGGGGGAATTATTGGCATTACTGGTCCAGATAAAAATACTCCAACTAAAGTTGGTCCGGGTGTAGGAGACATTTTTTCTGGGCTAATGATGTCATTTGGGATTATCTCTGCTTTACGTATGGCTGAAAAAACATCTAAGGGACAATTTATTGATCTGTCTATGTATGACGCGGTTTTAAGTCTTTGTGAAAGAATAATTTATCAATATGACTTTGATAATTCAATTCCTAAGCCTGAAGGAAACGGGCATCCCTTACTAGTTCCATTCGGGATATATAAAAGTAAAGATGGACATATTGCATTAGGTATTGTTGATAATTCTTTCTGGAAAATTTTAACTAATATTATTGGAAACAAAGAATTAGTAGATAATCGGAAATATGAAACTATAGAATCTAGACAAAATAATGCTAAATCGCTTAATTCAATTGTGGAAAGTTGGACAATAACCAAAACTAACAAAGAATTGGAAAGTTTACTTGGTGGAAATGTTCCCTTTGGTCCTCTAAATACTGCTGAGGAAATATTCAAAGATTCTCATGTAAAAAAACGTTCTATGATAAGAAAAGTTAAAATCCCTTTTGACGATGAAATTAAGCCTTGGAGAGTAGCTGGTAATCCTCTAAATTTCAGTGAATTCCCTCAACCTGATTTTAAATCTGCCCCTTGTTTAGGTGAAAATAATAAAGATAATATATTCGGTCATAAATCAGAGATATTTAAAAAATCTAAAAGTTCAAAGTTGAGAAAGGCTTTTGGTTCTTTTGCAACAGGTGTAACTTTGGTTACTACTAGACAAGAAAATGGAACACCAAGAGGTTTCACGGCTAATTCTTTTACTTCGGTATCCCTAGATCCACCATTACTATTAGTTTGCATATCAAAAAATGCACAAAGTTATTCAACTTTTAGAGATAGCAAATATTTTGCAGTAAATGTATTAAGCGAAAGCCAGAGATCTACTGCAGGATTATTTTCATCTCAGAGTTCGGAAAAATTTAAAATTACAAAATGGAAAAAAGGTTTTAAAGAATTACCAATAATTGACTCAGCTTTATCATATTTTTCATGTGAAAAGACGAATTTTCAGGAAGCTGGAGATCACGCAATTATTATTGGAAGTATCAAAGATTTTGGGATAAGGGGCGGCAAACCGTTAGGATATTTTGATGGTGATTATTTTTCAATAGGTTTTGAAAAGTCACTCATAGACATGGTTAATAATGACAGTAATACCCATTTTGGAGCTATTTTAGAAAATAAAAAAAGAATACTTTTTATTGCTGATAAAAACAGAAACCTTACTCTACCAAAGTCATTAAATAGTCAAAAAAATCTAGAAGGATTGGAAGATTACTTAAAAAGTCTGAACTTAAAATTTAAACTTGATTTCCTATATTCGGTTTATGAAGATAAGGAAAAAAATTCTCATATGATTTTTTATCATGGGAAATTTTCTGGAAATGGAAATATTACTACTGTAACTTTTGATATCAATGAAATTCCGTATGAGAAAATTATTAATAATGCTGAAAGAACTATGATGAAGAGGTACCACGATGAGTATCATCATGGACAATTTGGTATTTATCAAGGAAACGAAAAAAAAGGTAAAGTGAAAAAAGTTTTTTAAAATTATTTTTATGTGGGGGAATAAAATGATTGAAGATATAAGAAAAATAGTCACTTATGAAGAAATAATTAATGTTGAAGGAGGAAAAAAAGCGCCAAATGATCTTAGGTTGATTGGAGTCGCTGCCGTTTTAAAAAATCCTTGGTATGGTAAAAACTTTACTGAAGATTTAATACCTGAAATAAATAGAATTTCACCAATAATCGGAAAAATACTTACCGAAAAATTAGTGGCCAATATTGGATCTGGAGATAAAATAGAAGCATATGGCAAAGCTGCAGTTGCAGGAATAGATTCTGAAATCGAACATGCTTCGGCTTTAATTCATACATTAAAATTTGGAAACTATCTTAGAGAGGCCGCTAAAGCTAAATCTTATCTTGGTTTTACAAACGTCAGAGGACCTGCAAATACTCCAGTATTTATTCCCTTAATGGATAAAAATGATACAGGAAGACGATCACATTACTTAACGGTGCAATTTTCAATAAATGATGCCCCGGCAGGTAATGAACTTATCGCAGCTCTTGGAGCCGCAACTAGTGGAAGACCTCACCATAGAATTGGAGATCGCTACTCTGATTTAAATTCTTTAGGAAGAACAGAGGACAATCCAGCAGGTGTTTAGAAAGAAATTAATTGCACTATTGATAAAATATTATACGATAAAATNAGAATTTCGATTAATGGGGGGCTATATTAAATGAAATTCCAACTAGCTGTGAATTTAGAACGTATGGATAACAGCATTGAGATGGAAGATGTTAAAAACCATACTCTAGATATGGTTCAAATGGCTGATCAAGGTGGTTTTAATATTGTTTGGGCAGCAGAACATCATGCTATAGAAATGACTATAGCACCAAATCCTTTTCAAATATTAACTTGGTGGGCAAATCATACAGACAGGATAAGATTAGGTACAGCTGTTGTAAATGCAGCTTATTGGCATCCAATAAATCTTGCAGGTGAAGCCGCTTTTACAGATTTGATTAGTGGTGGCCGTTTAGAATTTGGTATTGGATCGGGAGCATATCAAAGAGAATTTGATAGAATGAAACCAAATGTAAAACAACAGGATGGATGGCGTTATATGCAAGAAATGCTACCATTGTTAAAAAAATTATGGTCAGGGGATGTTGAACATAAAGGGGAATTCTGGGAATTTCCTTCCTCAACTTCTTGCCCTAAACCTATACAAGAGCCCCATCCCCCTATTTGGGTGGCTGCTCGATCTCCAATAACCTATGATTATGCAATTAAAAACAAGTGTAATGTTATGTCATGGCCACTTACCAGACCATTTACAGAAGCTGAACTATATAAAAAACAATTAGACGATGCAATCGCTGTGAATAAATCGAATTTTAAGCCTATATTTGCAATGATGCGCCATGCTGCAGTTTATACAAACAATGAAGATAAGGAGAAAGCCTTAAATGCGATAAGAACAGTGTTGGGACAATTTGAAAATTTATTCAAAAATCTTGGAGATGTTCAAAATGGCTTTACAAAACAAATTCCACTGAATGAATTAGAAGGTAGGGAACAGTACGACCCTGATATGCTCACAAAAAATCTACTTTTTGGTAATCCTGAAGAAATAATAAGAAAGCTTAAATTATATCAAGATTTAGGAGTCGATGAATTTATATATTATGCAAGTATGGGATTAGGCCACAAAGAGCAAAAGAAATCTTTAAAATTGTTTATTGAAGAAGTTATGCCAGAGTTTTGTTAAGAAGTTAATCACTGACCTTTACAAGCAACTTACCAAAATTACGGCCATTTAACAAATCAATAAAAGCAGAAGGCGCATTTGATAAACCAGCTTTTATATCTTCTTTATATATGATTTCTTGTTTTTGAATTAACGGAGATACCTCTTCAATAAATTGAGGATATGTTTCCTTATGGTCAAAAATAATAAATCCATTTACTCTTAATCTTCTGACTAAAATTGTTCGCCACAGTTTGGGGAGAGATATAGCTTGGTCAATACCCTTTCCAGAATACCATGATATCATACCGCAAACCGCAATTCGACCAAAATCATTCATATTGGGAATTATAGCCTCTAGTGTTTTGCCCGCTACATTCTCAAAATAGATATCTACTCCATTAGGACAATATGATTTAATTAGATTACTAAATTCTTTAGTATTAGTTACATTATTGTGGTTAATACAACCATCAAACCCCAATTCATTCACAACATATGAACATTTCTGATCGTTCCCAGCAATGCCGATAACTTTCAACCCCTTTTTTTTAGCAAGCTGACCCGCCAAACTACCTACGGCACCAGAAGCAGCAGATATTACAATTGTTTCTTCTTTTTTCGCATTTGCAATCTTATTCAACCCAGTCCATGCAGTATGTCCAGGCATACCTAAAACACCTAAAGCAGTCTGTTCAGGAATATTTGTTCTTTTTAATTTCCTTAATCCATGCCCATTCGATATAGCATGTGAAACCCACCCAAACTTACCTATAACCAATTCACTTACTGCAAATCTTTCATTTTTGGAAACAATTATTTCTCCTATACATTCGCCCTCCATAGCCTCACCAATTTCAACAGGGGAGGCATATGATCTAACATTGTCCATTCTTCCTCGCATATAAGGATCTAATGAAAGCCATTTGACTTTAACTAAAATTTCTCCACTTTTAATTTCAGGACAGTTAAAAAATTCAAGTTTGAAATTGTCAAATGTAGGCTCACCAACAGGTCTTTTTGCTAATATTATTTTTTCAATTTGCATTTTTATTTCCTACCAATTACTGAAATATTCCTTGTGAGATAATTTTTTTAAATATTTTATCTCTTATATCCAAAAAATCTCTATCAAAATTATCAAATTTACCAGAGGCAATTGATAAAATACATTTTGCAGGTTCGATAGGATCAATCATATTATTTTCAGGTAAAAAAGAAATTTCATTGATTTTAGATTTCCTTATTTTCATCTGCATTTTTGTTTTTACAAGACCTGGAGAAAAACCAAAACATTTAATACCACTTTCTTTACCTTCTAAATTAACCTGTTTTGTAATCATATGGAACGCTGCTTTACTAGCACAATAACTAGACCATCCTTTTCTTGGATGATTAGAAGCTCCTGAAAGGATATTAATAACCCTAGCTTTGGAGTTAGACAATACTGTCCATAGCTCTGAAATTAATGCTAATTGAGCCGTTAAGTTTATATTGATCGATTTTTCTAATTCAACTATATCCAAATTTCCAAGCATAGACATTGGTAAAATCGTGGCGGCATTATTAATCATGACATCCACACCACCCCAAACTTCAATAATTGATTTTGCTAAATTTGGGATCTTCGATACTCTAGACAGATCACCTACTATCTCTTTTGCATTTCCTCCATTCTGAATAATTTCCTGTATTAAATCCTTACAATCACCTTTTTTTTTACAATGTAAAATTAACCGAGCACCTTTTTTAGCCATAAGCAAAGCTGTAGATCTACCGATACCTGACCTAGATCCTGATATAAAAACGATCTTATCATTCAATATGTTCATAAAATAGATTTTAATTTTTATATATCATGGTGTAAAGCATAGTAAGACAAATTGATTCAGAATCTTTATTAGAAAATGGAATTAAAAAATTGTAAATTTGAAAGCATTAGCAAAGTCAATTTTGACACTATAATCGATGTTAGATCACCAAAAGAATTTACTGAGGACCATATACCTAATTCAATAAATCTCCCAGTATTATCAGATTTTGAAAGAGAAGTTGTAGGAAAAATATATATACAAAATAGCCAATTTGAAGCAAAGAAAATTGGAGCAAAATATATTTCAGAAAATATATCTAAACATTTAGATGGACTGCTTTCAAATAAAAATGATAATTGGAAAGCACTAATCTATTGCTGGAGAGGAGGACAAAGATCAAAGTCATTGGGAATTGTACTACATGAGATTGGGTGGGATATAAATATTCTAGATGGTGGTTATAAATCCTACAGAAAAAATGTTGTCAAAAACCTTTATGAAGACGAATTATTTCACAATATTTTTATTATTTCTGGATATACCGGCACAGGTAAAACATTAATGCTTCAAGAACTTAGCAAAAAAGGTGCACAAGTCATTGATTTAGAAAAATTAGCAAATCATAAGGGATCAATATTTGGTTCACAACCAAATGGACAACCCTCTCAAAAAAGATTTGAAAGTGAAATTCACAATCTAATGAAAAAATTCAATCCCGAAATGCCCATTTTTATTGAGTCTGAGTCTAGTAAAATAGGTTATTTAAAAATACCTCCAGCATTATGGAAAAAAATGAAATCTTCACCCCATTTTGAGCTTTCTTCTAATAATATTTCAAGAGCTAAATTTTTATCTACTCAATATCCAGAATTATATAAAGATACTAATAAGCTTTTGGAAAAAATTGAGTTGTTAAAAGAATTTCATAAAAATGAAACAATAATTGGTTGGAAAAATTTGATTGAAAAAAAAGATTTTTTTACACTTTCCAAACAACTAATAGAAATGCATTATGACCCNAAATATAAAAATTCAAATAATTACACAGAAAAATCAAAAATCCAAAAAATTCACTTGGATCCAAATATCAAGAATAATGTAAGTGAAGTAGCTAATTTAATTTTAGAAATTTCTAATAAGATATAGTAGCTTTGCCTTTTACAATTTTTCCTATTACAGAATGAGTTAGACCTAAAATTTCAAGTTTTTTTTGAACTTCTAAAATATGTTTCTTTGGAACTGAGGCTAATAATCCTCCAGAAGTCTGAGGATCAAATAATAATGGCCATTTTTTATTATCCAAATTTAAATGGTCGCTATAAGCTTGGCGAAGGTTATCTTCAAATATTGTTGATCTGACCCCTTTTAAAGATAACTCCAAGGCACCTTCTAGAATTGGAATTTCATCTAAGCTTAAAATTGCTGAAACATTTGAAGATTTACAGATATTCTTTAAATGACCATATAATCCAAATCCTGTTACATCTGTCATTGAAGTAACTTTATTTGATAAGAATTTAATAATCGAACCTTGAGATTTCATCATCCATTCTTGTGCATTTTTAATCCACAAACCTTTTGCTAAACCTTGCATTTCCCCAGCTAGGATTGTACCTGTCCCTATAGGTTTTGTGAGGATAATTAAATCACCATGGTTAGCTCCATCAAGGGTGATTGGGTTTTTATTAGAGTGTCCCAAAATTGTAAAACCAATTGTTAATTCTTTACCCTTTGAAGTGTGTCCACCTATTATGCTTGCACCTTCTTTTTTAAAAACAGAATTTGCAGCATCTATAATATCGTTTAGATATTTTTGTTGATCAATTAAAGGTACATCTGGAATTATAATATGGCTAAGAACTAATGAGGGGACCGATCCCATTGCCCATATATCACCCAAGGAATGAATTGCCGTAATCCTAGACATCGTCCAAGGATCTGAACAGAATTCTCTCAGATGATCAGTGGTTAATACATGATTTCCCTGCTTTAAGTTAACAATTGCTGCGTCATCACCAATTTTATTCATCATCCTGTTAACTTTTTTTGGCAACTTTTCCAAAGCATTTTCTAATACTTTATTCCCTACTTTTGCACCACATGCTCCACATAACTCCTGCTTTTGTTCTCTATATTTTTCTTTAGATAAGGAATTCATAGAATTCTTTATGTAAAATTTCTTTATAAAAGACCTATCAACAAAATCTTTAAATAACCAAGGAAAGATTCCATAAATTGAAAAATTTCCCCGAAACAAAAGAGCTTTTTTCTTATCGATGGTAAGGGCTTGCAAAAAGTTTTTTTGAGGATTGTATTTAATTAATTTTTTTGAAGAAATATAATTCTTAATATTTCGATATAGGAAAGGTGCCGCTCTTACAGCAAAAACACCTGCTTTTTGATTTGGATTATTAACTAAAGATGCACAATCTCCAGAGGCAAATACAAAATCATGTGATGTACTTTGTAAGCATTGGTTGATACTTATGAAGCCTTTTTCAAGATTTAAATCTGTGTTTGATAACCAGTTTTGAGGTATTCCACCAGTTGCTCTCAATATAAAATCACTTGAAATGATTTCACCATCTTCACAATGTATTTTACCTTTAGTAAAAGAGGATATACTTATGTTTTTTCTTAGAATGATATTATTTTCATCAAGGAGTTTTAATATTCTATTTTTTGCCCTGTTTGGTAGATTTCCTGCGATTTCATTTTTGTCAATTAAATAAATTTTAGGATTAAATCCTAATGATTTAATTTTATAATTTACACAAAGTGCTAATTCACATCCTGCGGCTCCTGCACCAATGATGGATACTTTAGGAACACTTAATGGTGCTTTTAAATTTAAAAGAAATTTGCTCCAATTATGAATAAATTTGTCAAAAGGTTTTACTGGAATTGAAAATTTTTCTGAACCGGGGATGTTTGTCAATTGATAATTAATACCAATATCAATTGATAGCACATCAAACTCTAGGGGATTTCTTTCCCCCAAGTATACTTCTTTCCTTTGTAAATTAATTTTATTTACATATGAAAATACAATTTTACATTTTGCGAATTTTGAAAGTTGGATTAAATCGATTTTGATTTGATCATAATTATAAGCACCTAAAATTGCGGCTGGTAACATACCAGTATATACTAATTCAGGATCAGGCGTAACTAAGGTAATATTTAAACCTTTAATAGGCTTCATCCCCATTTTTTTCATTAATAAAATATGTGAGTGCCCACCACCGATTAGTACTAAATTTTTTTCAGCCATTGAAAACCTTAGTTCTTTATGGATTATTAATGTAGATTATTTGATTCTAAGATAATTAGAATTAGTCAAATGAAGTAAAAATTCAATAGGGTATGGAGATTAGAAAATGGGAAAATCATTAAAAGAATATGCTAAAAAAAATAAGATTAAATATTTTATGATTTCATTCACTGACATTTTTGGAGCACAAAGAGCAAAATTAGTACCTTCCCAAGTTATTTCAGAAATGGAAAAAGATGGTGCTGGTTTTGCAGGTTTCGCAACTTGGTTGGATATGACTCCTGCTCATCCAGATATGTTGGCTATACCTGACCCTAAAAGTGTTATTCAGCTTCCATGGCAACCAGATGTTGCATGGTTAGCATCTGACTTGGTTATGGAAGGTAAAGAAGTACTACAGGCACCAAGAAATGTTTTGAAAAAGTTAATTACCGAGGCCAATACAAAAAAATTTAGAGTTAAAACAGGTATAGAGGCAGAATTTTTCCTTATTAAAAGAGATGGCTCAGCAATTTCTGATGAATATGATAATGCTGAAAAACCTTGCTATGACCAACAAGCGGTAATGAGGAAATATGATGTAATAAAAGAAATTTGTGATTCAATGCTAAAGTTAGGATGGGGACCATACCAAAATGATCATGAAGATGCTAATGGTCAATTTGAAATGAACTTTGAATTTGATGATGCCCTGGCAACAGCAGATAAACATTCTTTCTTTAAATTTATGGTTAAGTCTATAGCAGAAAAACACGGACTAAGAGCAACATTTATGCCTAAACCTTTTTCGCATTTAACTGGAAATGGATGTCATGCTCATATTTCGGTATGGGACTTGGCAGGAAAGAAGAATATATTTGAGAATAAAAAAGCAGACCTTGGTTTATCTGATGATGGCTTTAACTTTCTGGGTGGACTTATGAAAAATGCTAAATCAATAGTTGCAATCACAAATCCAACAATAAATTCTTATAAAAGAATTAACGCACCGGTTACCCAATCTGGTGCAACTTGGGCACCAAATACTATTACTTGGAGCGGGAACAACAGAACACATATGGTACGTATCCCAGGTCCAGGCAGGTTTGAATTGAGACTTCCCGATGGGTCGACCAATCCATACCTTCTGCAAGCAATTATTATAGCTGCGGGAACAATTGGTATCGAAAAAAAATTAAATCCAGGTAAGAGGTATGACAACGATATCTATACTGATAAAGAAACTGAAAATAAAGTAGAGAAATTACCTTCGAATTTGATGGATGCTTTAAGAGAATTTTCAAATAATTCTGAATTAAAAAATAAGCTTGGCCTAGAATTTTCTAATGCTTTTATTAAGTTAAAAAATCAGGAGTGGAACAAATTCACTAATCATTTATCAGAATGGGAAATTGAAAATACCATGGATATTTAATTTTAAAATTTGGCTAGCAAAATATAAGTTGATTACCCTTTTCAATAGATCCACCTGTTATAACTTCACAATAAACTCCAAAATCTTGGTGTCCATAATATGTATTTAAAGCATTTAGTGTGTCGATGTCACTTTCCCCATTTAATGGGTTTACTTTTGTTGCATTACATCTTTCTATTGGCTCAATTATCTTAAATTTAGCGCTACCAATCACAATTTCTTGTCCCAACCAATCAAATTCTTCAAAAGGTTTTCCACCACTCAACCATAAATTACCTCTAAACCTCTTGGTATCCAATTTTGAACCAATTTTACTAGATAGTTCCTTAAGTGATTCAATAGATAATAAAGAGACTGAAGGATATTCGGTATCTGTTAATCCTCTATCTCCAACCTTGTATAATTCATTTGGACTTGGGCCTTGAGAAGGACATAAAGGTTTAATCCATTTTAAAAAAAGGTTTAACTCTTCTTTATTATTAGGATTAAAAGTTAATTGTTCTAAACTAGGATGCATCAGGGTAATTGTACCATTACTGTCATTATATGATGATGTAACTGCCATAAAAGATGGTGCTATTGATCCTCTCAAAAAAGAACTACAAGGTATCCACTCTTTTTTAGAATTTGGAATTCTAGTTTTATCATGAGCTAAAGCCCAAACACGATCTCCAGGCATAGTCTTTCCAGAAAAAAGAGAAACTTTTTCCAATAATTCAGCACCAATACTTTTGATTGGATGACGATAAATTTTTTCTAGAATACGAATATTAATGCCTTACAATATATTCTTAACTAATCTATTTATAAAATAATCTTATTGCAACTGAAATTGCTAACTTAAAGTTAGAATTGCAATAGAACTAAATACTAAGCTAATTCCCAACATTTGGATAAAATTAAGTTTTTCTTTGTAAAAAAAACAAACTAAAAGAATAGTTATTAATCCAAAAGTAGAGGCTGATACTGAAGAAAACTCTGGGTGATTAAAATTTCCAGAATATACCATTATTAAAAGTGCTAAGGTATCAACAACTCCCATTAAAATGAGGATTATTATATAATTAAGCTTTATGGATTTAAACTTGATATGATTTGCAAATAAAAAAACTATAACCATAATAGATGAAGTTCTAGCTATAAGATTAGATATAATTTCATTGGAATTAATAATTTGGTTTTGACCTAACTGAAATGATAATGAAAAAAATACTGCAGATAAAATAGACCAATAAATAGTTTCTAATTTTACAGTTTTCACTTTGTCCGTATTTTCTTTTTTAGTATAAACTGTCAAAAAAATACCAAAAACAACAATTAAACTTAGAAACCACTGATGAGGTTTTGGTGATGTAGTTAAAACAGCAGCATAAATTAGTGATAAAATGGGATATGAACAAATAATTGGAGCTGCTACAAAAACAGGACCACGATCAAAGGCCATGTACAAACCATATGTAGCTATTAAAAAAAGAATACCATAAATAATAGAAATTAAAATAAAAGTTTCACTAAGGATAAAATTTTGTTCAGTTAAAAAGAAAGAACCAGCAAGAAATAAAATACCAAATAGATTGGTACATAATAATGCGGAAAAAATAGTAACTTTCTTTACTATAAAACGAACTAAAAAGTCGTGCAGTCCCCAACAAATTGCCGCTACAAATCCAAACGTAATTTCTATCATACTTACTAAGTTCCTATTTTAATTAATGGTTAGATTGATAAAAATTTTTAATAATTGATACTTTAATTAATGAAAAAATTCCATTGGGATAAAAAAAGGTTTTTTTGGTCTATTTTTGGTCTATTTTGTTCATTTTTGTGTACCTTTTTTTTTAATTAATGTTTTAATCCAAATACATTCATATTTCATACAGACAACAAACTGAAGGGGGGAATAGAATGGAAGAAAAAATTGCTGAATTAACAGCTAAAATTGCTGAGCTCGAGGCAAGCTCACAAGTAACAAACACTATGTTTGCAGAAACATATTATTATTTAACAATACCTCTTATGGTACTTATTCATGCAGGATTTCTTGCTTATGAAATGGGCGCCACAAGAGTAAAAAATGTGCTATCGTCTGGAGTAAAAAATATTCTAGCTTTCGCTTTTGTTATACCTGCCTTTTATTTCTTTGGCTGGTGGGTTTATTGGGCATTTCCAACAGGAATAAGTCTATCCACTGGTCCTATGGAAATTTCAGGAAAAGAGTATGCTGACGCCATAGCTTGGGGATGGGGAGAATCTGCTCAATACATGGGACCTAATGTTGCAGACAATGCATCTGGAGTATTTTGGGGTGCTTTTGCTCTTTTTGCTGCAACTACTGCATCCATTATGTCTGGATCTGTAATAGAAAGAATTCAAACTGTTGGTTTTGTAATTCTAGCTGTTGTACTAGGAGCATTTGCTTGGGTAGTAGCAGCTGCTTGGGGATGGCATGCCGACGGATGGTTAGTAACTGCATTTGGTTTTCATGACTTTGGTGCTGCTGGAGTAGTACATGCTGTTGCTGGTTTCTTTGCATTAGGTGTGCTTATAAATCTTGGTCCGAGAATAGGTAAATTCAATGCAGATGGTACAGCTAATGATATTTCAGGTCATAATATGCCTTTTACAGCCACTGGATTAATGCTCATTATTGTAGGCTTTTGGGGCTTTTTAATGGCGTGTATGATCCTACCAGGAGAAGGTTGGAGTTGGACTGCAAATACTGGTACTACCATTTACGGTACTCCAATGAATTTGTCTGCTTTATCTTTCAATATATTAATGGGTATTGCTGGTGGAATTATAGGTGCTTGGCTTTTGAATAGAGATCCTTTTTGGATGATGTCGGGAGCTCTTGCAGGTATTATTTCAGTAGCTTCAGGTTTAGATATTTATTTTCCTGCATTAGCATTTATTGTAGCTATCGTAGCTGGCCTTTTATTAAGACCTGCAGCAAAGATGTTAGAGTCTTTTGGTATTGATGACGCAGTGGGTGCAGTTACCGTTCATGGAACAATAGGTGTCTATGGAATGGTTGTGTTTGGGATTTTTGCTCAAGGATATCCAGCATTATTTATTGAAAATGCACCAACAGTTTCAATTTTGGGACAATTGGTTGGAGCAATTGTGACTTCACTATGTGGATTTATCCCTGGGTATATTCTTTCACTGTGCTTAAGTGGCCTTGGGATGTTGAGAACTCCTGAAGCTGCAGAAATTGCTGGTTTAGATACTACAAAAGTACCTGCGCAAGCCTTTCCAGAAGGTATACCTGCATCAGCTCAACCAGCTGAATAATTATAATTAGAAAAGAAAGGATATTAAAATGGGATTTCCTTACGATAAAGCAGACTGGAGTGTTGTTGATGGAGCTATGTTCATGGGAGCAAATTCTTCGATGCCACTCTTTTATACAATTATCGCTATTATTATTTGTATCGTATTTTTAATTTACGGACAAATGATTGAAAATGATAAATATAATAAATAAGATTTAACTATGATAAAAAGCGAGGTTTGTGAAACCTCGCTTTTTTAATTATAATTACCCCGAACTCTCAACTTTTCTGGATCAAAATGTGGAAACCTTACTATCTTAGCAGGTATTCTTTTTTGGTGACCGTCTAACTGACCAATTTCAAGTTCTGTTCCCAGTTCAGAATGCTCTATTACTATTCTGGCAAGCGCGATTGTTCTGTCTAAATAAGGTGATTTTGTAGCCGAAGTTATTTCTCCTACTTGAGCTCTACCAATTCGAATACAGTCCCCACTATTTGGTACTAAACCACCTTTAATATCTAAGCCAACCAATTTTTTTTGTGGATTCATTTTTCTTTTTTCTAATGCACTTCTACCAATAAAATCAGATTTTTTTGACTTCAGAGGAACAGTAAACCCAATTCCAGCCTCAAAAGGATCAATTTGATCATTAAACTCATAACCTGCAAAAATTAAACCTGCTTCAATTCTTAACATATTTAATGCCTCAAGACCTAGAGGAGTTAAACCAAAACTTTGTCCTTCTTTCCAAATTTTCTTAAAAATTTCTTCAGCATCTTTGGGATGACAGAAAACTTCATATCCAAGCTCACCTGAGTAACCAGTTCTGCTAACTACACAGGACGGACCATGAAAATCGTTGAGACGAGCTACTGCAAATCGAAACCACTGTAATTCATTCATATTTGGTTGTGATGGAGCAGTCCAAATTACTTTTTCAAGAATTTCCCTACTTTTGGGTCCTTGAAGTGCAATATTGCAAAGTTGATCTGTTGAATTTCTAACCCATGCATCAATTTGCATTTTTTTTGCTTGTTCCTGTAGCCATATACCGCTCAAATCATTACCACCAACCCATCTAAAATTATTATCACCTAAGCGAAAAACTGTACCATCGTCGATCATCCCTCCATGCTCATAACACATAGCAGTATAGACAACTTGACCAACTGAAAGCTTCTCCATATCCCTAGTTACACAATTTTGCATTAATTCTTTTGCATCTGGCCCAGTCACCTCATATTTTCTTAAAGGAGATAGATCCATAATTGCTGCCTTCTCTCTACAGGCCCAGTATTCACTTATGACACCATAATTTGTCATATTATTTGGAAGCCAGTAACCACTATACTCAGTGAAGTTTCTTGTATAATTTGAAAAAGAAGAATGGAAACCTGTTTGTTTTGTTTGTTCCATATCAGCCTCCGTTGTTTTTCTCCAACCAATGGACTTTTTGAAATATAAATCTTTTGAATATGTTCTTACTTGAATATCAGTAGGATTCCAGCCATTTGCTGGATCTACATCACAAGGACATGCAGTAGAAATACACACAAGATCAGTCAAAGCTTTGAGTAATACATAATCACCAGGCCTTGACCACGGTTCATCCATCCCAAGGTTATTTGTATCGTCAAGCATTGTATTAAAGAAAAAGTTTATAGCTGGCCAACCACCTCTTGGTTTAATATTGTATTGTGATAGATCTATATTCATATTGTCTGAACAATTAATATGCCCAGGATAACCCAAATCCTCATAGTATCTTGCAGTGCATGCAAGACCAAAGGTATCATGTCTACCACAAGTGTCTTGAATAATTTCTACTAAAGGCTCATGATCTAAAGTCCAATATTTAGAAAAAATACCTGGACTAGGATAAAGAGATCCCATTAAACTCCTTGTGGTAGTAGGGTCAATATCACGTTCGATACCTTTATCTAATTGACTAAGACTAAAAGCTTGAAAATCAGAGCATTCCCTACCCTGAACATCTAAAATTTGAATATATTGTCCTTCTTTTACGAGATAAGATTTTGCTTCTCCAGGCAAAATATTTTTATCTATTATTGGGTCAGAAAGAGGATCTGGCGGTAATAATCCACCTTTTGCAAATCCAGGATTTAATCGTTTTATATAGACGATCAATTCGGTAGGGACATTTTGTGCTTCCGGTAACATATGTTCACCAGTTGCAGCTACAATCAATAACCCATCTGAAGAGGCAACAAATTCTTCTGTATCACCTGGCTTTGAACCATCTTGGAAAACCCTAATAGCATCTGCATTATTAATGTCAAAATTTGACCTTGAGAGTGCATCAAGAACTTTCTGACCTGATTGATCCCCTGTAGATAAAAGCTTAATTAAAAACTCTGGTTTTCCTGAACTCTTTGCTCCTAATATAGATGCATCTGAAATACCTAAAGGATTAAAAAAAACTAACTCTCCTAGTTGAAGACCTTCCTTATCAACTATGGTTATTTCATCCCCTTTATTGATTTCTAAACCTCTACTTCCGCATCCAGGTACTACATACCTTTCTATGCCATGAGGTAATAATGGCAAACCAGGAAATTTGTTAGACCCAGAAATCATAGGTTTTTCAATAATGTCTATTAAACCCATTACATTTCTTCCTTATCAAGATCTACGACTTTGCCTCTATGCGTAACTACTATTACACATCCTGAAGGTGAGTGGCTATAATGTTTTGATCCTCCACTTAAAGATACGAAATCGCCTTCTTTGTAGATATATCCATCATTGTCAACTAGATCTCCTTTTAACATAAAAAACTCCTCAGGACCTTGATGCTCGTGAGGATTTGACCTAGCATTAGGACCCATTTTATAAAGATATGAACCTTGACCAGATTTAGGATCATAACTTAGATTGAACCACCAAACATTTTCATCTGGTAGTCCTGGTTGTTCAAGTAATTCCCAATTTAAGTTGTTAATATTAGCAACTTTTCTTAAATCATTTAACTTATCCATTATTCAAATTTTCCTTTAGAAAATTTTACTACTTAATTAGTCCAAATTCTTTCTTTTTTATATTTGACCACTCTACCAGCAGTCTATCAGCAGTTAATCCAATCAAAGAGACACATAAACCTATAACTAAGCCTTTACCACCGTCGTTAAATGATAATGCCCTAAAAATCTCTTGTGATAAATCAACTGTTCCAATAAATCCAGCGATCATAACCATAAATAGTGCAAACATCAAAGTTTGATTAATTCCTAATAGAATTTCAGGAAAAGCTAAAGGCATTCTAACTTTCCACAATATTTGAGACTCACTACAACCTGACATTTTCGCTGCCTCTATAATTTGGGAAGGAACATTTCTTAACCCAAAAATTGTATACCTAGTTATGGGAATACTGGCATAAACCACAATTGCAAAAATGGCTGAAACATCGCTTATTTGAAAAAGCATCACAGCTGGTAATAAATAAATAAATGAGGGAAAAGTTTGAAAAGTATCACAAATGTTAAGAATAAGTTTAGTAGTACTTTTTTTTCTAGAAGCCCAAATTGCAACTGGTACTCCAAATCCCACACTTATTATCATCGCAACAGATACCATATAAAGAGTAATCATTGCTCTCACCCAATATCCAGATGCAGCTATTAAAAAAATAAAAAACATTACAGTCATTGCCAATTTGAATTTTCCTAATTTCCATCCAGCACATCCAACTAAAACTATAACAGCAACCCAAGGCATGGATTGAAACATTGCTTTTGTTGGCATAAAAAAGTATACCAACAAAAAATCTCTAAAAATTCCTAAAGGAACAAAAAGAGATGTAGTTATGAATTTTATTCCCCAATCTAAATATCCTGAAATAGAAATAGTATACTCTTTTGGTAATTGTATTGCTGCGGCTGTTAGTAAGCTTAAAATAATAGAAAAAACCACAATAATAAGAGCACTAAAAAGATAAGGGTTTCTTTTCCAAAATACACCTTCTATTTTTCTTTTGGGTTCCTTGAGAACTAAAGCTTGGCTATAGCGATCTAAAGTAATCGCTATAAATACAACTGCAACTCCTATTTCAAATGCTTGACCCAACCGCAAATTCTGCAAACGTGCTAAAAGATCATGACCTAAACCTGGTTGACCAATAAAAGAAGCAATTACTACCATAGCCAAGCACTGCATGATTACTTGATTTATTCCAAGCATTAAGGAGGATCTAGCACCTGGTAATTCAACTTTAAAAAGCATTTGCCATTTATTACAACCATTCATTCTACCCGCTTCAATGATTTCAGAAGAAAGTTCTTTTAACCCTAAAATAGTTAATCTTGTCATTGGAGGGAACGCAAAAATAACTGTAGCGATGACTCCAGCTTTGGCTCCTACCCCACAAAATATTGCTACCAAAATCAGATATGAAAAATGTGGTAAAGATTGCAAAATATTGAGTAAAGGATTTAACAATCTCTCTGCAATTTTAAATTTAGCTCCTAGTATACCTAATAAAATTCCAATTATAACTGCCAATGGAACTGAAACTGCAATTGCTGCTAATGTCTTCATAGAAAGCGTCCAAATACCCCTTAAGCTAAAAATCGCGAGATACAGAACACAAGCTCCGCCCAAAATTGCTAGATTTACACCTCTTAGATATAAACCTAAAATAATCACTAAACCTAAAATCATTACCCAAGGCATTGGACCCAAAGGAATTGTATTAAAACCTTTATAAAGTAATGCTTCTGTAAAATCTAAAGGAATGTCAATTAAATTTGCAATAGAGCGTGTAAATTCTCTAAAGGTAAAAAAACCAAAGATTTCATAATTTCTTAAGATATCTATTAAATTATTCACCCATTGCACAAATGGAATCATACCCTCTATTGTTCCACATCCTCCTAAACAACTCTTTGGTGGTACAACCCCCCATTCAGGTAGAAAGGGTTTAATAATCCACAAAAGGATAAAAGGATAAATGAACCAATAATTTTTAAATCTCTCAAAAATTATATTATTCATGGTTTTCTTTATCACTAAACAGAATTTCTATAATTTGGTCTTTTGTTAATTCACCACATACTTCTCCATTATCATCTACAACAGTTGCAACAGAATTAGATGAGATTATTTTAGGCGCTACAGATGAAATTTTGTCGCTTTTATTTACCTTTAAAGTACTTTCCTTAAGTTTTTTTGTAGTTTTCATAATAGATCCTACAGATAAAAGTTTTGCTCTCGGTATATCCTTAGTAAATTCTGCTACATAATCATTTGATGGATTTGTTATTAATTCCTCTGCACTACCGATCTGTACAATTTTACCTTCATACATAATCGCAATTCTATCAGCCAATCTAATTGCTTCATCAAAATCATGAGTTATGAATACTATTGTCTTATTAAGAAGGTTTTGAAGTCGGATAAATTCATTCTGCATTTCTTTTCTAATGAGTGGATCTAGCGCAGAAAAAGGTTCATCCAAAAACCAAATATTAGGTTCAACGGCCAAAGATCTTGCTAATCCCACTCTTTGTTGTTGCCCTCCCGATAACTCTCTAGGATAATATTTTGATCTGCCCTGAAGTCCAACTAGATCAATAATTTCTAAAGCTCTTTTCTCTCTTTTCTCTCTGCTAATACCCTGAACTTCCAAAGGAAAAGCAATATTGTCTAACACATTTCTGTGAGGCATCAACGCAAAGTTCTGGAAAACCATGCCCATTTTGTGTCGCCGAATTTCTATTAACTCCTTATCTGTTGCTTTTAGTAAATCTGAGCCCTCAAAATATATTTCACCACTCGTTGGTTCAATTAATCTAGTCATACATCTGACTAAACTTGATTTACCAGAACCACTAAGACCCATAATAACTAGTATTTCCCCTTCATAAACATCAATTGATGCATTAAAGACTGCAGGAATATATTGTGACTCCTTAAGATCTTTTATAGTGGGATTAAAATTTTTGCTTGCGAGATATTTTGACGGATTTGATCCGTATAATTTCCAAACATTTTTACAAGATATGGCTTTGGAGTTTTTTGGCATTTTTCTATTTAATTACAACTTATTAATGCCGATTGGCCCAAAAGTCCAATCGGCATATTATTGTGATAAATAAATTAAATTTATTTAATCCATTTTTCCCATTTTGATTTGTGATCTTTCAACCACTGCTGAGCAGCCTCAGAAATTTCCATACCATCAGTATCAACATAATTTGCCATTTTATCTATATCTGGGCCTGAAAAATTCATCTGCTTAGCAATATTGAAAGCCTTAGGGTGATTTTTTTCAAAATCTTTATTTACTCCAATTTTCAAATAACCGTTGGCTGGGTTACCACAATCATACAAAGCATTAGGATTTACCCCCCATGATGCATCAGAAGTGCATTTTGGATCATGCTTAGGAAATTCAACAAATTTTCCTTCATATTTTGCTCCAATAAAGTTTGGTGACCAATTAAATATTACCACTGGCTTTTTTTGTGCTACAGCTGCATCCAATTCCGCCCATATTGCACCTGCTGAACCTGCGTTCCTGACAACAAAATTCATACCTAAAGCTTCTACCTTTTCTGCATCATGCTTTAGCCAATCAACTGGTCCTCCAATAAAAACACCTTTTCCACCTGAATCTGCCCTTGCAAACATATCAGAGCATTTAGCTAAGGCTTCCCAATCAGGTAATCCAGGACAAACTTCTTCAATGTAAACTGGGTACCACCAATCCTCACGAGTTACAGCATCATGAGTTAGTAAATCTATAACACCACCAGTTGCTACAGCTTTATCAAATGATGCACCAAAGGCTCCTTCCCAAACTTCATGAACTATATCAATATCCCCATCTGCCATAGCTTGATATACGGTTTGACTATCCATGGATACATACTCAATTTTTTCACCAACCATTTTAAAAAGTTCACCAACTACTTCAGCACCTACTAATTGGCTTGACCAGTTGTGAGTAGGAATTTTTATCACACCACTACTGTCAGCATTGGCTGAAGCTGAAAATAATGCCGTAATAAAAAAACATAAAGCTATAAATTTAGCTCTTAGTACTAAAAAACTATGTTTCATTTTTCTTCTCCCTTTTTGCTAAGTTTAAGTTTAAATATAATTTCTGCTCAATTCTTTTTACCAATATTAAACTAATAAGCCTCATTTCAAATAGACCTCCATTCTATCATCAAGTTCCTCTTTCCATGGTTTATTATAAGATGGAGAAACTGAACTATCCATCGGCGAGGTAAATCCTCCTTGGTCTCTAAAAGTCATAATATTTTTCTTTTTATGTTTTTTCCATAAGAAAAAGGCCTCATTTGCTGCATCGACATTAAAATCAGGGTAATCTGTTTCTGATATAAGTTCACGCACATAATCACCTTGATATCTAATGCAGGCATAATCATCCTCTAAAGCATCTTCCATTTTCTCTCTCTCAATAGGGTCAGCGTATAATGTAGAGGAATTTGGCATTTTAATTTTTCCTAGTATTAAGTCTCTTGCATACCAAGCTTGTGCATCAAACATATTGAAAGTGTACCATTGATCCTGCATCCCTAAGTAGAATAATCTAGGGTTTTTAGTCCAAACAATCCCTTTATATAAGTTAGCAGTTGCAAGTCTATTTGCAGTTTTGAGTCTCAAATCATCTGGTAGAAATGGAAAATGATGCTGATAACCGGTACACAGTATAATTGCATCGATTTCACTTTCACTTCCGTCTTTAAAAAATGCTTTATTACCCACAGTTTTTACCAATGCGGGAACTTCTTTCCAGTTTTCAGGCCAATCAAAACCCATTGGTGCAGTCCTATGAGCGACAATTACTGATTTACATCCATATTTCCAACATTGTGAACCAATATCCTCTGCGGAATAACTTGTTCCCAAAATTAAAATATTTTTATTTGTAAATTCTCTTGCATCTCTAAAATCATGGGCATGCAGTATCCTACCATTAAAGCTATCAAAACCTTCGTAAAATGGAACATTAGGAGTAGAAAAATGCCCAGTGGCAACTACTAAATAATCAAAAAAATCTGTTACTTCGGTATCTTTTTTTGTATCTCTAGAAACTACTTCAAATTGATTTTTATTCTCATGAAATCTTACATCACGTACTATAGTATTAAAACGAATTTTATCTCTAAAATTTGTTTTTTCTAGTCGGCCTTTGATGTAATCGAATAATACAGATCTTGGTGGGTATGAGGCAATATCTTTACCAAAATGTTCTTTGAAAGTATAATCAGCAAATTCCAAACCTTCTTTAGGGCCATTTGACCACAAATATCGATACATTGATCCGTGGCAAGGATCTCCGGCTTCATCAACGCCAGTTCGCCAGGTGTAATTCCATAACCCCCCCCAATCAGATTGCTTTTCAAAACAAACTATTTCTGGAATATCATTTCCCTTGCTTTGAGCTCTTTCAAAAGCCCTTAGTTGGGAAAGTCCAGACGGACCAGCTCCAATTATACCTACTTTTTTTTTCATTATTACTCCCCCATCAAAATAGTGTTAAATTTTTTTTTAAAAGTCAATTACTTACTTAAAATAACTCCCTTAAAAATCATTCCATTTTGGGCAAAAACTTAAAACTATAGTTTCAGGATGTATATTAATATTAAAAAGCTGATTATGTGATATTGTTGAGTGATATAAAAATTCTGACTTTTCCAACTGAATTACGTTAAATTTAACGTCAAATCTATGTGAAAAGGCTTCAAATAACAGCCTGCAAACCCCTTTTTCAATTAATGTCTTTGCTATTTCAGATTCAGGAGTAAAAGTAGCAGTTAATATGTCTGAAAATTCTTTATTTTTCTGGTAATATGAAGATGACAATAACCTAATTGCTTGTTCTCTTCTTTGAGAAGGATCGTTAGTTTTTTTTGCAATATGCTTTAATTCAGTTAAAAGGGAAAATTCAGGTAATTTATGAATAAGAGTTATAATCTTACAAATTGGCTCTTTTTGTTTGTCCAAATACAAATTAGGCATAATTGAGTCATCAGGTTTTCCAAAATTATCACGCATGATCATTTGTCTCGCACGACACTGGAATTTAACAAATTTTTCCTGCTCGCTAGGAAGCACTGATCGAGTATTATTTTCATAAAAATTATTCCTAATCATCAGATTTCCTTGGTTGCATCTATTATTTTTAGTTTAAAATCTCTATCATGGTTCAAGCTAGGAATTTTTTCACGCGTATCTTTAACATCGGCAAGATTTATTTTTGCAGATACAACTCTAGAGCCTACTCCTCCATCAGCTAAAACATTACCCCATGGATCAATCACAAGAGAATGTCCATAACACTCTCCACCGCCATCAATCGAACCTGTAGCACACGCAGAAATAACAAATGCTCCATTTTCAATAGCTCGGGCTCTGTTTAAGACATGCCAGTGTGCTTCTCCAGTTTTTTTTGTAAATGCAGAAGGAACCATCAAAACTTCAGATCCCTGCTTCGCCATAGATCTATACAATTGAGCAAATCTTAAGTCATAACATACAGAAAAACCAAAAATTCCAAATGGTGTTTTAGCTATTGAAGATTGATTACCTGGATTGACAGTTTCACTTTCCAAAAATTTGTTTTCATCATCACCTAAGTCAATATCAAAAAGATGAATCTTATCGTATCTATGTGTTATTTCACCTTCATTATTAAGTAAAATACTACGATTAAAATATTTTTCACTGTTATATGAAATAGCTATTGAACCAATAGATATCCATACATTATTATTTTGAGCGAAACTTTTAAATTTTATTAAAAATGGGTGATCATCTTCCTCTGTATGAGGTGGAATAAATCGTCCATTCTTACTTTTTAATCCACCACAATATTCCGGAAAACAAATAATTGAGGGATCATCATTTAAAGATTTCTCGGCTAATTTTAAACCTTCCTCAATAGCTGAATCGAAATCAGGCCTTGGTTGTGTTTGTAAACAAGAAGCTATAAATGAAATTGACATTTTAAAATTTCATATATGCCTTTCTTAAGGTTACAAGAGGATGCCTATCAGACATTTGAAATTTTAATAATAGTTCTCGTGCAATCATGTCTCTGTCTTGTTGATTATCCGGTAATTCAATACTGTCTGGAACTCGAACCCAACCATTTATATTTCTATCAAAAACGGCTGGCTTGCCTTCTTCATAACCCATGTGAATATCCTCAAGCCAGTTCAAATCATCCCAACCCATTATCTCCATATACTTTTTTAGAAAAGGGGTTAACCTGTCATAATCTGGAACTAAATTAACGTCATATCTGTAACCAATATGTTGGCCTATCTCTTTTTCTCTTTCACTATCTAATCCTTCGGCATCCTCTAAAAATTGATCGACACCTTTTATTTCAGAACCTCTATACTGTGTTCCAGCCATATTTGATCTCCCTAAAAATGATGATAATCGTCTATTCCAACTGTGTGATTAGTTCCTGCTAATGGAACACCAGCCATAGCTGACGCTTCCATGGTTAACGCTGCTAAATCTTCAGGTTCTAAAGAATGAAGATTAGTTTTTCCACACGCTCTTGCAAATAATTGAGCTTCAATAGTGAGGGTATGTAGAAAATTGTAAACACGCTCTGCAGCTTCATCAGGATCAAGTCTAGATCTTAAAGCTGGATCTTGAGTTGCAACTCCAACAGGACATCTTCCAGTATGACAATGGTAACATTCCCCAGCTTCTACACCCATTTCTTCAGGATAATTAGCTTCTGGTATATCTTTATTACAATTTAATGCCATTAAGGCAGAATGACCAATTGAAATAGCGTCAGCACCTAATGCAATCGCTTTAGCCACATCTGCCCCATTTCTTATTCCACCAGCATATATTAGCGTTATATCACCTCTTTTTCCTAGGTCATCGATAGCTTTTCTAGCTTGACGAATTCCTGCCATACCTGGTACCCCTGTATCTTCAGTAGCAAGATGAGGACCAGCTCCAGTTCCTCCTTCCATACCATCGATATAAATAGAGTCTGGATCACACTTAACCGCCATTCTTACGTCATCATAAACTCTGGCAGCACCTAACTTAAGTTGAATTGGAATTTGCCAATCTGTTGCTTCTCTTATCTCTTGAATTTTTAAGGCCAGATCATCTGGTCCGAGCCAATCAGGGTGCCTTGCAGGGGATCTTTGATCGATACCTGCTGGTAGAGAACGCATCTCTGCAACTTGATCAGTTACTTTCTGACCCATCAGATGTCCGCCTAAACCAACTTTACAACCTTGTCCAATAAAAAACTCACAACCATCTGCTAAAACTAAATGATGGGGATTAAAACCATATCTTGATTGTATACACTGATAAAACCACTTTGAAGAATACCGCCTTTCGTCTGGAATCATGCCACCTTCTCCAGAACAAGTAGCAGTACCTGCCATTGTTGCACCCCTTGCTAAAGCAGTTTTAGCCTCATAACTAAGAGCTCCAAAACTCATCCCAGTAATATAAACAGGAATGTCAAGCTCTAATGGTCTCTTTGCTCTTGGACCAATAACTGTTTTTGTTTCGCACTTTTCGCGATATCCTTCGATTACAAATCTTGTTAATGTTCCAGGAAGAAAAGTTAAATCATCCCAGTGGGGTATTTTTTTAAATAATGAAAATCCCCTCATTCTATATCTTCCAAGTTCTGCTTTTATGTGAATATCATCCATCACACGGGGTGGAAAAACAAAAGAGTTCCCTAATCTATATGGATCTCTATTGAGTGGTTTTTTATTTATTGGATTTCCGTCAGCCATTTTATTCCTCTAGTTAATTTAATAAGTTAAAGTATTAGTTTTTTCTCTGTAGGTTCTAGATTATCATAATTCCAAAGTTGTTTCCCTGCGACAACTTTGGTAAAATGATCTACACCTTTTGAAGGTAGAAGTCCGTACTGTTTTAGTTTTCTATAAAGCCAATCTTTATCAAGTTGAGTAAGTTCAGCTTCAACTGCGTCTACACCATAAGACTTAATTTCTCCGCCAATATAAATTGTACCATCATACATAGAATCACCAAGGTTTTTACCAGCATTCCCACATACAATCATTCTACCACGTTGCATCATAAATCCTGAAAGGGCTCCAGTATCACCTCCTACGATGATGGTACCACCTTTCATGTCTATCCCTGTTCTTGAACCAACTGATCCTTTACAAACTAAATCTCCACCTCTGATAGCGGCACCAAAAGTTGAACCAGCGTTTTTCTCAATTAAAACAGTACCTGACATCATATTTTCACCACAGGACCAGCCAACTCTACCATTTACTCTAACATTAGGTCCATCAATAAGACCTACCCCAAAGTATCCAGTAGAGCCCTCAATTATTAAGTTCAACTTACTTAAAATACCGACAGCTAGAGAGTGTTTTCCTCTAGGATTTTTTAAAACTATAGTTCCATAACCTTTGGACATAAGATCCCTAATTTCAGAATTAACCTCTGTGGATGTCATATCTGCAGTATCAAGCTCAGTTCTTTTATTGAAATCAACTTGAGGAGCCCATGGATATTCAAATCGTTCAGTTTCACCTGGATCAAATTCCATAAACATTGATCGACCAGTCAATTGTTCACTAGTCATTCCAAGAGCTTTAACACGCTCTTCTTGGGTCATAGATTTTAATTCATTTTCAGTTATGCTTGCCATACTCTTACCTCCTCATCATAGGGATCAGAAGTATCAATTTCTTGGGGAAGAATCGCCCTGATTGCAACTTCTTCTGATGCCATTGCAATTAAATCGTCACTTTCATAAAGGACTAGCGGTTTTGCAGCCATCGTATCTTTTGCCATACCCAATTGATCTTTTGTAGCAACTAAATATGTAAAAACACCATCAATCTCTTCAATAGACTGCTTCAAACTATTTTCCAGACTAGTTCCTAAAGAAAGATTATGAGCAGTGTAAACTGCTAAAAGTTCACTATCACAATTAGATGTAAAACGATGTCCTTTCTTTTCCATCTGTCTTCTCATTATCCAATAATTTGTAATTTGGCCATTGTGAACAACTGATACGTCATTATATGGAAAAGCCCAATATGGATGTGCTGACCTAATATCAACATCTGATTCTGTTGCCATTCTTGTATGACCAATACCATGAGTACCTTTAAACGAATTTAATCCGTAAGCATTAGATACATCAGAGGCGTCTCCAAGGTCTTTTATTAATTCTAAGCCCTTTCCTACAGATAATATTTCCGCTCCATTTACTTCTTCAATGTGTTCAGCAAGCTTTCCTAAATCACCATTAAAAGAAAACTCGTATCTGTAAGAGTAATCATTAATTTTATCTTTTTTGGTAACCTTCACCCCATGTTCATCAATAAAAGAATCTACCTGATTTATTCTCCGATCTAGTTCAGCATAAATCCCACTGCCCCTTTGCATATCCTCAGCTTCAGCAATTTTCAAACGCATTACTAAATCATTTACTTCATTACCGTACACTGCATATCCAGTAGAGTCAGGACCTCTATGCTTTAAAGCTTGAAGCATTTGCGTCATTTCAAACCCTACCGAAGAAGATTTTCCTTTATGTATTAATCCTGCAATTCCACACATAAAAAGTTCCCCCTAACAAATATAATTTCATTTTAAATTCTAATTAAATACATTTATGGCAAACACTCCATGTATGTATCGTTATCCCAGTCAGTAACAGTAGACATGAAACGCGCCCATTCATCAGACTTATATTCATGATATAATCTATACATTTCGCCTGGCATGCCTTTTTGTATTACTGGATCGTTAGATAAAGCTTCTAGAGATTCACCTAAGGACATTGGAAGTTTTTTAACTTGTTTACCTTCCTCCATTGCTTGGTAAATATTTCTTTCTTCAGGTGGTCCTGGATCAAGTTTATTATCAATACCATCATCTGCAGCTGCAAGAATTGTTGAACCCATCAAGTAAGGGTTTACCATGGAGTCAACAGACCTATATTCAAATCTTCCAGGTGCAGAAACTCTAAGACCAGTGGTTCTATTTTGAAATCCCCAATCAGCAAAAACCGGAGCCCAAAAACCAGTATCCCATAATCTTCTATAAGAATTGACAGTAGAACAACCAATTGCTGTTAAAGCTCTAAGATGGTGTACTATCCCTCCAATCGCCTCTAATCCAGCTTTTTGTGGCATTTGTGGATCATCGCCATCTGGCATGAAAGTATTTTCTCCACCTTTTACATGCATATAATTTTCTTGCATACCTGGGAGGTTTTTGGGGTCATTACCCATTGGTATGAATACATCCTCACCACCTCTCCATAGAGACATGTTGTGATGGCAACCTGACGCAGAAACTCCCATAAATGGTTTACTCATAAAACAAGCAAAAATTCCAAATTCTCGAGCAACCTGTGCACAGATTTGCCTGTAGGTGGTAAGTCTATCAGCATTCCTTAGAACATCATCAAAGGTAAAATTGAGTTCTAGCTGACCAGGAGCATCTTCATGATCCCCTTGTATCATATCAAGCCCCATTAATCTGGCATATTCAATGACCTTCATATAAACAGGTCTTAAACTTTCAAATTGGTCGATGTGATAACAATAAGGCTTTGAATAACCATCTTTTGGCTTACCATTTTCATCAAATTTCAACCACATCATCTCTGGTTCAGTACCCATTCTTAACTTCAAACCATTGTGTTTTTTTGAAAATTCATCATGCAACCTTCTGAGATTACCTCTACAATCAGCTGTAAGAAATGCTCCAGGGGCTTCACGTTCTTCTCTATTTCTAAATAACGTACAGTAAAATCTGGCAACTCTTTTATCCCACGGCAATTGCATAAAAGTCTCTGGTTCGGGAATACCAACAAGTTCAGCTGCTTCGGGACCATAACCAAGGTAGTCTCCAGCTCTATTGGTAAAAAGATTAACCGTCGCACCATAAACTAATTGAAAACCTTTTTTTGCAACACTTTCCCAATGATCTGCTGGAATCCCTTTACCCATGATTTTCCCAGTTACAGACACAAACTGTAAATAAAGATAAGTTATACCTAACTCATCTATTTTTTTTCTTACCTCTTTGACTTTATCGTCTCTTCCTGGAGCCTCTACAAACTCCTCAATATCTTTCTTTGACACATCTTCCTCCTTTAACTACTTATTAACTCCACGGATATGGACTATTTGATACGGGATGTAGCTCTCCTTTACTAAACCTATCGAATCTAAAAGGTTTTAATAGATCTTGTTCATCTCCTAATATTTCGTCGGCTATTAAATGACCTACTCCTATCATTTTCCATCCATGGTTTGAATCAGCAATAACTGCTACATTTTCTTTAAAATGATCAAAAACAGGAAAACTATCAGGAGTAAAACAACCAATACCTCCAGATGGGTCTTTATGATATTTTGGCATTGATCCTTCAAACCTTTTATGACAATGAGCAAGTGCCGATACCCACATGTGAGCAAATTCCTTACTAGAAATAAACTCAGGACTTGATGGACCATAAGGATCAACCTTAACTTCATCTACAGGGGTATCAACTTTATAAGGGGATGCTCCACCTTGTATTCCTCCAAAATGCCAATCAGGCTTATAATAAATACCCCACATGTCTTTGGTTATCGTTGAACCATCAACATCAGAAATTAATGGTGCATCAGTATCTACGTGAATTACAGGAGGTATATTACCATCATTTGTTTTTAGGGTATCTGGTTCAACTTTTAAAACACCTTCCTCCAATTGCCAGTATCTCCACATATCAACATCATTATGTATTTCACCTTTCAAGTCTTTAACTTGGATCTGCTTAGGCAAATCAAGCATATTCCAAAAGTCTCTTACCCAAGGGCCAGCACCTACAACAATTCTTTCACAATCAATAGTTCCTAAGTTTGTTTCAACTGATTTTACGGTATCAGACCCACTACTTAAATTAAAACCTTTAACCTCTACACCTGTTATAATCCTAACACCTAAGGCCTCAACTTTAGAAGCTAGAGAATACATTGCTTTGGTTTGGTTTGAATACCCACCTTTTTTTTCATGAAGAACAGAGGTTATTCCTTTAGCTTGCCAATCATCAAAAATTCCCCTCATGTATTTTGTAGATGCGTTTTCACCCTCTATAAAAACACTTTCATAACCTATAGCTTGCTGTTGTTCATAAATTTGAGAAACATCATCTCTCATAGCCTCACAAGAAATTTGCATGTAACCTACAGGGTGATAGTGAAGACCTGAAGGATCACTTTCCCATAAATTGACAGAATGAGCCATTAATTCTCTCATTGCAGGTTGAAAATAGTTATTTCGCACAACACCACAAGCTATACCAGATGCTCCAGAAGCTATCCCAGATTTTTCAAGTACTACTATTCTTCCTTCTACATCTTCACCTTGCTCATTAAGCTTTTTTGCCAATCGCCAAGCTGTAGATAGACCATGGATGCCTGCACCAATAATAATATATTCAGAAAAATTAGGAAATGACATAATTTATACTCCCTATATTGTTATGATTCATACTCTAATCCAAAAAATTACCAAATTCAAACAAAAAAAGTACCAAAAAACTTGATATTTTAAATATTTGGTATATAATCGGTATAGAGAGGTACAAATGAACATAATGAATTCAGTCTTAAGATATGGTGCAGAGAATATAGCATCTGAGTTAAGAAGAGGAATTATCAATGGAGAGATATTAGTTTCGGAAAAGCTTCCGGCAGAAAGGGAGTTAGCTGAAAAATTTAGAGTCTCTCGAGGTACTGTAAGATCAGCACTTTCAAAACTAGAAAAAGAAAAATTTATAGAAATTAAACCGGGTAGCGGTGCATTTGTCATTTACGAAACCTCAACAATACCTGTCAGTGAAGTTAAAAATGCAAACCCTCTCGAATTGATTGATGCACGCTTTGCACTAGAACCACATATTTGCAGATTAGCAGTGCTTCATGGAAAAAAAGAACAATTCCAGAAGTTAGAAACCTTAGTTGAAGCAATGGCAAAAAGTGTGAAAGACCCTACACAATTTGCATCTGCTGATACAGCTTTTCATCAAGTACTAGCAGATTGTACAGGCAACAACTTACTTATTTGGATTATCAATCAAATAAATTCTGTAAGAGGTCAAGATGAATGGACAAAAGCCAGACATCTAACTTTAAATGACAACATCATTAGAACCTATAATATCCAGCATAATCAAATTTTATTAGCAATAAAATCTAGAGAACCTGAGAAAGCAGCTTCTTTTATGAAAGAACATTTAGAAATTGCAAGGTTGTCTCTTACAAGAGCCGCAGGTACTTAAGTTCTTGCAGTTGTTTGCATCCAATTGATGTAAAGTCGCTCTGCTTTTTCTTTCATTTGTGATATATTTTGAAGACAATCATTTTGCATTTTTTTAAAACCATTTATTCCCATCTCTTGCTCTAAAGATAACTTATACTCAGGAATATTAGACCAATTTAAAACTGTATCATCCTCAATTTCTAAATGAAATTGTATTGAAAATGCCCTTGTTTGCCACTGTAAAGCTTGAATGCTACAGCTTTCTGACCAAGCCAGAACCTTTGATCCTGGGGGCAATTCAGTTACCTCAGCACTATGCCACTGTAAAGTTTTAAAATTTTCTGGAACACCGTCAAAAAAAACACCACTCTGACCGCTTTCAGTCAATAATACATCTAAAACTCCAACTTCAGGTTTTTGTGACTTTGATACTTTACCACCCATGCATTCTGCTAAAAGTTGGTGACCCAAACAAATACCTAAAAAAGGAGTTCCTTTTTGTTGAACTTGGTATTTAATAAATGCTTTTTCTTCTTTTAACCAAGGATATTTTTCTTCTTCCCAAACATCCATTGGTCCACCCAAAACCCATAACCCATCAAAATTACTATTTTCTGGTAATTTCTCACCTTCATCTAAATGTACTACTTCAGATGTGTGACCGTCTTCTTTTAAAAATTGACCTAAAGAACCAGCTGTTTCAACTCTTGCATGTTGCAATATTAAAATATGCATTTTTTCTCCTTATTTATAAAAATTAAACTCAATATTTTGCCAGATCTATATCATTAATTTCGATTATTGATAGAAGGAAACTGAATATTGTTTCTATACTCCTTTGGTGAAATATCAAAATAATTGGAAAATGATGAGGAGAAATGGGAGGATGAATAGAAGCCAGTTATATGGGATATTTCAGCAATAGATATTCTTGAATTACGTAATAAGTTTTTTGCCTTATCTAACCTTAAACCTCTATAATATTCCATAGTACCTTTTTTAAAAATTTTATTAAAAATCCTATTTAATTGTCTCTTAGAAACTGTATTTAATTCAGATAATTGATCCAAACTCAAGGGATCAGCTATATGATTTTCCATTAATTCAATAACAGATAATGCTATTTTATTCGTAGTTCCTACCCTGTTTACCAAATTCGATCTTTGAGGCCCCCCAGAAGGTCTTATTTCATTATGCAAAAACCAATCACTTACTAAATGAGCAAATTTAGCACCTTGCTGTTTTGAAATTATAGCTAAAACCATATCTATTGGGGCAGTTCCACCCGCACAAGTTATTCTATTTCTATCAAAGATATATAAGCTTTTTTCTAGAATAATATCATGAGTTAATTCTAGCAAACTAGGCGAATGCTCCCAGTGTACAGTCATTCTGTAATCTTTCATCAAGCCAGATTTAACTAATATAATAGGTCCTCCTGAAACGCCTCCAATAGTTATTCCATTATGGGCTAATTTGTTTAACCATTGATATAAATTTTTATTATTATACTTAAATGGATCTCCACCTGCTACCACAAAAAACATATCTAAATCTGGAAAATCACTCAAAAAGTAATTACCTGATATTTTCAAGCCTGAAGAGGAAATAGAACCTTGTCTTGACATTGAGAAATTTATCACTTCATAGTAATTTACTTCAGAAAGTAAATTTGCTGCTCTAAATGGTTCTACTAAGGATGCATAAGACATCAATGCAAAACCATCTAATGGCAAAACCCCTACTTTGAACATAACATATACCTTTATTATACCAAATTTGTCTACAATTTACAAATATGTGTCTTTTTTTTAGATGCAATATACCAAAAATCATTTATTATGATATTTTGGTGTTTAATTATGAATTATTCTGGTTTTAAAATATTTTGGGAAGGCTTGACCGGCAATAAAGGCTGGAAAAAAGCTTGGAGAGAACCCAACCCAAAAAAAGAGTATGATGTAATAATTATAGGTGGTGGAGGACATGGATTATCTACTGCTTATTATTTAAGTAATAGATTTAATGTGAATAATGTAGCAGTTCTAGAGAAAGGTTGGCTAGGATCAGGAAATATAGGCAGAAACACAACTATTATTAGATCTAATTATTTACTTCCAGAAAATCAGCCTTTTTATGAATTGTCCCTTAAACTTTGGGAAAATTTAGAAAATGATACTAATTATAACTCAATGGTATCTCAAAGAGGTGTATTAAATCTTTTTCATAGTGATGGCCAAAGAGATGCATTTGTGAGGCGAGGGAATGCAATGATTCTTTCAGGAGCAGACGCAAACCTTCTTAATGAAAATGAACTTAAAAAAATGTGTCCATATTTAGATTACGAAAACGCACGTTTTCCTATCAAGGGAGCACTTTTGCAGAAAAGAGGAGGAACCGTAAGACATGATGCAGTTGCTTGGGGTTATGCACGAGGTGCAGATTTAAAAGGTGTTGATATAATTCAAAATTGTGAAGTTGAAGGTTTCATAATAAAAAATGGAAAATGCGTTGGTGTTGAGACTAATAAAGGAATAATTAAGGCAAAAAAAATTGCATCTTGCGTAGCTGGATCGTCTAGCAAATTGATGAGTAAAGCAGGAATTAGACTACCAATAGAAAGTCACGTCTTACAAGCATTTGTTTCCGAAGGCTTAAAACCAGTTTTAGATAATGTGATTACTTTTGGAGCTGGACATTTCTATGTCAGCCAGTCTGATAAAGGTGGTCTTGTTTTTGGAGGTGATATTGATGGATATAACAGTTATGCGCAAAGGGGTAATTTACCAGTAGTTGAGGATGTTTGTGAAGGTGGTATGGCAATTATGCCAATGATAGGTAGAGCTAGGTTGCTTCGCATGTGGGGGGGCATTATGGATATGTCAATGGATGGTTCACCGTTTATTGATAAAACTCATATCAATGGTTTATATTTTAATGGTGGCTGGTGTTATGGTGGTTTTAAAGCAACTCCAGCGAGTGGATATTGCTATGCTCATCTTTTAGCGAAAGACGAGCCCCATCCTGTAGCTAGAGATTTTAAATTAGATAGATTTATTAAAGGTAAAATCATAGATGAAAAGGGTCAAGGTGCTCAACCAAACTTACATTAAAAACGGGAATTTAGAGCAATGATTATCCAACACCCAGATTTAGGTCCAAGGGACTCTTCAGAATTTGTGTACAAAGGTGATGCTGAATTACTTTTTAGACCTAAAAGAACTGAAAATACTGACCAAAAGATATTTCATGATTATCTTTATTTAAGAAATAATCCTGCTGGAAAACATTGTGAACTTTGGTATCACGAATACGGAGATAGGTCCTGGTTAGTTGTGACCAGAGATACAACCAATCACGAAATATTAAAAGTAGAACATGTAGAAGATTACATAAAATCCTATAAGGCTAAGTAAATGTATAGAACAAAAACAGGAGGTTTAATTAACCGTAAAAAGGTACTTAACTTTTCATTTAATGGAAAAAATTTAAAAGGTTTTGAGGGTGATACTTTATCTTCTGCCCTTTTGGGAAATGGGATTCACTTAGTTGGTAGATCTTTTAAATATCATAGGCCTCGTGGAATTTTTACATCTGGATCTGAAGAACCATCAGCTTTAGTACAGCTTGATGAGAAAAAGTTCACTGAACCAAATATTAGAGCCACTACAGTAAAACTTTTTGATGGGTTAGTAGCTAATAGTCAAAATCATTTTGGATCACTTTCTTGGGATTTTATGAGAATAAATGATTATCTTTCAAATTTTCTATCTGCAGGTTTTTATTATAAAACTTTTATGTGGCCAAAAGCTTTTTGGGAAAAAGTTTATGAACCAATTATCCGAAATGCTGCAGGATTAGGTAAACTATCTAAAGAGCCTGATCCTAGTATATATGATAAAGGCTTTTTACATTGTGATTTATTAGTCATTGGAGCTGGACCTTCTGGGTTATATTCTGCATTAATTGCTGCAAGAACAGGTGCTAAGGTTATAATAGTGGATGAAGACTTCACACTTGGAGGCTCATTAAATGGGGAAAAATTAGAAATTAATGGTGGCCTTTGCACTGATTGGTTAGGAACTATTTTAAGCGAACTCACATCTTTCAAAAACGTAAGATTAATGCCTAAGACTACTTTATATGGATCCTTTGATCATGGCATTTATGGAGCTTTAGAGATCAGAAATTACAACAGTAGAGATAATTTAAAAAAACCAAGACATATACTTTGGAAAATTTATTCTAAATTTTCAGTATTATGTACAGGAGCCCTAGAAAGGTCTATTTTATTTGAAAATAATGATCTACCAGGCATAATGCTTTCAAAGTCAATGAGGCATTATTGTAATCGGTGGGGAGTAATTCCAGGACAACATATTTCAATATATACAAATAATGACGATGGCTGGGAAACTGCTAAAGATTTAAAAGAGGCAGGATGTAATGTTATTTGCATTATTGACCAACGTCCAGATATTAATCCACCCATAAAAAATATAGATTATGTATTAGGTAGAAAAATCGCCAAAGCTTACGGTAATTTGAGGATTTCTTCTATCAAATTGGATAATGGTAAAATTATAAAAACTGACTGTTTGGCAGTTTCTGGAGGGTTTAATCCAAATTTACATTTAACCTGCCATCAAAGGGGAAGACCTAAATGGGATGAATTAAATCATTGTTTTATTCCAAATAATCCACCAAAAAATATGTCAGTTATTGGTGCTGCTAACGGTATATTTAATTATCAAGATATATTTAAAGATTCAAAAATAAAATTAACCAAAATTCTACAAAACTTGGGTCATAAAAAAGTTTCAATTGAAGAAGTGAAAATTAGTAATCGGGTTTATAAAGTTTCACCCTTTCCAAAAAATATACCTGAAGGAAAAGTATGGGTAGATTTACAAAATGATGTAACTGTAAAAGATATTAAATTAGCCGTACATGAAGGTTTTCATTCAGTTGAACTTTTAAAAAGATATACAACCTTAGGAATGGCAACTGACCAGGGTAAAAATTCAAATGTTTTAGGACTCTCTATATTAAGTGTAATAAAGAATAAACCGATGGATGAAGTTGGCACAACAATATTTCGACCACCTTTTACACCTGTCCCAATTGGTGCTTTTGCAGGCCGGTCAAGAGGTAAACATTTTAAGCCATTTAGATTAACGCCCTCTCATAATTGGGCCAAATCCAATAATGCTGTTTTTGTTGAAGCTGGTAATTGGCTAAGGGCACAATGGTTTCCTTTGAAAGGAGAAAAAACATGGCGAGAAAGTGTTGATAGAGAAGTTATTCAAACGAGAACTAATGTTGGTATCTGTGATGTCACTACGTTAGGAAAAATTGATATTAAAGGAAAAGATGCTGGTGCATTTCTAAATTTTGTTTATGCGAATAATTTTGGAAAACTTCCTATAGGTAAAGTTCGATATGGATTAATGTTAAGGGACGATGGGATAGCCTTCGATGACGGTACTACAGCAAGATTTTCAGAAAATCATTTCGTGATGACAACCACAACTGCAAATGCAGTTACTGTTTTTAGACACTTAGAGTTTTGTAAACAGTGTTTAAATCCAGATTGGGACGTTCACTTGATTTCTACTACAGATCATTGGGCACAATTTGCTGTAGCTGGACCAAAATCTAGAAAACTTTTGCAAGAAATTTGTGATCCAAAAATTGATATTTCTAACGACAAATTTCCATTTATGGCATGTGGAGAAATAAATGTCCTTAAAGGAATACCCGCTAGGTTATTTAGAATATCATTTTCTGGGGAATTAGCATACGAAATCGCTATTCCAAGAAGATATGCTGATTTTTTTATAAAAGAAATAAGTGAAATTGGAAAAAAATATAATCTTGTTCCATACGGTACAGAAGCTTTAGGTGTTATGAGAATAGAAAAAGGTCACGCTGCAGGTAATGAATTAAATGGCCAAACTACTGCTAATAATCTTGGATTAGGTAAAATGGTTTCAAAATTGAATGATTGTATTGGAAACACTATGTCAGAAAGGGAAGAGTTAAATAAAGAAAATACGCTTAAATTAGTTGGATTTATCCCAACTAATAAAAACCAATCATTGGTTGCAGGATCTCACTTTATTGAAAAAGGACAGACTGAAAATTTAGAAAATGACCAAGGTTGGATGAGTTCTGTTGCTTTTTCACCGATGTTAAAACATTCAATAGGTTTAGGTTATATAATTAGAGGAAATCAACGATACGGTGAAAAAGTTCATGCAGTAAATCCTTTAAGAAAAGAAATAATAGAAGTAGAAATTCATTCCCCACATTTCTATGATCCTGAAGGAGAATTACTACGTGGATAAAAGTAAAGTCACAACACCGTTAAATGGTTTTAGTAAAAATATTGGAGATGTTTTTCTTAAAGAAATTTTATTTGAAATATATTGTATTTCTGTACCAAAAAATATGGAAAAAAATTCCATTTTAACATTAAAAAAAATACTGAATATTAACCCACCCAATATAGGAAAAAGCGTATTAAACAAAGAAAAATCTATAAGACTAATCAAAAACTCCTCTGATCAATATTTTATACTATTTTCAATTGATTTTAAAAATATTTCAAAAATAATTACTATGCTTGAAAAAAGTTTTTACATTACTGAACAAAGTGATGCATGGGCTTGTATTGATATTTCAGGATCTCAAACTCATAGTTGTTTAGAGAGAATCTGTACTTTAGATTTATCTAATTCCGCATATGAAATTAATTCGGCCACTAGAACTTTGATGGAACATTTGAATGTTTTTGTAATAAAAGTTACTGAGGAAAATTTTATATTGATGTCGGCCAGTTCTTCCGCACTTTCTTTTTTGGAAGCTATACAAACCTCTGCAGAAAATATAATGTAAAAAAAAATTGGAGGAGACCCTATGAAATTTAAAAGTGATATTGAAATAGCAAGATCGGCAAAAAAAATACCTATTGCTGATGTTGCAAAGAAATTGGGTATTTCTTATGACGATATAGTTCCTTATGGTCACGATAAAGCTAAAATCTCTGATAATTTTTTGAAAAAAATATCATCCAAAAAAAAGGGGAAGTTAATTTTAGTAACTGCAATTAACCCTACACCTGCAGGAGAAGGGAAAACTACAACAACTGTAGGCTTAGGAGACGGCTTAAATGCTATTGGAAAAAAAACTGCTATTTGTATAAGAGAAGCATCTCTTGGTCCATGTTTTGGAATGAAAGGAGGTGCTGCAGGTGGAGGTCAAGCACAAGTAGTACCAATGGAGGAAATGAACCTTCATTTTACCGGAGATTTCCATGCGATTACAAGTGCTCATAATTTATTATCTGCTATGATTGATAATCATATTTATTGGGGTAACAAAGAGCAAATTGATATAAGAAGGATCGTTTGGAAAAGAGTGCTTGATATGAATGATAGAGCTCTAAGAGATATAGTAACTTCACTCGGAGGTGCACCCAATGGATATCCAAGACAAGCTGGTTTCGACATCACTGTTGCTTCAGAGGTTATGGCAATACTATGTCTGGCTGATGACTTAAAAGATTTAAAGCAAAGATTAGGTAATATCATTATTGCATATAGAAGAGATAAATCACCAGTTTTCTGCAAAGATATTAAAGCAGATGGAGCTATGACAGTTTTACTCCAACAAGCTATGCAACCAAACATAGTACAAACATTAGAAAATAATCCAGCCTTAGTTCATGGTGGTCCTTTTGCAAATATTGCTCATGGATGTAATTCAGTTATAGCCACTAAAGCTGCTTTAAACTTAGCAGATTATGTCGTCACTGAAGCTGGATTTGGTGCTGATTTGGGAGCTGAAAAATTTCTAAATATAAAGTGTAGAAAAGCAAATTTAAAACCATCTGCTGTAGTTTTAGTGGCAACTGTTAGAGCTCTTAAGATGAATGGTGGAATAACTAAGGAAAAATTAGGAGAAGAAAATTTATTAGCTGTTGAAAAAGGGTGTGACAATCTTGGAAGACACATTGAAAATTTAAAAAGCTTTGGAATACCAGTAATTATAGCTATCAATCATTTTATATCCGATACAGAAAATGAAATATCAAAAATAAAAGAATATGTTTTGAAAAAAGATTGTGAAGCAATATTATGTAAACATTGGGAAAAAGGCTCTGAAGGAACTATTGAGCTTGCAAAAAAAGTTGCAGAAATTGCAGATAATGATGAAGGTCAGTTTTCTACTTTGTATCCAGATAAAATGAATTTATTAGAAAAAATTGAGACTATTTGTAAAAAAATCTACAGAGCTGATGAAGTAATAGCTGACAAAACTATACGAGACCAATTACAATCATGGGAAGAAAATGGATATGGAAATTTACCTGTTTGTATGGCTAAAACTCAATATAGTTTTACAACAGACCCTAATAGGAGGGGCGCTCCCACAGGACATTCAATACCGATCAGAGAAGTAAGATTGTCAGCTGGAGCTGGATTTATAGTCGTTGTTTGTGGGGATATAATGACTATGCCTGGATTACCAAAAATACCAAGTGCTGAAAATATTTATTTAAATGAAAATTCTCAAATAGAAGGTTTATTTTAGTTTTTAGGAGTAAGCAGTATGAATATTATAGATGGTAAAGCTTTTGCAGAAAAAATTCGTGAAAAAGTAAAATCACAAGTTAAAATATTAAAACAAAATCATAACATTGTACCTGGCCTTGCAGTAGTTCTGGTAGGTGAAGATCCAGCTAGTAAAGTTTATGTTAAAAATAAAGGGATCCAAACTAAAAATGTAGGCATGAATTCCTTTGAATATAAATTGGACGAAAAAGTGGACGAAACAAAGCTTTTGGATTTGGTAAAAAAATTAAATGATGATCCCAACGTTCACGGGATACTTTGTCAACTTCCTCTTCCAAAGCATTTGAATGAAGATATGATAATAAATACAATAAAACCAGATAAAGATGTTGACGGATTTCACATTTCAAATGTTGGCTTATTAAATACAGGCCAAAAATCTATGGTTCCATGTACACCATTAGGCTGTTTGATGTTATTGAGAGAATTTGTTGGAAATTTAGAAGGAAAAAAAGCAACAGTTATTGGACGATCAAATATAGTGGGTAAACCAATGTTTAATCTTCTTCTATCCGAGAATTGCACAGTTACAGTAGTCCACTCAAAAACAAAAAATATTGAAGAAATTTGTAAAAATAGTGATATCCTTGTTGCTGCTGTAGGAAGACCAAATTTTGTAAAATCAAGCTGGGTTAAGCCAGGTTCAGTAATTATAGATGTTGGCATTAATAGAATAAGTATAGAAGAAAATGGAGAAACTAAAGCAAAACTAGTAGGTGATGTTGATTTTGAAAATTGTAGCAAAGTTGCAAATGGTATTACTCCTGTACCTGGAGGAGTGGGGCCAATGACCATATCTTGCCTATTAGCTAATACCTTAGTGGCTTGCTGTAGATCAAATAATATTAAAGAGCCACAAGAATTAACTCTTTAGTTATAGATTACTAATAAAAAAATACATACTATTTTTGATCTCTTTGATATAACCATTCAAAATCTGGATGATTTTTAAAACGCCATTTTCTAATTGGACCAGCCATTACGTTAAGATAATAAAGTTCATAACCATATGGTATCCCACATGGATGATGTCCTTTAGGAACTAAAACTACATCACCATCATTGAAACATATTGATTGATCAATCGAGCCGTCTTCAGAAAATACTCTTTGAAAACCAAATCCATTATTAGGATTAATTCTATGGTAATATGTTTCTTCTAAATAAGTAATATTTGGAAAATCATTTTCATCATGCCTATGTGGAGGGTAAGAAGACCAATTACCTGGAGGAGTAAATACTTCTGTAACCAGTAAACTATTTGCAATTGGATTATCTTCCATAGCAATGTTAAAAATAAATCTTTTATTTGATCCTTTCCCTCTTTCAATTAATTTTATTTCATCTGATTTAATTATAGATGGAGAAAATTCTTCTTTTCCAGGTGCACTACATACTGCTAATATTAACTTAGTATTTGCTTTTACACTCCAAGGTGTTTGTAAGGGAATATAAAAACCTGAGGGAGGTTTTTTTTCAAAAACAGAAGTCCTACTACCTAACTCACCCATATTTTTTCCAGAAACTTCGATTTCTCCATAACCTTCAATAAAAACAACAATAGATTCCTCAAAATTGGTTTTATCCTTGATATCGTCACCTTTTTCCAAATGAAACAATTTGAAACCTACGTACTTCCAATGTGCTGATTGTGGAGTGATATCAAACTTTTTTTTACTATTATTGTTTGGTTTTAGTAATAAATTTTTCATAAATTAACCATAATCTACTTTTAAAAACTATATTTTTTTGTTCCAAAGATTACAAAGTTTTATAAAATTTTTGGACATAAGTTCTATAGCGTCAGAATTTGATATTTTCCCAGAGAACCAGTTTTCTGCAACTTTACCAAAAATACTTCTTCCAACGGCAAACCCTTTTACTATTTTTGATGATTTAGCTAATTTAAAACAAACATCCAATTTATTTATTGGTCTATCTAAACCTAACAATAAAACCCCCCGACAAAATTTATCCCATTTAAAAATAAGCTCTTCTAATTTCAACCAATTTTCTTTTTCTTTTAAAGGTTCTAACTTCCACCAATCTGGTCTTACACCAATTCTATATATATTATTTACAACATTTAGAATATCTTCATCATTTGCCTCACATTCTTTTGAAGTAATTATTTCTAGCAAAAACTCTAAATTATTCTGTCTACAAGACCTATAAAGAGAAATCAAACTCCTCTCCTGTTTAATTTTAATACTTTCTGTATCTTTAGGGTTAAAATAACATAGTAATTTTACAATATGGTTTTTGGGCCATTCAATCAAACCATAACAATTTTCACCTACATCATTTCCAAATTGCACTGGACATGATTTAGGTAATTCAGCAGGTCTCGCAATCCAAAGATTATGATCAGAAGCTTTATGAAGAATTTCTCGCCCATATAAATCATCACAAATTATTCCAAATCCATTTTTTTTGTTTGAAACCTTTAAAGCAGCTTTAAGGCAAAGATTTTTAAATAAAGAGATTTTCTTTTTCGAAGAATTTAATTTATTTACTAATTGTTCAAATTGTGTCCTATGATCAAACGCAAAAATTAAAATCTTTTTTATATTCCCCTTTCTAGTTGTTGACCAATGTATATTTTCTAAATCTTGGTCTTTACGAAGAACAGGATTTTTTATTCCTTTTTTTAGAAAAAATGAAAGTTCTTCCCAACTTGGATAAGATGGGGTGCAACCATGCCTGCTTACTGCAATGGCTCCACAAGCATTGGCAAAATCTAAACATGTTTCCCAGTTTTTGTTTTTTAACCAGCCTCTTAATAAACCTGCCATAAAACCATCACCAGCACCTAAAACATTAAATACCTCAATTTTAAAATTCCTACCGGTTATACCTTTTTCTAAATTTGATTTAATTGTATTTTCAAAAATACTTGCCCCATATGGTCCTCTTTTGCAGACTAAAACTGCCTCAGTTAAGGATCTAACGTTTTTTAAAGCCTTTATTGTATGATTAATCCCTCCTGCAATATGAAATTCTTCTTCAGTTCCTACTATTAAATCAAAAAGTCTCAAATTTTTCTGTAATTTTTTTGTAACTTCACTGGACTTAATATAACGATTTTCTCCATCATTATGATCTGAAAGTCCCCATAAGTTGGGTCTAAAATCTATATCTAAAACTGTTTTTTTCTTAAGCTTTCTAGCAATTGAAATAGCTTTGATTGTTGCTCCTTCTACATTTACATTTGAAAGGTGTGTTCCTGTAGCACAAACACATTTTGCTCTTGAGATAAATTTTTTATCAATATCATTTGTTGACAATGCCATATCTGCACAATTTTCTCTGTAAAAAATTAATGGAAAATCATTTTTGTTTCTTATGCCTAAAATGACAAGCGCCGTTAACCTTTCTTGGTCAATTTTAATACCATCAGTATTAACTCCCTCTTTTTTTAATTGTTCAACTATGAACCTTCCCATATGTTCATTTCCCACTCTGGTAATAATTGCTGATTTTAAGCCTAATCTAGCAGCACCAGCTGCGATATTAGTAGGAGAACCACCTATATATTTTTGAAATGTCCTCATATCTTCTAGACGACCCCCAATTTGAGAACCGTATAAATCAACTGAACTTCTACCTATTGTTATTAAATCAAGATTTTCACTTTTCTTCATAGCCAAACATTATTTTTTTATATAACTTAATTATGAAAATTAATCCCAAAATAAAAAAAATTAAACCTATAATTATAAAAATTATATATAATGAACAAAAAAAAAATTGGAGAAAAAATCAAAGTTTCAGAAATTTGTTTTGGGACTTCTGCATTAGGAAATATGCCTGATACATATGGTTATGAAGTTGACCCCTCAATAGCAGAAGAAACCATATTAGCAATTCTAAATGGGCCTTCTAACTTTATAGATACTTCTAGAAATTATGGAATGGGAAGAAGTGAAAAACTTATTGGAAACGTATTTAAATCATTAGGAGGAAAACCTAATGACATAATTCTTTCCACAAAAATTGATCGAGATATGACAACAAATATTTTAGATCGAGATGCTGCACTAAAATCGTTCGAACAAAGTATCGAGTCTCTAGGCACTGACAAAATTGATATTCTTCATATACATGACCCAGAACATTGTAAAAATTTAAGTGATATTACATGTGAAGATGGTGCAATTGATACATTATTTCAACTTAAAGACGAAGGATGCGTAAGTTTAGTTGGTTTAGCTATGGGGAAAGTAGAAGTGATGTATGATTTGATCCAAAAATGGCCTTTTGATGTTATGATTAATCATAATAGGTTTACCTTGTTAAATCGACAAGCTGATAAGCTTTTTGATTTTGCTAAAAAGAGAGGTATAAAAATTTTCAATGCTGCACCCTTTTGTGGCGGAATTTTAGCAAAGGGTACAAAAAAAACAAATAGATTGGTTTATCAAGAAGTATCAGAAAAAAAACTTAAACCAATTCTAGATTTAGAAAATATTTGTCTAAAGTATAATGTGCCTTTAGGAGCAGCTGCTTTACAATTTTCAATGAAAGATACGCGAATAACTTCAACCATAGTTGGTATCACTAAAAAAAAACGTATTGATGAAATATTACAATGGTCAAGTTTTAAAATACCCAAAGATGCTTGGACAGAAATATTATCTCTTCCATTTGCAACTAATGATCCTGAAGAAGCTCGAAATTATAAGCTGGGGTAATTTGTTCTCTAAATCATGACCCAACGTTTCTCCTTAGATGATCTATGGATGCCATCTACTAATTTCTGTATTCTATGTCCGCTAGCAAAATTAAAAGGTTCTGGAATTTCATTGTTGATCGATTTTATAAAATTACTTATTTCAATGGCTTTAAGTTCATTGAACCCTAGTTGATGACCTGGTGCTACACAAAATCTATCATAGGGTTTATTTGCTGGACCGGCTTCAATTTTTCTAAATCCTTGAATATTTTTTTTATCACTTAACGAAAATAAATATAGTTCATTTAATCTTTCTTGAGAAAATCTGATTGCACCTTTTGTTCCATATATTTCAAAATCATGTTTCATTTTACATCCAGTAGCTAGCCAGTTTGCCTCTATACTACCACTGACTCCACTTTTAAATCTTACAAAACTTCTAGAAATATCATCTATCTTTATGTTTTTTGTTTTATTATTCGTAGTCTTTCTTTTTTTTATCACGGTAATTGATTCACCCATCACTTCTTTTATAGGACCTAACAAGAATTCAGCAGTTGCAAGAATATGGCTTCCTAAATCAGCCAGAACACCACCCCCAACAGGCTCATGTCTCCACGTGTATGGACTTCTTGGATCAGACATATAGTCTTCTGCATGAATACCTCTAAAGCTTATTATTTCTCCTAAATCTCCATTTGCAATTATTTCTTTTGCTGTATAAAACATTGGGTTTGATAAATAATTAAACCCAACTTGAGTTTTTTTATTAGACCTCCTTGAAGCTTTTACCATTTCTTGTGTTTCTTCTAAAGTTGGAGCTAGTGGTTTTTCACAATAAACATGTTTATTAGCTTCCAGTGCCGCAATTGAAATATCTTTATGAAGAGAATTTGGAGCAGTTATTGAAATTAAATCTAATTCAGGATCATGAATTAGACTCATCCAATCAGCAGTAGATTTTTGAAATCCTAATTTTTTTGCTGCAGAATTAGCAGCTTTTGAATTAATATCAGCAATTGAAATTAAATTTAATTTATAAGGCAGATCAAAAACTCGATCAGCAATTGCATATCCATAAACATGAGTTTTCCCCATGAAACCACTCCCAACAACTCCAATATTTAAAGTAGGTTTTGAAAAATTCATAAATGAACTCCATTAACAACTAAACTTTCATCCAAAGTACCATCGAAATAATCTAGAATATTTTGAATTGATTTTATAGACATTCTTTCAGCAGATTCCTGACTCAAGCCTGCTTGATGAGGAGTGAAAACCACCTGTTTATATTTGAAAAGTGAGTGATTTTTTTCTAATGGTTCATTATCAAATACATCTAATCCCACACCAGCAATTGTACCTTTTTGGATTCCGTCTAATAAAACATTATCCTCAATCAACCCTCCCCTTGCAGTATTAACTATAATTACTCCATGTTTTAAATATTTTGAATTTTCCCTTGTGATAATAGGTTTTTCTACTTTTGGTAAATTTAAAGAAATACAATCTGCACTTTGAAATGCAGTCTTCAAATCTTGAAAATATTGGATTTCATATTCTTCAAAATTATTATTTATATAAGGATCATATACAAAAATATTCATACCAAAAGCATTGGCTAATCTACCTAATTTTTTACCTATCCGTCCAAAACCAACAATAAGTAGGTTTTTACTATATAGCTCTCTTGGCTCATAATTGTTCCTATAATCCCAAAATGAATTTCTAGTTGAAAAATCAGCTAAAATTATTTTTTTAAACACAGAAACAATCAACATCATTGTATGTTCACTAACTGAAGTTGAATTCACATCACCAACAATTGTAAGAGGAATTTTTCTTTTCTTTAATTCATAATGATCAATATTATCATAACCAACTCCATGTCTTGAAACTATTTTTAATTTCTTGGCTTTTTCTATTTGGTTTTTGTTTAAAGTTTGTGTGCGTACAATCATTGCATCAGCGTTTTTCAAGTATGGTAAAAAATTTTTGTTTGATACTTCTTTTAAATAATCTACTGAATATTTGGAGTTTTGATTAATAATTTTTAAACCAGCTGGATGAAGTTCTCCAGCAATTAAAATATTAAGCATTATAAAAAATTCCTATCAGTAAATTGTAAAATTAAATTAATTTTCTTGTTTGATTTACTACCTGATTTGCCATTTCTGATAAAAGTTTTACATCTGAATTTACCGTCACTAAATCAAAACCCCACTTTATAGCTTTTGCTGCATATTCTGGACTTGCACAATGGATACCTGACAAAATATTTGCTTTATTAGCTTCATCTAATATTCTTTTAAAGGCATCAACTACTTGGTCTTCTGTTCGATCCATACCAGGACCTAAATCACCATCTGATAAGCCTATGCCTAAGTCTGAAGGTCCTATATAAATTCCAGACAAACCTTTTGTATTAACAATTGAATTGATATTTTGAAATGCTTCTTTTGTTTCTATCATCGCTAAAGATAAAATTTTACTATTAGCACTTTCCCAATATGCATCACCAGTAGAGTATAATGCTCTAGTTGGACCAAAACTTCTTTGTCCAAGAGGTGGGTATCTCATATAAGAAACAAATTCTTCTGCCTGCTTAGGATTATTTATCATAGGGCAAATTACACCCATTGCTCCTGCATCCATGGTCTTCATAATTATTTGTGGATCAAGCCATGGAACCCTAACCATTGGAACAACTGGGTATCTACCTATTGCTTGAAAAATAGAAAGAGCGTCCTTATAGTCATTTAATCCATGTTGCAAATCGACTGTAATAGCGTCGTAGCCACTCTCTGCAAGTACTTCAGCACAAAATGGTGAACTAGATGACATCCAACAATTTAATACTGGTTTGCCACTATTCCATAAATTTAAAATTTCATTTTCCATTATATTATCCAATTTTTAAATTTTATTTACCAGTCATAGTTTATCGAAACACTTTTTCTTTCCTGAAGAGATTTGTAGGCAGCCTCTGCTATTACTAATGCTTTATAACCATCTTCAAAACCTACATCAGTAGAACTATTTTGTTTTACTGATCTTATGAAAGATTTTAGTTGCAAAGAAAATGCTTCTTGATATCTCTCTATAAAAAAATATAAATAAGGCGAAGAGGTTTCTGAACTCTCTCTTTTATAAATTTTTGTTTGATCCAAATTATAGTTTCCACTTTGCAGCATTCCATTTGAACCAAGTAATTCTACTCTTTGATCATAACCATAAACAGCTGTTCGAGAATTATTTATAAAGCATTGTTTTCCATCCTTACAAGTAAGAATAAACATAGCTGTATCATGATCACTAATTTTATTCATCATGTTTGGATCAATTAATTTTTGGGCTGAAGCAAAAATCTCAATTGGATCTTCATCTAGATAAAATCTAGCTAAATCAAAATCATGAATTGTCATATCTCTAAATAACCCTCCTGCAGATTTATAATACTCCTCTGAAGGCATCTCAGGATCTCGTGAAGTGATTATAACTTGATTTAATTGACCAATCTTATTTTCCTTCAGTAGATTTTTTATTTTCGCATGAGAAGGGTCAAATCTACGATTGAAACCAATTTGAATAGGAAGATCATTTTTTTTTATTCTGTTATAACATTGTCTTATTCTATTAAGACTAAGATCTATTGGTTTCTCACAAAATACCGGTTTATGATTTGTTAAAGCTTTCTCTATATAATCTGCATGAGTTGATGTTACAGAAGCTATTAAAATAGCATCGATGTCTTTGTTTTTAAATAATTCAGAATCTTGATTGCAAACCTTAGCCCCTGTTTTGTTTGAAACTACTTTTGCAAAATTTTTATTTATATCAAAGACTGATTCAAGTATTACATCATCCTCTTGATGCAATATATTTGCATGCATTGTACCAATTCTTCCACATCCAATAAGACCAAATTTTAGCAAAATAACCTCCAATATTATAAAGATACATTAAAAAAAAATTTATGACACAATAATTCGACAAAATAAATTTATTATTCTTGTCAATTTAAATGTGTTGCAATAACTTCAAAATCATAAATTTTTTAAGGAAAAGGACTATGGGAAAAAATACAATTAGATTAACAATGGCTCAAGCTTTAGTAAAATACTTATGTAATCAATATATTTTAATAGACGATAAAAAAGAGCAACTATATGCTGGAGTTTTTGGTATTTTTGGACATGGAAATGTAACTTGTTTAGCGGAAGCATTAGAGCAAGTTAAAGATACTCTTCCAACCTGGAGGGGGCAAAATGAACAATCAATGGCATTAGCTGGAATTGCTTATTCAAAGTCAAAATTGAGACAACAAATTATGATTGCAACTTCTTCAATAGGTCCTGGAGCAACTAATATGCTAACTGCTTCTGCTCTTGCTCATGCAAACAGATTACCATTGTTAATACTTTCTGGAGATGTTTTTGCTAATAGACGTCCTGACCCAGTGCTTCAACAACTTGAACACTTTAACAACCCTACAATTACAGCAAATGATGCTTTTAAAGCTGTTACAAGATATTGGGATCGAATAAGTCATCCAGAGCAAATAATACATTCATTACCACAAGCAACAGCAATTATGTTAGATCCCTCTGATTGTGGTCCTGCCTTTATTGGACTTTGTCAAGATACACAAGAAATAGCCTATGATTATCCAATTGAATTTTTTGAACCTAAAATTCATTCTATACCACGTCCAAGAGCTGACAAAAAATATATTGAAGAAGCAATTAATCATATTAAATCTTCAAAAAAGCCTCTAATTATAGCTGGGGGTGGAGTAAGATATTCTAGAGCAAATGAAGTTCTTAGAAATTTTGCTACAAAATTAAATATTCCAGTTTCTGAAACAATAGCAGGAAAAGGAACCCTAACCCATGATGATCCTATAAATATAGGACCAATCGGAGTTGTTGGATCAACTTCTGCAAATTATGCTGCAAAAAATGCTGACCTAGTAATTGCTGTAGGAACTAGACTACAAGATTTCACAACTGGTTCTTGGACTAATTTTAAAAGGTCTACTAAATTTTTGAATATAAATACTTCCAGATGGGATGCAAACAAACATTTATCAACTCCAGTAGTGGGAGACGCAAAAGTATGCATTGAAGAAATTTTAAAAGAACTAAATAACTTTAAATTTGAGAGAAATTGGCTTAATACTACAAAAGCTGAGTTCTCAAAATGGAATAAGTTAGTAGATGATTTGCAAACTCCAACAAACTCTCCAATTCCTACATATGCACAAGTAGTCGGATTAATTAATAAGTCAGCAAAACCTGATACAACAATGGTAACAGCTGCTGGAGGATTACCAGGGGAAGTAAGCAAGGGTTGGAAGGTAAAAGATTTAAACACTTTTGATTGTGAATTTGGGTATTCTTGCATGGGATATGAAATTGCAGGTGGCTGGGGAGTAGCTATGGCAACAAAAAATAAAAGTGTTCCTGTTATTTTAGTGGGAGATGGTTCATATCTGATGATGAATTCTGATATATATTCAAGTGTTCTATCTGGTCACAAAATGATTATTATAGTTTGTGATAATGGTGGTTTTGCAGTTATTAATAGATTACAAAACTTTAAAGGAGGAAAATCCTTCAATAATTTGATACAACATTGCAAGGTAAAAAAGCCATTCGCAGTTGATTTTTCAAAGCATGCTGAGTCAATGGGTGCGTTAGTAAGGCATTGTGAAAATTTATTTGATTTAAGAGATGCGATGGAATGGGCCTATTCGAATGAAAGAACTACCGTTTTATCAATTATAACAGATGCCTATACATGGACACCAGGCGATGCCGATTGGGATGTTGGCGTACCCGAAACATCCGATAGAAATGAAGTAATTGAAGCTCGAAAAGAACATGAAAAAATTAGATCAAAACAAAGAGTGGGAATATAAATGAAAGCCAAATTAGGAATTGCACCTATTGCATGGTCTAATGACGATCTACCTGAATTAGGTGGACAAACTTCATTAGAAACTTGCCTATCAGAAGCAAAGATGGCTGGATTTACTGGAGTTGAAACTGGTGGAAAATTTCCAAAAAATTCTAAAGAACTTAGACCAATCTTAGATGATTATGAAATCTCTTTGTGTGGAGGATGGTATTCAGGAACATTGCTGGATAATGACTTAGAAAATGAAAAGTTAAAGGTGAGATCTCAAATGGATTTATTTATAGATTTGGGAGCTCCTTGTTTAGTTTATGGCGAAACTTCCGGTACTATCCAAAACATTAGAAATGCACCTTTAAATACAAGAAGAATATTAAGTGAAGAAAAATTCAAAATCTATGGAGAAAAAGTAACAAATTTTTTTGAATGGTGTAAATCAGAAGGAATATCTTTGTCTTTTCATCATCACATGGGAACAGCAGTTGAAACTGAAAAGGATATAGATTACCTCATGCATAATACCGATGAAACTGTTGGTCTATTGTTTGATCCTGGTCATATGGCTTTTGCTGGAGGTAATATAATCGATGTAATAAAAAAATATGGAAAAAGAATAAATCATTTTCATGCTAAAGATGTGCGGAGTGACATCATTCATAATTTGAATAGGGGAAAAGAAAGTTTTTTAGATGCTGTTTTAAAAGGAGCATTTACTGTTCCAGGAGATGGATCTCTAAATTACATTGATATTATAAATAATCTTAAAAATGTTGGCTATGAAGGTTGGTTCGTTGTAGAAGCAGAACAAGATCCTAAAATCTGTCCTCCTTTAGAATATGCAAAGATAGGTTATAAGTCATTATCTGATTATTTAATAAGAGCAGGATACGAAATTGATAAAAATATTTTAGAAAAATGATAAATACATCCCATCCTTTTTATAAAAAAACTTGGGTAAGGATTACTATTCCAAGTTTTTGCATTATTTGGGCTTTCATAGAATATTTAATTGGTTCAAAAAACTGGGCATTATTTTTTGGTATAATTGGTATATATAGTGGATTTATTCTTTTAATAAGATATCAAAAAAACGAAAATGAAGAAAATAAAAAGTGAAATTAAGCAAGTTCTTTAGCAAGATCTCCAACTTCTGCACCGCCTGCCATAAGCCTTCTAATATCATCACCTTCTAAATCCTTAGAAGTACCGCTCCCTATTACTTCTCCTAAAGAAATGAAGGTATATCTGTCAGCAATTAGTCGTGCATGTATTTCATTGTGAGTAATTAGTATTATAGCAATATTACCAAGTTGTTGTACTTTTTTTATGGTTTTTAACACTTCCATTTGTTGTTTTTGACCTAACGCAGATGTTGGTTCGTCTAAAATGAGTACTTTTGCCCCAAAATATATAGCTCTAGCTATAGCTAAAGTCTGTCTTTGTCCTCCGGACATGGTCCCAACAGGTTGTTCAGGATCCTCAATTTTAATTCCAATTTTTGCCATTTCCTCTATTGCTATGTTATGCATTTTTTGCATTTTTAAGATGCCAAATGGTCCTTTTCCAAACTTCAACTCTCTTCCCAAAAAGAAATTTCTGGTTACAGAGGTTAAAGAGTTCAAAGCTAAATCTTGGTATACGGTTCCTATCCCCACTTCAGAGGCATCGCGGGGAGAGTTAAATTTAGTTTCATTCCCCTCAACTAAAATCTTACCTGAAGTTGGTTGGTGCACTCCTGACAATGCCTTAATTAGTGTAGATTTTCCTGCACCATTATCTCCAAGAAGTGCATGAACTTCTCCAGGATATACTTTTAAGGAAACCCCATTTAAGGCGGTAAAAGAACCAAATTTTTTTACTAAATCTTTAGTCTCTATCAAAGGATTAGATTTAGAAATCATTATATATTACCCATAATTCTTTTTCTAATGTTCTCATTTAATAATGCTGAGGCTATAATGACAAAACCAAGAAAAACTCTATAAAAAGAACCATCAATACCTGGAATATAAAAGAAGGCTTCTTTAGCAAGACCAAAGATAAATGCGCCAACTATTATTCCTAATATAGTTCCAAAACCACCAGTCATTACGATGCCTCCGATGACAGCAGCAGCTATTGCTTCTAATTCTTTCAAATTTCCCTTCGCTGCATCAGAAGTATTAACCTCAAAAACCTGACAAGTCGCAAATAAAGTAGCACAAAATGCTGAAAACATAAAAAGAGAAATTTTAACCTTATTAGTGGGTACACCATTGGCTTGGGCTGCACTAAGATTCCCCCCTGTTGAATAAATCCAATTACCAACCTGTGTTTTACTTAAAACAATATAACAAACTAATGACAAAATAACCCAAATCATGACGCAAGAATAAAGACCAGGTGCAAATTGATTACCAAAGTTATTCACATTCCAATCTACAGGAAAATACAACCAATCAAAAATAGGCTCCAAAATGTTCCCCCCAAAAAAATCTGCTACGGGACGAGCAGATCCAATCGTATCTATATATGCTCTAGCAATATCAACGTCGGTTACTGTCTTAGGAGTTACAGGATCAATTTTAAAATTCTCAATTTTATCTTGAATAGTTTTAATCATAAATTCATTATCTGAAGCTATTGCATTTTCTAACGCTTTTTCTAAAGGTTTAACACCTTTTGCTATAAGTAGATCAGTTTTTGCTTCAGCAACACGTTGAGAGGTATATTCTAACCTTTCAGTTATCTTAGTTATGACATCAGAAGGCAAATTCTTTAATATGGAAATTAAGTCTGTTTCAGGTAGATACTTAGCAGCTTCTCTTTCCATTTCACCATAACCAGGTAGATTAATGATATTCTTTATGTCTGGAATCTCAGTTACAGTTGTCGCTCCTTTAGCTTGATCTGGTCTATGATTAAAAGATCTTAAAGAAACTTCAGTTAATCCTCTTAAAAAAAATAAACCACCTAAAGTTACTATAAAGGAAGGTAAACCTGAACGCACAATTATAAAACCCTGGATCCATCCAAAAGTTATAGTAAAGCATAAAGTAATAAATATTGCTAAAATTGGAGAAACATCGGGTATGTGTAATAGTGTGTAGAATTCTAAATGAGCTCCACCATCAAATGAAATATATGGCAATACAATTGAGAACCCCCACCGTAAAGTCATAGCCATACAAGCTCCTGCAAATCCAATCATAGATCCAATTGATAAATCAAACTCACCAGCTATTATTAATAGCCCTGCTCCGAGTGCAATTATTCCAAGTTGAGAAATGACTCTTAAATTATTTCTTATTCCGAGTGCATTAAATCCTTCACCAGCAAATGGATTCCAAGTGGTTTCGGATGCTGGTATAGAAAAATAACCAAGCATTCCAAAAAGTAATATCATAACGCCAATAGGACCAATTTCAGGCCTTGAAATCATGGAAATAAGGCTGTTTTTTGGATTATGTCTATCAGACTCTTTTCTAGAAGTTTTTGATGAACTCATTTTCTATACCAAAAAAAAAGTGGGTAATAAAATACCCACTTTTAATAATATGCAGGACTTATCTATCTACACCTGCCAAAGAAGCAACTGAAGAAGCATTACTTTTGTCAACAAACCCTGGTCCAGATGGAATGTTAGCACCTGGTAGAAGACCGGCACCATTGTTATATAGATGCAAAACAACAATTGGCATATAACCTTGTAGTCTTTGCTGTTGATCAATAGTGTATTGAACCTTCCCAGCATTAATCAAATCCATAACTGGAGGACTAAGATCAAAACAAGAGTGGTGAACACTCATTCCCAACTCGTCAATAGCTTGCTGCACACCAACACAAACATGCGGTCCAACAGAAAGAACAGCATCTACATCAGGATTGGCTTGAAGACCAGCTGCAGCTCTTGTAGGTATTGTAGCTGGGTCATTTGAGCTATCGAAATTAGTGGTAGGAATAGCTTCAGCATATCCTCCACATCTATCTGTCAAAGCTGTATTATATGCCTCTTGAATGAAACAAATACCTTTAGTTGCACCTTCAGCTTTAGCTCTTTCTCCAGCTTTTTGACCTGCTAAAAATTCTGGTTGTCCTACATGCATAAGAGCACCAAGAGAAGCAGAAGATTCTAAACCTGAATTCATAGTAATCACAGGAATTCCCGCAGCTACAGCATCTTTAATTGCCTGACCTAATGCATCTGGATCAGGTAAAGATACAACTAATCCATCTGGCTGTGTTGCAGCAGCAGCAGCAATTGATTTTGCCATGTCAGCCATATCACCAGAAGGTGTGAAAATATATTCAAAATCAGCACCAATGGCACGAGCAGCATCCTCTCCACCCTTTTGAACTACTGGCCAAAATGGATCTTTACCTTCTCCATGTGTAACCATAACATAACGCTCCGCAAATACAGAGCTTACTAATGCAAAAAACATTGCAAAAGTGATCATTAGTTTTTTCATTTTTATCTCCCTTAATGTAAAAACTCTAATTTACAAAAAAGCATATGAAAAATCATATGCAAATTCAAAGTAAACAAGTTGTAAAAAAAAAATTCAACCCCTTTTTAATAAATTTTTTTTTAAATCTTCTAATTTAATCTACTAATTATTGTGTAAATATTTAGTATAAATAATGCTACAGAAATTAGATTATTTTCTTTTAAAGAAGTAAACAGAAATATTTTAAATTTAATAATACCCAATTGATCTTATTGTGTTACTTTAACAAGACTTTAATTAATAATTTAATTCATTAATATGGAATTTCAAAAATGAAATTTTCAAAATTAACAGATCGAATATCTCAACTTGGGTCAGATAAATGGTTAGTACATTTAGAGGCTAGAAAACTCAAAAAAAATAACCCAAATATTATTGAATTAACAATAGGTGAGCCTGATCAATTGCCACCAAATGAGTTAATACAAAAATGCTATGAATCTATGATATCTGGTAGAACCAAATATTCTAATGGGAGAGGAGAAGAAAGCCTACTTGAGGCTCTAGCAAAAAAATATCAAAGTAGGACTTCATTAAAAGTTTCTAAAAATAATTTTTTATGCCTGCCAGGCACACAAACAGCACTGTTTGCAACAGTTATGTGCTTAGTTGAGGAAGGGGACGAAATTTTAGTAGGTGATCCATACTATGCAACATATGAAGGAATAATAAAATCATCTGGAGCAAATTTAATTCCAATTCCACTGCGTGAAGAGCATGACTTTTCGTTACAGGAAAATGATATTAGAAAAAAAATAACAAATAAAAGTAAAGCCATACTCCTCAATTATCCCCACAATCCAACAGGTGGTATACTAAAAAAAAAGGATTTATCTAAATTAGTTGATATTGTTGAAAAAAATAATCTATGGATAATTTCTGATGAAGTTTATGAAGAGCTTATTTTTAGTGAGGATTTTATTTCTCCTTTAGAAATTGAAAGTTTAGCAAAAAGAACAGTAGTAGTTTCTTCAATTTCAAAAAGCCATGCCGCACCAGGATTTAGATCAGGATGGGTTTTTGCTCAAGCGGATGTAATCAATAAAATGTTACCATTAGCTGAAACAATGCTTTTTGGAAATCAACCTTTTATTGCAGATATGACAGCCTATGCAATTTCTAACAAAAGTAAAACTGCCATAAAAATGAAAACAGATTACGAAAGAAGAGCAAAGTTGATCTGTAAAAAACTTGCCAAAACAAAAAATATCCGACCAATTATGCCAAAGTCTGGTATGTTTATTCTTATAAAATTAGAATTAAAAAATTATTCTGACGAAAAATTTGCTTGGGAGCTTCTTCGTACAGAAGGTATTGCTGTTATGCCTGGGTCTTCATTTGGTCTTAATGGGAAAGATCTTATAAGGTTGAGCCTTACTGTACCCGATAATAAGTTAGAAAAAGCTTGTGAAAGAATAGATGAATTTGTAAGGAATATAGTTTAGCATAACTTATGTTTAATAAAAATATTGATAATGAGGCTTTGACTGTAGGTAGTGTTCTTTTACCTATCTTAGAAAAGCTTGGTATCGACACTATATTTGGGATACCCGGTGTACATACTGTTGAAATTTATCGTGGGTTAGAAAAAACAAAAATAAAACACATTACGCCACGGCATGAACAAAGTGCAGGATTTATGGCTGATGGATATTTTAGAGCCTGTGGAAAGCCTGGAGTGTGCTTGGTAATCACTGGTCCTGGACTAACAAATATATTAACAGCCATGGCACAGGCTCGAGCCGACTCTATTCCAATGTTGGTTATTTCGTCTGTTAACCCTTATAAAAAAAGTGATAATTCATCAGGGCTTCTTCATGAACTTCCCCATCAGCAAAAATTATTAAAAAAAATAGCTTTAAGTTCTCTAACAATCACAAAATCAAAGGATCTGCTTCCAGCAATTACAAAATCTTTTTGTAAAATGCTTGAAGAAAGGCCTGGACCTGTACACATAGAAATTCCAACAGATATACTTACTTTAAAAATCCATAGTTTAAAAAAAATTAAATCATCACAGAAAAAGAAACAAATTATACTTAATATAAAAGAATTGAATAAAGTTGTAGATTATTTATCAAAAGCTAAATACCCAATTTTGTTACTTGGTGGAGGTGCAAAGGGTTGTGATAAATACATTTTAGAAATTGTGAATAAGATTAATCCTATTGTAATTACCACAACAAATGCAAGAGGTTTGCTAGGTAATCATCCCATGTGTATCCCTGCAAGCCCTACTCTATTAACAGTTAGAAAGGAACTAAAAAAAGCAGATATAGTGCTTGCGATTGGTACAGAGTTTGGTGAAACAGATTACGATATGTACAAGGATGGTAATTTCCCAGAATTAAAAAAGTTATTTAGGGTAGACATAAGTAAAAACCAATTATCTAAAAACGTTCAACCTGATATAGCAATAAGAAGTAAGTCCTATAATTTTTGTAAAAAATTATCTGAAATTTTATTAACAAAAAAAGAATATAATAAGCATTCTTTGTATACATCCAAAAGAGCAAAAAAAATTAGGCTCAATTGTTTAAAAGAAGTTGAACCCAAATTAAAAAAACCATTAGACTTAATCTTAAGAATTTCAAATAATTTCCCAAACGCAATTTTAGTTGGAGACAGCACACAGCCAATATATGCTGGAAATTTATACACTAGCACCCATAAAAAAGGTAAATGGTTTAATTCAGCAACTGGATATGGTACTCTAGGGTATGCACCTCCTGCATCTATCGGCGCTAAGTTAGCTAAACCTAATAAACCAGTTATTTGTATAGTAGGCGACGGTGGTTTGCAATTTTCTTTAGCTGAATTAATGACAGCATCAGACGAAAAAATTTCAGTTATTTTCTTAATTTGGAATAACTTTGGCTATAAAGAAATAAAAGATTTTATGGTTTCTAAAACGGTAAATCCAGTTGGTGTCAATATCAAACCTCCAGATCTAAAACAGCAAGCTGCTTCATTTAATCTATCATATTATGGTTTGATAAATCGTTATAATCTAGTTAAAACTTTAGAAAAAGCAATTAAGGAAAAAAAACCTTCATTACTGGAAATTCGTGAAAATGAATACTAGCACCCAATCATAAGGAATTAGATTATGCCTTTAAATATCAACTCTGAAGTTTTTATAACTTGTGCTTTGACTGGATCTGGAAGTACCCAAGAAAAAAGTAGATTTGTTCCTAGATCACCTAAAGAAATTGCAGATGATGCTATTTTGGTAGCAAAGTCAGGTGCCTCAGTAGTACATTGTCATGTAAGAGATCCAGAAACTGGAGCTCCATCAAGGAAACTAGAATATTATAAAGAAGTTACTGAAAGAATACGAAATTCAAATACTGATGTAGTTTTAAATCTCACTGCAGGGATGGGAGGGGATATGGTTTTTGGACCAACCTCTAATCCATTAAAATTAGGAAAAGGTACTGACATGATAGGTGCAGAAGAAAGAGTTGAACACATAGCTTCTTGTTTACCTGAGATATGCACTTTAGATTGTGGAACCATGAATTTTGCAGAAGCAGATTATGTAATGACAAACACCCCTGGGATGCTTGAAAAAATGGGGAAACTTATAACTGACCTAGGGATCACTCCAGAAATAGAAGCATTTGATACAGGACACCTTTGGTATGCAAAACAATTGGTAACAAGTGGCGTCTTAAAAAATCCAGCTCTAGTTCAATTATGTATGGGAATACCTTGGGGAGCTCCAAATGATTTAAATACATTCCTAGCAATGGTAAACAATGTTCCTCAAGACTGGACTTGGTCTGCATTTTCTCTAGGGAGAAATCAAATGCCCTATGTAGCTGCTTCAGTAATTGCAGGTGGAAATGTACGCGTCGGCTTAGAAGATAACTTAATGATTTCAAAAGGAACTCTCGCTACTAATAAAGATTTAGTTGAAAGAGCAGTAGAAATCGTCCAGAATTTAGGAGCTAAAATTCTTACTCCTAATGAAGTAAGGAAAAAACTTAATCTTAAAAAAAGAGCTGCAAATTGAGAAAGGAAATTAATAATATTTCATGTGTTGGATCTGGAACCATTGGAGCAGGATGGATAGCCAGGCTACTTGTAAACAAAATTAAAGTCAAAGTATATGACCTTACTCCTTTTCAAGAGACAAGATTAAAAATTGTAATCGAAAATACAAAAAGTGCTTACAAAAATCTTTTTCCCAATAAAAAAATTAATTTTGAAAATTTTGAATATTATAATGAGATTTCTCCAGCTGTTGAAAATGCCGATTTAGTAATAGAAAGCGTTCCTGAAAGACTAGATATAAAACAAGAAGTTTTTAAAAAAATTGAAGAAGTTTGTTCAAAACAGACAATAATCGCCTCATCTACTTCTGGAATTAAACCGACTGATTTGCAAAAAAATATGCAAAATCCTGAAAGATTGATGGTCACGCATCCATTTAATCCAGTTTATCTCATACCATTAGTAGAGGTAGTTGGCGGAACTAAGACAAAAGGTAATTTTATAAAAAAAATGATTGATTTTTTGAACTCTATTGATATGAAACCAATCTTATTAGAAAAAGAGATAGAAGCTTTTGTTGCTGACAGACTTTTGGAGGCTATTTGGCGGGAGTCTCTTTGGCTTATAAAAGATGGAATCTGCACTACAAAACAACTAGATGACATTGTTCGCTACGGTTTTGGTCTGAGATATGCCCAAATGGGAGTATTCCAAACTTACAGGACAGCCGCAGGTGAAGGAGGAATGCGTCAATTTCTGGAACATTTTGGTCCATGCTTATCTTTGCCCTGGACTAAGCTCATGGATGTACCTGAATTTAATAACGAACTTATAGACCTCATATCCAATCAATCAGATACCCAAGCTAATGGATTAAGTGTCACTGAACTAGAACAAATTAGGGATAAAAATTTAGTTGAAATCCAGAAAGCATTAGAAAAGAATAATTATGGTGCAGGAAAATTAATAAAAAAAGCCCGAGAAAAAGCAGTACCTTAGTTTTATTGGAGATAATAAATGGAATTTAGCTTGAGTGAAGAACAAAAACTCATCATCGATACAACAAAAAAGTTTGTAGAAACTGAACTATTTCCTCATGAAGATTTAGTTGAAAAAACTGGTAACTTACCATTAGATCTTATCAAAGAAATACAATTAAAAGCCATAAATACTGGTATTTATGCAGCTAATATTCCTCAAGAGTATGGTGGAGGTGGATTAGATACTTTAACCTGGCTTCTTTATGAAAAAGAGCTGGGAAAAGCAAATTATGCATTACATTGGACTTGTGTCGCCAGACCTTCAAACATCTTATGTGCTGGAACAAATGAACAAAAGGAAAAATACTTAAAACCATGTATTGAAGGGAAGAAATGGGATTGCTTAGCAATGACAGAACCTAACGCTGGTTCTGATTTAAGAGGTATGGCTGGATCTGCCAGAGAAACAGCCTCTGGAGATTGGGTGCTAAATGGGACCAAACATTTTATAAGCCACGCAGACATTGCTGACTTTGCTATTGTTTTTATGGCATCTGGGATAGAAGAAACAAAAAGAGGTCCCAAAAAGTTAATTACTGCCTTCTTTGTAGATAAAGGCACTCCTGGTTTTAGTGTAAGGGAAGGATATGATAATGTATCACATAGAGGTTATACAAATTCTATTTTAGAATTTTCTGATGTCAAATTATCAAAAGATTCTATACTAGGTGAAGTTCATAAAGGATTTGAGGTGGCAAATAAGTGGTTGGGTGCTACTAGACTTCAAGTCGGGGCAACATGCCTTGGAAGAGCAGAAAGAGCTTTCAATCATGCCGTAGAATGGGCTGCTACCAGGCAACAATTTGGCCAAGCTATTGGAAAATTTCAAGGAACATCTTTTAAACTATCAGATATGGCAATGGAGTTAAAAGCAGCAGAACTCCTTATTCTAGAGGCAGGTTGGAAATATGACCAAGGAAGTGCTACAGATTTAGATATGGCAATGGCAAAATTGAAAGCTTCAGAGATGTTGGCTATGGTATCTGATGAAGCAATTCAAATTCATGGTGGAATGGGTTTAATGACTGAACTCCCTCTAGAAAGAATATGGAGAGATGCCAGACTTGAAAGAATTTGGGAGGGTACATCTGAAATTCAAAGACATATTATTTCAAGATCACTATTAAGACCTTATGAAAATTGATGTCTTCCTATAACCTTAAAAGATTATTACAACCAAAATCAATTGCACTTTTTGGTGGTTTATGGATTGAAAATGTAGCAAATCAAATAAAAAACTCAAATTTCAAAGGAAATGTTTGGCCAATTAATCCCCACAGGAAATCAATCGCCGGCTATAAATGTTTTCAAGATATTTCAGATTTACCTGGAGTACCAGATACTGCATTTATTGGAGTAAATAGAACTAAAACCTTAGAGATTTTAACTAAACTTAACGAAGTTGGTTGCGGTGGAGCAACTTGTTTTGCAGCTGGTTTTTCTGAGGTAGACAAATATGGAAAACAGTTACAAAAAAAGCTTTCAAAAGCTTCAAAGGATATGCCCTTTCTGGGTCCTAATTGCTATGGTTATATAAATTACTTAGATCATATCCACATGTGGCCAGATCAACATGGTGGAAAGGAGGTAGAAAAAGGAGTTGCGATTATCGCCCAATCGTCCAACATTGCGATAAACCTAACAATGAACACTCGAAGTACTCCAATTGCTTACGTTTTAACGACTGGAAATCAGGCAAAAATTGATATGTCAGATCTTGGACTAGCGATGATTAATGATAAAAGGGTTACTGCAATAGGAATTTATATTGAAGGGTTTAAAGATATAAAGAAATTTGAAAAGATGGCTTTTTCTGCGTTACGATCAAATATACCTATAGTTGTTCTTAAATCTGGCAAGACAGACCTCAGTAAAAAACAAAGTTTTTCACATACAGCCTCAATTACAGGAGACTCTGATATCTCATCAGCCTTTTTAAAAAGATTAGGTATCGTGGAAGTAGACGACCTAGAATTATTTTTAGAAACTTTAAAGGTTTTAAATTTTAATGGAAGATTAGAAAAAAATTCTATCATTTCTGTAAGCTGTTCGGGTGGAGAAGCTAGCTTAGTATCCGACATATGCAAGAATATCTCACTTAAATTTCCAAAATTTTCAAAAGAAAAGTCAACTAAGATCAGTAAAACTTTGGGTGAACTAGTTAAAATCAGTAATCCACTCGATTATCACACATTTATATGGGGTAATCAAAAAAAAATGAATGAACTATTTGTTGCTATTTGCGAAAAAGTAAATGATCTTATAATTTTTGTTTTTGATGTTCCAAGAAATGATAGATGTGACCCAACTAGTTTTAAATGTGGAATAGAAGCAATAATACATGCTAAGAAAAAAACAAATGCTAAAATAGCTGTAGTCTCATCAATAAGTGAAAGTATGACTGAGGATTTAGCTGAAGTATTTATAAAAAATCAAATCCTACCCTTAGGAGGATTGAAAACTGGGCTAAGAGCTATTGAGCTTTCAAATAAAAGTTTTTTGTTTTCAAAAAAAGTAGACTTTATAAAAGTATTACTTGAAAAAAGAATTTCTCAAAAAAACAGGAGATCTTTACTTGAAATAGATTCAAAAAAAATATTAAAAAAATATGGTATACCTGTTCCTAATTCGTTAATTACAAATAAATCAAGATTAAAAAAAACTAATTACTCTATAAATAAATTAAAATTTCCAATTGTCTTAAAAGGTACAGGAAGCAGTCATAAAACAGAACACGGATTAGTTTTTCTCAATATAAAATCTAAAGAAGATTTATTCAAAATCCAAAAAAAAATAACTAAAATAGAGGGTAATATTTTAATTGAAGAAATGATTGCCCCTATTAGTTTAGAACTCTTAATTGGTATTACAAAGGACAAAACAGGCTTGTTTGCTTTAACAATTGCACAAGGAGGTATTTATAGTGAATTATACTCAAATACAAGAAATTCAAAGAGTTTAGTAATTTTACCAACAAATAAAAACTCTATTAAAGAAGCTTTGAAAGAGTTGACGTTATATCCGATCTTTAAAGGGTATAGAGGTCTGCCAAAAGCAAATTTAGAAAAAACAACTGAAGTTATTTTTAAATTATCTTCTCTTATAGTTGAAAATAATATCAATATTGAAGAAATTGAAATTAACCCCCTGATTGTTACACCAAAAGGTGCTTATGCAGCAGATGCCTTAATATCAATGAAAAGAAACCATTGAGGTTCATATGACAAAAAATAAAGTATCAATTTTAAATCTAAATGAAGGTCCTATTAAAACAAAAACTATTGGAAAAATTTTAGTTGTTACTATCGATAGACCAAAAGCAAATGCCATTGATCTTAAAACGAGTAGAATTATGGGAGATATTTTCAAATCTTTAAGAGATGATAAAAGATTAAGAGTGGCAATATTAACTGCAAGCGGAGAAAAGTTTTTTTGCCCTGGATGGGATTTAAAAGCTGCATCAGAAGGTGATGCAGTTGATGGTGATTATGGTGTTGGTGGATTTGGAGGACTACAGGAGCTCCCTAATATGAATAAGCCTGTAATTGCTGCAATTAATGGCATTTGTTGTGGTGGGGGCCTAGAAATAGCCTTATCATGTGACATTATTCTGGCCTCTGAAACAGCAACTTTTGCCCTTCCAGAAATTAATTCAGGCACTGTTGCAGATGCAGCCTCTATAAAGCTACCAAAGCGTATACCCTATCATATAGCTATGGAAATGTTAATTACTGGACGTTGGGTTAATGCAAAAGAAGCAGCTAACTGGGGTCTAATTAATCATATAATTCCTCAACATAAATTAGTACAAAGTGCCTTGAAGATGGCTAAAGAAATCGCAAATGGACCACCGTTAGTAATGTCAGCAATTAAAGAGGTTGTAAGAGAATCTGAGGCTAGACAATTTCAAGACATTCTTAATAAGATTACTAAAAGACAACTTCCAACTATTGATAATTTGTATGGATCTGAGGATCTGTTAGAAGGGCAAAAAGCATTTGTTGAAAAAAGGAAACCAAATTGGAAAGGAAAATAAATAAAAAAATTTCAAAAATTTTAATGGTTTGTCTTGGTAATATCTGTCGTTCACCTATGGCGCAAGGGGCATTAGAAAATATGGTTAGAGAGAGATCTTTGGCCGTAATTGTAGATAGTGCGGGAACTGAAAATTGGCATTTTAATAAATCACCCGACTACAGAGCTCAGAAAGTTGCGGCTAGTAGAGGTTGGGAAATTTCTGCTCAAAAAGCGCGTCAAATTTCATCCAGTGATTTTAACAATTTTGATTTGATATTAGCAATGGATGTGAATAATTTATCCAACATTGAAAAAATTCGGCCCAAAAATTCAAAAACCTCAATTAGGCTCTTATTAGAATTTTCAAGTATGGTGAATAAAAATTTACCAGACCCTTATTATACAAACGACTTTGAAACGGTTGCAACATTAATAGAAAATTCGTGTGAGAACTTCTTAAATCAATATTTTAAATAGGTTAAAGAGAAACACTATGATTAAATGGGGAATACTTTCAACTGCTAAAATTGCAACTGAACAAATCATACCTGCGATAACAGAATCTAAAAATTCAATTATAAGAGGCATAGCTAGTAGAGATATTAAGAAAGCAAAAAAAATATCCAAGCAATTTGATATCCCAAAGTTTTTTGGAACTTATGATGAACTTTTAAATTGTAAAAAAATTGATGCTATATACATACCTTTACCAACATCTCAACATGTTGAATGGTCAATAAAAAGTCTGAAAGCAAAAAAACACGTTTTGTGTGAAAAGCCAATTGCTTTAAATGTAAAAGAAATTGATAGGATTAATTTAGAAATAAATAAGTCAAATAAAATATTTTCTGAAGCCTTTATGGTCTATTACCATCCACAATGGAAAAAGGTAAAAGAGCTGATTTTAAATGGTGAAATTGGAGAATTAAAGCATGTTCAAGGATGTTTTACCTATTTTAATATAGATCCTAAAAATATGAGAAATATACCAGAACTAGGTGGCGGAGTATTACCTGATATAGGTGTTTACCCATTAGTAACAACCAGAATGGTCACAGAACAAGAACCAATAAAAGTTAGTTCAAAAATAAAATATGACAAAAAATTTATGACTGATATTTACGCAAGTGTTGAAGTTACTTTCAAAAACTTCGATTTAAGCTTTTATGTTAGCACACAAATGTCTTTAAACCAAAAAATGATATTTCATGGAAGTACGGGAAAAATAGAGATTCATGCACCATTTAATGCAAGNTTATATGGTGATGCAATAGTTTCACTTAGTAAATCTGATAATAGTGAAAAAGTTCATTTTCGTTTTGGAGAAACAAATCAGTATAAATTACAAATTGAAGCCTTTGCTGATGCGATTAAAAGAAATGATAATAGCGATCTATTCTCAATTCAGAACTCAAGGAATAATCAAAAAATTATCGATAAAATTTTTCAATCATATAAAAAACAAAAAGTTTTAAAAATTTAAACTTTTGTAACCATATTTAAAACAATTATAACCCAACTCTATTAGAAAAAATAAACCCCAAAAAATTTAACAAAATTTGTGCAGCTAATATAGCCGTACTGCCAGTCGGATCATAATCGGGAGCTACTTCGACCATGTCTATCCCAATTATATGATTTTGGAGCGTGATACTTTGAAGAAGTTCTAATACTTCATAATACAAAAAACCACCATGACTTGGTGTTCCTGTACCCGGAGCTATTGATGGACAAAATGCATCAATATCAATTGTAACATAAAGCCGTTCACCTTTAGGAATTCTATTGGCTATATTTTTCATTCCAATTTCTCTCGCTTGTCTTACTGAAATGATATCACTTCCCATTTCCATTGCTTTTTCATAGCCTTCTTTCGCAGTTGAAGAAACATTTCTTATTCCTACTTGAGTTAGTCCTGACACATAATCTTTTTCTGCAGCTCTTCGCATTGGGTTACCATGCCCGTGTCTTACACCATGCCTTTCATCTACAAAATCCAGATGTGCGTCAACTTGCAGAAGATGAAAAGGGCCTTGATCTTTATATGCTTCTATACAAGGTATATTAATCGAATGATCACCTCCAATGACAACAGGTAAACTCTTTGCAAAAAGTGCAGCTTTTACAGCTTTACAAATATTGTGGTGACTTTGTACAGTATCAGTATGGACAATATCGGCATCACCAAGATCTACTATTTTAACCGATTTATCCAAATATGTTTTTTTATCTTCATGATCATAAGCTCCTGCATGCCCAAATGAAAACAATGTGGATGCTTCTCTTACAGCGCGAGGTCCAAATCTAGCACCTGGTCTAAACTGAGTACCAAAATCAAAAGGCGCTCCTATTATAGAAACGTCCGCTTTATAATTATTCCAATTTTTGATATATTCTCTTTTTGCAAAAGTAGAAATACCTACAAATGGTAAATCCAATCTTCCTTTGTCATAATTATTAGAAATAGTAAAACCTCTTAATTGTAAATTTTCTTTTAAGCTTATTGTTATAGTGTATATTTAGTATACATTTTAAGTTTAATCTACTTATGATTGCTAATTAATGATTTATAAATTTAAAAGAGAATTCATAGAAACAGAAGTTGGTAAAATAATTTATTATATAAGGGGTGATGGACCCCCTGTATTATTGCTCCATGGCTATCCCCAATATAGTTTAATGTGGGAAGAAACTGCACTTTTGTTATCTGATAAATATACAACGATTATACCTGATTTAAGAGGATATGGAGAATCTGCTAAACCAAAAGGATTATTTGACCACTCTAATTATTCAAAAAGAGAAATGGCGAAGGACATGATACAAATTATGGATAATTTGAAATATCAATATTTTTCAGTGGTTGGGCATGATAGGGGAGGTAGAGTTGCACATAGACTTAGTAGGGATTATTCTCATAGAGTTCAAAAAATGACAGTACTTGATATTTGTCCTACACTTGATATGTATGAATCAACTAATAAGGAATTTGCTACTGGGTACTTTCATTGGTTTTTTTTAATACAAAAATTTCCTGTTCCAGAAAAATTGATACAAAATAATAGCTCCTTATGGCTAAAGGAATGTCTAAATAAATGGTCAGGAGGACATAATTTTGAGCAAAAATTTGACTTATATCTAGATAAATTCAATAATCCTGAAACTATTCACTCAACTTGTGAAGATTATAGAGCGAGTGCGGGTATTGATTTAATTCACGATAAAAAAGATTCCAAAAAAAAATTAAACATACCAATTCAGGTATTATGGGGTAAGAATACATTAATAAATAAATGCTTTAATCCTATTGATATTTGGCAAAAATACACAAAAAAAAATGTGGTTGGAGAAGCATTAAATTGTTACCATTTTATTCCAGAAGAAATTCCAGATGTTTTAAACCAAAAATTAATGCAATTTTTAAAGTAGTCCATTATTTTCTTTTATCTTAAATTTCTTCTTAAAATTTTTCCAGTGCTTGTAACAGGAAGCTTTTTTACCACTTCAACTTCTCTAGGATATTCGTGAGCAGATAATTTTTTTTTGACAAAAGACTGAATATCTAATTTTAAATTGTCGCTTTCTTTAAACCCTTTATTTAATACAATAAAAGCTTTTATGATTTGTGTTCTTAATGGATCATCTTTGCCTATTACAGCTGCCATACTTATAGACGGGTGCTTCATCAAACAATCTTCAATAGGTCCAGGTCCAATTCTATAACCTGCTGAAGTTATCACATCGTCATCTCTTGCTATAAATTTTATCCAGCCATCTTTTTCGATTACTCCTTTATCACCAGTAATAAGCCAGTCCTTAAAAAATTTTTCTTTTGTTGCTTGTGGATTATTCCAATATTTTAAGAACATTTGAGGAGAACCTCTTTTAATTGCAATAGCACCCAATTCACCTTTTTTACATTCTTCCCCATTTTGATTAACAATGCTTACGATATTTCCAGGAACAGGTCGACCAGCTATACCTGGTCTAGGCTTCATGATTTTTGAGCATGAAGATAAAACTAAGTTGCATTCTGTTTGACCATAAATTTCATTAATATTGACACCTAAAGTTTTTTTTCCCCAATCTAAAAGCTCTGTTCCTAGTGGTTCTCCACCACTAGCCACTGATTTTAAATAAAGTTTTTTTGATGTACCTTTTGGAAAATCAGTTCTCAGCATTTTCAAAGCAGTAGGAGGTAAAAACGAGCCTGTAACTTTAAAGTTGGACATTAGTTGAATAGCTTTAGAAGGATTAAATTTCTCAAATCTATAAGCTAAAACAGGAACTCCATGGTGTAATGATGAAAATAAAATATTCACCAAACCACCTATCCAAGCCCAATCTGCAGGTGTCCATAATAGATTATTAATTTCATTTTTGTAGGAAGAAAATAAATCAAGAAAAAAATCAAATGCGGGTAAATGCCCAAGTAAAACGCGATGGGCATGTAAAACACCCTTTGGAGGGCCAGTTGTTCCAGAGGTATATAACAGTAATGCAGGTTCATCAGGCTTAGTTTTTTCATAAATAAAATCAGTAGATTGCTTTAGATCTGACAAATTCATTGAAAGACTATCTAGTTTTTGATTGCTACCTTCAATAGTAAAAATTGTTAACCCATTTTGTACATCTCTATTTATTTCTCTTATTTTTTTTGCACCTGAATAATCTGTAATTAATACTTTAATGTTTGCATCTGAAATACGATACTCTAATGCATCTGGACCAAATAATAAAAAAAGAGGAACAGATATGCCCCCTAATTTAAAAACTGCTATATGAGAAACTATACATTCTAGAGATTGAGGAAGTAATATACCTACCCTATCACCTTTTTTAATCCCAAAATATTTTAAATAATTTGAAACTTTATTAGCTTTTTGGTTCAAGGTTCTGAAAGAAGTTGTATTAGTTTTTCCTGAAGATAGTAGATCAATAATTGCAGGCCTATTTGGTGTTTTATTTGCCCATTTTTCACAAATATCATAACCAATATTGTAATTATCTGGTATATTCCATTTGAAATTATTATATATGTGATGATAAGTTAAATTTTGATCCCACATTATTTTTACTTCAAATATTACTTTGTCTCTTCAAAAATTTCTCGGCCTATTAAAATTCTTCTTATCTCAGAAGTCCCTGCTCCTATTTCATAAAGCTTTGCATCTCTTAAAAGTCTTCCAGTGGGATAATCATTTGTATACCCATTTCCACCTAGGCATTGTATTGCTTCTAAAGCAAGCTGTGTTGCTTTTTCTGCAGAATAAAGAATACAACCAGCTGAATCTTTTCGAGTAATATTACCTCTATCACATGCATCAGCAACTCGATATACATATGATTTACATGCGCTAAATGTCGTATACATATCAGCAATTTTTGCCTGGATTAATTGAAAGTTACCTATCGGCTGCCCGAATTGTTTGCGCTCATGAACATAAGGAATAACAACGTCAAGAGCAGAGGCCATAATCCCTAAAGGGCCAGCAGCTAAAACAACTCTTTCATAATCTAGTCCGGACATTAAAACCTCTACGCCTTTTCCTTCCTCTCCAAGAATATTTTCAAAAGGAACCTCACAATTTTCAAATACTAATTCACAAGTATTGGAACCTCTCATTCCCAATTTATCGAGTTTTTTTTCAGTACGAAAACCTTCCATTTCTTTTTCAATGATGAAAGCCGTGATTCCCCTTGAACCTAAATCTTCATTAGTTTTTGCATAAACAATTAAGGTACTTGCGTCGGGACCGTTAGTAATCCACATTTTGTTACCATTTAATATAAATCGATCATTTCTTTTTTCAGCTTTCAATTTCATTGATACAACATCAGAACCAGAACCTACTTCAGACATTGCTAAAGAGCCTACTTTTTTACCTGAAATTAAATCAGGTAAATACTGTTCTTTTTGTAAATGGTTTCCACATCGAAATATTTGATTTACACATAAATTCGAATGAGCCCCATATGAAAGCCCTACAGAGGCAGATGCACGACTTATTTCTTCAACTATTATACAATGTGCCAAATACCCTAATCCTGAGCCACCATAATCTTCTGATACAGTTACGCCAAGCAGTCCTGCATCCCCCATTTTTGACCAAAGTTGATTAGGAAATTCATTTTTCTGATCTATTTCTGAAGCTAAGTCCTTAATTTCTTTGCTGGCAAACTGATGAGCAAGATCTCTCAAGGCAATTAATTCATTAGATAGCCCATAATCAAGTGATCCAATAAACATAATAAATTGCCCCCTCTTTTTTAAAATTTTTATTTTTTGAATAACTAATCAACTTCAATAGCAATCGCTAGTGCTTCGCCTCCCCCTATACAAATGGCAGCTACTCCCTTTTTTAATCCTCTTAACGAAAGTGAATTAATTAAAGAAACTAATATCCTAGCGCCTGAAGCACCTATTGGATGACCAAGAGAGCAAGCTCCTCCATTCACATTAATTTTTTCACGTGGAATTTTAAGCTCTTTCATAAATGCCATTGGTACAACTGCAAATGCTTCATTAACTTCCCATAGATCAACTTCATCAGCTGACCAATTTAAGGACTCTAATAATTTGTTGGTAGCGGGTATAGGGGCGGTTGTAAACCAACCTGGATCATGTGCATGACCTGCATAACCTTTAATTCTTGCTTTAATTTTTAAATTTTTTCTTTGTGCATATTTCTCTGATGATATCAATAAAGCTACTGCACCATCTGAAATTGAAGAAGAATTAGCAGCTGTTACTGTACCATCACTTAAGAATGCAGGTTTTAATTTTGGAATTTTTAAAGCATTACTTCTTTTTGGTTGTTGATCTTCGGTAATTAAAATTTCTTCTTTATTTTTGTTTTTGACCTTAACTGGTGTAATCTCATGCTCAAAAAAACCATTTTTTTGAGCATTTAGAGCATTTTCTAAAGACCTAATAGCATATTCATCTTGTTGTATCCTAGTAAATTGATAGTTTCTTGCGCAATCTTCTGCAAAAGATCCCATTAATCGACCCTCATCATAAGCATCCTCTAATCCATCTAAAAACATATGATCATAAACTTTAACATGCCCTATTCTCGCTCCATCTCTGTTATTTTTAGAAAGGTAAGGAGCGTTGGTCATACTTTCCATTCCTCCTGCAACTAAAATATTATTAGTTTTAGCTTTTATTTGTTCAGAACCCATAATTACTGTCTTTAATCCTGAACCACACATTTTATTCACTGTAACAGCAGGAACAAATTTGGATAAACCAGCATTAAATCCAGCTTGCCTTGCCGGGGCTTGGCCTATTCCTGCTTGCAATACACAACCCATTATTACTTCTTCAATATCATCAAAATTTACTCCCGAATCCTTTATGGCCTTCTTTATAGCAACTCCACCTAATTCAGGTGCAGAAAGCTTAGCTAATTCACCTTGAAAGCTTCCTAATGGGGTTCTTGCATATCCACTTATGACTATGTCATTCATAATTAAATTTTCCTTATAAAAAAATTTTTGATCTATAATTTTTAAAATAAACCTTTACGAATTGAGAAAATAACAACAATAATTATAACACTAATTCTATATATGGAAATGTTAAATGAATAGGTATAATTGCTTTGATGTAATATTTAATAACCATATTGCACAAATTATTCTAAATAGACCAGAGAAAAGAAATTCAATGACTACTGATTTTTGGAATGAATTCCCCGAGATCATTTCGAAAATTAATGAAGATGGTGATATTAGAGTAATAATTTTAAGTTCAACAGGGCCACACTTTTGCTCAGGTCTTGATTTATCACTTTTTCAATCNGATCTTTTGAANATTAATCAAGAGCAACAAAGTAAACCTATACTTCTTACTAATTATATTGAAATTTTACAAAAGGCATTAAATATTTTGCAGGACTCCCGTATCCCAGTTATAGCAGCAATTCAGGGTGCTTGTATTGGTGGTGGTTTAGATCTTGTTTGTGCCAGCGATATTCGTCTTGGAACTAAAGACTGTCACTTTAGTATATTAGAAACCAAACTAGGATTAGTTGCAGATATTGGTACTTTTCCAAGATTAGTTAAATTAATACCAGATGGATTAGTTCGAGAACTAGCATTTACAGGAAGGAATTTTAATTCAGAGGAAGCTAAATTGTCAGGTTTTTTGAATGATGTTTATCCAAATCAAAAAAACATGCTGAAAGCAGCATTTGAGCTAGCAAAAGAAATATCAGCCAATTCTCCAACCGTAGTTTATGGATGTAAAGAAGCAATCAAATTTTCAAGGGATCATACAACAGAGGAGGGATTAAATTGGATAAAAATGTGGAATTCTTCAATGTTTAATATGACAGAAATAGAAGAAGCCTTTAAAGCAAAATTTGAAAAAAGGTTAGGGAATTTCAGTAAATTACCGAAAAAGGTTACTAAAATTAAATAACTCTTTTACCTTTTATCATCGATAACAACTCCGTCTTTTGGTAATGAGTTTGGTTTAACTTTTATGATATTGGCTCTAAGGTTGATTATATCCCTCAAGTTAGAAGTATAATCAAAAGAGTTATCTGGATTTACCTCAATTTTAATTGTCAAATCATCCTGATTATTAAGTAAAGATATTTCAGCTCTAACCTTTAATATTTCCTTATTCCTTGAAATAAATTCTTTAATTTGCTCTGGTCGCAAAAACATGCCCTTTACTTTAGCTGCTTGATCAGCTCTACCTCTCCAACCAACAATTCTAGTATTTGTACGACCACATTTACTTTTTCCTGGTGCAAAAGCTGACATATCTCCAGTTGCGAACCGAATTAATGGATAGTCTAAATTAAGACTTGTTACTAATATTTCACCAATTTCACCAGGACCTACATGTTCACCTGTTCCGGGGAACACAATTTCTACAATCACACCTTCATCTATTATCAATGGCTCATTTTCAACAGTTTCAAGAGCAATATTCCCTAAATCAGCAGTAGCATAAGACTGCATACATTTTATACCTCTGTCAGCATATTCTTTCCTAAGATCAGGAAAAAGCGGCCCCCCCCCAACACAAGCTATTTTTATATTTGTTAAATCAAGGTTAAGCTCATCACCCTTTTCTAATATTTTTAATAGAAAATCTGGTGTACCTGCATAAACATTAGTCTTTAAAAAAGATGCAGCTTTCGCTTGTAATTCAGTTTGACCGGTACCCGCAGGAATTACTTTTGTTCCTAATTTCAAAGCACCTTCCTCAAACATCATACCAGCAGGAGTAAGATGATAAGAAAAACAATTTTGCAAAACCATTCCTTTTCTTACACCTGTTGCATATAAAAATGGAGCAAAACGACCCCAGTCACTTCCTCTTGTACCAGGCTCATAGATAGGTCCAGGTGATTGAAAAAAATGAGTTGTATTTTGTTGCTCTGTTCTCTCAAAACCTCCAAATGGAGGAAATAATTTTTGCTTATTTGAAAGCTCAGATTTACGAAGCACAGGTATCTTTTGTAAATCTTCAACAGTTTTTATGTCTTTTGGATTTATTGCTTCAAGATTTTCTTTAAAACCCAAAGTTTTTATTTTAGCAGTTTCTATTAGTTTAGGTAAAAAAGTATTTATATATGATAACCTTGTATCATGGGAGCGAATTTCTTCTTTATTAAAAAAATCGCCTTTTAATTCAACCAACGTTTTCTCCGCCTATATGATCTTCCATCTCTATAGGATTTACGTTTATCACCTGATAAACCAAGGTAAAATTCCTTTACATCTGGATTTTCTCTTAACTCCTCTGCAGGTCCATCCATAACAACTCTACCACTTTCTAAAATATAACCAAAATGTGCAAACCTCAAGGCCACATTTGTATTTTGCTCAGCAAGAAGAAAAGATACACCTTCTTTCTCATTTAGCTTTTTTACTATTTCAAATATTTCTTCAACAAGCTGTGGAGCTAAACCCATACTGGGTTCATCCAATAATACAGTCTCAGGTTTTGACATTAAAGCTCTACCAATAGCACACATTTGCTGTTCTCCACCCGAAGTATAACCTGCTTGGCTTTTTCTTCTTTGTTTTAGTCTTGGGAAATAGCTATAAACCATATCTAAATCTTCAAGTACTTTCTTTTTTCCTTCTTTCCTTGTATATGCTCCAGTCAGTAAATTTTCTTCAACAGTCAAATGTTCAAAACAATGACGACCCTCCATAACTTGAATTACACCTGATTTTACTAAATCGGATGGATTTAATCTATCAATTTTTTCATTTCTATAAGTAATAGAACCCTTAGTTACCTCACCTCTTTCTGAATGAAGTAAATTGGAGATAGCTTTAAGAGTTGTTGTTTTTCCAGCTCCATTTCCTCCTAATAAAGCAACTATTGAACCTTTAGAAAGAGATAGACTTACCCCTTTTAAAACAAGTATTACATGGTTATACACAACTTCTATATTATTTACATCTAAAAGTATTTCACTGTCTCTTGACATTAGACTTCCCATTAAAAAGGGCCCAAAAAAGTTGGGCCCTAATCATTAAATTAAATTAGTTACAACGCTCTTTAATATTATTTTCTGCAGCATATTGAGAGCTATCTGCAAGTATCAATGGTTCGATAACACTTGCGTCTGAGTTCATGTATTCAGTGATAAATGACCAAGTACCTTTCTTTGCATCCCATTGCTGAATAGCAGCAGATCCTTGACCTCCATGATTTTCACATGTTGCTTTAAAAGTTGGTGAAAAACCAGCAATTCCAATTGCAGCCATTTTTTCTTCTGACATTTCAAGATTTTCCAGACCATCGCGCATCATTGTAGGTGTAATTTTACTAACTCCATGAATTTTCTGAGCAGTTTTAGCGGCTTCTGTTGCCATGATTGCTGCATACATTCCACGGCTATATAAAACCGTACCTACATTTGATCCATCTCCAGCACCAAGTCCTTTATCAATTACATACTTTCTCATATCGTCATAAACAGGAAAGTTATCACCTGGAGCGTGCATTGCAAGAGACTTATATCCATGAGCAGCTTCACCGGCAGGAAGTACGTCATTTTCAGAACCAGACCACCAAACTCCTATAAAGTTTTCCATTGGAAATCTAATATTAGCTGCTTCTTGGATTGCAACAGAGTTCATAACACCCCATCCCCACATAAAAATGTAGTCGGGTCTTTCTCTTCTAATCTGGAGCCATTGAGACTTCTGTTCTTGACCAGGATGATCCACTGGAAGAAGTGAAAGCTCAAATTTGTGTTTTTCACTCAATGCCTCTAGTGTTCTAATTGGTTCCTTACCATATGCAGAATTGTGATAAACGAGAGCAATTTTTTTACCCTCCAATGAACCACCACTCATATCCATAGCATGCTTTGTTGCTATACTTGCTGCATCCCAGTAGGTGCCTGGAAAGTTAAATACCCATTTAAAGACTTTACCGTTTCTACCAGAAGTTCTCCCATAACCAGAAGATAAAATTGGAATGCTATCTGCTGCTGACTTTGGGATAAGCTGATATGTTATTCCTGTTGAAAGTGGTTGATAAACCAAAGAACCTTCACCTTTTGTAGACTCATAGCATTCTACACCTTTTTCCGTATTATATGCGGTTTCACATTTAACAACTCGAATTGGTTCACCACCAAGACCCCCGTCTCGCTCATTTAAAAGCGTAAAATAATCTTCATAACCATCAGCAAAAGGAATCCCGTTTGGTCCATAAGGACCAGTTCGATAGCTTAAGGATGGAAATACTAATTCTGCTAGAACTGGGGACACTAAAAATAAGGTTGCCAGTGCAGAAAAAATTGTTTTTTTAAAGTTCATGTTTCCCTCTCTTTTAATTTGTCTATTGACCCTTTAATTACACCTTTTACTTGAACTAAAGTCAATATACTGAATTGCTGATTAAATGTCGCATTTTTGATTTTGTTATTATTTAACAATTTTTTAATATGGAAATGGCCAAATTCTAAGTTTTTGTTTAAGTAAATTCCAAAGTTGAGCCAAACCATGAGGTTCAACAATAAGAAAAAATATAATTAATCCCCCAATTATTATAAATTCAAAATGAGCAGCAATATCTACAGACCATCCAAATTGTAGAACTAATAAATTTTTCAAAGCAACTGGCAATAAAACCATAAAAGCAGCACCAGCAAATGATCCAAATATAGAACCTAATCCACCAATGATAACCATAAATAAAACTATAAAAGACTTTTGTATACTAAAAGCTTCTGTTGGTTCAACAGCTCCTAAATATACAGAAAAAAATAACGCACCAGCTACACCCACATAAAAAGAACTAATAGCAAATGCAGAAAGTTTTGCAATCAAAGGGTTAACACCTATAATTTCAGCAGCAATATCCATATCCCTGATTGCCATCCAGCTTCTACCAATCTTTCCTCTCGTAAGATTTCTAGCTATCCAAGCCAATAAAAAAACAAACAGAAAACAAAAAAGATATTTAGCTGCTGGAGTAGATTCTGAACCAGTAATAAAAAAACTACCTACACTTCTACTGGGAGCAGTTATCATTCCAGTAGCAGAGTAATTATAAAACCAACCTACTTTGTTAAATAACCATATCAAAAAAAACTGCGCAGCCAAAGTTGCAACTGCTAAATAAAATCCTTTAATCCTAAGACTTGGCAATCCGAATAAAGTACCCACAAAAGCAGTAACAAAACCTGATAAAATTATAACAAAAAAGATATTCAAATCAGGGAAAGCAGTCATGAATTTATATGAGGCATAGGCTCCCACAGCCATAAATCCACCTGTTCCTAAACTTACTTGACCACAGTAACCAGTCAAAATATTTAGTCCCAAAGCAGCAATAGCATATATTAAGAATGGTAAAAAAACAGCATTAGCCCAATAATCATTGATAATAAAAGGAATAAATAATAATCCGACAATAATAACAAAATAATATCTATACCTATCAAATTTTATAGGAAAGGTGTGACTATCCTGAGCATATGATGTTTTAAATTCGCCAACTTCTCTATATAACATTTCTAAACTCTTTCTATGATTTTCTCACCAAATAATCCCTGAGGCCTAAAAACTAAAAATAAGAGTGCTAATACATAAGCGAACCAGTTTTCAGTAGCTCCACCAATGATAGGAGCCATGAAAAATTCAAACAATTTTTCTCCAGCGCCAATTATTAAACCTCCAATAATTGCACCAGGTATTGAAGTAAAGCCACCCAGCATTAATACTGGTAATGCTTTTAGTGCTATTAACGATAAAGAAAATTGAACGCCTGACTTAGCACCCCACATCATTCCAGCTACCAAAGCCACAAATCCAGAAATTGACCATACCAGTACCCATATCACTCTCAAACTTATACCTACGGAAAGAGCTGCCTGATGATCATCAGCAACTGCTCTAAGTGCTCTACCTGATTTCGTATACTGAGAAAAGATAGTTAAAAATAATACTAAACTTACAGCAATAATTGCAGCCCATACATCTAATAAATCAACATACATACCATAGAATTTTTCACCTTCAGCAGCCCAACCTATTGTAAAGTCTTCAAACCATAACGATCCTCCCTGAGGAATACCCACATTTAATGTTTTTACATCAGATCCCCACATTAAATCACCAAAACCCTCCATAAAATATGCGAGTCCAATAGTCGCCATAAACAAAATTATTGGTTCTTGATTAACTAAATGCTTTAGGATTAATTTCTCCACAAGTATAGCAAATAAAACCATTACAAGAATTGTAAAAATTATTGCTGCAATGGCAGGTAATGTCCAATCAAAGTGGTGTACTTTGGTCCCAAAGACTGCATTTATAAGATGTGCGAAAGGAACCCTTCCTTCTTGGAGCCCAACCAAAGTAAGTGCTGCAAATAAAGCCATTACACCCTGAGCATAATTAAAAATACCTGAGGCTTTAAAAATAAGTACAAAACCTAATGCTACTAAGGAATAGAGAACACCAGCCATTAAACCATTTAATATTACTTCAATAGTATATAAAAATTCAGCACTCATCATAAACTCCTAATGTTCTGAAACACCTAAATATGCATCAATTACTGATTGATTATTACGAACTTCATCAGGAGTACCGTCACCAATCTTCTTTCCATAATCCATTACAACTACTCGATCAGAAATATCCATAACAACACCCATATCATGCTCTATTAAAGCTACCGTGGTACCAAATTCATTATTAACATCTAATATATAACGACTCATATCTTCTTTTTCTTCTACATTCATACCAGCCATGGGTTCATCAAGGAGTAATAATTCTGGTTCAGCAGCTAACGCCCGTCCTAATTCAACCCTTTTTTGTAAACCATAAGGAAGTGCCCCCACAGGAGTTTTACGGATATGTTGTATTTCTAAGAAATCAATAACTTTTTCAACTACTTCTCTATTTTCATATTCTTCTTTCGAAGCTCCACCTTCCCAAATCATTTGAGAAAAGATGCTTTTTTTCATATGCGTAAATCTTCCAGTCATTATATTGTCTAAAGCAGTCATGCCTTTAAAAAGAGCAATATTTTGAAAAGTTCTAGCTATACCTTGATGAGCAATTTGATATGGTTTCATTGATTTTCTTTTTTGGCCACGAAACCATACTTCTCCTTCTTGAGGATGATAAAATCCATTTATAACATTTAACATAGAAGACTTACCAGCACCATTAGGACCAATAATCGCTCTTATTTCACCTTTAAAGATATCAAATGATATGTTTTGAATAGCTACCACACCACCAAAACGTAAAACAATATTTTTGATATCCATCATTTTATCACTATTCTGGTTCATGCAACTTCTGCCTTTTCAAAAGTTTCTTTTAGCTCTTGAATTTTAACTGAGGCCGATATTTTACCTTTTCTGCCATCTTCATAGGTTACTTCAGTTTCAGTGTAAATTTCTTTTGAACCGTCATATAAAGCTTTTATTAAGTCAGAATACTTATCACTAACAAGATTTCTTCTTACTTTCCTAGTTCTTGTGATCTCTCCATCATCAGGGTCTAATTCTTTATGAAGAACTAAGAACCTTCTTATTTGACAATTAGATAAATTCTGATCCTTAGATAATGAAGAATTTACTTCTCTGATATGTTCAGCAACCATTTTGTAAACCTCAGGATGACCTGCAAGTTCTTGATATGATGCATAAGAAATATTATTTTTTTCTGCCCAATTTCCTACAGCTGTCAGATCAATATTGATCATAGCAACACAATACTCTTTTCCAGACCCAAATAAAACTGCTTCCAATATATTTGGATAGAACTTTAGCTTATTTTCAACATACTTTGGAGCAAATAAAGATCCCTGTTTTAGTTTACCAACATCCTTTGCTCTATCAATAATTTTAAGGTGACCCGTTTCCTGATCTATAAATCCCGCATCACCTGTAGAAACCCATCCTTCTTTATCTTTGGTTTTTTTTGTATTTGCTGGGTCTTTAAAATATTCAACAAATGAACCAGGTGAACGATAAAGAACTTCACCAGTTTTGGATATTTTTAACTCAACTCCACTAACTGGAACTCCAACCGTTTCAGGATGAACCTGTCTATCGGGCTGACAAGTAACAAAAACACAAGCTTCAGTTTGTCCATAAAGTTGTTTTAAGTTAATTCCAAGAGATCTAAAAAATTGGAATATTTCAGGACCGATTGCTTCCCCAGCAGTGTATCCAACTTTTGTTTTTGTTAGACCCATACGATTTTTTAAAGGTCCATAAATAAAGAGTTCACCAAAGAAATATTTAATCCTGTTTACTAATCCCACACTCTTATTTTCCAAAATTTTCTCACCATTTTCTTTGGCAATAGACATGAAATAATCGAATAATTTTCTTTTAACAGAACTAGCGTCATCTATTTTCAGATTAACAGAAGTTAATAAAGATTCAAAAAATCGTGGAGGACCAAAAAAATAACTTGGACCAATTTCTCGCATGTCATCATGCAAAGTTTCTGAACTTTCAGGACAACATATACACATGCCAGATTGAAGACCTAAACCCATTGAGAAAGCAAAATCACCTACCCATGCCATCGGTAAATAACAAATTAATGAAAAGTCACTATTTATGTTATCGAATACAATACCAGCTTTACCACTTTCGATAACATTTCTATTTGATAAAACAACACCTTTTGATCTTCCTGTAGTGCCTGAAGTATATAACAAAATAGATTTAGTATCTAAATTTTGTTTGGATTGTCTATTTTTCAATTCAGTTTGAAGTTTAGAAACATTTTCAATATTTTTTAATGTAAAAACATCATTTAAAGAATATAGATTATTTTTTTTATAATTTCTAAGTCCCCTAGGGTCTAGATATATGATATTTTTTAATGAAGTAATATCCTTTTTAATTTCTAATAATTTGTCAACTTGCTCTTGGTTCTCAACAATTGCCATTTTTGCAGAGCAATGAGAAATTGGAAAAATCATCTCTTGTGCTACAGAATCCTGATATAATGGCGTTGGTATTGCACCTACGTTTTGTGCTGCAATAATAGACCAATAGAGGTGAGGTCTATTGCGCCCAATAATACATATATGTTCACCTTCTTTTATCCCTAAGTTTATCAGACCAAGAGACATGTTATTTACATGTTCATGAACTTCTCTCCAATTCCAAGATTGCCAAATACCAAACTCTTTCTCTCTAAAAGCTGGTTTTTCACCGAATTTAATTGAATTTCTTTCAAGTATTGCAGGTAGGGTATTTAAATTTTCAGTCAATTAAAATAAGTCCATTAATTTATTCAAGATTAGAAAAATCATATATATTTTTTTTAATAATCTTTTGCAAGTACTCTTTTAATTACTTGAAATTATTTACTCGCCAAAATACATAATATCTCAAAGAGTATTGAAGAACCTAGAAATGCTGTTCCTCCACTTTGATCAAAAGGTGGTGAAATTTCTACCAAATCAGCACCAATTAAATTAATGCCTGAAAGTTTCCTTATGACATCTAATGCTTGGAAAGAATTTGGACCACCAACCTCAGGAGTACCAGTACCAGGAGCGAAAGCTGGATCTATAAAATCAATATCATATGAAAGATAAGTTTCTTTATTACCCAAAATTGATTTAACTTCGCTCATCACATCAGAGACTCCTCTATCAAAAAATTCTTCAATTGTGATAATTCTAATTCCTTCTGTAAGTGCAAAGTCCCTATCTTCACTGTCATAGTTAGTTCCCCTTATACCAACTTGAACAGTTCTTCTAGGATCAATAAGATTTTCTTCAATTGCACGTCTAAATGGTGTTCCATGTGTATACATTTGACCATTAAAATAACTATGAAATAAATCTGTGTGACTATCAAATTGTATTAAACCAAAAGGGTCTTTCTTTTTCAAAGATCTAAGAATTGGTAAAGAACACAAATGGTCACCCCCAACAGTCATTGGTAAAATATCTAAATCGACAATTTTTGAAAAATAATTTTCAAATCTTTTTAAAGTATCTTCCAAACTAGCAGGATTCGGTGCCACATCTCCCAAATCAGCACAATTTTTTAAATCAAAAGGCCTTATTTTATTAACACCATGTTGTGCTCTAATCATAGTAGACATATCCCTAACTTGTCTTGGACCGTGCCTTGGACCTGGTCTGTTGGTAGTTCCAGCATCCCATGGCGCCCCAATTATCCCAATATCTACCTCAGAAATTTTTTTATCACTTAACCCAACGTTTGGAAGCCTCATAAAAGTTGGCATTCCTGCAAATCGAGGCAATTCAAAACCTGAAATTGGTTGAAAAAAAATATTACTTTTCATATCAGTTCTCCATACCTTTAATAATTTATAATGATTGCCCGAAAATCATTTACATTCGTGCCTGTTGGTCCAGTTACAAATAAATCACCACTTTTTTTAAAAGCCAAATATGAATTATTTTCTAATAAAAGTACTTCTGGACTTAATTTTTTATTTCTTATTTTTAATAATGTATTTTCATCAATAATTGCACCAGCATTATTCTCAGTACCATCAATACCATCAGTATCAGCTGCTATAGCAAAAAAAGATCTTATTTTTAATAATTCAAATTGAATAGCTAGACTTAAAAGATATTCAGTATTTCTACCTCCTTTGCCTTTATCATTTTTAATTGTAACAGAAGTCTCTCCTCCAGAAAAAAAACAAAACTTTCTGGCAGAATTTTTTGAATTATTTACTTCCATAAAATCCTTTATATAGGAAGCATGTTTCTTTGCTACATCAACTGCCTCCCCTTGACTTTCATCTGATATAATTACAGCTTCCAAATTCATTGATTTAGCTAATTTACAGACAGATTTCATCGATTGTTTTGCAGAGGCCAACAAAATATCAGAATTTTTTTTAAAGATTAAATCATTTATATTTGGGATTTCATTATTATGACTTTTTATATGATTGAGTATTTTTTCTGGTAGAACAACTTTATATTTATTTAAACAATTAATAGCATCTGAAGCTCCACCATTACTAGGTAATGTTGGCCCCGACGCTACTTGAGTAATATCATCACCAGGAATATCTGATACGACCAAAGTTTTTATTTTTGATGGATATGCAATTCTTGCTAGCCTGCCCCCTTTTATCATTGAAAAATTTTTTCTAATAAGATTAATTTCTTGAATAGTCATTCCTGAATTTATTATTTTTTTATTCAAAAGTATTTCATCTTTTAATGAAAATCCTTCTGGAGGAGCAGGTAAAAGTGCTGAGCCTCCACCTGAAACAACAAATAATAATAAATCGTTTTCTTTAAGTTTCTTTACTTGAGTAATTAAAAATTGCGATGCGATAATCCCATTTTTGTTAGGAATAGGATGACCTGCAAAAAAAATTTTAAAATCTTTTAAGTTTTTTGGTATATTTTTTATTTTTGTGGATATTATAATACCTTCAAAGCGAGATTTTATTTTTGGTAGAATATGTTCACAATAAGGAATTGACGCCTTTCCAACACCAATAATTAGAATCTTTCCATTATTTTTTATACTTTTAATTTTTTTTAGACAAATTTCAGGAGTAGCTGCCTCTACATAATTAAGGAATAATTTGGTAAGCTTTTTCTTAAAAATCTGATTCAATGTTCTACTTTTCTACTAAACATGCTGACCACCNTTAATATGAACCTCAGCACCGCTAATGTAGCTTGATTGATTATTACATAGAAAAAAAATAGTATTAGCAACTTCTTCTGGAAGGCCTAATCTTTTAAGAGGTATATCTTTTACTATCTTATCTGTACCTTCACTTAGAATATCTGTTTCAACTTCACCAGGGGCAATAGCATTTACTCTTACTTTAAGCGGACCAAAATCAGAGGCCATTTCTCTAGTTAGAGCCGATAATGCAGCTTTTGAAGTTGCATATGCAGGACCTGCAAATGGATGCACTCTACTCCCTGCTATTGATGTAACATTAACGATTGCCCCTTCGGCATTTGCCAATTCGTTTTGCAAGCCCCTAGCTAAAACCACAGATGCAAAAAAATTAACATGAAAAACTTGTCCCCAAGTTTTTAAATCAGTATTAAGCGTATTTAATCTAGAACCATTTTTCCCCTTTGGAGAAATACCTGCATTATTAACTAAGGCATGTAATTTTGGTCCTATCCTTGATTTAATTTCTTCTATAGCTTCAATAGTTTGATTAGGATTTGATAAATCGAGTTGAATGTGGTTTATCTCTCCACCAGGCCAAGGACATCTGTCATCAAAAGGATTTCTAGAACAAGTAATTACTCTCCAATTCTCAGACGCAAATTTTTTAACAGTTGCATGACCTATACCCCTACTAGCACCGGTTAAAACAACTATTTTCTGATTTCTTTCTGGTTCCATTTATATTCATAAAAAACAGACTTTGCTTGTGAGCTACAATCCAAATAATAATGTATCATAGTCTACTTTTTGATTAAAAATAATCAAGTTTTAAATATTTGAGATTTTTATTTCAAAACAAAATTTAAAGAATTATTTTTCATTTTACATCACCTTCAGAAAAAACGCATAAGGCACGAGTTTCAGAATCCAACAAAAAATCTCCTCTTTTTATTAATTTTTTCAAAGCAACAAAACCTGCTGAACTAGATTGAGAGATGTGTATTCCTCTTTTTGATAAAAATTGATTGCCTTTCACGGATTCAGTCTCTGTAATACTCACAAATGCGTTAGCCGTCTCTGAAAGCGAATAAAAAGCATGCCTTGAGGGATATTTACAGTCTAGCCTTCCCATATCGGAAGCTTGCCCCTTAACTACTACAGGTTTACCCTTTAAAATTGATTTTTGCAAACAAGGCGCATATTCAGGTTCTACTATGATGATTATAGGTGAATATCCCAATTTTTTTCTACAATATGAAGCAAATGAAGCAGCTAATCCACCTACACCTGCTTGTAAAAATATATGTGTAGGATTATTTCTGATTTTTTTTAAAGCTTGGCTTATTGAAATTAGATAACCTTCCATTACGTCCAAGCCTGTATCATAATTTTCCCAGGTTGAATCCGAAATTAAAGTCCAATTATTTTTTTTTGAATCATGAATTGCTGCCTGAAGGGACTCATCATAAGTATCACCAATTATTGATACTTTAGCACCTAATGCCTCAAGTTGACCAATGAATTTTCTTGGTACATTTTTTGAAACATAAATAATAGATTTTGCCCCAAATAATCTTGCGCCTGCAGCCAACGACAAACCATGATTTCCTGCACTTGCTGTAGAAAAGGTAACTCCTTTCAATTTTTGTTTGGCCTTTAAGAGTAAATTATTATCATTGCGATCTATCAAATTTCCTAAAGCAATTTTTGCTATAGTGTATACTGCACCTAGAGCTTTAAAGCTTCCAAGACCCAATCGCTTAGTCTCATCAATAGCAACTAATGATTTAATACCAATCTCATCAGCAATTTTATCAAGATTAAGTAAATTTACTTCGTCTTTGATTGGACATTTATTAAAAAAAAGAAAAGGTTTTTCAATATCATTGCTAACTGCTCTATTTGATAATGGGTCTTTACCTTTATTTAAACCTTTAGAAACATAAGAATTGAGTACTATTTTCAAATTTAGATCAAACCAATTTTTATACTTAAAATGAATAATTTATATTTAAAATTAACGTTAACATAATAATTAAAATAATTGATATGTAAATTTTCAGCTGATAAGTCTATTTGTCTTCTTTTTTCTTATCTTCTGGTAAAATTTGTTTTTTAGTTGGAGTAGAATTAACGATTTTTTTCACTATACCATTAATAGATGATCCATCTTCAATTGCTAGTATTTCATAGGTAATTTCAGCGTCAACAATTGCTCCTGAGTCTAACCTTATTGATTTACCTTTAATTTTACCTTTGAATTTACCACTTATAACAATTTCATCAGCATTAAGGGTTCCGTCCATTGAAGATTCAGGACCTAAAATTACTTTTTCTCCATTTATATTACCATTGATACGGCCGTCAATCTGCAATTCACCTTTGCATGTGATTGAACCTTTTAGACTAAAACTATTAGCTAAAATAGAACTTGAAAATTTTTGATCTGAAAACAAATCTGACTCCTAAATATTTTAAAATTTAATTAATCACTCCACAAAGATACAGCTAATGTAGTCTGATTTTTTGAACTACCATTAAAATGCTTTTGCATATCAATCAACCTTGCTCTTACTCTTCTGCCACTTTTAATACTGCAATTAAGCATATTGGCTATTTCGGAAGGTAAGAAACCTAATTGCTCTCTAACTTTTCTTTTAAGTCCAAAAAAAGAAGAATTTACATCAGCCCAAACAGATACTCTTCCGTCCTGTTCTGCTTCAACTCCTAACCAATCCCCTAAATTTAAATATTTTGAATGTTCTGAATCATTTATGGATTCAAGTTTTGCTTGATCTACTAAATACATTTTCTGCTCCAATTATGGCCTGTGTTTATTATTTTTTTTGTTAAGATATACATAATTTAATCTGATAGTGTATAAATTATTTTTGAATTATACCCTTAAAAACATTGAGTTATGGCACGAAAGCAACACTTTTTACAACGTTTATAATATAAAAATTACTGCATTTTTCATACCAATATTTAAAAAAAAACTATAGGTTGATATTTGAAGTTAAACTCTTCATACATATGGTATAGCGATTATCAATAAATACAGTTTTAATTTGAAATGACTTGAAAAAAAAAGGACGATTAATGATTATAGGATTTATTGGTTTAGGCAATTTAGGAGAAAAATTAGCAGCTACACTTTTAAGAAATGGTTTGGATTTAATCATTCATGATAAATTTAAAGAAAATGGTTCAAAACTAATTACTTCTGGAGCTAAATGGGAAGACAAGCCAATTGAATTAGCGAAAAAAAGTGATATTATTATTACTTGCCTGCCTTCACCAATAATTTGTGCTCAGGTTATGGAATCTGAAATTGGAGTAATAAAAGGATTTTCTGCTGGCAAAATTTGGCTTGAAATGAGTACAACAAGCAAGTCAGAAGTTTTAAGAATATCAAAATTAGTGTCTGAAATAGGTGGATATTCAGCAGACTGTCCTGTATCTGGTGGTTGTCATAAAGCTGCAACAGGAAATATTTCAATTTTTGCTGGTTGTAATAGGGAGGTTTTTGAAAAGATAAAATCAATACTTTTTATAATGGGAAAAAAAGTTCTCCATACTGGAAATCTTGGCACTGCCTCGGTTTTAAANGTAATGACTAATTACTTAGCTACAGCAAATTTAGTATCTTGTTGTGAAGCATTGACAACCATGAAAGGCGAAGGATTAGATCTGGCTAAGACATTCGAAGCAATAAAAATCTCATCAGGAAATTCTTTTGTGCATGAAACAGAAAGTCAAGTAATATTGAATGGAAGTAGAAATATAAATTTTACTATGGATTTAGTTCTTAAAGATATTGAAATATTTCAAAAAGTGGCGGATGAAAAAAAAATACCACTAGAAATAGCTCCAAAATTAATAGAAATATTTAAAGATGGAATATCAACATATGGCCATGGAGCATTTTCTCCATCCATAATTAGAAGACTAGAAGATAAAACTGGTCTCCAAATTTTATGTGATGGTTTTCCAGAAAATATTGAAGATGATGATGATGAAGTCACGGGTTACGAAGTTTGATAAAAATTATAGCCCTTTTGAGTCATAATTTGGTACTAAAGACGTATGGTTAGTTAAGAAATATTCATAATTTTTCTGATTAATAAATAATAAGCTATTTCATTATTACCAATATTAACTACCTAAGAATATATACGCCCTATATCAAATAAAAAATGGCTCATAATGATACCTTTGTTAGTTGTAAAAAATCTAAATAAGGATTTTGAAAGTTCTGGTGAAAGTTTTGAAGTTTTCAAAAGCTTAAACTTTGAAATTTATCCAAAAACTTCAACTGCATTATTAGGCGAAAGTGGTAGCGGCAAAACCACATTAATACATTTAATAGCAGGTTTAGAGTCTCCAGACACCGGTTTAATTAAAATAAATAACNTCGAGATATGGAAATATTCAGAACAAAAAAGAGCAGATTTCAGATTACATAATATTGCAGTAATTTTTCAGCAGTATAATTTGATCCCATCATTGAATATTTTAAACAATATAAAATTTCATTCGAAACTCATTAAAAAATTTGACCAAAATTTCCAAGATGAACTTATAGAATTATTAGGTTTACAAAGCCTTTTAAAAAAATATCCAGAAGAAATTTCTGGGGGGCAACAACAAAGAGTCGCTATTGCGAGGGCTATTCTTACTAAACCCAAAATTTTGCTTGCCGATGAACCTACTGGAAATCTTGATGAAGAAAATTCTCTAATAGTTTCCAGAGCTTTAGAGATACTACTAACTAGGTATAACTCAACAATTATAATTGCAACACATTCAGAAAATTTAGCAAATAGATTGAATAAAAAATTACTAATAAAAAACAAAAAAATAAGAGAATTATAAATGAAAATATTTGACGTTCTCTTGATGTATAATTTTCAACATTGGTTCAGAAAACCTTTGCAGTTAATTTTTTTATTCCTAGGTGTATCTTTAGCTACTACTCTATGGTCCAGTATCCAATTATTAAATTCTGAAGCTAAAAAATCCTACGAAAATGCCGTAACAATAATTTCATCTAACCAAAGTCAACTTATTGTTTCGGTTAACAACGATTTAATACCTTTTGAAAATTTTGCTAAACTACGCAGAAATGAATGGCTAGTAACTCCAATAATTGAAGGTAAATTACCTGATAATAAAAAATTAAAAATAATTGGAGTTGATCCTTTTACACTCTCTCAAAGTACTAGCTTTTATAATTCATTTTTTAAAACAACTGCTAATAATCGTGAATTCTTAATAAATAGAAAAGTAGCATTTGCTTCATCAGCAACAATTAAAAAAGTTTCGGGTTTAGATTTAAATCTTGAATTAATTGAAACCGACAACTTACTAAAAGATTATTTGTTGGTAGATATCAGCATTGCTGAAGAACTTTTGAATAGAAATGGGAAAATCTCAAGATTTGAACTTACAGGTGCTATACCAAGAGATACAAAAATACTTGATGAATTGGGATTGGAAATTAAAAATTCCGAAATAAATAGTGATCTTAAGCAATTAACCAAAAGCTTTCACCTAAATCTAACTGCTTTTGGGTTTTTAGGATTTATAGTTGGTCTGTTCATAGTCTATTCAACTCTCAACTTATCATTTGAACAAAGAAAATCATCCTTTTATTCTTTAAGACTTATGGGAATTTCTGTAAGAACAATTTTTTTATCTTCTTTAATAGAAATCTTTTTTCTTTCCTCAATAAGTGGTCTGCTAGGAATTTGCTTTGGTCATGTTTTAGCTTCTTCATTATTACCAGATGTAGCATCTACTTTAAACAATATTTATGGTGCTGACATTAATAATCAGTTAAGTTTTTCTATAAAAGAAATTTTTATTGCTTTATTGATGCCGATCATTGGAACAATTTTAATTTCAACTGGTTTTTTATTTAAAATCTATTTATCTGAAAGAAATACTAATTATAAACATATTTCTAGTACTAACTTTTATTATTTAAAAAAATTTACTCCAATCTTAGTGCTTATTATACTGTTAGTGATAACAGTCATAATTTTAATAAATCCTACTGAACTTTTCTTAAGTTTTGTATTAATTGCAATATTGATAATAAGTTCTTCTATATTATTGCCTATATTTCTAAAATCGGGTTTATATTATGTCAATTATCGTTTTGAGTTTGAAAACCCAATTTTAAAATGGTTTTTTAGCGATACATTAAAACAAGTAAAAAGAATTTCTCTAAGCCTAAATGCCTTAATGCTATCAATAGCTGTAACCATAGGGGTTGATAACATGGTTAAAAGTTTTGAAGAAACTTTTTCAATTTGGCTAGACAAACGTCTTATAACTGAAATGTATGTAAGAGCAGATAGTGATGATCTAGCAATAAAAATAAGTAGAGAAACAATAAAAGAAAAAAATGTGATAAATGTTTATCCTATTATTGAAACTAAAAGTTTTATTAAAGATACAAAAGTGTCAGTAGTAGGGTTTAAGCCTCAAAAATTATATTTTGATAATTGGCCAATCATTTCTAAATCCAAGGATATCTGGGAAAAAATTCAAAATTCAAACGGAATTTTGATTAATGAACAACTTCATTACAAACTAAATGTTGATATCGGAGATAATATTAAGATCGCTAATCCCTCTAATAGTCTTAATAATTTTAATAGTACTGTTGTAGGAATTTATCCTGATTATGGTAATTCAGTCCCGCAAATAATGATAAATTTAAATAAATTTCAATATTACTATTCAAATATTTTACCACGAAATTTTGCAATCGATATAGTGAAGGGAACTTATAGTGATGTTTCTGAATTAATTCAGAATAAATACGAAATTTCTGATAAAAACATTATTAACCAGGCCACTATAAAAGAATTTTCAAAAAATGTTTTTAATAAAACATTTACAGTTACTAGATCTTTATCTGACGCTATGATAATTATAGCTACATTGACATTATTGACATCCTTGATTTCTCTATCAGAAATTCGCGTTATAAATTTATCGCCACTTTGGGCACTAGGTATCACAAGAATTACCCTTTTAAAAATCGAATTTGCACAATTTTTACTTCTAATATTTATAGCTTTGGTTTTTGCTATTCCAGTAGGTTTAATTTTATGTTTTCTTCTAACTAACTACTTAAATGTATCTGCATTTGGCTGGAAATTACCCTACAATTTTTATCCCAATATGTGGGGAAAAACTTTTTTGATTTCATTACTTTGCAGTTTACTTGCTATAATGCTTCCTACTTATTTGATGTTTAAAAATTCAGCATCACTGATGATAAAGAGATACAAAAATGAATGTTAATTTTATTTTTATTATATTCCTTTTATTAAATTTCAATATTGGGTTAGCCCAAAATGTTAATCATACAGATAATGGACAATATAATAAAATTTCCAGTGAAAGCTTTGATCTTAAGTTTCCAAGAGACCATAATGCGCACAAAGAATTTAAAATTGAATGGTGGTATATTACTGCAAATCTTAAAAATGAAAATGGTGACTCATTTGGAATACAGTGGACACTTTTTAGAAGCAGATCAGAATTAGATAATAATAAAGCAACAAAACACTTCAAAAATCCCTGGATAAGTGATCAAGTTTGGATGGCTCATGCAGCTGTAACTACTGAAGACGGTCATTACTATGAAGAAAAATTTTCTCGTGGAGATACAGGTCAATCAGGAGTAGAACTCTCACCATTTTTAGCCTGGATAGATGACTGGGAATTCTCAAGTAATAATGATTGGTCTAAAGCCTCATTAAAAGCTAATGGTAAGCAATTTTCTTATGAACTTAATCTAGAAAGTGAAGGACCACTTATACTGCATGGGGATGATGGTAAAAGTATAAAAACAAAAGATGGACATTTTTCAGCTTACTATAGCCAGCCATTTTTTAAAATTGAAGGAAAATTAATTATCAATAATAAAAGTTTTGATGTTCAAGGAAATGCCTGGGCTGATAGAGAATGGTCAAACGCCATTCTAGGTCCGAATCAAGAAGGTTGGGATTGGATTTCTATTCATTTGGATGATGAAACGAAACTAATGATATTTAGAGTTAGAGATAGTCAGAGAGGGGATTTTTATTCTGGAACTTTCATCTCTGATCAGAAACAAAAAATTAGTTTAGAGGGAAAAGATATTAAAATGAAACCGTTAAAATATTTTAATAGAAAAAATATAAAAAACAAAAAAAAATCAAAAGTACCTATAGAATGGAATATAGTTATTAAAAGTCACGGTATAGATCTAAAACTTAAAGCTTTGAATAAAAATTCATTTGTTGATACTTTGGTACCTTATTGGGAAGGACCAATTATACTAAGTGGGTCCCATAAGGGTTTTGGCTATTTAGAAATGACTGGATATTAATTTGTTATGCGGCTTTACCATCTAATACGGCTCCAACTTTAACTTGGGCTTTCTCTTCTTCAACTCCATCTACTGCTGCAACCTCTCTAGTTAATCTTTCGAGAGCAGCTTCGTACAACTGTCTTTCTGAATAGGATTGTTCTCTTTGTTCATCATTACGATGCAAATCTCTTATAACTTCTGCTATTGATATTAAATCTCCAGAATTTATTTTTTGTTCATATTCTTGAGCCCTTCTGGACCACATTGCTCTTTTAACTCTTGCTCTACCCTTTAGGGTACTCATAGCTTTTCCTACTACATCAGGAGATGACAGACTTCTCATCCCAACTGAATCAGCCTTAGATGTAGGGACTCTTAAGGTCATTTTATCTTTTTCAAAATGAATAACAAACATTTCCATTTCAAATCCAGCTATAACTTCCTTTTCAATAGCCTCTATTTTACCAACTCCGTGTGATGGATAAACTACATAGTCGTCTTGTGAAAATTCTAAATTATTACTCATTTATTATTAATCCTTATTAACAGAAAAAAAGGAACCGATTAATTCGGTCCCTACTAGCAAATAACAGCCATAATGAAATGGTTATAAACTGGTTATAACCTGAGATTCTTGCTGTATAACATTTTTTTGATAATAAATCAAATTTAGCTTATTTCTTCAATTTAATTAATGTCGTCTAGTCTCCTTCACCAGGATTTTCAGAAAAATATTTTTTTAATTTGTCTTCTTCATCAGCTTTGGCGTCAGCTTCAGGTAGTGGATCCTTTCTTATAGTAATGACTGGCCACAGCTCAGAATATTTTCTGTTAAATTCTACCCAATCACTTGCTCCAGGATCAGTATCTGGTTTTATAGCATCAACTGGACATTCTGGTTCACAAACCCCACAGTCAATACATTCGTCTGGATGAATAACTAACATATTTTCGCCCTCATAGAAACAATCAACAGGACAGACTTCTACACAATCTGTGTATTTACAATCTACACATTTATCATTTACGATGTATGTCATTTATTCACTCATAAAATTATGCATAATTACAAGATTACAGTTGTCTTATAGGTAGTCAATTTATTTAGTTTAAAAAGATACATAAAAATTATTTTATAAAATTCTCAGTGTTTTTAAGTTGGGTAAGTGCTCTTCTTTCTTTTTTGTTAGGGCGAGAAAAATTTTGAAACCCCTCATTAACATTACTTTTAATTTTTACAAGCTCAGTTACGATGCTGCTCTTCTTTTCATATAAAAACTTAGCCTTGCTATATGCATCTCTTTTCTCTGCAAATTGTTTTACTATGATTCTGACAATTTCGTTTGAATTTTTTATTAGAATATCATCTTCTAGTTTTAAAAGTTGAGATTGTTTTTTTAATACCGATCCATTTAAGAAAATCATTTTTTTTTCTATTGCTTTTGTGACTTTTGTTCTAGTTTTAAAAAAACGAGCAAAAACTAACCACTTATCAATTCTCAATTAAATTTATCCTTTTTTTTTAATAAGTGATGATAGAGCAGCAAATGGACTATTAGGATCTATCTTTTTACTAATATTATTATTTTTTAGTTTGTTAATTTTATTAAGTTGTTTTTTTTGAGGATTATCATTCCTAATTTTTTTATTTTTACTATTTTGGAAAAAATTTTTATTCTTATTTTTTTTAAAATAAAATTTAAAAATTATCTGATCGATAGTGATGACTTTCGAATCCACATCATCTTTAGAGTTTTTTTCATTTTTATTCAAATCTTCATCTTTAATATTTGTTTCTAAATTTTCTATCTGTTCTGAGTCAGCAATTTTCTGAACTTGATCAAAACTCTTTTCAGATTTATAACCTAATTTTTCTAAAATTTCTTTTAATTGAATAAAACTTAAACCTGTAATTGATAGCATTTCTGAAGTTGCTTTAAACCCTTTTTTGGTATCCTGTAACCTTATTAGGTCTGCTAATCTTTCAAGCATATCAATTCTTATAGCCCTGGATCCAAGTTTTTTAAATCCTACTAACTCATAATATGAGTCTTCAACTCCTTCTGTTACTTCAATTGTAACTAAACCAGGTAAAGGCGGATCCATTTTATTTTCTAATTGATGAAATTTGCTCCACAATATTACCCTTAATCTTGTTGGTTCTGGTTTCAAAAAAAGAGGATGATATATACTATATTGTCCAAATCTAAAACCATATTTTCTGAATTTTGCTCTAGATTCTTGATCAAGACTTTTTACTTCCTTTGTTACACGATCTCTAGACAAAACACCTAAGTGTTCACTCATTGTGAAAACTAAGCCTGTAGAAATTCCATTAATCTCTTTATCCTCCATTATAGAAAAAAGATGAATGAAATTTTGTTTGATATAATTATTGATAAAGTATTTAATTCGTGTTTCAACTTTATTAATTAGTGTTTCGGGTAGATAATCAGAGGTGACGGATTTGATATTTGGTTTATATAACTTATTTCCAACTGCAAGTTTTCCAACAACACTCTCATTCCAAATAATTTCACCAGAGTTGTTTAAGAAAAAATCTGAATCAGGGGTCTCATATAATTGATCAACAATTTTCTTAATTTTTGCAATAATCTGATCTTTAGCAATTAAAAGTAATTTTTTATTTTCTATTGAATTATCCGTAGTCTGAAAAACAAAGTTTAATCCTTCAACGCGTCCAATTAATTGATTTTCAATAAGAAGTTCATTGTTATCATTAAATTCTGCCGTCAATTTTCCCTTTTCCCTAATTGTTTTCAATAATACAGTTGTTCTTTTATCAATAAACCGTTCAATAAGAAGTTCATGAAGTTTGTCTGAAAGTTTTTCTTCAATTGATTTTGCAGCTTCTTCCAAAAAGGTAGGGTTATCAAACCAGCTACCTCTATTTGCTACGTAATTCCATGTTCTTATGTATGACAATCTCCTAGATAATTTTTCGATATCACCATCATATTTATCTAACGATATTATCTTTTTTTCAAGCCATGTTTCAGGTAATTTACCTTTATCAATTAAAAGCAAGAATATTTCTGTTAAAATTTGTACATGATCCGTTAGAGATATTTTTCTATAATCAGGTATCTGACAGATCTTCCACAAAAGCTTTACTTCATTAATACTTTTAACTTTTTCAATAATTATCTGATTTTCGGACATAATCTTTAGAGTACTTAGGTCAGTACTCTCTCTAGATTTTACAAGGCTTAAATTATTGGGTTTTAAATTTAAGGATTCAATAAGTGATGAAGGGTTATCAAAAGATAAATTTGAGTTTCTCCATTGTATTTTTTTAATATCTAAAAAATTGTGGTTTTCAATATTATGAATTAAGTCAGATGATAAAGCCTCACAACCTGCAGTGGTCCCAAATGTACCGTTAGTTGTATATCGGCCTGCTCTTCCGGCTATTTGTGCTAATTCATTTACAAAAAGTTTTCTATGATTAAATCCATCAAATTTAGTTAAACTGGCAAAACAAACATTTGACAAGTCTAAGTTTAAGCCCATACCAATCGCATCCGTTGCTACAAGGTAATCGACTTCACCACTTTGATATATATTTACTTGTGAATTTCTTGTTTTAGGGGATAAACCACCAGTAACAATTGCAGCTCCCCCTTTTTCTCTTCTTATTATTTCAGCAATAGAATAGACTTCCTCAACAGAAAAACAAACTATTGCAGATCTAGGTTGAATTTTATTTATTTTTCTAGAGTCTACATATTTAAGTTGTGATAACCTCTTTCTTGATAAAAATTCAACATCTGGCAAAATGTTATTTATAATTTTTTTTATTGAACTTGACCCAAGAAATATTGTTTCTTTTTTACCCCTTAAATTCAGTAATCTATTCGTAAAAATATGCCCCCTATCCAGATCGGCACATAATTGTATTTCGTCAATTGCTACAAAATCAAAAGTTAAATTAATAGGCATTGCCTCAACAGTACAAACCCAATATTTTGGATTTTCAGGCATAATTCGTTCTTCACCTGTTATTAAAGCAACATATTGTTTCCCACATCTGAGTGAAATTTTGTCAAAAACTTCCCTAGCTAGTAATCTTAATGGAAACCCAATCATACCACTTGAGTGAGTAAGCATTCTGTCAATTGCAAAAAAGGTTTTTCCTGTATTTGTAGGGCCTAATAATGCCTTAATATTTTTTATTGTTTTATTTTTTTTTATCATCAGTTTCAAATTATCATAATATTCAACAATTAGGCCTTGATTCTAACTACTACAAAAATTAATAAAAAAATTGGAAACTGGAAAGAAATATCACTTTAAATTTTTGAGTTTCATTTTACAATATTTAAAAATATAAAACTTAATATGTAAGGAATTCTTATGTCAAATATCTTAGAAGAGGCAATTAAAGCTTTAGAAGAAAAACTTGAAGGTAAAAGTATAGATTTTAGTGCTAAATTTCAAATTGAAGATGAAGGATCAATTGTCGTAGATGGGAACGGTGTTAGAGAGTCTTCTGAAGAGGCTGACTGTACTCTGATAGCAAGTGCTGAAACTTTTAGAAATATTTTAGAGGGAGAAACAAATCCAACATCTGCATTTATGGGAGGAACTCTAAAGGTTGAAGGAAGTATGGGAGTTGCAATGCAATTAGGAAATATTCTTGGCTAATAGTAAACTCAACCCATTACCTAGGTTGGGAATTAAACTTCTACCTGGAGGGATACTGGATTATGTTCAAACTGAAGATAGAAAATTTATAAGATATGGTTATTGGGAAAAAGGTGATAAAGGTACTGTAATCATATTACCTGGAAGAACAGAGTATATAGAAAAATATAATACAGTAATACAAGAATTTTTAGACAGAAATTTTTCAGTTCTTTGTATTGATTGGAGAGGACAGGGTTTATCACAAAGGCCCCATGGAAGAATAGATATAGGTCATGTTAAAAATTTCTTTGAATACCAAATGGACTTGGAAACTATCCTAGAAAATTTAAAGGATACCTTAGATAATAGACCTAAAATACTTTTTTCTCATAGCATGGGTGGCTGCATAGGTTTAAGATATTTGTTGAGAGACAATACATTCAAATGTTCAATTTATTCTGCACCTCTTTGGGGCTTGCCAGTTTCAGAATTTACTATTTCAATTTTAATTCCAATTTTTAACCTCGCAATATCAATGGGCCTGGGTTTGGTTGCTTACCCTTACAAAATTGATGGATTTAACATTCTTACTAAACCATTTGAAAAAAATGTTTTAACAAAAAACCTGGAATTTTATAATGAAATGCGAGATAATTTATTGATTGACCCTCGATTGGGTTTGGGGCCACCTACTCTATATTGGGTTAAAGCCCTTAATGATGAATTATTTAAACTTTCAAAAATGCCTCCTCCTGAAATACCACAGCTTACATTTATGGGAGATTCAGATAAAGTAATTTCAAAAAAAGCCATTGAGTCAAGGATGGCTCGAACTCCTTTAGGAGAATTAAAAATTTTAACTAATTCAATGCATGAAGTTTTTTTTGAAACTTCTGAGATAAAAGAAGAAATATGGGAAGAAGTGGATAAATTTTTGAATAAAATTTTTCCTAATTAAAATTAAAAATATCCCTTTATTGAAATTTATAACACTAAATATGTTTACCCAAAATCTTAAGAGCCTCTTTATGTATATATTGATCACCTGATGCTAGAATTCTTCCACTAGTAAAATCATTACCACCATTCCAGTCAGAAAAAGTACCACCAGCAGCTTTAATAATACATAAAGGCGCTTGAATGTCATATATTTGCATTGAGGATTCAACTATTAAGTCGATATTACCAAAAGCAACTAAACCATATGCATAAGCATCAAGCGAATATCTAGCGAGTTTACAATGATTTCTTAATGCTTCCATTGCTGAATTTTCTTTACAGTTTCCCATATTTGGATCTGTCGTGTGTATAATTGCATCACTAATATTATTGCACTTTTTTACAAAAATCTTTTTAATTTTACCTTGATGTAAATACTCACAAGAGTATTGGTCTCCTATAAACATTTCATTAGAAAATGGTTGATAGATAATTCCAAAAAGGGGCTTTTCTCCTTCGCTCAATGAAATTAAAACTGTCCAAGAGGTTTGCCCTGCCATAAATCCTCTAGTGCCATCAATTGGATCAATTATCCAAGATAAACCACTAGAACCAACAACACTGTTATTTTCTTCACCAATTATTGTATCGTTTGGTCGAAATTTTAAAATAAGATTCCTCATTACAGTTTCAGTATTTTTATCTGCTTTTGATACTGGATCAAAATGAGTCTTGGATTTATTCTTGAAATTTAAATCTGATTTTCTAAAGTAATTCATTGCCTCTTTTCCACCAGCAATGGCTACTTTTTTACCTAAATCCATTAAGTCTTTCATATCATTTGTTTTATTATAAGTTACTGTATTATTTTAAATTAAAAGAATGTATTTTTCATTTTGATAAGATGATTATTTCTCACTGAAACTTTCTATAAAATCAATAAACGTTGGTAGTATGGCCTGTACTATAATTTCTACTCCTTTTTCATTTGGATGTAACATATCTTCTTGAAGATAATTGGATAGTTCATTTTCATTTTCTATAACAGGAGCCATTAAATTTGGATACAATGAAATATTAAATTTTCTTGATAATTCTGAAAACATCAAATCGAATTCATTCTTATATTCAGGTCCAAAATTTTCAATTGATGTAATTCCTATCAGGAGTATTGGTAGATTTTTATCTTTAATTTTTAAAATCATCTTAGATAAATTTTCTTTTGAAAATTTAGGAGGTATTCCTCTTAACATGTCATTAGCACCCAAAGAGATTGCAACTGCATTTATGTCATCAGTTATACTCCAATCAGTTCTAGACAATCCACCTGCAGTTGTATCACCAGATACTCCTGCATTAATTAAAGAAATATGATCCATCTTCTCTAATATTTTTTTTTGTAATTGATTTACAAACCCTTTTTCTTTTGGCAATCCGTATCCCTGAATTAAACTATCACCTATAATGATCAAACGATAATTCTCTTTTTTTTCAGTTGCATGAGCCAAAGAATACGTTAAGAAAATGAATAAAACTAAAAAAATCTTGTTGTAATTGAAAATTATATTCATATATCCANTCCCACCATCTNNNTAATAAAATCTAATGAAAAAAAAAATACTTATCCAGACTGATAATCTATGTTTATCATTTCCTTCAGCATCTGGTAAACTACAAATACTAAATTCAGTTAATTTTTCATTATATGAAAATGAAACCGTAGCACTAGTTGGACCCTCAGGTTCTGGTAAATCTTCCTTATTGATGCTTTTGGGTGGTCTAGAAGAAAGTGACACGGGCTCAATTATGATTGCAGGTCANGATATTACAAAATTATCCGAGGATGGCTTAGCCAATCTAAGAAAAAAAACGATGGGAATTGTTTTTCAATCTTTCCACCTAATTCCAACGATAACAGCCCTTGATAATGTTTGTATTCCTCTTGAACTTGCAGGTCATTCAAATATTAAAAATAGAGCAATTGAAATTTTAACTGAAGTAGGCTTAGGTAATAGACTAAATCATTTTCCTTCTCAATTATCAGGTGGAGAACAACAAAGGGTTGCAATAGCAAGGGCTTTAGCCATTAAACCTTTAATAATTTTAGCAGATGAACCAACAGGAAATTTGGATCAAAAAACAGGTTCAAAAATCATTGAGCTCCTTTTTAAATTAAATACAAAAAACAAAAGTAGTCTAGTAATAGTTACCCACTCTACTGATCTTGCAAATAAATGCCAAAGACAGGTTAAATTAGAAAATGGCAAAACTAATGAGAGTAAAAGGTAAAAAGATTGTCTAATTTATCAATATTAAAATTTGCATTTAAAGATCTTAGGGGTGGATTAAATAAATTTTGGGTTTTTTTTATATGTCTGTTTTTTGGTGTTTTAACTATATCTTCAATTGGAACTTTTAGAGAAAGTATAAAATCAGGTTTACAAGAAGAGGCAACAGAAATTTTAGGTGGGGATATTTCTTTGACCTTAGCTTACAGAGTTGCATCAGAAAAAGAATTAGAAGAGATAAAAAAAATTTCTACATCTTTAACTGAAGTGATTTCTTTTAGAAGTATGGTTTCCACGATTAATCAAGAAAACAACTACTATCAAGCCTTAGTACAAGTAAAAAGTGTAGATAAAAATTATCCCCTAGCTGGAAAAATCAAAATAAATCCAGAGCTAAGTATTGAAGATGCCTTAAAAAAGAAAGGAGATAAATATGGAATAATAGTAGAAGACAGTTTATTAAAGCAACTTAATCTGAAGATAGGTTCAGATTTAATCTTAGGAAAATCTACTTACAATATTAGAGCCACTTTATCGAGTATTCCAGATATTGGTTCTAATGGATTTAGTCTAGGACCAAAAGTTATCTTAAATACTGCTTCACTAAAGAATTCTGGGCTATTGAACAAAGGGACACTTTTTGAGACAAATTATTATTTAAAAACTGAAAATAATCAGGACTTAGAAAATCTCAAATCTTTATTTTTCAAAAAAAATTTTGATAAAGGATTTCGNTGGCGCGATATAAGAAACCCTGCCCCAGGTATTGAAGCTGTAGTCAATAGACTTTATTTCTTCTTGACTGTATTAGGAATGTCAGGACTCGTAATTGGAGGAGTTGGTGTAAGCACCTCTGTTTCTTCCTACCTAAATTTAAAAAGAGGGACAATTGCAACATTAAAGACACTTGGCTCAACTACAAATATGTTGAGTAAAATTTACCTTTTTCAAATATTAATCATGTCTTTTTTGGGAACTACTATGGGTGCTATTACAGGAAGTTTAATATTACAATTAGCTGAATCCACTCTAATAAAGATTTTTCCGTTTCCTCTTAGTATAGGTTTTTTCATTCAGCCTATTTTAATTTCAATGACACTAGGAATACTTATTAGTCTAATTTTTTCTTTGATACCCTTATTCAATTTTTGTGATATGAAAATCAATTATCTATACAGATCTCATAGCATCAATTCCAGATTCGAAATACCTAAATTAAAACAAATATTTTATATTGTAACACTTATTTTAACTTTGATTATTATAATTTTGCTTCTATCACCAGATATAAAACTGGCACTTTGGTTTATTTTTGGATCAATAATTTCTTTTATAATATTAAATTTAATGTCTTTTATTATAAAACATGCATCAAAAAGTTTGGTCAATAGATACAAATTTCATAAAATATTATCTTTGAAATTAGCAATTGCATCGGTTGGAAGTGAAAATGGAGAAAATAAGTCAGTTTTATTATCTATAGGAATCGGCCTTATCATACTGGCAACTATGGGCCAAATAGAAAAAAATTTACAATCGGTTCTTACAAACGATATACCCAAAAAAGCACCATTATATTTTTTAATNGATATTCAAAAAAATCAAAAAGAAGATCTCATATCCTTATTAAAAAATGAAAAATTAATTTCTGATATTAAAACTGCTCCTATGTTAAGAGGATTTATAACAAAAATTAATGATAAAGATGTTTCAGAATTGAATATTGATCATTGGGCTCTTAGAGGTGATAGGGGAATAACCTATGAAGCTATACCAACTACAGCTGAGAAGATTACAAAGGGTAAATGGTGGCCAATAGATTATGATGGCCCCCCACTAATAAGTTTTGCTCAAACTGAAGCAAATGAGCTAGGGCTAAGGATCGGTGATACTATAACTGTGAATATACTGGGCAGAGACCTAACTGGTACTATTAGTAGTTTCAGAGATGTAAACTTTGCAACAATGGGCATAAATTTTTTAATGGTATTCAACCCCCAATCATTAATGAATGCACCTCACACTAACATTGCTACAGTTTATGCACCTAAGAAATTTGAAACCAAAATTGTACAAACAATAACCCAAAAGTTTCCTAATATTACTTCTGTATCTGTGGCAGAGACAGTAAAAAAAGTTCAGGATATTATCTTAAAGTCCTCATTGGTTGTTAAGTGGTGTGCCTTAGTAATAATTTTCTTAGGTTTTTTTGTAATCATCGGGGCACTTGCAACCTCTGAACAAAATAGAATGTTTGAGTCTTCGATTTTAAAAACCCTAGGTGCTTCAAAAAAAGTGATATTACTGTCTATTTTATTAAGATCAATAATCATAGGAAGCTTTGCAGGTCTAGTTGCAATTAGTTTGGGCGCTGTAATGTCACTTGTGGTTGTAAAATACTTCTTGAATGGTGAATTTTATTTTTTTATTTCCTCTGCAATTTTAGTTACATCTATTGGTATTATGATTTCGCTAATCACTAGTATTTTGTTTGCTATTAAACCTGTTAGATCAAAACCAGCAAAAATATTGAGAACTGTTGATTAACCTTAAGTAATTAATAAAAAAAATCAAAAACTACTTGAAATTTATATAAATAACTACGATATTAAGATCAGTTTAATCCATAATGTTAAGGAGATATTTATGGCAGAATTTGATTCAATTAGATCGTCTACACGTTCTGACAGTTATGTAAACATTGATAGTGGGCTCAGAGCTCATATGAANAAAGTTTATGGTTTAATGGCAGTTGCAATGATAATTACTGGTGCAGTTGCTTGGTCAATAGGCACATCACCACAACTTGTNAGTGCTTTATTCAGTAATTCAATAATTTCACTTATAGTGATGTTTGCTCCATTAGGTTTTGTATTTTTTCTCTCAGCAAGAGTTATGAATATGAGCTATTCAGCAGGGCAACTTTCTTTTTGGCTGTTTTCAGCTTTAATGGGTCTTTCTTTATCTACTATTTTTGTAGCATACACTGGTGCATCTATTGCTAATGCTTTCTTTACTACTGCAATTGCATTTGGTGCAATGAGTCTATTTGGTTACACAACAAAAAAAGATTTATCAGGTATGGGTAGATTTTTGTTTATGGGTGTAATCGGTCTTATTGTAGCAATGATAATTAATTGGTTCACACAAAGTCCTGGATTAGAATTTGCTATCAATGTTTTGGGTGTATTGATATTTGCTGGTTTGACTGCATATGATACGCAAAACATAAAAAATACTTATTTAAGTATTAGAAGTGCCCCAAATGGTGAAGAAATTGCTGCACGTGCAGGAATTCTTGGTGCATTATCACTCTATATTAACTTTTTAAATATGTTTATGTTTTTACTTCAATTTATGGGAAATAGAGAATAAAAATTAATTAGATTACTGTTTTTAAAGGCCACAGATGTGGCCTTTTTTATTTTATCTTTCCTTCTTTATAATCTACATGTTTTCTGGCTACTGGATCATATTTTTTAACAACCATCTTTTCGGTCATTGTTCTTGCATTTTTTTTTGTAACATAAAAATGACCAGTGTCAGCAGTTGAATTTAATCTTATTTTAATTGTTGTAGGTTTTGCCATTTATTTACCCTCTTATAAACTATGGTCTTTTTACACTGATAAAAATTACTGTCAATAAGACATTATCTCAATCTAAATTAAAGATAAGTAAAATTATTTGAAGAAGATCCTTCACTATAAAAAGGTACTCCCTTTTTGTTTGTACCATTAAAAATTAATTCTTGAACTTCTTTTAAAACAATTCGGGTAATTATTGGGAGATCAAATTCTTTTGTTTTTTCTATTTCTATCCATTGTAAATGACTAAGCTCATCAGAAGCATTTGAAAAATCATCTAAATCACAATTCAAATCTTTAGCTAAACAAATAAAAAAACGGGCATCAAATCTTCTTGGTCTTCCTACAGGGGTAATTGCACGAAAAAAAAATTTAAGTTTTGATACATTTGGTGCAATATTATTTGCATAAAAATCTTCCCATCCTTTTATTTTTGAACCTTTCCAATCATATGAATTTGCAATCTTTAAACCAGTTTCTTCCCATAGCTCTCTAATAACTGTTGCAGCCAAAGATTCTGGATGTGTTAAGGAACAATCAATAGATAAAAGAATTTTTTGTTTAACTGGAAGTGGTTTTGAAAAGGGTACCATGCTATCATTAGGATCATATGCGCCACCAGGGAAAACAAATTTATTAGGCATAAATACGGCATGTTTTCCTCTTTGCCCCATTAGGATTTTATATTTTTTGCTCTGCTCCCTGACTATAACAATAGTTGCAGCATCTTTAATTTCTGTTGATTTTGTTTTATCCAAACCATTTTTCCTGATTATTAAATTTACCTATTGCAAATTTTAACTTTTTTAAATTTAATTTTAAATAAAAATTAAATCATATGATTGAAAAAACTTATCAACAAATCAAAAAATTAAATATTAAATCAAATATTCCACTGGTAATAGTAGATGCTGACGAAGTAATAGTACACTTTGCTAAACCATTTGTTTTGTTTTTAAAAAAAAGAGGGTTTTTATTAGAACTTAATGGATACACTCTTAGTGACTCAATAAAAAATATTGAAACAAATAAAATTATTAAAAGTACAAAATCACAAAAACTAGTGATTGATTTCATAAAAAAAGAGACCAAAAAACAACCTTTAACAAAAGGAGCTTTACAATCACTAAATATTATTTCTAATTTTGCACAAGTAATTATTCTAACAAATGTACCACAATATGCATACGAAGATAGGATTTTAAATTTTAAAAATTATAACATTTCATTTCCTGTTATAATAAATGAAGGTCCAAAAGGACCAGCTTTATTAGAACTATGTAAAACATTAAAAAAACCAGCTATATTTATTGATGATAATTTAAGTCAAATTGAAAGTGCAGAAGAATTTGTTCCTAAAATTTATAGATTCCATTTTACTGGGTGTGAGCTAGTCCAAAGGCTTCTACCTAAATCCTTAGCCGCGACACATAATCCTAAAAGTTGGAAAGAAGTAGAATATTTATGCAAAAAACTTTTAATCTAATTTTTCATTAAAGTCTTTAGAGGTATCAATAATTTTTGAGGAATTTTTTTTGGTCTTCTAGTTTTTACATCAACAAAAACATGTATAAATATTATTTTCGCCGCTGTTTTTCTTTCAAGGTCAGAGAATAGACCTATCTCATACTCAACAGAAGAATTACCCAATCTATTTAACTTCAAACCACAGGTTATGATATTGGGAAATTTTAATTCAGAAAAAAAAGTACATCTTGTTTCAACAACTAATCCCACAGTTTCACTTTTAGGAACGTCAAGAGACCCCTTTTTAATTAACCAACCATTAACAACTGTATCTGCATACTCATAAAATACGGCATTATTCATATGGCCATATACATCATTATCTCTCCAACGCGTATTTAGTTGCTCAAAATACAAATAATCTTCTCTTATGGAAGGTACTTGTCTCATTATAAAAATTTCCTTAAAAAGATTTTATTAAAGCATTATAAGGTAACATATGTTGAGATTTAAAGGATTAATTTTTGATAAAGATGGAACACTATTTCATTTTCAAGAAAGCTGGGGAAGTTGGCTTGATGAAGTATTAAACGATATATGTGAAAAATCTATTTCCAAAAAAAGGCAACTATCAAAAATTTTAGGTTTTAATTTTTCAAAAAAAAAATTTTTTGAAGATAGTCCTTTCATAGCAGGTACAACTGAAGAATTTCTAGCATCCATTGAATCATTTTCAGATAATTTGAAAGGAAAGGAGTTAGAAGAATTCATAAATTCAAAATTAATGCAACTTGTTCAAAAGCCTGTTGGAGACTTAAAAGTATTATTTGAATATTTAAAATCAAAAAAAATTTTGCTTGGTGTTGCAACAAATGATAATGAAATTCCTTGTAAGTCCCAATTAGAAAAAGAAAGAATAATAAAGTATTTTGATTTTATTGCAGGTTCTGATAGTGGCTATGGATTTAAACCAGAAATTGGGCAACTTGAAGCTTTTTGCAAATTGTTAAATTTAAAACCAAGTGAAGTTGCTATGATTGGTGATAGTACTCATGATTTAATTGCAGCTAAGAAAGCAGGCTTATATGCTATAGGGGTTCTTACAGGTGTTGCAAAAAGAAGTGAATTAGAGCTCTATGCTGATAAAATCTTAAAATCTATTAAAGATTTACCAATTTTTTTAAATTCATAAAAAATATTATTAATTACTTTACTAATAAATCAACTTATCCTCTTATAAAAAAAAAGAGATTCTTTTTATGGATGTTGTTAAAAAATCTAGGCCTGGTGGAAGATCCCGAAATAAAAGAAAAAGTAATCCTTTTTCTATCTCCCAAACACCCTGGTCACTTCCCATTAATAATGATAATTTCATTGAACCTGTATCATTAGAAGGTGTTGAAAAGATCCATAATACCGCAATGCGGATCTTAGAAGATATAGGAATCGAATTTATAAATGAAGAAGCAAAATCAATTCTTAAAAAAGCTGGATGCAAAGTAGACCCAAATTCAGATAATGTTAAAATGGACCGAAATTGGGTCATGGAAATGATCAAAAATGCACCTCAAGAATTCGAAATCATACCAAGAAATAAAAAAAACAAAGTAATTATTGGTGGTCGTCATATGACATTTGTTAATGTCTCATCCCCACCAAATGTTATGGATTTAGATAGAGGGAGAAGGCCTGGTGATTTTGAAAGCTTTAAAGACCTATTAAAGCTAACCCAGTTTTTCAATTGCATTCATGTAGCAGGTGGCTATCCAGTTGAACCTATAGATATACATTCATCAATTAGACATCTAAAGTGTATATATCAAAAATTGATACTTACAGACAAGGTGTGCCATGCATATTCATTAGGTTCTGAAAGAGTAGAGGACGCAATTGAAATGGTGAGGATAGCGAGCGGCCTTAAAGAAGAAGAATTTCAGAAACAAGCAAGAATATATACTAACATTAACTCATCATCACCTCTTAAACATGATTGGCCTATGCTTGATGGCGCAATGCGATTTGCAAGAAAAAAACAACCTGTTGCCGTTACCCCCTTTACTCTTGCAGGTGCTATGGCACCAGTTACTATAGTGGGAGCTGTTGCACAATCTATTGCTGAAGGATTAGCTGCTATTGCTTTATTACAATATATTAATCCAGGATGTCCCGTTATCTTAGGAACCTTTACATCAAATGTGGATATGAAATCTGGAGCACCAGCATTTGGAACACCAGAATATATTCGTGCAACTCAAATAACGGGTCAAATGGCAAGATATTATAACTTACCATTAAGATCTTCTAATGCTTGTGCTGCTAATGCACCTGATGGTCAAGCTATGTGGGAAAGTTTAAATAGTCTTTGGGCTTCAGCCACCTCAGGAACAAATCTCGTTTATCACAGTGCAGGTTGGCTAGAAGGTGGTTTAATAGCTTCTTATGAAAAATTTGTGATGGATTGTGAAGTTTTACAACAATTTAAAAGATATTTTGAACCTACATTGTGTGATTTTTCCGAGGATGCTTTAGCATTTGACGCAGTTTCAGAGGTTGGCCCAACAGGACACTTTTTTGGATGCCAGCATACTCAAGAAAGGTATACAGATGCATTTTATTCACCATTTTTATCAGACTGGAGAAACTTTGAAGCTTGGAGTGAAGCAGGCGGTGAATGGACACATCAAAGAGCAAACAAAATATGGAAAAAAATACTAGAGGAATTTGAACCTCCTCCAATCGAACAAAGTATAAAAGAAGAATTAGATGAATTTGTTGAAAGAAGAATAAAGGAAGGTGGAGCCCCTACAGATTTCTAATAGTTTTTTTAATCAGTCTATTTTAGATAACAAACTATCAAGTGATTGTTTTGCGTCTCCATAAAACATTCTTGTGTTTTCTTTAAAAAACAATGGATTTTGGATTCCAGAATATCCGGTCCCTTGCCCTCTTTTTGACACAATAACGTTCTTAGACTTCCAAACCTCAAGGACTGGCATTCCTGCAATAGGACTATTAGGATCATCTTGTGCAGCTGGATTAACAATGTCGTTTGATCCAATAACTATCACTACATCTGTGTTAGGAAAGTCATCATTAATCTCATCCATTTCTAAAACAATATCATAGGGTACCTTTGCTTCAGCCAACAAAACATTCATGTGCCCTGGTAGTCTTCCAGCTACAGGATGAATACCAAATCTTACTTTTTTAGACTTTGCTCTTAATCTTCTAGTTAATTCTGACACCGTTTGTTGAGCTTGTGCAACAGCCATTCCATATCCAGGTACAATTATAACTTGATCAGCATCATTTAAAAGTGAGGCAACACCGTCAGCATCAATTGAAACTTGTTCACCTTCTATTTCTGTTTCAGATTGAACCTGTGAACCAAAACCACCCAAAATTACACTTATGAAATGCCTATTCATGGCTTTACACATAATATAACTTAGAATTGCTCCTGAGGATCCCACTAAAGCTCCTGTAACAATTAAAAGATCGTTTCCTAAAGTAAACCCAATAGCTGCAGCGGCCCAACCAGAGTAAGAATTCAACATAGAAACAACAACAGGCATATCAGCCCCACCAATACCCATTATCAAATGCCACCCAATAAAACCTGCTAAAATTGACATTAATATAATTGTCCAAATACCAGATCCATTAAAATATAAAAGACCTAGCAACAAAGAAATTACTAATGCAGCCAAATTCAAACCATGACCACCAGGTAACTTGAAAACTTTTCCATCGATTTTTCCAGATAATTTGCCAAAAGCTACAACTGATCCCGTAAATGTAACAGCCCCTATGAAAACTCCTAAAAATATCTCAACAGCCATTATTGATATTTCAGCAGAATTTTTTGATGCTATTTTTTTTGTAAAACCACTTAATTCATCCAAACTACCATTAAAATCTTGTACAAATGATAATTCTAATTGAGCATTAATACCTATAAAAACAGCAGCTAAACCAACAAAACTATGAAGGGCTGCTACCAATTGAGGCATTTCTGTCATCTCGACTTTTTGGGCTACATAATATCCAATTGCTGAACCAATTAAGATCATTGGAAATAGCAACCAAAAATTACCAGAACTACCTCCAAAAACTGTAAAAAAAACGGAAAGGCCCATACCAGCAATTCCAAACCAAACAGCTCTTTTAGCTTTTTCCTGATTACTTAAACCACCTAAAGAAAGTATAAATAATACACTTGCTGATATATACGCTGCTGACACTAAGCCATATTCCATAGAAATATCCCTAACCTATGATTTCTGAAACATTGCCAACATACGACGTGTAACTAAAAATCCACCAACTATGTTGATTGTTGAAATTAATACAGAAATGGCAGCAAGAAATATCGCAATCCAACTTTCTGAAGTCATCTGCAAAACTGCGCCTATGATTATTATTCCAGATATGGCATTGGTAACAGCCATGAGAGGAGTGTGCAATGCATGACTCACATTCCATATAACTTGAAAACCAACAAAACAAGCTAATGCAAATACAATCATGTGCTGCATAAATTCTGATGGTGCATAATTTCCAATTACAAACATAAACAACCCACCAATACATAATAGAATAGTTTGTTGTAATGTATTTTTCTTAAATGCATTTAGTTCATCAGCTTTGATTTCTTCAGCTGTTTTTTCTATAGTTTTAGGTGCTTGTTTAGCTATAGCTTGAACCTTAGGTGGCGGTGGAGGAAAAGTTATTTGATTATTATGTGTTACAGTGCAGCCTCTAATAACATCATCTTTCATATTAATATCAATTTTACCGTCTTTTTTTGGTGTTAAGTCGTCAATCATATGCCTGATATTCGTAGCATAAAGTGCGGAAGATTGTGCAGCCATCCTACTTGGAAAATCAGTATATCCAATCACAGTAACATTATTTTTAGTAACTATTTTCTCACCAGGTTTTGTTAAATCACAATTACCACCCTTCTCAGCTGCTAAATCTACAATTACTGATCCTGGTTTCATTTTATCTACAAATTCTTTTAACCATAACTTTGGTGCATCAATTCCTGGTATGAGAGCTGTTGTGATAACAATATCAACTTCCCCAGCTTGTTCTCTAAAGCATTGTAATTGTTTTTCCCTAAATTCTGGGCTCGATGGTGCTGCATATCCGCCAGTTTCTGATCCGTCTAATCCATCCTCAAAGTCAAGCATAAGAAATTCAGCACCCATACTCTCAATTTGCTCAGCTACCTCCGGTCTTACATCAAATGCTCTAACTATTGCNCCAAGGCTAACTGAGGTTCCAATAGCAGCTAAACCTGCAACTCCTGCTCCAATAACCAAAACTTTAGCTGGTGGTACTTTTCCTGCTGCTGTAATTTGACCAGTTAGAAATCTGTCAAAATTACTTGTGGCTTCTACTACGGCTCTGTAACCAGCAATATTTGACATGGATGATAATGCATCCATTTTTTGAGCACGACTAATCCTGGGAACCATATCCATTGCAATGGAAGTAACCCCTTTTTTATTTAAATTTTCTAATAATGACTTGTTTTGTGCTGGCCAGACAAAACTTATAAGTATTTGCTTTTTTTGAAATTTACTTTGCTCAGCTTTGTTAGGTGCGTTTACTTTAACAATAACGTCAGCTTCTTTAAAAATACTTGCTGATGATTTTAAAATTTTACATCCAGATTTCTTNTAGTCATTATCAGAAAAACGTGCTTTCTCTCCTGCACCTGATTGAATTATAACCTCGTGACCAAATTTTATTAAAAATTTGGCAGAATCCGGAGTTATAGCTACGCGATTTTCGTTTTCAGAAGATTCTGTAAGTGTTGCGATTTTCATAATTATAAGTTTAAAAATTACTCTGACAAAAAGATCATTGGAGTTAAATAATGTAACCAGCAAGGAAATCAAGTGAAAATTAAAAAATCTTCATTTTTATTAAAAAAATCTATAGAAATAAATAATAAAAAAGTTTAAATTTAAAAAAGTTATTTTAAAGGTTTTTGCGCACTAAAGTGGTGTGGACAATGCTCTCCAGTATCTAAAACTTTAATCATAGCCTTCCAGGTATTAATTTGATTTTCAATAAAGCCTTTCGAAGTTATGTCTTCATAAGATTTTCTAGATGGACCAGATAAAATTTCTAATTCTCTTCTAGCCTCATCTTTGTACCATTTATTTCTATTATTTGTTTTTATTGCAACAAACCCACTTTTTTTAAGAGCTTTGCTATATACGAGAGGGGAAGCCATTCCAAAGCCCAAATCTTCCAATTTTAAATAATATTCCATTTCTTTTGATGGTTTATGGTCATGAGAAATTAACCAATCTGAAAAAACAAAAACTCCACCTGGTTTTAAAACTTTGAAAACTTGAGTAAAAATTCTTTCTTTATCTGGAATATGAACAAATGAATCTTTTGAAAAAACCATATCAAAAGTATCCTTATTAAAAGGGAGGCTTGATTTGTCAATCAGCAAAATATCAATTTTGTCTTTTAATCCATTTTTGGAAACTCTATCTCTTGCAACCTTCACGACATCTTTCTCCACGTCAACCCCTATCACTTTTTGAGCCCCATAATCATCAATAAGGCTAACTGTGATACCACCTGATCCACACCCAATATCTAAAATTTTTTGTTTTTTAAGATTCAATCCTTTCAATAATTTTTTAATTTCTTGTTTTCCACCTGGGGACATAAATCCATCACCCCATAATTTCTCTAAAAAAGTGATATGCGTATTGTCATAATGTAGTTCATCTTTACTCAAGGTTAATTATCCTTTTAAAAAATACAGTTGAAAAAAATTAAATTGTAAAACAAAATTAAGAAAATATCGATGTCAAATGAAGTTATTTATCTTATGGAAAGGACAATTTATGAATAAATATATAATGATTGGAAAATTAAGTATTGAATTTAGCTCTTCTATGGTGGGCAAACCACAAAACCGTACTGAAATAGTTACACCATTTTTCGAAAATCTAGGAGGAAAATTAATTCAAATGCTTTATATCAACCACCCAGAAATGAATGCAATTGCTAATATAGAGGCTCCAAATGATGAGGCAGTTGCTTCAATGGCAGGAATTGTAAAAGCTAGTGGTATGTTTGATGATCTAAATTGGTATAGAGCTTTTGATGCTGGAGAATTACAAAAAATTTATGAATTTGCATCAGATAAAATGAATGAATATGTATCTGCAAAAGCTTTCACGGAAAATTTATAATGTACGCGAGAGTTATAAATTTCACATTATTAGCTCCTTCTCTGTGGACTGTAATTCAAACAACAACATCAGTTGAAACTGCTAAAGGTCATACTATACTTCTATTTAAATCATCCGATAATGCTGGAGTAGTAGTAGAGTTATTTGCAGACATTAAGATGGCTGGAAAAGAGCTAAGAACCTTAGAAATACTTCAAAAATTTAAAGAACAAGCAATGGCAAAAGTATCAGTATTAGAGGGAAAACAACAATAACTTAACTAAAAGCTATATTCGGAAGAAAGCATTATAACATCCTGTTTTTTATAAGGGTATAAAGTATCAGAAGTTTCGAAAGCATCATATTGAACATATCTTGCGAAAAGAGTTAACCCGTCTCTAGGTTTATAACTTGTTACTAAACTAGCAATGGTACTTTTTTCACCTTCAAATCTATTTAAGTTTGCATTTATGTTTATTGTATCATTAACTCCTGTCCATCTAGCTTGCAAGGCATGCCCTATACTTGATTTAGATACAATTAAGTCATTTGTATGATTTAAAATTGATCTTAAGTTTGTCTCATAACCTAAAATTAAATTGTTCACTCCACTATAATCAAAGCCAAAACCAAGAACATTCTGATTTTTTTTTGAACCAGGTAAATCTGCAGGGTTAATTTTTAAAAATGAAGCTCCTGTTATATTTGCAGCCTCATACTTTAATAAAAAATCACCACGTGCTAGGTTACCATTTAAACCTACCATTTGAACTCTATCAAAACCAAAATCTAGTTGACTAGACAAAGATGAAGACCCAATATTCTTTAAACTTCTCTGATTTAGATTTTCATCAGAAAAAACCAAAGATATATCTCCCCCATTGAATGAATAATTTATACTAGCAAAAAATTCTAATTCATTACTTGGATTTAAGTAATTCACTGTATATGGATTCCCACCTGTATTTACAAGATTTTGAACAAATGGAATTGTGGGATCAAAACTATCCCCTTTTTCACTTAGTAAGTTTCCACCAGCTTCACCGACTAACGCTAATTCTATTTTTATATCGGAGATAGGAAAATTTAAGAGTATAGCTGGTACATGCTGCCTAAACTCTGAAAGTTCCCCCTGACCAGGAACAGACAAATCTCTTGGATTGATCGTATCAGTAATAGAAAGATTATCTAATTGACCTCTAGCAATAATCTGATTTCCAAGTCTTAACCAAATTAGATCAGATGGATAGTAATCTAAATAAAAATCTTTTATTTTGAATGTTGATTTATTTTCATCAGTTTGAAATTTATTATTTTTCCATTTTCCCCAGCTATAAAGAAGATTACCACCTATCTTATAATTTAATTGCGGAGAAAGTTCACCTTTAAAATTGAAATTAAAAATAGTTTCTATTCTTTCAAGTGCAGACTTGTTTCTGCTAAAATTAACTGAAGGGCTTTGCAAACCATATGTAAATTTTTGAATTATGTTACCTGAGAAACTATCAAAGGAGTTCAAATTCTCCATTTCTTCATTTTTTTCTAATCCTGAAATTTCGGATGAAACTTCTAATGCTAAGTTATCAGTATTTGCCAATTCTAACTCAAGTTGATCGAATGAAGTGTCTTCTAGTAAATCAAAATCATCAGAATCCAAATCAAAATTGTCTTCTTGAGAAACTGAAATAGATGAATATAAAACAAAAATTAAAATATAAAAGAATGTATAAGTTTTTCTTAATTTATGATTAAAGACCACGCTGCATAACCTCAGTTTCAAAAATAGAGTCCTCAACACTTGTATTATATTTTACATTCTTAAGTTGGAAAATGCTTTTATGTACTAATTTTTTATTTTTTGTCGTAATCATTTGCAAGGTTTTAGCTGTCCAAACACCATCAATTTTTTGAATATCTTTAGCTGCAAATAATTTTACTTTTTTTCCCTTTTTAACAAGTATTCTATTTTTTACTACAAAATAAATATCTTTTCTTACCCATTGAATAGATTTTAAATACCCCGTTTTTGAAATCACTTTTTTATTCTTTGGTGTTGACTCGATAACCCAACAATCTTTTCCATCTACAACATCATTTTCTTTAACTAATTTATAATTGAAATCTTCAAGCTCAAATCCATCTATATCTGAATAAGTGAAGTCACTACCCATAAATGATCCAGACCTATCAGTAGATGCTATTCTATTTACTTTCTGTAATGCTGGAAGATATAACCATGAATCGTCTTCCTTTGAAGTTGATTCCCAGTTATATGACATATATGAAGTACCCTTAACATCACCTGGACTTTTAAAAAAAGAAATTGATTTATCTACATCCTTATATTCTTTACTAAATATTTCGATTTCTCTTACTCTTTTTCGATCTTTTTTATCAATTAAAATCATACGCCAATCAGAAATAGCCGAATCTCCAGTATATCGTGCATCAACTTTGGTCATTATTTCCAAAGCAGACGATCCATACGATATGCCCGTTAAAGAAAATATTAACAAAAAAATAAAAACAGATAACTTAGCAAAGTTGGTTATAATCATTTTATTATCCTATCAGTTAAGTAGTTTGTAATTCTTCCTTTTTACCATCTAGGATATATAATATCGATGGTATAAAAAACAAAACTCCAAATAAGGCCAACAGAAAAATTATTGCAGAAAATCTGCCGATATCAATTGTTGGTACTAAACTTGCCATTAAGAAAACACTAAAACCTATTACCAGAATGATGGATGTAGTTATAATAGCTCTACCAGACTCATTCATTGCTCTTTTCATTGCCTGGTGTACATTACTTCCCTCCATTCTAGCAAGCCTATACCTACTTACCATATGGATACTATCGTCAACTGCTATACCCATTGTCATGGCCCCAACTATTAAAGAACCAAGATTCAAATCTCTTCCCATTACCGTCGCAATGCCTCCTGCTAATAAAATTGGAATAACACTAGGAATTATAGCTATTGCTCCAAATTTAATTGATCTAAACAATATAAAAAAAGTAATACTTATTAATAATAAAGAAACAGAAAATGAGCTTGTTATACCTTTATCTGTATATTCATTCTGAGCTTGAAACATTACCATTGGTCCAGTAGCCAAAGCGTTAAGAGAGGGAAATTTTTCTTTGATTTCTGCGTTTAAATTTTTAACAAAGATATTAAATGCGCTAGCATCCATATTTGTTATAGGAAATGTCATTCTTAGATTTTTTTCATCAAAGTCCTTTAAATCAGATAAATCCTCTTCTGGACCCGAGTTTTCATACAATAATAAAAGTTGAGCTGTCATTTCTTTAGTATCTGGTAAAATAAAGTAACTTGGATCGTCACCACTAAAGGCCTGCCGAGTTTGTTTCAAAAAATCAGGGACAGTCAAACCCTTACCAACATCAGGTTTGTCTTCTAAAAATTTTTCTAATTTACCAACATCATTTAAAAATTCAGGTTCTTTGATTAGACCATCATCTGTAAATTTTTCTTTTGAAGTTACTAAATATTCAACGTTTGCTGCTCCTTTATATGTATTATCAAAGTAAATTAAATCCTTTGTAACTTTTAAATCAGCTCTAAAATACTTGAAAATATTAGTATCAACATTGATTTGAGAAACGCCGTAAATACTAAGTATGAGTAAAATACCTCCTATTGAAGAAATTATTTTTCGATACTTAAAATTAAATTCTGGTAAGAAGTTTGTAAATTTTGTTAGCCAGCCATCTTTGAAAGTGTTTTCTGTCCATTTAGGCATTTTTGAAAAAAAACTTAAAGCAGCTGGGAGCGCTGTCATAGAAAACAGAAAAACTATTAATGGAATAAATGCTGCAATTATTGCAAACTCTTTTACTGGTACCAATTTTGTAACATATAATGCTGAAAATCCTATTGAGGTCGTCAAGCATGTAAAGAAAATAGGTTTTAAAAGATTTCTTATCAATTTAACACAAGAATCTTTGGCATTTAAGCCTGCTGTTCTTAGACCATAAAATTCAGATAGAACATGAACTGCCGTTGCCATTCCTATTAACATAGTTATCGGTGTCAAAGATTGATTTACAACAGTTATTGGTAGTCCTAAAAAAGCCTGTAAACCAGAAAATGTAATTGCACTAGTTGCTATCACTACCCAAGGAACAATCATTCCAGCCAAGGATCTAAAAATTATACCAAGAATAATAAACATAATAACAGCCTGAGTTGGAATCATCCATCCAAATTCAGTGTTACTTATTGTTTCAAATCTTTCCCCTACATATGGAACCCCACCAAGTTTTAAATCATAACCTTTTTGTATATAGCCTTTCTCTTTTATGAAATCTCTAAGGTCATTTACTACCTTAATTTTGTGCGAATTGTCATTGGCTCGGTACTCTGTACGAGCAAGTATTCTAGTATGCTTTAGATCAGACGTTATTATTGAATCTAACGCTAATTCTTCACCTTTTATTATTTCTCTAGCATTTTCTATTATAACAGGATTATCACCTAATTCTTCAAAATCTTCTATTAAATCATCTGTAGCAACCATTCCATTTTTATCATATGTTCTTTGATATTTTGATAAACTCCTTACCTGTTCTACAATTTCGTGATCCTCCAACATTGTTGAAATTTCATTAATCATCATTAGAGTCTCATACTCAAAAATATCTTTGTCATTATCCCTAGCCGTTACGCCAACAATCAAATATTCAGAACTTCCAAAAAGATCTTGTAATTTTTCAAAGGCAACTAGGTTAGGATCACCTGGTAAAAACCACATTTCATTTGAATTATTATGCCTTAAAGGATAGGACATAATCATAGCTATTGCTGTTAAAATTAATAAAAATGTAGCTAATAAAACTTTAATTCTATGATTAATAACAGCATAAGCATATTTTGAAGTAAAATTTTCCATTGATAATCCTTAATTTTGAAGAAAAAATTTATTCTCTTATCTATAAATTAGAAACTATTTCAACAAAAATATTTTGTTACGTAGCGTAAAAAACAATTAAATAATTTCTAATTTACTTTATTAGATAAATGCTTAGGGTTTATTGAAAATTCACTTATTATACCTTCAAATCTCTCTATTTTAACGTTAGATTCTCTTAAGTTTTGAAGTAGATCATCCCCTATTTCTTTCATTCTTTTGTCTGCAGAACTCTTATCAGGCCAAACAAAAATTTGAACAATTTGATTTTCTGAAGTATCAAAAAAAATTCTCTGAATTAACCCTCTTTCAAAATCAATCGCATTAACAGATGAATTCAACTGAGAAATAAAACTTTTCTTTGCAAATTCACTAATAAATGTAAATTTTACTGTTCTACAATAATAAGACATTTGGTGAGAATAATTCTATTTAACCTATTCATCAATACTATTTACCCAATTAATAAGTCTTAATTGGTGTTTAGACGCAAAAGTTGGCATTTCTTTAAGCATTTTTTGAAAATCATAAAATTCATCAACATCTGTAAATTTTTTTAATTTATAAGTTTTATAACCTAAAGAGCGTACAAATGTTTGCATAGTTTTGGTACTACTCCATTTAGTATTTTCCCAAACTTCTTTTGCTATTTTTGATTTACTTCCAATTAAATAAAACCCCCCATCAGAGGATGGACCTATGATATAGTCATTTCTCTTTAGAAATCTAAAAGCATTTTTTATAAGTTTTTTTTCTAATTGAGGAATGTCAATTCCTATTAGAATAACTGACTCATAAATTTTTAATAACTTTTTAAAAATAAAGTATTGTTTTTCTGCAAGATTTTTTCCTTTAGCAAAAAAAGTATCAAAACCATTCCAATAATTATTAGATACAGCATCTTTCTCAGCAATGGCAATTTTCATATCATAATCGTGTTTTGATTTTAAATCCCTAACGCAATTCCTACAAAATTTGTAAAAAATTAGGGTATTTTTTTTACCAATTTTTGATTTTAGCCTAGTTTTTACATCAGAAAAAATTGGCGTTTTAGCTAGAATAACTAAACATTGTCTCATTTTTATAATTTCTTTTTAAAATAAAAATTAATAAGTATTAAAATCAACCGCCACTGGTGTAAAAGGGTTGTAATAAACCAACCATTATTCAAATATTTTCTTGAACTAGTAATTAAGTAATTGGGAATATTTATAATAGGTATTCCTAATCTTTTAGTTTTTAAAACAAAATATAAATCTTCACCATATTTAACATTTTCTGGAAACCCCCCTATTCTTAGAAATAGTTCTTTAGATAAACAAAAACCCTGGTCACCATAGGGTAATGAAAATAATCGACTTCTTAAATTTGCTCCTAATGAATTTAATCTTAAAATTCTACCATCTTCAAATTTTAACGAAAAATAATACAATGCTTCTCTATCTATTTTCTTCAAAGTCTGTATCAAATTAATTATACTACTATGATCTAACTTACTATCAATATGAAGAAAAAGAAGATATTTAGCCTTAGCGAGGTAAGCCCCTTTATTTAAACTTTTTGCCCTTGTTTTATTTGAAACAATAATTGGTCTATAACCTATAGACCTTAAAAAAGCTATTAAATTGGGAAAATCATCACTTTCAGATTTTGGAATTATAATTTGAAGAAAATCAGTAATTATTTTGTAAATATTGTATTAAAATTATTAGTAGAAAGAACATACTTAATCATATAACAATTTTAAATAAATTATTTAAAAAATTCAATTCCATTCTGGTATTTTTTAAATATCTCTGCAGATTTTTTCATTCCAAATTTTGACATTTTATTAGCAATTGATGGACACTCACCAATATTATTTTCTGCAATTAAAATTTTTTCCAAATCTGAGTTACTTAACTTTTCTTTAATAAATTTATTATTGAATAACAATTTTCTATATTTTTTTTGATCACTATTTGCCTCTTTTACAAGGTCATTTACTAAATCATGAGCTGGTACTTTTCCCAAATTTTTTGCTAACTCCATTTGTAACTTTTCTGATGCAGTAAAAATTTCAGAATTTTTTACATTTTCAAACATTTTCTTTTTATTTGGCTTAACCACATCTAATAAGTGATTAAATTTATAAAGGACGGAAAGAGCTAAAGGACAAATAGATTTTATATTTTCCCTAATCTCGTCGTTGCTAGACTTATCTCCTTCATTACTAGGGAGGTCAAAGGACATTATACTTCCTAAATATTGTCTTAATTTGTTACATTTTGGTTTTAAATCTATAATTTTTTTTGGATTAATTTTTTGGGGCATAGTGGAACTACCAACATCTGTCTCTGGTAAAACTTCAATAATTTCATCAATACCTTCCGTATTTAAAAAATAAAAATCATCTATAATTTTCTTAACTAACTGTCCAATCATTGTTAACTTCATAAGGTATTCCATAAAGGGTTCAGTAGATGTTCTATCTTGAACACTAGCTATATCTAAACCTAATTTTTTTGCTAACCTATTAGATAACTCATAACCATCTTTCTCATAACTATGAAACCCCCCTACAGCACCACCAAATCTTAATTTAAATAATCGTTTCTCAGTTTCTATAATTTGATCGGCTAATTCTGAAAAATTTTCAATCCAAATGGCTACTTTAAACCCGTAGGTTATTGGTAATGCATGACGCGATAGTGTACGTCCTATCATAATAGTCTTAGAGTTTGTTTTTGAGATGAAAGATAGTTTTTTTAAAATTTCAGATATCACTATCATCATCTCAGAATGATATTTTTTTAATACTATCAATAATCCCGTATCAACTATATTTTGAGTTGTTGCTCCCCAGTGGACAAACTTCCCCGCCTCTCCACAAATATTAGATAATGATTTTGTAAGAGAAAAAACGCCTGTACCTGTATCTTTAATTATTTTTTTTAATTCGGTTTGATTTATCAAGGAAATTTTAGATTTTTTTGAAATTACAGTTGCTGCCCAACTAGGTATTATATCAATTTCACTTTGAACTAAAGCTAGTGCAGACTCTACATCAAGCCAACTTTGCCAACGTGTAAGGTCACTAAAATATTCTTTCCTTATATCATCTTCACTTTTTTTCATTTTTTATATCATCGTGCTTATTTAAAATTTTTAATTAATTTATAAAATTTCTTTTTGGTGGGAATATGCGAAAAACTGAAGACAAAAGTTCTTTAGTATAAGANGATTGAGGATTTTCCAACACTTCTTTTGTAAATCCACTTTCCACAATTTTACCATCCTTAATTACTAAGATTCTTTTTGAAAGATATTTTACTACAGAGATATCATGACTTATTATAATTATTGTAATTGAAAGTTTTTTCTTTAGGTTTTCTAGTAAGTCAAGAATTTGATCTTGTATAGTTACATCTAAAGCTGATGTAGGTTCATCACAAATCAATAANTGTGGCTCTAATATTAAAGCTCTTGCTATAGAAACCCTTTGCCTTTGTCCTCCAGAAAGCTGGTTAGGAAACCTGTAAAAAAATGTAGCAGGTAATTCTACTAATTTAAGCATTTTTATCGCATTATGATATATTTCTTTTGATGAGAACCTTTTTTGAATTATTAAAGGCCTAGAAATCACATATCCAATGGTATGATTAGGATTTAAAGTTGAGTATGGATCTTGAAAAATTGGTTGTATCAACCTTGCCCTTTCAAATAAATCTATTTTATTTATGGGACAATTATTAATTAAAATCTCTCCACTGTCTGGATATTCTAAACCATTTATAATTTTGGCTATAGTTGTTTTTCCCGATCCAGACTCTCCTACAATAGCCACACTATCACCCTTAAATACTGAAAAAGAAACATCTTCAACTGCTGATAATTTTTTTCTTTTACTAAAANGTCTATTNGGTAATTGATACTCTTTNTTTATATTTTTTACTTCTATAAATGGAACTTNTTTATCTGTATATAAAGAAGGATTTCCTTTTTCTAGCTTCCACAAACATTTTAANAATCCTAATGTATAATCTTTTTTAGGANTTTTTAATATCTTTTTTGTGATGCCTTCTTCTATTATTTTACCATCTTTCATAACTATTATTTCATCTGAGACTTTAGAAATAACCCCCAAATCATGAGAGATAAAAATAAGTGACATTTTAAAATTTAAACAAAGTTCATTTATTAATTCTAAAATTTCTTTTTGGACTGTCACGTCAAGTGCAGTAGTTGGTTCATCGGCTATAAGTATCTCAGGTTCATTTATAAGAGCTAAAGCTATTAATACTCTTTGCCTTTGTCCTCCAGAAAGCTGGTGAGGGTATTGCCTCATACGTTCTTCTATTCTGTTTAATTTAACAGCATCTAACATTGATCTTGCTCTTTCCTCTGAAAGCTTTTTTGAAATACCTTTATTATGAATAAGAAAAGCTTGTCTTAATTGTTTACCAATTGTGTAAACTGGGTTTAAAGCAGTCATCGGTTCTTGAAAAATCATTGATATTTTTTTTCCACTAAATTCTCTATAAAATTCTTTTTTCTCCATANTATTTAAATTTTTATTATTGAAAAAAATAGAACCTCCTGTTACCTCAATCTGACTTGGAAGAAGTCTATTTAAAGCCAACATTGAAAGAGTCTTTCCACTACCAGACTCTCCTACTATTCCTAATTTTCTTCCTGGATGAAGTGTAAGGTTAAAGTCACTTACAATTTTTTTATAACCTATAAGATTTTTTACTGAAATTTCTAAATTATTGATGTTAAGTGAGTAACTCAATTTTATTCCAATTTACTTTTAGGATCCATTATGTCACGCAACCCGTCACCTAACATATTTATTGATACAACAAGAAGGAATAAAGCAATCCCAGGCAATACAATTAACCAAGGCTGAAAAAAAATTGCTTCTTTTCCTTCTGCGATTAGAAGACCCCACGATGGCGTTGGTGGTTGTATACCAACACCTAAAAAAGAAAGACTAGCTTCTGCTAAAATAGCAACTCCTACCTCCAAAGTGAAAATAACAATTATTTGATTAATAATTCCTGGTAATATATCTTGGATTATAATTTGTAGCTTAGTAGCACCAATTGCATTAGAGGCAGAAACAAAATCAAGTTTANCTATTCTTTTAGTTACAGACCTAGTAACAACCAAAAATAAAGTCCAATGTAGACANCCAATTACAATTATTACCACTGGAATTGATGGCCCAATTAAAAAAACTAAAGTCATTGCAAGTAACAATCCAGGTAATGCCAATTGACATGTTAAAATATAATTAACAAATTGATCTATCCATCCACCAAAATATCCAGCTATAACACCTAAAGTTACACCTATGATCATTCCAACTAAAGCTGCTCCAATTCCTATTGTTAATGAAATTCTAGTACCACTTAGAATTCTAGAAAGATAATCTCTCCCGTTCCCATCAGTTCCTAATAAATGATCCCAACTACCACCCTCTATCCAAACTGGAGGTAGCAAACGCTTATCTAAATCTTGTTGATAAGGGGATATATCTAAAAAAAAGGGACCTAATATACCTAACAAAATTATTAATATAAAAAGAAGCAAACCAAATTTGAAACCAGAATGNCNTATAGCCTTTCTAAGCACCACAGTTTTTGGTGAAAGAATAGAAATATCATCTTCTAGAACTCTGGGAACAAGTCTTTTAATAAAGGTTTTAAGGATCATTATCGAAGCCTTGGATCTAAATATGCATTTAAAATATCTGCTAGTAAATTTAATATTAAAAAAGTGAAAGCAAAAACAAATACTAAAATTTGAACTGTAGGTATATCAGCACCTAATATTGATTCTAAAGCCAAACGTCCCAATCCATTAATAGAGAAAACTGATTCAGTAATAACCGAACCTCCAAACTTATGTCCTAATTGAACGGCCAAAACACTTACAACAGGGAGAAGAGCATTTCTCATTGCATGATTTAAAATTAACTTCCTACCAAAAAAACCATTAGAACGTGCGGTTCTGATATAATCAGCTTCCATTACGTCCAACAAGCCCGTCCTCATTAATCTCATAACAGGAGGTACTGAACTAGCACCTAAAACNATAGAAGGTAAAATAAANTGGAAATAAGTTTTNTCACCNGAAACAGGAAAAATTGGGAANGTAACTGAAAATATGATTATCATTACNAAGCCTAACCAAAAATTGGGTATAGCCTGAAATGAAACAGCAACTCCTAAACACATACGATCTATAACAGAATTAGGATTGATTGCTGCACATATACCTAGTGGTATGGCAATAAAAATTGTAACCAAAACAGACATCAAAGCTAGTGTTATTGTTTCTGGAGCACGCTCCAAAAGTAAGGAACCTACTGGCTTATTCCAATAATAACTAATACCTAAATCACCAGTTAATACAGCTTTAAACCATTCAAAGTACCTTATTAAAATTGGTCTATCAAAACCATATTGCTGTCTAACTTGTTCAATTTCCAAAGCCTCAGCTTCTTCACCTGCAACAGCTTGAGCTGGATCAATAGCAACATTTAATAAAAAAAAAGTGATGAAGGATAGAGTCAGGGCGACAGCAATAACAACCACAAACCGCCCTGAAATAAACTTTAACATCTAAACCAAATCTAATAAAAGATACCTAGTCTTGAAAGTAAAATAAATTAAATTATTTTATCTCCAACTTATGCCCCAAACTCTAGGATATCCGTCTGCGTCCTGATTAAAAACAATATCTTGACTACTTAAAACTCCTTCTGAATAACTCCATAAAGGAACCCAGTAAGCTTGATCAGCTATAAGTTTTAAACCTTCAGCATATAGTTTCTTCCTTTCATCTATATTCAAAGTTCTCTCTGCTCCAATCATCAATTCATTTACTTTTGGATCACCAGACAGATTCCTATCGCCTTTAGATGGATCTCGCCAATGAATATTTGATATAGTTGCAGTATCTGGCGAGGCTGAAGAACCCCAAGTTCCAAAATAAGCTCGTATTTTTCTCTCTTTTCGCGCTTTATTTAATCCAGCTAGTTTGCCATGCTTCAAGTTAACTTTTATACCCACTTTACCTAAATCACTTACTATTGCTTGGGCTGCTTCTTTGTCTCTATATGACCAAAGTTCTAATTCAAATCCAGACGNGTAACCTGCTTCAGTTAAAAGAGCAATAGCTTTTTCAGGATTATATTCGTATTTAGTTACATCTTGAAAACATCCAAACACTACTGGATTACATGCTGTATGTACAACATTTGCAGGACCACCAATTAAATTTTTTGCAATACTTTCCCTGTTAATTGCATGGTTTAGAGCTCTTCGAACTCTTACATCTGTAATTGGATGACCGTCGCCAGTGAAACCAGCTGCGTCCAACACTAAAAATCCAATTCTTAAGCTTGGACCAAGTTGATAATTTATTCTATCATTTTTGGCCATTGATTCACCAACATCTTTTTTTACATTATACATCCAGTGAATGCCACCACTCATAAGTTCAGCTTGTTGAGTACCCATATCTGGAATGGAACGAACAATCATATTTTTTATTGCAGGTTTTCCTTTGGGTCCGTCAAAGTATTCCTCATTTCTTTCTAAAACTACTTCTACTCCTGGATCGAATGATACTACTTTATATGGCCCAACTCCAATTAAACTATTAGCTTGAGCATTGTCATCCCAATTTCCTTCAGTCCCCATAATTCCATTTTTCCGAATCTTTATCCTGTATAAATCGTTGTATAAATTGGCATATGGCTCTTTTAAATTAAATCTTACTGAATAGGGTCCTGTTTTTTCTATATTTTTTAACCAACTTGCAAGTTTAGTATGTCTTCTATTTTTATCATTTTTAATAATGAAATTGTATGTATAAACTACATCATCAGCAGTCATTTCTGCTCCATCATGAAATTTAACTCCCTTTTTCAAGTTAACATCTAATGTTACATCATTAACAACTTTATAGTCAGAAGCTAAACTTGGAACATATGATAAATTATCGTTCTCTACATAAAATAGAGAATCGTCAATCATATCTGCTAGTATAAGATACTCTGTTTTTGTACCGTAGTGGTAATCAAGATTAGTAATTTCTCTTTTAAATGCAATTACTAATGTATCGTCAGATTTATCTGCAAATAATGAACTACATATAATTGAAAAAAAAATTGAAATTAAAGATAGTAAAGAAATTGCAGTCTTATTCATTGTGGTTCTCCCTTCAAATTTTAAATAAAATTTTAGAGATTATAAAATACAAAATCAATTACTTACCTTAGGTAAGCCAGAAAGTAATATTAAAGTACTACAGATGTTAAATAGATGGAGCGGGCGATGAGATTCGAACTCACGACATTTACCTTGGCAAGGTAACGCTCTACCCCTGAGCTACGCCCGCTAATCTAAAAATTCATAACTTAAATTATATTTAATGAAAAGTAAAAAATTCTAAGCTTTTCCAATGAAATTATGATGATAAGATTTAATATCAAAAGTTTTAAACAGAAATAAGGTCATGATTCGTTATAAAACTTTATAGAATTTATAATTAAGGTGACATCAATCATCTTTTTGAGTAGCAAAATTTCATTTGCCGATTTTGATGATGGTATGGATGGTATAAATAAAGAAAATTTTGAAATTGTAGTGATCTTCGAAAAGGATAATTGTAATTAAAAAAAAACTTAAATATTGGGGTTGGGGATTTGAAGAAAATCAGCTTAACCAAACTGAAATTGAAAATCTACTTAATTCATTAGGGAATTTTAGCATTAATGGCTCTGAAAAAAGAGCTATACCAACGATAGACAGCATTAATCTTTCTATTCCTAAAATCACTATTCCTAAAGATTTAGCTAATATTTGTACAATAAATAAATACGAAAGAATCCTTCATGCCTTTGGTCAATCACAACCTGATTCAATCAGAACTTTTCAAAGTGATTTCAAGCATGCACCAGATGTAATTTCCTATCCACAAAACGAAATGGATTTAGTCAAATTATTTGAATATTGTGATAAATTAAACGTTGCCCTCATTCCTTATGGAGCAGGCTCATCCGTAGTTGGTGGAGTTACTTGCGATGTTAACAATAAATTTAACGGAACTATAAGTGTCAATTTATCAAAATTTAATAAAATACTTGAGGTTGATGAAATAAGTCTTTCAGCTAGAATTCAAGCTGGTATAAGAGGGCCAGACTTGGAGTCGGGTCTTAAACAATATGGGCTAACCCTTAGACATTTTCCCCAAAGTTTTGAGCATTCTACTCTAGGAGGATGGATAGCAACTCGTTCAGGAGGGCATTTTGCAACTCTATACACTCATATTGATGATTTAGTAGAAAATATTTCAATGGTTTCTCCTAATGGAAAGATGAATTCTTTACGTGTACCTGGATCAGGAGCTGGACCAAGTCCTGACCGTTTTATGATAGGATCAGAAGGATCAATGGGTATAATAACTGATGCTTGGGTAAAACTTCAAAAAAAACCAAAATTCAAAGCGACTGCTGGATATCTTTATCCTGATTTTTTATCTGCAGCTCAAGCTGTTAAATCAATTTCTCAAGCAGGTCTTTATCCAGCTAATGTAAGAATAGTCGATGATGTAGAACTAAAAATTAATAGTGCTAGTAAAGGATCTAATACTCTAATGATTGTTTCATTTGAAAACGCTGATCACAATATAGATCCATGGATTTCTAGAGCAGAAGAGTGTTGCTTAGATCATGGTGGAATCATTGATGTTGATTGGAGAAATAATCCCCTTTCAAATCAACAGGGAACAGTAGGAGCTTGGAGAGAAGCCTTTATAAAAATGCCTTATAACAGGGAACAATTAACACCAAGAAATATTATATCTGATACTTTTGAGACCTCAATTACATGGGAAAAATTTGATAATTTTTACCATAATGTAAAAATTTCTACTGAGTTAGCTATAAAAGAAATTACTGGAAAATCTGGTGCGGTCTCATGCAGGTTTAGTCACTCTTATCCAAATGGCCCAGCTCCTTATTTCGCATTTCATGCTAACAGTACTGAAGAAACTATGCTGGAAGATTGGGTGCAAATAAAAAGATCTGCTTCAGATGCTGTACATAAATATGGTGGAACCATTACACATCACCATGCTATAGGGAGAGACCATTCACATTGGTATAAGAAGCAAAGACCAGATGATTTTGGAAAAATACTTTATAATGCTAAAGAATATCTAGATCCTAAATTCATAATGAATCCTGGTGTCATAGTCGATTAATTAACTTTGAACTTTTTTAAATTAGGTAAAGTATTCAGTTATTAATATTTAGTCTATTCAATTTTATTTTTGTTTGCTTTACTCTTATTGCTAAATCTTGCTGGATTTTTTCTTGCCAATTTGGTTTTTGCCTAAAAGCATTACTACAATCTCTAGAGCAAAATTCTTTATTGTCTCTGGTGATTTCAAAATACTGTATACAATTTTTTCTCATTCCAAAAAACTTAAAGTACTTACATATTTTTTTTATTTTTTTTGATTTTTGATTAAGACCCCAAGCTAAATAAATTGCATTAAAGAGAGTTTTTGGTTTAAAAGCAGGATGTAACTCTCCAGTATCATCATAGTGCCATTCTATTTCCTGATATTTTTTACTGAATAAATCAGAACCAAAATCATAGGGAGGATACTCCATATTTTGTTTAGCGAATTCTGAATCTTCTAATAATTGAAAGAGTTTTTTTGTAGTTTTATAATTCTCACCCAACTTTATAAAAGGGCCCCATTTATTATAAAAACTAATAAGTAATTCGTTAAATTCGTCTCTCCTCAAGAATTTTGATAAATGTATAAAATCATCTAAAGCNTCTACAGTAAAAGGTTTACTGCGAGGTTTTTGTTTTTTGATTTTTTGAATCATACTATAGTTATTGTTGAAATATGAAGGGGATTTTGCTGGACTAATCAAGGAGGTCTGAAGTAAGTAACCACCTTCTACTACTTCACAATCAAAATTGATTGATATTTTAGAATAAAAATTCATGGCATTTATGTACTTTATATATACTTTATTTCTTAAATAATATATAAAGTATATGTAATAATTCAATTAATTTATTTTAAATTATATTAAATTAAAATTTCTTTAGGTAAATTTTTGCTTATATCAAAAAAGGGTAGGTCTTTAATTTCACATTCATAAAAATTGTTCTCTTCGTTTTTTACAAAAAATTTCTTACCTTCCCATTCTATTTTTTTTGAAAATTTTACATAACCTATACCAGATTTGAATTGTGGAGAATATGCACCTGTTGTNACNATACCCACAGATCTTTTTTTAGCGTCATGCATGATAAATCCACCTTTTGGAATAATAGCATTAGATATAAATCCAAATAGTAGTTTATGCTTTGGTAAATTTACTAATTTATCTTTTCCAATAAAAAATTTTTTCTTTAGATCAATAAAATTACCTAATCCAACCTCATATGGATTGTCATATATACTAAAATCACTGCCACAATCTAAGATACCCGCTTCAATTCTCCTTATATTCATAGCTTGCATACTTGAAATCTTTAAACCATATTTTTTACCAACTTCTAAAATGTCACTCCATAATTTTTCACAATTTGTTTTTTTACAAAAAGTATAAATCTCATAACCCAATTCACCAGTCCAACCAGTTCTAGAAATATAAACGAGTTGTGAATTAATCTTAAAAAATCCCGCACTAAAATAACTAAATTTTGAATCTATTTCACCCTCTGTTAACTGATTCAATATCTTATAGGAATTGGGTCCCTGAATTTGTAGAACTCTTGAATTAGGCTCATTGATTTTAATTTGATAATTTTGTTTATGAGCTAAAAGCCATGTATGCATATCACCATCAGGCTGTACAAACCAAAAACACACTTCTGATAACCTAAATAAAATACCATCCATAAAAGTATTTCCATCATGGGTTAAAGCGGTTACATACATACCCCTACCAATTTTAAGTTTGGATATTTGTCTTGGGAATATTTTATCCAGAAAAGGAATTACTTCTGGACCTGTAATTTCTAATGGACGTTCAGGTGTATCACAAATAATGGCGGATTTTCTTAATGCCCAGTAAGTTTGATTTATATCTTCACCATTATAATGAGCATAAAGTCTTCCACCACAATTTCTAAGAATAGTTTTTTTATTACAATAAAAAGGGTGAAATGGTGAAAGTCCAGAATTACCACTAAAGACTTTAAAAACTTTTTTTTGATCAATTTTAAATTTTAATTCCATTTAAGAAAAAATCATTTTGACAGTTCATAATAAGCACAAATCTTATTCCCATCAAAATCCCTTAAATATGAAAAATAGTCCTCATATCCAGGCCTGAAACCTGGAGCGCCTTCATCTTTAGCTCCATTTTCCAATCCTATCCTATGGAAATTATCTACAGACTGTTTATCCTGACACAAAAAAGCTATCATTGAACCATTACCAAAAGTAGCATTTTTCCCATTAAAAGGTTTTGTAATATAAAAAGTAATTTTTTCATCATCACTGAAAATACTTGCATAACCTACATAATCAGAAGTAGATTCAATTTTTTTCATCCCGGCAAAAGGCAAAATTTTATCATATAATTTAAGTGATTGCTTTATGTCATTAGTACCAACCATTACATATCCTATCATTAACTCTTTCCTTTAAAAGAAAATAAAAATGTTATTGTTTGTTGTATAAACTAGTAAGCATCATATTGAAAATCATTAGAAATTTTTGGAATTGATTTATCAATTCCCTTGATTATTTTTTTCTCTTTATCAAAAAATGGTAAATCTACAATTTCTGCAGAATGAAATTCTCCATTAGGTAAAGAAAGTTTAAGTTGTTTACCAGGCCACTCTTTACTTTTTAAAAATCTTGCATAGCCAATTCCAAGACCTAAAGTTGGTGAAGGAACACCAGCAGTTATATAACCTACTTCCTCATTGCCATCCAAAATTTTACTTCCTGAAGATGGCGTAGCTGTTTTACAAGTAAGACCATGTAAAAGAACGTTTTTGTTCTTATTTAATAAGGCTTTCCTTCCAACAAAATCTTCCTTGTCTAAATCAACAACGAAAGATAATCCAGCTTCAAAAGGGGACATATTAATATCCATATCAGTTGTGTTACCAAGAATTCCNCCTTCTATTCTTCTAATAGTTAAAGCTCTGGTAGAAGAAAACTCCATACCATGATTTTTGCCTACAGACATCAAATGATCCCAAAGAGCCAAATGATCCGTTTTATAACCATCACAATAAATTTCGTAACCCAGCTCACCAGTAAAACCTGATCTAGAAACATAGAGCTCTTGCCCATTAAAATTAAAAAAACCAGAACTATAATATTTCATTGCTTCTGTTATCTGACCGTTGGTTGCATCCTCCATAATTTTAAGTGAAGCTGGTCCTTGTATTTGAATTACTCTAGATTTAGGGTCATTTATTTCAACATCAAAACCTTCGCTGTGTGCTAATAACCACATCTCAAAGGGACCATCTGCTTGTACATACCAAAAGTGATTTTCACTAAATCTGAAAACAACACCATCCATAAAAATACCTCCTTTTGGAGTGCATGCAATGGCATAGTAACCTCTTCCAATTTTCATATTTGATATTTTTCTTGTTAGAACCTTATCAAGGAACTTGACAGCGTCAGGTCCCTTTATTTCAATAGGCTTTTCTGGAACATCAAAAATTAATGCTTTTTGCCTTAAGGTCCAATACTTTTGAATGGGATCTTCTCCTATATAAACTGCTTGAAAACGATTGGCATAAACACCTCTAATCATTTTTGAAGTATCATGTCTCTCAATAAATGGAGATTCTTCGAATCTTCTTGCACTTATTTCAACTGTATTTAATAAATCTTTTTCTTCTTGGAGGTTTATCATAAATTTCCTTTTCTAATGATATTTCTTAAGTGGTTAAATAAATCTAGGTGGGTCATAAGCTGTTACAGAGGGTATTTCACCTTCAGCCAATCGAATTTCAACCATACATGTATGTGCAATAGGTCCCTGAGCCAAAGATGAAGTGCCTTTATCAGGTGTTAAGGTATTTGGATTTCCATTCTTACATGGACTGTTGTTAATTGAAGGATCAATAGGGTCATACCATGCTCCTGTACTAATGAGTATTACACCTGATCGTAAATTATTATCAATAACAACAGAGGCATAACAGGAACCTCTATCATTATAAACTTGAACCAAATCTTTGTCTTTTAAATTTCGTTTAATAGCGTCATTTTTGTTAATAAAAACGGGTTCCCTGCCATTGACTTTGTTAGATCGACTAAATTTTCCATGATCTAGTTGCGAGTGAAGTTTGTCTTTAGGCTGATTGGAAATAAGATGTAATTGGTATTTTTTATCCTTTTGTCCTAACCATTCACAGGGTTCCAACCAAACAGGATGACCAGGGCAGTCATCATACCCAAAACTATTGATTGTTTCTGAAAATATTTCAATTTTTCCACTAGGTGTATTTAATTTAGATTTAATTGGATCAGCTCTAAAATCCTCTAACATAATAACGTCTTCACTATGATCTGGAAATTTGAACCACCCTTTTTGAATAAAGTCATCATAAGAAGGCATATGTATATTTTGCTCTAAAGATTTTTTCTTTGTCTCATTATAAATCCACTTCTGCCAATCTTCCTTACTTTTACCATCTGTAAAATGGTCTAGTTTTCCCATTACTTTTGCTATCCCAGAAAAGATATCAAAATCATCTCTACTATCCCCATAAGGCTCAGTTAATTTTGACATTTTTATGATATATGGATCTCTGGGAGTAATTGCTAAATCCTCTCTTTCTAAAGGGGTAGTACATGGTAGAACTATGTCTGATCTTTTAGCCAAAGAATTCCAACACCATTCATTACAAATAACAGTTTCTGGTTTTTGCCAGGCTTTCATTAATAAACTTAAGTCTTGATGATGATGAAAAGGATTTCCACCTGCCCAATATACTATTTTTGTGTCAGGATATAAATAATTCTTTCCATCAAATTTAAAATTTTTTCCAGGATGAAGCAATAAATCACTTATTCTCGCAACTGGTATAAAGTCTTTTACCTGATTTATCCCTTGTGGGAATGCAGCGGCAGGAGGTATTACAAAGTTACCACCAATAAAATTGGTAGCGCTATAACCAAAACCAAACCCACCACCTGGTAAACCAATCTGTCCCAACATACAACTCAATGCTATGGCCATCCAAAAAGGTTGCTCCCCATGATCTTGACGTGTAAGGGACCAACTAACAGATATCATCGTCCTTTTAGATGACATTTCTTTAGCCAGATTCTTTATTATCTCAGTTTCAATTTCACATATATCTGAGGCCCACTTAGCACTTTTAGGTATTCCATCTTTTTCACCTAATAAGTAAGATAAAAAATCTTCAAACCCTACTGTATATTTTGAAATAAAATCAAAGTCCACTAGATCAAATTCATATAAAGTATGCGCCAACCCTAACATTAAAGCAGTATCTGTATTAGGCCTAGGTGCAATCCACTCACCATCCACTTCATCTATTAAATCAGACTTTAAAGGAGAAATATTTATAAAATTAGTTCTTGATTTAAAGGCCTCAAGCAATTTTTTTTTCTGAAAATGATTACCAGTCCCCCCCTGGCTTATCTGTCCATTTTTAAGAGGTATGCCACCAAAGCAAACAAATAGTTCCGTATTTTCCCTAATAGATTCCCAGCTCGTACAAGTATCTAAGAAAGCTCTGTAACTCCCTAAAATGTGTGGGACAACTGTTTCTGCAGCAGCAAAACTATATGTAAATTTTGATTTAGTATANCCTCCAATACAATTCAAAAATCGGTGTAACTGACTTTGTGTATGATGAAATCTTCCAGCACTAGACCACCCATAGGAACCAGCAAAAATTGCTGAATTTCCAAAAATATTCGATACCCTTTTTAACTCATTAGCAACTATTTTTTCAGCTTCAGACCAAGTTACTTCAACAAATGGATCTACACCTCTTAAATGATTATGACTATTAGGCCCATTTTCTAACCAACTTTTCCTTATAGATGGTTTAGAAATTCTTGTAGGTCCGTCCTGAACATCAATTATCCCAGAACCTATTGGAGAGGGATCATTATCATATTCAAAACCATAAAGTTCTTGAACCCTTCCATTAGTTACCTTCGCTCTATATGTCCCCCAATGAGTACTTGTTAATGGTAATGAATCTATTTTTTTTTCCATAAACTTAATTTTCAAATTTAATTTTTAAATTTTGAATTCTATTTAATTGATAAACCCAGTGCTTCACTTCTTTTTTCACTAATAGTCTTGGTAATTCGATCAACAATCATTGCAATAATCGCCATAGATATTCCAGCTATGAAGCCTTTACCCATATTACCATCTGTTAATCCAATAAATACAATCTGCTCTAGACCATTTGTACCAATCAACGCAGCAATAACCAACATAGCAATTCCATACATAATTGTTTGATTCAAACCTAACATTATCACAGGCAATGCAAGAGGTATTTTAACAAGAAAAAGCAATTGCATTTTTGTTGATCCCATCATTTTTGAAGCATCAATAACTTCACTGGGTAAATTTCTAATTCCATTTTCAGCATATCGAATTGAAGGGACTATGGCGTATATGATAATTGCTAAAAGTCCAGTAAAGTCACCAATTTTAAAAAGCATTACAAAAGGAATTAAAATTACAAATAATGGAATAGTCTGTAAAGTATCATTTATCGGCCTAACTATCGCAGATACGACTGAATTATGTGCTGCCCATATACCGATTGATGTTCCTACAATAAAACAAAATACCACAGCTATTCCACAAAGATAAACTGAAATCATAGCTTCTGGCCACATTCCAACAACAACAATAAACCCAAGGCCAAAAAAAGTACCCAAAGCTAGCTTATAACCACCTACACGTAATGCAAAAAAACTATAAATCAAAAGTAATGAAAGCCATGGCATATTAGTTAAACCAAAATAAAGAAAAATCATTAACAATAATAAGAAAATNAATATTTCATTCTTTTTATTTTTTAAAAACCAAAGAGCAACTACAATAAAAGAAATAAAATAAAATATCTTATGAACCATTTCTAACTGAAAACCCCAAGTAAAAGGACTTACTGCTTGTTGAAAACCAATTTTTGTCGGCAACATAATAAAAAATAAAGTGTATGTTTTTACTAGTTTAATTTGAGTTTTAAAAGTTTTAACAAAAGTTTCAAAAAAATCATTAATATGGCTTGATACCCATATACTGAAATTATAGGGCCAATCGGCCAATACTTGAAAAAAACTTGCAATTATAAATAATAATATGCTTACAAGGATAGCGAAACCTAAATAATTTAGTCGTATGTTCTTTAAATATTGTGAATCTTTTATCGCTTTATCTGAATTAAATGCAAAGCCTGAAGTAATTCTATCTATTATTATCGCCATCAAAGCAATTACTAATCCTACAACTAAACTCTGCCCTACCTCAGCTTTTCTTATATAATATAAAACTTCCCAACCTATATCAGCTGTCCCACCAATAATTGCAGCAATAATAACCATACTTAAGGCAGCCATAGTAGATTGATTTATTCCTAAAAGAATCTGTTTTTTACATGAAGGAAGCATTGCTTGCCAAAATAATTGTTTGGTGTTTGCACCTGACATTATAGCAGATTCAATTATGTGGTCTGGGACCCTTTTAAGTCCTAGTATCGTATTTCTCACCATAGGTGGAAAAGAATATAAGATACTTGCAATCAAACCCACTACTGTTCCAAATCCAAATAGCAGTAAAATTGGTAATAAATAAGCAAAAGTAGGTACAGTCTGAAATATATCTAATATTGGCATTATTACTTTTTCTGCCCTTTTTGAAAAAAATCCCCAGACTCCTAATCCAAATCCTATAAATATTGCCATTGGAACAGATATGATGACCAACGCCAAAGTATTCATACTTTCTTCCCAATATCCAATNAAAACCATGTAAAAGGTAGCAGACAATGTAAATAGTGCTAATCTAACACCAGAAGATAAATAGGCTATAAAACAAACTAAAAAAATTACTACAATCCAAGGAAGACTATGCAATAGCCACTGCGCTCCAATTATTGGCCAACTAAGCAACCAAGAAATACTTAAGAAAAACCAACCAAATTGCTCAATAAACTTTTCCATTGAAAAATTTATCCAGTCTGAGAAAGGAACAATTAATTCCTTTGGGTATTTTGATGCCCAACCCCACTTATCTTGAAAAATAAGTAGAATTAAAGTGATAAAAATTATCCCTATCCAAGCTAAAGTGTTCTTTTCAAAAATACTATTTTTCATAACTGTTAAATTATCATTTAATTTTCAGCTGTTGCTAAGGCTGTCACAAAACTCTGAGCATTAGCCATCCCAAGCTTCTTACCAGCCTGATCCACAACAACAACCCCCATAGATTTTTTAGAAAGTAACGGAAGCATCTTNGCAACCGGCATATCAAAAGGAACTTCTTTAGCTTTTTGTAATATTTTCTGACTTTTATCTATAATATCAGAAGCTTTTAGAACACTTTCCCATGGTACATCTTTGGTAAAATCTCTGATATAATTATCTTTTGGGTTTAAAATAAGATCTACAGGCTTACCAATCTGAACTATTTGACCGTCNCTCATTATAGCCATTCTATCTGCAATTCTTAAAGCTTCTTGAAAGTCATGGGTTATAAATACTACTGATTTTTTTTGTAAGGATTGTATTCTTAAAAACTCATCCTGCATTTGCTTTCTTATTAATGGATCCAAAGCAGAGAATGGTTCATCCAGAAACCAAACATCAGGTTCTACAGCAAGTGATCTAGCTATACCAACTCTTTGTTGTTGACCACCTGATAATTCCATTGGAAAATTATTCTCTCTTCCGTTAAGACCTACTAATTCGATTACCCTTGCTGCTTTTTGAAGCCTTTCTTTTTCTTTTAAACCTTGTAGCTTTAATGGAAATGCAATATTTTCAATAACATTTAAATGAGGCAAAAGTCCAAAATTTTGAAATACCATACCCATCTTGTGCCTTCGTATTTCAATTAATTCTTTCTCACTTTTTCCCAAAAGATTTTCTTCATCTAGTAGAATTTCACCTACAGTGGGTTCAATTAAACGAGAAAGACAACGAACAATTGTTGATTTACCTGATCCAGATAATCCCATTATCACAAAAATTTCACCAATGTGAACGTCAAAGCTTACGTTAGCATTAGCAACGATGTGACCTTGCTCTGTAATTTTTTTACTTAAAATTGACGGGTCTTCTTGAGCATATGAGTTGTTTGAAAAAAAACCATCTGAATTATCACCATAAACTTTCCATACATTGCGACATGACAATTTTATTTGCTTAGACAATTCAACATTATTTTTCATTTAAAGATCCAGAAATAATATGCTGAGAAACTTTAAGTTCCTCAGCATATCGAGTCAAAATGAATAAAAATTAATTCATCCAATTTTTCCAAATGTTTTTATTATTGGCTATCCATTCAGCTGCAACTTCTTCAACTTTTCTACCTTTTTCATCAACTTCTAGTATCGCTGCATTTTCATCAGCGTTAGTTAATTTCATAGCATTAAACATTTTATAAGCTGCGGGCCACTTATCTGCAAAACCTTTAGATACTACTTTTTGTACTTTAGCTTGTTCAAAACCACAAGCTGTATCTTTCTTTTGTGACTCCTCAATACATTTTCCATCAGTTGGATTCCATTCTACCCAATTAAAATCATATGCTGCAAATATCCAATGTGGTTGCCAAAACATCATTATTACTGGTTCTTCTGCAGCCAATGCAGACTTTAGTTCCGCAACCATCGCTCCTTCACTACCGCCTGGAATTGGTTCAAAAGGCATCTCAATACTTGCAACCATATCTCTTGAACGTGTNCCCCAGCTTGCTGGATAAGTAATTAATCTTCCTTTTGGAAAGGTTTCAGCTGATCCAAATGCTTGAGCACATTCATAAAGAGCTTTATAATTAGGTAAACCGGGACATCTTTCTTCCATATATGGCGGATAAATCCAGCCCTCTTTTGGAGAGAGACCTAATTCTCCAACTACAACAATATCTCCTTTATCTACCAAGCCATCATATAGATCACCAACATTATTAGTCCAAACTTCAGTGGAAAGGTTGATATTTCCCGAAGCAATTGCTGGATGTTGAGTTATAGCGTCTGAAACAACTATTTCTACGTTGTATCCCATTTCTTTTAGTAGACCAGCAGCAACATGCGTTGAAAAATGCTGTCCAGTCCAATCCTGGATTGTTACTTTAATTGGATCATCGCTTTCTGGATAACTACTCGCATTTAGCATGTTACCAAAAAATAAACCCAAGAATATCAAAGTTCTTAAAATCATATTTTTACTCCCCGTTAAATAATAAAATTATCCAACAAAAATTAAATAAAAGTCAAGATTTTAAAGGAAAAAACTGAAATTTTTTTAAAAAAAGTAATCTCCAATTTTTATTTATAGATAGTGAATGATTAATTTGTCAAAGGTAAGTAATATTATGCTAAAAACTTCAGCACATTTATAAAAAAATTCACTTTTTGTTAGTGAGACATTCTGAAGCTTTGTATAAATTAGATATTTATGTTAAGGAAAACTCGAGGTGGTAGCGTAGCCTAAACTTAATTCCTCCGGATTGGTGATTAAAGCCCGTAACTACCTCACCATCATTTTATTGTATTTTAAAATGATCATTTAAAGTCTATTATGATTAATTAGTGATAATTTTCTTCCTTTTTGATATTGTAATTAAAAATGGTATCCTAAATCCATCTGACGGAAATTTTGTTATGAATAATTTAAAGGTTATCATTTCTATAACAGCATTTAGAGGAAAGTATTGTAATTTTTTTATTTCTTGCATGATTTTTATTATTAGTAAAAAACTATCACAAACTCATTGTTTTATCAGTATAGAGTATTAAAAGAAATGATTNGAAGAAGTTACTTTTTGACTCCAAAAAAATCNTCAAAACTAGTTAAACTCAAATCTAACATTATATCATCCAAAACATCAATTTGATCATCAAAATCAGCAATGTAAATGAGGCAATATGTTATTTAATTTCAAGGATGAATTAGCCGAAAGGTTAATGAGATATGCATCTATAGATAGTCAAAGTGACGAAGAGTCCTTTATTACGCCAAGTAGCGAAATACAATATGACATGCTGAATTTATTAGAGAAAGAATTAAAAGAATTTAATTTAGCTGATATAAAAATAACTGAATATGGGACACTAATTGCAACTGTACCAGGAAAAATCAAGGGAGAAGCTATTTGTTTTTTAGCTCATGTAGATACGGCTCCACAATTTAATGCTACAAATGTAAAGCCAAGGATGATTAAAAACTACGATGGTTCTGATATAAAATTCCCTGATAATGATAATTTGATTTTATCTCCTAATGAATTTTCTTATCTTGGTGAAAAAATTGGGCATGATATTATAACTGCATCAGGTAAAACATTGCTTGGAGCTGATGATAAAGCCGGTATCGCAATAATAATGACTGCTGTTAATTTTATAGTATCAAATCTAGACCAAAACCATAGTGAAATAAGAATAGCATTTACAACTGATGAAGAGATTGGCAGAGGAGTTCATAAAGATCTTCCTAAAGATTTAAATGTAAAATTTGCATATACATTTGATGGAGGGAAAGTTGGTGAAATAGACAATGAGACTTTTTCAGCCGATTCAGCGGAGGTTATTATAAAAGGAGTATCAATCCATCCTGGAGAAGCAAAAAATGAAATGGTAAATGCAACACATTTAGCATCAGAAATTATTAATAATTTACCCTTAAAAACTATGACACCAGAAGTTACAGAAAAACGAGAAGGTTTTATTCATGCTACTGAAATGATTGGTAATTCTTCGGAAATGAAAATTAAATTTATTTTGCGAGATTTTGAAATAGAGGGATTAGATAATAAAAAAGAAATATTAAAGGATGTATGCAAAAAAATACAAAATTTAGAACCAAGAGCCAAAATTAGTATTTCATTTAAACGCCAGTATAGAAATATGCGCTACTGGCTTGATGAAAACAAAACCCCTCTAGAAATCGCAGAAAAGGCCCTTATTAATAAAAATATCAAACCTATTAAAAAGCCTATAAGAGGAGGAACTGACGGCTCACTACTAACCGAAAATGGAGTTCCTACTCCAAATATTTTCACTGGAATGCAAAATGTTCACGGACCACTTGAGTGGATATCTTCCACAGATATGTCATTAGCAACAGAGGTAATGATTGAGATTATCAAGCTTAATTCAAATCTCGAAGCAGAAAAATAATCCTTAAAACCATCGAATAAATTTTCAGGTAACCTTTTTACTATATCCAAATATAATTTCAACTACTCCTGCCAATAATATTGCTGAAGCACCAATCCATTGAAGAATAACCATCTGCTCTTCAGGTAATAAAATTTTAGCACTTATTACAGCAACTGCAACTTCTGACATCATCAAAATTCCAACACGTCCTGGAAATAATATTTGAGAAATTCTAAAAATAATGCAAAAGGAAGGAAGAAGTACTATAACTGACCAAATAAATGCAGTACTAAAATTTTGACCAATTAATGCGAGACTTGGAATAGGTGCTTTATAAACAATAATAGCTAATAAAATTGAAAGTGAAGTCGTAGAAAAATAAACTATGGCAGTAAGTGGTATAATTGGAAGTTTAGACCATTTCTTTAGTATAGATGCACCTAATGCCCAAAAAAGGCCTGAAAGTATACTGGAAAAATCTCCAAAATTTAACATTACAGTTTCTTGATTCCTAAAATCATATAAAAGTAAAATAAGACCAATCAATGCAACAATTATAGAAATAACTCTAGCAATTGTTAAACGCTCGTTTAACCAAATAATACCAATAATTGTTGACCAGATAGGACTAAGATAAAATAAAAGAGTTGCTCTGATAACTGATGTCTGAACTAATCCATTTGCATAAAATGTAAATGCTGCACCAATCATAATTCCAGCAAAAAGAATAGGTTTGGGATATTTCTTTAATTTATCAAGATTAAAAAATATTAATGGAACTAGAATTATTAAAGGACATGCATTTACTAAAACAATACTCCATGATCCTACTATGCCGGATTGTTCTATTGACCTTAAAGGCAACCAATATAAACCCCAAGCACAAGAACTCACCACAATAATAAGACTTAGAATTTTGTCTGATTTAAATATTAATTGCATTTAATTTTCGTTAAGTCCTATTAATCTCCTAGGAAACAATTTTTAAAAATATTAAAAATATATTATTTTAGAGTCCACCTAAGTATTTTAGAGATGAAATGACCTCATTAATGCCTTTTTGAGCTTTTAAATTTACAAAATGAAATGGTTTATGAGGCCTCTGGTTAATTGTATCATGTTTCATTTTTTCAATTGAAACATCTACATACTCCGCTAAATCGATTTTATTAATTATTAAAATATCTGATTTTGTAATTCCTGGACCCCCCTTTCTTGGGATTTCTTCACCCATAGCCACATCAATCATGTAGATAGTTAAATCTGCTAATTCTGGACTAAAAGTAGCTGCAAGATTATCACCACCACTTTCAATTAATATTAAATCTAAATCAGGAATTTTCTTTGTTAAATCTTCTACAGCAGATAAGTTGATTGAAGCATCTTCTCTAATTGCAGTATGAGGACAACCTCCTGTTTCAATCCCTCTTATCCTTTCTAATGGAAGAACTTGTTTTCTCATTAAATATTCGGCGTCCTCAGCTGTATAGATATCATTTGTAATTACTGCCATGGAATAGTTTGAACTTAAATTTCTACATAACATTTCCGTTAAACTTGTTTTACCCGCACCAACAGGGCCTCCTATTCCTACTTTTAAAGGTAAACCTTTTATCATAAATAGCTCCACAAATTACTAAAATTTTTCACTAGGATTTAAACAACCTTACTTTAAGAGTTTCATGTTTCATAGAAGCTAAATCTGCGAGAACACATTTATTTTTCATATCGTATATATTTGATTTCATTGCTTGTATTGAAACTTGATCTATTAAAGGAAACAAATCAAATAATAATTTTTGTGCCTCTGTTTGGCCAAGTGGAATAAGTCTAGTGGAAGCATTAATGAGATTTGACATGAAACTATGCGCATAAAGTGGAAGAATATATTCCAAAGAAATCCTTTCTAATTTGGAGATATATCCTACTATAATAGGAAGGGGCATAGGTTGAAAATCAGATCGATTAATAGATGATATAATTTTAGAAAAAGCTTTTCCCATTTCTATTGTTTCGTTATACCTCTCTTTACTTTGTGCAAATGCCTTTGCAGTTTCCGACAAATGATTAAGAGCATTTTCTTTAGCTTTATATGCCTCACAAAATAATATTAAATCATTCCAAACAGATCCGTATTGTAAAATATCTGATAACCAATTGTACAAATCATCAGATCTTGAAATATTTCCCACAGAAATTTCAAATTCCAAACCATGCGAATATGCAAAGGCTCCAACTGGAAAACTAGGAGACAACCAGGCCATAACTTTATGATATTTGGAATTAATGTTTGTGTCCTGATGTTCTGGTCTCACCATATGCACCTCCCTCAGGATTAAAAGGCTGGTATATAACTTCAACAACTAATCCTAAATTTTCTAGCATTTCTTTTATTACATGATCATAATGAAGAGTAAGACTTTCTATATCTATCTCACAGGGCAAATGTCTATTACCAATATGCCATGCACCTTTCATTACTAATAGGTGATTATTAGAAGTAGCTTTCATTAATTTTTCTGGAGCTGCAATTATTTGCAGAAGCTTTCCGTCATCTAATTCAATAAAATTCCCAGTCCTCAGTTCAGTAGTTTTTTGTAAATCTAGCAAAAATTCTAAACCATTATCACTTTTCATTAATATCCTTCGTTTATATCTATCATCATATGTCAACGTAATTGTGTCAAAAGGTTTGATCTTATTTAAATCTACAAAAGATTTTATTTTAAATGCTTTTTGCATAATCTACCTGTATATCAAAAGTGATTGATGATTAATATAAAAAGTATCTTTGAGCCATTGGTAATTCAGATGCCGGTTCACAAGTTAAAATTTCGCCATTAGCTTTTACCTCATAAGTTTCTGGATCAACCTCTACTGTTGGACACAAATTATTATAAACCATATCGGACTTATTTATACTTCTAGTATTTTTTATTGGAATAGTTTTTTTTCTTAATTCAAGATTACTTCCAATATCCCTTTCAAAACTGGCCTGAGATACAAATGTTACCGCTGAATTTTCCAAGGACCGGCCAAAGGCTCCAAACATTTCTCTTGAATAAACAGGTTGAGGAGTAGGGATTGAAGCATTAGGGTCACCCATCTGAGCACAAACTATACTCCCACCTAATAATACCATTTCAGGTTTTACACCAAAAAAAGCAGGATTCCATAAAACTAGATCGGCTCTTTTGCCTTCAGTAATACTTCCAATTTCATTACTTATACCGTGTGCTATTGCTGGGTTGATAGTATATTTTGCCAAGTATCTTTTAACTCTTATATTATCATTTTCTCCCTTTTCTTCTTTTAAACGTCCTCTTTGGACTCTCATTTTATGAGCTGTCTGCCATGTTCTGATAATCACTTCCCCAACTCTTCCCATTGCTTGACTGTCTGAAGCAATAATTGAAAAGGCCCCAAGATCGTGAAGAATATCTTCTGCAGCAATTGTTTCTTTCCTAATTCTGCTTTCTGCAAAAGCTATATCTTCTGGAATAGATTTATCTAAATGATGACATACCATTAGCATGTCTAGATGTTCTTCAAGCGTATTCACTGTATACGGTCTGGTTGGATTTGTAGAACTTGGAATAACATTTTTTTCACCACATACTTTAATTATATCTGGAGCGTGACCTCCTCCTGCTCCTTCTGTATGAAAAGCATGGATAGTTCTGTTGTTTATGGCCTTCACAGTAGTTTCTACATAACCACTCTCATTCAAAGTATCTGTATGTATCATGACTTGTACATCTAGATTATCAGCAACAGTTAAACAATTATCAATTGCAGCTGGAGTGGTACCCCAATCTTCATGAAGTTTTAGAGCACAAGCACCTGATAAAATCTGTTCCTCAAGAGCTGCAGGTAAACTTGCATTTCCTTTACCAGCAAAAGCAAGATTCATTGGAAAAGCATCAGCAGATTGTAACATTCTTCCGATATGCCAACTACCAGGAGTACAAGTTGTAGCTAAAGTTCCATGTGCTGGCCCTGTTCCTCCTCCCAACATGGTTGTAAGACCAGAATGTAAAGCATCATCAATTTGTTGTGGACAAATAAAATGGATATGTGAATCAAATCCACCAGCAGTCAAAATTTTACCTTCACCAGCAATAACTTCAGTGCCAGGACCAACAATTATATTTACATTTGGCTGAACATCAGGATTACCTCCCTTTCCAATTTTATAAATCCTACCATCAAGTATGCCTAAATCAGCTTTATAAATTCCAGAGATATCTAAAATTAAAGCATTTGTAATTATAGTATCAACTGCTCCTTCATTTCTTGTAATTTGGGACTGTCCCATGCCATCTCTTATGACTTTTCCACCACCAAATTTAATTTCTTCGCCATATGTTGTATAATCTTCTTCAACTTCAATTATCAATTCTGTATCAGCAAGTCTTACTTTGTCGCCCTTGGTAGGACCATACATATCAGCATATAGAGATCTTGGGATTGTATTTGACATTATAAACTCCCCATAACTTTTGCATTAAATCCATAAATTTTTTTATAACCTCTGAATTCAATTAAACTGACAGTTTTTATTTGACCAGGTTCAAATCTAACTGCTGTTCCGGACGGTATATTTAACCGGCATCCATACGCTTTTTTTCTATCAAATTTTAAGGCTTCATTTGTTTCGGAGAAGTGAAAATGACTACCAACCTGTATGGGTCTGTCACCTGAATTAGATACATTTAATTCAAATGATGTCATTTCCTGATTTAATATTAAGTCCCCTTCTAAGGTAATAATTTCTCCTGGTTTCATTATTTTTTGTCCTTTCTTATAGGATAGTGCACGGTAACTAACTTAGTTCCATCTGGAAAGGTGGCTTCTACTTGGACATCTTTAATCATATCTGCAATACCATCCATACATTGATGCGCCTTTAAAACCTTTCCACCTTCCTCCATTAATTTCGAAACTGATTTCCCTTCTCTAGCACCTTCAATTACAAAATCTGTAATCAAAGCTATAGCTTCAGGATGGTTTAGCTTAATTCCCCTTTCTAAACGATTTCTAGCTACCATTGCTGCTAAGCTTACCAACAACTTGTCTTTTTCTCTTGGTGTTAAGTACATTTTTTAAACCTTATCTTTAAATACTTAATGATCTAGGGATATTTGATTTATCACCGACTAATAATATTAAAATTTCCTCAATAGTTTTTTTAAACTCTACAGTATTATTAGCTAACGCTCTCAAATATATGAAATCATTCCAACAACTAGCTTCTCCAAATATGTTTCCAGCAGATATTATATTTCTCATTTTATTGAGATAATTATTTGAGTCTTTGGATACATACACTATATTTAACAATGATCTATAATCACCTAAATTTGTTTTTCGGTACATACTTTTTTTATTTTCAAATAAAAAATTTTCAGCAAATATCAATTTTTCATCTCTTTTGATACGCCACTGGTCAAAAAAAAAGCAATCTGCATCTAACTCACCACTTGCCAATCGACCAAAAACAACATTTTCCACAATGAATAGTTTACTAGAAGTTTTAATATTAAATTCTAAGTTCCTTTTAAATTTTGAGTTATTAAACAAAATAGTTTCTTTTGGACACCAAAATAGTGTAGAATTATCACCTATATTTATACGAGATTTCAGATGGCTTAATTCACCATCTGATCTATATACTTTTTCGGAAGCTTGAGTGGTTACCCAAGTCTTTGTTTCGTTAAAAGCATTTACTTCAACTGATAAGTAATCTCCCCCAACAATTCCTCCCCCTGTATTTATTAAAACTGCTTCAGCATATGTAGATTTCGCTTTAGGAATTAATACCTTCAAAGAACCAGATTGGTGGAGATCGCAAATTGAAGTTTCTTCATCAGTATTCAAAAAAGAAATTTCTAACTTACCTATTGCTCTCTGAAATTTTTTTAAATTTTTTAAATGTTTATTTTTTTTAATCACTTTAAATAATTAAATTCTTGAGTTTGTCTATCTAGATTGCTGATGATATTCTTCATTGGGCCGCATTGCTACTGCACTTGCTACTCTATTTGTCATATTAAAAAAACCTGCTACGTTAGCAATATCCCATATATCCCGGTCATTAAAGCCAACATCCCGAAGTTTTTGCCTATCCTCTTCATTGATATCTGAACTATTCTTGGTTATTTTTTCAGTGAACTCTAACATTTTTCTTTGTCTAATTTCCAAAGGTGCCATTTTATAGTTCATTACAATCATTTCTCCTAAAATAGGATTTTTAGATAGTTCTCTAACAGCTGCTCCATGTGCTACTAAACAATAAAAACACTTATTTATAGATGATACCGTAACAGCAATCATTTCTCTTTCTAATTTTGAAAGGCCACTCTCTGATAACATCAACTCATTATAAATAGAAGTAAATGCATCTAATTTATTTATATCAAAGGCATATGCTTTTAATACATTTGGGATCATACCCAATTTTTCCTGACATATGTCAAAATATTTTTTTGTTGCCTCTGGCAATGGATCAACCATTTCTAGATCAAGTGCAGTAACTTTTTCAGATGAATTCATTTGTGTACCTCTTAAAAAAAAATTAATTATATCTTCTACTGATCAATAAATAATTTCAATAATTAGATTTTAAAATCAATCTTTTTAGTAATCCTAAAAAAGTTTTAGGGTAATAAGATTATAGAACCTTCTGTCTTACCTGACTCTATTGCCTCATGAGCCTTGACAGCATCTTTTAGTTGAAATTCATAATTTACTTTCGATTTAATTGTTCCTTTAGAAATCGCTTTAAATAAATCATTTGCAGCCCATTCTAAATCATCGCGAGTTGCCAGATAATGCATAATAGCGGGTCTAGTTATGAAAAGTGATCCGCGACGTCCCAGATCTTGAATAACATCTATTGGATCAGGAGGTCCAGATACATGCCCATAAGCTGCACACATTCCCATAGGTTTTAAGCTATCTAAAGATTGCTGTAGTGTATCTTTACCAATTGCTTCATAAACTACATCACAACCTTTACCATTTGTAACCTCTTTAACTACCTTTACAAAATTTTCACTGGAACGAATAATTGGATAGTCACACCCAGCCTCTTTAGCTATTTCTGCTTTAGCTTTTGTAGATACTGTACCAATTACGATTGCCCCTATAGCTTTAGCCCATTGACATAAAATTAAGCCCATACCACCAGCTGCAGCATGTATTAAAACAGTGTCATTCTTTTTAACCTTATATGTTCGATGTAAAAGATATTGGGCTGTCATACCTTTCATCAAAATTGATGCTACTTCTTTATCATCAAGTTCAACCGGTAAATGTAATAATTTATCAGCAGGATAGTTTCTAAATTCAGAATAACTTCCAAGTGGTGGTATACCATAAGCTACTTTATCACCAATCTTAAAATTTTTTACATCCTGACCTATTTCATCAATAATCCCAACACCTTCAAAACCAATTACAACAGGAGGTTTTGATACAGGCCATGGATGAGAAATTCCAGCTCTATGATAAGTATCAGCAAAATTCACCCCTATTGCTGTATGCCTAAGTCTTACTTCACCTACCTTTGGATAACTTAAAGGCCAATCTTGCCATTTCATCGAATTAGGTGGGCCTAAATTATGAATAACTTGTGCTTTATTAGACATAAGTAAATATCAAGTGACTGGTAAATATTTTATAGAATACTAGTTTACAACTTTAAATTTGAAATATCTAGCCTAGTACTTCTTCGACTTTACTCATTAAATTGTAGGTCAAAGTGTAGTATTTATTACTTATTGGAATTTCGGCATACTCACCAGGAAATAAAATACACTTGACACCTGCTTTCAATGCACAATTTTGATTAACTACTGTATCCTCAATGACAATCGCTTCATCTTCTGCTAAATTTAAAGTATCTAAAGCATATTGATAAATTTCAGGATCAGGTTTTGGCTTTTCTACGTTTTTATTTGAAGTGATTAAATCAAATACTGAAAAATCTAACTCATCAATAATTGCAGATTTTATAACATTAATATTCGACTCAGAAGTGGTACTAATAAAACCAAGCTTTAAAGAATTATTCTTAGCATAACGAATTACATCAATAACAGTTGGCCTTAAATATAAAGTTCCAGGAATTAATTCAGTAAAAAACTTTTCTTTATAGAAATGTATTGATTTTATCTTGTCTTCAGAAAGAGTATTATTAGCGAATTTTCTTATTCTTTTTAAACCACCAGGTTCAGATAATAAATTACAGTAAGTAGCTGTATTCCAATACCAGTCTACCCCTACTTTTTCAAATGCTAGGTTATAACTTTTTCTTTGAATTTCTGATGTTTCTACTAAAGTACCTATAGATCCAAATAAGATTGCTTTCATTTAAGGATTACTTCCATTTATTTATCAAAGAATAGTACTTATTCCAAATATATATAGACTATAATTGCATACGTTTGCAAATTTTTTTTTATCTGAAATAATGTTTATAGTATTAATGAGGCTCCTTTGGATAATGCAGCTAGTTTTGCATAGGCTATCTCTGGATCAACCGTACCAAAACCTGCAAAAGTACCAAATCCACAATCAGTTCCAGCAACTACCCTATCTCTGCCGACAATTTTTATAAATTTTTCAATTCTTTGGCGTACTAAATTAGGATGTTCAACAAAATTTGTAGTAGTATCAATCACACCTGGAACTAAAATTTTATCATCTGGTATCTCAGAGCGCCTATTCTCAAATACTTCCCACTCATGTGCATGTCTTGGGTTTGATGTTTCAAATAAGATGAACTGAGCTTTTGCCTTCATTAACGTAGAAAAAACTTTATTCATATCTATGTCACAACAATGAGGNCCCTCATAATTTCCCCAACAAATATGAATTCTAACTTTTTCATTAGGAATATTTCTTAATGCATAGTTTAAAGTCTCAACATGTAATTCAGCAATTTTTACAAAATCGTCATCACTTAAATCACTAAATAGCATATGCCTACTTAGTGCCAAATCAGGACAATCAAGTTGGAGATACAAGCCTTCTTTTATTATTGTTTCATATTCAGCTTGCATCACATCTGCTAACGCACTCAAATATTCTTCTCTAGAATTATAAAATTCATTTTGCAAAAATAATGATATAACACCTGGCGAAGCTGCATTCATGAAACCTCTTGAAATATTATGCCTTTCCATTGCATTTTTTAAATTATTTATGTCTTTTTTTAAATCAACCTGACCTTTTGATGTAATTCGATCAGTACACATAGGTCTCGAATACTTTGGAGTTCCACCATCCTCAGCAAGACGTTTTAAAAAACTAGGGAACATTTTTAAATCAGCAGGTGGATTACGTGGACTGTCACCAGAAAAACCATTATACCTATCTTTAACATATGTAGCATAACTTATTTTAGATGTTTCCCCATCACTAACAATATCAACACCTGCATCAACTTGTTTTTTAACAGTTTCTAATACCGCATTACTCATCACACTATCAAATTGGTTTTGATTATATTTTTGATTATTCTCGCGAGCAAAAATATAATCTACTACTTCTTGTGTTCTTGGCAAACTACCAACGTGGGTTACAGATATTTTATTCAAGTTGACCTCCATCTATATATTTCATTGCAGCAACCATTCCTTTAAAATTTTATTTAGATATGATGGTTGCTCTAAAGTTGGCAAATGAGCAGCATCAGGTATGATTTCTAAAGTGGAATATTTTATTAAACTCTCCATTTCTCTATGAACTTCGATAGGACATAACCGATCATATCTTCCACAAATTATAAGAGATGGAACCTTAATTTTTTTGAGGATTTCTTTATAGTTTTTGCGTGCAGCTAATGCTTTTGATTGATTAATAAAAATTTCCTTACCTAATTCTTTAGCCATTTTTAAACATAATTCTAAAATCTTTTGATTTTTTTTATTCTTAACAAGATAATTTTGCAGTATTTGTTTCTTCATAACAGCTTCTAACTTACCTTCATTTACTAACTTGATTTGGGGTATTCTTTTTGACTTGGTTTCTGACGTTTCTGATTTGAAATTTGTATCCATTAAAACAATCTTCATCACTCTTTCAGGTACCTTTTTAATAATTTCCATTGCTAAGATACCTCCCATAGATAATCCAATTAAAGTAAATTTTGGAGGTAGTTGTCTTAGAATTTCGAATGAAATTTTTTCAATTGAATCCGAATAACTCAGTGGAGCTATGCAAACTAGATATTGTTTAGAAAACTCACTTATCTGAGGCTGAAATAATCTTGAGTCACACATCATTCCAGGAATGAAAACTAGTGGATATTTCATTTATTTTTTTACAGTTGGTCCAGCTTTGTCATTAGTATTTCTTACCCTATACATAGATGATATTCCTGTCATGTTAGGAGAAATAGACCTTTGCAACATTGGAGGAACCAATACCGTATCTCCTGGATTAATTACAGTTTCACCACTATCCCATTTAAATTTCCAATGACCTCTTACCGGCATTAATATTTCATATTTTTCTGTAGAATAATTATTTGAAGAAATAGAATTACGGGATATGAAATCTACCTCAAAACCAGGTTTATCGTATAAAACACCGTTATGCCCAATAACATTAACTGGCTGATTATCTGAAAGTGCCATAAGATCCCAATATCTTGCTACATAAGAAGGAACTACATCACTAGTCTTTAATTCAGGAAAATCTAATAATTCTTTATCAGATAGTATAGGCATTTCTTTTATACCCTTAGGTAAAGATTCACCTTTTTTTGTATCGTAAAGTCTCCCATTTTCAGATAGTAATAAACCATGATTTGCAGCATCTTGAATAACTTGAGGAGCCCAAATCACACCACCGCCTGCATCATCACCACCCAATATAGCCATTAACATTCCATAATCTGAGCCTATATTTTCAAATCCCCGAAATATACCTGTAGGAATATTAAATATATCACCTTCCTCTAATGTAACTTCTCCAGCACTGCCATATCTTCCCCAAAAGAATCTCCAACGCCCCTTTAATACAAAGAATACCTCAGCTGTTCGATGAGAATGCAAACTATTTCTACATTTTGGTGGCTGTCCTGCTGCACCAATATTAAAACCTACTTTTTCAGTGAGGTGTACATGTTGATCAGGACTTTCCGAAACACCTCCTCCCAAGATAGTAAAATTTTCTTTTTGGTTTGAACCTGGCGTATGAGCATCAATAAATGCGGTTTTACAAGGTTGAAGATTACCATAACGGACAATATTTTTTTCCATATCATTTTGATTCATTAAATTCTCCTAAAATTAATAAACTTCTCCTGTATGGATTAATATTTGTTTCCATACAGAAACATAATCAAACAATGTGAATTCTCTGCGAATGCCATGGTGTCCAAATTCAACATGTGAAGCACCTAGAATACAAACATTGGCACCAGTTGGAGGTCCAAATATACCCCAACCATCATGCTTTCCATTTAAAATCCATCGGACTGCCGCTCTGGGTGGCATTTTATTTTCATTTAGTCCAATTTGATGACAAATTATAAATTCGGCACTAGGAAATGACGATCTTAATCCCATCCAGAAATTATCTACTCCACTATGCGAAACATCACTAATACCACCAGCATATTCCAAATTTACAGCTCTATCATATTCTCTTGAAATAACAGAAAAATCAGCTGACACAATTTGGTTTAAAGTATAAGAAAAAAGTTCTCCCCATTCGTTATCATTGCCTTTTCCTTTGTAGGGACCTTTAACATCATTATCATGTGTATATGGTTTAATACATTTTTCTGGGCCACCTTCCCTAGAAATTAAATCACGGGCAAAATCTTTTGGATCCCAATCTAATTGCTTTACTATTGCCCCTTGATCTCTAATTAACCACTCGTCATCTATCTTGTTATTTTTTGCATGACAATCAGCAATTATTCTATATTTCAATTTTCTACCAGTAGGTCTTCCATAAGTGCCTTGGTTATTGTGTGTTGCAGTAGATTGGATACGATGTGAGCTAAGCATTCCTAAATTAGGACTACCAGACCATATAACATCTTCCCCGTACAAAGTCCTATCTGGAAATTCAGCAAGTGTAGCCATTGTTGCGTCTATAACTTTTTTATTACCTACAACAATAGAACTTGGAGATCTTACAACTATATCTTTATCATAATAATCATATAGTGAAGCAATACTTCTACCTTCCCAAATTTCTTTAGTAATTCCTATTATATAATCAGGAAAATTTTTAAATTTTGAGTCAAATCCCTTCATTATTCAAACCTTTCGGTAGAATGGTGGATCCCCTAATTTTAAGAGGCCCATCTACGACAATCCTTTTTGGTTTAGTTGCTTTATGATCAATTTTTTCAAGCAAAATATCGACAGTTTTCTGAACCATTAAATCAACTGGCTGTTTAACAGTAGTCAAATTAAAAGAAGGCCAAGAAGCAGCTGGAACGTCATCATATCCAACAATTGAGACGTCGTCTGGTATTGAAAATCCCAATTCATAACGTAATGTATCCATCACGGCAAAAGCCATATGATCATTAGCAACAAAAACTGCATCTGGAGGATCTTTAAAAAACATTTTTCGAGTTGCCTCCCTTGCTTCCTCCAGAACGAAGTTACCAACTTCACGACAATGGATTTGAAACCCTGAAGATTTAAGCTCTGACACAAATCCTTCTTCACGATCCCTTTGGGTAGAAGCACCTTCCCAACCTGCTATATATCCAATTTTTTTATGACCCAGTGAAACAAGAAATTTAGCAACTTTCTTACCACCTGCTAAATTATTAGAAGTAACAGCTGACATGTATGATGCATCTTGTGATCTATTAAATAGTACCATTGGGACACCTACATTTTTACAACGCTTAGTTAAATTTGAAGACATCGAAACAGATGCTGTTATTATTCCATCAACCTGATAATCTAAAATTTCCTCTATTACTCCATCAATACTTTGCATATCTTTGCCAGCCATAAAAATTAAGGCATGATACCCTTTTGATTGTAATACATTTGATAGCTTTTCTAAGGCTTCAGGATAAAACTGGTTTTCTAAATAAGCGACGATAATACCTATAATTCTACTTTTACCTGAAACCATGGCTCGAGCTAAAACATTCGGCCTATATCCTAAATCATAAGCAGCTTTTTTAACACGCTCTGCTGTGGTTTTAGAAGCAGATGCACCAGGTGTAAAAACTCTGCTAACAGCTGATTGAGACACGCCAGCTAATTTGGCTACTTCAGCTGATGTTATTTTTGCATTACTCATCCAGCAGTCCAACCTCCGTCTACCAGTAAAGAAGATCCTGTTACTAAACTAGAAGCATCAGATGCAAGATATACAACAGCCCCCATTATATCTTCTATTTTTCCAATTCTACCAATTTTTATCTTACTTTCTATCCAATTTCTTTTTTCAGGATCTTCAAATGTTTTTTGAGTCATTTCAGTCAAAATAAATGTAGGGCATATAGTATTGACCCTAATATTATGAACTCCTAATTCAATAGCCATTGCTTTTGTAAAACCTTCTACTGCATGCTTTGATGCACAATATACTGCTCTTTCTTGTCCTCCTACTAGTCCCATTTGTGAGGATATATTGATTAAAGAGCCAGCCTTTTTTGAAGCTATTAATTTTTTTGAAACTGATTGAGTTAAAAAATAAGCGCCTCTTAAATTTGTTTTCATAACTATATCGTAATCATCCAAAACGGTATCTTTAGCAGCAGAATGTTTTGCTATTCCAGCAGAATTTACTAAAATATCGTAGGGACTGTGACAGGATATAATTTCTTTAGTCTCTTCTACATTGTTAATATCCATTACTAAAAATTGAACTTCATAATTTCTTTTTTTCATCTGATTTACTAAAATTTCTAGTTTTTCTTTTCTCCGTGCTGCCACTGTAACTTTTGCTCCATATTCAGCAAGTGCTACAGCGCAAGCAGTCCCAATACCAGATGAAGCCCCAACAACTAAAGCTGACCTCCCTTTTAAGGAAAATGATGGCATGGTTGGTAATTGCATTTTTATTGATCCTCTAAAATTGAAATAGAACCTAAATTCTTGGCTTTGTTAAATTCGTTTAACCTTTCGAAGACATTGACACCTACTTGGTTAAAAACGTCTAACAAATCCACTAAAACCCAATTTTCTCTTATTAATCCAGACTCTAATCGCCAAAAATCTAAACTTTTCAACATGATCTCCTTATTAACCGGGGCGATACCTAGCCACCCATCATTTGTTAAATTCATCTTCATGTTAGGCCAACCTGTTTCACAAACATATGGGCCAGATCCAATCCAATGTGTTTCAGCAATCCAATTAGAGTTAACGTCTGAATTCTTATCTACAGTTCTATTAGGCATTCCTCTTAAAAAGGGAATTTGGTGCCAGTTTCTAAAACCAGAAACCCCTCTACATGTCCCAATACCAGCTGGACCATACCAATTAAATTGTGGATGCCAATATTTTTCTAAATTCATTACTTTTGGATCTGGATTTTCAGGATGCAGACACATATCGCTAAGCATATTTTTTATCAGAGCTATACTTTTTTCACCATCACCATGGTCATCCAAACCATCAGATGTCATTGGCGATGGGGTACATAAACATGCTCCCAACTGGGGAGACATAGGCCATGAATTTGATAACATCATGAGTTCTGGAATATCCCAAATTATTTGCATTTCTACAATTTTATTTTCTTCTAGGCAAAAAAACTCATGATATCTCATATGAACTAAATGACCATTAGGTGGAATATTCAAAAATGGTTTAATAAATGTTCCCATGTAGTTACCCATAGAACCAACCCAATTTCTTCCCTCAGTAGTGGTTCCAGCTAACAGTATCATATCTCTTCTTTCTAAATCAGGAAGAGCATTTAAAAGAGGCTTGTAAACTTTATCAAAGAAACTTTCTGATCCATTAAATTCTCCAAAAGGATAGCACATTTTAATTTGAGAATTATCATTTAAAAAAAATTCTAATTGTTTTTTAACATGATATTCATTGAAATCTCGCATAGAAGATAATAATGGTTTTATGAAATTTTTTATTTCAAAATCTTTCATACTATTTACTCTGCCGCAGTACCAAAAGGAATGTTTTTGCCTCCATAACGACGAATTCTTAAATTACACTGCTCTGCATGGCCTACAAATCCCTCTAACATACAAAGTCTTGATCCATATTCTCCAATTTTAACTGCCGCTTCGTCACTTTGAATTTTTTGATAACTATGGGTTTTTAAAAATTTTCCAACCCACAAACCTCCTGTATACCTTCCAGCTTTTTTTGTTGGTAGTGTATGATTAGTACCTATTACCTTGTCACCATTGGCTACATTTGTCCTAGGACCTAAAAACAGTGCTCCATAGGAATGCATATTTTCTAAATACCATTCATCCCTGTTGGTCATTACTTGAACGTGCTCATATGCCATTTCATTAGCAACCGATAACATTTCAAAATGATCATCACAAATAATTATATCTCCATAGTCATTCCAACTTACCTTAGCCGTTTCAGCAGTAGGAAGTATTTTTAAAATTCTTTGAATTTCAGTTAAAGTATCTTGTGCTAATTTTTCAGAATTTGTAATTAAGCATGCAGGCGAATTATATCCATGTTCTGCTTGACCAAGTAGATCAGTTGCACACATTTCACCATCAACAGTGTCATCAGCTATAATCATAGTTTCAGTTGGTCCTGCAAATAGATCAATACCAACTTTTCCAAACAATTGTCTTTTTGCTTCAGCTACAAATGCATTACCTGGGCCAACTAACATATGAACAGGTTCTATTGTTTCCGTACCTAAAGCCATTGCAGCAACTGCTTGTATTCCTCCCAAAACATATATCTCATGTGCCCCACCTAATTTCATAGCTGCTACGATTGCAGGATGAGGCTGACCATTTACAGGTGGTGCTGAGGCTATAATCCGTGGAACTCCAGCGACTGAAGCTGTTAATACAGACATATGAGCTGAGGCAACCATTGGAAACTTACCACCAGGTACGTAACACCCAACTGATTGAACAGGAATATTTTTGTGACCGAGAATAACTCCAGGAAGTGTTTCTACTTCAATATCTTTTAAACTCTTAAGTTGCTCATTGGCAAATTTACGTATTTGCTCTTGAGCAAACTTTATATCGTTCATTTCTCTATTTGAAACTTTTTGTATTGCTGCCTCTATTTCACTTGCTGAAAGCAAAAAACTTTGTGGATTATATTTATCAAATTTTAAGGATAGTTCTCTTACGGCGTTATCACCTCTTTTTTCAACATCTTGAAGGGTAGACTCAACCATCGTCTTTACTTTTATATCATCCTCTTTTTTTTGTATTTCTGGTTTGCTACTCTTTAATCTTCTTACTGACATTTTATTCCCTTTTAAAAATTTTCACTCAAATTAATGACTTTCTTTAATCAAGTTTTTATTATCACCATACATTCTAACCTTTTACTGCTCCTGCAGTTAATCCACTTACAATTTGTTTTTGGAAAAACATAACCAACAAGAAAAGAGGAATAGTTGTAGAAACAACAGCGGCAACCGCAAACATTATATTACCTTCAGTGTAAGTAGTTCCTAGAAACGCTGCTATGGCTGGAACCATAGTTCTATTATTTTCAGCCAGCAGCATGGAAGTAACCGCAAAATCGTTGTAGGCTAAAAGAAAAGAAAATAATCCAGTCGTTATTACCCCTGGCCACATTGCTGGAATAATAACAAATCGAAATGCCTCAAACTGAGTACAACCGTCTACTTTAGCACTTTCATCTAGTTCTTTAGGAATATTTTGGAAAAAAGAATGTAACATCCAGAGTGTAAATGGCTGATTAATAGCAACTAAAACTATTATTGTAGTTGGTAAAATCCCCCAAATATTCCATTCAAAAAAAGGTAACATATACCCTGCTACTAAAGTAATTGGGGGCATTGCCCTAAATATAAGTGCAATAACCAGTAGCCAAAAGGTGTATTGATAACTTGATCTAGATAGTGCATATCCACCTAATGTTCCGATTGTTAAGGAAGTACAAACAACGAAAAAACATATTATGAAAGTATTTATTGCATTACGCCAAAAATAATTATCTAGCCATGCGCCTTCATATCCTTTTCCAGTAAAAGGACTACCATATTCGGCTTTAGTTCTCTCTCCAGTCAGAGCATAAGTCCAGTCAGAAATAGAAAAAAAATCTAATTCGACTTTAAAACTACCCCAAACAGTCCAAATAAATGGAAAAGCAGCAATTATAACCCAAGAGAAAATTAAAAAATAAATTAATAATTTTAAACTTATTGGTCTTCTATCTATCCTAAGTGCCATTCTAAGTTTGCTCCCTGAAATCACGCCAAGTTCTTAGTAAGACTGGGAAAAGCAATATAGAAACACCAATTATGGTTAATACTGAGGATGCTGCAGCAGATGAAAGTTGTCTAGTTTCACCCCCTAAATCATTGAAAATAAACCAACTCAAACTTTGTGCATGTGCAGATGCATTAAAACCCACTATTGGTTCAAATACCCTAAAATTATCCATTAATTGAATTAACGCTACAAAAGTAATAAGGGGAAATAAGTGAGGTATAACTATATATCTGATTTGTTGATAACGAGATGCACCATCAATTTTTGCAGCTTCTATTTGATCCTGGGGCAAAGTTTGAAGGCCTGCATAAAATATAACAAAAGCAAAGGGTGCAGCGTGCCAAATGCCATAAATTATTAAAGAAAGCCACATAACCCCAGTTGAAGCCTTTAATGATAAATTAGGATCTGACGCAATCCATTGCACAGCACTTCCCAATATACCCCTACTGTCGATCATCCAAAATAAGACTAGCGCACCTATTAATTGTGTTACAACAAAAGGTAATAAAGAAAAAAAAATGACTAAGCCCTTAAAATAAGAACTTATTGCATTTACACCAATTGCAATAAAAAAACCAAAAATAATAACAAAAGGAGTTACAACAAAAGTAAAAGTTAAAGTAAAAGCCATTGCTCTATAAAATGGAAGATTTGAAAGCTGCGTGAAAATTTCATTCCATGTATTTGAATTATTTATAATCTTTTTTACTTCATTAACTGCTAGATGTCCTCTATCAAAAAATATGTCTAATCCAACAAAGCGTCCTAATGGTTGCGCATCTCTAAGTGCTTTTGTTGCTTCTTGATCCATTGTCGTTTCAACAGTACAACCAACTAAGGGAGTGCAAGTTTCAACTTCAACCAATACTGCTTGATGGGGAGCATGAACTGACTGCAATAAAACTGATATAATTGGTAAAGCAATAAATAGGATCATTGCAGTAGCCGTCGGTAAAACAAACCAAAAAAAAGTACTGTGTCTCATAAATAATCTTCAAATAAAGAGTTGGGGGTCTATTGACCCCCATTTTTATTCTTTATTAATTAAGAAAACCTTTTTCTTTAGCTGCAGCTGTATATGCAGCCTCTACATCAGAAAGAGCTTGACTTGCAGATTCTTTTCCTTGCATAAAATCTGCCAATTCATTCCCAAGTGCTGTGTGTAAAAGGCCCATATAAGGCAACATAGGATATGGAGTAGTACTCATTTTTGCTGCTTCAAAAACTCCTATTGCTGCATCAGTTGGCTTATAACCATCTATCAACCATACGGCTTGAGTTCGAATTTTTTCATCTTTCATTTTATCTGGATGGATAGCATTCATCATTGCAATAAAAGTGGCCTCTGCTTCAGCATCAGAAATATTTTTTGCAACGGTCCAACCATCCCACCATAGTGTTGAAGCTGGTGTCGAACCCCCACCTACTGTCATTGGTCCTGCAATAGAGTGATTATTTTTTACTGCATCAATTACACCTTCAGCAGTAGTTTGCGAAGCCGCTCTTGAACCCCACATATTTAATAGTGCAATATTTCCAGCACGATACTCTGCATTCGTTGCATTAGAATCATGAGTTAAAAAATCAGGGTTCATATATTCTGATAATGATTTCATCATATTTAAGGCATTAACGCCTGCATCTGAATTTACATTTGGCTGAGCCGATCCAGATTTAAAATGAGATCCACCATATCCCAAAAACATATTATTGAATTCTTGAGCTAGATTCCATCCAGCAGCATAAGCACCACCAATTGGATTTTCCATAATGCCCTTATCTCTTATCATTTTTGCTGCCGCTAACATATCTTCATATGTTTTTGGAGGTTCTACTCCAATTTCTTTAAGTACATCTGCACGATACATAAGATGCTGAGCATTTGCCATAAATGCTACAGCCATAATATTATCGCCGATTTTTATAAGCTGACTTTTTTGAAGTCCCTTACCATATTTAGCAACCAAATCATCTAATGGTCTTATTACGTCTTCATTCATTAAGGCAACAATTGAAGAATTAGCTATAATAGCAGAAGTGTATTCTGCAGGATTTCCCTGCATACCAGGAACATTTATTTTCTGATGTTCTGATGTCAGGTTGGTTTCAACACTTGCACCAGTACATTCTTGTGCACCAGCTCCAACAGTTTGTATTGCAGGAAATTCATTTCCAACTATACTTACTCTGGCTGAAATTTCGCAACCAGCAAAAACTGGTACTCCAAATAATAAGGTAAATCCGAAGACTACCGAATAAAAAAGTTTTTTCATCATTTTTATCTCCATATTTATTAAGTGCAAGTTAATTACACTGATTGACATCGCTTAAGCGAATTAATTTAAGAGGTATTTATACCTCCTACACGTTCCCCTGTTTTTTTATCAAACAGGTGACATTTCTGAGCAGGTATTTTAACAGAAACTTTGTCTTCAATATTTGCTCTAAAATTTTTGTTTGCTTTTATACTGACTAATGATTTGCCAACTTTAACTGTCACCATCGTAGCATCACCTAAAATTTCAAGAGTGAAAATTTGACTATTTAATTGGCCTTTTTCTTTCACCACGGTTGCATCTTCTGCTCTGAAACCTAGTATAATTTCCCCATCATCTGCTTTTAATCCTCTGATTGAAGTGTTATTAGAAGAAAAGACACCCTTTATAATTTTACCTTCAATAAGATTCATAGCTGGGGAACCTATAAATCCTGCAACAAATGAATTTGCAGGTCTATCATAAATATCTGTTGGACTTCCAACTTGCTGAACTATCCCTTGTTTCATAACTACAACTCTGTCTGCAAGTGTCATAGCCTCTATTTGATCATGGGTTACATAGATTGTAGTTATTGCTAATTCATGACTTAAATTTTTTATTTGAGCCCTTGTGGATACTCTAAGTTTAGCATCTAAATTAGAAAGTGGTTCATCCATTAAAAAAACATTAGGTTCTCTAACTATAGCACGGGCTAATGCAACTCTCTGTTTTTGCCCACCTGATAATTCGGCCGGCTTCCGATCAAGGTAGTCAGTCAATTCTACCATTTGAGCTGCTTTTTTAACCTTACTATCCTGAATTTTTTTTTCTATTTTTCTAACCTTTAGAGGAAATCTAATGTTTTCATATACATTCATATTAGGATAAAGTGCATAGCTCTGAAAAACCATAGATATATCTCTGTCTTTAGGCTCTAAATTATTTACTAATTTTCCATCTATAAATATCTCTCCTTCTGAGATATCCTCTAAACCTGCTATCATTCTCATTGTAGTTGTTTTACCACAACCTGAAGGACCAAGTAGTACCAAAAATTCTTTATCAGCTATAGTGAGGTTGAAATTTTTAACAGCAACAAAGTTTCCCCAACTTTTACTAAGATTACGCAACTGAATTTCTGCCAATGGAGTTACCTAAAAAGATTTTGCATACGTATTCAATGGTACAATTAAAGAAATAAAACTTGCAAGAATTTTTTCTAATAGAATTACAAAAAAATTTATATTAGGTTTTAATAAACACTAATTTTATCTAACAAGATATATTTATTAAAGTAATACAAAACACTATTTTTAATTGAGTATAATGGATTTTCAAATTGAAAAAAGACTTGTTCAGGAATTTTATAAATCCATTGAAATGTCTAATCCCCAAAATATACCATCAGTTTTAAAAAAATACTGCTCTGAAACATTAATATGGCGTGGATTTCATCCTTTCAATATGATTCGAGGTCCAGAAGAAGTTGGAAAAAAGTTTTGGTACCCTTTACTCAAAAGCCTCAAAAAATGTCAAAGAAGAGAAGATATTTTTTTTGCAGGATTTAATGAAATCAAAGGTCACGAGGGTGTTTGGGTAGTGTCAATGGGGCACTTAATGGGTCTTTTTGATGAGAGTTGGTTAGGAATTCCTGCTTCTGAAAAACTAACAATGCTTAGATATTGTGAATTCAATAAAATTGAAGAAGGAAAAATTATTGAAACAGCAATGTTTTTTGATATTCCACATTTGATGTCACAAACTGGGATTAAACCTTTTGTTTATCAAACTGCTGCTCATTTGGTTCAGCCAGGACCTAAAACACATGATGGTTTATTATTTAATAATCAAGATCATGAAGAAGGTAAAAGAACATTAAATATCATTGAATCAATGGTAAATGATGTAAAAGACTGGCAAAACTTTGATAAAAAATCNTTAAAAAAAGAACTAAAACAAAGTTGGAATGATGATATGATTTGGTGGGGTCCTGAAGGAATTGGAGCAACTTATACAATTGAAAGATATGCTTTACAACATGCTGGCCCCTTTAGGGCAGGCTTCAAGAATAGAAAATTCATTGGACATATTTGCCGTATTGCTGAAGGAAACTATGGAGGATTTTTTGGTTGGCCAAATTTATCCCTTATCCCTACAGGAGGATTTATGAATTTGCCTGCAAGTCAAATACCTGGTGAGATGAGGGTAATTGATATATATCGAAGAGAGAATAGTAAGTTATCAGAAAATTGGATTTTTATTGACCTTCTCCATTTTTGGAAAATGCAAGGAATTGATATACTAGAAAATACCTTAATAAAAAAATAAATAAAAAGACTTTAGAAATTTTTCATTATTAATGATTAAAAGTGGTTAGTGGGTTTGNATATTTATCTAATTTTATAATTTCTCATAAAACAAATTTGTGAAAATTATGCCTGTATCAATACAATTTTTGAAAAAGTTTTTTTGTTATAATTAGTTTTTAAGCAAAAAAAATCCCATTTTATAAAACTGCGCTTCTTTATACTATTTACTAATGATATTCATCAAAATTGTAGTTTTATCTTTCATATAGCTAAAGAATNAATCTTAAAAAATTCNCACTATTCTAAGAAGAAATTTTTTCATAATTTAGAATTTTATTTTTAATTGATATACCCCAACGATACCCCCCTAACATTCCTGATTTTCTTAAAACTCTGTGACAAGGTATTACCCAACAAATGGGATTATATCCTATAGCAGTTGCAACTGCTCGAGTAGCTTTTGGCAATCCAATATTGTTAGAAATTTCAGAATATGATTTTGTGTGACCTCTTGGAATGTTTAAAAGCTCTTCCCATACTCTAAATTGAAATGATGAACCATTTAAATGCAAACACAATTCACCTGAGCCTGAGACAATAATTTTATAATATTCTTTGACTGCTTCAATGTTTTCAAAAAAGCTTGTATTTGGCCACCTTTTTTTCATATCATGTAAAGCAAATTTCTGCCCAAATTCAGATGTAAATGCTAATCCGCATAAGCCACTTTCATTTTTCATAATTAGAGCAATACCAAAAGGAGTATCAAACCAACCAAAATTGATTTTGTCAAAAGTCAATATTTTTGTATTTCTATTACTATTTATAAATCGAAATTTAGTAATAAAATTGTCATTTTTAATTTTTATTATCTTGTGAATGTTGGTCATAATAATTTTATTATTATTGAACTNATACNNTANAAACAAGNGCTCAATAAAACTAAATACGCCTTTTATTGATTTAAATATTTAGTTATTAAGTCCAACCAGAACCTGAAATACCAGGTAGAGGTCCTTCAGACCAAAACCTTGGGGTAAGAAGAGACATTGAAGCAATTTGACGAAGAACTTGATCGTCACTTTCCAAAGAAACTGCCTCAATTGCTAATAATAGCTTTCCAGCATTGGTCTCTTCCCAAAACCATTTCCCTAGCATCTCAAAATTGTCAATTTTATCTCTATAAATTCTAGTTTCTGTATAAACTGCATTTAAATCCTCAACGACAAGTTTTAATAATGGAATGGCGGGTAATCCTTTTCTTGGGCTTTTTGGTTTATTCCCTTTGGCAAATTCAGAAATGTAAGGGACAAAATCAGAAATCTTCATCTCACTAGCTCCTACAGTTGTCCTACCATTAATATCAATTGCTTTTAAATAATCAGGCATAAGATTGGACAATTCTTTATTTACTTCGTCTGTCAACTTATCAATATCTCCTAATTGATTTACTTTATAAACAAGATCAACAGGTAATGCATAACTCATTCTTCCTTCTTTAACTGGGATTATTTCGGGAAAATCTTCTAANACTGGTCCTGGACTTTTCTGCAATAATTCAAATGCTACTCTAATAACTTTCTTTTGAAATTCTGGATCATTTGGTTTTCCCATAGGTCTTCCCATTGGAAAGTTTAACCACAAAGCTCTTGGTGGTTTAATAATTTCCATATGCTCTTTAACAAATCCAACTAGTACAGTGGAAAAACCCTGAGATTCAAATATTTGAGCAAGCCCGCACACGGCGCGCGTGCAAAATGGTCAGACAGGAACTAGAAATACGGTATCAACTGCTTCCATTTTCATTTTTTTTGAAACTTCAAGTGCTGATTTTTCCATATCACGAGGGTCAGCAGCACCCATAAAAGTATAGTGATTATCAGCGACAGACCCTATTTCTTTATCTTTTTCCATTTCTATTAATCGATCTAAGGGTATTATCGTGTTAAGATCCTGTTGCCAAGCAGTCCTGTCATACTCTACTGCAACATGAGTCATTACCAAATCACGGTCATTTTTACCTATTACTCGATAATCTCTTGCTAACCAAGANAATGGTCTGTCTCCTCTATTGGATACGGCTGCTGTAGAGACAATGGCTATTTTACTATTTCTTAATGGAACTGACTCTGTCCAGTGTGAATTATCAAAGTCTGGAGGTTCAAGTCTTTCTATAAACCCTCTACCAACTGCAGGCATTTCTCTTATTAATACCAATTTTTTTTACGACTCCATTGCTGACTATCTAATAAATAAGTTATCNNCAAAAAAAAANNACATCAATATTTTTTTGTTGGCGGAAGGAGCGGGAGTCGAACCCACCAAACTCATGTAATGAGCTTCAACGGATTTGAAATCCGCGCGCCCCACCGGGGAACGTTTACCTTCCTCTTTTACAATATCAAAAAACAAAAAATAATCTACTTCTTAAATTTTAGTATTGAAAAATTTTAGGTTTTTAAAAGGTTTTAAAATAACTCTTCCTTCATCAAGTCGTTTAGTGAAGCCTATTTCNTCAAAATATTCTAANATTTCGATCGATAAATTTCTCGATATTTTTGTATGTTGAGAAAACATTTGAACATTTATTTTCTCTATATTTTCTTTATTGAATATTTCCTCAAAAATACAGCCTATATCTTTAAAACAGCTAGTTAAGATATATCTGCTCTTATTAATTTTTACTAAATAACCAAAACTCAATGCTTTATTCAAAATAGGTTCTAGTGCTTTCAAATCAATTCCAATCTCCAAAGAAATTTCTCTAATTTTTGGGGGTTGAAAGCCATATTTTTTAAATTTTTTTTCTATGTCAAACCACCATGACATATTTTTGATATAAGAAGAAAAATGGTATGGATGAAAAAATAAGTTTTTAAATTTTTTTATTTTTTCAGACTTTAATGATTCATTTAGGATATTTTGAACAACAAAATTAGGAACATTTGATTTAATTGCTTTTAAAATGTTATTAAGCTCCATACCTTGGCCAGAAAGAGGCTGATCTTTTTTTAACAATTTATCTAAAATAATTTTTTGAAGACATATCCAATTTGTTTTTAGAATTAACCACTTATGCTTCTTATATAATTCAGTTACGATGTCCAATGGCTCGATGATTTTTTCAAATTCAGATGCAGTTAAATTCCTAGACATTAAAAAATACTTAAGACCAATCCCCTCGATATAATGCAAGAGCAAATTATTTAGAACAATTTTTGAAGAATTTGGAGAAATTAACTTTAATCTTTCTGAACGAATACTTCGAAAATTAGTATTGTTATTTTTTTTTGCAAAGGGATCTAAAATGTATCCTCCACCAATTGTTCGACTAGATGATATATCTCTAATAACGAATTTGTCATCAAATACTGCATGAACTGGTTTGTCCAATACCAGTTGAACAATTTTCTTTTCACCTGGATTGATAGAAAAACTTCCTAAAATAGCAATACGACCAGTTACATTTCCTGAACCCAAATATAGATGTATAGCTGTCCAATGTTTAAATATTTTTTTCTCATTTTTTAAAATTGAGAGAACTGCATCTAATCTATTTGTTACAAAAAAAACATTTTTTGATAATATCCAATCTCCTCGACTTATTTTATCTATAGTAATTTTTTGTCCAGTAATATTAAGAGAACAACGGTGACCCTGTATTCCATTTTTACTTTTCTTACTTTGACTATGTATAGCACGGATTTTCAAACTTTCGCCTGATTTTGAATGTATGAGTTCTTCCCCAACACTAACTTCACCCGAAACAACTGTACCAGTAATAACTATACCAGCTCCTTTTACTAAAAATCTCCTATCAACCGACAGTCTAAAATTTCCTTTTACTTCTTTATGATGATAGTTCAGAGCGATGATTTTTAAGTGACTGACTAAATTATCAATACCTTGACTGGTTTTGTTAGAAATGTGAAAAATTTCAGCATCTGAAAAAATTGTTTTGTGCATCATTTTCTTTATAAGACAACAAACATTATCTAATCTCTTCTGATTAACTTTATCTATTTTGGTCAATACAATGATACAATTTTTTACCTGAAGTAATTGTAAGATTGATAAATGCTCCTCCGTTTGTGGCATTGGTCCATCATCAGCTGCAATAACTAGGAGCCCAAGATCAACGTTTGAAAAGCCCGAAAGTAAGTTATTTATAAACCTTTCATGCCCAGGTACATCTATAAAATTTAGAATTACTCCGTTTCCGAGATCATGATATGCAAAACCAAGGTCAATTGACATGCCTCTATTTTTTTCTTCAGGAAGTCTGTCAGAATTTACTCCGGTAATTGCCTCTATTAATTTTGTTTTTCCATGATCAACATGACCCGCTGTGGCAATTATCATAAGATCAAAATTCCTTACACATTTTTTAAAGACTGTAACTGTCTTATAAGATCAGTCTCTTTTTCAAGACATCTAAGATCCAGAACTAAAGTACTATCATTAATCCTACCAATGATAGGGGTTGGTAGTTTTCGAAGTTTTTCTGCAAATTTTATTGGAAATAATCCATTTTTTTTCTTATCACAATGTTTGAAAGCAATACCAACACTGGGTATTGATAAATTAGGAAGAGCACCGCTGCCCATTTGACTAAAACAATTTACAATTTTTACTTTTATTTGTTCTCTGAATAAAGGTTCTATTTTATTATAAATCCTTTCAGCTTGTTCTCTTATTTCTTCTTTTGTTCGAGTAAGAAATCTTAGAGTAGGAATTTCATTAATTGCTTTCATCGGATTTTGATAAATTTTTAAGACTGAATATAAAGCAGCAATTGTGTATTTGTCGCAACGCATGGCTCGTTTCATAGCATTTTTGTTTATCTTCTTGATGAGGTCAGCTCTTCCAGCAATAATTCCACATTGTGGCCCACCCATTAATTTATCACCACTGAATGTGACTAAATCAACACCTAACTTCAGTTTATCATATGGTGTTGGCTCAAATTTGAAACCCATCTTACTTAAATCTATAATACTTCCACTTCCTAAATCTATCACAAAAGGTAGGTTTGTTTTTTGACTTAAATTAACTAAATCTTTCTCATCNACAATTTTTGTATAACCACTTATTGTAAAATTACTCGAATAAGCTTTAAAAATTAAACCTGTTTTAGATTTAACTGCATCTTCATAATCACTTAGATTTGTTCTATTAGTTGTTCCTATTTCTCGTAATATGCAGTCAGAGCTTTTCATGATATCTGGTAGCCTAAAGGATCCGCCAATTTCTATAAGCTCACCACGGCTAATTAATACTTCCTTACGTCTTGCAAGTGTATTTAATATCAACATTACAGCTGCAGCATTGTTATTTACTATTGTTACTGCTTCAGCACCTATTAATGAACATAATTTTTTTTCAATGTGATTTTCTCTATCACTTCTTTTTCCAGTTTGAACGTCATATTCAAGATTATAATTAGAGCCAAGTACATCTACTATCTTTTTAAGTGCTATTTTTGGTAATAAAGCTCTTCCAAAGTTAGAATGCAATATAATTCCACTGAGATTTAAAATAGGAATTAAAGAGTCTTTTGTTTCTGAACTTATTCTANCTTTTAGTAATTTAATAATATCATTATAAGAAATTATCTTATTATTATTTGACTTTTTTTTTTGATTATACCTATATTCAGCTAGTATATCTCTAACTGCGTTCACAACAATCAAGTGTCCATAGCTATCAATTAATTGTTGAGCTACTGGTAAATTGAGAATTTTATGAACAGGCGGTATTTTAAAGGAATTAGTTTTAGAATTTTCAAACTTGTTCATTAATTTAAAAGTATTTTCTATTTTTAAAGTGGTGTTTATTTTTTAAATTCAAACGGTTTAAATATACCTGAGTAACTTTTGGGTCTAGGGTATGAATACCCTCCTAACTTACTTGTTGTTTTTTTCATTTTAACTAAACCCTCTGCTAATATAATGGAGGATGAAACTCCTTCAATTACTGGAATAGAAAATTTCTTTTCCAATTTTTCTGCAAAATCAGCCATTCCTGCGCAACCTAATACAATTGCCTCAGCTTTATCATTAGTGATTGATCTTTGAATTTCATCTTCGATAGCAAGAAGTGCATTACTTTCTTCATTTTCTAGATCTAAAACTGGAACATTCACGGAAGATACATTTACGCAAATTCGGTCAAAACCACGTTTTAGAAGATTATTTTTTAGAATTGGAACACTCAAATCTAGGGTTGTAATAACAGAAAATGTACCTGCTAAACACGAAGCAATGTGAAATGAAGAGTCACCAATTCCTAAAACTGGTTTATTTGTAATTGTTCTTATAGCATCCAAACCAGTATCGTCAAAGCATGCTATTATGTATGCATCAGCTTCTGAATTTGATAAAACTTCTTCTATTAAACCTGGGATGCAAAAAACTTCATCATAATAGCCCTCTATACTTTCTGGTCCATTTTTAGGGTTCGTTGAAACAATGGTTGTTCCATTAGAAGCTACTTTTTTAGCAACTACCTCTATATTGTCAGTCATTTTTTTTGTTGTATTAGGATTTATAATACAAATTAACATATTTGTTTCTTTCCTATTTTATTTTACGATGTCTAAGTAAATAAACAAAAGATAAAGAAATCCCTATTACCAGAAAAGATATACTAGTGGTTACCGTTCCTAAAGCATAGATTATTGGCGTTGTAACAGTTGTTGTTAATCCTCTCAAATCAAGGGGTAAAGTATTAGTGGCACCCATTACTTGTGATGATCTTGCTAATTCATCATAAGATAAAGTAAATCCAAAAAGAGCTATACCGACTATGCTAGGGGCTATGATTGGGAAGACAACATACCAAAATGTTTGATTGGGATTTGCACCTAAATCTCTAGCTGCCTCTTCTAAGGATTTATCAAACCTATTAAATATTGCAAACATAATGAGTAATCCAAAAGGCAGTGTCCAGGTTAATTGTGCACCAAAACCACTTGTATACATTCCTAATGATGTTTGAAAATTTTCTAATATAGTTTGAATTTCAAACATTTCTCCAATAGTTATTATAATACTATCTATTAATCTAAATTCCAAAGCTACTCCTAAGGAAAGGACTATCGAGGGAACGATCAGACTGGCAATTGTGGTGTAAAATAGAAGATCTGATCCTATAAATTTTTTTCTAAAAGCTAACCCTGCTGATACTGAGAGAACAACTGTTAAAATCATAACAAATATTCCTAGCATAATGGACCTTCGAAAAGATGCTCCAATATCAACCAACCCTGAACCTTTCCAGAGCTCACCAAACCAATAAAGCGAAAATCCATTTAATGGAAAAGTTAGACCACCTGAAGGACCCTGAAAACTTAACAAGATAATAGAAAGTATTGGTCCATATAAAAAAACAACAAAAAAAGAGAAAATTATTAAAAAAATAAAAAACCCTAATGAACCTTTTTTATGCATCTAAAGCTCTTTTCTGATATCAATAAATTTTGTCATTACAATAATAATAAAAATTGTAATAAACAGGAGTATCACTGAATTAGCTGCAGCTCCTGGTAATTGAAGATAATTCATTTCTGTATTAATTATTTTACCAATAGAAGCTAATTGTTGACCGCCCATAATTCCAATAGTTAAAAAATCACCCATTACTACTGTAATTACAAAAATTGAGCCTATAATAATCCCAGGCTTACATAGTGGTATTATTACATTTTTTATTATCTGAAATTGATTGGCTCCAGAATCATACGCAGCTTCAATGACTTCTTTATCAATCCTTAACATAGAGTTGAAAATAGGTACTATCATAAAAAGAGTATATAAATGAACTAAAGCTAAAATAACTGAAAAACTTGAATATAAAAGCCATTCAATAGGTTCTTGAATAAGTCCTAAAGTAATTAATGTATCATTTACTAGACCATTTCTACCTAAAAGGGGTATCCAAGATACCATTCGTATTACATTAGATGTCCAGAAAGGAATAGTACAAATTAGAAACAAAGTTATTTGCAATGGAAGAGAATTTACATAAAAAGCAAGAAAATATGCTACACAGAAACCTAACAATAATGTTATTAGCCATGTAAAGAAACAAAAGAAAAAAGTTGAGATATATGTCTTAAATGTTAGACAAAGTCCATTTTCAAAAGTAAAACAACCATCAAATATATAAATGTAATTTCCTACAATAAAGTCAGGTATAATAGAGTATTCAGTGTAATCCCAAAAACTTACAATTAAAGTTAACGTAAGGGGCACTATAAAATAGGCAATAAATATTAAAGCGAAGGGTATTGCTAACCAAGATAGTTTAGGTTGAAAAATATGGATTTTTTCTTTCAATTTTGTGTACTCTTATAAATTCAAAAATTTGGGCCATTAACAACATTAACAGCCCAAATTGACAATTTAAAGAATAAATAATTATGATGCTACCATTTCATTCCACTTACGGACCATGTATTTATTTTCGTCCATTGTAGCATTCCAACAAGCAACACCACCCATTCTGTCTTCATAAGAACCACCATCTCTTTTTTCACCGGCTGACGCAAGTTTTGCACCTGTAGGACTAAGGATGTCTCCCTGAGCTGCCTTACCTTCCATCCAGAAACCCCATTCATCTTCAGACATATATTGCTTTGCAGTTGGAAGAACCGCTGAGTAATAGCCTTGGCGATTAAGATAAGCACCAACCCATCCAGACAGATACCAATTTACGAATTCATAAACAGCATCTGCTGTTTTTCCTTTTGTTGTTTTTGGTAGAGCAAATCCTGCAGCCCATGCACGATAACCCTCTTTTAGTGGCTGATACACACAATCTTTACCTTGTGATTTAACTGCAGTTATTGCAGGCGACCACATTGATTGAATTACAACTTCTCCAGAAGCCATTAAGTTAACACTTTCATTAAAATCAGTCCAAAATGCTCTAAATTGACCTGCTTTTTTAGCTTCAGTGAAGATTTTCATCGTTAGGTCGATTTCATCTTTAGTCATGTTGCCTTTATCAGGGTAAGTATATTCGCCCATTGCTTCCACTACCATTGCAGCATCCATTATTCCAATAGATGGTATGTTTAGAGTTGCAGCTTTTCCTTTAAACTCAGGATTTAATAATTCTGCCCAAGAATTAATTGGTCTTCCTATCAAATCTGGTCTTATACCTAAAGTGTCAGCATTATAAATAGTTGGTATCAGAGTAGCATACTGAGTTACTTCATTAGCAAATTTCTTACCTGTTGATCCTTCAAGATACATCACTTTTGAAGGTGCGGTTCCTTGAAGTCCAACTTTCTTTCCAGATGGTGTTACACCTTTTGTAAAAATTGATGTTACATTATCCCATTCTTTTATTCTTTTGGTATCCATTCCTAGAATATTTCCTGAAGGTACGAGTTTCGGAAGACTGAAATATTCGGTATCAACTAAATCAAAACTATTTGGCTGAGTTAAAACTCGTTTAGTAACTTCATCGGTTGTTACTGCTATAAATTTTACTTTTAAACCAGTATCTTCAAATAATTTCTTTTGTACTTCATCTCCCATACTTACGGCAGTTCCTAAGTATCTTAAAGTGATTGGATCTGAAGAAATAACACTAGGAGCATATAGAGCGGCGACAGCAGCTGCAGTAGTGCCTGTACCTAATTTAAGCATTTTTCTTCTAGAGATTGATGATGAATTTTTGGATTTCATTTTTTCCTCCGTTGTTAAAAAATATGTAGATCCCTGATATAATAATTGACTGGATTTTAAACAATTTTGTTAATAGAGATGGTCAAAACTTACAATAACAGTTTATTTTGCTTAAAAAAAGAGCAAAATAATTATTTTGCTAAGATTTAACTCATAAATTAAGTACGAATTTTATAAAATGAATTTGTTTATCTTTATAAATTTAAATAATGTGAATAAAAGAATCAGGTGATNATTTATNATGANAAATGAACTTGAATTAATCAATGTTAAAAAATCTTATGGTAACTTTGATGCTATACATGGGATCAATTTAAAAATTAGTGAAGGATCCTATTGCTGTCTTCTTGGTCCATCCGGTTGTGGAAAAACTTCTTTACTTAGGATGATTGCTGGACATGAAGAAATAAGTGAAGGTGAAATTTTTCTTGGCCCTTCTAGACTAAATGAACTACCACCTGCCAAAAGAGGAACATCTATGATGTTTCAGAGTTATGCTTTATTCCCACATTTAAAAGTAATAGATAACGTGTCTTTTGCCTTAAAAATCGCTGGAATATCCAAGGAAGAAAGAAATAAAACTGCCTTAAAATATATTGAAATGGTTCAAATGCAGGGATATGAAAATCGTTTGCCTCATCAATTATCCGGTGGCCAAAGACAAAGAATAGCATTAGCAAGAGCTCTAATAACAAAACCTAGTGTTTTACTTCTTGACGAACCTTTATCGGCTTTAGATCCTGCACTTAGAGTTTTAATGAGAACAGAACTTAAGCAAATGCAAAGAGAACTTAATATAACATTTATTCATGTTACACACTCTCAAGAAGAAGCCTTAGCACTTGCATCTATTGCCGTAGTGATGAATGAAGGAAAAGTGGAACAAATTGATAATCCCCTTACCGTTTATAACAAACCTAAAAGCGCTTTTGTTTCTGAATTTGTGGGGGGACATAACATTATCCAAGAAGAAAATAAATTATTCTCTATTAGAACNGATAATATTCAGTTGGAAAAAAATAATAAAACCAAAAAAAATTCTGAAAAAATGAAAATTACTGATATTGAGTTTCAGGGTAATAGTGTAAAAATTATTTTAAATAATACAAAATATAAACATTTTAATGTAATTTTAGGTGACTCAGAGTTTTTTACAAAAGACTTAAAAATCAGTGATGACGTATACTGTTCTTGGGATATTAAAAAATTACACGAACTGCAATGATATTATTATCAAATAACAGACCCTCTTGAAGAAATNCCCCCATCAATCGTCACGATAGTCCCAGTTATATATCCAGCTAGTGGAGAAGCAAGAAAAGCACATAAATCTGCAACCTCTTTAACTGTAGCTGGTCTTTTGGCAGGATAGTGGTTATAAAGTTCTTCCCATCGGTTTTCGTCACCTAAAATATCAATGGCTTTACGTCTCATTATCTTTAACATTCTGTCTGTAGCAACTGGCCCTGGATTTACTCCAATGATTCTTATTCCTTCGTTTAAACTTCTTCCACCCAATGCTTTTGTGAAAGACATGAGTGCAGCATTTCCTGTAGAACCTGCAAAATAGGCAGCATCCCAATTTTCTCCAGAATTTCCAATTACATTTATGATAACACCATCTCTCCCTTTCCTTTTATTCCAAAAGGCCCTTGAAAGGGAAATGTACCCAAATACTTTTAAATCAAAACCTTTTTTTATTGCTTCGTCTGTGACTTCCTCAATATCTCCTGCAGGTATATCACCTGCATTGTTAAGGAGTATATCATATTCACCAGCTGAATGATCGAGCTCTTGCATACTTTTTGTAGAACTTAAATCCGCTTCATGTACTTTCACAAAAATATCAAATTTATTTGTTAATTCATCACTTAGAGATTTCATTGCAGCTCCGTCCCTAGCTGCCAAATGTAAGTTACATCCTTCTTCAGCAAAAACTTTTGCTAATCCAGCACCTATTCCTTTTGACGCACCAGTAATTAATGCAGTTTTTCCTTTAAGCTGCAGATCCATAATACAATACCTCAATTTTGTTATACAAATATTAAAATTATGTACAATATTTAATAGAAAAATGAAATGTTTGGCTAGCTCTTTTTTTATAAATGTAGTACTTAGTTAATAATTTAAGAAATTATGTATAAAGACAAATTTACATGAATATTCAACAATCAATAACAAAGAAAAATACTCGCACTGAAATACTGGTATCTGAAATCGAAAAATTGATAGTTAATGGATCTATGGTTCCAGGTCAACGATTGGATGAAATGGTTTTGGCAAAAAAATATGGTGTTTCAAGGACGCCTGTTAGAGAGGCAATCCGTGCGTTGATTGCAATTGGATTAGTTCAAAACACTGGAAAGCAAGGTTCACAAGTTGCTAAATTATCTATATCAATGCTTATCGAAATGTTTGAATTAATGGCAGTTTTGGAAGGTATGTGTGCACAATTAGCAGCCAGGCGAGCAACTAAAAATCAATTATTTGAGATGCAAAAAACACATGAATTACTAGAAAAGACCTTTGAAAAGGGTACTCATAAAGAATTTTACAATGTAAACTTACAATTTCATGACTTATTATATAATGCATCCCATACACAATATTTGGCTGAAGAAACATTGAGATTGAGACGACGATTGTCACCTTACAGGATGCGAGTAACTTTTCAACCAGGCCGAATGAATTCGACATTAGAGGAACACAATAAAATTTTAATTGCTATTAAAAAAGGTGAAAGTGAACTTGCAAAAAATGAAGCTATATCTCATCTTCGTCTAATTGGTAATGACTTAGAAGATTTTATTGCATCTGTTTCTTCTAGTACAAAAAGTGACTATCTCTAAAAGATATGAATAATAAATTTCAAAAAACTCGAATTGCGATGCTTACACCCTCCTCTAATTCAATTGTAGAGCCCTGGTGCTATAGGATTATAGGTTCTTTAGATAACGCAACTGTGCATTTTGGAAGAGTAGAAGTACTTAGGATAGATAATAAAGAAGACAGCTTGGCACAGTTCCATGATGAAAATATGTTAAAAAGTTTTGATTTATTATCTCATGTAAAGCCTATGGTAATCGGATGGAATGGCACGTCAGCATCTTGGCTTGGATTTAACAGGGACCGTATTTTAATTGACCTAATAAAAAAAAGAACAGGTCTCAGAGCAGTAACTTCAACACTTTCGATCTTAGAAGCATTAAAGTTGCTAAATACAAAAAAAATTGGATTTGTAACACCCTACGTTAAATCAATTCAAAATAAAATAATAAAGAATTTTGAGCACGAGGAACTAGTCTGTGTTTCTGAAAGACATTTTAGTATTACTGACAATTTTAGCTTTGGAGAAGTAGCAGAAACAAGAATAGCTAAAGCAGCTGAGGATGTCATTTCAGAGGGAGCAGAAGTTGTGATTATACTTTGCACAAATTTAGAGGGAGCAGGAATTGCACCAATTATAGAAAAGAAAACAGGTGTTCCTGTATTAGACAGTGTTGTACTCACATTGTGGGGGGCATTTAGATCAATTGGTATAAATACAAGTTGCTTGGCTAAGTGGTCTCCTAAAGTATCAACACTTAATTAATAAAAACTAGTTGCCCAAAATTTTAAATTGATTAAATTTTGGGCTAATCTAAGAAATTTATGTATAATTTTAATTTAATGTTGTATGAATATGCAAAAAAATATAATTTGAATACATTAANTAAAAGAAAGAATGCATTTAAAGGCCTTGCATTTATTTCTATACAGGCAAATCATTATTAAACAGGCCGTGGACAATTGAATTAAAAATTAAATGGAGTTAAAAATGGTTTACTTAATTAGAAAAATATTGGCTACCGTTTCATTTATTATTAGCTTATTGGCAACAAGTTCTTTAGCTTATGCTGATGACGTGATTACTTTTGCAGAGGCTGATACTATTACCGGTGAAAGTCTTATTAATTTGATAGCTTTCGAAAGAGCAAAAGCTCGAGGAGTGAATGCTGAAGCAATTTCGCTACAGTCTGATGACCTTGTTTTTCAAGCTGTATTGAATGGGCAAGTGGAAATAGGTGTAGGNTCAGCTTATGCTGCGATGCAAACTCTAGGAGCCGATGCACCAGTNCGTAACTTTTATCAACTCAAAAAACTTGGTTTTCTATGTGTTGTAAACAAAAACGAAATAAAATCATGGAAAGATTTAGATGGAAAACCAATTACCATCCATGCTCGTGGATCAGGTACGGAAGCAATATCCTACTATATGGAAAAGGTGCATGATATTAAATTTTCAGAAATGAGTTTTGTTCCTGGATCAGAGGTACGTGGTGTAGCTTTGATGAAAGGTACAATTAATGCAACTTTCTNAGATATTACAAATACNAGACTCGTTCTAGCAAGTGATCCTGATAAATTTGGTATTTTAGATCTNGGTGATGTTGATGGTTCAGATAGTCTTTTATTTGCACGATCTGACTTTTTGAAAGAGCGCGCGGGTGATATGCAAATTCTNCTAGAGGAACTAATGCGCTCAGCACGTGAAATNAATGCTGATCCAACTTTACCNGCAAGACTACGGGAAGAAATGGGCCTNCTACCTGATTTACCNCAAGAATTAGTAGATGAAATCACACCATATTTTGAAACAGCAGTAAAACAAGGCATGTTTGCTGANGATGGTGGTGGTCTACCAGCAGCNTTAGGAGATTTTGACTTTCTAGTAGCATCAGGAGGNTTAAAAGGACCAGCCTCAAATTTAAACCCAGACAATTTTTGGAATTTTGAACTTTTAGAAAAAGCAAAATCAGCTTTAAACTAAAATTAACCTAAAATTACTTTATACTGTGGCAGATTTTCTGCCACAGTATCTTTTGTTAAGGGATCTACTTTTTGGAAAATCAAATAAAATATTCTCAGACTAATGAGGATTCTAAATTAAATATTACTAAGGTTGGTCCTAAAACCAGTTTACTTTTTTTTAGAATAATATCTTTTTTCCTAGTTTTTTTAATATGGGAATTAGCAGGTAGATCTGATATNAGCATNGCTTTTCCTCCATTTAGTAAAGTTTTTCTTGCATTTATAGAAATGATTTTATCTGGAGAATTTGTCGAAGCATATGCAGACAGTTTACCTCCACTTTTAATTGGACTTTTAATAACAGTAGTTGGGGGTGTAATTATAGGTGTAAGTGTAGGTTTAGTGAGGAGTGCTGAATGGTTTATTATGCCATTACTTATTATTTTTCAAACTGCACCAGTTTCTGCTCTTATACCTATGTTAACTTATATTTATGGTATTAGTGATACATCAAAAATAGTTGCTATTGTAATTTTAGGCATGCCACTGGTTGCGCTTAATTCTTATAAAGGTATTCAATCAACAAATCCTTCCCTCTTGGAAATGTCTGCGAGTTTTCTTGCTTCCAGAACTAATACAATAATTTTTGTTATACTACCGTCAGCTCAAAAGATGATTTTTGCTGGGTTGAGACTTGGTATTTCAGGAGCTTTCATAGGTATTGTACTTGCTGAATTGCTNATAACACCTACGGGTATTGGTGATCTCATAACTTATAATAGATTTATTGCAAGATATGACAAAATGTTTGCAACAATTGTTTCAATTCTTGCAATTGCAGGTCTGACACTAAGCCTTATGCGAGTATTTGAAGACTGGCTTTTTCCAAAAGAAAAAAATTAGTGTAAATATTGATTTAGGAGCTAAATAATATGAAAAAGAGGAGTAGATCTACTGAAGTGATTTTAAGCACTGATTCAATTAATGTGGTTTACCAAGAATCCCTAATTGCACTCCAGAATGTTTCATTAGATATACCGGCAGCAAAACTCACAGCAATTTTAGGTCCAAGTGGATGTGGAAAGACAACTCTTTTAAAAGTTATAGCAGGTCTAATTAAACCTACTTCAGGTTCAGTAAAAGTTAGAGGAAAAGAAATTGAAGGTCCAGGACCTGATCGTGCTCTCGTATTTCAAGATTTTGCTTTGCTTCCTTGGGCTACAGTATTACAAAATGTTGGATTTGGCTTACGTGCTAGAGGTGTACCCAAAAAAGAGAGAGAGGAAACCTCCTTACACTATATAAAAGAGGTAGGACTTTTAGGATTCGAAGATAAATATCCTCACCAATTGTCAGGGGGTATGAGACAAAGAACTGGGCTTGCTCGAGCACTTACAATAAATTCAGATATTCTTTTGATGGATGAACCATTTTCTGCTGTCGATGAGCAAATGAGAAGAAAACTTCAAGAGGATTTGCTAAATTTACTTAAGGTAGAAAATAAAACTGTAATATTTGTTACTCATTCAATCGAGGAGGCTGTTTATTTAGCAGATCAAGTTATCATTCTTTCTGGAAGACCAGGATCTGTTGCAGAAATTGTATATCCAAAAATTGATAGAACAGGTGAGATTGATCTAATTAGACGTCAACCTGGTTACATTGATTTGGTTGATGAGATTTGGAGTAGTTTAAAAAAATATGTCGAATAACAAAACCAAAAATAATAAATTGTTAAGCCATTCTTTCTCTTTAAAAAGGCTGATGCAGAAATCTCCTTTTTGGTCATTAATTTTTTGGGCAGGAGTATGGGAGTTTGTTGGACAAATGCAGTGGATGACTTTGCTTCCTCCTTTATCAGGAATATGGTTTGCTTTTGCTGAGCTTTTTCAGCAATCTGCCTTTTGGGATGCATTTATTATGACTGCAAGAACCTTTGGAATTGGGCTTTCTTTATCTATTATAGTTGGAATACCAATTGGCATTTTGATGGGAATAAGTAGTCGTGCAGACAAAATTTTGTCTGTTTGGGTTAACCTTTTTCTCTCAGCTCCAATTACTGCAGTAATCCCAGCACTAATGCCCATACTAGGCATTGCTGATGCAACTGTAATTGCAACAGTAATCTTGTTTTCAATTTGGGTAGTTATNATTGATACTCAAGCAGGTGTAACTCACGTAAAAGATTCTTTGGTAGAAATGGGAAAAATCTTTGGTTGCTCTCGACCAAAAATTATCTTCTGGATTGTAATTCCATCAGCAATGCCGGAAATAATAACTGGGATCC